>Ga0315336_1000208_pt1 | contig 229290 bp, 213 predicted proteins | sample ASW5metaG_FD_204512 | JGI IMG/M metagenome (GOLD analysis project Ga0315336, IMG submission 204512) | Ammonia-oxidizing marine archaeal communities from Monterey Bay, California, United States - ASW #5 | ecosystem: Environmental > Aquatic > Marine > Intertidal zone | place: USA: California...
ACTTATCCAAAACAACATTGCGGCCCTTGGGTCCCAGCGTCACGCGTACCGCCTTCGCCAGAATATCCACGCCGCGCATCAGTCGCTCGCGCGCGTCGTGCTCAAATTTAACTTCTTTCGCTGCCATGTTTAGTGTCCTTGATTATCCAATAATGCCCATAACGTCGGATTCTTTCATGATGATGAGCTCTTCCCCATCGACCACGACCTCGGTTCCCGACCATTTTCCGAATAGGATCTTGTTGCCCTTTTTGACGTCCAGGGGCTGTAGCTTTCCGTCTTCTCCACGCAGGCCAGGGCCGACAGCCAAGATTTTTCCCTCGGCGGGCTTTTCTTTGGCGGTATCCGGGATAATGATTCCCCCCGCCGATTTTTGTTCTTCCTCTAAACGCCGTACCAGAACACGGTCGTGCAGCGGCTTGATCTTCATGCAGAGCTCCGTCTTTAGATTTTCAAAAGTTTCGTTGATCCGATCAGCCTGCCAAGGTGATTGGCAGTCCCGTATCAGGAGTGCTAAACATATATGCGTGGCCCTAGGCAGTGTCAACTGACACTAGTGATTTTCGGGGATTACTCAGCCGCCAAAAGACGCTTTCGGAAACGGCCCAGATCCGCAGCGTCCAGCCCCACCTTGATCCGCGCCATGGTGTCCTGATCCTGGCGGTCGTGGACTTCTCCACGTTCATAGAGCCAAGCGATGGCAGCACCGTTTTCCAACGGCACATCAATTTCCACAACGGTTTTGGTCTTGGAAAGTTTAAGGTCGATGGCGGCCAAAAGGGCTTCGGTGCCCTCCCCTGTCAGGGCTGAAAACGCGATGTGGTCATCAAGGCGCTGGGCGCTGTTGGCAGCAAATTCCCGGGCATCGTCATCCAACAAGTCAATTTTGTTCAGAACTTCCATGACCGGTGGGGGATCTTGGTCCTCAGGGCACAAGTCGGCCAAAATACTAATGACATCGTCGCGTTGGGCGCCGCTTTCGGGATGGGCAAAATCCCGTACATGCAAAATGAGGTCAGCATGGACGACTTCTTCCAAAGTTGCTCGGAACGCCGCCACCAACTGGGCAGGCAACCCCGATATGAAGCCAACCGTGTCCGACAGGATGATGGTGCGGCCAGACGGCAGGGTCACGCCGCGCATGGTGGGATCCAGGGTGGCGAACAGCATATCTTCGGTGAACACTGTGGCGTCGGTTAGGCGATTGAAAAGCGTCGACTTGCCGGCGTTGGTGTAGCCGACCGTTACCACCATTGGGTATGGCACCCGGGCTCGCGCATCCCGATGCAGCCCGCGGGTACGGGTGATCGTCGCCAATGATTTTTCGATGCGTTTGATGCGGGCGCTGATGTGCCGTCGGTCGGCCTCTATTTGGGTTTCACCGGGCCCCCCAAGAAACCCAAAGCCGCCGCGCTGGCGTTCCAAGTGAGTCCACGACCGGACTAATCTTCCGCGCTGGTATTCCAACGCGGCGCGCTCCACTTGCAGGGCACCTTCCCGGGTGCGTGCCCGAGCGCCAAAAATCTCAAGAATAAGCCCGGTGCGGTCGATGACTTTGCAGCCCAGGGCTTTTTCAAGATTGCGCTGTTGCCCCGCGGTCAGGGGACCGTTGAACACCACCAAATCCACGTCATCACCGGCGGCGGCGGCGGCAAGCGCGGCCACTTTGCCCGATCCCAAATATGTCTTGGGGTGCACAGCCGGGACTTTCGCCGCCTCAGCAAACGCAAAATCGAGGTCGATCGCCCGCACCAGCCCCACGGCTTCCGCCAGGGCCTGTTCAACACCCCGGCCAGAACCAACATCCTGACCTCGGGTCCCATAGGGATGAACAATTGCCGCCCGGGACCGGCCGACTTCGCCCGGTCGGGGCTGACTACGCGTCTTCTGGTTCAGGCTCGTCCTCGCCTTCGCCTTCAAATAACTGTATCGCCTGGGCAGGCATAATGGTGGAAACCGCATGCTTATAAACCAATTGCGAGTGCCCGTCCCGACGCAGCAAAAAGGAAAAGTTATCGAACCAGGTAATGATGCCCTGCAATTTCACGCCGTTCACTAGGAACACGGTGACTGGAATCTTGGACTTGCGGACATTGTTGAGAAACATGTTTTGAAGGTTTTGTGCCTTGTCGGCCATTGGTTTTTCCTCTTCTTTTTTTTGGGGCTTCAGGCTCCGTTTACCGGACTCTGGTGCCCCCCGGAGACGAAAAAACGTCTCACCAGTCCCCACATTATCAGCGCAAATTCATCGGATTGTTAGAGCCAGATGCCGAAATTTTTACAGGGGGTTGAGATGCACCATATAGAGGGCGCGGAGGCGCCTGAACACTGGCCCAGGGCGGCCATTCCCCACTTTTGATCCATCAATATCCACCACTGGTGCCACGAAAGATGTGGTTGATGTGATCATGGCTTCTCGGCCATTTTTAGCCTCTTTGGGGGTAAATCTTCCTTGCAGGACAGCGATGCCATGGGCCGCGCAGGCTTTCAAAACTGCTGACCGTGTAATGCCGCCCAAGATCGCAGTGCTCAGGTCTCGGGTCACCAGGGCCCCTTCTGAATTGACAATCCAGGCATTGCTGGCGCTGCCCTCGGTCACGTATCCGCCTTCATCAACCAGCCATGCTTCGTAGCCTCCGGATTCAACGGCGTGTTGCTTGGCCAGAATATTGGGTAACAACGCGATCGATTTGATATCGCATCGGCCCCAGCGAATGTCCGGCATGGTCACCACCCGGGCACCATTTTTGATGATCTCGGCGGACGGCGGCGCGATGGTTCTGGCTGTGACCACAACGGCTGGATCGGAGGCCAAAGGGAACGGGTGGGATCGGGGCGAAACCCCTCGTGTGATTTGCATGTAGACGATACCGTCCCTGACCAGATTGCGCCGCACCGTTTGGTGCACAACAACGGCCAGGGCACCACGGGACATTGGCTGGGCAATCTTCAGAGCATCAAGTGAGCGATTGAGGCGATCAAAATGTGGGTCCAAATCCATAAGTTGGCCACCACGCACGGCGATGACTTCGTACACCCCGTCGGCGAACTGATACCCCCGGTCTTCAATGTGAACCCCGGCCATCCGGTGGGGAACGTACCGGCCGTTTACATAAGCAATGCGCGACATATTTTTTTACCGTTCAGATTCACGTGGTTTTGCCACGATCCGCTCTCTATCGCCGCCAAAACAGCAGACTGAGAAGAACCAAAACGCTGAGAAACTCAAGCCGGCCTAAAATCATACCCACTGCCAGTGCCCCCTTGGCGCCTCCGTTCAGATCGCCGACACCCATGCCCTGATCCACCAAAGCTCCCAGCATGGGCGCTGTGTTGGTCACCGCGGAAACGGCGAGGTAGGCGGCATTTTGGAAATCGACACCGGAATATGCCACGGCCGCGGCGAGCACTCCGAACGTGAACACCATCGCAATGAATACCGTCCAAACACCCCGCAGCGCGGCTTCTTCCACGCCGGTCCCACGGTACAGGATGCGCACCACCCTGTGAGGATGGGCAAGGCGATCGAATTCTCGGCGTACCAAGCCGATGAGCAAACTCGCGCGCATGACTTTTAATCCGCCCCCTGAGGACCCGGTGGATCCGCCAATCAGCATCAGAAGGACCAGTAGCATCGGGCCAAAAACCGGCCACTCGACGGCTTGACCGTGGTCGGTGACAAATCCGGTCGTTGAAATTGCTGAAACCGCGTGAAAAAGTCCCAACCAAAGGGCGTCCAACACATCGACGTTTTCCCCGAGGCCTAGAGCCACAGCAAGGGCAACCCCGGCGGTAATCATGAGGCCCAGGAGCCGCGGAAATTCAGGATCCCGTTGGTAAACCAAAAATCCCTTACCGCGAAGAGCCAGCCAATGGAGGGTCAGATTGGTGGCACCCAGTACCATGAACACCACAAGCACCGCCTCGGCTGTGCGATTTTTCAGCCCACCCAGGGAGTCATTGAATGGGGAAAACCCACCGGTGGAGAGGGTGGATAGCCCAAGAACAAATCCGTCGAAAAATTCCACTCCGCTGAGCCAAAGGGCAAGGATGCAGGCCCCTGTCAACACAGCGTAGACCCCGGCAAAGGACATTCCAGCGTGGCGAAACCGCATCCCCAGGGGGTCCTGTTCCCCGTGGACCAAGGGGCTGGCGTACAGCTGCATTCCCCCAACACTGCGTGGGGCAAAATGAACGATGACGAGCACCACCGCGCCCAAGCCCCCCAGCCACTGCAACAAGGATCGCCAAAGGACCACCGATCGGTCCGCAGACTCCAAATCGCTTAGCACGGAGGCACCAGTGGTGGTCAATCCTGATACCGCTTCGAAATACGCGTTCAGTGCGCCGCCGATCGCACCGGAACCAAGCAAGGGGATTGCTGCAAACACCGGAACGACCAGGGCAATCAGCGCCACGGCAACGAAACTTTCCCGACGGGCAGTGTGGAATCGCGGGGCCCGGGTGGCAATGATCAGCCCGCCGCCGACGAAAATTGTAGGCGCCGCAGAGAGCAAAAATGCGACGCCTAAAACTTGTTCGTCCATAGCAAAGCCCACCGCCGCCGGCCCCAACATGGCACCGCCCAAAAGGGCAAGGCTCCACCCCAAAATGGAAAACGCACTGGCGAAGGACATTCCGAACTAGACTCTACGGGAGGGATTTCAAAAGAAATCGAGGCGGACTGAAAACATTTTTTCAGCACTTTTGATGACTTTCGCCGACGAAAATAAAATTACCCGGTCGTCGGCTTCAATTACCGTGGACCCTCGGGGAATGATCACCTCTTCTCCACGGACGATGGCCCCCACAACGATCTCTTCAGGGACTTTGACTTCTCGCAAGGGCGCGCCCACTAGCGATGATGTTTCCAGGGCATCGCCTTCGATCAATTCCGCCATGCCATCCCGCAAACTGTGGACGCTGCGGATGCGGCCCCGGCGCACGTATTGCAAAATACTGGAAACCGTGATCGCCCGGGGGTCCACTACCACGTCGATTCCCAAGGAAGTAATCAAAGCCCCGTACGCCGGGTCGTTGATAAGGGTGATGGCCCGGCGGCACCCCTGGCTTTTCGCCAACAATGACGTCAGAATATTCACTTCGTCGTCGTCGGTGACCGCCACCACTGTTTCTGCTGCCTGGGCATTGGCTTCTTCCAAAAGGCCGCTATCCAGGGCGTTGCCGTGCAAAACCACCGCCCGATTCGTTTGCTCCGCTAGAACGAGGGCCCGGTTCTCATCGGATTCGATAATTTTCAGAGAAACACCGGGGTGGTCCCGCTCGATTTGTTCGGCCAAGAACAACCCAATGCTACCACCGCCCAAAATGATGACCCGGTGGGCTTCCTTTTCTTCGTGGCCGAACGCTGCCATTGCGCGGGCCATGTGGCCGGTTGCGACCGCGAAATACACTTCGTCACCGACGTTAATTTCTTCGTCCCCATGGGGCACACGAATCTTGTCTTTGCGGATGATCCCCATGATCCGGATTTGTAGCCCTGGGAAAAGTTCGGTGAGTTGGCGCAGCGGAGTGTCGATCACCGGACAGCCTTCGTCGATCAACAGGCCCAAAACCCGAACCGAGTCATTGGCAAACGGGATCATGTTGATGGCGCCGGGAGCCCTAAGACGCCGGGTCACAGCCCGGGCAATTTCCACCTCAGGGGAAATGATCACATCGATGGGCATGTGATCGCGTGAAAATAAGTCGCTCCATTCCGGTCGCAAGTATTCCTGGGAACGCACCCGGGCTATTCGCGTGGACACATTGAACAACGAGTGCGCCACTTGGCACACCATCATGTTGATTTCATCGATCTGGGTGACGGCGACAATCATGTCGGCCTCGTTTGCCCCAGCCTGATTCAGAACATTCGGTCGGGCGGCGTGGCCAACGATGGATTTCACGTCCAACTGGTCGTTAACCCGTTTGACCAATTCGCGTGACTGGTCGATTACCGTCACGTCGTTGTGTTCAGCAGCCAGCTGTTTGGCGATGTTGAAGCCAACCTGGCCCGCACCGCAGACAATTACCTTCATGGATGCACTCTAAGAAATTAGTCCGGTGCCGCGATCGTTGTTGACGCCCAGGGCTTTTAATTTGCGATGAAGCGCCGACCGCTCCATGCCGACGAAGGATGCGGTGCGTGAAACATTGCCGCCAAACCGGGTGATTTGGGCGGTTAGGTATTCGCGCTCGAACACTTCACGCGCCTCGCGCAGAGCCAGGGCCATGATATCTTCAGCCCCCGCCGGTCGGATAGTGGCGATGGTACCGGACCCGAGTTCGGAGGGAAGCATCGAGGCGCGAATACCTTCCGCATCGCCCGGAGCCAAGATCATGATGCGTTCGATAAGATTTCGCAGCTCGCGCACATTGCCCGGCCAGTCATAAGCCTGCAATACCGCCAGGGCATCTTCATCAATTCGGCGCGGCGGTAGACCTGTGGCTTCAGCGGTGCGACGGCTGAAATAATGGGCCAATTGCGGAATGTCTTCGCGACGCTCTCGCAATGCCGGAACCTGCACCGGCACCACGTTCAGACGGTGGTACAAATCTTCACGGAATCGGCCTTCGGAAATTTCTTCGACAAGATCTCGGGACGAGGCGCTGATCACCCGTACATCCACCTGGATTTTTGTGGAGCCCCCTACCCGTTCAAAATTTTGGTCCTGAAGAACCCGCAAAATCTTTGCCTGAGTTTCCAGGGGCATGTCGGCAACGTTGTCCAGTAACAACGTCCCGCCATGGGCTTGTTCGAATGTTCCCAGCTTGCGTCCGTCGCTGGTGTCCGAGGCACCGTTTTCGGTGCCGAACAATTCGATCTCCATGCGATCCGGTGCCATGGCCGCCGCATTGACGACCACCATGGGGCCTTCGGATTGCCGGGACATGGCGTGCAGCATCCGCGCCACGACTTCTTTGCCAGATCCGGGTGCCCCGCTGATGAGCACGCGGGAGCCCGTCGGTGCCACTTTTTCCACGGCCGCCCGCAAGGCGTTGATCGCCGAAGACGAACCGATTAACTCGGTTTCGGGACTGCCGCGCAGCCGCATTTCGCGATTTTCCCGGCGTAGTTTTGACGATTCCACGGCCCGCTGGATCATTGTCAAAAGGCGATTGGCTTTGAACGGCTTTTCGATAAAGTCGTATGCACCGGCCTTGATCGCCGCCACCGCCGTCTCGATGTTGCCATGACCGCTGATCATGATCACCGGCAAGTCCGGATCATCCATCAACACCCGGTCCAACAAAGCCAACCCGTCGATGTCACTGCCTTGGAGCCAGATATCCAAAATCAACAAGGATGGAAACCTTGATTGGATTTCCGCTATGGCCGCGCCGCTGGTGGTTGCCACGCGGGTTTCATAGCCCTCGTCACCCAGAATGCCGGCCACCAAATCGCAGATGTCCGATTCGTCATCAACAATCAGAATGTCATGTGCCATAGGCCTGCACATCCATTGGGGCCCCGGGTGTCTCGGGTTCTGACACCGGGTCGAGTGCGCCGTGATCGCCGCGAGGGAATACCAAGCGCACACTGGCGCCACCTTCGGGCCGATCTTCGATTGAAATGGTGCCTTTGTGATCTTCCATGACCTTGGCGACGATGGCCAAGCCAAGGCCAGGGCCTTTCAGACGGGTCGAGACATAGGGCTCGGTCAGGCGGTCGCGATCCTCTTCCGGCAGACCGCGCCCGTTATCCAAGACCTCCAGCATCGCTTCATCGGCGCCCACCGTAACCCGCAGAATGATATTGCCTTGGGGCAGCTCGCTGCCATTTTCCGCTTTGTCTCGGCCCGAAATGGCCTCGGCGGCATTGAGTAACAAATTGGTCAGCACCTGGGCCACCTGACGCGAATCGCAGTAGACCTCGACCGCATCGGCTGGAAATTCGGTGGTGTATTCAACACCCGGGTGGGCGACTTGTTGCAGGAACAGGCCCTGGCGCGCCACTTCAACCAAATCCGCCATGCGAAACACGGGTGCAGGCATGCGGGCGAACGACGAGAATTCATCGATCATCCGGCCGATATCCGACACCTGACGAATGATGGTTTCCGTGCACTGACGAAACACCTCGGGGTCGGTGCCGATCTCGTTCATGTATTTGCGTTTAAGGCGCTCCGCCGACAGCTGAATGGGCGTCAACGGGTTTTTGATTTCGTGGGCAATGCGCCGGGCGATATCGGACCAAGCGGCGCTGCGTTGGGCCGCTACCAATTCGGTGACGTCATCAAAGGTCACAACAAACCCGGTGATCGCGTCGTCTTTTCGGTCCGCCGTGACCCGCACCATCAACACGTGAGGACGGGCCCCGCGCACCATATTGATCTGGGCCTGGGCTTTGCGGCCGGGACGCTCCCGCGCCTCTGCCACCAGGGGGGCCATTTCCGGTACCGCGATGGAGAACGGCTTGCCGATCAAAAAATCCGCGCTGACATTCAACAACTGAACAGCAGACCGATTGGGCAAATTGATGTTGCCATCGGTATCCAGCCCAATGACCCCAGACGACACGCCGGACAGCACTGCTTCGGTGAATCGCCGCCGGGTGTTGAGCTGCTGGTTGGCCTCCATCAATTCCGATCTCTGACTTTCAAGCTGGCTGGTCATCCGGTTGAACGCGCGGCCTAGCGAGGCGAGTTCGTCATCGGCTGGGCCTTCCGGCACCCGGGCTCCCAAATCACCGCCTCGCACACGTTCCGCCGCGCGGATCAAGGTGCTGACGGGATTGATCAGCCGGGACGCAAACACCAACCCGACCCAGACCGCAGCCAACAGCAACAACAGGGCAACTACGATGTAGATCAAAACAAAGGTGATCTGGATCCTGGACCGTTCGTCTTCCAAGCGTTGATATTCAGCCACGGCACTTCGGGTTTGACCCGCGTGCACCACCACCTTGGCATCAACCAGTCGGCCCACGTACAAATAGGTATCGACCCAACGATCCAGCCGGATTAAGGCGCGCACACGTTCATCGTCGTCTCGGCTCAACACCACCACTTCACCCTGGGCCGCCCGTTCAAGATTGGCGGGGATATCGCGCCCAAGATCGAATTCCATCGAAAACGTCAGACCCGCCCGTGCCAGAATGGTTCCATCCCGCTGAAAAACGATGGCCTCGGGGATGCCGTGGATTGCCGCTTCGGTGGACAGCATTTGGCGCAACCGCACCGGATCATTTCGGATTTCACCGGCTTGGCGGTTGAGCTCGCCCGCCATGGAAAGGACTTCGCCGCGTACCTGATTGCGATGCTCGATCAGATAGGCGTCGGCCACGGCCACGGATTCGTCCAGGGCCGTGCCAACCCGCTCGCTGAACCAGGATTCAATGCCAAAGTTAAAGAACAGCGCAGAGAACACCGCAACGATGATCGCCGGGGCCACAGCCACCAGGCTAAACAGCCCGACGATGCGGGTATGCAGGCGTGCCCCAGCGATGTCTCGACGGCGTTCAATCCACAAACGCACCAAGCGGATGGAAACCACGACGCCCAACAGCAGCACCAGAACCAAATCCACCAATAACAGGGTTTGGACGGTTTGCGGATCAGGGCCAAATGGTGACGACCCGGTCAGTGCCGCATAAGTGGCGACCCCAGAAAAAAAGGCAGCAATAGCCAGCCCAACAGACAGGTTTCTGCCAAACTCCAGTCGCCGCGCCCATCCCACCGTTCGCGACCGAGGGGGGACGTCAAAGTGTGGTTCGGTTGCCATAGTCCGTTGGGGTTAGCACAACCACGCCGCGCTCGCCCGCTAAAACCGCCCAGTTTCTAAAAACTTCAGACGCAGCAAGTATACCATATTGTTGCAACAATGTAACAGTAGTCCGTGGAAAATTTGCCTCAGGCAGTTGGCTCGGCCCCACGGCGCACCACAGGAATTTCAAGCTCGCGAATCTTCTTGCGCAGGGTGTTGCGGTTCAGGCCAAGCAGCTCGGCGGCACGGATTTGGTTGCCGCGGGTGGCGGTCAGGCAAAGCGAGATCAGCGGCCGTTCAATCTCCGCCAAGACCCGGTTGTAAAGGCCAGGTGGCGGCAAGCTATCCATATGAGCTGCGAAATATAGGGCCAGGCTTTCCTCCACCGCCGAGCCCAAGGATTGGGTGCCATCACCGGCATTTGCAGGGGGTGGTGAAGACGCAAGATCGGCCCGCACGGTATCTTTGCGAATGACGTCACCGGCATGAAGAGCGGCCAACCGACGGATCATGTTTTCCAGTTCACGCACATTCCCGGGCCAGGAATAGGCTTTGAGTTCGTCCAAGGCACCGGCGTCGAGGACCTTGGCCTGCATGCCCTCGGCTTCGGCATTTGTGAGGAAGTGGTGCACCAAGGCCGGAATATCCTCCGCCCGCTCACGCAACGGCGGCATACGGATGGGCACGACGTTCAACCGGTAAAACAAATCCTCGCGGAACAAGCCCTGGTGCACCAATTGGCGCAGATTGCGGTTGGTTGCGGTGACGATGCGAACATCCGTCTTGGTCGGTGTCCGGCCGCCAACTGTGGTGTATTCGCCTTGTTGGAGTACCCGCAGCAAACGGGTTTGAGCATCCAACGGCATGTCGCCGATTTCATCTAGGAACAAGGTTCCACCCTGGGCCTGTTGAAAACGACCGACGCCTTTTTGGGTGGCGCCGGTAAAGGCGCCCTTTTCGTGGCCGAACAACTCTGCTTCAATCAAATCCCGGGGCACTGCCGCCATATTCAAGGGCACGAAGGGCCCCGCTCGACGGCGGCCAAAATCGTGCAGCGCCTTGGCCACCAATTCTTTGCCCGTTCCCGACTCTCCCGAAATCAGGACTGTCAGATCGGTATCGGTCAGGCGCGCCACCAGCCGGTAAATTTCCTGCATCGGTGCCGACCGGCCAACGATGGGGATGGCTTCGTCTTCTTCTGCACCCGCGCCCATCCCCGGGGGCCCGCCAGGGCCATCAAGGGACCGAAGTGCTAAATCAACAACGGAGGTTAATGCATTGATATCAAAGGGTTTTGGTAGATATTCATAGGCCCCTTTTTGGGTGGCGGTAACCGCCGTCAGCAAGGTATTACGGGCACTCATGACCACCACAGGCAGTTCCGGGCGAATTTGTTTGATGCGCGGCAACAACTCCAAGCCGTCGCCATCCGGCATGACCACGTCGGTGACCACCAGGTCCCCTTCCCCTTCGGACACCCATGTCCACAACGTCGCGGCGTTCGAAGTGGCCCGCACTTCGTACCCCGCTCGGCCTAAAGCCTGGCTGACCACGGTACGAATGGCTTTGTCATCGTCGGCCACCAGGATGGTGGCGCCGTTGCCAGGACTGGGTTCAACCATTCTCTACATCCTTGTTACTGATCGCTTCTCGGAACACGGGCAGACGCACGGTGAACACTGTGCGCCGTGGTTCAGACTCAAATTCCACAACGCCCCCGTGATCGCGCACCAGCTTGGCCACCAGTGCTAAACCCAATCCGCTGCCTTCCCGTTTGGTGGTCACGAACGCGTCGAACAAATGTTCTTCCAAATCTTCCGCTATTCCTGGTCCATTGTCAGTCACCGTCACCTGCAAGGGCAAGTTCAAGGATTGCTCTGCCCCGGGAACCCGGACCCGGACCCCTTGGCGATAGGCGGTTGACAGGATGATTTCGCCGCCTTGAGCTGGGGCTGCTTCCGCCGCGTTTTTGACCAAGTTCAAAAACACCTGGATCAGCGCGTTGCGGTCAGCGGCGGCCTCGGGTAGCGATGGATCGAAATATTCGACAAACCTGATATTCCGGGCAAACCCACTGGCCGCCAAATCCTTAACGTGGTTCAGAACTTCGTGAAGATTGACCGGCGCAGGCTCGGCCGTGCGCTCGTCTCCAAATTTGTCCAAATCATCGATCAGCGCGCAGATGCGGTCGGTTTCTTCACAAATCAGGCGGGTCAACTGCACATCGCCTTCCCCAGCGTTTTGCTCCAATAACTGGGCGGCGCCGCGGATCCCCGACAGTGGGTTTTTCACCTCGTGGGCCAATAAGCTGGCCATGCCCACCACCGACCGCGCGGCCCCTTGGTGAGCCAATTGCCGGTCCAGAGCTTCCGCGATGACCCGTTGTTGAATGCACACCAAAATCCAGCCCGGCGTATCCTCCATGGGCAACACCCTGAGGTCCACGCGGCGGGAGCCAATCCGTGGGCCTGCCAATTCCACCCCGTGGTCAGATCGGCCAAAATCCTGGGCGCGAACCTGGGTCAACAAGGCAATGAGGGGACTATCCCAGGTGACCAATTCGGCCAAGAATTTTTTCCGCAACGAGGACGATCCGGCGCCAAAAAAGTCTTCGGCCGCCGCGTTCACCCAGGCAATTTTGTCATTCTGTTCCACCACCAGAACTGGGTCGGGAAGCGCGGCCAGAACGATATTCGGATCAATCGTCATCGCTGCTTTCCGCTCCCTATGCCCAATTCTTAGGCAAGGTAATTGGAAAACACCCCGCGCGCGACCATTTTTGCCCGATCAACAGGCATTTTATTCCGTCCGGGCTAGTTTTTCAGATAAAAGCCCACACATGATGCACTCCAGAACCATGACTTGGGGTAATTTGGCGGCAATGCCGCACGCTTCCCAAATCCATGTGCCCCCCGCGGGGCACCCATCGTGACCACCATCGCCTTGATCGTTGCGGCGGGCCGGGGCACCCGCTTGGGCGGAGATTTGCCAAAACAGTACTTGGATTTGGCGGGCCGCCCGGTTCTTGGTCACACCATAGCGGCGTTCGCCGACCACCCCCACGTGGACAGCGTGCGCGCAGTCATTCACCCCAACGACATGGATTTGTACCGAGCCAGCGCCCAAGGCCTGGAAGTATTGGAGCCCGTTTTCGGGGGTGCCAGCCGCCAGGGTTCGGTCCTGCGGGGCCTGGAAAGTTTGACAGAATTTACCCCCAAGAACGTCCTGATCCACGACGGTGCCCGCCCTCTGGTGGGGCCTGGGATTATCGAGCGCACGATCAGCGCTTTGGATGCCGCCCCTGGGGCGATCGCCGCCGTGCCCGTGCTCGATACCTTGAAGCGCCAAGAACAAGGGTCAGCCAAAATTGCAGAAACCCTGGATCGATCCGGATTGTGGCGGGCGCAAACCCCCCAAGGGTTTCGCTTTGACGACATTCTTGCTGCCCACCGTGCCGCTAAAGGCTTGGGCCTGACCGACGACGCCGCCGTAGCCGAGCGTGCTGGGCTGACCGTCGCACTGGTGGAGGACCGAGAAGATAATTTAAAAATCACCACATCGGACGATTTAGCCCGAGCGGCCCACACCATGACCGGTAGCGGTCATATGGCCGTGGGGTCCGGGTTCGACGTGCACAAATTCGGACCCGGGGATCATATTCGTATGTGTGGTGTCGACATCCCGCACACACACGGATTGATAGGACATTCTGACGCGGACGCGGGATTGCATGCGTTGACCGACGCTCTGTTGGCGACGGTCAGTGGTGGCGACATCGGCGTGCATTTTCCGCTCAGCGATGCCAGATGGGCCGGAGCGGATTCCGCCACCTTTGTGCAATTCGCCTTGGAACAGATCCAAGCCCTGGGCGGCCGGACTTCCCATATCGACCTCACCATCATATGCGAAGCGCCAAAGATCGGCCCCCACCGCCCCGCCATGATCGCCCGTTTGGGCGAATTGCTTGGTCTCCGCGAAGACCGCATCAACGTGAAGGCCACCACCACCGAGGGGCTGGGGTTCACCGGTCGCAGGGAAGGCATCGCCGCCCAGGCCACCGCGACGGTCATGCTCGCGGGCTCCCCCCGATGACCGATCCGCAAAAACTTCCACTCAGTCACCCCGCTGCAATGATCGCCACCTGGTTCGGCGCCGGGCGCTTGCCGATCATGCCCGGAACCTGGGGATCGGTCGCCGCCCTGCCCTTTGCCTGGGTCATTCAATCCCTGTGGGGATCGGCGGGAATGCTGGCGGCCTCAGGTCTGTTGTTCGTCGTTGGGCTGTGGGCGTCAAAAGTGCTTGCCGACAGCATGGGGCAAAAAGATCCTGGCGAAATCGTCGTGGACGAAGTGGTGGGCATGTGGATCGCCGTTGCCTTGGTGACGCCCAATGTATCGCTCTATGTCATCGGCTTCGTGCTGTTCAGGGGGTTCGACATTTTCAAACCCTGGCCGGTCAATTGGGCGGACCGGCAATTGCCGGGAGCCCTGGGGGTCATGGTGGACGACGTGTTGGCCGGGATTTATGCCCTGGTAATCCTGGTGTTTCTTGTGGGTCTGGGTGTGGGCGCTGGGTGATGTTTCCAGCCCGGGAGGTCAAACGCGCAGAAAAAGTCGTGGCGGATTGCCGGGCCAAGGGCCTGTCCCTCACCGTGGCCGAATCCTGCACCGGCGGATTGTTGGCGGGATTGATCACCGAGGTATCCAGTGCGTCAGACGTTTTCCAGCGCGGCTTCGTGACCTATGCAAATTCCGCCAAGACGGACATGCTCGGTGTCCCCCCGCCGATGATCGAAAAATTCGGTGCGGTCAGCGACCAGGTGGCTCAGGCCATGGCGATGGGCGCGTTGGCCGCAGCAAACGCCGATCTGGCGGCTGCCATCACCGGCATCGCCGGCCCCGGAGACGGCACACCTGACAAACCGGTGGGCCGGGTTCACATCGCCATCGCCCGATCCGCCGCGCAACCGAAATCAATGCAATTCGATTTTCGCGACATAGGTCGATCACGGGTTCGGCTTCAATCGGTTGCCAGTGCATTACAGATGATCCAACAGGCGTTGTCAGAGATCACGCCAAATGCCTGACGACAAGGACTCCTTCGCGGCATCCATTCGTCCCATCCTGGATGGCCGCGATGTCATCATGCTGGCGATGGCTGTGATCGGCCTGACCTTTGTGGCCGCTGTCGCCGTCATGTTGCTGTACTCGGTCGTGGTCATCGTCGGGATTGGCGGATCCGTGGTTCTTTCCGGGCCCATTCTGATGTTCATCGAGGCCGCGGGGACGTTTAGCGCGCTGTATTTCATTCTGATCAGAACCCGAGGGTTCACCTGGGCAGAATTGGGATGGGTGCCAACTTCTACCGGGTTACTGATCTTGGGCGGTGTTGCGGCCATGGCTATCTACGGAATTCTGATTTCGCTGGCTCTGGTGGTGGCCCGGTATTCAGAAACCGGTGGCACCGATTTGATCCCCGCCGTGACCAGCCTGACGCCGAATTCTTTTGCTGGATTTATAGCAGTCCTGGCGTTTGGCGCGGTGGCCGTTCCCATCGCCGAGGAATTTTTGTTTCGCGGGGTTCTGTACCGTTGGCTGAGGGATGGCTGGGGCCTGTACGCAGGTCTGGTGGGCAGCGCCTTGGTGTTCGCCGCCGTCCACATTCTTTTGGGCACCTCAGGTGCCCTGCAAATCTTTTTGATCGGCCTGGCGCTGGCCTATTTGTACGACATCACCGGATCCCTTTGGCCATCCATGGTGTTCCACGGAGTCAACAACGGCATCAGCTTTGTCTGGATTTACTTAGTGATGTGGTCCGGGGCCAGCTGACCGGGTTCTTCGTCCGGCCGGGACGACCCATAAATTTCGTCCGCTCGGGTTTCGAAGGACGCCACCATACGGTGGACCGCTTGGGTGAATACGGCGCCAATCAGCATTTCCATCATGGCGCTACGAAAGGTGAACTCCACCTGAAAATCCACTACGCAGCCGCCATCATCGGCCGGTAAAAACCGCCACTTGTTCGTCAGATTGTTGAACGGGCCATCTTTGTAGTGGACTTCGATACCCGTGGGACGATCCAGGATCACTTCCGAGGTAAACCGTTCCCGGAACAGTTTGAAGCCAATCACCAAATCTGCGGTGACGGTGTCTCCATCAACGGACAGAATATTGGCATCGGCACACCACGGTAGAAATTTCGGGTACTTGGCGATGTCGGCGACCAGCTCAAACAGGTGCTCCGGCGTGTGGGCCAGAAACCGTTTTTCGGAATGGGCCGGCATCAGGCTTGCCGAGCAGCACGGGCCGCCACCAGCCGTTGGAAATCTTCCCCGGCGTGATAGGACGACCGGGTGAGCGGCGTTGCGGACACTTTCAAAAAGCCCTTGTCCATCGCCACTTTGGCCAATTCGTCGAACGCCTCTGGGGTGATAAATTCCGCCACTTCTAAATGCTTCTGGGTGGGCTGCAAATACTGTCCAATGGTCAGAAAATCCACATCCACCGCCCGCAGGTCATCCATGACTGTGTGAACTTCCGCAATTTCTTCGCCCAGGCCCACCATCAAACCGGATTTCGTAAACAGCGATCCGTCACGTTCCTTAGCCCGACGCAACAGGCCGGTGGATTGCGCATAGCGCGCGCCCTTGCGGACGCTGGCGTAAAGCCGCGGGACCGTTTCCACATTGTGGTTGAACACATCCGGTTTTGCGTCAACAACCGACTCTAACGCATTGTCTTTGTGGAGAAAATCCGGGCTCAGGACTTCGATTGTTGTGTCCGGAGCGTGGGCCCGCATTTGTTGGATACAGGCAACAAATTGACTGGCTCCACCATCGGCCAGATCGTCCCTATCCACGGAAGTAATGACCACGTGTTTCAGGCCAAGTTTGCCCACGGCCAGGGCCAGGTTTTTTGGCTCGAAGGGATCAACCTGGCGCGGCCGTCCCGTGGCCACATTGCAGAATCCGCACGCCCGGGTGCAAACGTCCCCCAAAATCATCACCGTGGCGTGGCCGTGGGCCCAGCATTCGCCGATGTTCGGGCACGCGGCTTCTTCGCACACCGTGTTCAGGCTGTGGGCGCGCATAAGCCTGGCGGTCTCGGAATATTCCGCTGACCCCGGGGCCTTGACCCGGATCCAGCTGGGTTTGCGTCTGAGTTTTTCGTCGGTAATCGTCATCAAATCATGCTCTTACTCAGATGTGGAGAGCTTGGCCCAAAGCGTCAAGCACCGATTCGTGCATGGCTTCCGACAACGTGGGGTGGGCGAAGATCGTATTGGCCAAGGCCTCGCGCGTGGTTTCGTGGGTTTTGGCCACCACATAGCCTTGGATCAATTCGGTAACTTCAGCGCCGATCATATGGGCCCCCAATAGCTCGCCGGTTGATTTATCGAAAATGGTTTTGATTAGCCCGTCGGGTTCGCCCAAAGCGATGGCCTTGCCGTTGCCCACGTAGGGGAACCGACCTATGTCCAACGCGTGCCCCGCTGCCTTGGCCGCCACCTCGGTCATGCCGACACTGGCGATTTGGGGCGTGGAATAGGTGCATCCGGGAATGGCTGATGTATCCAGCGGGTGGGTGTTGTCCAAACCGTGGATGCGTTCCACCACCACCACGCCTTCGTGGCTGGCCTTGTGCGCCAACCATGGTGGGCCCGCCACGTCGCCGATGGCGTACAGACCCGCCGCGCCGGTTGCCCCCCATTCGTCGATGATGATGTGGCCGCGATCGATAGCGACACCAGCCTCCTCGGCCCCCAAATTTTCGACGTTGCCGGTGATGCCGACGGCGGAAATCATGCGGTCGACGGTAATTTCCTGGCTGCGGTCCTTGGTGACCACCGTGGCGGTCAATCCCGATTTTGATTTTTTGACTTGGGCAACCTCGGTGCCTGTGAGTAGCTTGATTCCCTGCGCGGTGAAAGCTTTGGCGGCTTTGGCGGCAATTTCCGCGTCCTCCACCGGCAGGATCTGATCCAGCAATTCAACCACCGTAATCTCTGCCCCCATCTGGCCATAAAAACTGGCGAACTCGATGCCGATGGCGCCGGAGCCAACGATCAGCAACGATTTCGGCATGGCTTCGGGGATCATTGCCTCTCGATAGGTCCACACCAAGTCGCCGCCGGCCTCGAACGCGGGCAGGTTGCGGGCCCGGGCTCCGGTGGCAAAAATGATGTTGGGGGCGTAGAACTCACCCACCGGTTTGCCACCCAGCTCCACCGCCACGGTGCTGGGTGCCGAAATGCGGCCCCGACCGTCGATGACGGTGACCTTGTTTTTCTTCAGCAGATACCCCACCCCATCCGACAATTGTTTGGCAACGGCTCGAGATCGTTTGACCACTTTGCCCAGATCAAAGCGGATGTTGTCGGCAGCCAGGCCGAATTCATCCAGCCGGTGCAACAGATGGTGAATTTCCGCGGCCCGCAGCAGTGCCTTGGTGGGGATGCACCCCCAGTTCAGGCAAATGCCGCCCAAATTTTCGGCCTCCACGACGGCCACATTCATGCCCAATTGGGCCCCGCGGATGGCTGCCACGTAACCACCGGGGCCGCCGCCGACGACAATGAGATCGAAGCGATCCGCCATGGGTTACAGCATCATGGTCAGGGGTTCTTCGATGAACCCCTTGAAGGCTTTTAAGAACGTCGCACCCACCGCACCGTCCACGGCTCGGTGATCGCACGACAAGGTGCAGGCCATGACGGTGGCGATAGCCAGTGCGCCCTCCCGCACCACTGCCTGTTTTTGTCCGGCCCCCACGGCCATGATTGCCACCTGAGGCGGATTGATGATGGCGCCGAAGTCCTTGATCCCGAACATGCCCAAGTTGGAGATAGTGAAGCTGCCCCCCTGGTATTCCTCTGGCATCAACTTGCCTTCCCGGCCCCGGCTGGCAAGGTCTTTCATTTCCACGGAAATTTCCGCCAGGCCCTTTTGGTCGGCTTCGCGGATGATCGGGGTAATCAGGCCGCCCTCCATGGCCACCGCAACCGCGATGTCGATGGACGATAGCTGGTGAATAGACGTATCGGTCCAGCGCACGTTTATCGCCGGCACGTTCGCCAAGGCAAAAGCGGCGGCGCGGATGATGAAATCGTTGACGCTGATTTTGTAAGCACCGTTCGCACGCTCGTTCAGCCGGGCGCGGGTCTCCAACAAGCAATCCAGTTCACATTCGATATTCAAAAAAATGTGCGGAATGGTTTGCCAGGATTCCGTCAGCCGTTTGGCGACAATCTTGCGCACCCCGGAATGGGGAATTTCTACCATTCCCTGTTCTGGCGCCGGCGTAGCTGCGGTGGCTGGTCCCAGCACAGTGGCTGGTCGCCCCTCAACATCGCGTTTGATGATCCGCCCGCCAGGGCCCGATCCCTGAAGGGTGGACAGATCGATCCCTGCATCCTTTGCCATGCGCCGGGACAGTGGGCTGGCCAAGATCCGACTACCGGATGGTGCCGCGACGGGTGGCGGTGCGAGAGCTGGGGGTTGTGCAACAAGTGGCGGGGGGCTTGGCGCGGGCTGTGGCTTGGGCTCTGGAGTGGGCGTTGGCGGCGCATGGCCCAGGGCAGAGTCCAGGGAGTCCTGGTCTTCGCCCTCCTCCAAAATCATGGCAATGACGGAATTGACCGGAACTTCTTCGGTCCCTTCGGGTACCAGGATCTTACCTAGTGTACCCTCGTCCACCGCTTCGATTTCCATGATCGCTTTGTCGGTTTCGATCTCAGCCAGCACATCGCCCGGGGACACCACATCGCCCACCGCCTTGTGCCACAGGGCGACCTTGCCTTCGGTCATGGTCGGCGACAGGGCAGGCATGGTGACTGAAATGGGCATGGCTTACCGGTAGCACACGGCTTTGGCCGCGGCTGCCACGTCATCCGGCTGGGGTAACGCTAGTTTTTCTAGATTGGCGGCATAGGGCAGCGGCACATCTTTGGCCGTCACCCGGGTCACCGGGGCGTCCAGATCATCGAAGGCCCGTTCATTGACTACCGCTGCGATTTCCGCGCCGATGCCGCACACGGGCCAGCCTTCTTCCACCGTCACCAGGCGATTGGTCTTTTTGACCGAAGATAGGATCGTCGCGATATCCAAGGGCCGCACCGTGCGCAAATCGATGACCTCGGCATCGATGCCTTCCGCTGCCAAGGCCCCGGCCGCCTGCAAGGCATGGCCCACCGCGATGGAATGGCCAACCAGTGTCACATCCTTGCCCGACCGAGCAATGCGGGCCTTGCCGATGGGCACTAGGTGGTCGCCCGTGGGGACCGGGAATGATTGCCCGTACAGCAATTCGTTTTCCAGGAACACCACCGGGTTGGGATCGCGGATGGCGGATTTTAGCAACCCCTTGGCGTCCGCTGCGGAATACGGCGACACCACCGTTAGCCCCGGCACCTGGGCATACCATGCGGCGTAGCATTGGGAATGCTGGGCGGCGACACGGGCGGCGGGACCGTTGGGCCCACGGAAAACAATCGGCGCGCTCATTTGGCCGCCGGACATGTACAGGGTTTTCGCTGCCGAGTTGATAATGTGATCGATTGCCTGCATGGCGAAATTGAAGGTCATGAATTCGACGATGGGCCGCAAGCCCGCATAGGCCGCGCCCACACCCATTCCGGCAAAACCATGTTCGGTTATTGGCGTATCGATGACGCGCTTAGGCCCGAATTCTTCCAGCATGCCTTGACTGACCTTGTAGGCGCCCTGGTATTCAGCCACTTCTTCACCCATTAAAAATACCGAAGCGTCGGTTCGCATTTCTTCGGCCATGGCGTCGCGCAGAGCCTCACGCACGGTCAGTTCCACCGTTTCCGTTCCCGCCGGGAATTCTTTCATGGCTGATTCCGTCAGGGCCGGTTCCGGGGTTTTTGGTTGGGCCGGAGCTTTGGTTCCAACCGGGTCCGGCGCGGGTTGCGGTTCGGGCGGTGCAGGGGTAGCAGCGTCCACTAAAGCCTCTTGGCCCTCGCCATTCTCCAGAATAATTCCAATGACCGAATTGACCGGGACATCATCGGAACCTTCTGGCACGACGATCTGGCCAAGAATGCCCTCGTCTACGGATTCGATTTCCATTGTGGCCTTATCGGTTTCGATCTCGGCAATGACATCACCGGGGGCCACAGGGTCACCAACAGCCTTCAGCCACTTGGCAACTTTGCCCTCGGTCATGGTCGGCGACAGGGCCGGCATGGTGACGGAAATCGCCATGGGCTTAAGCGCTCACCGATTTGACGATGTCGGTGTACAACTCCGCCGGGTCTGGCTCGGGACTCGCCTGAGCGAACTCGGCGGCGGTGGTGACAACTTCTTTAATCTCGGCATCCAGATCTTTCAGGGACGCCTCGTCGACGCCTTTGCGTTTCAACACCAAGCCCCGCAGATGATCGATGGGGTCGCGTTCTTCGCGCATTTTTTGCACTTCTTCCCGGGTGCGGTACTTGGCGGGATCAGACATGGAATGGCCGCGGTAGCGATAGGTCTTCATTTCCAAGATCTTTGGGCCCTTGCCGACACGGCAATGAGCGACGGCGGCGGCCCCGGCCTTTTTCACGGCAAGCACATCCATGCCGTCAACCTGTTCGCCAGGAATGTCATAGCTGGCGCCGCGCAGATACAGCTCGGTCTGGGCCGACGACCGGGCGACCGACGTGCCCATGGCGTACTGGTTGTTTTCGATGATGAAAATCACCGGCAGGGACCACAGTCGAGCCATGTTGAAAGTCTCCGCCACCTGGCCTTGGTTGGAGGCGCCATCGCCGAAATAGGCCAAAACGACCCCATCGGTGTCCTGGTATTTCTGAGCAAAAGCTAGGCCCGCACCCAAAGGCACAGAGGCACCGACGATGCCGTGGCCCCCGTAAAAATTCTTTTCGGCGGAAAACATGTGCATGGATCCGCCCTTGCCCTTGGACAGTCCATCGGCGCGCCCTGTAAGTTCCGCCATCACACCCTTTGGGTCCATGCCGGCGGCCAGCATGTGGGCATGATCGCGATAGGTGGTGATGACCATGTCTTGGGCGCCAAGGGTGGATTGCATCCCCACGACCACGGCTTCTTGGCCAATGTACAGGTGACAAAATCCGCCGATCAGACCCATGCCATACAATTGCCCCGCGCGTTCTTCGAAGCGACGGATCAGCAGCATTTCCCGGTAGTATGCGAGCAGCTCTTTTGTATCTGGTGCCTTCGGGCCCTTTTTTGAGGCCCTTTTCGAAGCATTGGGCTTCGCCGATTTTCGCGCTGCTGGTGCCATAGACTCCTCCTGGCCGTGCTGAAACGGGACGTCCTATCCTACCGTGAAAGATAGGCACCCCGAACACCGATTTGCAGTGTGAACGAAGAGGCCTAACGACTTGTTGATTTTGAAGAAATCAACCGGGGGCTATTGATGGAGGATGAGGATTTTGAAAACATCAACTGAGGCCTAATAATGGAGGATGATTATTTCATCCGGGTGGGCTAGGCCCAATATGTGCCGGGCACGTTCATCCAACATATCCGGGTCCAGGCTTTCAACCCGCAGCAAGGAGACCGCCAATTCGAGGGAGTCAATCCTGGCTTGATTCAGTACCCAGCGATTGTCAAGTTGCTCGATGCGCTGGCCCACTTGGAACCACGCCACCAGCCCCCGTTGGCCGTTGATGGCATGGAAGCCAAAATACGCCAGGGCCCCAGCACCCACCGCCAGAACCAACGCGGTCTTGCCTCGGGGGCGATGAAAAAAACGACTTTTCGCGAGAGTTAGAGCCATCAGCACCCAAGGAATCACATCCGTGTTTCCCGCGTCAAGCCCCAGGAGGACGCTGGTTTGACTGACTGGGGCTTTTTTGTTGGCGATGCTTGCAAGCCATGCAACCGACCAACCGTGGTCAAATCCCTTGAGCCAACGATCAGACATGTGGGTGTGTTACGCAGCTTCACAAACGATCTGCACAGACCAGAATTGCCAGGGCCATCCGTCACAAACAGTGATCCATCTTGATTTTTTGAGCGGGCATTACACCCGGCGTTTGGGTGGCAGGTGCAACGAACTGAATATCCAAACTCAAGACCTCGATTTCAGGGTCCTGTCCCTGACGGCCCCAGGGTTCGGGGTGCTGGTGCGCATAGATGCATTCGATTTTGCTGAGATCGCCCCACCACCGACGAAGGTCAGGTCACTTTACTGGGCCGGTGCGGGGCCCCTTAGTCTGTTGGTTCGCTTGAACAAGCTGTAGGCAATATTCTGCACTGTACCGGTGGGGGTGATGTGATCCTTATCGATCTGGAACTTCAATACGAAGTCGTCTCTCAGGGCAAATCCGAAGCGATCAGGGTTGCGCCGAACCACAGCTAGGCCGTCGGATCGCCTGGGGCCTTCCAATGAAAACCCCGACAGGACGACGAATCCCTCCAGAGGTACGGCGGCCCGCAGGGCATCCATGTAGGCCTGCTGTTCTTCCAGATCCGTCAAAAAGTGGAACATGGCGTGGTCATGCCACAGATCGTATTCCCCCTCCGGCGTCCATTGGGTGGCATCGGCGACGATCCAATTGACCCGATCAGCGGAATCCCCTAGTCGAGCCTTGGCGTGATCCAAACCTTTTTGGGAGACGTCCAAAACGGTGACATCGGTGAAGCCCTTGGCCAATAGATGGTCCACCAATGTGGAAGCACCGCCGCCCACATCGATGATTCGGGCGTTTTTTTTGATCCGCGTAGCTTCCATGATTTCCAGGGATTCGGGAACTTCCTGGTACCAGCTGAATTCCGTCGGCACACCCTCTGCGTAGACGGCATCCCAATAGGCGCGCCGCGCTTCCGATGGGCTGATGGCTTCTTCGGTCAAATCAGGCGCTCGGCAAAACCGCCTCGCCGAAATAGCGGGCGGCGGCCCCCAATTGCTCTTCGATGCGGATCAGCTGGTTATATTTTGCCAGCCGGTCCGATCGGCTGAGCGAGCCAGTTTTGATCTGGCCCGCATTCGTCGCCACCGCCAAATCGGCAATGGTCGAGTCCTCGGTCTCTCCCGACCGATGGGAAATCACCGAGGCAAAACCAGCCCGCTGGGCGGTTTCAACTGCCTCAAGAGTTTCGGTCAGAGTGCCGATTTGGTTGACCTTGACCAAAATCGCATTGCCCGCTCCGCTCTCAATCCCATGGATCAGGCGGCTGGTATTAGTGACATACAAATCATCCCCCACCAATTGAACCTCGGAACCCAATGCGCTGGTGAGCGTTCTCCAGCCGTCCCAATCGTCTTCGGCCAAGCCGTCTTCAATGGAGATGATCGGATACTTGGAAACCATGTCGGCGTAATAGGCGATCATGCCGTCGGCATCCAGGGACTTGCCTTCCCCCGCCAATTCGTATTTGCCGTCTTTGTAAAATTCGGTGGAGGCGGCGTCGAGACCAATATAGACATCGCTGCCGGCCTTGAACCCAGCCGACGAAATAGCCGCCATTAGTGTGGTCAAGCCTTCGTCGGTGCTGGAAAATCCAGGGGCAAATCCGCCTTCATCGCCGACATTGGTGCTGTAGCCGCCTTTGGCGAGTTCGGCCTTCAGCGCGTGAAAGATTTCGGCGCCAACCCGCACAGCCTCGACAATGCTGCCAGCGCCCACCGGCATGACCATGAATTCCTGGAAATCCAGGGCGTTGTCGGCGTGGGACCCACCATTGATGACGTTCATCATGGGTACCGGCAAGGTCTTGGCGTTGACCCCACCCAGATACGAAAACAGAGGCAACGCGGCTTCTTCGGCTGCTGCCTTGGCTACCGCCAAACTGACCCCAAGCAGGGCGTTGGCTCCAAGCCGGGCTTTGTTTTCCGTGCCGTCCAAATCGATCATGATTTGATCCAGAGACACTTGATCTTCGGCATCCAGGCCAGACAATGCGTCGAAAATCTCGCCATTGACCCCATTCACGGCCTGGATCACGCCCTTGCCGCCATAGCGCGCCCCGCCGTCCCGCAATTCGTGAGCTTCATGGGCACCGGTGGAGGCGCCGGACGGCACCGCCGCGCGGCCAAAAGCTCCGGTTTCCAGGATCACGTCGACCTCGACGGTGGGGTTGCCACGGGAGTCAAGAATTTCCCGGGCGGTAATGTCCTCAATAGCAGTCATGATTGTTCTCCGTGGACGGCCAGACAGCAAGCAGCCGCGCCCAATTGGCGCCCGGGGCCGCTACCCGCAAATGAATTCTAGGATTCTTCCTGGATTTCAGGAAGCTCGAATGGTGTGGATCGTAAAAGCGGCGCCTGGAAAATGAAACCCCCGCCGGGTTCACCAAGGCCCGCCTTATCGAACATAAACCAGAATATGTCTTCCGCTTTTTCGGCGGGAACGGTCACCGTCAACACTTCAATTTCGGCCCATTTACCGTAGCTGATGGAACGCACCAAGCCCTGACTACGGCCCGATGTGGCGTTTCCAGTGTTGGTGCCTTTTTCTTCGTGCAGCAGACCGATGATTTCCACTGCTTTGCCCTTCGGCAAATAGCAGGTGATGAGCTTGCTGCCCTCGGAATGCTGGTTAATTGGCGAGGTTTCGTTCATCAGCTGGTCCTACCCTCCCGCGACGGGCGCGGCGAGTTTTTCGAGAACCTCTGGCGGAATATAGGTCGCCGCTTTCTCCAAGGGCGTGATGTACATGATCCCCATGCCCGGGGTGTCCAAATCACCGGCCAGATAGATTTTCTCGAAGATGCGTTCCACCTGGTCAGACGAGACCACGATGTGGATGACCTCTTTTTCTACCTCCACGGCCACGCCCAGAATCCCTAGGCGCTCACGGATCCCCGTGCCTTTGGCGAAATTCACAGTGGCGCCCTGGGCCCCCGCCTCATTGGCCACAGTGATAATTTTTTCTGCGGCACCGCGCTGGACCACACAGGTGATCAGGGCGACGTCCGTCAGAATCGCGATGTCCCTTTTGCTCATGTTGCTAGTGCTCCCTGTGAAACCTCATCCGATTTTTTTGGCCTGCTCTTTGCGGCGCATGGAATAGTGAACAAATAGGCCAGTCGTCAGGACCGAAACGATGGGGCCAATCGACGCCATCGACAAAATTCCAAAGCCTTCGATCGCGTTGACTGAGTTGCCAAACCCCAGACCCATGGCCAACACCAACGGCACGGTGACCGGCCCCGTTGTGACGCCGGCGCTGTCCCAGGCGACGTTCACAAATTCCTCTGATGACAAGAACGTCAGGCAAATCGCTAGCAAGTAGCCAGGGATCACCATATAGGCGATGGGAACGGCGAAAATAATTTTGATGATACCGAGTGAAATCCCGAACGCGACCCCAAGGGCCACCGCCATCATCAACGTGCGTTTCTTGAAGGCGCCATTCGTTAAATTTTCCACGGTCTGGCCCAAGGCGTTGAGCGCCGGTTCCGCCAACGTCGCACCAAATCCCAATGCCCAAGCGAAGGCCAACGCAATGGCAATGCCCACGGCCACGGAATAAAGAGGCGAGCCGGCAATTTCTTGGACCGCGGCAAACGCCCCGGCCACCAGGCCGCCGGACTGATCGCCCAGCTTTGCCAGGCCGGTTTCCAGCCCAACGTTAAAAATGATCATACCAAGCACGGCCAGGAACAACCCATAGGCAACGATACCTGCACCGCTGAGTTTTTCCCGCAGCACCAGTTTCAGCACCAGAAAAAGGAACGCCACCAAGGGAACAATGGGCCGTACCCCGGCTAGAATGATGGACACCACCTTGTTGTCCATGAAGCCCGGTTCGGCCTCGACCGCCGCTGCGGTTTGGGCCAGCTGGATAATTTCCTCGGCTGATATGGAAAACGACACCACGACAGTCAGCAGCATCACCCCGATGACCGGGAAAAGCGACGCCATGGTGACAATGCCGAACCCGGAAAGGGACGACGATCCCTTGCCGGCAGCGGCGGCGATACCGATGCCAAGGGCCAAAACCAGAGGCACAGTCACCGGTCCCGTAGTCACCGCCCCGGTGTCCCACGCCAGACCCAATACCTTGGACAGTTCCGGGTCGACCATCAGGAAGCCCACCAACAGCAAAATGGGCACGAAGGTCAGATAAATCATGGGCTTGAGGCTCCACCCACGGATAAATCGCAAGCTGCCCAACACGGCGGCAAAGCCGACGCCGATGCCCACAGTCAGAACCAAGGCCTGGGTGCGCTCATTCAGAATGTAATAAAGATAAGGCGCCTTGGTCACATCCAGGCTGGCGCCCGCCTGCTGCAGCGCGCCGATGGCGGGCTCCGCATAAGTCACGCCCACGCCCAAAATAAAGGCAATCAGCAGCACCAACGGCAACGGCGATTTCTTTGGCAATTTGTTGCCGATGACCTCGGCGAAGGGCATGAGCCCCAGGCTCAGGCCTTCCATGAACAGCATCAGACCGACAACGACCGCACCAAAGCCGCCGACAATGATCCAAACGTCCGACACCCCTTGGCGCAGGATCAAAATTTGGAACAACATCAAATAGAGCGCCAACGGCACCACGGTGCGCACTTGGTCGAGGGCCCGCGCGCCCACATATGGCGTCAGCAGCCTTTGGATATCGATCCCGCGCAGGCGAAGGCGCGGGGCACGGTACGGCACTTCGTTGCCGTCGGCATCGAACGTGGTGTCGGGGATTAGTTCGTTGTAACTGACAGCACGCTGGTTGGCGCTGACTTCGCGGATGAATGCCCCGAAACGAATTTCCTTTGCCACGTATACCCCCTGTTACGCAATCAGTAGTGGGCTCGGGATTATTGCGCACAACATATACCGCCCTCAGCCCGGGCACCATGCCTAAATTACCACGAGAAAACACCGACCGTGCGGCCACATCAATGAATCAGACTCCGATTTTCCGGATTTTTCGCGACCCTATCAAATTTTATTACTACGCGAAGAAGGTCCTGTAACTGCCCCAGTGGTAACATATTTGGCCCGTCGGAGGGAGCGACATCCGGGTTCGGATGAGTTTCCACGAACAATCCAGCAACCCCCACCGCCACCGCGGCCCGGGCCAAGGTTGGAATAAATTCACGTTGGCCGCCGGATGTTGCGCCCTGGCCGCCGGGCTGTTGGACTGAATGGGTGGCGTCGAACACCACGGGATAGCCGGTGTTGGCCATGGTCGGCAGGGAACGCATGTCGGACACAAGGGTGTTGTAGCCAAAACTGGCTCCGCGTTCGGTCAGCAGGATATCGGTGTTCCCGGCTTCGGCGACTTTTGCCGCCACATTGGCCATGTCCCAGGGCGCCAGGAATTGGCCCTTTTTGATGTTCACAACCCGGCCGGTTTTTGCCGCCGCCACAAGCAGGTTGGTTTGACGACACAGAAAAGCCGGGATTTGCAACACATCGACCACCTTGGCGGCGGCGGCGCAATGCTCAGGGGTATGGACATCCGTAAGCACGGGGCATCCGACGGAATCACGGACTTCAGCGAAAACTGGCAGCGCGGCCTCGAGGCCCACCCCCCGGGGGCTGGATCCGCTGGTGCGATTAGCTTTGTCGAACGAAGTTTTAAAAATGAAGCCCAGCCCCAATGCCCCGGTCATTTCCTTCAAGGCTTGAGCGACCTCCATGGCATGATCACGGCCTTCCAGGGCACAAGGTCCGGCAATTAAAACAAGGGGCAAATCGTTGCCAAATGTGACGCCGCCAACGGCGACATGGCGCGGTGCAATCATTCCAATCCGTGCCCTAGACCAACCTGGATTGTTTCACGGCGGCTTCGATGAATGAAGCAAACAAAGGGTGGGGATCAAAGGGTTTGGATTTTAATTCGGGATGAAATTGCACACCCACGAACCAGGGGTGATCGGGGATTTCAACTACCTCCGGCAATAAATTGTCTGGGGACATGCCTGAAAACAAAAGCCCGGCCCTTTCCAGAGCTGGGCGGTGATCGATATTGATTTCGTAACGATGCCGGTGGCGTTCGCTGATCGTTGACGCGCCATAGATAGTGTGCACAAACGAGCCTTCCAACAGCTTGGCGGGGTATTCGCCTAAGCGCATTGTACCGCCCAAATTGGTCAGGGTATCCCGACGTTCGGTTTGGCCGCCCTTGGCCCATTCGATCATCAAGCCGACCACGGGAACCTCGCAATCGGGAAATTCGCTGGATCCAGCGCCGGGGATCCCTGCCAAATTGCGCGCCGCTTCGATCACCGCCATCTGCATGCCCAGACAAATGCCGAAATACGGAATGTTGCGCTCCCGGGCCATTCTTGCGGCAGCGACTTTGCCCTCGGTGCCGCGCTCGCCGAAGCCGCCGGGCACCAAAATCCCGTGGATCCCTTCCAACCGTTGCAAAGAATTCTCTCCTTCGAAAACTTCGGAGTCCACCCACAGCAATTCCGGCCGTACCTGGTGGGCGATCCCCCCATGAACCAGGGCTTCGTTCAGGGATTTGTATGCATCCTGGAGCCCAGTGTATTTGCCCACCACGGCGATGGACACATTGCCTTCGGGACTTTTGATGCGCTCCGCAATGTTTTTCCACACCGACAAATCCGGGGCCGGAGCATCGGTGATCCCGAAGCCTTCCAGGACCACCCGATCCAATCCCTCCTCAAAATACCTCAGAGGCACTTCGTAAATAGAGTCAGCATCCAGGCCAGGAATGACTTGATCGCCGCGAACATTGCAAAAAAGCGCGATCTTTCGGCGCTCTGATTCCGGGATTTCCCGGTCGCAGCGGCACACCAGAATGTCCGGCTGAATGCCGATACTGCGCAGCTCCTTCACCGAATGTTGGGTCGGTTTGGTCTTTAGCTCCCCCGCCGACGGGATGTAGGGCACCAAGGTCAGATGGATGAACAGGTACGTCCCGCGATCCGCCTCATTGCTGAACTGGCGAATAGCCTCCAAAAACGGCAGCCCTTCGATATCGCCGACAGTGCCGCCGATTTCGCAAATGATGAAATCTTTGTTTTCGGGCTTATCGGCAATGAACGTTTTGATGGCGTCGGTAACGTGGGGAATGACCTGAACAGTGGCCCCCAAATAATCGCCGCGGCGTTCGGCGGCGATGATGTTTCTGTAGATGCGCCCGGTGGTGATGTTGTCCGATTGCCGCGCCGCGACGCCGGTGAACCGCTCGTAGTGCCCTAGGTCCAGATCGGTTTCGGCCCCGTCATCGGTGACAAAGACTTCCCCATGCTGGTAGGGGCTCATGGTTCCAGGATCGACGTTCAGGTAAGGGTCCAACTTGCGGATGCGGACGGTATATCCGCGTGCTTGCAGCAGTGCCCCGAGCGCTGCGGACGTAAGGCCCTTGCCGAGAGAGGAGACCACGCCGCCGGTGACAAAAATGTACCGCGTCATGGACAGGCACCATACTTCGCGCCGCCACAAATCGAAAGTGGTGATGTGAGGGAAATACTCCTTAGAGAAAACTTTTTTCTATTTGCCGCCAAGGCCCGCAAGATTTGCGAGCGGGTCACGTCTAGTCCCCCACCGGAACCGCTGGCCCCACCGGCACGGCAGGCACATCAAGCGCCGGGGCTTCAACGCCAATTACCGGTGCGTCATCCAAAACCGATCCGCCCTCGCCGCCGCCGCTAAGGATTGCCAAAGTAATGCTGGTGGACATGAAGGCGGCCCCAAGAATGGCTGTGGTCCGGGTCAGCAAGCTGGCTGTACCCCGCCCGCTCATCAGTCCGCCACCACCGCCAGCGCTGCCACCAATGCCCAAGGCACCACCTTCGCTGCGTTGCAACAACACCACGGCCACAAGCGCCAAGCCAATCATCACGTGGATGACCAAAATCAGAGTCTGCATAGAATTTCAGCTATTCCAGTTCAGTAAACGTGGCGGCGCGAAAATTTGAACCGCCACAATTTGGCCCGTCATATCACACCGGTCCGGGTGTGCGCTAGGCGCGCCCCCGCACCATGGCTTTGTATTCGCCTCGGCCTATACCGGTGATCCACAAGGCCAGTAGCAACATGGCGACGATCCACCCTGGGCGCAACCCGGCTTGACCGGTCCAATTTGCCGACAAAATCAGAAAAACCCGGTCGGCTCCCAGGGTCGACAGAAACAGGAAAAACCCCGCCTCCATCAACATAGTGGCAATGGCCGCTCCGGCCACAAGCCCCAGGCCCCACCATTTCCCGGGGCGGCCAACCCAGGCCGTAACAACGCGGAAAGCCATCATCCAAACGAACAATCCGGCCCATATAGTGGCCTCTGGGGTGATCAATTTCAGCAGCAGCAAGAAGAAATGCAAGACCGATAAAAACCCGATCACATAGGCTAGTTGGTGCAGGCGTTTCCATCTTGGCCCGCCCAGACGCTTGACCATGCCATCAGTTGAGGTCAAACCCAGTGGCACCATGATTAGAAAGGCGATGGTGCCAACGGCCAGATAAAGCCGGAACGCCAATTCGGCGGCGATTGTCGCCAGATCAAAGGTAAGGTCTGCCGAATATGCCAGCAGGTGCACTGTGGTGTAGCCCAACGCCGCCACCCCCAACATCCGCCGCAAGCTTGTCAGTTGCGGCCAAGCCAAGATCGCCTTCAAAGGGGTAATGGCTAGCGTCAGCATTAAGAAGCGGATCGCCCACAGGCCACTTTCGCGCACTAAAATCTGCCACAAGGAGGCGTCCAAGGCCCCCTGGAAATAGCGTACGGTGAAATAGGCACCCGGGGCTAAAACCCCGGCAAAAACAGTTGCCTTCAGAAGTGAAAATTCGCCGCTACGCTCGGTCCACGGCGCGGTCAGTCGCCGAATAAATTTTGATGGAGGTGCTTGCGATCCAGCCAAAAATCGGCCCGACTGGGGGTCAAGTCCCAGGGACCGGCGGTGCCGGGCAGTCGCGAATGATTTTTAAAAACGCCTCCGCATCCAAGCTTGCTCCGCCCACAAGAGCACCGTTTACGTTTTTGACCCGCAAGATATCGTGGGCATTGTCGGCATTAACGGATCCGCCGTAAAGGATGCGGATTGCGGCGCCATCGTAATCAAAGCGGTCGTACAAAAGCTCACGGATTTTCGCGTGCACTTCCCCGATTTCTTCCAACGTCGGGGTTTTTCCGGTGCCGATCGCCCAAACGGGTTCATATGCGATGACCGTGTTTAAATTGATCGCTTCATCGGGCACCGAAGCCGCCAATTGCTTGGTGACCACATCGATCGTCTCACCAGCTTCGCGCTGGGCTTCGGTTTCGCCGATGCAAATGATAGCAGTCATGCCAGTGGCAAGGACGGCACGGGCCTTGGCGTTGACCAAAATGTCGGCTTCGCCGTGATCCGCCCGGCGCTCGGAATGGCCGACGATGCAGCACCCGAGGCCTGAGTGTTTCAGCATATTGGCGTTCACATCGCCTGTGTGGGCACCTTCTTCCAGGGGGCTGCAGTCCTGGGCCCCAACCACCACCTGGGTAGCAGCCAAGAACGTGCCGAGTTCAGCGGCCAAAGTCAACGGCGGGCAAATCGCCACGTCCACGGGAATCGTGCCCATGGGATCAAGGCCTTCGGCAATCTCATTGGCCAAGCCCATTCCATTGGAGTGGACCATGTTCATCTTCCAGTTTCCGGCAATCAACGGGATCGGCGTTCCGGCCATTTTCTGTCATTCCTGGCTAAGCATTAAAATGGCCAGCAGCCTATGGGAATCGACCGCCGATGGCTAGCCGCCACGGCCTTGATAAAAGCCCTTCCGGTCGGATAGCGCTGCAACACTGACTTCTGATACGATCCCGCCCCAACAGCGGCCGGGAACCCGGCGATTTCACTCATTCTATCGGGACGACAAACCATGCTTGGTGCAATTCGAAGGTCCACAAAGTCGTGGTGGGTAAAAGGATTTCTAATCCTGTTGGCGGCCACGTTCGCCCTGTTTTTCGGCAGCGGCAGCAGTATGTTCAGCGACTTGGCCAACAAGCCAGTGGCGGAAGTCGGTGGCGTCGAAATCAGCCAACAAGATTTTGCCGAACAATATTTGCGCCAGCTCCGCCAGTTCCGGGGCATTACCCCGGATCAGGCACGGTCCATCGGCTTGCCAGAAAACACCCTGGGGCAATTGATTGGCGGCGCGCTGATCGATAACGCCGTCAAAGATTTCGGAGTCGCAGTGTCTGATGCCTTACTGCTCGTAGAAATTCGCCGCCAGTTCCCGGGGCTGACCAACAACCTGATTGAACTATCGTTGAGGCAGCAAGGATTGACAGTCGTCGAGTATCAAACGTTGGTACGGCAGGAAATGGCCCGGTCATTGGTTGTCGATACGGTCGCACCAAACCCCCCTGCTCCGCGCATCCTGGCAGAAACTATTTTCAGGTATCGGCAAGAACAGCGGGTTGCTCAGGTGCTGACTATCCCAGCGCATTTTGTCTCCGAGGTCGGCCAGCCAGAGGACAACGCGTTGAGGGACCACTACAGCGCCAATATCATGGGTTACACAGCCCCGGAATACCGCACAGTGGCGTTCGTCGCACTTCAACCCGAGGACGTTTTCGATACAATTGTGATTGCGGAAAGGGACATTATCGAAGAATACGAAATTCGCCTTGGCGAGTTCACCACCATTGCCAACCGAGGAATCTCCGAGTTGCGATTTTCGTTGGAGGCGACGGCCCTGGCTGCCCAGGTCAGAATGGAGGGCGGCGCCCAATTCGAAACCGCAGATCCCCGGGCTTTGCGTGGCGACCCATTCCTGCGGCCAGCCGAACCTGACCCCGCCGCAGAACCGGAGCCAGTTGATACGGGACCTGTCGGGGTCCTTGATCGCGGCAAACTCACCCATGACCAATTGCCGACGGAAGTCGCTGACGCGGTGTTCGCCATGCCGCTGGGTACCATCAGCCAGCCACTGCAAAGTGACGATGGCTGGCACATTTTCCGCATCGATTCGGTAGAGCTGGGCAACATCCTTACGTTGGAAGAAGCTCGGGGAACTGTCACCGACACGTTGATGCGGAACGCGGCGTTGGAAATTCTGTACGACCTTTCCATTGATTTGGACGATGCCTTGGGCGGCGGTGACAGTTTGGAAGAAGCGGCCAATCGGCTTGGTCTAATTCCCGGAACCGCAACATTTGATAACCAGGGCCTAGACCACGACGGCAACCCGGTCGGTGACATTCCGGCGTTCGTCACTTTCGTCTCCACAGCGTTCCAAATACCCAGTGGTGGGGAGTCGCTTCTGAACGAAGCCGTGGAGGGCGGGTACTTCGTTGTTCGCATCGATGGTGTGGAGGCTCCGGGGCCAATTCCGTTCGACGAGGTTCGCGGCGAAGTGGCCAGAGATTGGGGCTTGGCAGAACAAACCAGGCTGACCGAGGAACTCGCGGCTCAGCTTTTTGACCGCGCCAAGTCGGGCGCAGATCTGGCTGCCCTGGGGGCCGAAGTGGGCATTGATTTTTCCATCTCCCAGCCGGTGACCCGAACAGAGGATGCGTTAAGCGGAATGTCGGCTCAATTGGTTGGCGAGTTATTTTCAATCGAATTCGGCGCGGTTGCCCAAGCCCCATCCATTGGTGGCGGTACAACAATCGGGCGATTGGTAGAAATCATTCCGGCCGACCCCTCGGCAAACCCAGAAGCTTTGGCAAATTTGATCGCAGAGTTTTCCTTCGATATGTCCGAAGACTTGTTAACCCAATTCCAGGGTGCTTTGGAGGCTGAACTCGGCGTCCGGGTTGATACTGACGTTTTTCTGCAAGCGACCCTAAGGGCAACAGCCGGGGCCGTCCCTCTTGCTCCCACCCGCAACCCGATCGGTGGCTTTTAGCCGTGCATCCGGGACTGGCGGAGTTCACTCAGACTTACGCTCAAGGCAAGCCCCAAGTAGTCTGGACCGATCTGGTCGCCGACCTGGAAACGCCGGTGTCGGCAGCGTTGAAGCTGACCGACGGCGAGCCCTATTCGTTTTTGTTGGAGTCAGTCGAGGGCGGCGCGGTGCGCGGGCGCTTTTCCATTATCGGCACCCGCCCCGATCTGGTGTGGCGGTGCCGGGGCGACAAGGCGGAAATCAACCGCGGAATCTTGGCCGGCGAAACCGACTTCGAACCTCTGGACGGCGGCGCGTTAAAGACATTGCGGGAATTGGTGGACGCCTCGCGCATCTATTTGCCCGAAGGATTGCCGCCCATGGCGTCGGCGTTGATCGGGTATGCCGGGTACGACATGGTCCGTTTGGTGGAAGCGATCCCCGACGACAACGAAGACACCCTGGGCATTCCCGACGGGCTGTTCATGCGCCCGACCTTGATGGCGATTTTTGATTCGGTTAAAGACGTCGTCACCGTCGTTACCCCAGTATGGCCCGACGCCGCCGTCACAGCGGACCAAGCCTTTGGGCTGGCCAAGGAACGCTTGGCCCTGGCGTTTGAACAACTCAGCCGCACGACGGCGCCAGGGGCACCGTCCACCGGCACCGAGGGAGAATTGCCCGAGCCCGTATCGAACACTTCCCGGGCCAATTACCACCAGATGGTGGAAAAGGCGAAAGAATACATCGCCGCCGGAGACATCTTCCAAGTGGTGCCGTCCCAACGCTTTACCGTGCCCTTCACCTTGCCGCCGTTCGCGCTGTATCGATCGCTGCGGCGCATGAACCCCTCGCCCTTCTTGTTTATTTTGAACGCGGGCGGCTTCGCTATTGTCGGCTCATCACCGGAATTGTTGGTGCGGTTGCGCGAAAACACCGTGACCATCCGGCCCATCGCTGGAACGAGACCCCGGGGAGCCACCCACGGCGAAGACGAGGCTTTGGCGAAGGAAATGTTGGCCAACCCCAAAGAACGGGCCGAGCATTTGATGCTTTTGGACCTGGGTCGCAACGATGTAGGCCGGGTTGCCAAGATCGGATCGGTCCGCGTCACCGACCAGATGATTGTCGAGCGCTATTCCCACGTGATGCATTTGGTCTCGAACGTCGAGGGCGAACTGGATCCCAAGTTCGACGCCATGGATGCCTTGTTGGCTGGGTTCCCGGCGGGAACGGTAAGCGGCGCACCGAAGGTCCGGGCCATGGAAATCATCGACGAGTTGGAAAAAGAACGCCGGGGTTTCTATGCAGGGGCCGTCGGGTATTTCTCCGCCAACGGCGGTATGGATACCTGTATTGCTCTGCGCACCGCCATGATCAAAGATGGCTTCATGTATGTCCAGGCCGGAGGCGGCGTCGTCGCCGACAGCGACCCGGAAGCCGAGTACCAAGAAAGCCGCAACAAGGCCAAAGCTCTGCTGCGGGCGGCGGAAGAAGCCGTCCGCTTCGAACGCCGAAGATCAAATCGTGGGCTCTGACCCCACGTGAATCTGATCGGCATGTAACAAGTCCGGTTAGTTGGAGCATGTCCCGGATTGAACAGCAAATACGGCGAGCGGCTAATTCTCGGCAACATTCCCCGGCACAGGCGTCGGCAATAATGCGCTGACCGGCACCAATGTAATGCCGCGCTCGGCCAGTCTTGGTATCCATTCGCTGAGCACCTGGATGGTCGCGCCCTTTGGGTGAGCGATGGCGATAGCGGAACCCCGGGCTATGGCGATGCGCTCCAATTCAGCCAAACGACTCCGCACCGCTTCTGGATCCACCACGTTGTCCAAGAATACGTCTCGGGCCAAGTACGCGACCCCCTCCGCCTGCGCTGTTTCCCGCCCCAAGGAACGAGTACTGGTGAGAGAATCCAAAAAGAACAGACCGCGTGCCCCCAATTGCTGCATCAGCCGAGCCATGGCCGCAGAGTCTTCGGTAAATCGGCTGCCCATGTGGTTGTTGATGCCGACATAACCATCAAAGCGATCAAACGCCCAATCCAAGCGACGCTGAAATTCTTGTGCGTCCAAATCCAACCTCAAGGCGTTGGGGCCGGTATCCCAGGTCTGGTCCGTGGGCTCCATGGGAATGTGCAACAACAGCTCGTGGCCCCGAGCCAAAGATTCCGCCGCCAGTTTGTCCAGGTCCTTGGCATAGGTCATCAAGGCTAAGGTAAGCGGCCCGGGCAGCTCCACCACCCGCCAGCCGTTGGGCACGTGAACCCCAACATCGTCGATGACGATCGCGATACGTGGCTCAGCTACGACGGTGGTCGCCCAAAACGCCAGGGTCGCCGCTAAGAAAATTGCAAGGGTACGCATGGCAGGGACTTTAGCCCGGCCAAGCAGGTTGAGCCACAGAACTTCCTGCGAGCCCGGCCCAAACTAATGGCGGTCGGCCTTCCCGCCCAAGTCGTTTAAAATTGGGCAATCGGGCCGGTGGTCCCCGTGGCACGCGTGGACCAGATGACTGAGTGTGTTTTTCATGGCCTCCAACTCCGCCATTTTGCGGTCGATGTCAGCGATGTGGGCCATGGTGATGGCTTTGACATCGGCGCTGGTGCGTTCCTTGTCGTTATATAACGACAACAGCTCCGCCACCTGGGCCACGGAAAACCCCAGGCCCGGGGCGCGCGCCACAAATCGCAGGGTCTGCACGTCGCTTTCACCGTAATCGCGATAGCCACCGGCGGTCCTGGCGGGAGCCTGGATCAGCCCCACATTTTCATAATAGCGAATGGTTTTTGGCGCTAATTCCGCTTGGGCCGCTGCGTCTCCTATATTCGTATGCCGATCTCCTAAAGTCTTGCGTTGCGCAGGCGCAGAGCGTTGCCGATGACAGATACCGAGCTCAGGCTCATGGCAGCACCGGCGATGATCGGGCTGAGCAAAATGCCAAAGAACGGGAACAGCACCCCGGCGGCCACGGGCACTCCCAAAGAATTATAGGCAAGGGCAAAGAACAAATTTTGGCGGATGTTGCCCATGGTGGCGCGGCTGAGCCGGCGGGCACGGACAATCCCTTGTAAATCGCCTTTGACCAACGTCACCCCGGCGCTCTCCATGGCCACATCGGTGCCGGTGCCCATGACAATACCCACATCAGCCTGAGCCAGAGCCGGTGCATCATTGATGCCATCCCCAGCCATGGCCACGCGACGGCCCTGGGCTTGTAATACCTTCACCACATCGGCCTTTTGATCGGGCAACACACCGGCGCGGACTTCGTCGATACCCACGGCCTTGGCCACTGCCTGGGCGGTAGCCTCGGTGTCACCGGTGATCATCACCACCCGCAAACCTTCGGCGCGCAAAGCACGGATGGCGTCGGGAGTGGAACCCTTCACCGGATCGGCGACGGAAACGAACCCGGCCAGCTTGCCGGCCGCCGCCACAAACATGACGGTCTGACCCAAGGCTCGCAATCCATCAGCCTGGGCATCCATGGCGGCCGTGCTGACTGACCCATCGTCCATCATGGCGGCGTTGCCCAGGGCCACGGGTTTGCCATCCACTAACCCCGACACGCCTTTGCCGGTGATCGAGGCAAAGTCTGTGACCTCACTCATTTCGACGCTACGGTCCTTGGCTCCGGCGATGATCGCGGCGGCCAAAGGATGCTCACTGGCTTTTTCCAGGGTCACGGCAAGGCGAAGCACGTCTGCCGCATCCATATCGCCGACGCCCTCCACCACCATCAGGGTGGGTTTGCCTTCGGTGAGTGTGCCAGTTTTATCCACCAACACAGTGTCGACCTTTTCCAAAATTTCGATTGACTCAGCATTTTTGATCAGCACCCCGGCATTCGCACCACGTCCGGTGCCCACCATGATCGACATGGGCGTGGCGAGCCCCAGGGCACAGGGGCAGGCAATAATCAGCACCGTCACAGCGTTGACCAAGGCAAAGGCAATGGCCGGGTCCGGGCCAAACACCACCCAGACGCCAAAGGTCAATACCGACACCACCACCACCATGGGCACGAAGTACGACGCCACCACATCGACCAGCCGCTGAATGGGGGCTCGGGTGCGCTGGGCTTCGGCGACCATCTGCACTATTTGGTGCAACAGGGTGTCAGCACCGATGCGATCCGCAGTCATCAAGAAGGATCCCGTGCCGTTCACCGTGCCCCCGGTGACCCGGTCGCCCGAGGTCTTTTCCACGGGGATCGGTTCACCTGACACCATGGATTCGTCCACGGCGCTGGAGCCTTCGGACACAATCCCATCCACCGGGACTTTCTCGCCGGGGCGAACCCGCAGCGTGTCGCCCACGTGAACCTGATCCAAGGGAATATCTTCTTCGGAGCCATCCCCTTGCACAATGCGCGCGGTTTTAGGGGCAAGTTTCAGCAGCGATCGCAATGCGGCGCTGGTTTCCCACCGGGCTTTTAGCTCTAGCACTTGGCCGAGCAGCACCAGCGAAACGATGATGGCGGCGGCTTCAAAATAAACATCCATCCGGCCCGCATCATTGCGCAAGGACTCTGGGAATATGCCGGGCAAAAGCGTCGCCACGGCGCTGAACACAAACGCCACACCGACGCCAATGGCGATCAGCGTGAACATGTTTAGCTTCATGGTCTTGATAGATGTCCAGCCGCGCTCCATTAGCGGCTTGCCGGCCCAGATGACAACGGGGGCTGCCAAGAACAGTTGAAACCACTGAAACAATGTGGGGCCGATGGCTTCCGCGATGCCAACGCCCGGGATCATGTCCGTCATGGTCATGACCAACAGGGGTCCGGAAAACAGTGCGCTGCCCCAAAATCGCCTGCGCATATCAATCAATTCCGGGTTTGGTTTTTCGTCGGCCTCCACCACTCTGGGCTCCAAGGCCATCCCACAGATGGGGCAATCCCCCGGTGCGTCCCGAACGATTTCGGGATGCATGGGGCAGGTGTATTCGGTACGTGTGGGCGGCGACCACACTGGCTCCAGCGCCATACCGCAGTCCGGGCAAGAACCGGGGCCGTCCTCCATCACCTCGGGGTGCATCGGGCAAGTGTGTTTGGTTCCGGCAGTGACGGCGGTTGCTGCACCTGCAGCGGTGTGGCCGTGGTGGCTGTGGTCATGGGCGGGCATATGGTTCATGCTCTGCATGGCTATGGCCCGCATGATCCTCCGCCTTGGCCTTGGCTTCACCTGCCTCCGCGTCGTGGCCGCACTGACAATCCGGGCCGCAAGATCCGCCTTCGGATGCGTCTGGATTCAGAACCTTATAAAGGGCTGGGTTGAGGTGTTCGTGCGCTGCCATGATGACCTACCAATTTCAGAAACAAAGACTGTTGGGTTCATATAAGGGTTTCAGTTACTGGAACGTCAATTCGCATTTGCCCCTGACCTTGACGAGAACCCCTGGGGGCGGTTTGTATCGGGGTGCTGGGGTCGGCGGCAGAAACATAGAGATTCGAGATTAGGATAGCGCTATAACAGTTTGATATGCTTGTCATAATCGACAATTACGACAGCTTTGTTTACAACCTCGTTCACTTCCTTGGCGAACTGGGTGCACAATCGCGTGTTTTCCGTAACGACGCCATTTCGGTGGACGACGTCCTAGGCTTGAGCCCCGACGCAGTCATTTTGTCGCCTGGGCCTTGTAACCCGGACCGCGCGGGCATCTGCCTGGATCTGGTCAACGCTGCGGCGGGGAGCCTGCCGATCCTGGGGGTTTGCCTTGGCCACCAGACCATCGGCCAGGCGTTTGGTGGCGACGTTGTACGCGCCCCCACCATAATGCATGGCAAACGCAGCCGCATTTTGCATCAGGAACAAAGTGTTTTTGCGGGGCTGGAAGACGGGTTCTGGGCGACGCGCTATCATTCCCTGACGATCGAGCCGGACAGCGTGCCAGATCTGTTGGAAGTCACTGCCCAAACCGAAGACGGGGTGATCATGGGCTTGGCCCACAAAGAACATCCCATTCATGGGGTACAGTTTCACCCGGAAAGCATCGCCTCGGAATTAGGACACGCGGTGTTAGCGAATTTTTTGACCCTCGCCGGGATAACCTCAAAAGAATTGCAGAAGGCCTAAAGGGAGAAGAACGTTGAGCGAAGAACGCAGCCTGAAGCCGCTGATCAGCAAAGTCGCCACGGGCGAAAGCCTATCCGTTGACGAAACCACAGAAGCCTTCGACATCATGATGTCGGGCGAAGCCACCGCGGCGCAAATCGGCGGGTTTCTGATGGCCTTGCGAGTACGCGGGGAATCCGTTGACGAAATCACCGGAGGCGCCACCGTCATGCGGGCCAAGGCGTTGCCGATCAAGGCGCCCGATGGTGCAATTGATGTCGTCGGCACAGGCGGCGACCAATCGGGCAGCTACAACGTTTCCACCGCGACAGCCCTTGTAGTGGCAGGTGCCGGTGTGCCCGTGGCCAAGCACGGTAACCGCGCCATGTCGTCGAAATGTGGATCGGCGGACGTGCTGCAAGCCCTGGGCGTCAACATCGAATGCGATGTGAGTTTGGTGCAGAAATCATTGGTCGAAGCCGGCATCTGTTTCATGCTGGCCCCCACCCACCACAGCGCCATGCGCCATGTGGGTCCGACCAGGGTGGAGCTCGGGACCCGCACCATGTTCAATTTATTGGGCCCATTGTCTAATCCGGCCAAAGTAAAGCGGTTTTTGTTGGGCGTGTTTGCCCGGGAATGGATGGAACCCATGGCCCAGGTGCTCAAACAATTGGGGGCCGAACGGGCATGGGTGGTGCATGGCTCTGACGGTCTGGACGAAATGACCACAACGGGAGCCACCTATGTCACCGAACTCAAAGACGGTGAGATTTCCAGTTTCGAGGTGAACCCCAGGGATATTGGAATCCAGATCGCCCAACCCCAAACCTTAAAGGGCGACGATGCCATAACCAATGCCGGTGCCCTTGGGTCGGTGTTGGCCGCGCATTCGGGCCCGTTCCGCAATATCACCCTTCTCAACGCCGCCGCCGCCCTGGTTGTGGCTGGAAAAGCCGACGACCTGAAGGCTGGCGCCATGATGGCAGTTGAGTCTATCGATAGCGGCGGCGCGCAAAAAGCGCTGACATCCCTGGTGGAGATCACCAACGAGGACGTTGCGTGAGCGGTGTCCTAGACAAAATCGTTGATGCCAAACGGGCGCATGTTGCCGGGCGAAAGGCAACCACGGCCCTCAGCGATCTGGAAGACGCAGCGCGCAACGCATCCTCGGTGCGCGGGTTCGCCAAAGCCTTGGAAGCCTCCGTCGCCGCCACCGGGTCTGGTCTGATCGCCGAAATCAAAAAAGCATCGCCATCCAAAGGCCTGATCCGCGAAGATTTTGATCCGCCCGCATTGGCCCGGGCCTACGCCGCCGGTGGCGCTACATGCTTGTCGGTTCTAACCGACGTACAATTTTTTCAGGGTGCAGATGCTTTTTTGGCGGCCGCACGAGATACCGTCGACCTGCCTGTTTTGCGCAAAGATTTCATGATCGATCCCTATCAAATCGTCGAATCCCGTGCCCTTGGCACCGATTGCGTGCTGATCATTCTGGCCATTCTGGATGGCAACCAGGCATCCGAGCTCGCCGACACCGCCGCCCACTTCGGGATGGAAACATTGGTGGAAGTCCACGATGAGGTCGAATTGGAGCGGGCCGCGAAATTGAATGCCTCGTTAATCGGCATCAACAATCGTAACTTGGATACCCTGGCGATCGACATCGCCACCACGGAACGCCTCGCCCCCCTGGCCCCCTCTGGGGCAACCTTGGTGGGCGAAAGCGGGCTCTATACCAGCGCCGATCTGGGGCGGCTGCATGAGGCCGGGGTCCACCGGTTCCTGGTGGGCGAATCTCTGATGCGCGAGCGAGATGTGACAGCGGCAACGGCGGCCCTGTTGGGCACAGCACAAGCAAAGGCAAGTTGATGGCGGAACTCACCCACATAGACGCGAATGGCAACGCCAACATGGTGGACGTGTCCGCCAAGGACGTGACCGAACGCACGGCCACGGCAGTTGCCACCATAACCATGGAGCCCGCCACCTTGGCGCTGATCTTGGGAGGCACCGTGAAAAAGGGCGATGTGCTAGCGGCGGCACGCTTGGCCGGGATCATGGGGGCCAAACGCACCCCGGATCTGATCCCCTTGTGCCACCCCCTGCCCTTGTCGTCGGTCAAGGTCGAGCTGACCCCGGACCAAGACCGCAACACCATAGACATTTCGGCCACGTGCAAAGTCAACGGCCGCACGGGCATTGAAATGGAGGCGCTAACCGCCGCCTCGGTGGCGGCACTCACCATCTATGACATGTGCAAAGCAGTGGATCGTGGCATGACCATCAGCGGCATCCGGCTGATGCACAAGGGGGGAGGCAAATCCGGTGAATGGACAGTTCCCTGACTTGACCCCAGTTGACGAAGCCCTGGCCAAGGTCTTGGCCGCAATCAAGGCCGTGGGCACTGAAAGCGTGCCCGTGGAGCAATCGTTCGGTCGGGTGCTGGCAGGCGACGTTCTGGCCAACATCACTCAGCCACCGTCGACGGTGTCGGCCATGGATGGCTACGCGGTGCGCGCCGCCGACATCGCCCAGGTGCCAGCCGCATTGACGCGCATCGGCGAGGCTCCGGCGGGCGGCGTGTTCGAGGGCCGGGTGGAACCCGGCACAACGGTGCGCATTTTCACCGGCGGGCCTCTACCGGATGGGGCCGACACGGTGGTCATGCAAGAAAACACCTCTGTTGAAGGCGATACGATCACGATCAACGTGCCAGCCGAAGCTGGGCGCAACGTGCGTCCCCAAGGGCTGGATTTCCTGGCCGGCACCGTGATGCTGACGGCGGGCACTCGCCTGACCGCGCGGGATGTCGGCCTTGCCGCTGCCTCCAATGTGGCCGAGGTCACGGTCCGGCGCAAACCCCGGGTGGCGATTTTGGCTACCGGCAATGAATTGGTGCGCCCCGGCGAAGCCTCAGGCCCAGTGCAGATCGTCAATTCCAACACGCCGGCCCTGGCAGCCATGGCCATCGGTGGGGGGGCTGAGGCGGTGGATTTGGGCATCGCCACGGATGACGTGGAAACGCTGAAGACCCTGGCGGCGAAAGCAGCCGACGCCGATATGTTCGTCACCATCGGCGGAGCCTCGGTGGGCGACCACGATTTGGTGCAACAGGTGTTGGGCGAAATTGGCCTCGTCATCGACTTCTGGCGCGTCGCCATGCGCCCCGGCAAGCCGGTGATGTTCGGCAGGTTTGGCGACGTGCCCATGCTAGGACTGCCCGGTAATCCGGTGTCGGCCATGGTGTGCGCGTTGGTGTTCCTGCGCCCCGCCGTCGCCGCTTTGCAGGGATTGGCGGAGATCATTCAGCCCACCATTCAGGTCAGATTAGGCCGGGACTTGCCCGCCAACGGCGCCCGCCAAGCCTATCTGCGGGCCGGACTGGCGCGGGATGACCGGGGACGATTTGTGGCGACCCCGGTGGACGAGCAAGACAGCAGCTTGGTCTCCGTTCTGTCCGACGCCGATTGCTTCGTCATTCGAGCAGTGAAGGCCGGCCCGGCATTACAGGGCGAAATGGCCGAAGCCCTGCCCTTCACCCTCTCTTACGACGGGTACTAGGCACGCAAAACTGTCAACAATTCCACTTGACCGCACATGAGAACCAAACTAGAACATGTGTCGATGTTTAGGGTTTGTTCTACATGTTGTGGAAGAACCAAGGGTTGGGCGGCGCATGTTGTGCGGGTGCCCAGCGAAAAATCAAGGCACTGGGTCACATGCTGACACGCAAACAACACGAACTGTTGGTCTTCATCAACGATCGTTTGGGCGACGAAGGCGTCTCCCCCTCGTTCGACGAAATGAAAGATGCTTTGGGCTTGCGCTCGAAATCCGGCATTCACCGGCTGGTATCAGCGTTGGAAGAACGCGGTTTCATCCGCCGCCTGCCCCACCGGGCCCGCGCCCTGGAAGTTTTGAAACTGCCGGAATCCTCAGTGCCAACAGGAGCCGACCGGGAAGAAGAAACCGGCATCATCCGCCCGGATTTCACCGGAAAAGGCGGCAAGGTGGGCCCCGCCCCGGCCACGTCGTCAGGATCCGGCCAATCATTGCCCATGTTTGGGCGCATCGCGGCGGGCACACCCATCGAGGCCCTGCGCGACCAATCCCATTTCATTGATGTCCCAGATGCCATTATCGCGGCGGGCGAACACTACGCCCTGGAAGTGTCAGGCGACTCCATGGTGGACGCCGGTATCCACGACGGCGATACGGTGATTATTCAGCGCACCGAGGTGGCCGATAACGGCGCCATCGTGGTGGCCTTGGTGGACAACGAAGAAGTGACTTTGAAGCGTCTGCGCCGCAAGGGTGATTCCGTGGCGCTGGAATCTGCCAACGAGGCTTATGAAACCCGCATTTTCGGGCCCGACCGAGTGCAGGTCCAAGGACGCTTGGTCGGCCTGATGCGCCGCTACAATTAAGACCTAACCTTGAGATCGGGGCCTGGGCAATACCCACGGCCGGTCGGCCCGCACATCTGAGGCACTGTGCACGCGAATGTCGTCTGGTGTGATCCACACCGCGTGGGCGCCCCGCCATCACACATCAAACCGGTCAACCACTACATCGGCCGGGCATTGATTGAATGCAGGGACCGCCGCGATGACTATTTGCGTTCTGGCGCAGTCCTCCGCAAACGCCCGCTCGTCCTGAACAAACGCAACCTCGACCCCATTCACCGTGGCAATGCACCCCAGGCTATTGCACCGCATGCTGCCATCGGCGCTGACCTCGCCGGGTTTTGGCCAAGGCAGTGCGCGATCCAGCCCGTCGTGGCGCAACCAGGAAACCACGGTGTAGTTGCTGAGGGTGGAGGTCACCATCAATCCGGCATCTGCGGCCCGCACGGCCATGTATCGAGCGTCGTTGTTGAGCAAAATGTCTGGCGGCGGCACCATGCCGGTGGTCATCAAGCCAGCGGCAATTTCGGCAACGCCCCACACCCGCAACGTGGTTCGTCACAAACACAGCCACAATCCGCCTACGGCCACCATGATCATTCCCACCGTCAGCATGGCGGGTAAATTGTGCGCCGCCACCGGCCAGCAATCGTGCCAAACTCCTGGCAATCCATGCGAAAAAGGGCCGCGCCAGATGGGCTGTATCGCTCGGATTTTCGTTGTTGTGGTACACAGGCGGCTCATACAGGTGGCCCGGGTCACCACAATACGCAACTTATGAGTTCTAACAAAGATGACCGTTGTAACCCGCTTCGCTCCATCCCCCACCGGCATGCTCCACATCGGTGGAGCCCGCACCGCGCTGTTTAATTGGCTGTTTTCCCGCCACCACGGGGGCCAATTTCTGCTGCGGGTGGAGGATACCGATCGCGAACGATCCACCGACGACGCGGTTGAGGCCATTTTCGAGGGACTGCGGTGGCTGGGCCTGGATTGGGACCAAGACCCGGTTTTTCAGTCCCGCAATCAGGCGCGTCATCAAGACGTTGCGGCGCAGCTTTTGGCCGAGGGCAAAGCATATCATTGCTACGCGTCCCCCGAGGAGCTCAGCGAAATGCGTGAGGCCGCCATAGCTACCGGAAAGCCGATGCTCCACGATGGCCGTTGGCGGGATCGCGATCCGTCAAAAGCCCCGGACGGCGTCAAGCCGGTCATTCGATTCAGGGCCCCGGACCAAGGCGAAACGGTGATCGATGATCAGGTCCAAGGCAACGTCACATTTGATGCCTCGCAACTGGACGACATGATCCTGGTGCGCAGCAATGGCACCGCGACATATATGTTGGCCGTTGTGGTGGACGACCACGACATGGGGATCACGCATGTCATTCGCGGGGTTGATCATCTGACCAATGCCGCCCGCCAAGCCCAGCTTTTCATGGCGCTGGGATGGGATGTACCAGTGTTCGCCCATATCCCGCTGATCCATGGCCCCGATGGCGCGAAATTGTCGAAACGCCACGGCGCCTTGGCGGCCCAAGCCTATCGCGACCAAGGGTTCCTGCCGGAAGCCATGCGCAATTATTTGGCGCGGCTAGGATGGGCTCACGGGGACGACGAAATCTTCGCAACCGATCAGATGATTGAATGGTTTGGCCTGGATGCCGTGGGCAAATCCCCGGCCCGGTTCGACATGGACAAATTGCGCAGCCTGAACGGTACATACATCCAGCAGGCCACGGATGCCCGGTTGATCGCGCTTATCCTTCCGGCTTTAGGTGGAAATTCTGAGATTTCTGCCGCCAAATTAGCGCGAGTCACAGCCCTGATGCCGGAATTAAAGAAACGCGCGAAAGATACGCCGGAACTCACCGAAAAAGCTAAGTTTTTAGTGATGGATCGGCCAATCGAAATGGTCCCTAAAGCCGCTAAATTGCTGAAAGAGGACGCCCCCGCTCTGCTTGGCAAGATCCTTAGCCAATTGAAAACATTGGAGAATTGGTCCGCAGAGGCGCTGGAGGATTGCGTGAAGGAGTTTGCCGAGACAGAAAATTTAAAGCTTAGGAGTATCGCCCAGCCGTTGCGTGCTGCCCTTACCGGGAGCAACGCAAGCCCCGGAATCTTTGACGTTTTAGCGGTTTTGGGCCGGGAAGAAAGCCTGGGCCGGATCGAGGATGCCGCCGCCAAAGCATGACCGTCAGGGGCCGTCAACTTTCTCAAACGCCCAAAACCGTATATATTCCCCGCCAACCCTGATTTTGAACGATTTTTTTTGTAACCAGCTTTGCGGCTGGGCGGATTGGATTGCTTGTGGCTACGAAAAACGAGACTGAAAACGCGTCGGACGTCGTCTCCCTGCAAGGCGAAGGCTTGGGCGAATCCATCGATTTCGAGGTGCATCACGGCACCACCGGACCGTCTGTTTTCGACATTCGCAAACTGTACGGCCAGACCGGCATGTTCACGTATGACCCGGCGTTCATGTCCACGGCCAGTTGCGAATCAAAAATCACCTACATCGATGGCGAAAAAGGCGAATTGCTATACCGCGGGTATCCCATCGAAGAACTGGCGGAAAATAGCAACTTCATGGAAGTCACGTACCTGCTGTTGAACGGCGAGCTCCCCAACGAGGCCGAGTTCGATAATTTCAACACAATCATCACCCGCCATACCATGATCCACGAACAGCTAACCCAGCTATTCCGCGGGTTTCGGCGGGATGCCCACCCCATGGCCATCATGGTCGGCGTGGTGGGGGCGTTGAGCGCCTTTTATCACGACGACCACGATTTTCTGGATCCGGCGCAAAGGCTGACGTCGACCCATCGGTTGATCGCCAAAATCCCAACGATTGCCGCCATGGCCTACAAGTATTCCATAGGCCAACCGTTTGTGTATCCGCGCAACGACCTGCCGTTCGCTGAAAACTTTTTGCACATGATGTTCGCTGTGCCGGCCGAGGATTTCACGGTCAATCCGGTTCTGGCAAAAGCCATCGACAACATTTTCATTCTGCACGCAGACCACGAACAAAACGCGTCAACGTCCACCGTGCGCCTGGCCGGATCGTCGGGAGCCAATCCTTTTGCCTGCATCGCCGCCGGGATTGCTTGTTTATGGGGGCCAGCACACGGTGGCGCAAACGAAGCTGTGCTGAACATGTTGGGTGAAATCGGCACCAAAGACCGCATCCCTGAATTTATTGCCAGAGCCAAAGACAAAAACGATCCATTCCGGCTGATGGGCTTTGGCCACCGGGTATATAAAAATTTTGACCCCCGCGCCCAAGTGCTGCGCAAAAGCGCTCACGAAGTATTGGACGAATTGGGAATTCGCGGCGACGGGCTGCTGGATTTAGCCATGAACTTGGAAACTATCGCCCTGGAAGACGAATATTTCGTCGAACGTAAGCTTTACCCGAACGTAGATTTCTATTCGGGCATTATTTTACGGGCCATGGGCATCCCGCCCAGCCTGTTCACCGTGCTGTTTGCGGTGGCTCGGACCGTTGGATGGTGCGCTCAATGGGCGGAAATGATGGGTGACCCTAGCCAGAAAATTGGTCGACCGCGCCAGCTGTATACTGGCTCGCCCCGGCGTTCTTACGCACCCATTTCCGAGCGCGGATAACCACTAGACGTTGGGCTCAAGCGTCCGCGCGGCGCTTTTTGACTTACGCGCCAGCGTGGCGCTTTGTAATAATGTCCAGAACCGCCGTTGCCGCAGCTGCAGACGGCGATGAACCAGGCGGTGTTAAAGCCGCATTAACAATTCCGCCGGCTTCCAGCTGATCTGCGCGGGCATCCGCGTCGGTGAGAATGCGCACCACCTCTGGTGCCAGCCGGGACGGCTGACAGTCCCCTTGAAGCAATTCGGGCTCCACCATACGGTCCAACATCACGTTCACCATGCTGGCAAATTTTGATTTCACCAGCCGGCGGCCCACCAGGGCCGTCAGCGGGTGCAGGCGGTAGGCGATGACCGCGGGGACCCGGGCCAACGCCAGCTCCAATGTAATTGTACCTGACGCCGCCAACGCGCCATCGCTGGCAGCCAGGGCATCTGCTTTTTCGGCGATCCCCGACACCACAGTGGTGGGCACCGGCCAAAAAGCGCTGGCGGCGGCGATTATATTTTCCATTTCCGGCACGGTTGGCACAACGACGCGCAGGTTTGGCACCGCGTCCGCCACGGGTTTCAGGGTGGCGCCGAACCGCGGCAATAACCGCCCCACCTCGCTGCCGCGGCTACCCGGCAAAACCGCCAACAGAGTGTCTTTTTCAGGGATTTTGTGCCGAGCTCGGAACCCCGGACCATCGCCGGATCCCAGCCCGGCGTCGACCACCGGGTGGCCCACAAATGTGGTGGGTAAATGCACCGCTTGAAAAAATTGCGGCTCGAACGGGAACAATACCAACAGATGATCTAAAAATTGGGCGATTTCTTCGGCCCGCTTTGGCCGCCAGGCCCACACCTGCGGCGCCACATAATGGATCAACGGGGAGCCCTGGCGGCGCAGACGGCGGCCAAGGCGGAAATTAAACCCCGGGGAATCGATGGTCACCACCGCGTCGGGTTGGGACGCTAAGGCATGATCTTCGGCCTCGCGCAGCCGCCGCCGCAACAACGGGATTCTGGGCACCACCTCGGCCAAACCCATCAGGGTTAGATCTGTCATGGGAAAAAGCGAATCCAAGCCTTGGGTTTCCATTTGCGGGCCGCCAACGCCGGAAAATCGCGCTGCCCCGCCGGTTAGTTCCTTCAGTGCCGCCATGAACGGGCCGCCCAACGAATCACCCGACGGTTCTCCGGCAACCACCATCACATGCAACGGTCGGAAATATTTAGTCGTCACACCCGGGGCCCTCGGTCAAGTCAGCCGGTGTGAAGGAATTCCGTAAACAAACACACCACGTTCGTCGGCCTCGACGGCCATTTTTTCCAACCCCAACACCAGCGTTCCACCAGCTTCAATCGCCAGTCCGGCAAGCCCGGCATCTGCCACGGCAGCGATCGTTGCCGTCCCAATGGTCGGCAAATCGGCGCGACGCTCTTGTCCTGGTTTTTTTAACTTTACCAAAACGCCACCGCGACCTTCCATACGCAGGGCACCGCACCTGGCAATCAGAGCGTCTGTTCCTTCGGCTGCCTCGACCCCCAAAACGACGCCTTGCTGAACCACCACCGCCTGGCCCACATCGGCCCTCCCCAACGCCATTGCGGCACCGATCCCCCGATCGATATCCACAGTCTGTTCACGATCGGGGAGCATGATCCCCATCGCGCCGGGGGGTGCCAGCAAATCGCTGAGAATATCGTCGGCCCCCAGCACTTCGAATCCTTCGGTTTCCAATTCAGCGATGATGACCTTCAAAGCCGCATCGTCACCGCCCGCTTTGATGACCCGTGGCAGAAGCCGGGCGCCGCGCAGGTCAGGGCGCAGCGAGGCCAGCGAGGGTCGTCCAACCGGCCCGGCAAGAACCACCTGTTCGCATTCGGCCTTGTGCAGATAGCTTAAAGTTTTGCCCACCGCCGCCAAATCGGTCCAAGCATGGGAGACATCGCCTAGTTTGTCTTCGTTGGCAAAGCCCTTGAACGCCACCACGAACACTGCGCGGTTGGTCGCCTGACAGGCACTGATCAAGAGCCCCGGCAGATCGCCGCTTCCCGCCAAAATTCCAAGCTTTCCGGGCCGTGTGTTAGCCGCCACGATTGTGCCTTGGCTGGCAGATCGGGCGATGGGAGTCCGCCCGGGCAAAATCAACGACGTCAGAAACCAGAGCATTGGCAGCATAGGTGTCCGCAACGTCATCCAATCGTTCCTGCAACGTCCCTTCGGGGCCGAACAGCATGCGATAGGCTTTTTGCAAGGCGTGGATTTCTTCGCTGCCAAATCCTCGGCGCTTTAGACCAACCAGGTTGAGGCCCAACAAATGGGCGCGGTCACCGCTAACGGATCCATAGGGAATAATATCGGCGTCCACAGCTGATGCCCCGCCAATCATTGCATGGCGGCCAATGCGCACAAATTGGTGGACGGCCACCATGCCCCCTAGGATCGCATGATCTTCGATAAACACATGGCCGCCAAGGCTGGCGTTATTTGCCATAATCACGTGATTGCCGATGCGGCAGTCATGGGCCACGTGTGCGCCCACCATGATCAGGCAGTCGTCGCCCACCTCGGTGATCATGTCGCCGCTGATGGTGCCCGGATGCATGGTCACATGCTCGCGGATCGTGCAGCGCTCACCAACCACCAACGTCGACGGTTCGCCATCATATTTTGTGTCTTGGGGCCGGTGGCCGATCACTGCGAATGGGTATATCAATCCACCCGCGCCGATTTTTGTCCGCCCTTCGATCACCGCATGGGAATGCAGAACAACGCCATCACCCAATTCAACATCGGCCCCGACAATGCTGTAGGGACCGACCGTTACGCCGACGCCGAGCTGAGCGCCGTCGGCGACAATTGCTGTGGAGTGAATGTCTGTCATGCCTAGTCAGTGATCATTGCGGTAAATTTGGCGTCCGCCACCAAGACGCCATCCACTTCACATCGGCCCACTAATTTCCAAACTTTTCCTCGGGAATGGCCTTTGACCACATGAACGTGCATCGTATCACCGGGCACCACCGGTTTGCGAAAGTGTGCGCTTTCGATTGACATGAAATAGACTAGGCGGTCACCGGTATCCCCCCACCCCAAAGTATGGACGACCAAGACCGCTGCTGTTTGGGCCATGGCTTCGACAATCATGACACCCGGCATCACGGGGCGTTGGGGAAAATGACCGACAAAATGCGGCTCGTTGATGGTCACGTTTTTGATGCCAGTGGCCGAGGCACCACTGACCAAATTAACCACCTTGTCGATCAGCAGCATGGGATAGCGATGGGGGATCATTTCCATGATCTGCTCTACATCGATCGTCACCGGCTCGGTGGGCTCAACGACTTCGTTCATGACTAATCCTAGCCCTTTTCAGATTTCTGGTTTGACGCTCTCGCCTCACGCGCCAGCGCCGCGGTTTGGCGATGCCACTGACGGATGGGAACGGCGGGATACCCACCCCAGGTTTCGCCAGCCGGTACATCGCGTATCACCCCTGACCCTCCGGCGATTTGGGCCTCGGTGCCAATGTGCAAATGCCCCGAAATTCCGACCCGCCCCCCCATGGCGACAAAATCATCGACGACCGTGCTTCCAGCGATCCCACACAGGCCAGCGACGATAACACCTTTGCCGAGGCGGACGTTGTGACCAATGTGAACAAGATTGTCGATCCAGCAGTTCGGGCCGATTTCGGTATCTGCGTTGGAGCCGCGATCAATCGAAGTATTGGCGCCAATTTCGCAATTATCGCCGATGATCACCCGGCCAACCTGAGGCACCTTCACATGCCCTGCGGCATCCGGTGCAAATCCGAATCCGTCTTGGCCGATGCGGGCACCGGGATAAATATTGACCCGGGCACCAATGATGCAGTGGCTAAGCGTTGCCCCAGCGCCCACACGGGTTCCTTCACCCAGAATGACGCCAGCCCCCACAACGGCGTTGGGGCCGATGGCACAGCCCGCACCGATTTCCGCACGCGGAGCGATCACCGCACTGTCGGCGACTGCGCACCCTTCCCCCAAAATCGCTTCGGGGCTTACATGGGCGCCGTCGGACACCCCGGTGGTGGGCGCCGGTTCCGGATACAGAGCCTGAACCGCCAGGGCATAGGCTTTGTGCGGCGTTTCGCTAATCAACAAGGTCATTGCACCCGGCGCCAAATTGCGGTCTTTTGGGTGAACGATGACGCACCCGGCCTGGCTTTCGCCAAAGGCATCCTTGAATTTTGGATTGTCAAAAAAGCTGATGTCATCCGGACCAGCAGAGTCCAAAGGGGCCACGCCGCGAATCACATTCGTGTCGTCGCCTTCCACAGTTGCCCCGGTGCGTGCTGCCAACTCACCGACAGAGAACGGGCCGGCCACCGCAAAAAACCTGGGGTCGGCCATCGTTAATCGATCGGGACCGGCACTTCGACATTAGGAAGAATTTCGTTCAGGCGGGCCAAGACGTCATCCGTAATATCCAGGGCCAACACTGCCCATAGAATATCTGATTGTTCCAGAATCATATTGAAGCCCCGGCTCCCGGCGGCTTCGATAACCACCTGAAGCAAGGCATCCCTGACCTTGCCCATTGCTTCGCTGAACGCCCTGTCCAATTGATCATTGCGGCCTTCGACCAATCGCTGAACTCGATCGACCTCGCCTTCAAACACCCGGAGCCGTTCGTCAAATGCGTCCTGGGCTAAAATTGCGCGTTGGCGACCTAGTTCGGCCTCTTGGACACGCAATCCGTCTTCCAGCTGACCGATTTCCGCGGCATATACATCGCGGATCATTTCGATTTGGACTCGGATATCCCGGGCCGCTTCTGAGTTGTTCATCACGAATTGAGAATCGATAACCCCAATTGTTGCGGGAGGAAGGGGCACGGCAGCGTCTTGCGCCATCGTTATGCTGCTCGCGAACGCAACAACTCCGGCAATAAATGTGGCTTTCACCAGGGTCTGCAGGGTCATTCGGATTTCCTTTCCGGCGACATAGAGCTAGAACCGCCCGCCAAAACTAAACCGCATGCTTTCAGTGATGTCATAGCTTTCTTTAAGGGCCGTGGCAGCGAAGTCAAGACGCAGAGGCCCGATGGGTGATTGCCACAATAATCCCGTACCGTAGGTCGCCCGCAGGCTGTTCTTGGCAAGCAACTCACTGCCGGACACTCCCGGCTTGGCAAGGCCCCCCACATCAATGAACAAATTTCCCCTAACTGCCAAGTCACCGGGGAAAAATGGCAGCGGAAAACTCACCTCTGACGTGCCCAAATAGAACACTTTTCCGCCCAGAGCATCCTTGGAATCGGCATCCCTGGGGCCAATCCCAGCAACGGCAAACCCTCGGAAGTTGTTACCACCGACGAAGAACCGGTCGGAAATATTTAGCTTTCGTCCGAGACCCGCGATCACGCCGCCTTCGGCCAAGAAACTGGCCACCCATTCATTGGCGAGGGGGTAATGGGTTTGGTATTGGGCGGTGGTCCGCAGATAGCGAACTGTGCCGCCAATCCCTGCAAATTCTTGGAAAACGCGGACCGAGTAGCCGTCTGTTGGAAAAAATACGTCGTCCCTTCTATCCAACAGCACCGCATAGCTCACCGCAGAAATGCTCCGCGACCCTTTTTGCTGACGGACAAAGGATGAAGCGTTGACCCCGATATCCTTCACCGTGTCCCGTCGCAAGGTGTAATTTATTCTTATAGACAGGCGTTCGGCTAATGGAAATCCTGCACGTAAAGAAAATCCACGGCTGCTTTCGCTGAAGGACGACTGGTTCTGAAGATTGTTACTGATGGTAAAGAGGTCAAATCCAGCAGCAATATTGCGGTTCAAAAAATATGGCTCGGTGAACGAGAAATCGATCTGTTGGCGACGCGACGCCACGGTCAAAGATAGATTGATATTTTGGCCTTTCCCCAACAAATTTGCTTCGTTGATACTGATGTCTGCCAGAAACTGGTCAGTGGTGGAAAAGCCAAAGCCAAACCCTAAGGAACCGGTTGAGCGTTCCCGCACTGTCATATCCAGGATGAGGCGATCATTGGTCAGTTGGCCCACGCCCCCTGGGGTCACGGTCGACGGACGTTGTTCCACGACCACGTCGTCAAAGAAGCCCAAGCCCCTAACCCTTTGGATCGACCGTTCAACCTTGGCTGTGTTAAATGCGTCGCCCTCTGCGAGGCGGAATTCCCGCCGGATCACTTCGTCCAAGGTCCGGACATTGCCTTGGATGTTGATGCGGTCCACGTACACGCGGGAACCCTCGCCGACGACGTACGTGACGTCGATGGTTCGAGCTTCGCGGTCACGGGAGAATCGCGGGCGAATATCGACAAAGGCAAACCCGAACGTGCCAACTTCAAAGGTAAGGTCAAAAATCGTGTCTTCCACCAACGAGGCGTTGAAAACCTTCCCTGGAGCGCCTTTGACCAGCGCTCTCAACGCCGTCGTGTCCAGATCGGCAATTTGGGATTCAACCCCGATTTGGCCGAATTGGTATCTAGCCCCTTCGTCCACGGTGAAGGTAATGAAGAAATCTTGGCCGTCGGGCGCAAGCTGCGCCACCGCTGACGTCACACGAAAATCTGCGTACCCGCTACTGGTATAAAATTGCCGAAGCAATTCTTGGTCAAAAGCCATGCGATCTGGATCATAATTATCGTTGGTCGTGAGGAACTTCCAGAACCGCGATTCCGTTGTGACAATGACTCCGCGCAGGTCAGAATCTGAAAATTGCTGGTTGCCGATAAATCGAATCCGACGGACCCCGGTCAGCGGACCCTCGGTGACCTCGAACACCAAGTCCACGCGGTTTTGTTCCAGCTGGATGACCTTTGGCTCAATGCGGATGGCGAACCGGCCGCTGCGCTGATAGATCTGAATCAGTCTCTGCACGTCGGATTGCACCCGGCTGCGGGTGAACACCACGCGGGGGCGCAATTGCAATTCCGCGGTCAGGACGTCGTCGGACAGTTGGCGATTGCCTTCGAAGGCAATGCGGTTGATCACCGGATTTTCGACGACTCTAACGACCAGAACCGCACCCTCCCGACCGATGACTACATCGGCGAACAAACCAGTGGCAAACAGCGCCTTCAAAGAGTCATCAATGGATTGGGCCGCGATGGGATCGCCAATGGCCAGGGACAAATAAGACAACACCGTTTCCGGCTCGACGCGCTGATTGCCTTCAATTCGAATTTCCTGAACGATCTGCGCACCCTGGGCCCGGGCATCGCCATTGGGCCCGACCCACAATGCGATCACTGACCCCAGGATCGCGAGCACAAAAGCGCGTGGCCAGGCCCACCTCGCAACCATAGCCAGCCCCTGGCCCATTTAGAAAAGCCCACTCAATCGTTCGGCCAAATTGAGGCGATCAATGTCCTGCCATGTGGCAAAGATCATCAACATCAAAACCATGGTCAATCCGATCCTGAACCCGATGTCTTGGGCTTTTTTGCCCAACGGTTTTCCGCGGACAAATTCGTAGGCATAAAAAAGCAAATGACCGCCATCAAGAATTGGAATGGGGAATAAATTGATCAGACCTAAGCTGATGGAAAGCACCGCCACAAAGAAGAAGATAGATGTCAGACCAAACTGGGCGGTTTGGCCAGACATTTGGGCAATGCCGATGGGCCCGCGCACCCCATCTGCGGCCATCGACCCGGTGACCATGCGTCCCAAGAAAATCAGGGTTTGTTTGCTGATGAAATAGGTTTCCTTGGTGGCATACCACAGGGCTGTTCCCGGCCCTCGGCGCACCAAAACGACCGGCCCAAACCCGACCCCCAAAAACCCAACTTCTTCTTCGACCCCCGGGGCCACTTCCTGTACCACCCGATCAGGGGCCGCCAACAGCACCACTTCGGTGGTGTCTCGCTCCACAACAAACTTTAGTTCGCGGCCAGGGCTGGAGCGGATCAACAAAAGCACGTCCTCAAATTTGTCGATCGTTGTGCTGTCGATGGAAAGAATCCGGTCGGCCTCTTGAAACCCCGCGGCATGGGCCACCGAATCCGGGATGACTGAGCCGATGGTTGGCGGCGTAAAGCGCTGACCCACGGTCATGAACATGCCGGCCAGAATTAAGATCGCCAGGATAAAATTGGCGATCGGACCAGCGGCCACCACGGCGGCACGGCTTCCCAAGGGTTTTGTATGGAAGGCTTTTGCCAGTTCTTCCGGCGTGTATTGCCGGTCTTCAACCCCGGCGGAGGCAACCCCCAAATCGCCCACGAATTTGACGTAGCCGCCAATTGGGATCCAGCTGATTTTCCACCGGGTCCCAGATTTGTCGGTCCACCCGAAGATTTCGCGACCCATGCCTATTGAAAAGACTTCAACGCCAACACCACGCCACCGGGCCACCCCGTAATGGCCAAGCTCGTGAAAAAACACCAGCACGGTCAGAACCCCAATAAATGCGGCAACTGATGTGATCACAGTCATGGATTAAACCCCGGAACCCCCACTACATCAAACCCGCCAATTCAGGCAGAATCATGACCCCGACACCCGTTTTGCCACGTCGCGCGCTGATGTGTCAGTTTCGACAACGTCGTCCAAGGACCGGAGAGCCGCCACCGGAATTTCCGTCAAGGTTGCCTCCACAACGCGGGCAATATCCAGAAACCCAATGCGCCCCGCCATGAATTCGACCACGGCGACCTCGTTGGCGGCGTTCAGGATAGTAGGTGCCGTCCCCCCGGTTTGCAAGGCTTGGCGGGCCAAGCTTAAGGCCGGAAATCGCTGCGGATCCGGAGGCTCGAACGTCAGGGTACCAATGGCCGCCAGATCCAGGGTTTGGGCATCAAATTCCATGCGATCCGGCCACGCCAGGGTCACGGATATGGGGGTGCGCATGTCGGGGGCGCCCAACTGAGCCAGGACGGATCCATCCACGAAAGAGACCAAACTGTGAACCACCGATTGGGGGTGCAACAGAATGTCGATCCTATCCTCGGGCATGTGGAACAGGTGGTGGGCTTCGATCAGCTCCAATCCCTTGTTCATCATGGTGGCGGAATCGATCGAGATTTTCGCACCCATACCCCAGGTGGGGTGGGCCACCGCTTCCGCTGGTTTCACCCCGGCCATGCGCTCCAAATCGAAATCGCGGAACGGCCCGCCAGATGCCGTCAGGATAATTTTTTTGACGGTCTCAGGATGACCAAAATCAAAGACCTGGAATATGGCGTTGTGTTCGGAATCTACCGGCAACAGCATGCCGCCAGCCGCCGCGACTTCCTGCATTACCAAATCCCCAGCGCACACCAAAACTTCCTTGTTGGCCAAGGCCACTGTGGCACCTTGGCGGATCGCCGCCAGCGTCGGGTTCAACCCAGCGGCACCGACGATTGCGGCCATGACCCAATCCACCGGACGCGCCGCTGCTTCCGTCAGGGCAGCCTCGCCTGCACCAACTGTGATGCCCGTCCCCGCCAAAGCATCGGTCAGGTCACCGCGCAATGTCTCGTCACCGATGGCGACAAAATTTGGCGATAGTGCTTTGGCTTGTTCCGCCAATAGCGCCACGTTGGTATGAGCGGTCAACGCCTCCACAACGTAACCCCGGCCACTTTTTCGATCGTTTGAGATCAGTTCGACCGTGTTTTGGCCCACCGATCCGGTGGACCCCAGCACCGAAACCCGCCGCGGTTCGTGATCCAGCACCTCAGCGGGACCCGCTAAAGCCATGTCACGCCACGTTGTTGGAGGACATAGACGCCCACGGCAACCAACGGCACGGTCGGCAACAGGCTGTCCAGGCGATCCAACACCCCACCGTGGCCGGGAATAAGAGTGCCGGTGTCCTTGACCCCCACCGTGCGTTTAACTTTGGAAATCAACAGATCCCCCGCTTGCCCCAGCACAGACACCACAACACTCGCACAGACCACCTGGGCCACCGCGCCATCACTAATCAATGCGGCAATCCACCCTACCAACCCAGCCGACGCAATGCCGCCCACAAATCCAGACCATGTTTTGCCGGGACTAATGGTCGGGGCCATTTTTGGTCCGCCCATTGCCCGCCCGGTGAAATAGGCGCCGGTGTCCGCCGCCCACACCACGGCAAAAATCCACAACACGAGGTACAACCCGCCGTCGGGGGAGTCCCGCAGCCAAATCAATGCAAGAGGGCCCCAGCCCACATAAATCATCCCGGCGGCATGCATAGACAAGGAAGTGTCCCGACCGCGCGCCATCACTAAAGTCAGTACGCCAACCGCCAGAATGATAATGACCGGTACCAGGACATGGCCAAGAACGATCAGTGCCGTCGCAACAACGACAGCAACCCCGTGAACAAGGGCCAGCGGGCTCAATCCACTACCACCATTCAGTCGATCCCATTCATGGGCCATGGCAATTCCGGCTAGGGCGACCAGCACGGCGAACGCCCACCCACCGGCAATTGCGGCGGCAATACCGACAAGGCCCAGAACAACACCTGAAATGACCCGAAGACCAAGCACCTGTCCGGTGTCAGCCACGGGAGGCACCAAACCGCCGTTCTCGATGATGATATTCCTCGATGGCCGCTTCCAGCGCTTCCTTGGAAAAATCCGGCCAGAACACATCGGTGAAAATAAGCTCGGTATAAGCGGACTGCCACAGTAAGAAATTGCTCAGGCGCTGTTCACCGCTGGTGCGGATCAAAAGATCGGGATTTGGGAATTCAGCCGTTTCCAGCTGGCCGGCAAATATTTCTTCGTTGATGTCCGACGGATCGATCAAACCGTCCGCCGCGCGCTTGGCCAATCGCTGGGCCGCTTGGACAATTTCTGCGTGGCTGCCGTAATTCAGGGCAATCACTAGGACCAAGCCGGTGTTCGCCTTGGTTTTGTCTTCGGCTTTTTTGACCAGTGCGATGATGTCTTCGGCCAGGCTTTCGCGTTGACCTATAAATCGGAGCCTTACGTTTCGCCCATCCAGTACGGAAATTTCGCGACGAAGATAGACCCGTAAAAGGCCCATCAAGTCGTCGATTTCTGATGCCGGTCGGTTCCAATTTTCTGACGAGAAGGCGTAGACGGTAAGATAGCGCACACCCAAATCGGTGCATGCCTGGACCGCTGTGCGCACGGATTTTGCGCCCTGCTCATGGCCAGCCGCACGGGGCAGACCCCGGGATCGCGCCCACCGGCCATTGCCATCCATAATGATGGCGATGTGCTGTGGCGGCAACGCCGATGGTTGCCGACCCTGGACCGCTTCCATATTTTTCAAAGGATCCCGCAAGCCAGCCTCTTTGCTAAACCTGCATGATTTCTTGTTCTTTGACCGCCAGCGCCTCGTCTATGGCGCCAACCTTTTCGTCGGTCAGCTTTTGCACCACGTCGGCCAGCTCGCGGTGTTTGTCCTCGGAGATATCCCCGCCCTTTTCGTCCGCCTTCAGCTTGTCCATGCCATCCCGACGCACGTTGCGCACCGCGACCCGGTGTTCTTCAGCGAATTTGTGGGCGATCTTGACCATTTCTCGGCGGCGATCTTCGGTCAGCTCGGGGATCGGCACCCGAACCAATTGCCCATCGACAATGGGGTTGAGCCCCAGATTGGCGTTGCGAATAGCCTTTTCCACACTGGTAACCAAACCCTTGTCCCAGACCTGAACGCTAAGCAACCTGGGTTCCGGCGCGCTGACGGTGCCAACCTGGGGCATCGGCATTTCGGCCCCATAGGCCTCCACAATGACCGGCTCCAGCAGGCTTATGGACGCCCGACCGGTCCGCAGCCCGGCGAATTCTTTTTGCAAATCGTCAAGCGCCCCATTCATACGGCGGCGCAAATCTTCCAAATCAAAGGCAGCCATCGGGCTTAGGCCTCCTCGGTAATCGTCGTCCAGGTGCCCCGCCCCGACAAAACGTCGGCCAGCGCCCCGGGCTGATGAAGGGAATAAACCAAAATCGGAATTCGATTCTCGCGGGCGATCGAAACCGCTGAAGCGTCCATGACTTTCAGATCCTCAGACAGAACCTGGATATACGACAGCGTATCATATCTTGTGGCGTTGGGGTCAGTCGCTGGATCAGCAGAATATACCCCGTCCACCTGAGTGCCCTTAAACAGAGCGTCACAGCCCATTTCGGCGGCACGTAGGGCGGCCGCGGAATCGGTGGTAAAGAACGGGTTGCCCGTACCCCCGGCGAAAATCACGACCCGGCGCTTTTCCAGATGGCGCAAAGCCCGGCGGCGAATATAGGGTTCGCACACCGTGGACATGGGGATGGCCGACAGCACCCGGGATTGCACCCCGGCAACTTCCAAGAAATTTTGCATGGCCAAGGCATTAATCACCGTCGCCAACATGCCCATGTAATCTGCACTGGCCCGGTCCATAACGGCTTTTGCCACCGATGCGCCGCGAATAATGTTGCCGCCACCGATCACCAGGCAAACCTCGACGCCGGATTGGCTGACGGTCGCCACTTCCCCGGCCAAGCGGTCCACAGTGGCGTAATCAATCCCGTGCTGGCCGTCGCCCATCAGGGCTTCGCCAGAAAGCTTTAACAGGATGCGGCGATAGGGCGGTTCGGGTGCCATGTCAGTCCGCTCCATGTTTCCCGCTCAAGATTCGGCGTTCTTGACGGTCTCAACTTCGGCGGCGAAATCTTCTAGTTTTTTCTCGATGCCCTCGCCCAGCTCAAAGCGAGCGAACCCCGCCACCGAAATCGGTGATCCCAATTCCTTCCCAGCGTTTTCCAACACCGCGGAAATTTTGGTTTCGTTGTCGATGACAAACACTTGCTCGGTCAGGACAATTTCCGCTTGGTACTTGCGAATTCGGCCTTCCACAATCTTTTCGATGATTGCTTCAGGTTTTCCCGATTCCTTGGCCTGTTCCGACAGAATTTTACGTTCTTTGGTCAAAACCTCGGGGTCTAAATCCGCCGCTGAGACCGCTTTGGGGTTGGTGGCCGCGATATGCATGGCAAGCTGTTTAGCCAGTGCGGTCAAAGCGTCCGCATCCCCCGCAGAGCCCAATCCGACCAGAACGGCAATCGTTCCGGCCCCCGGAGCAACCGCGTTGTGGACATAGGCGACCACCACGCCTTTGTCCACGGACAGGCCAATGGACCGCCGAAGCTGCAAGTTTTCGCCGATAGTGCCCACCATATGAGTGACTTGTTCCGCCACCGTGCGGTCTTCGCCGGGGAAATTCGCCGCTGCCATGCGGTCAAAATCCCCATCGTTAGCCAAAGCAACCCCGGCAATGGCCACGACGAGCTCTTGGAACGTCGCGTTGCGCGCGACAAAATCAGTTTCGGAATTGACTTCCACCAGCGCGCCTTTAGCGCCGTCCACCACGGCTGCAACCAAGCCTTCGGCGGTCACGCGACCGGATTTCTTGGCCGCTGCGGCCAGGCCCTTGGTGCGCAGCCAATCGACCGCTTCGTCAAGGTCGCCATCGGTTTCCGACAAGGCGCGCTTGCAATCCATCATGCCGGCGCCGGTGCGTTCCCGCAACTCTTTCACTAGCGCCGCGGTAATTTCAGCCACTATTTAACCTCATTCGTAAGAAATTGATGTAACACTTTATAAAATATAATTATTCGGACTTCGTAGCTTCCGACGCGGGTGCCCGATCAGAGGCTGCAGCCGGTTCTGCCGCTGCTTCGGGCGCGGGTGCCCGATCAGAGGCTGCAGCCGGTTCTGCCGCTGCTTCGGGCGCGGGTGCCCGATCAGAGGCTGCAGCCGGTTCTGCCACTGCTTCGGGCGCGGGTGCCCGATCAGAGGCTGCAGCCGGTTCTGCCACTGCTTCGGGCGCGGGTGCCCGATCAGAGGCTGCAGCTGGAGCTGGCGTTTCGCCGGGCATTTCCACCGAGTCCCCAATGTCGCCTTTCGAGGCTTTTTCTTCCCGCAGGCCGGCGACCACAGCGCCCGCAATCAACTCGCAATACAGATTGATGGCGCGGGAGGCGTCGTCGTTGCCAGGAATGGGGTAATCAATGCCATTCGGATCGCTGTTGGTGTCCAAAATGGCAACCACGGGGATTTTGAGCTTCCGCGCTTCCTGGATCGCGATTTCTTCCTTGTTGGTGTCCACCACGAACAGCAGGCTGGGCAGACCGCCCATTTCCTTGATGCCGCCTAAGGACCGTTCCAGCTTGAAGCGCTCACGCTCCAACTTCAGGCGCTCTTTCTTGGTGATCCCTAAATCTTGTTCCTGGGTCAGCTGTTCATCCAGAGCTTTTAGGCGACGGATGGACACCGACATGGTCTGCCAGTTGGTCATCATGCCGCCAAGCCAGCGGTGATCCACATAATATTGCCCGCAACGCTTCGCTGCCCCTGAAACGGGTTCTGCAGCCTGGCGCTTTGTGCCAACGAAAAGCACTCTGCCGCCACCGGAGACCACGTCCCGCACCACCCCAAGGGCCCGGTGCAGCAGCGGCACAGATTGCTGCAAATCAATGATGTGAATGCCGTTGCGGGTGCCAAAAATGAATTCGTCCATCTTCGGGTTCCAGCGGTAGGTCCGGTGGCCGAAATGAACGCCTGCTTCCAGCAGCTGACGCATTGTAAATGTGGGTAGGCTCATCGCGCTTCTTTCTCCGGTTAGACCTCCGTGGGAAATGTGAACAGACCAAATTGGCCTGGCACCGGATCGGCGGCCGAAATTCCCGGGCAGCCCTAATCCCACGTGTGCGTACAAGGTTGTGTGTAAGGTCCGGCCCAGTGCCGAAACCTGTGTTTCAATACCCGCCCTGGGCGCTTCCTGCAAGCCCGGTGGCAGGCAAAGTTAGGTGCCCCGCAATCCCGTCACACCGGGGGTTTGGGCCAGGGCCTCTTCGACCTCTGGCAAAATGGAATATCGACCGGCCAATGCAATTTCGATTTCGCCTCCAAGCGTGCTGTCAGCAACAATCACCGAGACTTTGGCGTGACCGCCGTTGGCCGGGACCAGGGCTTGCCCCAAGGCCTCAAAACCTTCGGTTCCATCGACGAAAATCTCTAAATTCTCAAATTTTCGCGCCGCAAGATCGTCCAGGGGACGGATCGACTGGGCGGTCACGCGCAGGCTTTCCTCTTGGATCTGCGCGTCGACATCGATGATGACAGACGACCCGGGCTCCAACAACGTCCCGGCGGACTCCAAAAGCTCGGAAAACACCGTCACTTCGAAGCCGCCGCTGGGGTCGGACAGCCCGATGTGGGCATACCGGTTGCCGCGGGCCGAGCGCCGCTCGATTTTGCGTTCCACCGTTCCCGCTAGAACCAAACTGCCAACGGATATTCCAGCCTGTGTCTCCAATTGGATTGACGGGATGACCCCCGCTTCCGCCAACACCGCTTCATAGACCTCCAATGGATGAGCGGACAAAAAGAAGCCAACCGCATCGCGCTCGTTATTCAACACGGTCACCCGGGACCATGGCTCCACCGCTTCCACGACCAATTCACGGCCCTCTGTCCCGGACTCCCCGCCAAACAGGCTGGTTTGCCCGGCTTCTCGTTCCCGCGATGCTGCCGCGGCAAAAGCGCCAATGGGCTGCACCGAAGCAAAAGCCTGGGCGCGGTTGGGCTCCAGGCCATCGAACGTTCCCGCCGCCGTCAAGTTTTCCAATTGCCTGCGGTTCGCCGCCCTGGGGTCGATCCGTCCGGCAAAGTCAGCCAAATCCTTGAACGGCCCGTTGGCGTCGCGTTCCGCCACCACCCCTTCCATGGCCTGGGCGCCGACGTTCTTGATGGCACCCAAGGCGTAGCGGATCGCCCCTTCTTCGACGTCCGCGGTAAACTCCACATCCGAGGTGTTGATGTCGGGGGGAATCACATCGATGCCTAGGCGTTTGGCCTCTAGCTTGAAGACCGAGAGCTTGTCGGTATTGCCGCTGTCCACGGTCATGGACGCCGCCAGAAATTCCACCGGGTAATGGGCTTTTAGGTATGCGGTTTGATAAGCGATCAGGGCATATCCCGCCGAATGGGCCTTGTTGAACCCATAGCCCGCGAATTTATCCACCAGATCGAACACATGATTGGCTCGTTCCGCCGAAACCCCATTGGCTTTAGCCCCCTCCAGAAATCGTTGGCGTTGGGCATCCATTTCCGCCTGAATTTTCTTACCCATGGCCCGGCGCAGCAAATCGGCCTCACCCATGTCATAACCCGCGAACACCTGGGCAATCTGCATCACCTGTTCCTGATAGATGATGACTCCGTACGTGTCGGCGACCACGGGGTCGATCAGTTGGTGCAATTGCTCCGGTGCCTCGCGGCCATGCTTTGCCGCCACATACTTGGGGATATTTTCCATCGGGCCCGGCCGGAACAAGGCGACAATGGCGATCAGGTCTTCAATGCCTGTGGGCACAACGTCCCGGGTCAAATCCCGCATGCCAACGCTTTCCAATTGGAACACCCCGACGGTTTCGGCCCTCCCCAACATGGCAAAAGTCTTTTCGTCATCCAGGGGTATGGCGCCTAAGTCCACTTGGATATCGCGCAAATCCAACAGCTTCAGGGCCTTGGCGATGACGGTGAGTGTCTTCAGACCCAGAAAATCAAACTTCACCAACCCCGCCTTTTCCACGAATTTCATGGAAAACTGCGTCACCGGCATCTCTGAACGAGGGTCGCGGTACAGAGGCACCAAATCGGTCAGGGGCCGATCACTGATCACCACGCCTGCCGCGTGGGTCGACGCGTGACGGTACAGGCCCTCTAGCTTGCCGCCGATATCCAACATCTTGGCCACGGTTTCGTCCGTGTCCCGTTCTTCGCGCAAGCCATCTACGGATTTCAACGCTTCGGCCAAGCTGGTGGGATTGGCGGGGTTATTGGGGACCATTTTGCAAATGCGATCCACGTGGCCATAAGGCATTTCCAAGACCCGCCCAACGTCACGCAACACCGCCCGGGCTTGCAGCGATCCGAAGGTGATGATCTGGGCGACCCGGTTCACCCCGTACATACCCTGGACGTATTGAATCACCTCGTCCCGGCGTTCTTGGCAGAAATCGATGTCGAAATCGGGCATAGACACCCGGTGGGGATTCAGAAAGCGTTCAAACAACAGGCCGAATTCCAACGGATCGAGATCGGTGATCCCCAGCCCCCAGGCGACGATCGACCCGGCACCGGAACCACGGCCGGGGCCAACTGGAATGCCTTTGCGCCGGGCAAATCGGATAAAATCTGCGACGATCAAGAAATATCCGGCGAACCCCATGTTGGTAATGACCTCGATCTCGTGATCCAGGCGTTCCATGTATGGGGTCTGATCGTCTTTCGATTTGCCCTCTAAATGCGCCAGCAATCCTTGCCTCGTCAGCGCCCGCAGCTCGGCCTGTTCGCTGCGGCCAGAGTTGATCGCATAGCTCGGCAAAATAGGTTCCCGCACGGGTGGGCGGTACCCGCAGCGCCTGGCAATCACCACCGTGTTGTCGGCAGCTTCCGGTAGATCGGCGAAAAGCGCCCGCATTTCTTGCGGGGACTTGAAGCGATGTTCGAGGGTTACCCGGCGTCGGTCGGCCTGGCTGACATAGGCACCGTCGGCGATACACAGCAGAGCATCGTGGGCTTCAAACATGTCTTCGGTGGCGAAGAACACTTCGTTAGTGGCCACCACAGGAAGGTCGTGGCCATAGGCCAAGTCCAGCAACGCCGGTTCAATCCGCCCTTCGTCTTCCAGGCCGTGACGTTGGATTTCCACATACAGCCTGCCCGGGAACGTTTCGGCCAATCGGGTCAACGCAGCTTTGGCGTGATTCTCCTGGCCATCGGCCAGCAGACGCCCCACCGGGCCACCCAGGCCGCCGGTCAGCGCTAGAAGGCCGTCGGCATGTTCGGCTAGATAATCCCATGAAACATGGGCGACTTGACCAGGATCGGTTTCCAAATATCCCTGGCTGGTCAGAGCCATCAGGTTGCTGTAGCCCACGTCGTCTTGCGCCAGCAAAGCAATGCGGTCCGGCGGTGAAATTTGAAGTGCCCCGGGGGGGGCGTCTTCGGGTCGAGCCAAGCCGATGGCGCATCCGGCGATGGGTTGAATCCCTTTATCCGCCGCGGCGAAGGAAAATTCCAACGCCCCAAACATGTTGCCGGTGTCGGTGATCGCCAACGCCGGCATCCGATGATGCCGGGCCAAGGAAACCGCCTCGTCTACCCGGATCGCACCTTCGGCCAGGGAGTAGGCGGAATGTACCCGCAGGTGAATGAAATCGGCGTGGCCCATGGGCCTTTAGTTTCGCACGAAGCGTCGCGTGCCCGGGCGGGAACGGCCACAGAACGTCAAAAAATCCCTGTGGATTATTCCGGGATTAATTCCCCGTTCTGCATCACCAAGGTGCGATCCATGCGCCGGGCGAATTCGGCGTTGTGCGTGGCGATCAGAGCCGAAACCTTGTGTTCCCGGACCAGTTCCAACAAGGCTTCAAACACCGTGTCGGCAGTGCGTTGATCCAAATTGCCGGTGGGTTCATCCCCCAGCAAAATATCGGGGCTGTTTGCCACCGCCCTGGCGATGGCCACCCGTTGACGTTCACCGCCTGAAAGTTTTCCGGGCCGATGGCTCAGGCGTTCCCGAAGCCCAAGCCGATCAAGCAATTCCTTGGCGTGGGATTCCGATTGTGCAACCCCCCGCCCGGCAATGCGCTGGGGCAGCACAACATTTTCCAGGGCGGAAAAATCCGGCAGAAGATGATGGAATTGATACACAAAGCCTATGCGTTGACGGCGGGTTTGGGTGCGTTCGGGATCCGACATTTTGCCGCTGGGGACCCCGCCAATCCACACCTCGCCGAAATCTGGCTTGTCCAACAATCCCGACACTTGCAGCAACGTGGTTTTGCCCGATCCGGAAGGCCCGACCAAGGCGACGATCTCGCCAGGTTTCACCGATGCTTTCACCCCGTCAAGTACTTTGAGCAGGGTGTCCCCTTCGCGAAACGTCCGGGTTACGTCGTCCAACACCAGGACGGGATCGTCGGGGACAACGCCAGCTTCACTCACCGCGCAGTACCTCCACCGGGTCTGTGCGTGCCGCCCGCCACGACGGGTACAACGTCGCGGCAAACGACAAAATCAGCGCCATGGCGACAATGGTGGCCACTTCCCCCGGGTCGACCTTGGCCGGAAGCTGGGACAAGAAGTAAACCTCTGGCGCAAATAATTCCGTACCAAAAAGACCTTCGATTTGCTGGCGAATGGTTTCGATATTCAGAGAAAACCCCAGGCCCAGGGAGACCCCGGCGAGGGTGCCGATTACCCCGATACTCGCCCCCGCCATAAAAAACACCCGCAAAATCATCGCCCGGGGCGCACCCATGGTCCGCAAAATGGCGATGTCCCCGCGTTTGTCTTTGACCAACATGATCATGCTGGAAATGATGTTCAAAGCCGCCACCAATATGATGAGCGTCAAAATCAGGAACATCACATTGCGCTCGACCTGCAGGGCATTGAAGAACTGTCGGTTCGCTTGCCGCCAATCAAACAGCCGTACATCCGGGGCAACGGCTCGGATCGCCGCCACCGGTCCATCCAGTTCTTCCGGGTCCTCAACTAAGACTTCGACGGCGGAGACCGTTCCCTGCATGCGGAAAAAAATCTGGGCGGCCTCCAGAGGCAGAAATACAAAACTGGAATCGTATTCGAACATGCCGACGCCAAAGGTCGCCACCACCGAATAGCCCTTCATGCGCGGCACCGTCCCAAACGCGGTGGGTGTCGTTTGGGGGGCGACCAATGTCACCTGATCGCCAACACGTACGCGCAGGGTTCGGGCCAAGCGATCCCCCAGAATCAGTGCATTGGTGCCGTGAAAATCTGCCAAGCTCCCGGAATTGATCCCGGCAGTGATCAACGTGTTGGTGGCCAAGTCTTCGGGACGGACACCACGTACCAAGGCACCGCTGGCAGCGCCTTCGGCCATGGCCATGGCCTGGCCCTCGATGATCGGTGTCACCCGCACTACGCCGTCGGCATTGCGCACATCCGCAGTGATTCGTTCGTAGTTGCGCACCGGGCCTTCGCTGCTTTGGACAATCAAATGGCCACTGATTCCCAAAATCCGTTCGATCAAGTCGGCACGGAAGCCGTTCATGACCGACATCACGATGATCAGGGTGGCAACGCCCAAGGCGATGCCGATCAAGGAAAGCCAGGCGATAACTGAAATGAACCCTTCACGCCGCGCCCGCAGGTATCGAGCGGCGATGCCCCATTCCAGGCCCGTGAACATCGCCTAGGAGACGGCTCCGGTGGGAGCGCCGGCCAGCGCCGTCATCGCGGAGTCGATCGACAGGGTTTGCTTGGCGCCGGTGCTGCGATCTTTCAATTCCACCCGGCCATGTTCCGCTTCGCGGGGACCGCAGATGATCTGCGCTGGCAGACCAATCAAATCCATGGAGGCGAATTTCGCACCAGGTCTGTCTTTGCGATCGTCGTAAAGAACATCAAGACCAGTTTTTCTCAGACCGTCATACAAGGTCTTGCATGCGGCGTCGGTTGCTTCATTGCCGGGCTTCAAATTCAGCAGGCCCACGTCGAATGGTGCGACCGAGGTTGGCCAGATGATGCCGTCGTCATCGTGGGAGGCTTCGATGATCGCCGCCGTCAGCCGCGACACCCCAATCCCGTATGATCCCATTTGTACGGGCACCGATTTGCCATCGGCATCTTGGACCGTCGCCCCCATGGCTTCGGAATACTTGGTGCCGAAATAAAAGATGTGCCCCACTTCGATCCCTCGGGTCTCGATGCGTTTGGCTTCGGGCACTTCGTCGGCAAAGCGCTCTGGGTCGTGTTTGTCATCGGCGGCGGCATACAGGCTGGTCCATTTGTCCACCAAAGGCTGGAGATCGCCGTCGTAATCGACGCCGTCGCCGATGGGATCGAACGACAGATAATCCCCGTGCAAATAGGCTTCGCTTTCACCGGTTTCCGCCAAAATGTGGAATTCGTGGCTAAGGTCACCGCCGATGGGGCCGGTGTCTGCTGCCATGGGCACGGTCTTCAGACCCAAGCGTTCGAACGTCCGCAAATAGGCGATGAACATGCGGTTATACGCCCGCCGCGCTGCGTCCGCATCCAGATCAAACGAATAGGTGTCCTTCATCAGAAATTCGCGCCCGCGCATGACACCGAATCTGGGGCGCACTTCGTCGCGGAACTTCCACTGGATGTGATACAGAGCCTTTGGCAAATCCCGATAGCTTTTCACATCCCGTCTAAAAATATCGGTGATCAGCTCTTCGTTGGTAGGTCCATACAGCATATCGCGATCGTGGCGGTCGGTGATCCGCAACATTTCCTTGCCGTAATCGTCGTACCGCCCACTTTCCCGCCACAAGTCTGCGGGTTGGATCGTCGGCATCAACAATTCCTGAGCACCGGTGGCGTTCTGTTCCTCCCGCACGATGGCCTCGATCTTGCGCAGCACCCGCAGGCCAAGGGGAAGCCATGTGTAGATTCCGGCGGCCGATTGGCGGACCATGCCCGCGCGCAGCATAAGCCGGTGGGAGACGATCTCCGCTTCCGCGGGGGTCTCTCGAAGGGTCGGCATGAAAATTTGGGAAAGGCGCATGGTCGGCGCGGATTTTAGTGTGCTATCCGGTCAGATGGAACCACGGACTTCGACGCCCTAGGGTCTGGGCGCCGGAACTGTCACTGGCGCCGGAGCCGGGACCGGCGCGGCGTCTTCGATCAATGCGTCACAGGCAGTCTGCAGGGCGGAGGTTTCGGTGGCCCCTAGAACTTGGCCGTTGAACATGACCTGACCATCGCTGAGACGGATGGACAGCACCCCGACATTGGCAGCCAGATTGCCCAGGCCGACGGGTGCCGGAATCCCCAACCGTTCGAACACCCCTACAGTGATGGGGATTGTGATTTGCTCGGGCAAGGGAAACGCAGGTGCCGGATCGGCGGGTGCTAAATTCGCGCCGGCAACCGGATTACCCCGGGCATCGATACCGGGGGTCAAATTCGCCCCGGCCACTGGCTGACCCCGCACATCGACACCGGGAACTAAATTCGCCCCCGGCACAGCGGCGTCCACCGGCAAAACCCGCGCGCATTCTTCGAGTGTAAGGACGGGCGGCGCATTCTCCTGGGCCAAGGCAACGGCCGCCGCCAACACAAAGCTTGCCGCCAGTGCGGCTGTAGCCGAAAGAAGGGTGACCAGCCGCCGGATCACAAATCAGGCCGCAGCTGAATAAGCTCCAACGCCGCCACCAACCAAGCACCGAACGTGATGATCCCGGCGATCACCGTGGCGGCGGCGACCTTGCGCCACATCATCGCCTTCACCGGGGCACCGGCATCGTGGCCAGCCTCGGGATTTTCATTGCGCTCAACACCAAACGGCAATGTCGCCAACAGGGAGATGAACCAGGCGACGAAATAGATCCCGGTCAGCACAATCCAATTCATCAAACCTTCTCCGGTGTTTTTGCGCAAATGCGCGGGTAACTAGGCAAGCTAAGCCAGTTAACGATACGAAACCTCTTCCGTCTCCGCCAATCGAATGATCTCCACTTCTATTCCGGGGCGCTGGCTGGATAGGCGGCGGGCCTCCCCGCTAAGGGCTTTGCGGGCCATGGCTTCAACGTCGTCGTCGTCCCGTCGCCGGGCCCGGGGCATGGCGTCCAGCCCCCTGCGCAACACCCGTTGGGCATCGTTTTGGGCTTCGCTATCGTCGGCCCCAACACCGCGCAGTATGACCCGCACCGGAGCGGCCACCACGCCATCTTCGTCTAAAACAATGATGGCGACGATCATTCCGTTGAAGCTCATCTTGCGGCGGGCGCGAATGCTGTCGGAATCGATTGGCACGGGTTTGTTGCCCATCATCGCCAAGCGGCCCGTTTGTACATGATCCACAACAGCCGCCGGCCCGGGAGCCAGGCGAACGACCGAGCCATTTTCGATGACCAGCGTCTGATCGACGCCAGCGGCAAGTGCCAAGGCAGCGTGGCGCGATAAATTACGCGCATCGCCATGAACCGGTACGGCAATTTTGGGCCGCAGCCATTCGTACATTTGGACCATTTCCTCCCGCCCGGGGTGGCCGGACACGTGAACGAATTCGTCCTTTTCGGTGATGACTTCGGCGCCTGCATAAATCAATCGGTTGACCACAGCACCCACGCTGATTTCGTTCCCGGGAATGATTTTCGACGAAAAGATCACCGTGTCCCCGGGGCCGAAGAAAATCCGCTTGTGCTGCCTGCTGGCCATGCGGCTCATGGCGCCACGGGTTTCTCCCTGGCATCCGGTGACCAAGAACAGAATATTTTCGGCGGGTAGGTATTCGGCTTCATCATCCTCGAACAGGGGGGGGAGATCGGACAGATAGCCATTTTCCTTTGCCAGTTCGATCGTGCGCCACAACGACCGGCCAACCACCACCACCTCGCGACCATTGTCGTGGGCGGCAGTCACAATGGATTGAATGCGCGGGGCGTTAGAGGCAAAGGTCGTCACCGCCACCCTGCCGGTTTTCTTGGCGATGATTTCAGTGAGGCTGCGTCCCAACGCACCTTCTGAACCAGAATGACCCGGAACAAATACGTTGGTGGAATCGCCAATCAGAGCAAGGACCCCTTCGTCCCCTAATTCCCGAAACCGCGCTTCGTCGATGAGCGGCCCGATCAACGGCTCGGGATCAATTTTCCAATCGCCGGAGTGGACGATCAGCCCAGCGGGGGTGTGGATCGCCAACGAATGGGCTTCCAAAATCGAATGGGTCACCCGGACATAATTGATTTCAAACGGCCCAAGGGTAACAGAGCCTCCCGGCGGCACCACGTTTACGGGCACCTGATCGGATAGACCGACTTCGTCCAGCTTGCGCCCCAGCTGCGACGCTGTGTACGGGGTCGCATACACCGGGCATTCAAGCCTTGGCCAAACAAAGGCGACACCACCCAAATGGTCTTCGTGGCCGTGGGTCAGAATCAGCCCCAATAACCGATCCTTTTGTTCGGCGATGAAGCTCACGTCAGGCACTAACAGGTCGACGCCCGGCACCGTTTCGTCGGCGAAAGCCATACCGCAATCGACGATGATCCACTGACCGGCGTATCCGTACAGGGCCAAATTCTTGCCGAACTCCCCCACCCCGCCCAGGGGCACAAAGATCAGTTCGTCCTCGGTTTTTGAGGTGCTCATAGGACTACTCATACACTTAAAGTTTCAAGTTACTGTTACGGCGAAAAATCTCCGCCAATCCATGAAGAGTCAAATCTGCGTCCACCCTATGGATCACTTCCGTGCCATCGGCGAACAACGAAGCCAATCCCCCGGTGGCAAGCACCGTCCAGATTTTCCCCTCTTTAGCGTCAAATTCATCTGTGACCCGCTGCACAATGCCTTCGATCAAGCTGATATAGCCCCAATAAATTCCCGATTGCATCGCCCCAACCGTGTCGGTTCCGATGACTTTAGCTGGTTTTTCCGCATCTACTTTTGGCAACTTTGCCGCGGCTTGGTGCAGCGCCTTGAGGCTGAGCCCGACACCTGGAGCAATGACCCCGCCGCGATAATGGCCCGCACGGTCCACGACATCAAATGTCGTGGCTGTGCCGAAATCGACAATAACCAAGGGCCCGCCATATCGGGTGTGGGCGGCGACCGCGTTGACCAGTCTGTCGGCGCCTACCTCGCTGGGCTTATCCACCAATATTTCTAGGCCCAGGTTTAAATCATTGTTGCCCACCACTCGAGCGGTGCAGGAAATAGCCTGGCTACATGCGCCCAGCAAGGGCTCGGTAGTAACGGGAACGACCGAGGCAATGATGGCGCCGTCGAAATGCCCAGGGGTTATTCCCAGGTCCGCCAGCCACTTGCTAAATAATTCAGTGTAGTCAATGGAGGTTCTAGTCGGATCCGTTTCCGCTCGCCACTGGCCCTTGATTTCGGCCTCATCAAACACGCCGACGACCAAATTTGTGTTGCCAGAATCAATGGCCAACAGCAAGAGATTAACCTTCCCCGGGGCCAATCAAAAACACATCGGCGGCGTTGACCATGTGCTCTCCGCCGCTGGTTGAAACAACCAGTGCCCCCGTGTCATCCACGGACTGGAAAATTCCGGCCACCGTTTTCTCTGCCATGCGAACTTCAACTTCACCGCCGACCCCAACTGCACGGTTCAGCCAATCCAAACGGATCGGGCCAAAGCCTCGGGTATTCCATATGCCGATCCACCGATCCAGGCTGTGCGCCGCTGATATTAGCAAATCCTTGACCTCTGCTTTGGCGCCTTCTCTCGCCAACGATGTTGCTTGGATGAACCCGGGATTTTCGGGATGGCTGGTGACATTGACCCCCATGCCGATCACCAACGAACGCCGCTTGGAAGTTTCGCCGACGTTTCCTTCAAGCAAGATACCGGCGATTTTTCGACCGCCGACCAGCAAATCGTTTGGCCATTTGATTTCGACTTTTATCTTTGGTGCAACGGCGGCGATCGCATCAGCCAGTGCCAATGCCGCAACAAATGCCAACTGCGCTAATTGATAGGGCGGTTGATCGGGATACAAAAGCAGCGAGCAATAAAAGTTGCCAACCGGCGACGCCCAACTTCTGCCTCGCCTGCCCCGGCCTTGGGTTTGCTCGGTCGCCCAGATCAGGGTGTTGTCCGGCGCATCTGTTTGGGCCAACCGCAGAGCCTCGGCATTGGTGGAGTCGACAGTGCCTAGGCGTATTAGCGTGTAGCCATCGGGCAAATCAGAGCCCGCACCAAGATCTGGTTCGCTCATCGGAACAGGGCGTTCGCAGCTAGTTCGGCCTCGGCCACAAATGGCGCCGGGAACATGAAGAACAGTAGCGTGAAGACCGCCGCCACCGTGATAATCACCCCAACTTCCCGAGTGGGCGCCGAGAATTTTTCCGCGGGCTCATCGAAGTACATCAGCTTGATGATGCGCAGGTAATAGAACGACCCAACAACCGCCGACAAAACGCCGATAACCGCCAAGGTATAAAGCCCAGCGTCCAAGGCCGCCAAAAGCACATAGAACTTTGCGAAGAACCCGGCCAACGGGGGGATGCCCGCCAGCGAGAACATGAAGATCGCCATGGCCGCGGCCAGCATCGGCTGGTTCTTGGCCATGCCCGCCAGCTCGTCGATGCTCTCCACCAATTCTGACCCGCGGCGCATGTTCAAAATGATCGCCCACGCCCCGACGTTCATGGCCAGGTACAAGGTCATATACAAAATCAGACCTTGAATGCCCTGGGGGGTCGCTGCGGCTAATCCCATCAAGGCAAAGCCCACATGGCCGATGGACGAATACGCCATCATGCGTTTGATGTTGCGCTGGCCGATGGCGGCAAATGCCCCCAAGACCATCGACGTCGCGGAAAGAACGATGACGATCTGGCTCCAATCCCCCGCCAAACCACCGAACGGGCCCATCATCACCCGAACCAGCAACGCGAACGCCGCGATTTTTGGGGCAACGGAAAAAAATGCGGTCACTGGTGTGGGCGCGCCTTCGTACACATCGGGGGTCCACATGTGGAACGGTACCGCGGCGACTTTAAACGCCAACCCAGCCGTTAAGAACGCCAGCCCAAACAATACCCCAACCGAAGCCCCATTTTCTTGGGCAGCGATGTTGGCAGCAATGGCCTCGAAATTCGTCGAGCCAGTAAACCCGTAAACCAGCGACGCCCCGTACAACAAAATGCCCGACGCCAAGGCCCCCAGCACGAAATATTTCAGACCTGCTTCGGTAGACCGTTCTGAATCCCGGCGGAACGCCGCCAGCACATACAGCGACAGACTTTGCAGCTCCAACCCCACATAAAGCGAAATCAGATCGGAGGCCGCAACCATCATCATCATGCCCAACGTCGCCAGCAAAATCAGGATGGGATATTCGAACCGCTCCATGCCGTGGTCGCGGATATACCCCAGGGATAAAATGATCGTCAGCGCCGACCCCAGCAGGATCAGCAATTTCATGAATACGCCAAAGCCGTCGGCAACGAACATCCCGGCGAACGTGTGGACCCCGTCTGACGGCCCACTGACGATGAATACCGCCGCCAGGCCCATCACCACCACAGTAGCCCACGACACGGTGCGGGTCCTGGAATCGCCGCGGAAGGCGCCATACAGCAGCAAAGTCAGCGCCGCCGCCGCGAGCAAAATTTCGGGGATCGCCGGGATCAGGTCTGGAAGTTCTGTCATGGTTTCCACCGCCACCTAACGTGCCGCAAACATGGATTTAGCTTCCGACAACCCCAACGCCAATTGATGTTCGTCCAACAGGTTTGCCACCGAAGCGCTGAACACATCCAACAACGGTTGCGGCCAAACCCCGAACAGCAGAACAAGAACGACCAATGGCGCGAACACCGCCATTTCACGGCCATTCAGATCAAACATATAACCCAGCTCTTCTTTGGTCAGCGCCCCCATGATCACCCGGCGGTACATCCAAAGGGCATAGGCGGCTGACAAAATGATGCCGGTGGTGGCGAGGAACGCTATCCAGGTGTTCACCTGGAACACCCCGACCAAAACCAAGAATTCGCCGACAAACCCGCTGGTGCCGGGCAAGCCAACATTGGCCAAAGTGAATACCAAGAAGATCGCCGCGTAGGTCGGCATGCGATGGACCAAGCCACCGTATTTGTCGATCAGCCGGGTGTGGTGGCGATCATAGACCACGCCGACGCACAGGAACAAAGCGGCGGAAACCAGCCCATGGCTGATCATCACCATCAACGCGCCTTCGATGCCCACCGTGGTGAAGGTGAAAATGCCGATGGTGACGAACCCCATGTGGGCGATGGACGAATACGCCACCAATTTTTTCATGTCTTCCTGCATCAACGCCACCAGCGAGGCATAGATCACGGCAATCGCGCTGAGCCAGAAAATGAAGGGCGTAAAATAGGCCGATGCGTCCGGCAGAATAGGAATCGAAACCCGTAAAAAACCGTAAGCCCCGATTTTCAAGAGCACCGCCGCCAAAATCACTGAACCGGCGGTGGGCGCTTGAACGTGGGCGTCGGGCAGCCAGGTGTGGACAGGCCACATGGGTATCTTGACGGCGAAAGCGGCAAAGAACGCAATCCACAGCCATTTCTGCCAACCCGGGTCAAAGCCGATGGCCGCCAGCTGGGGAATGTCGGTGGTGCCCGTCTGAAAATACAGCCACAGAATGGCCAGCAGCATCAGGACGGAGCCAGTCAGAGTAAACAGGAAGAATTTGAAGGTGGCGTAAATCCGGTTGTCGGCGCCCCAAATGCCGATGATCAGGAACATGGGGATCAGGCCGGCCTCGAAGAACAAATAAAACAGCACGATATCCAGGGCCGAAAAGACCCCGATCATCAACGTCTCCATGATCAAAAACGCGATCATGTATTCCCGCACCCGGACCCTGATGGATTCCCAACTGGCCAAGATCGCCAGGGGCGTTAACAAGGTGGTCAGCAGAATGAACATCAACGAAATGCCGTCGATGCCCATGTGGTAGGTGATGCCGTCGGCGATCCACGGGCGGCGTTCTTCGAATTGAAACGCCGCGGTGGACGTATCGAACCCGATCCACAGCACCAGCGACAAAACGAAGGTAATCAGTGACGTCCACAGAGCGACGTTGCGGGCGTTGCGGGCAACCAATTCGTCCTCGCCACGAATGATGAAAATAAACACCGCCCCGACGGTGGGTAGCAAGGTGAGGATCGTCAGCAGGGGCCAATCAAACATGATCTACGCGCCCCCGGTGGTAACAACCCAGGACACGATGGCCACCAGTCCCAGCAGCATCGCAAAAGCGTAATGATAGACGTAGCCGCTTTGCAGGCGCGTTGCCCGGCGGGAGAAATCGATGACCCGGGCTGATATCCCATCGGGGCCAAAGCCGTCGATGATTTTACCGTCACCGACCTTCCACAAAGTGGTCCCCACGCGCTTCATGGGGCGTACCAAAATGGCGTCGTAAATTTCGTCGAAGTACCACTTGTTCAGCAGCAATTGATAAAGCTCCTGATTCCACGTGGCCAATTTATGGGGCAAATCTTTGGCCTTCATATACATCCACCAGGCGATGGCGATGCCGATGATGCCGGCGACCGACGGGACAGCTTTGACCCAGAACGGCGCGTGGTGGGCATTTTCCACGGCCTGATGGGCATCCAAAATCAGAATTGAACCGCCCCAGAAATCTTCTGATCCAAAGAACATGTCCACCGCCACATAGCCTGCGAAAATTGCTCCGATCGCCAGGAACATCAGCGGGATGGTCATAGACCGGGGCGATTCGTGGACGTGGGCTTGGACTTCTTTGCTGGCGCGGGATTCGCCATGGAACGTCAGAAAAATTAATCGCCAGGAATAGAACGCAGTGAACACTGCAGCGATCAGCCCGGCGGTAAAGGCGTAATTACCCACCCCAGAGTGTGCGCCCCAGGCCACCTCGAGCACCGCGTCTTTCGAATAAAATCCGGCGAAGAATGGCAGGCCAGCCAGCGCAAGACTGCCGATCCAGAAGAACGAATAGGTCAGCGGGATTTTTTTCCATAGGCCACCCATCTTTCGCATGTCCTGTTCATCGGACATGGCGTGAATCACTGACCCGGCGCTCAGGAACAACAGCGCCTTGAAAAATCCATGGGTATATAAGTGAAAGATCGACGCGGAATAGGCGGAAACTCCGGCGGCGAAGAACATGTAGCCCAACTGGCTGCACGTGGAGTAGGCGATCACTCGTTTGATATCGTTTTGCACCAAGCCGATCGAGGCGGCCACCAAAGCCGTAGAAGCCCCGACAATCGTGATGACCGTTAGTGTAAAGTCGGAATATTCGAAAATCGGCGACAGGCGCGCCACCATGAACACCCCGGCCGTCACCATGGTCGCGGCGTGGATCAAAGCGGATACCGGCGTCGGGCCCTCCATGGCATCCGGCAGCCAGGTGTGCAGCCCCAATTGTGCCGACTTACCCATGGCGCCGATGAACAGCAGCATGGTGATCAACGTCAGTGTGTCTATCTGCATGCCTAAGAACGACAAAGTCTGGCCTGCAACATCCGGTGCGGCAGCGAACGCCGTATCAAAATCGATGGTCCGGAACACAAAGAAGATCGCCATGATCCCCAGGGCGAAACCAAAATCACCCACCCGGTTGACGACAAAGGCTTTGATGGCGGCAGCGTTGGCCGCTGGGCGGTCGTACCAAAACCCGATCAGCAAATAGGAACAAAGGCCCACGCCTTCCCAGCCAAAGAACATTTGCAAGAAGTTGTCCGCCGTCACCAGCATCAGCATGGCGAAGGTGAACAGCGACAGATAGGAGAAGAACCGGGAAATTCCCGGGTCTCCGTGCATGTAACCGATGGAATACCAGTGCACCAAGGCGGAGACGCCGGTGACCACCAGCAACATCACAGCGGTCAGTTGGTCGAACCGCAATGCCCAGGCCGCGTCAAAATCTCCGGAATTGATCCATGTGAACAGATCGACGATGACCGGCTCGCCCTGGACACCGACTTGCCAGAAAATCACACCGGACAGCACCGCCGACAGGGTCACCAAGCCAGACGTGATGTACTGGGACGCCGTCTCCCCCAACGCCCGGCCGAACAGGCCTGCCAAGGCGGCGCCCACCAGGGGCCCGAAAACTACGGTGATGTACAACAATGGCTGGGCCTAGCCTTTCATCCGGTTGATTTCTTCCACCGCCACGGTGCCGCGGTTGCGGAAATAGATCACCAAGATGGCCAGGCCGATGGCGGCCTCTGCCGCCGCAACGGTCAAAACGAACATGGCAAACACTTGGCCCACGAGATCGCCCAGGTAGGCGGAGAACGCCACCAAATTGACATTCACCGCCAACAGCATCAATTCCACCGACATCAAAATAATGATGACGTTTTTTCTGTTCAAAAAGATGCCAAAGATGCCCAGGGTGAACAGGATCGCAGCGACGGTCAGATAGTGCCCAAGTGCGATTTCCATCAGATGCCGTCCCCCGTCTCTACTTTTTTAAGTTCCACCGCTTCGGCACGGGTTCTGGAAACCTGGGCGAGGATGGATTGCTTGCGCACCCCGGGACGCACCCGGTGAGCCAACACGATGGCGCCGATCATCGCCACCAACAGGATCATGCCCGCCGCTTGGAACAGGTAGACGTATTCGGTGTAAAGCAGCGCCCCCAAGGCCTCGGTGTTCGAGACCGCAGTGATGTCCGGTGTCGGTGCGGCGGCCACAGCAACCGTCTCGGGGCTGGTCACCAGCACGCCGACCACCAAAATCATTTCCACCAACAGCAACAATCCAACCGATGCGCCGATCGGCAGGTACTGCAAAAATCCTTCGCGCAGGCGGATAAAGTTGATGTCCAGCATCATCACCACGAACAGGAACAACACGGCCACCGCGCCCACGTAAACGATAACCAAAATCATCGCCAGGAATTCAGCCCCCAGCAACACGAACAGCCCGGCGGAATTGAAAAACGCCAGGATCAAGAACAATACCGAATGCACCGGGTTGCGGGCAGAGATGACCATAAAGGCCGAGCCCACGACGAACGCGGCAAACACATAAAAGGCGATAGTCTGAAGAATCATACTCGCGCGCTCTTACCGGAACTTCGCGTCCGCTTTCAGGTTGGCAGCGATTTCCGCCTCCCACCTGTCACCGTTGGCGAGCAGCTTTTCTTTGTTGTAGTACAGCTCTTCTCGGGTTTCCGTTGCGAACTCGAAATTCGGGCCCTCAACGATGGCGTCTACCGGGCAGGCTTCTTCGCACAGACCGCAATAAATGCACTTGGTCATGTCGATGTCATAGCGGGTCGTGCGGCGGCTGCCGTCTTCCCGGGGTTCAGACTCGATGATGATCGCCTGGGCCGGGCACACCGCTTCGCACAGCTTGCAGGCGATGCAGCGTTCTTCGCCGTTGGGATATCGGCGCAAGGCGTGTTCGCCACGGAATCTTGGACTAAGCGGTCCCTTTTCGAACGGATAGTTGATGGTCTGGCGCTTGCGGAACAGATAGCGGAAGGTCATGGACATACCGCGAAGAAGTTCCAGCAAGAAAACGGATCGGATCGCTTTGGTGATTGCGCTCATGATTCTTTCCTTTTAAGGAACCAGGTCGAACACGATCAGCGCGCCGCCCGTAAGAACCACCCAGAACATGGACAAGGGCAAAAACACTTTCCAACCCAGGCGCATCAGTTGGTCATAGCGATAGCGCGGGAAGGTCGCCCTAATCCAAACGAATACAAATAACATCAAGACAATCTTGGCCATGAACCAAATAGGCCCGGGGATCCAGGTGAATGGCGCGATGTCGAACGGCGGCAACCAGCCACCCAAAAACAAAATCACGGTCAGGCCGCTCATCAGAATCAAGTTCGCGTTCTCGCCCATGAACAACAAGCCGAACGTCATGGCGGAATATTCGACCTGGTAGCCCGCCACCAATTCCGATTCGGCTTCGGGCAAATCAAACGGCACGCGGTTGGTTTCAGCTAATGCCGAAATAAAGAACACCACCGCCATGGGCAGCAAGGGAATCACGAACCAGATTTTTTGCTGGGCCATGACGATGTCGGACAAGTTCAATGACCCCACCACCATCAACACTGTGATCATGACAAAGCCGATGGATACTTCGTAGGACACCATCTGCGCTGCCGATCGCAACGCGCCCAAAAACGCGTATCGCGAATTCGAAGCCCACCCCGCCATGATGATGCCGTAGACACCAAGCGACGAGATTGCGAACAGGTACAAAATCCCGACGTTGAGGTCGGATACCACCAATCCTTCGCCGAACGGGATCACCGCCCAGGCAACCAGAGCCAGCACAAAGGTTACAATGGGTGCTATTAGAAAAACGATCTTGTTCGCGGAGGTCGGCAGGATGGTTTCTTTGACGAACATTTTCACGGCGTCAGCGAACGGTTGCAGCAACCCCCATGGGCCCACCACGTTCGGCCCCATGCGCAGATGCATTGCCGCCATCACCTTGCGTTCGAACCAGGTGAAATAGGCAACCGCAATCAGCAGCGGTAAGACCACCACCAAGACCTGGAGCAAAATCCACAGGCCCGGCACGATGTAAATTGTCCAAAGTTCAGCCATCGGTGCCCGTCGCTTGTTCACCCGAGCCCAGAATTTCCAGGCTGCACTTGGCCATGGTTTCCGAAGCCCGGCAGATGGCGTCAGTCATATAGAAATCGTCGATGGAGCCTTTGAAAGCAGCCTTGTCGACTTTACCGGCCTTGCCGAACGCACCCCATTTGGCATTGGGGACCTCGTCCACATCAGAAAAGTGCGGCGCGGCTTTTTTCATGCGCGCCCGCAAGGCGTCCAAATTGTCGTATGGCAACGCGCTGCCCATAACCCCGGATAACGCCCGAACGATGGCCCAATCCTCCCGGGCTTCTCCCGGCGGGAACACCGCCCGGCGGCCCAGTTGCACCCGGCCTTCGGTGTTGACCCAGGTCGCGTCTTTTTCGGTGTAGGCCGCACCGGGCAAAATCACATCCGCTCCTTGGGCCCCGGCGTCCCCGTGGTGGCCCTGGTAGATCACAAAGGCGTCGCCCAGATCGCCCCTATCAATTTCGTCGGCCCCCAGCAGGTAGACCACTTCAATGTCGCCCGACGCCGCGGCCGCCTTGATCCCGGCCACGTCGCGGCCGTCCTTGCCCGGCAGCAACCCCAGATCCAGACCGGCCACTCGCGCCGCTGCCGTGTGCAAAACGTTGAAGCCGTTCCAATCGTCGGACACCCAGCCCCAGTCTTCGGCAATCGTGCGGGCCGCTCCCAATACCGCTGCGCCGTCGCTGCGGGCCAGGGCCCCCTGGCCAACGATGATCATGCCTTTGGCGGCCTTGGCCAACTCTTTGGCTGCCTTGTGGTCGACCATTGCGGCCAAGGTCTCAGGGCCCGCGCCCAAATTTTCCACCGGGAAGGTCAAATCCAATTCGGGCCCGACCGAATACACTTTGAAACCGCCGCGCAGAAAACGCTTGCGCAGACGGGCATTGATCAACGGCGCTTCCCACCGGGGATTGGTGGCCACCAACAAGCAAACTTCGGCGTCTTCGATGCCGGCAATCGTGGTGTTGAACAAGTATCCGGCCCGAGCGCCGTCGCCCAGCGCCGCGCCGTCCTGACGGCAGTCGATATTAGGGGAACCCAACCCAACAAATAAGTCTTTCAGCGCCATCATGGATTCGGCGCAAGCCATGTCCCCGGCGATGGCAGCGATTTTGTCGCCCCCAGCAGATTTCAGCCGCTTGGCCACCACATCCAATGCATCGTCCCAATTGGCGGGCGCCAGTTTGCCGTTTTTGCCGCGCACATAGGGCGTATCCAAACGGCCCAAGCGCAAGCCATCGTTAGCGAACCGGGTCTTGTCGGAAATCCATTCTTCATTGATGTCTTCGTGGAGCCGCGGCAACACCCGCATGACTTCCCGCCCTCGGGCGTCGACACGGATGTTCGAGCCAACCGCATCGTGCACGTCGATGGATTCGGTGTGCTCCAATTCCCACGACCGTGCGGAATAGGCATAGGGCTTGGAATTCAGCGCCCCCACCGGGCACACGTCGATAATGTTGCCGGACAATTCGGACCTCAGAGCCTGCTCAACAAACGTGCCGATTTCCATGTGCTCGCCCCGGCCCATGGCTCCCAGCTCGGCGACCCCGGCCACATCGGTGATGAAGCGGATGCACCGAGTACAATGGATGCACCGGGTCATGTGGGTGCTGATCAGCGGCCCCAAATCTTTGTCGGTCACCGCACGCTTGTTTTCGTCAAAGCGGCTGCGGTCATGGCCATAGGCCATCGCTTGGTCCTGCAAATCGCATTCGCCGCCCTGGTCGCAAATGGGGCAATCCAGGGGGTGGTTGATCAGCAAGAATTCCATCACCCCGTTGCGGTCTTTCTTCACCTGCGGGGTGTTGGTGCTAATCACTTGGCCATCGGCGGCAGGCATGGCGCACGAAGCAATGGGCTTCGGCGAGCGTTCCATTTCCACCAGGCACATGCGGCAGTTGCCCGCGATCTCCAGGCGGTCGTGATAGCAAAACCGGGGAATTTCGATGCCGATTTGCTCACACGCCTGCAACACTGTGGACCCGGGCTCCACCTTGACTTCGATACCGTCGATCGTGAGTGTCGGCATGGGCTTACTCCGCCGCCTTTTGTGGGGCCATTTTGTTAGCCAACAGGCGTTCTTCCAATTCTGGCCGGAAATGGCGGATCAGGCCCTGGATTGGCCACGCCGCCCCATCGCCCAGAGCGCAAATGGTGTGACCATCCACCTGATACGTCACGTCCAACAACAAATCGATTTCCGCCACACCGGCTTCTCCCGTCGCCATGCGTTCCATCACCCGCCACATCCAGCCGGTGCCCTCGCGGCACGGGGTACATTGGCCGCAGCTTTCGTGCATATAAAATTTCGACAGCCGAGCGATGGCGCGGACCAAATCAGTGGACTTATCCATGACGATCACCGCCGCGGTACCCAGGCCTGACTTGGCCTCTTTCAAGGCATCGAAATCCATCAACACCGTGTCGCACACTGATTTGGGGATCAAGGGCGTGGACGATCCGCCGGGAATGACAGCCAGCAAATTGTCCCAGCCGCCGCGCACGCCCCCCGCGTGGGTTTCGATCAGCTCCTTCAGCGGGATGCTCATCTCTTCTTCCACATTGCACGGGGCATTCACGTGCCCGGAAATGCAGAACACTTTGGTGCCGGTGTTGTTTTCCCGGCCAAATCCGGCGAACCAGGCCCCGCCCCGGCGCAAAATGGTCGGCGCAACGGCGATGGTTTCCACGTTGTTCACGGTGGTCGGGCAACCCCACACGCCGGAGCTCGCCGGAAATGGCGGCTTCAAGCGCGGTTGGCCTTTTTTGCCTTCCAGGCTTTCGATCAACGCCATTTCTTCACCGCAGATATAAGCACCCGCACCGCGATGCAGGAAAACATCGAAGGCGTACCCTGACCCGCAGGAATCTTTGCCAATTAATCCGGCTTCGTAGGCTTGGTCGATGGCAGCCTGCAATGCCTCGGCTTCGCGGAAAAATTCGCCCCGGATATAGATGTAGGCGGCCACTGCGTTCATGGAGAACCCAGCCACTAAGCAACCTTCAATCAATTTATGAGGATCATGGCGTAACATATCGCGATCTTTACAAGTTCCGGGCTCCCCTTCATCGGCATTGACTACCAAATACGACGGCCTGCCATCGGATTCTTTGGGCATGAACGACCATTTGACCCCGGCCGGGAACCCTGCCCCACCACGGCCACGCAGGCCCGACGCCTTCATCTCGTCGATGATCCAATCCCGGCCTTTTGCCAACAGGTCCTTGGTGTCGTCCCAATCGCCGCGAGCCCGGGCCGCCTTCAGGCCGAAGTCCTCGGTGCCATACAGATTGGTGAAAATGCGATCTTTGTCGGCGAGCATCGCTAGGCCCCCTCGATCAGTGTTTTGGCACCAGTGACCGGCGCCGATGTTTGGCGTTTCACCTGAGGGCCCGGTGTCGGGGTTTTGCCAGCCGCCAAGTCATCCAAAATCTGGGTGACGGACTGCGCATCCAAATCTTCGTAATAATCGTCGGCGATCTGAATCATCGGAGCGTTCACACACGCCGCCAAACATTCCACTTCGTCCAAGGTGAAGTTGCCGTCTGCGGTGGTTTCCCCTGGCTCAATACCCAGCCGCTTTTTGCAGGCATCCAAAACCTCGTCCGATCCGCGCAGCCAGCACGGCGTTGTCGTGCAGACCTGAACGTGGTGCTTGCCCACCGGTTTCAGATTGTACATCGAATAAAACGTGGCGACTTCGTAGACCCGTATCGGCGCCATATCCAACACCTCGGCCACGTGATCCATGGCAGTGCGGCTTAGCCAGCCATCGTTTTGGCGCTGGGCCAAATCCAGCAACGGTAGAACGGCGCTGGCTTGGCGGCCCTTGGGATACTTGGCGATAATGGTTTTCGTCAGGGCTTTGTTGTCGGCGTCAAAATTGAAGGCGTTGTCTGTCATCGATCGACCTCGCCAAACACTATGTCCAAACTGCCGATCACCGCTGGGATATCGGCCAGCATGTGACCCTTGGTCAAGAATTCAAGCGCTTGCAAATGCGCGAAGCCCGGCGCGCGAATTTTGCAGCGGTACGGTATGGCGCCCCCGTCCGAAGCCAAATACACGCCGAATTCGCCCTTTGGCGCTTCGACCGCCGTATAGACCTCGCCTTCTGGCACATTGAAGCCCTCGGTATGCAGCTTGAAGTGATGGATTAACGCTTCCATGGACGATTTCATCTCGCCCCGGCTCGGCGGCACCACTTTGTGGTCGTCGGCAATGACTGGGCCGTCGGGCATTTTTTCGATGCATTGGCGCATCAGGGACGCGCTTTGGTGCATTTCTTCGATGCGGCACAGGTACCGGTCATAACAGTCCCCGTGCTTGCCCACGGGAATGTCGAAATCCAGTTCCGGATACACTTCATACGGTTGCGATTTGCGCAAATCCCACGGCACGTTTGAGCCCCGCAGCATCACCCCGGTAAAGCCCCAATCCATGGCGTCATCGGCCGACACCACACCGATATCCACATTACGTTGCTTGAAGATGCGGTTTTCCGTTAGCAACGTTTCAAGTTCGTCGATGAATTTAGGAAAGCGTTCGGCAAACTTCAGAATGTCGTCGGTCAACCCGTCGGGCATATCCTGGTGCACTCCGCCGACCCGGAAATAGTTGGCGTGCATGCGCGCCCCTGACACACGTTCGTAAAATCCCATCAGGATTTCGCGTTCTTCAAATCCCCACAACACCGGGGTCATGGCGCCCACGTCCATGGCGTGGGTGGTGATGTTCAGCAGATGATTCAAGATCCGCGTGATCTCGCAGAACAGCACCCGGATGTATTGGCCCCGGGGTGGAACTTCCATCCCCAGCAGGTTTTCAGCCGCCAGAACAAACGCGTGTTCCTGGCACATCATGGAGACGTAATCGAGGCGGTCGAAATATGGGATCGCCTGGGTATACGTCTTGTGCTCGATCAGTTTTTCGGTGCCCCGGTGCAGCAGCCCAATATGCGGGTCGGCACGTTCCACCACTTCGCCGTCCAGTTCCAACACCAGACGCAACACGCCGTGGGCCGCCGGATGCTGGGGGCCGAAATTGATGGTGTAATTGGCGACTTGGACTTCGGCCATTACGGCTTTTTCCCTTCGTCGCCGCCGTTGTCGTCGGGCTGGCCGCCAGGCAGAATGTATTGGGCCCCTTCCCAGGGACTCATGAAATCAAAGCTGCGGAAATCTTGGGTTAACGACACCGGTTCGTACACCACGCGCTTCTTTTCGTCGTCGTACCGCACTTCCACGTGGCCGGTGAGCGGAAAATCTTTACGAAGCGGGTGCCCGTCGAAGCCATAGTCCGTCAGAATCCGACGCAAATCGGGGTTGCCGGAAAACAGGATCCCGTACATGTCCCAGGCTTCACGCTCGAACCACCCGGCCGCGTTGAACAATCCGCAAACCGACGGCACGGGCTCGGCATCATTGGCTTCAACTTTTACCCGAATGCGCTGGTTGTGGCCCATGGAAAGCAGGTGATAGACCACGTCGAATCGGTTCGAGCGTTCCGGCCAATCGACCCCAGCGATATCGATCAACACTTTGAACAGCGTGTTGGCGTCATCGCGCAGGAACGTCAGCACCCGGACGATGTCCTTTGCCGCACAGGTCAGGGTCAGTTGGCCGAATGCCACTTCTGTTTTGTCTGCTGTGCCGGGGATGGCTGCGGTGATGTATTTACCCAGCTCCGTTAAGGAGGCGTCCCGTTCCATAACTCTGCTAGCGCAGGACCGAGCCGGTGCGCCGGATTTTCTTTTGCAGCTGAAGGATCCCGTAGACCAGCGCCTCGGCGGTGGGCGGGCATCCGGGAACGTATATATCCACCGGCACGATGCGGTCGCAACCGCGCACGACGGAATAGGAATAATGGTAATAGCCGCCGCCGTTGGCGCAACTGCCCATGGAAATCACCCATCGGGGCTCGGCCATTTGGTCGTAAACCCGGCGCAGGGCGGGGGCCATTTTATTGGTGAGCGTGCCGGCCACAATCATCAGATCCGATTGCCGCGGTGTCGCCCGGGGCACCACGCCAAAGCGGTCCAAATCGTACCGCGGCATGGAGGCATGCATCATTTCAACGGCGCAGCAGGCCAGGCCAAACGTCATCCACCATAAGGAACCGGTGCGGGCCCAATTGACCATCTTGTCCACCTCGGTAATCAAGAAGCCCTTTTCATTCAGGTCATTGGACATGGCGTCCAAGGTCCCGGTGGTTTCTTGGGCCACGGGCACGCCGGCGTTTACTCCCATTCCAGCGCCCCTTTCCGCCACTCGTAGACGAACCCCACGGTCAGAATCCCCAAAAACAGCACCATCGACCAGAACCCGAACAGCCCGACCGCACCCAATGAAATGGCCCAGGGGAACAGAAAGGCGACCTCTAAATCAAAGATGATGAACAGCAAGGCCACCAGATAGAACCGCACGTCGAATTGGTTGCGGGAATCGGAAAAGGTGTCGAACCCGCATTCGTAGGCCGAAAGCTTGATGGAATCAGGTTTTTGTCGGGCCGCCAGCCACGAGGCGCCGATAATGACGACGGCCAAACCGATAGCCACACCCAGAAAGATGATGATAGGAAGGTATTCGAGAAGCAGGTCGTCCATCGAAGTCTCCTGCGCAATCGCTTGTTTACCGACCAAGACCAAGTGGCCAGCGATTGCCGCCCGCCAGAAAAAATGCGCCAACCTGACCGGCAGCGCAAAAACCCTGCCAATCACGCGGCTTTCAACGTGGGGAAAGTATAGCGGCCTGCTGTTGGATAGCAAAGCTTGTGCTGCGGGGATTATTCCCTTAACACCCCCGCAGCTTCCATCTCTGTTCGGCTGGGAAACCACATGCCGTCGGGGGTGGCGTCCAGCGTTCGGATGACGAAACCTAAATCAACGCCGCGTTCCAACATAAACCGCAACTCAACAACCACATCGTTCACGGCATCGGAATACGCCCATTCAGCAAAATCGAATTCATCATCCCAGCCGAAATCCATAATCACGACGGCCATGGGGTAGGCGGCCAACAAATCGCCGCCATCCGAGGTCAATTGGATCGTGGTGATGCCAGGGTTAGACAGCAGAATGTCTTGAAGCCATTCGGGATCAACTAGGCTGATTTGAGAGCAGCCATTTTGAAATCGTGACTGTGAACTGAGCGTGAACTGGGGGATCCTTTGATCCCCCACGATGTCTGCTAAGTCATTGAAAAGATTGGCGGGAGTGACGAGACTCGAACTCGCGGCCTCCGGCGTGACAGGCCGGCGCTCTAACCAACTGAGCTACACCCCCGGAATTTGAACCCGAATGGGTGGGTTGGATGTAATGGACGCCCAGGACGCGGTCAAGGCGCGTCGGAGTTCATGCGCCCTCTTTGGACGAATTCCGGATATTCTGCCCCAAATTCCCCGCGCTTTCGGATCGGATGCCTGGGAAAACAAAAATATTGCCGATTTTAGTCCTGACAGTATCGCGGGCGTTTGTTGCTAGCGCCTTAAGTGCAGATCGCCCCCACTGAGGGCGCGTGAATCTTAACGTGGGTTAATTTGCCCGCACCACCTCTCAGTATGCAACCGCCAGTGCAACCGGGCCCAACTGGCGCGACATGCGTCCCGGTGCGATCCGGGAAAAACACTGAAATAGTGGCAAAAATGTTACCCCAGGCGTTACTCCGGCTTAGGCCCTGAGGCCACAAAAGCCGATAAGTCATTGCAATAGTGGTGGGCGATGACGGGATTGAACCGCCGACCCTCTCGGTGTAAACGAGATGCTCTCCCAGCTGAGCTAATCGCCCTTAACGCATGATACAAAACCGGCCGCCAATGCGGCGGCCGGGTCAAACGATCTTAGTGCAGAAAGGTCGGCTAGTTGACCGATTCCTTCAAAGCCTTGCCTGCTTTGAACTTAGCTTGGTTCGAGGCAGGAATCTGAATCTTTTCGCCGGTACGTGGGTTCCGGCCTTGGGAAGCTTGGCGCCTTGCAACGCTGAAAGTGCCGAAACCCACCAACCTTACTTCGCCACCACCCGACAATTCTTTTGTGATCGCGTCGAACACACCGTCGACAGCTTTCGCCGCGTCTGCTTTTGAGAAATCCGTCGCACCAGCGACGCTTGCCACGAGATCGTTCTTGTTCACGATTGGGCCCCCTTCGATTGGTCAGAAATTATTAGGAGATTATTGATCGGCAGGGCCAAAAGTGTAGTTCGCCGCCCATGGCCCGTCAAAGGAAAGTTCGCCGAAATCGGGGCAAATAAGGGCTTAGCGGCCTTTTTTTACTGATGTGATCGAAATTTTTTAGTGTGTTGTGACTCCGTCACGGGTGCCATCGGCATTTTCCGCGGGCAGTTTTTCAGCGTCTTCATCCTCTTCCCACTCGATGCGCTCAGGGACACTCGACAGAGCCTTTTCTAACGCCTCATCGACGGTGGACACCGGAATAATTTCCAGCCCTTTCTTGACGTTATCGGGAATCTCCGCCAAATCTTTTTCGTTATCGATAGGGATTAAAACCTTTTTCACGCCGCCCCGAAGGGCCGCCAAAAGCTTCTCTTTTAAGCCACCGATTGGCAGCACCCGACCGCGCAATGTGATCTCTCCGGTCATCGCCACGTCTTTGCGCACGGGAATCCCGGTCAGGACAGAAACAATTGTTACCGCCATGGCAACGCCCGCCGATGGGCCGTCCTTTGGTGTGGCGCCTTCGGGCACATGCACGTGGATATCGCGCTTCTCGAACATCGGGGGCTTGACACCGATATTCAGCGCCTTGGATCGCACGTAGGACGCCGCCGCCTGAACCGACTCCTGCATGACTTCGCCCAGCTTGCCGGTGATTGTCATCTTACCTTTGCCAGGCAGCATCACGGCTTCGATGGTGAGCAATTCTCCGCCGACTTCGGTCCATGCCAAACCGGTGGTGACACCGACCAAATCTTCCAGTTCTGCTTCCCCGAACCGGAACCGGGCCACACCGGCGTACTTTGCCAAATTGCGGCGGTCGATGGAAATGCCCTTGGCGCCATTCTGGACAATTTCCTTGGTCGCCTTGCGCGCCAATTTCGCCAGCTCTCGCTCCAAATTGCGGACGCCAGATTCGCGGGTATAGGTCCGCACAAGGTTCCGCAAAGCCGGTTCAGAAATCGACCATTCTTCATCGGTCAGGGCGTGGATTTCCTTTTGCTTCGGGATCAAATGGCGTGTGGCAATTTTGACCTTTTCATCCTCGGTGTAGCCCGAGATATGGATGACTTCCATGCGATCCAGCAAGGGCGGGGGAATCCGCAGGGTGTTGGCGGTGGTCACGAACATCACGTCCGACAGATCGTAGTCCAGCTCCAGATAATGGTCGTTAAAGGCGTTGTTTTGCTCGGGATCCAACACCTCCAACAGCGCCGACGACGGGTCGCCGCGGAAATCCGCGCCCAGCTTGTCGATTTCATCCAAAACGATCAAAGGGTTAGAATATTTAGCTTTTTTCATGGCCTGGATAATTTTGCCCGGCAGCGATCCGATGTAGGTGCGCCGGTGGCCGCGAATTTCAGCCTCGTCGCGCACCCCGCCCAAAGACATGCGGCCAAAGCTGCGTCCAGTGGCCCTGGCGATGGATTTGCCGAGCGAAGTTTTACCGACGCCGGGAGGGCCCACCAAGCACAGGATCGGGCCCTTCATCTTTTTGGTGCGTTGCTGAACGGCGAGATATTCCAGAATCCGTTCTTTGACCTTTTCCAGACCATAATGGTCATCATCAAGAATCTTAGAAGCTTTATTTAAATCCTTGGAAATACGTCGTTTTTTTCTCCACGGGATACTCAAAACCCAGTCCAGATAGTTGCGCACCACAGTGGCTTCTGCCGACATGGGGTTCATGTTCCGCAACTTTTTCAGCTCCGCCGTGGTTTTTTCCTCGGCTTCTTTGGAAAGCTTGGTGGTTTTGATTTGTTCTTCCAGCTCGGACAGTTCATCCTTGCCGTCCTCGCTATCCCCCAGCTCCCGCTGGATCGCCTTCATTTGCTCATTCAGGTAGTACTCGCGCTGGGTCTTCTCCATCTGCCGTTTGACCCGGCTGCGGATTTTCTTTTCCACCTGCATAACCCCGATCTCGCCTTCCATAAGCGAGAAGGCGCGCTCCAAGCGCTCTACCACATTGGTCATCTCCAGCAGTTCCTGTTTGTCAGAAACCTTGTTTGCCAGGTGGGATGCCACGGTATCCGCCAATTTGCTGGGATCGTCGATCTGGTTCAGGGAAACCAGGACTTCCGGTGGGATCTTCTTGTTGAGCTTCACATAGTGCTCGAACTGCGAATACAGTGAGCGTGCCAGCGCCTCTACCTCACGCGCATCGCTTGGCACATCCTCGATTTGTACGGCTTGGGCCCGGAAATAATCCTGGCCGTCTTCGAATTTTACGATCCGCGCACGAGCCCCTCCTTCCACCAGCACTTTGACCGTGCCGTCGGGCAGCTTCAGGAGTTGCAACACCGAACCAATGGTGCCAACCGGGTGAATGTCATCGGGGGTTGGGTCTTCCTCGCCGGCGTCCTTTTGGGCGACCAACAGGATCTGCTTGTCCTCCCCCATGACCTCGTCCAGCGCCCGGACAGATTTCTCGCGGCCCACGAACAGCGGCACGACCATGTGTGGGAACACCACAATGTCGCGCAAAGGAAGGACGGCGTAAGATTGAGTTTCGGATTTGTCGGTCATGCCCATACTCACAATTTGTGCCTAGACGGCGAAACGGAATGCAGGTGCGACACCGCGCTAGCGTCGCTGTTTGATCTTAAAACAGATCGCGCTTGCGCGTGAATCTGATCGACACCTAAAGTGCAATTAGCACTCTCAAGGCCAGTCTGCTTGTCGTCACGCATGTATTTGTGACGCAAGTGGTCGCGGATCAAGGGCATGGGATTTTTTCCCGGGGCCTCGCTTTTGCGGGCCAATCCTTACAAAGGGTCCGGGCGCTTCTGCCTGGCCAAACATTACAATGAGGTCCCGGCGTCCTGCCTGACCAAATCAAACGCCCTTATGCACTGGACTCTACTTCTTCTTGGCGCTCGGAGTAAATATGCAGGGGCTGTGCGCGGCCCTCCACCACTTCCGAATTAATCACCACTTCTTCCACCCCATCCATGGAGGGAAGATCGAACATCGTATCCAGTAGGATGGCCTCCAGGATCGAGCGAAGTCCTCTGGCACCGGTTTTCCGGCCGATGGCGCGGCGGGCAATGGACGACAAAGCGTCGTCCGAGAACGTCAAGTTGACCGATTCCATTTCGAACAAACGCTGGTACTGCTTCACCAGCGCATTTTTGGGCTTGGTCAAAATATCGACCAAGGCCTGCTGATCCAGGTCTTCCAAGGTCGCCAGAACTGGCAAACGGCCGACGAATTCTGGGATCAGACCAAATTTCAGCAAATCTTCGGGTTCGACGTTTTTCAGCAGATCCCCGGTGGTGCGTTCGTCGGGCGAGCGCACATCGGCGCCGAAGCCAATCGAGGAACCCTTGCCGCGGGCGCCGATAATTTTTTCCAACCCGGAAAACGCGCCGCCGCAGACAAACAAAATGTTCGTGGTGTCCACTTGCAGGAACTCTTGTTGGGGATGCTTGCGTCCCCCTTGGGGCGGCACCGAGGCAACAGTGCCTTCCATGATCTTCAGCAGCGCTTGCTGGACCCCTTCCCCCGAAACGTCTCGGGTGATCGAAGGATTGTCCGTTTTGCGGCTGATTTTATCCACTTCGTCGATGTAAACGATGCCCCGCTGGGCCCGCTCAACATTGTAGTCGGCGGCTTGGAGCAGCTTCAGAATGATGTTTTCAACGTCCTCGCCAACATAGCCGGCTTCTGTGAGCGTCGTGGCGTCGGCCATGGTGAACGGCACATCCAAAATGCGCGCCAGGGTCTGGGCCAGCAGGGTCTTGCCGGACCCGGTGGGGCCGATCAGCAGAATATTCGACTTCGACAGCTCAACATCATTGGACTTGGTGTCGTGGCCCAGGCGCTTGTAATGATTATGCACCGCCACCGCTAACACCCGCTTGGCATAAGGCTGGCCAATCACATAGTCCTCTAGCACCGAGGCGATGTCTTCCGGCGTCGGCACCCCGTCGGCGTTCTTGACCATCGCGCTTTTGTGCTCTTCGCGGATGATGTCCATGCAGAGCTCGACGCATTCATCACAGATGAACACGGTCGGGCCCGCGATCAGCTTGCGGACTTCGTGCTGGCTCTTGCCGCAGAACGAGCAGTACAGAGTGTTTTTTGTGTCACCGGTTTTGGTCATCTGATCCTTTGACTAAAAAGCCGACAGCCATGTGCCTGACAACCTGGGGCCAATGGTAGCCGCGGAGAACGGTCTTGAACAACCCCTATCGGCCGGGGCACCATGGGATTCGTGACTCAAAGCTCAAGGGTGTGACCTTGAAATCGCATTTCCAACGCTAGAGGGTTAGCGTCAATAAATGGTTAACTGCGCCGCTCCGCGCTTTTTCGAATCGTTGCTCCGCAACATTGGGGCGCCGGCCGAATTGGAGACCGATCCTAAATTTGAATCCTAATGTTCACCACTGAGAGACCCAAGCACCCCCTCCCCTAAATCCCCATCGAGGGAGGGGATTTAGGGGAGGGGGTGCTTACGCACCTTGAGCACTTCCTTCACGTCCGAATGGCCAATTGGCTCTTGGCGGCGAAATTGCAGCCCCTATGCAATCGGTTCCAAGGGCCGCAGCTGAGTGAGGCGCAACCTTTCCCAGTTCGTCATGCCCGGGCTTGACCCGGGCATCCACGTCTTTTCCTTCCACCGACCGCCGGTTGGCGGTGGTCCAGATCGTGGTCGACCTTTCGACCACGTGAATTTGAACGGATGCAAAAACCTTAGTCGTCGGAGTCCTTCTTGTCGTCGCCGTTGTTGTCGTCGTCGTCGCCGGACGGTGGACGGGTCACGACGATTTCGTCGATGATGCCAAATTCTTTTGCTTCCTCGACCGTCATGAAGTTGTCCCTGTCCATGCTTTTTTCAATAACATCAAGGTCTTGTCCGGTGTTCTTAACGTAAATATTGTTCAGGCGTTCGCGGAGCAACAAAATCTCTCTGGCCTGGATTTCGACGTCCGCAGCCTGACCCTGTGCGCCACCAGATGGCTGATGGATCATGATGCGGGCGTTGGGCAACGCCAGCCGCTTGCCCTTCTCGCCTCCCGCCAACAACAGCGAGCCCATGGACGCTGCCTGGCCTACACACAATGTGGAAATCTCCGGCTGGATGTACTGCATGGTGTCGTAAATAGCTAGGCCGGACGAGACGATGCCCCCAGGGGAATTGATGTAAAGAGCAATGTCTTTTTTGGGGTTCTCTGCCTCAAGAAACAGGAATTGGGCGGTGATGACGCTGGCCACGTGATCGTCCACAGCGCCGGTCAAAAAGATGATGCGCTCCTTCAGGAGCCGGGAATAAATGTCATAGGAGCGCTCCCCACGATTGGTTTGCTCCACGACCATGGGCACCAAGCCCTGCATCACCGTATTCACTGTCATCTATCTTCCACCTTCAAAATATACGCGTTGAAGCTACTTCTTCTCTGATTTCTTCGTCGATTTTGCCTTCGGCTCGGAGGCCGGTTTCTTCTTCGCGGGCTTGGCGTCCGCTCTTTTTTCGGCGTTCGCCTTGGGCTTTGCCTTCGTTTTCGCTTTGCCTTTAGCTTTTGCCTTGGCTTTCTTGGCCGGCGGCGGTGCCGTGGCTTTCACGTCGGGGTCGGCCAACAATTCCTCCGCCGAAATCTTTTTCTCGGTCACCTTGGCGATTTCCAAAATGAAATCCACCACCTTGTCCTCCAGGATCGGGCCTTTGAGCTGCTCCTTGGCCTGGGGGTTGCCGCGATAAAACGAAATCACCTCTTGTTCCTGGCCGGGAAAACGCGAGGCATGTTCTGCCATGGCCTTCTCCACTTCCTCAGCCGTGGCTGCGATATTGTTCTTTTGACCCACTTCCGCAAGGAGCATGCCCAATTGAACACGGCGTCCGGCGATTTCTCGGTACTGGTCCTTTAGTTCGTCTTCGGATTTTCCAGCGTCGGCGGGGTCTTCGGCCCCCTGTTTCTTCGCTTCTTCCACTTGCTCCCAAATTTGGGTGAACTCCGCTTCCACCAAGCCCGACGGCACTTCGAAGTTGTGCATTGCGGCCAAGGCATCCAGCACTGCGCGTTTGACACGGCTCTTGGAAATCGCCGCAAAGTCGCGCTCTAGCTGGGTTTTGATCGCTTCGCGGACACCCTTCAAATCTTTCAGCCCCAATCGTTCGCCAAGCTGGTCGTCGATTTCCGCCGCCGAAGAAACGTCAATTTCAGTGACATCGACTTCAAACACCGCTTCCTTGCCGGCCAGCTCTGATGCCGAGTAATCGTCGGGGAACGTGACGTTGACGGCCACGTGGCTGCCGACCTTGGCACCCACCAACTGGTCCTCGAAGCCCGGGATGAATGATCCGCTGCCGATCTCCAGGTTCAAGTCTTCGCCTTTGCCGCCGGGAAATTCCACTCCATCGACACTGCCGACGAAATTAATTTTCAGAACATCGCCTACCGCGACAACGTGGTCCTTTGGTGCGGAACCAAAAGTCTTCTGGGCTTCGGCCAAGCTTTGCATGGCCTGCTCCGTCTGGGCGTCTCCCGGTACCGCAACAAATTTTTCCACCGAAATTTTGGAAAAGTCGGCCGGCTCGATGGTCGGCATGACCTCCATGGTCATGGTGTAGACAAGGTCCTTACCTTCTTCGAATTCCTCGATCTTGATGTCGGGCTTTAACGCCGGACGTAGCTCTTTTTCGACAATGGCGACCTGGGACGATGTGTTGACCGTCTCCTCCAAGATCTCGCCCATGACCGAATCGCCATAACGCTTGCGCAGCAGGGACACCGGGACCCTGCCTGGGCGGAACCCCGGTAAATTCGCGGTATTCCGCAATTGCTCCAGGCGGGCCGTCATCCGGTCCTCCACATCGCTGGCATCAACGACGATTTTGAACTCACGTCTGAGTCCGTCCGTGCTGGTCTCAGTTACCTGCATGCAATCCCACTCTCTTCGATTCGGCTGGTTTGTCGCATTTCGATCCGCCGGGGTCCTCGGGTTTGGTGCGGCTGGAGGGACTCGAACCCCCAAGCCCGAAGGCACTTGCTCCTAAGGCAAGCGTGTCTACCAATTTCACCACAGCCGCCCCGGAGCCCGGTCTCATATCATACATGAAATTGGTTTCGCCACAGGTTCCGTCTAGACGGCGTCGGACTTCAGCCCGGCCAACACCCTGGGCAGGGTTTCGGCCAGGTCGGTGGCGATCAATCCGGGGCCGAATTCGGTGGCCGCAGCACCATGCAGCCAGACCCCAGCGCAAGCCCCATGGAATGGCTCCATCCCTTGAGCCAACAGCCCGACGATGAACCCGGCCAGGACGTCCCCCGAACCGGCGGTGGCCAAGGTGGCTGGGGCGTTGCCGTTGATTGCGGCGCGGCCATTTGGGGCGGCGATGACTGTATCGGGGCCTTTCAGGACGACCACGGCGCCGCTGCCCCGTGCCGCCGCCCGGGCCCGTTCCAGGCGACCCGGCAATTCCGCGTGGGCGGGCAACAATCGGGCGAATTCGCCATCATGGGGAGTCAGTACACAAGCCCCGGTGATGGCGGCGAATAATTCAGATGGGTCATCTTCGAACACCGCCAAGGCATCGGCATCGATGACGCATGACGCACCCGACCCCAGGGCGGCCACTGCGTTCTCCCGAGTCTCAGCGTTGACCCCATTGGCCGGGCCCACCAGCACCGCGTTGCGCCGCCGGGCTTTCAGGATTTTCTCCAGATCCGCGCCGCCCTTGAAGGCCTCGGTGATGAAGGCGGGGGATTCGGCGGCAAATAACGCCAGCGACCGGGTTGGCCCGGCCAGCGTCACCAGCCCGGCCCCGGCCCGCAGCGCCCCCTTTGCCGCCATGCGCGCCGCCCCGGTCTGGGTGTGGCCGCCCCCCACCACCACCGCATGGCCCCGGCGATATTTATGATCACCAGCGTCGGCCCATGGGAACGCCGATCCCCATATGTCTGGGCCGTTCTCGAAAGTCTGAGGCGCGAGTTGGGCCAGCACCTGGTTGGGAGTGCCGATATCTGCCACCACCACATCGCCGCACAACCGTCGGCCCGGGTACAGCATATGCCCTGGTTTTTTGCGCACAAAGGTTACGGTCAGCACCACTTGGGGCAGCGGGCCGGTTGCCGCGCCGGTGTCGCCGTCCAAGCCGCTGGGGACGTCCACCGCGACGACCGGCACTTCAGGGTCCAACGCCTCCAAGATCGTCCTGGCGGCGCCATCGATGGGTCGGCTGAAGCCCGCGCCAAACAAGGCGTCCACCACTAGTTCCGCCCCATCCAAAACGGCCGGAGCCAAATCACCGAACGACACCGTTGTCACATCCCACCCGGCTTCGCCCAAGCGCGCCGCCGCCACGATCCCATCGCCGCCATTATTGCCGGGGCCGCACAAGACCACCGTTTTTCTTGGACTCCAGCGCTTTTGGATTTCCCGGGCGATGGCCGCCCCCGCCGCCGCCATCAAAATATTGCCCGACACCCCCGCGACCTCGGATAGGCGGTCGGCTTCATAGTGTTCGGCAACGGTTAGGATTTCGGAATTTGGCACAGGCGGCACAGGTACGGTTGTGGGAAAATTGGTGTGCCACCTTTATCGCATTTTCGCCACAATGCGTCAGTCTTCGCCGGGCTTTTCCTTGGATTTCATGATCTCTCGGCCCAGGCGGTCAATCGACGCCCGATCTTCTTCGGCAAAGGGCAGCGGCCGGCACGCTTCCATGGCCACCATTTGCCCGCAAAACCGATGCCCGCTCGGTGAAGGTGGAAACTTTATGTAGTTTGCACAGTTCACCTCAGAACTGGTTGATTTCACGGAAAATTAAAATGACAGCACTGAGCGCCACCACCCCCGCTACCGTGACCAATCCGGCGCCCACAGCAAAGTTTTTAGCAAAGGCGGCACAGGTACGGTGGTGGGAAAATTGGTGTGCCACCTTTATCGCATTTTCGCCACAATGCGTCAGTCTTCGCCGGGCTTTTCCTTGGATTTCATGATCTCTCGGCCCAGGCGGGCAATCGACGCCCGATCTTCTTCGGCAAAGGGCAGCGGCCGGCACGCCTCCATGGCCACCAATCCCAGCCGGGCAGTGCGCATGCCGGTAAGCATCCCCTCCCCGGCTTTCGCCGACAATAATCTGCCAACCCGAGCGCCGACCTGGGCCACCAAGATGTCCGCCGCGAAATCGCCAACGCCCGCGGTGGCAGAGGTCAACAAGATGCGCCTGATCAACATCACCCAGCCGAAAAATCCCGGGCGGAAGCCATAGACCTGGGCCACTTCGCGGACCATGCCCAGGGTCCGCCAGATCACCAGCCCGGCATCGAGCAAGCCGAAAGGGCTCAGCGCTACGCCCATGGCGGTATCCCGCGCCGCCCGGGCAACCAAGGGGTAGGCCTGGGCATCCAGCGGCCGGACCACCTTGTCGGCCAAGATTTCCAGCACCTGCACGTCCGAGTGGGCCGAGGTCACGGCCCCGCGAAAGAGGGCAATGCGACTTTTCATGTCGGATTGTTCCGCATAGGGTTCGATCACCCGTGAGGCGAAGGCTAAGCCTTCCCCATGGCCGCCATTTGCCCGCAAAACCGATGCCCGATCGGTGAAGGTTGAAAGTTCACGTAGTTTGCTCAGTTCACCTCCGAACCGATTGATTTCACGGAAAATTAATACAACAGAGCTGAGCGCCGCCACCCCCGCCACCGTGGCCAATCCGGCGCCCACAGCAAAGTTTTTAGCAAAGGCGCTGACCAGGAAATTCCAGGTGTCCCAAACGATGGCACCGACAGCAAAAAGCCCCAAACTGGACCAAAATATACGCCGCAGCCACTTCGGTTTTTGCTTGGCCGGTGTGGTGGGCGGCACCACCGCCACCGGGTTGGCTCGCACCATTTCGATCGGGACTTCTTCGGGATCAAGATCGGCGATGGCCGGTTCCGCCGACGCCACGGCAGTTCTCACTCGTTTCGGGTCCAACTCGATTGGCTCCGTCATAATCCCCGTCTCTTTCCTTCCCCCAGGCGACTGCCTGTCATTTTAGTCGCTCGCCAATCAGATATTCCATGGCTTCGTCCATACCAACGTGGGACAGCCCCCGGGCCGACCCGGATATGCGCGCGGGCATGAAATCCAAAAACTTGAACCGCCCGTCGTGCCAATCCTGATCGGTGGGAAAAAGCGCCGGGATCTCGCCCGGAAACAACGCCGTTTCCTCGTCGCGCCCTGCCGGTAAGCCGCGCACCATGCTGAGCGTCTGGCCCTGAACCTCGCCCAGCACATCTTCTGTGCAGCGCACGGCGGACAAGGCCACGGCGCCCGTGCGCACCCCGCGAAAGCGGATGCGGTTGGCTTCGCGGGCCACCATTTCCTCCAATAATCGTTTCAGATTGTGGTGTTGATTGGACGACACGTGGTCTGATTTGGTGGCGGCGAACAACACCTTGGAGATGCGCACCCCGGTCAACCAACTCAGCAGCCCGGATTTGCCATAATCGAAGCTTTGCAAGATGGCGCCGATGGCGGCCTGGGCGTCGTCGAACGCGGCTTTGCCAAGTCTCAGCGCGCTGAGCACGTCCACCAACACGATTTGCTCGTCGAACCCCCGGAAATGGTCCCGGTAGAACGGCCGCACGATCAGGTCGCGATAGGCCTTATAGCGTTCCTCCATGACCTGATAGACTGACCCGGCGAGGGCCTTGGCGGGCAGAGGCTCCAGGGGGCAGAACTGCAAGATGGGGTCGTCCGGGTCCACATCGCCGGGGCGGATGAACCGCGCGGGCTGCACCAACACCATGCCCACCTCCGGGGCTCGGCAGGCCTCCAGATAGGCCTTGTAGAGGTCCGCCGCCTGTTCCATATCGGCGTTTTTAGCCCGGCCCGGGCCATCCAGAGTGGCCATATGGGCCAACCAATCCTGGGCCAGCCCGGCGCGGGGTTCGATTTTGGCCAGCTCAAGCGTTTCTTCGGACCATTTCGCAAAGGATTTAGCGGCCAAAGGCAAGTCCAGCAGCCATTCCCCGGGGTAATCCACCAGATCGACATGGAGAATTTGCACTTTGCGGCCTCGGGGCCGGGCCAGTTTGCGGCGGGTGCGATAGCGCATGCCCAGGCGAATGGCGCTCAACCGATCGGTGGCCTGGGGCCAGGTGGGGGATTTGCCGGTGATGGCGCCCAAAGACTCTTCGTAGGGAAAACGCGGGGTATCACGGGGGCCGGGGGCGACCGAGAACACCTCCCCGGCAATGATGTCACCGCGCGAGGCGGCCGCCAGAAACGGTAAGCGCTCCGGCCACAGGCCAGCGGAAAGTAGATTATGAATGAACGAGGTGGTGAACACGGTTTTGCCGCTGCGGGTCAGCCCCGTTACCGCCAACCGCACGTTCTTGCGGTCGGCAAACCGCCGGGCGATGCCGCGTATGCCTTTTGAAGCACTACCGGACGCCGACAAGAAACACTCCCCGTTCTGAGTACACCGGACTGTTTGTCGCGGCCTGCTGTGCCCCATGTAGGGGGTTTTGGCGCTAATTGCTATGGGGAGGCGCAAGACGTGGATCCTCGGGTCAAGCCCGGCCATGACGGATCAGTATTGGTGATCAGGTTGGGAATTGTGAAGCAATGGGCCAGCCCAAGCGCCACAATGGTACCCTTTCCCCGCCCTGAGTACCTCAATCAGGAGGTGACCATGGCAGCCGTAGATGGAATTGGTGGGGTGTTTTTTCGGCCCAAAGACCCAGGCGCTCTGGGCAAGTGGTACGCCGAGCATTTGGGGGTTTTGGAAGTCCCCTTTGACCACTAAAGGCCGGTGTGGCGACAGGCCGCTGGCCCCACAGTGGTTGCGCCGTGACCCTATTACACCGACTATTTCGGAGATCCGGGCAATCAATGGATGATCAATTTTCGTGGTTGGCCTGGGCCGAGACGGACTTAACGTTCGTTAAGCCGATCCCCATCCGGAAGGCCCGCATCATTCGTGGAAACCCCGCGAACATGCCGCCGGTGTTGCCGACGCTGTTGGGAATGAAGATGCCGTCGGGGGCTAGCACCCGGGCCACCACTTTTTGAGGGGGGTGGTTGATCACGTTGTCGAAGATGACTTCATAGCGGAGACTGCCCTGGGTGAAATTTTCTTGGGTGTAACCGACGACGTGATCGGCGCCCAGTGATTTGACCAAATCCACGTTACGCGGGCCACAGACGCCGGTGACTTCGGCACCGCGGGCCCTGGCGATTTGCACAGCGAATGTGCCCACACTCCCCCGACGCGCCATTGATCAGCACGTGTTTGCCCGGCCCGGCCTGGGCCACACTCTCCATGGCCAACATGGCGGTGAGCCCCATGGCCAACATGGCGGTGGGCCCCGACATGACCGACACCGTGGCATCGTCTAAGGATAATTCCGCAGGCTTTTTGATGGGATTGGAGGCAGAGGCCACCGAGTATTGGAGTAGGTGCCGGGTGACGCCAAGCCGTTGGACCAAGAGGACTCGAGAACACTGGGTCGCCTGGTCCGATTTCGGTGACGTTGCTGCCCACGGTCTCGACAATGGCACCTCTCGCGTGGTTAATATTCCGCGGCGCTAGGGAACGGCCTAGCAAAAAGTGGAAAAACAGACTTGGGGGAGGCTGACATGGCTGCTTTACGCGTGTTCAAAAATTTGGCTTTGGCGAGCGCCGGAGCGGCGGTCGTTGCGCCCACAGCGGCGTTCGCCCAAGACAGCGGGCTCGATTCAGGGGATACGGCTTGGTTATTGACGTCCACGGCGTTGGTCCTGTTCATGACGTTGCCAGGACTGGCGCTGTTTTACGGCGGCATGGTGCGCGCCCAAAACGTGCTGTCGGTGTTGATGCATGTGTTCATCATCGCTTGCCTTGCCTCGGTTGTGTGGCTGGTGGTCGGGTATTCGCTGGCATTTTCCGATGGCGGCGGCGCCAACCAGTGGGTTGGCGGCCTTGGCAAAGCCTTCCTGAGCGGCGTCGGTGCCGACTCCATGTCGGGAACCATGCCCGAAACCGTGTTCTTCATGTTCCAAATGACCTTCGCCATTATCACCCCGGCGCTGATCGTTGGTGCCTATGTGGAACGCATGAAATTCGCCGCCGTGGCGATGTTCAGCGCCTTGTGGCTGATCTTTGTGTATTCGCCCGTGACCCATTGGGTTTGGGGCGGTGGCTGGTTGGCCGACATGGGCGTGCGTGATTTCGCTGGCGGACTGGTGGTTCACACCACCGCGGGCGTTTCGGCGTTGGTCATCGTCATAATGCTGGGCGGGCGATTGGGGTTCCCCAACGACCTGAAGCGCCCCCACAACCCGGGCATGACCATGATGGGTGCAGCTATGTTATGGGTCGGCTGGTTCGGATTTAACGCGGGTTCGGCTTTGGCCTCGGACGGGGCAGCCGGGATGGCGATGACCGCCACCCACATTTCCGCCGCCGTGGCGTCACTCACGTGGATGGCCTTGGAATGGTGGCAACACGGCAAGCCCACCCTGATCGGCACTGTAACCGGAACCATCGCCGGGCTGGCCACTATCACCCCGGCTTCTGGGTACGTTGGGCCCATGGGTGGCCTGATCATCGGCGTGGCCGCCGGCGCTGTTTGTTACTTCGCTGTCAACATCATTAAATCGAAGCTTGAAATTGATGATTCCCTTGATGTGTTTGCGGTCCACGGGGCCGGCGGCATGTTGGGAATTCTCATGGTCTCGTTCTTGGCGCTGGAATCGTTCCAGGGCCTGGGGCTCGCCGCAGACTTCACCGTTGCAAAGCACTTTGGTGTGCAGCTCACCGGGGTTGTTTCTGTGGCTGTTTGGTCTGCCATCGCCACATTCGTGCTGATCAAGATTACCCAGGCCATCGTCGGTCTGCGGGCATCGGATGAACAGCTGGTCGAGGGCATGGACATTTCGGAACACGGTGAGCGGGGGTACGAGATTTGAGCGCCCACACCTTGAAGAACCGAGAAGGAGCAAAGTCATGAAGTGGATTGTGGCAGTCATCAAACCCCACAAGCTGGATGAGGTCCGCGAGGCCCTGACGGCTGCTGGAGTCCAAGGCATGACGGTGTCCGAGGTCAAGGGGTTCGGTCGTCAAAAAGGCCATACCGAGGTGTACCGCGGCGCCGAATACACGGTCGATTTTGTCCCCAAAGTGAAGATCGAATTGGTTGTGGATGATAGTGTGGCCGACAAAGCAACGGAGGCAATCCGCGAAGCGGCACAATCGGGTCAGATCGGCGACGGAAAAATATTTATTGCGGACATGGGCCAAGCCATCCGCATCCGTACGGGCGAAACTGGCGCAGACGCGCTTTAATTTCTGGGCGGCCTTTCGGTTCGCCGGCGTTTTTCGAGCGCTGCGGGGACGCAACTGGGCGGCGAGACAGGCGCAGACGCGCTTTAGGACCGTTCGCCGTCCAGCCCAGCGCACCCTAAGGCACTGGCGATGAAGGTTTTGGTGTTGGGCGCCGGTGTCATCGGCGTCACCACTGCCTATTACCTGCGTCGCCGAGGCGCCGACGTCACGGTGGTGGATCGCCAACTTGGGCCGGGGCTGGAGACCAGCTTCGCTAACGGCGGGCACTTATCGTTTGGTCAAGCCCTGCCCTGGGCGACCCCGGAGGCGCCGCTGCAATTGCTCACCTGGGGCGGTCGTCGCGACGCCCCATTGCGCCTAAGCCTGCGCTGGGATCCCTATTTGTGGCGGTGGGGAGCCAAATTTCTGGCTAATTGCACCCCCGGCCGCTACCGCGCCAATGCCAGCGTGTTGCGAAAGTTGGCGACCTTCAGCCAAACCTGCCTTGGGAATCTGATGGCCGAGCTCCCCGGCCTAAAATTTGGATATCGCACCGGTGGGGTGCTGACGGTTTTTCGAACCCCCCGGACCTTTGATAGGGAAGCCAGCCGGGTCGCCGCCGCGGTCGCCGACCATGTCCAAGACCCGGAACAGGTGTTGGCGCCTGATGAGTGCGTGAATTTCGAGCCCGCACTCGGACTCGCATACAAGACTGGGAAAATTGCCGGGGGGTTCTTCACCGCCGCCGCCGCCACTGGCAACGCTTACCAGTTCACAAACGCCTTGGCGCAGATTTGCCAGGATGCAGGTGTGGAATTTCGCTTTGGTGTCGAGATCACCAGCATCCCGCGGATCAGCGGTGCGGTAACCGGGGCCGAAACTTCCCAGGGATTTGTCGAAGCGGACGCCGTGATCTTGGCCCTGGCAAGTCACAGCCCGGTTGTCGCCCGTACAGTGGGTTTGGCCTTGCCCATCGTCCCGGTGAAAGGATATTCCGTCACCCTTCCGACGTCCGTGAGCACGGGGCCGACCCTGGGGATCTTGGATGCGGAGCGCAAGGTCGTCGTTACCCCAGTGGACGGCGGTTTGCGGGCGGCCGGCACGGCAGAATTTTCGGGCTATGACGAATCCATCGACCCGGTTCGCGCCCAGACCATCGCCGACGTTGCCCGGGATTTGTTCCCCCAATTGGGGTCTGGGCCCTCTGGGCTGGTAGACCTGCAGCCCTGGGCCGGATTGCGCGCCATGACCCCCGACGGGGCACCGGTGTTGGGGCCGGTCCCTGCGTTCTATGGATGCGCCAATTTGTTTTTGAACACCGGCCACGGACCGTTGGGGTGGACCCTGGCCTGTGGGTCGGCCAAATTGGTCGCGGACTGGGTTGACGGGTCTCCGCCAGCCGATCCATTTGGAATGACCTTCGCGCGATTCGGGTAAAAGACGCCGACAGAATGGGTATCAAAACAAAAATAGTGGCAAGCGTATTGCTCGTCCAAATGCTGGATGGCTGCACCTTTTCCGGCTTCGCCCTCCGCGACGACTATTGGGGTAAGGGAATTCTGCAACAAGCTCTGTTCCTGCGCGGCGTCACCCACGACGCCAATGGCACGCCGGTTTTAGCGACCCAGGATGACTTGTTAATAAAACCCCCTGGGCCCCCGGATGCGGACGATGCTGACGAGGACGAGGGTCTGTAGCTGCACAATGAGCAAATCGCCACCCCGCCTCATGCTGAGCCTGTCGAAGCAGGAGGGGGTTAAAGGCGGCGAGGCCGCGTGATCTTTCTATGCTGGGCAATCAATTTAATGGGCAACCGCCACTTAAAAAAATTCCCATGAGACAGAACCGATATCGCCGTAAATTTCAGAGTTTTGCCTGCGGGGACTCTGATAGGGTGCTCCAATGGTCCGCAACGCATTGGTGACTGCTGCCCTTGTGGGTTTGTTGTCTTCGACAGTGGCTGCCCAAGAAGGACCGGCCCGCGTCATTGACGGCGACACTTTAGCCGGCATTGCCAAGAAGGCCTGACCGCTCCCGCTCCCGAGCCACAAACGTAGTGCTAAGGCGTTCATCGACTATTAACAGAAATTTGCTCCGACAAGTGCGACTGGCAACAGAAGGAACCGGCCGGAAACATGCGCTTGAATGGTGTCATGCCCCTGTGGCGGTTCAGGCTGTCCAACCTCGTGGCGAAGCTTGAGGAGAGAAAGCGACGCACGCCATTTTTCAATCTCAGGGTTTTTCTCTTTTTCATCGCGTTGAACGTGATCTGTTACTGGATCGCTATGGTCTCAGCTTTTCCGGATGTGGCATTCGGTCCTGAACGCGAACACTAATTCTGGATCCAGATACCGGTGGGTGTTCTGGGCGCGATGTTTGACGGACTTTCGCTCTTTGTGACCCTCTACATGGTGCGCCGTGCGCCTACGACGACATCCAATGTTTCCTACGTCGCCCATCTCAGTGTCGATATTGCGATTGCCGCACTCGCGACGCTTTGGGTCCTGTTCGTGTTTTCTTTCTCCGGATGGCTAGTAAGTATGATTGCCGCAAACCCCGAATCGCTTGCGGCGCGGGGCGGGGCTTATCAGGACAGGCTGGTTCGTGCGCTCCAAGATCCCACGGGCCAAGAGGAACTTCGGAACATCTATTTTGGAGTTCTGATGGGCCTGTCAGCAATGTTGCCCACCCTTACCCATCTGTATTTGTCTGTGGATACCTTAGGGACGGTGGCCCGGCGCTCGGCGCGGGCCATGGCGTTGCGGATCCATTGACCAAGAATTGGATCGGCAGTCCGTCGGCCAGGTTGCGTCTCAGGCGCCGGTCGGCTGTTGAAAACAGTACTTCAACCGACATTCCCCAGATGACATCCAAATTTGTGGAAATCATCCCACGGCCCCATCTCCAAGGTAACTCTATTCCCTTTGTAGCCATCCGATGACATGTGGCATTCCGCAGCTTTGGCAAGTTTTTTATTCCTCCGCCATTTCGACACTCCAATTTGTGGGGCTATAAACGAGGCTTCAGCTTCTCAATCTCACCGATTTCGAATTTCAGATCGGGCTCGGCGGTATGCAGAAGCATTTGCTTTCGCGCTTGATCGCGCAAATCGATGGCCCCGTCCCACCTGGATTGATCCGTCGTGCAAGGATCGCAAATCACCAGGGCCAATTCGGTATGACGGGGGAACCACGACCCTGACCGCAGCATCGAACGCCCGCCGCGCAACACCACCGGCACCACTCGGGCCCCGGCCTCCGCAGCGTTTGCAAACGCCCCCATGCGGAACGGCAGCAACCCGGGCATGCGGCCAAATGTGCCTTCGGGGAACACCACCGTAATCTCGCCTGCGCGAATACTTTCCAGGATGCGGTCACTATCGGCGATCCCTTTGACCGGGTGGAAGCGTTCGACAAACAGCGCGCCTAAATTTCGCAAAAACGGGCCGGACCAAGCGGATTTGGCCAAGCTGTTTTTGGCGACAAAGCGGAAATCACCGGGTAGCGCGGCGTACAGCATCACCCCGTCCATGTAGCTAGTGTGATTGGCGACAATCACCGTGGGGCCGTCACCGGATCCCAGGTGCTCCAGCCCCTCCATCTTGACCCGCGCGCCAATGGAGACCAGGAAGGCGCGGCACAAAACCCGTGCAATGGCTTGGCCGAACCGGCGATTGGGAACCAAGGAGATAACCCCCCAGGTAGTGATGCTGAAAATCGCCGCCATCAGCCACCAATACCCGGCGTATCCGTAACCCCGTATCGTGCGGACCAGTGCCATGAGGTGGGGGCCGATCGACGCCCCGATCAGCCGGGCAAATTGCACCCACACCGGGGGTCGCTTAGCGTTGTGGCCACCGCGTTCATACACCTGGCGGGTAGCGGACCGGCGAATTTTGCCGCTGGAGGTTTTCAAAACGGTGTGGGGTGGCGCCAACAACACCTGGTTCGGGGGTTCGCCAATGGAATCAATCACTGCGCGGTTGATCGCCTTTTCCAAGGCTTCGCGCTCGGCAGAGTCTTCGATGCGGGTTTCGGCCAACACAACCAGGTCCTCGGTGCCGCTGTCTTTATTGGGTGATCCAAAAATTGCCACACAGCCTTTGCGGATGCCGGTAACTTCGTATACCGCCGCTTCCAATTGCGCCGCGTAAATGTTGCGACCGGCGCGGACGATGGTGTCTTTTTCCCGCCCGGAAATAACCACTTCGCCTTTGACCAGGTATCCTTTGTCACCGGTGCGCAGCCAATCTCCATGGAACAAGGTCTTGGTGGCTTCCGGGTTGCGGTAATAGCCCTGGGTGGAGGACGGTCCGCGGAATTCGATATCCCCTTCCCGACGTTCGTCCAATTCCCGCCCGGCGTCGTCGACGATGCGGATTTCGTGGCCGGGAAGCGGCTGGCCACAGACCATAAATTCCAGAGGATCGGCGGCATCGGTTGGTGCTGGAACAGCCACCCCCGTGCGGCTGAAAATTTCCCGGTCGATGCGCTCGACGATGGGTTCTCGATCAATCTGGGGAAACGCCAAGCCCACCGAATTTTCTGCCAGCCCGTAAACCGGGCGCATGATTTGTGGGTCAAACCCGTATGGGCGAAAGCGCTCGGCGAACCCGGTGATGGTGGTTTGCAGCACCGCCTCGGCGCCGTTTGCAGCGATCCGCCAGGAACTGAGATCGAGGCCTTCCAGCGCCTCGTCCTTGATGCGCATGCGTGCCAGCTCGTAACCAAAATTCGGGCTGGCCGACAACGTGCCCTTGTATTCGCTGATGGCTTGCAGCCAGCGTTCAGGGCGGCTCAAAAAGCGCAGGGGTGACATCAAAACCAACTCCATACCAAAAAACAGGCTGCCCAGCCAGGCGCCGATCAGCCCCATGTCGTGGTACAGGGGCAACCAGCTGACAAAAACGTCGTGGCGATGGCCCATTTGAAATGGCTGTCCCATGGACCGCAAATTGGCCAACAAATTGTTGTGGGTCAGCATCACTCCTTTGGGGTTGCCGGTGCTGCCCGAGGTGTACTGAATGAACGCCAAGTCTTCACCGCTAACCACAGGCCACAATTGCGTATAACCGCCGCGCCGCAAATCATCGGTTGTCACAACATGATCTAGGGAACGGGCTTGGGCGCGCAGATACCGAGCCAGCGTTTTTGCCTCGGGCACCGTGATCAGCACCTTTGCCACAGCGTTGGTCAGCACTCCCACTTGGCGTTTCAGAGAATCTTCGATTTGGTTCAGCCGCGCCGGTGGATAAATCGGCACAGGGACGCCCCCGGCGATCAAAATGCCAAAATAGGCGTAGAAGAATTCCAGGCATGTGGGCAGCATGATCGCCACGGTCTCACCGTGGGCGAGGCCAAGTTCGCGCAGCCCGGTCGCCACATCGTCGGCAGCTCGCCGCAGACCGGCATAGGTCAGTTCCTGGATGTCATCGTCGCCGCGTAAAAACCGCACATGAATTTGCTCCGGGTGGGCGGCCACATGCCAATCCAGAGCCTCGATCAATGTGTTGGTCTGGGTGGGCATAGTGCCCAGGAGTGACGACGATGTGTCAGCTGCCGTGGTGGCGGGGACTTTGCCGATCACGTCCACCTTCTGGCCCTTGCCCAAAGGTGTCGCAACCACCAACGCCCGCCACAAATCCCGCGGCGTTTCGGCGCTGGACATCAGGTCTTCGGACAGCCGCACATCAAATTCGATTTCGATCCGGCTCAGCAATTCGAGGCGGCCCAGGCTGTCCAAGGCCAGATCCCGATCAATGGAGCTGTCCAAGGTCACGTCATTGGTGGCCAAATGCGGGTGCTGTTCGGTGGCCACCCCCCGGGCAACGGCCAGCAGCCGCTCCGGCGTCGGCTCGTCAACCATTGACGTGTCGGCAGTGTCCATCAGTCAAAACCCAAAATTGGGGGGAGCGAGGGATAGGTACACGCTCGAAGCTGTGGAAGCCTACGAGAGCAGCCATTTTGAAAACGTGACCTTGACCCATGTGTGACCCAGAACGATTTGGTATGTATCACACATGAGCCTAAGTCATTGAAAAGATTGGGGCGAGCGAGGGGATTCGAACCCCCGACCCCTGGTACCACAAACCAGTGCTCTAACCATCTGAGCTACGCTCGCCACAGCGCCGTACTTAGACCTGAGGTCGGGAGTGGGTCAAGCTAGCCGCTGATATCCGAGACAATTTAGAACCACCGGCGTACCGAATTCTTGTAGTCCGTGTAGGTCTGGCCGAATTTGGCCTCCAGATAGGCCTCTTCCCGGCCGACAACGCCCCAACGCACCACGAAGTAGGCGGGGGAATGACCGTGCTCAATACCCAGAGGCTGTTGGCCCAAACTCCGATCCCCGCCACAATCATGAAATAGCCGATATAAATTGGGTTGCGGGTGCACCGGTAGATCCCTGAGGTCATCACCGTCACATCCGGGTTGCGGGGATCTGGATCATTGCCCGACCGCCGATGCTGCAAAATTCCCAACCCAATCATCACCACCCCAGCCGCCAAAAGAAAGATGCCTGCCACTGTGCGCGAGCCAGAAGCAAGGAATGTGCTGGGTGACAGCCATTCCACTGCGACACCCACCGCCATTGCGGCGGCGAATATCACTGGCGGCAGCGCAATGACTCCGGGTGAGTCCGCTTCTTCTTTTCCGCCTTCGCTTTCCTGATCGTGTGTCATGGCGTTCCAGTTGGGACCATTTTGAGCCGTTCAGATTCACGCCGCGTGACCCCACGCGACGATCTGCACTGCCTTAAATTAAGGCAATTTATTGCCCAAAACTTAGGCTTTTTTGCGGAAAACATTACGGACGTCCTCAAAAACCCCTGGGTTTCTGGGCTTTTCTTTCTGGCCCAACAATGGCACGGGTCATGCAAATCCAGGATCAATGACCAGATTGTGGCCCGGACCATGGACCCGTGCTATGGAAGGCGGATCGGGAAAAAAACCAGTACGCGTAATGAAAAAAATTGAAGCGATCATCAAGCCTTTCAAGCTGGACGAGGTGAAAGAGGCGTTGCACGAAGTCGGCCTGAAAGGCATCACGGTGCTAGAGGCAAGGGGTTTCGGGCGACAAAAAGGCCATACCGAGTTGTACCGAGGCGCCGAGTATGTGGTCGATTTTTTGCCTAAGGTAAAAATCGAGGTTGTGCTGGAGGATAACCAGTTGGAGCGAGCGATCGAGGCGATCCAGCAGGCTGCGCAAACCGGTCGCATTGGCGACGGGAAGATATTTATTTCGACAATTGACGACGCAATCCGTATCCGGACGGGCGAAAGCGGCAACGAAGCCGTCTAAAAAACCGCCGGTCGAGAACACTTTAAATCAGGGGAGACACCAATCATGTCCGACGCAGCAGCCGTTCTGAAACGCATCAAAGACGAAAACATCCCGTTTATGGATCTTCGCTTCACAGATCCCCGGGGCAAATGGCAGCATTTGGCCATCGACACAACGGTGGTCGACGAAGACACGTTCTCAGACGGCATCATGTTCGACGGCTCGTCCATCGCTGGTTGGAAGGTCATCAACGAATCCGACATGACCTTAATGCCCGACCCCTCCACCGCCGTCATGGACCCCTACTCTGCCCAGCCGTCTCTGATTGTGATTTGCGACATTGTCGAGCCCACCACCGGCCAAGCCTACAGTCGGGACCCACGGTCACTGGCCAAACGCGCCGAGGCCCATGTGGGATTCACCGGCGTTGGCGACGCCACCATGTTTGGCCCGGAACCGGAATTCTTCGTCTTCGACGACGTGCGCTACGAAGTCTCCATGAACTCCACGTTCTATGCCATCGACCACGAAGAAGGCCCATATAACGCCGGGCGTGAGTACGAACACGGCAACGTCGGCCATCGTCCCGCGATCAAAGGCGGCTATTTCCCCGTGCCGCCGGTGGATGCCTCCAGCGACATCCGCGCCGAGATGGTCACCACAATGGCGGCCATGGGTCTGCCCATGGAAAAGCATCACCACGAAGTGGCGCCGTCCCAGCACGAATTGGGCATGGTTGGCGCTCCGCTGCTGATCTGCGCCGACCGGGTGCAAATTTACAAGTACGTGGTCCACAACACCGCTCATCTTTACGGCAAGACCGCCACCTTCATGCCCAAGCCAGTGATGAACGACAACGGGTCCGGCATGCACGTGCACCAGTCCATATGGAAAGAGGGCAAACCGGTGTTCGCCGGATCGGGCTATGCCGACCTTTCGGAAACCGCCTTGCATTACATCGGCGGCATCATCAAGCATGCCAAGGCACTGAACGCCTTCACCAATTCCACCACCAACAGCTACAAGCGATTGGTGCCGGGATTTGAAGCCCCCGTTTTGTTGGCCTATTCCGCCCGCAACCGGTCGGCATCGTGCCGCATTCCGTTCGCCACCAGCCCCAAGGGCAAGCGCGTTGAAGTCCGCTTCCCCGACCCGGCTGCCAATCCCTATCTGGCGTTCTCGGCCATGATGATGGCTGGCCTGGACGGCATCGAAAACAAGATCAATCCGGGCGATCCCATGGACAAGGATCTGTATGACCTACCGCCCGAGGAACTGGAGAATATTCCCGTGGTGGCCGGCAGCCTAGCCGAAGCCTGCGACGCCTTGGACGAAGATCGCGACTTCCTGAAAAAAGGCGACGTGTTCACCGATGACTTGATCGATGGCTTCGTCGGACTGCAACGGGAGGAGATCATCAACCTGGATCAGACCCCCCACCCAGTCGAATTCGATATGTATTATTCCGTCTAACCGCTGGGCGGCGGTCGCCTGTTGAAGGGCGCGCTCGCCGACAAAATAGTGCGGATACGGATGTATCGGTAACCCGTCAGTGCAGATCGCGCCCGTTTGGGCGTGTGAATCTGAACGTAAAAAGAGTCCGCCCGCGGCGGTTTGAGAGATAGAGTTAGGGGGGTAGCGGAGACGCTACCCCCTTTTTTCTAGCTGGAGAAAATCTTGAGAGCCATCGAAGCCCGAGCATATGGACCGCCGGAGGTGCTAGAGCTGGTGGATCTGCTACAACCGGTGCCCAAGAGCAATTAAGTCCTGATCAAAATTCACGCGGCGACGGTCACCGTCGGGGACTGTGAAATGTGGCGGTTCGATTTCCCGGCCTTCATGTGGTTGCCCCTGCGATTGACCTTGGGCCTGACCAAGCCCCGCCAAAAAATCTTTGGCCAAGAATTCGCAGGCAAGGTCGAGTCCGTCGGCGTCCAAGTCGCCACCTTTAAAATCAGCGATAAAGTCTTCGGCAACACCGGGTTCGGATTTGGCGCAAGGGCCGAATACAAAGCCGTACCGGCGAAGGACGCCATTGCGCTTAGCCCCGCGAACGCATCGTTCGAAGAAGCTGCGTGCGTTCCCACCGGCGGCTAAAACGCCCTGCACTTTTTACGCCGTGCCAACATAACACCGGGGCAAAAGGTTTTGATCTATGGATCATCGGGCAGCATCGGCACCTTCGCTGTGCAAATCGCCGGGCACTTGGGTAGCGAAGTCACCGGGACCTTCGCCGGCAAGATCGTGATTGGTGTGGGGTAGAGCAGGTTCCCATATCTTGTGGATCAAGACCACTGCCCTACCGTATAGTGGGGCTGGCGTGGGCGTGGTATAGTGCGGTTACCGATGAACGACTTGTTCTCACATTCCAAAAAAATGGCGAAAACCGCGAAGACGGCGGCCAAACGGGCTGGCAATCCGGGCGCGAAGTCGAACCCCAAACAACACCGGGACTCCGGTCGGGACTCCCGGTATACCGCCCAGGATATCGAAGTCCTGGAGGGCCTGGAGCCTGTGCGGCGGCGTCCGGGCATGTACATCGGCGGGGTCGACGAGGCTGGCCTGCATCATCTGGCGGCGGAGGTCCTGGACAACGCTATGGACGAGGCCGTGGCCGGGTTCGCCTCGCGCATCGAAATCGAGCTCCGGGGCGGCGGCTGGCTGGCCATCGAAGACAATGGCCGGGGCATCCCCGTGGACCCCCACCCGAAATTCAAGGATCGCTCTGCGTTGGAAGTGATCCTGACCACGCTCCATGCCGGGGCCAAGTTCAGCGACAAGGTCTATCACACGGCGAGCGGCCTGCACGGTGTAGGGGTTTCCGTGGTCAACGCCTTATCGGAGCAATTGGAAGTGGAGGTCGCCCGCGACAAGAAATCGTGGGTTCAGTCGTTCAAGCGCGGCATCCCCACCGGCAAACTGAAGAAGAACGGCGCCGCCCCCAATCGACGCGGCACCAAGGTCGCGTTCCGGCCCGATCCGGATATTTTCGGCCCGGACGCCCATTTCCGACCTGCCCGCCTGTTCCGCATGGCGCGGTCCAAGGCCTATTTGTTCCGCGGGGTGGAAATCCGCTGGACCTGTGCCCCTGAATTGCTGGCGGAAGACGGCGACACTCCGGCAAAAGCCACGCTCCATTTCCCCGGCGGCCTGGAAGATTATCTGGGGGTCAAGCTAGGGGAACGGGCCGCGGTCACAGACAAGGCGTTTTCCGGGCGCGTTGATCTGGCCGGCGACAAGGGCCGCATTGAATGGGCTGTCACCTGGCCCCTGGATGCCGAGAGCTCCATTAGTTCCTATTGCAATACCGTCCCGACGCCAGATGGCGGCACCCACGAATTCGGGCTGAAATCCGCTCTGGCCAAGGGCTTGCGCGGGTATGGGGAGCGCACCAAGAACCGCCAGGCCGGGCAGATTACCGGCGACGATGTGTTAGGGTCATCCGCCGCCATGCTGTCGGTGTTCATCCGCGAGCCATCCTTTCATGGCCAGACCAAAGAGAAATTGGCGAATCCGGAAGCCGCCAAGCAAGTGGAAGGGGTGATTCGCGATCATTTCGATCACTGGCTTTCCGCTGCCCCTCAAGAGGCCAACGCGCTATTGGCATTTGTCATCGACCGGGCGGAAGAGCGGGTGCGCCGGCGCAAAGAGCGCGAGGTCAACCGCAAGGCCGCGACTCGCAAGCTGCGCTTGCCGGGCAAACTGGCGGATTGCTCCCAACGGGCGGCGCCCGGAACCGAAATTTTGCTGGTGGAAGGCGATTCCGCCGGGGGCAGCGCCAAACAGGCTCGCGATCGCAAAACCCAAGCCGTCTTGCCGCTGAAGGGCAAAATCCTCAACGTTGCCAACGCCGGACGCGACAAGATGACGGCGAACAAGGAAATTAGCGACATCATCCTCGCACTGGGGTGCGGCACCGGCGACGCCTATCGCGAAGATGATTTGCGCTACGAAAAGGTCATCATCATGACCGACGCCGATGTCGACGGCGCCCACATCGCTTCGTTGTTGATGACCCTGTTTTACCGGGAATTCTCGGGGTTGGTGGCCGACGGCCACCTGTATTTGGCGCTGCCGCCGCTCTATCGCATCACCCAAGGGGCTAGGACCCTGTACGCCAAAGACGACGACCATCGGGCGCAATTGATGGCCACGGAATTCACCGGGCGTGGCAAGGTAGAAGTAAGCCGTTTCAAAGGTTTAGGGGAAATGCCTGCATCGCAACTTAAAGTCACGACCATGAGCCCAGCCACCCGGACCCTGGCCCGGATCATGGTGCCCGAAGACCGCGCGCCCAACACCGCAGAACTCGTGGAACATCTGATGGGCAAAAAGCCCGAGCTGCGCTTGGCCTACATTCTCGAGCACGCCCCAGAGGCGACAGACCTAGATATCTAACCAGTTCCTGAGCGCAGCGGTGACGGCGGCAGGGTTTTCCAGGGGCGATAGGTGGCCTGCTTTGGGGATTTCGGCCAGCACAGCGTCTGGAATGCTATCGACCATTTCCTGGGCAATGTCACCGCCGGTCATGGAATCTTGTTGGCCGACGATGACGACGGTTGGGCACGTGATCCCGAGCAAATCCGGGCGGCTGTCAGGGCGGCCCATGATGGCTGATTGTTGGCGGCCAAAGGCATCCGCACCAATGTCGTGGGCCATTTCGCTGACGGATTGAACCAGGGTGGGGTCTTGGGCCCCATCAGGACTCAAAAACGCAGGCAAAAGCTGGGGGATCACTGCATCCAGGCCTTCCGATCTGGCTTGAGCCACCAGAACCGTGCGCTTCGCCGATTGTTCCGGGGCATCCGGGTGGGCGGTGGTATCTACTAGGGCCAACCGCTCCACCCGGTCGGGGGTGGTGCGCATGATTTCAAACGCCACATAACCGCCCATCGATAGCCCGGCCAAAGCAAAGCGGTCGGGAGCGGCGGCCAACACCGCCTCGGCCAGGCCGGAAATACTGTCCGCCACGGTCAAATCCCCCACAAAATGTGTGGTCAAATCCGCCAAATTTTCGACTTGGTGGCTCCAAATTGCTTGGGTGTTCAAGAGCCCAGGCAGAAACAAAAGTGGCAATTTGTATTGCATCCAACTATATCCAAGGGGCAAGTTCGGCGGACGGAACCGTACTCGGGCCCGCCGGGAGACTATACCCGCAGTTTAGCCCCTCCGATGCTGTCGCGCAGTTCATAGGTAGTATGACGTTTTCTGAACTGGGTTTGAGTCCTGAAATCCTTCGCAGTGTGGAGGAGGCAGGGTACACGGAGCCCACCCCCATCCAACGAAAGTCGATTCCCGCAGTGCTGCAAGGGCGCGATGTGCTGGGGTGTGCCCAAACTGGCACCGGCAAGACCGGCGCCTTTTCGCTGCCGATGATCGACATTTTGGCATCCAGCCGGGCCCGCGCGCGCATGCCCCGGGCGTTAATTTTGGAACCAACGCGTGAGCTGGCCGACCAGGTGGAAGAGGCCTTTGCCACCTACTCCAAATACCACAAGCTGACGACCGCCTTGTTGATCGGCGGCGTGTCCATGGACGTACAAAGCCGCAAATTGGAACGCGGCCCCGATGTGCTGATCGCTACTCCGGGACGCCTGTTGGATCACGTGGAACGCGGCCAAGTGGTGCTGCGCGGCATCCAGATGTTGGTCATCGACGAAACCGACCGCATGTTGGACATGGGCTTTGTCCCGGATGTGCAAAAAATTGTGCGACTGCTCCCGGCCAGGCGCCAAACCTTGTTTTTCTCCGCCACTTTGTCGCCGGAAATCCGCACCATTGGTGCGGAATTCGTTTCGGACCCAAAAGAGATCGCGGTATCGCCGCCGTCGTCGCCGTCCGAGCTGGTGACCCAATTGTTGCTGCCGACCACGCCCCGGGCCAAGATGAAGGCCCTTTATAAACTGATCGAAACTCAAAACGTCGACAACGCCATTATCTTTTCCAATCGCAAAAAAGACGTGGACGTCCTGGCCCGGGCGTTGAAAAGCCATGGGCTAGCCGCCGCCGCCATCCACGGGGATCTGGCCCAGGCGGTGCGCATGGACACTCTGGACCGATTCAAAAAGGGTGAGATTAAGTTCTTGGTGGCAAGCGACGTGGCAGCGCGGGGCCTCGATATCCAGGCGCTGCCGTTCGTCATCAATTACGACGTCCCGATCCATGCCGAGGACTATATCCACCGCATCGGCCGCACGGCTCGGGCCGGGCGGTTTGGCACCGCGTTTTCGTTGTCGGTGCCGGAGGATTCAAGATTCCTTGCCGCTATCTACACGTTGATCGGCAAGCAAATCCCAGTCCTCGACTTGGACGCAAAAAGCCCTGTTTCTGACACACCGACCGACCCCGTCGAAGACGAAATAAAAAGCGACGCTGACGCACTCACGCAAGAAGAAAATTCGCCAGCAAAGAAGCGATCCTCGCGCGGTCGAAGCCGAAGCCGGTCACGCGGACGGGGATCACGATCCTCGCCCCCATCGACCGAGACGACGGCAGACGGCGCCAAGCCGGACGCAGCATTAGACACTTCGCCCCCTGCGAAGGCCGAGCCCGAGAGTGCCGACAAAAAACCAGCGCGGGTGCGGACCCGGTCCCGAGGCGGCCGCGGAGGATCCAGGTCCCGCAATCAGGACGGCAATCAAGGATCCCCGAAAGAGCCCAAGCAAGAGACGAAAAAAAGCTCGGGCAAAGAACCCAGCGGCGCTATGGGTGGCCACGTCCCGGCGTTCTTGCGGCGACCGTCTGATTCTTAAAAAATCTGCCGATCAGATTCACGTGGCGTGAAACCACGCCACGATCTGCTCGCGCAACAATTTTCGCACCTCAAATTCACGCGAGCGGCCCTTGCCGCTCGCGTGAATCTGATTGGCAAAAAAGAGTTAGTCGCGCTCGTCTAGCCAAGCCATTTGGATGGCTTCCAGAACCTTTTCATTCGAACGTTTGGGATCGTCATCGAACCCCGGCAGTTCACAGACCCATTTGTGAAGGTCGGTAAAGCGCAAATTGACAGCGTCCACGTCCGGGCGGGTTTCTTCCAGGGCAATGGCGATGTCGAATACATCGGTCCACTTCATTGGGGACCCCCTTAGTCAGCGTCCATCAGCATGTTTCGGGTGGCGGAGGGCAGGGCAACCACCAGCCCACCCAGTTGCTCGGTAATCAAAATCTGGCACCCCAAGCGCGACGTGTGGGTCAGGCCAAAGGCCAAATCCAGCATATCCTCTTCGTCCTCGGTGGGGTCCGGAATGCCGCCGAAATACGCGTCGTCAACGATGACGTGGCAGGTTGAGCACGCCAGCGACCCTTCGCACGCACCCTCTAAATCGATGTCGTTGCGATGGGCAATTTCCAGCACCGACAGGCCCATGGGGGCCTCGACTTCTTGGCGGCGTCCGTCCGGATGAATGAAGGTCATTTGAGGCATAGGGAAACCGATTTAACTAAGGGGATGTGTCATCTGTGGTGACACGAGGCCCCGTTTGGCCGCGCCCCCGGTGATGACCACAGCCTGGGCTCACAGTCAAGGATGAACTAGGGTTTTGCGCCACCGTCCATGGTCTCGGCCAGTTGAGAAACCGTGACACCGGTCAGTCCCTTGGCGATTCCGCGGTCCATGCGTCGTTGCGCAAATTCAGCTGTGCCTTGGTTCGTCGCCGCCGCACTTGCTTCCACCGCTTCACGATCGTCCGCCGCCACGGCGGACCGCAATTCAACCAACAGATCGTCAATCACACCCCGTTCCTCGTCGGACAGAAGATCGCCGTCGGCGGCCAGGGCGGCATCCACCGCCAGGGCGATGCGTTCCGCTTCGACCTTGGATTCCCGCAACAAGCGCGCCACCATGTCCCCCTGAGCGTTTTCCAAACTCGCCCGCAGCATGGCGGCCATGGTTTTTTCGTCCAAGCCGTAGCTGGGTTTGACGGCGACTTCTTGTTGAATGCCGGTGGTGGACTCTTCGGCGCGCACGGTCAGCAGCCCGTCGGCATCCACCATGAACGTCACCCGAACCCGCGCCGCGCCCGCCACCATGGGTGGGATCCCCGTAAGCTCGAACCGCGCCAAGGACCGATTTTGATCGACCAATTCCCGTTCTCCCTGGAGCACATGGATCATCAACGCGGTTTGGCCGTCTTGGTATGTTGTGAATTCCTGGTATTGGGCGGTTGGAACCGGGGTGTTGCGGCGCACAACCTTTTCCACCAACCCGCCCATGGTTTCGATCCCCAATGACAGCGGCGCAACATCCAGCAACAACTGGTCCGACCCCACCGTCAGGGCCTCCGCTTGTAGCGCCGCCCCCAAGGCGACCACTTCGTCGGGATCTATATCCACCAGGGGCTCGGTCTCGAAAAATTCTGCGACCCGCCGGGCCACCAGCGGCACCCGGGTGGAGCCGCCAACCATCACCACGCCTTTGATGTCTTTCGGGGTGACGCCGGCGTCGGCCATCACCTCCCGGCAATGGTCGATAGTGCGTTCGACCAATGGGGCGATCAGGCGATCCATGGTGGGCCGGTCCAAATCATGGGAGGTCTGTTTGCCGCCAGCGTCGAGGTTCCATTTTCCGGTGACCTGGGTGGTCAAGCATTCCTTGGCCAGCCGGGCCGACATCAACGCCATGCGCGCTTCGCCAGCAGTTAATGTTGGTGCCCCCAGAGAGGCGATACGTTCCTGCATGAAATGTTCGGCAATCACGTGGTCGATGTCATCGCCGCCCAACTGGGCGTCGCCGCCGGTGGCCAGCACCTGGAACACCCCCATTTGCAGGCGCAGAACCGAAATATCAAAGGTTCCACCGCCAAAATCGTAAACCGCGTAGACGCCTTCCGCGCCTTTTTCCAACCCGTAGGCGAGTGCTGCGGCGGTGGGCTCGTTGACCAAACGCAACACGTCGATTTTCGCCAATTTTGCCGCGTCTTTGGTGGCGGCCCGGGCGGCATCGTCAAAATGCGCAGGCACGGTGATCACCGCACGATCCACGGTTTGACCCAGGGATGCCTCGGCTCTGACGGCAACAGCACGCAGTAATTCGGCAGAAATTTCCACAGGGGTAAGCGACCGCCCGCCAACCCGCAAACGCACCATGCCGTCCCCGGCGTCTTCGTTTGGGGGCTCGATGTCATAGGGCAGTGACCCGGCCAGCGCTCGGATATCTTCAGCGCCGCGGCCCATCAGGCGCTTGACCGAGGCGACAACGGTGTGGGGGTCATCCAACAGCGTGTGGCGAGCAGGCTTGCCCACCAAGATGCCTTCATCAGTGTAGGCCACCACGGACGGCAGCAACGCCTGGCCATCCGGGTCCCGCAAGACTTCAGGGTGGCCATCCCTGGACACCGCAATTAGCGTGTTGGTGGTGCCCAGATCAACACCCACCGCCATTTGGTCTTTGGCGTGGGGCAGCGGCGTTTTGCCGGGCTCGAGAATTTGTAAGGGTGCCATGGGTGTGCGACGGAGCCTCAAGCGCCTCGGGATAAAAGGCGGGCGCGTTGGCCAGCCTCGTCATCGAGCTTGAACAAATAGGTCAGACGCAAGGTCAGCGCCGCCGCCGCCGCCATATCGCCCTCCGCAAACGCCGCACTGAGCCCCGATGTACAGTCCAGAATGCCGTCCCTGGCGCGGGTAAGGATGGCCCCTACGTCGGCGGGGGTTTCTGCCTCCGCCAAGGCTTCCCTGGTCTCCATGGCCTCCAGCAACACGGCCTCGTCATTGACCGTTTTTTCCAGCTCGCCGGCCGCCGCCGCGCCGTGAAACTGCAACAAATATTCCGCCCTGAGGACCGGAGATTTCAACGTTTTTAAAGCGTCGTTCAGGTTTGTCGTGTGTTGCAGAGAGTATTCCTGTTCTTTGGCCGATTTGGCCGCAAAGCTGTCGGGATGGAACGTCCGCTGGAGGCGAAAATAGTTTTGTTCCAGCTGCGCCAGATCCACATCAAATGTGGGTTTCAGGCCCATTTGGGCGAAGTGTTCGGTTTGGCTCGGGGGCTGGATGGCCTGGCAGGTGGGGCAAAATGAACGGCCTAGGGACACCGGCCCCTTGCAAGACCAGCACTGAAGTATTTGGCCGCTGGATTCCTGAGGAGCGTTGGTGCCAATGGCACCACCAGCTTGATTGGCGCGATCGGCACCATCCGCGCCTTCTGTTTGGGTCGCGCTCATGGGAGGTGGTTAAATTTTGCGCTCAGCTGGAACGGTCGGGGAAAAGCCGCCCTTGGCCGTAATTCCGACAGCGTTAGACGTGGAAGGATTCGCCGCAACCGCACCGGGCTTTTTCATTCGGGTTGTTAAACACGAACCCAGATTCCATGCCGCCTTCCACATAATCCATTTCGGTGCCGACAACGAACATCAGCGCCTTCGGATCGATGAATATCGTGACGCCGTTTCCTTCGATCTTTTCATCAAATTCCGTGCTCTCGTCGGCGAATTCTAACGTGTAAGCCATGCCGGAGCAGCCGCCGGTGCGGACCCCAAGGCGCACGCCGTCGGATGGGGCGTCACGGCCGGCAATCATCGCACGAACCTGGTCTGCGGCGGCTTCGGTAATGGTCATCGCTGGGGCGGGCATTTTCGATCCTTTACTGCGTTGTCATAGGCGGCGCGCGCGTGCCGCTATTCCGCGGCTTCCTCTGACACAAGCTCGCGGTCCCCCCCAGAACCCGCATTCTCGGCCTCGGACTTGGTTCGATAATCACAAATCGCAGCTTTGATGGCGTCTTCTGCCAATACCGAGCAGTGAATTTTCACCGGCGGCAAGGCCAAGTGCTGAGCGATATGGGTATTCTTTATCTCCCCTGCCTCGTCCAAGGTTTTTCCCTTGACCCATTCGGTAACCAGGCTGGAAGAGGCGATGGCGGAACCACAGCCAAAGGTCTTGAACTTGGCATCTTCGATAATGCCATCGCCACTGACCTTGATTTGCAGCTTCATCACATCGCCGCATGCCGGGGCACCCACAAGACCGGTGCCCACATCCGATGACGCTTTGTCCATCGACCCGATATTGCGCGGGTTTTCATAGTGTTCGATTACTTTTTCGCCATATGCCATAGAACTTCCTCTGATTCGATCGGTCTAGATTTGATGTCTTATGCGTTTACGTCAACCCTCGGAAAACGCGTGGTCTAATGCTCACTCCATTCCACAGATTTTAAATCAATGCCGTCCTGAGCCATTTCCCACAACGGGCTCATGGCCCGAAGCTTGTTCACATGCTCAACAATCGTTGCGATCACGTAATCAATTTCCGATTCCGTGGTCATGCGACCAATGCCCATACGGATGGACGTGTGGGCCATTTCCTCTTCGACCCCTAGGGCCCGCAACACATAGGACGGTTCCAGGGATGCCGAGGTACAGGCGGACCCCGACGATACGGCCACGTCGCGCATACCCATCATCAGGCTTTCGCCTTCAACAAACGAAAAGCTGAGGTTCAGATTGCCGGGGAATCGTTGATCCCTATCGCCATTTAAAATCACATCATCCAGGCCTTCGGTCACGCCTTTGTAAAGTCGGTCGGCAAGCCTGCGGATGTGTTCGTTGTCTTTACCCATTTCCGCTTCGCAAAGGGTACAAGCCGCGCCAAACCCCACGCACAGAGCCGGTGACAGGGTGCCGGACCGCATCCCGCGTTCCTGGTTGCCACCGTTGATCATTGCCTGCAAACGCACCCGCGGTTTGCGCCGCACATACAAAGCGCCGATGCCCTTGGGCCCGTACATTTTGTGGCCGGAAATGCTCATTAGATCGATGTTCATGGCGTTCACATCCAGCTCGATTTTACCTGCGGCCTGGGCCGCATCGGTGTGGAAGAACGCGCCTTTTTCCCGGCAAATCTGGCCAACCTCCATCATGGGCTGGATGACGCCGATTTCATTGTTCACCGCCATGACCGAAACGATCGCTGTACGCTCTGTCACCGCCGCCCGTAGTCTTTCCAAGTCCACCAAGCCATTGGTTTCCACCGGCAGATAGGTGACCTTCATGCCCTCTTCTTGTTCCAAATGGCGGCAGGCATCCAACACGCACTTGTGTTCGGTCACCACGGTGACAATTTCGTCCCGGCGGTCCTTGTAGAACCGACTGACGCCCTTTAGGGCCAGATTGTTGGATTCCGTGGCGCCAGAGGTAAACACGATTTCCTTGGGCACCGCGCCGATCAAGCTGGCCACTTGGGCCCGAGCCTTTTCCACTGCCTCCTCTGCTTCCCAGCCAAAGGTGTGGCTGCGCGAATGAGGATTTCCATAGGTTTCCGTGAAATACGGCAGCATTTGCTCCAACGCCCTGGGGTCCATGGGCGTCGTCGCCTGGTAATCCATGTAAATGGGAAGTTTGATGTTGGGCTCTACGGACATTAACTGGCTTTCTGCAATTCTGTGGCGTATCCGCCAATGGTTTTGGTCATGCGAATTTCGTACCAAGCGTCCAAAAAACGGTCCACATCTGCCTGTTCCGTGCTCCATCCCAGGCTGACGCGGATGGCCGAGGTCGCCAAATAGTCGGATACCCCCATGGCCTTAAGGACATGGGAGGCTTGAACCTTGCCCGATGAACAGGCGGCACCAGCGCTTACCGCCACCCCGGCCAAATCCAAAGCGATCACTTGGGTATCGCTCGCCATTCCGGCCACAGCAAACAGCGAGGTGTTGGGCAACCGAGGCGCACTGGCACTAAAGACAGTCATCCCAGCCAAATTTTCGGCGGCCACCTGGCCCAGGCGGGCCTCCATGCCATCGCGCATGGCAGCAAGGCTTGGTGCCCGAGCCAAATCTTCCCCGGCCAACTCTGCGGCGACGCCGAATCCGGCGATCCCTGGAACGTTTTCAGTGCCTGCCCTCTGGCCGCGTTCTTGGCCGCCGCCACGCAGCATGGCGGGAAGATGTTCGCCGTCGCGGACGATCACCGCGCCGACCCCTTGGGGGCCACTGACTTTATGGGCAGCAAGCGTTAAGAAGTCGACGCCAAGGTCTTGAAAATCAACGGGAATTTTTCCCGGAGCCTGGGCCGCATCACAGTGAACGAGACTGCCCCTGGCGTGCGCCAGTTTAGCGGCCTCGGCCACCGGCTGAATTACTCCGGTTTCGTTGTTGGCAAGCATCAACGACACCGCCGCGCATTCGTTTGAAGCCAAAATCTGTTCCAAGGCGGCTAAATCCAACACCCCATCACGATCAACCGGCGCGTGGATCACGGACGGGGTCATGGCCGCCGCCCCTTCGCGCACCGAGGGGTGCTCCACGGACGAAACAACCACTGGGCCGGTGTTCTGACCCCGGGCGGCGATTAGCGCCTGTGCATTGCCTTCGGTGCCGCCGCTGGTGAAAATGACTTGGGCCCCCGTCGCCCCCACCATTGCGGCGACGCTGTCCCGGGCGCGATCGACTATGGCCCGTGCCAATCTGCCAAGCCGATGCACAGACGACGGATTTCCGCCCGTGGCCATGGCCTCAGCCACAGCCGCAGCGACCGCTGGCTTGGCTGGCGACCCGGCATTAAAATCTAGATAGGTGGCGATGGGGCTCATGGTTTCGGTGCGCCCTACTCCGCCGGTGCCATGAGCGGCAGGGGCGCTGGCTGGGGCTGGTGGGCGAAAGGCCCGTCCAAAACGCCGCTGCTGCCCAAAATCCGCCTGTTGATCACATCGGACAAAGACACTGAGCTCAAATACCCATGGATCTGATTGCTCAGCTCTTCCCACAGTTCATGGGTCAGACATTGGCTTTTGTCGCTGAGACAGCCGGTCGCCGATCCCGGACGACACCGGGTCGCGATCATCGGCTCATCCACCGCCATCACAATGTCAGACACGCGGATGTCGCCGTCGTCCCGGGCCAGAACGTAGCCGCCTCCTGGGCCCCGAACGCTTTTGACCAGGCTGGAGCGGCGCAATTTGCCGAACAGCTGTTCCAAATAAGACAGCGAAATTTCCTGGCGTTCCGCAATCCCTGCTAAAGCCACGGGCTTGCCGCCACTATGAATGGCCAGATCGGCCATTGCCATGACCGCGTAGCGGCCTTTAGTCCCCAACTTCATGCGAATTCTCCATCATTCTTTCGTAGTGTCACCATCTAGATCTTTTTCGTCGCCTTGCCAGGGCGGCGAAAGGCGCTGTTCTTGGTCGGACTGGCGGGATTCAAGCTCCGCCACCTGGGCCTTCATGGTGTCCAGTTGATCCAACAGGCCGTCAATCACCCGCGCCACAGGATCGCTCACTTCCCCGGATCCCGCGCCATAGGCTTCGAACTTTGGCTGATCTCCGCGCCGCGCCTTGGCGATGCGGGCAGGATTGCCGACCACCGTGGCGGCTTCGGGAACATCGCGTAGGACCACTGCATTGGCCCCGACGCGGGCATTCGCCCCAACCGTAATGGGGCCCAAAACCTGTGCCCCAGAGCCAATGATGGCGGAATCGCCAATCGTCGGGTGGCGCTTTTGGTCAACCTGAGCCGACGAATCCACCGCCGGGGCGATGCCGCCCAACGTGACCCCATGGTAAAGCGTCACGTTGTCGCCGATTTCAGACGTCTCGCCAATGACAACACCGGTTCCATGGTCAATAAAAAAGCCCCGTCCAACCTTGGCCCCTGGGTGAATTTCCACCCCGGAAAAAAACCGCGCCAGATGCGAAAGCACCTTCGCCAACAACCGCCAATTCGCGCGCCACAACCGGTGGGTCAGTCGATGGGCCAACACCGCGTGAAAACCAGGATATGCCAGCCAAACCTCGGCGACAGACTTCACCGCTGGGTCGCGATCAAAAATAGCCTGGATGTCACTGCGAACCGCTTCAAACATCACTCAACTTCAAACCAATCAAATTTCATTTGTCCGCAAGGCGATTTTGAACCAAATCAAAAACACACCGGGCGAAACCATGGTATAGGAGGCCATCATCCCCTCCAGCCCGGCGGCGCAAACAACCAGCGATCTAAATAAAGTTACATGCCCGACTAATTTAGTCAAGTTTATCTGCGCGGCTTTTTTAGGGGAACAATAGGCCTCTGGCCCGATGATTTGGGCTGAAAAGTATGGTCGGAATTCAATGACCGGCGATTTGTAAAACGCAGCGCAATCCCAGCGCGCCAGCAAGGAGAGTATGCCCGATATAGTCATCAACGGCCCCGAAGGCCGCATCGAAGCGCGCTATCATCGCGCCCTCAACGACGACGCCCCCGTCGCGTTGGTTTTGCAACCCCATCCAGGGTTCGGCGGGACTATGAACAACAAGGTGGTGTACCAAATTTTTCATTCGTTTGTGGACCGCGGATTTTCGGTGTTGCGGTTTAATTTTCGCGGGGTCGGGCGCAGCCAGGGAACCTTTGACAATGGCCAAGGGGAACTGGCGGATTCCGCTGCCGTCCTCGATTGGCTCCAGGCAACTCATCCCGGCGCCACCAATTGCTGGGTCACCGGATATTCGTTTGGCGCCTGGATTTCCATGCAGCTCCTGATGCGGCGCCCTGAAATCCACTCGTTCATTTCGGTTGCCCCGCCGGCCAGCATCTATGACTTCAGCTTTTTGGCCCCATGCCCGTCATCGGGACTGATCCTGCAAGGGGCGACTGACGATGTGGTTCCGGAAGAGGAGGTGGGCAAGCTGGCCAACCGCCTGATTGCCCAGCGCGGTACCGGTATCGAGTACCGCACGATTCCCGGTGCCGGGCATTTTTTTGAAGGCAAATTGGACGAACTGACCGAGGTGATCGATGCCTATATCGCCACCAAACTTCCAGAAACTAAAAAGGTAAAAGTTTAAGATAAAATAATTTGTTACGAGAATATTTTAATCATAATTCTTAGGCTTTACCCTCAAAAATGAACGGCCAAAAATCAGAGTTTTTAAGGGTGCTGGAGACGCGGCAGTTCGTCCACCAGAACACCGATCGCGACGGGCTGGGGGCGCTGACGGCTGCCGGGTCTGTGACCGGGTATATCGGCTTTGATTGCACGGCGCCAAGCCTCCACGTAGGCAGCCTGGTGCAGATCATGATGCTGCGCCACATGCAGCAGTACGGCCACAAGCCCATCGTCTTGATGGGCGGTGGCACCACCAAAATCGGCGACCCGTCCGGCCGCGATGAAACCCGGCAAATGCTGGACGACGATGGCATTGCCGCCAACTTGGCGGGGATTCGCCAGGTGTTCTCGCAATTTCTGACCTTTGGCGACGGCCCGACGGACGCGGTGATGGTCAACAACGCGGACTGGCTGGACGACCTGGAATACATCCCGTTTTTGCGCGAATACGGATCCCACATGTCGGTGAACCGCATGATGGGGTTCGAAAGCGTCAAGCTGCGGCTGGATCGCCAACAGCCCCTGTCGTTTTTGGAATTCAACTATATGGTGCTCCAGGCCTATGACTTTTTGGAGCTCAGCCGCCGCATGGATTGCGTCCTCCAGCTCGGCGGCTCCGACCAGTGGGGCAATATCGTCAGCGGCATCGATTTGGCCCGGCGGGTGGACGCCAAAGCCTTGTACGGCCTGACCTCACCGCTGATCACCACATCGTCCGGGGCGAAAATGGGCAAGACCGCCTCCGGGGCCGTGTGGCTGGATGCCGGCCAAGTCAGCCCATACGACTATTGGCAGTTCTGGCGCAGTGTTGACGACGCCGATGTGGGGCGGTTTTTGCGGCTGTTCACCGATTTACCCCTTGACGAAATAGCTCGAATAGAGGCCTTGGAGGGATCAGAGGTCAACGCGGCGAAAGTGATTTTGGCCACCCAAGCCACAACCCTTTGCCACGGCACCGCCGCCGCCCAAGCCGCCGAAGGTACTGCGCAAAAAACATTTGCCGATGGAGCGGCGGCCGATGGCCTGCCAACGTTCCACCTCGACAACGAAAAGTTGGCTGCGGGCATACCGGCGTTCGAAGTGGTTGTCGCCTCCGGCTTTGCGAAATCAAACGGCGAGGCGCGCAAGCTGGTGCGCGGCGGCGGCGTACGGATCAACGATGTGGTGGTCGGCGATGAATCCCAGGTCGTGACGTCGGATGACCTGGAGGATCAGGGCAGGGTCAAATTGTCTGTTGGCAAAAAGCGCCATGCTCTCGGAACGATCGAACCGGACAAGGTTTAGTTCCCAGCTGGAGGTTCTTCTTCGACTTCTTCTTCCGGGGGTTCCTCTTCGCCCGGGACGTCTGGCACGTTTTGCGGAGTGACACCGCCAAATCCGAAAATGATTCCGCGCAGGAACCCGGGCGTCAGAGCTGACAGCGGATTGACCGTGACCACCGGGGCCGACATGCGCTCGGAGATTTGATAGTTCAAGGCAAACGCGCCCTCACCGATGATCAAATCTCCCAGCAAGGGAATTGCCCCCAACACCAAGTTGATGGTGTAGGCGGGCACCAAGGTCCCCTGCAGGGTAATCAAATCCTGGGACCGACTGAACTGCCCCTCAACGGAGATGCCCAGGGCGGGTCCCCAGGCCCGGGATTGGCCCAAGGTGACCACGCCGCCCTCGGCTGTAAATGGCGCTTCGAACCCGACAAATTGGATGCCGGCGCCTTGGAGCAAATCGCCAAGGCCGGTGAGCGACGCCACCGACAAAAACTGCGCCATTGCCGGGGCTTCTATCAGGCGGAATTCATCCACCGTTGCCACACCCACCATGGGGGCGCCGGGAAGATCATGGTCAACCCGGGCGGCCAACGTCAGATTGCCCCCCGCTGCGCCATGGAACAGATCGAAAGTGCTGAGAAATTCTCCGGCATCGGGGGAGGTGATGACAATGTTCTGTTCCCCCGCCAGATCCGACAGCTTGACGGTCATGGGTGCTCCGTTGGGCAAAAGCCCCAAGGTATCCGCGGACCGCACCCGCCCAGCATTCAGCCCGATTACTCCTTGCACATCCAAAACAATTTGATCGTTGCCGACAATCACCCGGTCAAAGGTCACGGAGATATCCAGGGCGTTGTCCAAGCCTTCCAAGGGGTCGAAAAGCCGGTCCATAAAGGGCCGCAAATCAAAACTGTTCCCCCGGATTGCCAGCAACAGTGCGCCGTTCTCCCCGGGGCTGACCGTGGCGGCCAGATTGTTTTCATCCAAAATCAAGCGGGCGATGTTCAGCTGCTGCAGGGCCCCATCGGGAGCCAACTGCAACGATCCCGATGCTGCTAATCCTTGAGCGGAAACTGCAAACGATCTGATCTGAAAAGTCCCGGCGGCGTCCGGCCCCATGGTCAGTTGGGCCACACCATCAATGCCGGGTGGCTTGGACCACGACAGGCCGGCAACCCCCATGGCGGCTTCCTGGAGGTTAAGGCTCACCACCATTACCGTGGCCCGACCCCCCACCGTTTGCACTTCGGCCGCCGCCGCCACCGGGCCAGTAAGCCAGGTACCCGTGGACAACCCAAGCGCGTCACGGGCGGCATCATCCAGAACAGCGTCGAGGGCGATCCGAGCAACGCCCGAGGCCCCGTTCTCGGCGACCCATGAAAAGCCAAAGGGCAATTGGTTGACCACGGCAGTACCGGTGGCCCCCATCGCCGGGTCGTAAACAAAGGCGCCCGAGGCCACCACGGTCCGGGCCTCGATTGAAAACGTCGGGATTTCGTAGACCCCGGATTGAGTGCGAATCAAATCGAAGCTGCCGGTAGCCACCATACCCGCAGGCTTGGCCCAGGAGTCCACGGGCAGCGCCAATGCCGTCTGCGACAAATCCAACGCCACTCCGGCTCGGGTAACGGTCCAATCCACCGCTTCGATCTCGGCACTGACCCCCATGGGGCCCAGGACCATAACGCCTGTACCAAATCCCAAGGCATCGCGCTGGGCGTCGGAAACAACACCGCGCACCGACAGGCGGTTGTTAGGTCCGGTGCCTGGGGTAAATCCGTGGCGCAGCTCTATCTGCATCGGCACGCCGTTAATCGCCACATCTCCGGAAATCACTGCGGAATTAGCGTCAGCGCGCAGGGTCAGAGCGCCCCGGGTAATGGTAAATCGACCTTCGGGGTCCTCGAGCGAGAAATCCCGCATGTTAACGGCTGTGGCGAATTTCACCTGGGACGGCTCGACAACCGGCTGGACCGGCATGGTGAGTTGGGTCCGGGCTGCAATCACGCCGCCTAAGGGGGCCGCACCGGGCACCAAAATCTTTGTAAAGTTCACTGGAGGCCGGGCCAGAACAGCGGCAGCGTCCGCCGTTGTCCCGGTGACCACCATGTCGATCACCATGGACGGGCTGGTGGTGTCCAGGCCGTCGATTTGCACCAATCCTTCGGTGATATCCAAGCCACTGATGACCCCGTGTTCCAGGGTCAATTCAAAGGTCGAGGTCGTGAGCTGGGCGAAACCCCGGGCACCCACCAAGGGAAGCTCCCCTTTGTGCAGGGTGGCGGCACCCTCCACAAACGTGAAATTCATTTCCACCGCCCCCGGCTCCAACAGTTCCCATTCGGTGTGCCCGGGTTTCATGCGCAAGTGCACGGACCCTTCGGGCATCATGCCGCCGGTGGCGTGGGCCATCACCCAATCTAGGGACTCAGGGGCCAAATCCACCGGCCAAAGGGCGTCCAGGCGATCGACGGCAACATTGCTCCAGGTGCCGTCCGCAGAAATGCCCAAACCCGCCTCGTCAAAGGATAACAAGCCGCTGAATTCACCCACGGCTTCGCCAGACTCAACAAACAATTCATCGAATCGCACGGCGCCCAGGCCGTCCACCACGGCACCACGCATGGCCATTTGGTCGAACGCCACGGGGCCTTTCCATATTTCCGGCCAAACAATGGTTCCGGCCCCAGAGGCCAAATCGAAATCGATCCGTGAAATCTCGCCGGTATCGCTGACCACCGCCGATGCCGTGCCGGACACCGAAGTGTGGACCCCGGCGAGAAACGCCATGATTTGGCCCTCCCCCGGGAACCGCGACAGATCGACCCCATTGAACACCGCCCCCAATGTCAGAGTGCCGCCTCCCAGGGCGTATTCGGCGGCCACGGATACCCGCACCGGGCCGCCCTCCACCGCCAACTGCAAATCAAGATCACCCGTTAGCAAATCCGCATGGCGCACCAATTCCGCATCCAGATCGGGTGCCAGCCAGCGAGTTCCTATGACCCGATCGTCAATAGTCACAACCGCATTGGAAATGCGGAATTGAGTCAGAAAACCGGTGGGGCTATCCGGATCCAGAGGCTTGCGCAGTTCGCCGATCAGTGCTTGGACGAAGGCGCCGGCTTGGCCTTCGCCGGGATCTTCGGCATTACCGAACAGAATCCGCCCGTCTTCGGTGCGCACGATCCTCAATTGGGGCCCCAAAAGCTCGATATAGGTGGGGGCGACAACGCCGCGGATTAGCGCGTTTGCCGAAAGGGTCAGGGAAATTTCCGGAACCCGGGCAACCACTCCCCCGGCTTCGTCGACAATGCGCACGTCTTTGGCACGCAGATCCAGGTTTCGCTCCCAGCCTTCCCACGTCAAAACGGTGTCTTCGTATTCAACCCGGTAGCCAGACGCTCCGGCCGACAAGGCGTTTTCGAAATAGGGGGTCAAAAAGCCCAAGGAAACCGGGCCTGCCGAAATCAACCAAACCGCGCCAATCAGCAACAATCCTGCGCTGGCCGCGAAGGCGGCCAGAATCCGGATGAGGATTCGGCTTGCCGGTTTTAGCACCGTTGCTCCAATGCGATCAGGTCAGTGCCCTGTGGCAGCCCCAAAACGCGAAAACCGCCCCCAATAATGTGTCGGATTCAGACATACCATGCCACGCCGTTTCCGCGCGGGTTTTCTTTACCAAAAGCTGGTGTTGACCCGGTAGCATGGAAGCCCATGACTGAATTCAAGCTGCTGAATGATTTAGCCGAACGACCGGACGAAAAGCCGCTTCCCGCCCCCTTTGACCCGGAATACGCCGCCAATGTGCTGACGGATTTGGCCAATGCTGACGATCCTAGCTTGGATTCCCTGAAAGCGTTTCCGCACAATCCCGTTGGCAAGGCTCTGTTGAACGCCGTTGCAGGCAACAGCCCCTATCTGGCTCAGGCCATGCTGAAGGATTTGGGGTTCGTCCAGGACCTGGCGGTCGCCGGACTGCAAGCCGGCCTGGACGGTGTGCTGGACGCCATCAAATCGGAACAAATCACGGCCCAGACCGAAGCGGCGTTGATGGCGTCGTTGCGGGTTGCGCGGCGTCGGGTCGCCCTGGTTACCGCCTTCGCCGATATCGCCGGTGTGTGGCCTTTGGCGCGGATCACCGGTGCCTTGAGCAGTTTTGCCGACGTTGCGGTGGACGCCGCTGTGAGTGACTTGATCGCTGGGGCCGTCCAGGCCAGTGCGCTGACGCCACAGGCCGCGGCGGACCATGGGCTGGTGGTGTTGGCCGTGGGTAAACTCGGGGCACGGGATCTGAACTATTCGTCGGATATCGACATCATCGTGCTGTGGGATCAGGAAAAATCCCACGGCATCACCGACCCGGATGCGCTGTTTGTGCGCCTGACCCGGCGCCTGGTGACGGTGTTGGAGGAACGCACGGTCGATGGTTATGTGTTCCGCACAGATTTGCGCTTGCGCCCCGACCCCAGCTCCAGCCCCATGGCGGTTTCCATGATCGCCGCCGAAACCTATTACGAAAGCGTCGGCCAGAATTGGGAGCGGGCAGCGCTGATCAAGGCCCGGCCCATCGCCGGTGATATCGCCGGGGGTCAGGGTTTTCTTGATCGCATCGCCCCGTTTATTTGGCGCAAGCATCTGGATTATGCCGCCATCGACGACATCCATTCCATCAAACGCCAAATCCACACCCACAAGGGCCACGCTAACATCGCTGTGGGCGGCAACAATGTGAAGTTGGGGGCCGGTGGCATTCGTGAAATCGAATTCTTCGCCCAGACCCAGCAATTGATTGCCGGTGGCCGCGACCCCCGGCTGCGGGTCCCCGGCACCTGTGATGCCATCCGAGCCTTGGCCGAGACTGGCCGTTTGGCCTCTGGCGCAGCGCAGGAACTCACTGACGCCTATGATTTTCTGCGCACCCTAGAGCATCGATTACAGATGATCGGCGATGAACAAACCCACACAATTCCGGCGGATGAGGCGGGGATGGCGCGGGTTTCAGAATTTCTGGGGTACGAGAACGCGGCGGCCTTCGAGGCTGCGGTGATCGCGCAGCTGACCCTTGTCTCGGGCCACTACGCCAAGCTGTTCGAGCAGGCCAAGCCCCTTACCTTGACCGGAAATCTGGTGTTCACCGGCACAGAAATCGACCCTGGTACCCTTGAGACATTGGCCGGGCTGAATTTCGCCGATGGCCCCAGGGCCGTGGCGATCGTCAAAAAATGGCACCACGGCCAGTACCGCGCCACCCAAAGCGCCCGGGCCCGAGGGTTGCTGACCGATTTGGTGCCGGGGTTGCTGGATGCCTTTGGCCGCACCTCCGACCCGGATGCGGCGCTGCTGAAATTCGATGAATTTCTGGGCGGTCTTGCCGCTGGGGTTCAGGTGTTCTCGTTGCTGCTTGCCCACCCCGAGCTGTTGGAATTGATTGCCGAAGTCATGGGCAGCGCCCCCGCCCTGGCCACCCGATTGAGCCGCGACCCCGGACTATTCGATGCCGTGTTGGTGGTGGACCCACCGGGGTCATCGAACGATTTCGCCAGCGAACTGAAAGCAGTATTGGAGCGCGCCAAAGATTTCCAGGATGTTTTGGACGAATCCCGCCGCTGGACCAATGCTGCCAAGTTTCGCATCGGCATTCGCATCATGCGCGGTAGGGTGGACGCCAACGAAGCCGGTGCCTTGCTTTCGGATCTGGCCGATGGGGTCATGGGGGCGCTGTTGCCCCGGGTGCAAAAAGAATTCGCGGTCAAACACGGTGACATCCCCGGATTCCGTTTCGCCGTGGTGGCCATGGGCAAGCTTGGAGCCCGAGAAATGTCCGCAGGGTCAGATCTGGACCTCGTGTTTCTGTATGAATGCCCCGACGGTGTCGATGCCTCCAACGGCCCTGCCTCCTTGACCCAAAGCGCCTATTTCGCCCGGCTTGGCCAACGAACCATCAGCGCATTGGGCGCCAGCACGGGCGAGGGCCGCCTGTACGAAGTGGACATGCGCTTGCGGCCTTCGGGCACTTCGGGGCCCATCGCCTCCAGCCTGGAAGGCTGGGCGGTGTATCAGCGGGAAAAGGCCTGGACCTTCGAGCACATGGCCCTGACCCGTGCCCGGGTGGTGGCTGGACCGCCTGAATTCGCCAACGAAATAGAGGATCAAATCCAGTCCATCCTCACTGCGCCCAGGGATGCCACCACATTGGTCCTCGATGTGGCGGAAATGCGCGCAAAAATCGAGGCTGGCCACAGCTCGGTGAACCCCTGGCGGATCAAATACGTGCGCGGCGGGCTGATAGACGTGGAGTTCATCGCCCAGTATTTGCAATTGCTGCATGCCAGGGATGATCCCAAAGTGCTGAACCCCGGCACCGGTCAGGCCCTCGCCAACCTGGAAGCCGCGGACGCGCTAACCATAGGAGAGGCTAAATCCTTGGCAGAAGCCGCGATGCTCTATCGCAACGTGCAGAATTTTCTGCGTCAATGCTTCCAGAATGATTTCGATCCGGATGGGGCGCCCGCTGGGCTGCGCGAGGCCTTGGCCCGAGCCGCCGGGGCAGAAAGTTTCGCCGCGCTGGAAAAGCAGCTGGTCCGCACACAGGTTGCCGTATTGGATTTGTTCAAGGCGACGATTTCCGACCCAGCGGAAAAAGCTGACTAGATTAAAGTTATCTGTTTGAATTCGAACTTCACCCATTGTTATGGAGGAAAAAATGAGCGGCAAGGAACTCGTGGAAGGCGACAAGGCTCCGGCTTTTTCCCTGCCCACAGACGGCGATGGCACCGTAACGTTGGCGGACTTAAAGGGCTCACCGGTGGTGCTTTATTTTTACCCCAAGGACGACACCCCGGGATGCACCAAGGAAGCCATGGCTTTCACCCGGCTGTTGGAGGAATTCACCGACGCCGGGGCCAAGGTCATTGGTGTGTCGAAGGACACCGTGGCAAAGCACGACAAGTTCAAAGACAAATACGCCCTGGAACACATGCTGGCCGCGGATATTGAAGGCAAGACCTGTGAGGATTACGGGGTCTGGATGGAGAAAAAGAACTATGGGCGCACCTACATGGGCATCACGCGGGCGACGTTCCTGATCGACGGCAACGGGGTTCTGGCCAAAATCTGGCCCAAGGTGAAAGTCGATGGCCACGCCGAAGAGGTTCTTGAAGCCGTCACCGCCCTTTGACTGGGATCCATCCTCCCTACCGCTGAGATACTCCGCTGAATTGAAAATTTTGCCGCGCGAGCAGATCGCGCCCGCTGGGCACGTGAATCTGATCGGCAAAATATGCCCCGCCCTAGACAGAACACCCGCCTAAATGGCACATTACCGCCGGTTTCGCCGTAGGCACGGCGAATGATTGGGAGCAGGATGGCGCCCTCGCAAGGAGCCGTCACGGGATCGCAATGGCAATGCGACCATTATTACAGCGCGTCTCAGAAACGCTTGGTCGCCTGTACCCAGAGCGGCAGTTCTACTATCGCAGCAACGGCGTTGTCCGGTTCTTTACCATGGGCCGGATCTCACAAATGGTGATAACCGGGTTAGTGTTGGCGACGGCTGGGTGGCTCACCTTTACCACCGTCCACGTGGTCCTGAAGGACCAAATCATCGACGCTAAAAATCGCCGCATCGGCGAAATCACCAACGCCTATCAAGTGTTGGCGGAACGCACCGTTGCCGGGGAAGAACGGTTGTTGGCGCTAACCACCGAGGTGCAATCCCAACACAGCCAGCTTCTTGAACTGGTGGACTATACCGCCACATTGGAAAACCAATTGGGGGCAATCACCGGCCAGCTGGAAAATGCGACCGGCCAGCGGGATCAGGCCTTGAATTTGACCGGCGAGTTGCGCGACCGGGTTGCCGTTCTGCAGGCGGATTTGGAAACCACCACTGCGGCCACGCGGTCGTTGGCCGAAACCCTGACGCTAACCCAAATCAATGTGACCGATTTGACCTTGGCGCGGGATCAGGCCGTGGCAGCAAATGCTGCGTTGACCCTGCAGACAGCCGAGTTGACCCAAACTGTGGGCGCAGGCCGAACCAGGGAGTTGAGCCTGACCGAAACCTTGGAACAGCTCCAGGCAGAGCTTGACACTGTCGGCCTGCAGCGGGACCAAGCCCGCCAGACGATCCAGGGCCTGAACGTCCAGGCAGCCAATCTGGAAACCGCAGCCGGCGCTGCTCTGGCGCACGAAACCGATTTGACCCGAGCGTTGGAGGAAACCCAGACCGAACTGGCGGCAACGGTGGTGCAACGAAATCAAGCCCGGGACACCATCGATGCCCTGACCGTGCAAACCGCCGATTTGGAAGGCATTGCCGGGGCCGCCCAGGCACGTGAGGCCAATTTGATTGAGGTGCTGGGAAAAACCCAGACCGAGCTGGCGGCAACGGTTGTGCAACGAAATCAAGCCCGGGACACCATCGATGCCCTGACCGTGCAAACCGCCGATTTGGAAGGCGTCGCCGGGGCCGCCCAGGCACGTGAGGCCAATTTGATTGAGGTGCTGGGGGAAACCCAGACCGAGCTGGCGGCAACGGTGGCGCAGCGAAATCAAGCCCGGGACACCATCGATGCCCTGACCGTGCAAACCGCCGATTTGGAAGGCGTCGCCGGAGCCGCCCAGGCACGTGAGGCCAATTTGATTGAGGTGCTGGGGGAAACCCAGACCGAGCTGGCGGCAACGGTGGCGCAACGAAATCAAGCCCGGGACACCATCGATGCCCTGACCGTGCAAACCGCCGATTTGGAAGGCGTCGCCGGAGCCGCCCAGGCACGTGAGGCCAATTTGATTGAGATGCTGGGGGAAACCCAGACCGAGCTGGCGGCAACGGTGGCGCAACGAAGTCAAGCCCGGGACACCATCGATACCCTGACCGTGCAAACCGCCGATTTGGAAGGCATCGCTGGGGCCGCCCAGGCGCGCGAGAACAATTTGATCCAGGTGCTGGGGGAAACCCAAACGGAAATGGCGGCAATTGTGGCCCAAAGGGATCTCGCCGTTGGCGAGGTATTAACCCTGACAACAGAAACTGAAAACCTGGAAATCGCCTTGGCCGACGCCCGTTCTTTGGAACGGGATTTGACCTTGCAGCTAGCGGAAATCCAGGATGGCTTGGCCACCGCCATTTTACAGCGGGACACGGCCTTGGCAGGCGGTGACGCACTGGCCGTCCAGGTCACCGACCTGACCGCCATGGTGGACGATTTCAACGCCCGGGCCGGAACGGTATTCAGCGATCTGGCTGCGGCCCAAAACCGCGCGTTGTTATTGGATGCCGAGCACGCCGACGCTGTGGCGCGGAACCAGGCCATGGCGGCCCAGGTGGTGGAACTGACCCAACGTTTGCAAGCCAGCACTGGACAAACCGGCGATCTGGTTGACCAACTGGCGGCGGCCGAGGATCAAGCCGCGCGCACGAGTTTTCAGCGCGACGAAGCCTTGGCGTCCCGTGATTTCACTGCACGGCTGGTGGATGAATTAGAATATCAATTAACCGCGCTGCGGGAATCCCAAGAAGACCTGGTGGCCCGCCTGCAAGTCCGTGCGGGTGAAACCGTGGCCGGCGTCGAAGAATTGATTCTGGCCACCGGGCTGGATATCGACACCCTGTTGGCAGCAGCCCCCAGTGATTTTTTTGTGGCCCGTGGCGGCCCACTTGTGGCACTGGATCGATCGGCGGAGGGACCAGGACCGGCGACCTTTGCCCAGTCCGTGTTCGCGGTGGAGGCCCAGCTGGAACGGTGGAACCTGTTGGAGGAAATTCTTGGCATTATTCCCCTGATCTCGCCGATCGACAGTTATTACATTTCCAGCCATTTCGGCATGCGCCGGGACCCGTTTAATGGCCAGCGCGCCATGCACAATGGCATCGATATGGCCGGGCAATTCAAAAGCCCGCTGTACGCACCCGCGCCGGGGGTGGTGACAAAAGCCGGCACCTGGGGATCCTATGGCCGCATGATCGAGATCGACCACGGGTTCGGATTAATTACCCGATACGGTCATATGGAAGAGGTTCAAGTAAATCGTGGCGACGAAATCGGATTTCGCGAGCAAATCGGGCTAATGGGTCGTAGTGGTCGCAGCACTGGCACCCACGTTCATTACGAAGTATTGTTTAACGGTATTCCGCAAAACCCAGCAAAGTTTATTAAGGCGGGACAACATGTTTTCAAAAACTGATTCTACCTTTGATCGGGAGGGAAAAAAGGTGGCAACCAACACTCCGGCAGCGCGCAATGCCACGCCGTCCATCATCAGCGCTAACCTCCATATCGTCGGCAACCTAAAGACCGATGGCGAAATTCATATCGATGGCGTCATCGAAGGCGACGTGACCGCCCACTCTCTAACCGTCGGCGGACACGCCCGAGTTTCCGGCGAACTGACCTGTGCCGAGGTGGTGGTCCACGGCCACATTTCCGGCAAAATCACGTCAAAGAATGTGCGCTTGGCGAAAACCGCCAAGGTGGTCGGCGACATTTTCCACGAGGTGCTGGCCATCGAAGCCGGCGCCCACATCGAAGGCCAATTGCGCCGCATGGATGAAGCTTCCAAGACCCGCAAAGCGGCAGCGGCTGAACAAGCCGCAGCAAAGCCCGCGGGGGGGGCCAACGGCAAGGAAAAGGCCGCGGCCGCAGCCGCCCAAGCGGCGGCGGAATAGTCGTCCGCCGCCGCTTTGTTCGTTTGGGGCTCCGCACCGATTAAGTGGCGGAGTAGTTACCAGTTACTTAGAGCCGGTGCCCTCGATACTGGCAGCCAGAGCGGCGGCCATAAAATCATCAAGGCCACCGTCCAGAACGGCCGAGGTGTTGCCGGTCTCAACCCCGGTGCGCAAATCCTTGACCATTTGATACGGGTGCAAAACGTAACTGCGGATTTGGTGTCCCCAGCCGATGTCTTCCTTGGCCTCGTGCGCCGCTTGGCGTTCGGCATCGCGCATTTCCAACTCCCGCTGATACAGCCTCGCCTTTAGCATGGACATGGCCGCCGCGCGGTTTTTGTGCTGGGACCGGTCCGCCTGGCATTGCACGACAATTTCGGTGGGGATGTGGGTGAGGCGCACGGCGCTGTCTGTACGGTTCACATGTTGGCCCCCTGCCCCCGACGCCCGATAGGTGTCGATGCGCAAGTCTTTGTCCAAAATTTCAATTTCGATGGTGTCTTCCACTACGGGATACACCCAGACGCTGGCAAAGCTGGTGTGTCGCCGGGCGCTGGAATCGAATGGCGAGATGCGCACCAGCCGGTGGACCCCGCTTTCGATTTTCAACCAGCCATAGGCGTTGTGGCCGGACACCCGCAAGGTGGCGGATTTGACGCCGGCCTCTTCGCCCGGGGTTTCCTGAACCCAAGCCACCGAATATCCCGTGGCTTCTGACCAACGTTGATACATGCGCACCAACATTTCGGCCCAGTCCTGGGATTCGGTGCCGCCAGCGCCCGCGTGAATTTCCACGAACGCATCGTTGGGATCCGCTTCACCCGATAACAGACTTTCCAGCCGACGCTTGGCCGCCAGGGCCCCCAGGAGACGCAGCTCCCCCAGCGCCTCGTCGTAAACCCCTTCGTTTTCTTCAAGCTCGGCCAGCTCAATGAGCTCCACCGTGCTTTCAAGGTTGGCGTCTAGTTCACGGGTGCTGGTGATCGCCTGGTCCAGGCGGGTGCGTTCCCGCATGATTTTCTGGGCGCGGGCGGCGTCGCTCCAAAGATCGGAGTTTTCGGCCAGAGCATTGAGCTCGGCGAGGCGTTCTAGGGCACGATCCCAGTCAAAGATGCCTCCTTAGGATCCCCAGGGATTCCCGGATTTCCTCGGCAAGAGTTGTCGCTTCTGTGCGCATGTTTTTCGGGCTTAATAAAGCCCGCGGCGTATGGCTTCGTCCAGGGCGATCATGCCAAAATCCAACACCAAGGCCTCGCCCCGGGGCGCGGTGCCCGGACGGAAGGCTTCCAGAATGACTTGCTCGTCGCCGAATCCTGCCAGGGTTCCGGTTTCCGCATTTATGCGCACCAACTGGATGCCGGACGGAATGCGGAACGGAATCGCCGGGGTGCCCTGCAACGCCTCGTCCATGAAATCTCGGAAGATGGGCGCGGCAACGCTTGCCCCTTGTTCGGATGGCCCGAGAGTCCGGGGCAAATCAAAGCCCACATACACGCCCACTGCCAAATCCGGCGAGAAGCCTAAGAACCACGCATCGAACGCATCATTCGTCGTTCCCGTTTTGCCCGCCAAGGGTTTGCCCACCGGTCGGACCGAGCGGCCGGTGCCGCGCTGGACCACGCCCTCCATCATCGACACCACCTGATAGGCGGCGGCCGGACTGACCAATTGGGCGCGGGTATCCGGGGCCTCGGGCGCCCCCGCTTGACCCCAGGCCACATTCGTGCAGTTGGTGCAGGGGCGTTCATCGTGGCGGAATACGGTTTGGCCCCGACGATCCTGAATTCGGTCAATCAAGCTTGGGGTAATTTCCTTGCCGCCGTTCACCAACGTGGCGTAGGCGGTGGTCAGGCGCATCAGGCTGGTTTCTCCGGCGCCTAAGGCCATCGACAAAATCTCCGGCATGTCGTCGATCACATGCAGGCGTTCGGCATAGCTCGCCACCGTGTCGATGCCGATGTATTGGGCCAAGCGCACGGTCATTAGATTGCGGGATTTCTCCATGCCCAATCGCAGCGTGCTGGGGCCGTAAAACTTTTTGGTGTAATTGGCGGGTTTCCACTTGCCCAGGCCCGGGCCTTGGTCGATCACAAACGGCGCATCCAAAACCAGGCTTGCCGGAGTGAAGCCATTTTCCATGGCCGCCAAATAGACAATGGGCTTGAAGGCCGAACCCGGTTGGCGACGGGCTTGGGTGGCGCGGTTGAATTCGCTGACAGCAAAGCTGTAGCCTCCAACCATGGCCAGCACCCGACCGGTATGGGGGTCCAACGCCACCAATGCCCCTTCGATGTTGGGAATTTGGTGCAGGTGGAAGCCACCGTCCACGTCCTCCATGGACAGCACCATCACCACATCCCCCTCGGCCAACACATCGCCGGGGGATTTCGGCGTTGGCCCAACCTGCTGGTTTTCCCGCCACGGTCGTGCCCATTCCAATTCGGTCATGGGGATGAATCCGGTGCCGCCATCGGCTAAGCCGATTTCCGCCCGGTCCACGCCCAGCGTAATCACCACGGCCAAGACTTGGTCCGTCAGCCCCTTTGGTCTGGGAATTTCAGCCAGGCGCTGCTGCCACTGGAAGCCGGGGAAATCGATGTTGGTGATGGGACCGCGCCAGCCGTGGCGGCGGTCATAGGATTCCAAGCCCTGGCGGAACACCCGGTTGGCAATTTCCTGCATGCGCGGGTCCAACGTGGTGCGCACCGAAAGCCCGCCGCCATAAAGCTGTTGCGTGCCGAACCGGTCGACCAATTCCCGGCGGACTTCTTCGGCAAAATATTCGGCAATGACGATATCGGTTTCTTCACGCGGCCGAATTTCGAAGGGCGAGGCTTGAGCGGCGGATGCGGCGGTCCGGGTAATAAAGCCCTCTTCCAACATCCGGCCGACGACCCAATCGCGGCGACCCTTGGCAGCTTCGGGGCGGCGAATGGGATGATAATTTGTCGGGCCTTTGGGCAGAGCCGCCAAATAAGCCGCCTCGGCGATTGTCAACTCGCTCAGAGGTTTGTTGAAATAATTCAGCGCCGCCGCGGCCACGCCGTACGATCCATAGCCCAGGTAAATTTCATTTACATAGAGCTCGAGCACCCGATCTTTGCCCAGGACCTTTTCAATGCGCACCGCGAGAATGGCTTCCTGGATTTTGCGGACATAGCTGACTTCATTGGTCAGCAAGAAATTCTTGGCCACTTGTTGAGAGATGGTGGAGGCGCCCTTTGGCCGTAAACCTTTGCCCATGTCGCGCATGTTGGTGATCGCCACCCGCACGGTGGCCACAACGTCGACGCCGGGATGGGTGTAGAAGTTTTTATCCTCGGCCGCCAAAAAGGCGTTGATCACCAACTGCGGCACGGCAGACACCGGGACAAACACCCGGGGCTGCTCGGCATATTCAGTGAGCAGGCGGCCATCGCCCGCGTGCACTCGAGTCATGGTGGGGGGCTTGTAATCCGCCAGCTGGGCATAGGCCGGAACGCCGCGCCCGTATTTGTAGAACACAAAAATAGCGCCACCGGCGGCCGCAATTACCAGCACAAACGTCAAGGCAAAGAGTGTGGCAAACACCTTGGATATAAATCGGATCATTGCCGTTTTTCCCACAGCCGGCTTGCGCCAACGCCCAGCCAATTCGTTTGGCGCCACATTACCGCCCTATCATTAGGCAATGTGAGGCCGAAAAGTAAATTATCCTTTGACAACAGTGCCTTCCAATTAAGGCAGTGATATGGCGCCTACCCACCTAATTCGGCGAAATGGCTGTCGATGGCCCGGGTCATAGCGCGCACCAAAGGCTGACGGGAATTGGCGGAGGTCAACATTTGCTCGTCGTTGCGGTTGGACAAATAGCCCATTTCAATCAGCACAGACGGCACATCCGGGGCTTTAAGCACGGCAAACCCAGCGAATCTGTGGGTGTTACGCAGCACCCGGGTTTCAGACGCCAATTCCGGGATTAGCCGCGCGGCGAACATCGCCGACACATTCATCGATTCCTGTTGGGCCAAATCAATGAGAATGGCCGCTAAATCGCCGGGGTACTGGCCCAGATCCATGCCGCCGATAACGTCGGCCTGGTTCTCCCTCGCCGCCAGGGCTGCGGCTTCCGGCCCCGATGCCTCGGTGGACAAGGTGTACACGCTGGCCCCGCGGACACTGCTGGCATGCACAGAATCCGCGTGCAAGGAAATAAACAGTTCCGCCCCCGCCGCCCGGGCCCGGGCGACACGTTCCCGCAAAGGCACAAACACGTCGGATTCCCGAGTCAGTACCACTTCGAAACGCCCAGTTGCCTGCAAAGCCTGACGGAGTTCCCTGGCCAGCGCCAATGTCACGGTTTTTTCCCGGACCCCGGTAACCCCAATGGCGCCCGGATCGATGCCGCCGTGGCCGGGATCAATGGCCACCACCGGCTTGCCCTGGGGGCGCACATCAAGGATGGCCACCGGCACGGTGGGTTGAGCGGCCACCGGTGGCGGTGCCAGGTCGGCAATAAACTGGTCACGACCGATGCCACGCAAATCGATGACCAATCGGTGATTTCCGTTGCCTTGGGACGGCAGCATGAACGCGCTGGCGATCTCCACTGGCCCGGTCAAATCAACGACGATGCGCGAAGTCTGGAAATCAAAGCGGCCATAGCGGAACCCTTTGACCGCCCCCAATTTCGAGGCTTCAATCCCGGGCGCCAGAGCCCACCCAACCGGCGGCAGATCGATCACTAAGCGATAGGGCTGATCAAGGCGAAAAATTGAGAATTCGATGGATTCCGACAGGTCCAGCACCAGGCGGGTGGCGTCTGGTTGTTGCCCCAACCGTACGTCGGAAACCACCGGCTGGGCCATAGCAGGGTTGGTCGTGGCTGAGGCGCAGGCGACCGCTGTCGCCAGAGCGAAGCAAATTGATCGAAAGGCGTTCAATCCAGATTCTTTCACAGTATTTAGTGGATCGGAGCCATTGGCATACCAGATATAATGCAGATTTCCACCGATTCGCAATAGTATCGGAACGAATTTGATGGGTCGAACGGGGTCGGCACATTATTTCCGTTGCGAAATCGCTCGCCCGGTCTAATATCAACTCAGCGAACCTTCGCGGTCCGCCTCTGCTGATATGCGAAGTTTTAGGACTCCCAGACCCTGCAGAAGTGGCGCCGCGGCCTAGGCACAACCGGTAACGTTTCCAGATTTCGTGTCCTGGTCGTCAGAGCAAGGCGAAGTTTTTTTTAACCCGAGGCCAGCCCGGAATTTCCGGTGCCGGCAGCCTAGCTCTTTCCCGTGCGTTTTTTCGGGACAGGATATGGCGCCGTGGCCTTGCGCAGACTGCGACGGGCCCGCGCTCAAAGTTCGCGTGAGCGACCCCCGTCATGGAGACGGCTTCCGATGACAAAACGGTTGCTTGTCGATGCCGCCCACCCTGAAGAAACCCGGGTGGTTGTGGTGGACGGAACGCAATTGAATGCGTTCGACGTTGAATCCTCCGCGAGAAAACAGCTCAGAGGAAATATATACCTCGCCAAGGTCATGCGAGTTGAACCCTCGCTGCAGGCGGCGTTTGTGGAATTTGGTGGTAATCGCCATGGGTTCCTGGCCTTTGGCGACATCCACCCGGATTATTATCAAATCCCGGTCGAGGATCGCGCCGCCCTGCTGAAAGAGCGGGCGGCCGAAGATGCCGCCCATGCCAAGGCAGAAGAAGAGGCCTTGGCCCGCCCGGAAGAGCCTCCGGAATCCGAAGACGCGGAAGCAAACGGCGACGGCAAAAACTCCAACGACGCCAAAAATGGCAATGACTCCGCCGAGGCAAATTCAGGGTTCGATACGGAAAGCTCAGAGGACTCAGGGGAAAACGCCTCCACGGAGGGCGACGAGGCTTCAGAAAAAAAAGACGCCGAGGCCAAAGGCGAATTAAACGGCGATGACGATGGCGAAGAGACTGGCGATGAGAACGGCGACGCGCCGCCCAAAGCCGAGTCCGTGGGCGGCGACGACCTAGATTCCGCGCCGCCGCAGCGATCCAGCTACCGCCGCTACAAAATTCAAGAAGTCATCAAGCGCCGTCAGGTCTTGTTGCTCCAAGTGGTCAAGGAAGAACGCGGCAGCAAGGGCGCGGCGCTGACCACTTATTTGTCCCTGGCTGGGCGTTATTGTGTATTGATGCCCAACACCGCCCGGGGCGGTGGGGTCAGCCGCAAGATCAGTGTCGCCGCCGACCGCAAGAAATTGCGCACCATCATTGAATCCTTGAGCATGCCCGACGGCATGGGGCTGATCATTCGCACTGCGGGACAAAGCCGCACCAAAACCGAAATCCGTGGGGACTACCAATATCTGATGCGCCTGTGGGAAAGCGTGCGCGAGCTGACGCTGAAATCCACCGCGCCGACCTTGGTTTACGAAGACGCCAACCTGATCAAGCGGGCAATCCGCGACCTGTATTCCAACGACATCCCAGAAGTGTTGGTGGAGGGGGAACAGGCCTACAAGGCGGCAAAGGCCCTCATGAAAATGTTGGTGCCGAGCCACGCCAAACGGGTCAAGCAATACACCGACCGGGTGCCCCTGTTCCGCCGCCACCAGGTGGAAGAACAGTTGGATAAAATGCATGTGCCCCAAGTGACGCTGAAATCCGGAGGTTCCATTGTCATCAACCCCACCGAGGCTCTGGTTGCCATCGACGTGAATTCGGGCCGGGCGACGCGGGAACGCAGCATCGAAGCCACAGCACTGAAAACCAATTTGGAAGCCTCGGAGGAAATCGCCAAGCAGCTTTCGCTGCGCGATCTGGCGGGTCTGATCGTCATCGATTACATCGACATGGATCAGTCCCGGAACAATCGGGCGGTGGAGCAGCGCCTGAAAGACGCGCTGAAGATGGATCGGGCGCGCATCCAGGTGGGACGCATTTCGACCTTTGGCCTGATGGAGCTGTCGCGCCAACGTATGCGCTCCAGCTTGTTGGAAACCAGTTCAGACATTTGCCCCACCTGTGCCGGGATCGGTTTGGTGCGATCAACGGAATCCGCCGCTCTGCACGCCCTGCGCACCATCGAGGAGGCGGGCGTGCGTGGACCGGCGACCATTACTGCCGCAGTGCCCACAAACGTGGCGGTCTATTTGCTCAACAACAAACGCCTGGCCCTGACGGATCTGGAAATCCGCTTTGGTGTGACCCTGACCATTGTCCCCGATGCTGAACTGGTTACGCCGTACATGCGCATCGAACGCAGTGACCTTGATGGCACCGAGGCGGCAGAGGCCAACCCCAGCCCTGCACCTTCACGCAAAGCTCCGTCACGGAGGCGGCCCGCAAAAACCGAAACCGACAAAGCGTCCGGTGAGGCAAAACCCCAAGCCGGTGGCCCGCCGGACGCGGACGCTGGCGATAGCGATAGCGATGGCGACGACACAGCGAAACCATCCAAACGCCGCAGACGTGGGAAGCGCGGTGGCAGGCGACGGCGGCGCAAAGAAGAGACACCAGAAACCGAAGGTAGTGCGACCGAGGGCGACGTCGCGAATGAGGCACCCAGCGAGGCCGCCAGCTTTGGCGAGGCACCTCCCGGCACCGATGGGTCTGGGGACGAAACAAAAAGTGAAAGCGCCGAGGCCGCGCCCGGGGGCGACGCCAAGCCGAAAGAAAAACCTGCGCCCAAGCGTAAACGGGCACCGCGTAAGACCACCGAGCGCAGACGTAAGCCGCGCGCGAAGAAGGCCTATGAGGCAAAGCCTGAGGCGGAGGCAGCAAAGACGGAGGAAACCGCTTCAACCGACGCTGAGCCCCCATCCACGGACAAAGAAACCAAACCGAAGCGCCGCCGCACTCGCACCCGCAAACCCCGGGCGAGTAAAAAAGTGACTGAGACGGTGGCGATTACAGGGACTGGGGGAAAGATTGAAGCCAAAGAAAAGGTGAAAGACTCTCCAGATGGGATGAAGGACTCAATCCCTTCGAATGCCCTAGAAAATGCTGAGTATGTCGCAAAGCCCAACGCCAATCTCGATGGCAAAAAAGCTGTTATGGGCCCCAACGATCCAAGCGGTAGCACTTATGAAAACCCCCGTTCTGATCCCGAGACCAAGCCAGAAGCGAAACCAGCCACCGAGGAAGACCCTAACAAACCCGCGAAGAGAGGCTGGTGGCGAAGCAAAGGCTGAGGGAATGGGCTAAAAAATAACCGTCACCCCCGGATTTGATCCGGGGGTGACGGTCTATCTTCGTTCTGCCTCTGGCAAGAAAAAACGTGGATGCTCGAGGCAAGCCCGGGCATGACGAGCTGAGTAAAACGACAGGGCCGAGCTATCTCCGGTCTGCGCGCCAAATCCTTAGTCGCCTCGCGGCTTCTTCCATGGTGACAAAATCGCCGGCAATGGAAAACCGCAAGAACTGACTGCCCCGGGCTGGATCGAAATCGATCCCCGGGGTGGTGGCGACCCCGGCCTCCACCAACATTTTCTGACAAAATTCTTGGGCGTTGTCGGTCAACCCGCTGACATCGGCGAACATGTAAAACGCGCCATCAACAGGGGCGATTTTGTCGAACCCGGCTTTCGGCAATTCGCGCAACAGCAGGTCGCGATTGCGCCGGTACCCCGCGACTTTCTCGTCCAGCTCCTTTGTGGCGTCAAACGCCGCCAAGGCAGCGTATTGGGAAAGCCCCGGGGCAGAAATGTACAAATTTTGCGCCAAGCGTTCCACGGCGGACACCAATTCGGGCGGCACCACCATCCAGCCGATGCGCCAGCCGGTCATGGAAAAATATTTTGAAAAGCTGTTGATGATGATGGCATCGTCGGTGAGCGCCGCCACCGTCACCGCCGGATCGCCAAACGTGATGCCGTGATAAATCTCGTCCGAAATCAGGCGCACATGATGGGCAGCACTCCAATCAACGACGGCTTGTAAGGCCGGTCGGTCCAACATTGTACCCGTGGGGTTGGCCGGGCTGGCGATCACCAAGCCATCTAAATCTGGGCTGGCATCCAGCAGCGCTGGCGTCGGTTGAAACCGGGTCGCCGCCGTGGTGGGAATGCTCACCGGGGTAAATCCCAGCGCGCTAGCGGTGTTGCGATATGCGGGATAGCCGGGCTCCACCGAGCCGATCGCCGCATCGTCTTCGAATGCCGCCAAGAATGACAGCACGAACCCAGCCGACGATCCCGTGGTGACAATGATCCGCTCGACAGCGATGTCCAAATCATAGGTCGCTCGGTAATGCTGGGCGATGCGCGCCCGCAGAGGCGGAATACCCAAGGCGTCGGTGTAGCTAACCTTGCCATCCAGCGCCGTATGGGCCGCCGCGATCACTTGGCGCGGCGCGCCTGTTCCCGGCTCCCCCACCTCCATGTGCATCACGTCCTTGCCACCCGCCTCGCGCTGGGCCACAGCCTTCATGACCTCCATGACGTAGAACGGCGCGATGGAGTCTCCTCGTCCCGTCATTGGCGCCCCGCCACCGCTAGGCCGCCGGTGCGGGGATCGCTGAAAAATTCGCATTGGCGCGGCCGGTTGCCCGCTCGGGAAACGCAGCCCAGGGCATTCACGGACCCCAGAATTGGAAACGTCCGCACCGAGTGACCGCGATCAACCAGCCCTTGGCGTTGGCCAGAGGGGATGGCTGTTTCCGCCAACACCTGATCCGGCAAACCCGGGTGCACCAGGCGTGGCGAGGCCAGCCCCACAGTGGGCGCAGCCAAAAGCACCTCGGCAATTGCTGCAGGGCCCGCCGGTCCACCGGCAGCAGCGGCCATTGATACGGCGGTATCCCCGGCGGCGATGACCATGACCGGGGCGACGAAGGCGTTGGTGCCCACGTCATCGGGGTTGGGTGACAAAATCACCCCGGTGGGCCGGGCGGTACGGCCAATGCCAAAGGCCCGACCCATGGTTAGCGTGCAGGCCACCACCGATCCTTCTCCGTCCATCACCACAAACCCCGTGGCCCCAGCGTCGGCGGCAGCGACCTTGGGCGCCCCCGCCCCGCCCACAAACTGCGTGTGAGCGGACAGGGAAACATCGGACATCAAGGTTTGGGCACGAAACACCGAAAACGGATTTGCGGCGGCGTTGCCGCGATCGCCATAGGCCCGGGCGGAAGCTTCGGCAAACAAATGCGCGCGCCCCGCTTGGCCGCCGCCGACGTAGCGCAGGTCGTCGGCCAGCATGGCCCACAGCTGACCGGCCACAACCCCGCCGCCTGGGGCTCCCGGGGCTACGTGGACCCGTAAGCCGGCCATGTCCAAAAACAATGTGTCGCTCCACACTGCGGCATAGGCCCGCAAATCGGCCTTAGTCAGAGACGCCCCAGCCTCTGCCGCGCCATCCAGAAACGTCGCGGCAGACTGGCCGAAATAGAAATCCCCCGCCCCGCGAATTCTGATTTGGGCCAGCACAGTAGACAATTCCACTTGGGTGAACACCCCGTCCTCAGGCGTAGGCTGGCCGTTATCGGTCAGAAAACGTTGGGCCATGATTGGATCGGATCGCAAGGACAGCTCGGCGGTTTTTATGGCCACGGCCATGGCTTGGGATACCGGGGCCCCGCGCCGGGCCAGGGCCTCGGCTTCCAGGATCAATTCACCCCAATCCAGCACCCCGTAGCGGCGGTGCAATTGATCCAGGCCCAAGGCCAGACCCGGCACCGCAACGGTGCCCCCTGCCGCCGCAATTCGCGGCAGAAAATCCAGGCTTTCGATCGGGTGATGAGGGCCGTTGTAAACCAAGCATGCGCCGCCGCCGCCCAGACCTGCCGCCACCGGATGGGTTACCGTTAAGGTAAATGCCAAGGCCACCGCCGCATCGGCCGCCGTGCCACCGGAATGCAAGATCTCAAACGCAACGGCGCTGGCCCTGGGCTCATCGGACGCCACGCCACCCACATATCCGGGGACAAATCCGGTTGGGGCCAAGGTGATCTCGGGCTCTGGCGCGGCGCACGATCCGGCGATCAGGGCCACTGCGCCGATCAGCGCCGATTGACGGAACCGGCCATGGTTCTTAGGCTCCGGGTGCGTGGTAAAACTGGATTTGAGAAGTCGCATCGCTAGCGCCATTAAACGTTTTTGCGCCACACTTTTTGCGGCCGGTATGGCCATGGCCCAGGCGATCGTGCCTGCCCACGGCCAAGGACTGATCCGCGACGCGGAAATTGAACATATCAGCCGGGCTTGGGCCACGCCACTTTTCGCAGCAGCGGGCCTGAACCCAGCGGACGTTGGCATCTACCTGATCAACGACCCCACCATCAATGCCTTTGTGGCGGGGGGTCAAAAAGTCTTCCTGAACACCGGGTTGCTCTTGGCGGCGGACTCCGAAAACCAAGTCATGGGGGTCATCGCCCACGAAACCGGACATTTGGCCGGCGGCCATTTGGCCCGCACCCACGAAGCCCTGCGTACCGCCAACGTCCAGACCATCATGGCGTTCCTGTTGGGGGCCGCCGCCATCGCCGGAGGCATCCCAGGAGATGCGGGAGCCGCAGTGGTTTTGGGGGGCCAGCAAATCGCCGAGCGGGGATTTTTGCAGTATTCCCGGGCCCAAGAGTCCGCCGCCGATCAAGCCGCCTTTGACTTGGTCACCGCCATCGGCCAGTCGGCCAAAGGGCTGGTGGAATTCCTGCAAATCGTCGCTCGCGAAGATGGCTTGCTCCAAGCCCGCAGCGACCCATACACCCGCAGCCATCCGTTGTTCCCAAACCGCATTGCCGCATTGTCCGCACGCATTGCCGAAACAAATGCGGGACCCTTGCAGCCGCCCTTGGTGTCCGATGCGGATTTCGATCGCCTGCAAGCCAAGCTCGCCGGATTCTTGCAGCCCACCGATGGGATCTTTGATCGGTTTTCCCCTTCGGATACCAGTGTGCCCGCGCGGTACGCTCGGGCAGTAGCCTTGCACCGTTCGGGACGCTTGGACGACTCGTTGGCGGAAATCGCCCTGCTGTTGGAAGGCGCACCGGACGATCCGTATTTCCACGAGCTTATGGGCCAAGTGTTGATGGAGCACGGTCGCGTGGCGGACTCCTTGGCACCTTACGCGCGCGCTGTGGCATTGGCGCCGGATCAGCCCCTGCTGCACCTGGGATTAGCATCGGCCATGATCGCCACGGAAACGACTGAACTGTTAGCCGATGCGATCCGGCATTTGGATGTGGTCACGACGATTGAGCCCGACAATGCCTCGGCGTGGCGACAATTAGCCATCGCCCATGGGCGGTCGGGAGACCTAGGAGAATCGGCCCTGGCCAGTGCCGAGCAATACCTGGCGTTGGGGATGGTCCAGGACACCTTGCGATTTGCCGAACAAGCCATCAATCGGTTAGCGGAAGGCTCTCCCAGTTGGTTCCGCGCCCAAGACATCCACCGCGCCGCGGAGGCACTTTAGGAGCGGCTAACTCAAAACATGGTGGTTAGGCGAACGAGCCACATGGGCATGGCGTCGACCAGGACGCCTTCCAGGGCCCGGTCCCAGCCGGTGAGGATCATGATCCCCACCCACAGCAACGCCACACCCATAACCGGCTTGGCCCATTTGGCCATGTTGCGCAGGCGATCCCGGCGGGCCCCGATGGCAGTGCGCGAGCCGTAGGCCAGGGCCAACAGGGGGATCGAAACGCCGATACCGAACACCACCATGATCGACGCGGACCGCGCAATGTTGTCGGCTTGTGCGGCCATACCGATGGCGGCGCCCAAGGTCGGGCCGGTGCACGGGGTCCAGACAATGCCAAGCAACCCTCCCAACAAGAACTGCCCGACCAGGCCATGGGCGGGCATGCCTTGGGAAAGTGCGGCGGCGCCTCCGGTCATGGGGGTCACCACTCGGATGAACGCCGCTTGGGCCTGGGGCACGATCAAGATCACCCCGGCCAGCGCCAAAATGACCGCCGCGGTGATGCGAACGAAATCCGTGTTGATGCGAAAGGCGAAGCTGAGATAGGTCAGCCCAACGCCGAAAATCGTGAAGGCCACCACCAGCCCGGCGGTAAAAGCCACCGGGCCAAAGCGGCTGTCCTGCACCGACGTGGCCAGAATGATGGGCAGCAGTGGCAACACGCAAGGGTTTAACACCGTGACGCCGCCCGCCAGAATGCTCAGGCTATAGATACCCATGGGGTGCCGCTACCCCAGTCTCAGGTGGTGTGTGACGATTGGGCTTACAGGCCCAACCAAGCCAGATCGAGAATTTCCTCGAGCCGGAAAACGGCGTATGCCCGGGCGACCTCTTCGGTACCGTTGTAGACGATGACCCAGGAGCGATCGAACACGTTTAGTTCCATCATCACGTCCCGCTGGGTGTCGTAATCGACCTTGAAGAAAACGACGCCTTCCAGGAAATCGTCCACTCGCGCGGCCTCTAAGGCCGGCTCCATGGCCCGGCAGGTTGTGCACCAATCGGCATGAGTCGCGATCATTACGGTCTTGCCTTCCGCTTGGGCCGCCTGAAATGTCTCACGGGAGAATTCGGGCCAGTCCAATGCCTGGACGCTGACCGGCGCAAGCATAGCCAATCCCAATACCACAGCCGCCAATTTCGCCTTGAATGACGCAAACATCGTCTTCTCCTCAGAACGCTCTGAACTCTTGCTCGATCCCTTATAGCCGAATGGCATTTCAAGGCCAGAATCAAACCTTTGTGTTGTTATAAGCGGCTTTCACCGGCATCTTTGACCCATGACCGACAAAAACCGAGACGGCCCCGACCAATTTTCCCATTCCGAAGGGGGAAGCGTACCGGCGACCAAGCGCACCCACCCCGATGACAATCGGGCGGTGAAACCCAATCGCGAGCCCGGCTCCAGCGGCCCCAGGCCTGGGCAAACCCGCGGTAATCCGTCTATGGCTCGGACGGTCTACATTCTCTATTTCGTGGCTATCATTTTCAATTTCGCCGCCCTTGTGGGGTTTGCGCTAGCCTGGTCCTTCCGCAAAGAAGCCCAAGGGACCTGGGTTGCGACCCATTATCAATTCCAAATCAGGACGTTTTGGATAGGCTTAGGTATAGTATTGGGGGCGTTTCTCGCCCTGGCCTCTGGGGCAAATTCCCTGGGTTTGATGACCATGTTTGTGTGGCTCATCTGGACCCTGACCCGCACCTACAAGGGCTGGAAACTGTTGTCCGTCGGCAAGCCCATCCCCGACCCGGAAACCTTGTGGTGGTAATCGGCTAAATCATTCCTCGTTGCAATACTTGCGGGTTTTAGATTATCCCGCCCAGTGGCGACGATGGGTCGGCGTACAGCTTTTTCGCCATGCGCCCGGCAAGATAAGCGTCGCGCCCGGCCTGAACCGCATGCTTCATGGCCCGAGCCATGCGCACCGGGTCTTTGGCCTCGGCGATTGCGGTGTTCATGAGTACCCCATCGCATCCCAGTTCCATGGCAACGGTAGCGTCGGATGCGGTGCCGACCCCCGCATCGACAATCACCGGGACTTTGGTCTGTTCAACGATCAGACGCAAATTCACTGGGTTTTGAATCCCCAGGCCCGAGCCAATGGGCGCCGCCAGTGGCATGATCGCGGCGCAGCCCATGTCCTCCAATTTCCTGGCAAACAGCGGATCGTCCGAGCAATAGACCATGACCTGGAAGCCATCGGCGATCAGCGCCTCGGCCGCCGACAATGTTTCCGGCATATCCGGGTACAGGGTTTTCTGATCCCCCAGGACCTCGAGCTTCACCAGAGACCAGCCACCGGCCTCCCGCGCCAATCGCAAGGTCCGCACCGCCTCGGCCGCCGTAAAACACCCCGCAGTGTTGGGCAAATAGGTATAAATTTTTGGATCCACATAATCGGCCAACATGGGCTGGGACGGATCGGCGATGTTCACCCGGCGCACGGCCACGGTGACCATATCGGCACCGGAGGCCTCGATGGCCCGAGCGGTTTCTTCGAAATCTTTGTATTTGCCAGTGCCGACAATCAGTCGGGACTCCAACGTGGTCCCGGTCACCACCAGGGGATCCCGGGGGCCCGCCTTGGTATCATCGCCGCCGCCGATGAAGTGGACGATCTCCAGGGAATCGCCATCCGCCACCTGGGTCTGGGGGTGCTCGGACCGCGGCACGATTTCCAGATTGCGCTCTAACACCACCTTGCGGGGATCAATTTCCAACTCCCGCAACAAGGCCTCCAGGGAAATCGGTGCGGGGAATTCCCGCGCTTTGCCATTGATCGTAACCCGCATAGTGTCCGCAATCCTTGTTGGTGCCGTGGCCCTGAGTATGGTGCGGGGCCCGGGCCGGTTCAACTGTCCCGATGTCCCTGGGGCATGATATAAGAAACCGACCAGCCCGGGGATCTCCCGTCCGGGTTCAATCCACCGGTACCCCACTGCGGTAGTCCATGGCCTCAACTATCCTCATTTTGAACGGCCCGAACCTGAATTTGCTGGGGTTCCGGGAGCCGGATGTCTATGGCTCCGAAACCCTAGATGACATCCAGGCCCGGGTGGAAGCCAAGGCGGCCGAACTGGGGATGGAAGCCGATTTCCGCCAGAGCAATGCTGAACACGAACTGGTGGAATGGATCCAGGTGGCCGGAGGCACCACACAAGGCATCATTCTGAATGCCGGCGCCCTCACCCATACCTCGGTGGCGATCTTGGATGCCCTCCAAGCCGTGAGGTTGCCGTTGGTCGAAGTGCACCTGTCGAACATTTTCCGCCGGGAACATTTCCGCCAGCAGTCGTATGTCAGCCGCGCCGCCGATGGCATGGTCGCGGGCTTTGGCGGGGACGGTTACGTGTTAGCCATGGAGGCCATGGCTGGGTTGTTGGCGAAGAAAGAATAAAAACGCATGGCACACCCCAAAGTCGACGCAGAGCTAATCGCCGAATTAACGGCCCAACTGGAAAAGAACGGCCTGACCGAATTGGAATGGTCCGAGGGTGATCAAACGATCCGGGTGGTGCGCAATTCTGCTGCTGTCAGCGTTGCTGCCCAACCCGCCCGGGTCGCCGCGCCTGAACCTGAACCCGTTGCACCCTCACCCGCCGCTCCGGCGTCCGCCGGGCCGGAACCGGGCGATGTGACCTCGCCCATGGTCGGCACGGTGTATGTGGCGCCAGAGCCGAATTCTCCACCGTATGCCCAAGTCGGCGATACCATCACCAAGGGTCAAACGGTGTTTATTGTCGAGGCCATGAAGACCATGAACCCAATCACCGCCCATATGTCGGGGACGGTGGAAGCGGTTCTGATCGCCAACGGCGAGGCCGTGGAATACGGCCAGCCTCTGATGACCATCGTTTAATCGCGGAAATCCTGTGTTTGAGAAAATCCTGATTGCGAGCCGGGGCGAGGTCGCTCTTCGCATCCATCGGGCGTGCCACGAAATGGGCATCCAAACCGTTGCGGTGCATTCAACGGCAGATGCCAAAGCCATGCATGTGCGCCTGGCTGACGAAGCCGTTTGCATCGGCCCCCCCGCTGCCGCCGACAGCTATTTGAATATTCCAGCGATCATTTCTGCCGCCGACATCACCAACACCGATGCCATTCACCCGGGCTATGGATTTTTGTCGGAGAACGCGGGCTTCGTCGACATCGTCGCCGAACACGGCATTACCTTTATTGGCCCGAGCGCCGACCATATCCGCCTGATGGGCGACAAGATCGCCGCCAAGGCCGCTGTGGACAACCTTGGTATTCCCGTAGTGCCGGGCTCCGATGGCGCCGTTGCCACCAAGGCCGAGGCCCGCAAAGTCGCCAACGACGTGGGTTATCCGGTGCTGATCAAAGCCTCTGCCGGCGGCGGCGGCCGCGGCATGAAGTTGGCCCAGACCGATGGGGATATGGCTGAAGCAATGAGCATGGCCCGGGCCGAAGCGGGCGCCAGTTTCGGCGACGACACGGTGTACGTGGAAAAATATTTGGGTTACCCCCGGCACATCGAGGTCCAAGTTCTGGCCGATCAACAGGGCAACGTGATTCATCTGGGAGAACGGGATTGCTCGTTGCAACGGCGCAATCAAAAAGTGCTGGAAGAAGCGCGCTCCCCTGCCCTGAATGCCGAGCAAGGGTCCGAGATCGGCGAGATTGTGTCCGCCGCCATCGCCAAGCTGGGATACCTGGGCGCCGGTACCGTCGAATTTTTGTACGAAGACGGGAAGTTCTATTTCATTGAAATGAATACCCGCCTTCAGGTAGAGCATCCGGTCACCGAGATGATCACCGGGGTCGACATTGTGCGCGAACAAATCCGCATCGCCGACGGTACACCATTGGGCTACACCCAAAACAGCGTCGGGTTCCATGGCCACGCCATCGAATGCCGGATCAACGCCGAACACCCCGTGACCTTTGCCCCCTCCCCGGGCAAGATCACCGACTACCACCAACCCGGAGGCTTAGGCGTGCGTGTGGAATCCGCCCTGTATTCGGGGTACGAAGTGCCGCCCTATTACGATAGCTTGATTTCCAAATTGGTGGTCCACGGCAGCAACCGCAACGAATGTTTAATGCGCTTGCGCCGGGCGTTAGAGGAATATGTCATCGCCGGGATCGACACGACCCTGGATCTGCACCGGTTGTTGGTGGCCGACCCGGAGTTTGTTGAAGGAACCTATGACATACATTGGCTGGAATCGTTCGCCTCTCGCGCCTAGGCAGGCGCGGGCTCGCTGTGGTTAGAATCGTTCTCCTCTCGCGTGGTAGGAGAATAGAGCACAGGCAATGAGCCGGATCACCATCGACACGCTGCTTCGCGCCTATGCCAACGGCATCTTTCCCATGTCGGAAAGCCGCCACGACCCCAACATTTCTTGGTTCGACCCAGACAAGCGCGGCGTCCTGCCCTTGGAAACCTTTCATTTGCCCAGACGCTTGGCCCGCACCGTGCGCCAAGACCGCTATCGGGTCACCATCAACCAGGCTTTCCTGGAGGTGATCGAAGGCTGCGCCAGCCCCCGCCCTGGGCGCTGGACCACCTGGATCAATTCCACGATCATCGAAATGTTTGCGGGGCTGCGGGCCGTCGACCACGCCCACAGCGTCGAATGTTGGGAGGGCGACGAATTGGTCGGCGGCCTATATGGGGTGTCTTTAGGCGCCGCCTTTTTCGGCGAAAGTATGTTCAGCACCCGGGACAACGCCAGCAAAGTTGCCTTGACCCATTTAATTGCGCGCTTGCATGTGGGGGGGTTCCAGCTATTGGACACCCAATTCGTGACGGACCACCTGGAAAAATTCGGCGCTGTTGAGATTCCCAGGGATGACTATTTGCGGCGCCTAGATACGGCGGTCGCCAAAGACGCTGACTTTTACGGATTGGCGGCGGGTGCCCCGGGCAGCGCGATCCTCGCCGCTCTGCAATCGATCACCCAAACGTCATAGACCGCATGTTCCATTGCCGACAGGGCGGGACTGGACGCGAACATCCACCCGCTGAACACCAGCACCGGCAGCACACCGGGCTGGACTTCTAGAACTTCCAAAAAAGCGGTGGTTTCAGGAGGCTCGGTTGGCGGCGTCTTGGTACAGGTGCGCGCGGTGATGCGCAGGGATCCGAAACGCACCGCTTCGTTCAAGGGAGCGCTGATGGTGGAAATGCGGGCGGTGACTTTGTCCAGGCCTTGGAGCACCGCGACGCTTAGAATTGGTTCCGCATCTTGGGCCAAAGCCGGGCCATAAATCCCTACCAGCACCAACAAGCCAAGGCCTAAGGTTGCCCGGGCCAATTGTCGCGATCGCCTAGGGATCACCGCTGCCAAAGGCGAACTGCCCGAGCAGTTTTTCGATACTAATCGACGACTGGGTGAAGCGGATCAAGCCACCGGCCGCCAGCATTTCGTCCGATGGGCCTGGAATAATTGCCAAATAGCGCCCCCCCAGCAAGCCTTCTGAAACGATCTCCGACGACGAGTCCACCGGGACTGGAACGCCTTCGTCGATGGACATGGTCACCACCGCCAAATACGTGGCGGGGTCCAATTCCTGGGCCACCACCGTACCCACTTTGATGCCGCCGACTTGGACGTCTGCGCCCACCGCCAAGCCATCCACCCGGTCGAATTTGGCGATCAACTCGTAGCCCTTGACTGCGCCCACGTCCGAGACGCCAAACGCAAACACCAGGAAGGCTGCGGCGACAATGACCACCACCGCTCCCAGTAAGGTCTCAAGAAGGGTTCCGCCCATGCCCTATTCCGGTTGCCAGGGTTCGTAGTCACCGGTGGCGTGGGGTCGCACACCCCCTGCCGCGACGCTGCCCGGTGGCCGATAGGCCGCCGGTGTGCCGGTCAAATTCTCTTCGTGCGGGGCCTCCCAATCATGTTGCTTGACCATGTTTTTGGGGGCCTCAACCACCGTGTGGTGGAGCCAGCGGTGCCATTCGGGCGGAACTTTCGAGGCTTCTACTTCACCGTTGTACAGGACCCAGCGCCGGGGATAGCCCCGGCGGATCGACGCGGTGTCCTGAAAGTAGCGGTTGCCGGGCCCGTCTGTCCCCATCAGTTCGCCGCGGGTGCGGGTGAACAGCGTCGTCCCCATGGGCTCGTTCAGCCACCAAGTGAAAATGCGTGCGCCAAGTCCCATTCGCTGCGTGTCTCCAGTTTGGAAGGCTACCGCCGAGAATATTGCACCAGCATTCGCCGCCGTCCAGAGCAGAAGGCATCAATTTGGTGGCGGAAATATGGCGGCACCCTGACGGCCTTAAGCGACGTGTCGAAGCCGAAAAGGGCGCCCCGAGGGAGCGCCAGCCGCAGAGGACTCCTAATTCTAGTTGGAGGGCGATTCCCCCCAGACCCGAAATAGCGCGCCGACTAGAAGCAGGAAAAGAGCCGCTAGGGCTCCGCTAACGAAGGTCAAAATCACCACATCAGGGGTGTTGCTCCCGCCAAATAATAAGCCGACGCCCAAAATGGTTATTGTCGTCACCCCAGTCATAATTGCCAATATTTTCGCCCAACGGAACAAGCGCCCAGAGATGTACATCCGTTGAAAATGGCTTTCTCCCCCACCGTCCGCAAGCCTAAAGCGCCGCATTTTCCCTGGCGATGTTTTCGCGCTGCTCAGCAAAGGCCCGGCGAAACCGTGTGTGGTTTTCGGCCATGCCGTGATGGTCCGGCTTTAGATAGCCCTGGAAGCTCGCCATTGTCTTCCAACCCTTGCCCCCAAGGGCGCAGCAGGCGTGCCGCAGTTGGGAAAATTAAGACCATAATTTTTAAAGGGATACTAAATCCAAGGGAAATGTTGTCTTTGGCTGGAGTCCCGCCCCAATCAAGGGTGAGACACAATATATTGTGTTTTCCTAAAATTTCGGCACAAAATATGTTGACCGAATGGGTGCCAAAGATACAAAATGCTTGCGAATGTGGATGCCCCTGAACAGGGAACACGGGGCGGAGAAACCGCGACCAAGAACCTATGAGCTTTGATTGGTGCCCAAATGTTGAACCTCGAAACTGTCGGGCAAAGCTACGGGCGTGGGGTTGCCAAAGTTGGTGTTGGCGGGGAGGCGGTAAATGCAAGCATGAGAAGAAGGCTAAAGAGATGATTTAAGTCTCCCACTCACGCCAAAATAAAATCCTAAAAACGGGGTGCGCAGCTAAAAAAAAACGCTGCATTTTCTGTTTGTACTTCTGTTGAAAACCCTCTGTTTTTCTTAAAATTTCTAACTCCACTTTTCATTTGACTTGACGTAAACAGCCGCTATATCTAGTGGCTGTTTTGCGATCAGATACTACATGTAGTGGGGAACGATGCGGATCAAGCGGCACTTTACGAAACCCGGCGGCACGCCATACGGCGCCATTAACTTCGAGGCGGCGTCGACAGAAATTCGCAACCCTGACGGCTCGTTAGTGTTTGGTCTGGAGGCATTTATGGTCCCCAGCCAGTGGTCCCAGGTGGCACGGGACGTTTTGGCGCAGAAATATTTCCGCCGGGCAGGTGTACCCACAGCCCTGACACCGGTTGAAGAAAATACCGTCCCCAGTTGGCTGTGGCGCAACGCCCCCGACGAGGCCGCTCTGGCCAAACTGCCCGAAGATCGCCGGGACGAGGGCGAGACCGACGCCCGCCAAGTGTTCGATCGCCTGGCCGGAACCTGGACCTATTGGGGCTGGAAAGGCGGCTATTTTGATTCCGAAGACGACGCCGAGGCCTATTTCGACGAGTTGCGGTACATGCTGGCGGCGCAAATGGGCGCTCCCAATTCCCCCCAGTGGTTCAACACCGGCCTGCATTGGGCCTATGGCATCGACGGCCCGGCCCAGGGTCACTATTACGTGGATTTCGAGACCGGCGAGACCGTGCGCTCGGCCAGCGCCTATGAGCACCCCCAGCCTCACGCCTGCTTCATCCAGGGCATCGACGACAATTTGGTCGGCGAAGGCGGCATAATGGATTTGTGGCAGCGCGAAGCCCGGCTGTTCAAATATGGCTCTGGTACCGGCAGTAATTTTTCATCCCTGCGCGGCGAAGGCGAAAACCTGTCCGGCGGGGGCAAGTCATCGGGGCTGATGAGTTTCCTGCGCATCGGCGACCGAGCCGCAGGGGCGATCAAATCCGGCGGCACCACCCGCCGCGCCGCCAAGATGGTGGTGGTGGACGTGGACCACCCGGACATCAAAAAATTCATCAATTGGAAGGTGAACGAAGAACAAAAAGTTGCCGACTTGGTGACTGGCTCCAAAACCAACGCCAAGCACCTGAATGCGGTCCTGAAAGCCTGCCAGGCGATGGAAGGCGATGGGCGGTTCACCCCATCGGACAATCCAGAACTGAAAAAGGCCATCCGCGCCGCGCGGGTCGCCCAGGTCTCGGAAAATTACATTCAGCGGGTGATCCAATTCGCCCGCCAAGGCGTCACCGAAATGGACTATCCAGTTTATGATACCGATTGGAACGGCGAGGCCTATTACACCGTGTCGGGTCAAAACGCCAACAACACCGTGCGGGTCACCGACGACTTTTTACGGGCCGTGCAAGACGGTGAAGATTGGTCGTTGCGCCAGCGCACCGACGGCAAGGTCACCGAAACCGTGCCCGCCGCCGACCTGTGGGACAGCATTGGCGCGGCGGCGTGGTCGTGCGCCGATCCGGGGCTGCAGTTTCACACCACCATCAATGACTGGCACACCTGTCCCGCCGGTGGCGAAATCACCGCGTCTAATCCCTGTTCCGAGTACATGTTTCTGAATGACACCGCCTGCAATTTGGCTTCCGTCAACTTGATGGCGTTCCGTCGCGACGACGGCACCGCCGATACAAAGTCCTTTGAGCACGCCACCCGCCTGTGGACCATCGTTCTGGAAATTTCCGTTTTGATGGCCCAGTTCCCGTCGGAGCGCATCGCCACGTTGTCCTACAAATATCGCACTCTTGGGTTGGGCTACGCAAATCTCGGCGGCTATTTGATGGCCTCCGCTGTGCCCTATGACAGCGACCAGGGCCGCGCCATTTGCGGCGCGATCACCGCGCTGATGACCGGAACTGCTTATGCCACATCTGCCGAAATGGCGGCGGAACTCGGGACTTTCCCAGAATTCGAAGCCAACCGCGAACCCATGATGCGGGTCATGCGCAATCATGCCCGCGCCGCCGGCGCCCTGGGCGGCGACTACGAAGGCCTTCACATGAACCCTGTTGAACTGGACGCCAAAAGCTCCGCCGACACAGGGTTGGTGAAGGCCGCGCGGGACGCTTGGTTGAGGGCGCTGGAGCTGGGTCAAATCCACGGTTTCCGCAATGCCCAATCCACCGCCATCGCCCCCACCGGCACCATCGGCCTGATCATGGATTGTGACACAACAGGGATCGAGCCGGACTATGCGTTGGTGAAATTCAAAAAGCTGGCGGGCGGCGGCTATTTTCGCATCATCAATCACAGCGTCCCCATGGCCCTGGAAACCTTGGGCTATGAACGGGACACGGCCGCACACATCGTCGCCTACGCGGTGGGCCACGGAACTTTGGACGGGGCTCCCGGGGTCAATCACGAAACTCTGATGGAGCTTGGCTTCACTAAGAAGGTCATCCGCGCGGTGGAAACGGCCCTGGCCAATGCTTTCGATATTCGCTTTGCCTTCAACAAGTGGACCCTGGGCAAAAAGTTCTGCACCAACATTCTGGGGTTGGAACTATCGGCCCTAGACGACCCCAGTTTTGAGATGCTCCCGGCCTTGGGATTTACAGCGACCGAGATCGACGCCGCCAACCAGTTTTGCTGCGGCACCATGACACTGGAAGGTGCCGAAGGCATAGACGAAGCGCACTTGGCCGTTTTTGACTGCGCCACCCCGTGCGGTGTCAAAGGCACCCGGGTGCTGGCTTATCGCAGCCACATTTTGGCCATGGCCGCTGCCCAGCCGTTTGTGTCGGGGGCGATTTCCAAGACTATCAACATGCCGAACACGGCCTCCGTCCAGGACTGCAAAGACGCCTATATGATGTCGTGGCAATTGGGCTTGAAAGCCAACGCCCTGTACCGGGACGGCTCCAAACTGTCCCAGCCGTTGGCCACCGCCTTGGAAGCCGACATTGCCATCGACGACGACGAAGACGTGGGGGCCGAGGCACCCCAGGTGCAGGCCCAGCCGGCGCAAGTGGTGGCCGAAAAATTAGTCCAGGACATGGTGGCAAGGCGCCGCCGCTTGCCCCAACGGCGCAAGGGCTACACCCAAAAGGCCACCGTCGGCGGCCACAAAGTTTACCTGCGCACCGGCGAATACGACGACGGCCAGATCGGCGAAATCTTCATCGACATGCACAAGGAGGGCGCCGCCTTCCGCAGCCTGATGAACAACTTCGCCATCGCCATATCCATCGCCCTGCAATACGGCGTGCCCATGGAGGAATTCGTCGAAGCCTTCACCTTCACCCGGTTCGAGCCGTCAGGAATGGTTGAAGGCAACGCCGCCATTAAAATGGCAACGTCGGTGGTGGATTACATTTTCCGCGAACTAGCGGTGTCATACCTGGGCCGCAATGATTTGGCCCACGTTGGCCCCGATGATTTGCGCAGCGATTCCGTCGGCGAAGGTGGCCACCATGAATCCCCCCCACCCGCGGTGTTGGCCGAAGCCGCCGCCGCGTCGCCCATGGCCAGCAATGGCTACGCCCGCAGCAATCTGTATGTGGTCAACGGCGGTGCTCCGGCCGAGGCATCGGTGGCCATGGCCGCTGCGATCGAACAGGTACACGAAGCCACGATTGCAGTCGCGGGCGGAGCAGCCGTGGCCTTGGCCACTTCATCGACCACCACCACGACCCGCGCCGTTGTTGGTGCGGCTGCCGAGGCCCGAATCAAAGGTTATGAGGGTGACGCCTGCGGTGAATGCGGAAACTTTACCTTGGTGCGCAACGGCACGTGCATGAAGTGCATGACCTGCGGCTCCACCAGCGGGTGCTCATGAGCACCCAGGAAAATGGTCCAGATTATTTTGGGATCCGCCATGCCCACATGGCGGTGTTGCGGGCAGCGGCCAGCGCATGTTCCCGATGCGCCGCCCGGCCTGCGTTCGAACGGGTAGTATCAGTAGTTTTAGATCCTCCCTGATCAACTGGACGTGCTGCGAACCGTACCCACGGTTCGCGGCGCGTCCTTTTTTCAACCCGGAAATTTCCGTGCAGATCACGCCCGTTTGGGCGCTGCCGCTGGGACCCCAGCGGGTGCAACGAAAAGTCTTAAGGCCTTACTCCGTCGGCTCGATCTTTTTCTGCGGCATGACCACTTTGATGTGGGCGTCTTTCAGAGCTTGCTCAGGCACCACGGCAGGGGCGGCCATCATTAAATCCTGGGCGTTTTGGGTCATCGGGAAAGCAACGATTTCACGCAGGTTGGGCTCCCCCGCGATCAACATGACGATGCGATCGATACCCGGGGCGATGCCGCCGTGGGGTGGCGCACCAAAACGAAAGGCGTTGAGCATGCCGCCGAATTTTTCTTCCACATCGGCGGAGGAATACCCGGCGATATCAAACGCCTTCACCATAATGTCCGCCCGATGATTTCGAATGGCTCCGGAGGATAATTCCACGCCGTTACAGACGATGTCGTACTGATAGGCCAGCACATCCAACGGGTCTTTTTCGTTCAGGGCCTCCAAGCCGCCCTGGGGCATAGAAAACGGATTATGGCTGAATTCGATCTTGCCCGCTGTTTCGTCGAATTCGTACATGGGGTAATCGACGATCCAACAGAATTTGAAATCGTTGCTTTGACCCAATTCCAAATCTTTGCCCACCTTAGTGCGCGCCAGCCCGGCCAACTCCTCCGCCTTGTTCGGCTGGTCGCAGGCGAAAAACACCCCGTCGCCAGGATTTAGTCCGGCAGCCTCCCGGATCATCTCGATCCGTTCAGCGTCGAGATTTTTGGCGATTGGGCCTTTTGCGTTGCCGTCGTATGGGAACTGGATATACCCCAATCCCGGCCATCCTTCGGCCCGGGCCCAATCGTTCATTTTATCGAAAAAGCTGCGGGCCCGGCTCGTCGCTGCACCGGGGGCCGGTATGGTCCGCACCACTGCGCCCTTTTCGATGGCTTTGGCAAAAACACCGAAGCCTGAACCCCTAAACGCTTCGGTGACATCGGCGATTTCGATGGGGTTGCGCAGATCGGGTTTGTCTGAGCCGAATTTAAGCATGGCTTCTGCGAAAGGAATGCGCGGGAAAGGCCGCACCACGTCTTTGCCAGTGAATTCTTCGAAGACTGCGGCAATGACCGGCTCGATGGCGTCGAAAACATCCTCCTGCTCGACAAAACTCATTTCCATGTCGAGCTGGTAAAACTCGCCGGGGGAGCGATCAGCTCTGGCATCCTCGTCGCGGAAACACGGGGCGATCTGAAAATAGCGATCGAACCCAGACACCATATACAGCTGTTTGAACTGCTGAGGAGCCTGCGGCAGCGCATAGAATTGCCCGGGGTGCAGACGGCTGGGGACCAAATAGTCCCGAGCACCTTCCGGCGACGAGGCCGTCAAAATCGGTGTCTGCAATTCGGTGAAGCCTTGGTCCACCATGCGTCGGCGGATGCTGGTGATGACCTTTGATCGCAAAATAATATTGTGGTGCATCTTTTCCCGGCGCAGGTCCAAGAACCGATAACGCAGGCGTAAATCTTCGGGGAATTCCTGGTCACCGAAGACCTGGATCGGCAATTCTTCCGCCGGTCCCTGAATCTCCAACTCCGCGATGCGCACTTCCACCTGGCCGGTTGGCAACGCCGGATTGATTGTTTCGGAACTGCGCGAAACCACTGGACCGGTGACGGTGATCACACTTTCCGGTCGGGCGTCATCTACGGCCTTGAATGTCTGCTCGTCGGCTTCCACCACGCATTGGGTGAGCCCGTAATGGTCGCGCAAGTCCACGAACAGCAGATTGCCGTGGTCGCGCTTACGATGAATCCAGCCTGAAAGGCGTACGGTCTCGCCGACGTGTTGTTCCGTCAGGGTGCCGCAATTGTGAGTGCGGTACGGGTGCATGTCTTGAATGAAAACTCCAGGAATTCCAGGGTAAAATGCGCGCGCAAGAGCACACGGAACCCCGCTGAGTGTCAAGGGCGCGGCGGCTGGCGTAGCGGGCCAACCCCTTCCTGGGGTAGCTTCCGGCGTGGTATAGTGGGACCAATGAATATAATCACGACAACCGCGGACTTGGCCGCCGCGTGCACCCGCTTGGCCGAAGCCGATTACGTTACCATCGACACCGAATTCATCCGCGAGACCACCTATTGGCCCCTGTTATGCTTAGCCCAGTTGGGTGGCCCTGACGGAGCGTTGGCAGTGGATGCCTTGGCCGATGGCCTGGACCTTGCGCCGCTGTTCGAGCTGTTGGTCGACCCGAACACGTTGAAGGTGTTCCATGCCGGCCGCCAGGATGTGGAAATTTTTTATCATCTAGCCAGCGCAATCCCCTCGCCCATGTTCGACACCCAGGTGGCAGCCATGGTCTGCGGATTTGGCGATTCCGCCGGATATGAGACCTTGGTTTCCAAGCTGACAGGCAAGTCCCTGGACAAACAGTCCAGGTTTACCGATTGGCGGCAACGCCCCCTGACCGACCGCCAATTGAACTATGCGCTGGGCGACGTAACCCATTTGCGGGTGGTGTATGAGAACCTGTCCGCCAAGCTGAAAAAGACCGGCCGTGAAAGCTGGCTCACCGAGGAAATGGCGGTACTGACTAGTCCCGACACCTATTCCAGCCACCCGGAAGAGGCCTGGCGGCGCTTGAAGATCCGGTCATCTGAGCGGCGGTTTTTAGGGCTTGTCCGGGAAATCGCCGCATGGCGGGATCGCGAAGCGCAATCCCGGGACCTGACCCGCAATCGGATTTTGCGGGACGAAGTGTTGATGGGAATCGCTGCCCATCCCCCCGGCAATGCCACGGAGCTCGGCGCCATTCGCGGCGTATCCAAGGGCTTTGCCGACAGCAAGGGCGGAAAATCATTATTGGTCGCCGTGGCCGATGCCTTGGCCCTGCCCGATGCTAACCTGCCCAAGCGCAAACGCAACAAGCCCCCGGCGGCGAGCGTCGGGCCGACCATCGACTTGCTCAAGGTTCTGTTGAAAATGAAATGCGAAAACCACGGGGTGGCGCCGAAAATGGTCGCCTCTAGTTCCGACCTTGAACAAATCGCCTCGGGCAACGGGGTTTCCACCCCGGCCATGTCTGGCTGGCGGCACGAGATTTTCGGTGCCGATGCCGTGCGCTTGGTGTCTGGCGAAATCGCGCTAGGTGCAGGCCTGGGTGCCGGGGTCCAGGTGCTTGAGCGCCCAAAGGATTAAGGGGTCGCAGCCATGAAGACCTTATTTTTGCTCCGCCACTGCAAGGCGGGGTCGACACCGCCAAACGCTGGCGACCATGACCGCCCGCTGTTGGAGTCGGGGATCGCCGACGCCACCGCCATCGGCCAATACCTTGAAAAATCCGGCGCAAAAATCGGTCAGGCCCTGTGCTCTACAGCCGTGCGGGTCGAAGAAACCTTCGAGGCCCTGTCTAAACAATTGCCTGGTGACATCTCCGTCAGGGCAGAACGCTCGCTGTACACCACTACGGCCGGGGGAATTTTGGCCAGCATTAAGGAAACCCACACCGAGATCGCCCAGCTGCTAATGATCGGACACGTACCGGCCATCCGAGAACTCGCGATCGCCCTGTGCGGCGGCGGCAGCCCCCCATTAGTGGCGGCCCTGACCAAAGGGTTTTCGTCGGGCACCATGGCGACGCTCACATTCGACATCCCCGACTGGACCGGCGTCGGCTTGCGCGCAGGTGCCCTGTCGGATTTCATTGCGCCAGAGCAGTTGCCCGCGCGCTAGCTGCTTGAATCTACCACTTCAAAATCGTGGGTGATGGTGGCGGTTTTCGCCATCATCATGGATGCTGAGCAATATTTTTCAGCGGACAGAGCGATGGCCCGTTCCACTTTGTCGGGATTTACTCCCCGCCCCGTCACTACAAAATGAATGTGAATTTTGGTAAAGACTTGGGGGTCTTCTTCCGCCCGCTCGGCCTCTAATTCCGCCATCACATTGTCGATCGGCTCGCGACCCTTCTCCAAGATATTGACTACATCCCAAGCCGTGCAGCCGCCCGTACCCATCAATAAAAATTCCATGGCACTGGCGAAAAGGCGGTTGCCGTCTTCCCCCTTGGTGGTCCCCAACAAGTGCCCGTGTCCACTGCCTGATTCGGCCAGAAACGTCCGGTCCTCGACCCATTTAATGCGCGCTTTCATAGCCTGCCTCTTCTCAGTTGTTCACTAGTCGCCAAAACCTGGCGCGCCAACGGTACAGTAATCGCCCGGCCCTGGGCCATGGCCGCAGCGTCCATGGCTTTCACCGCTTTGCGATAGGCATCGAACGAACGTTCCAGTCGCGGGACCAAAAAGGCGATGACCTCGGCCCTCACTTCCAGCTGACGATCGGCAAAATTCTTGACCATGACCGCCGCCAGCAGCGCCTCATCAGGCGGGCCTATTTCCACCGCCGGGATCGCCCGCAATCGTGACCCCAGATCGGCCAGGGTGAGGGACCACCGAGCAGGCGGCGTGGGTGCGATGAACAGCAAACTGCCACCCTGATCCAGGTGTAAATTGTACAAATGCAACAGCGCGGCTTGATCAAATTCAGGCGGGTCGGCTGAAAATCCCCAGTCCGCTTCATCCAGGATAACTCCACCGGATCTCACCAATTCTTCCGGCCGACTGTTGGCCAGATTTTCAGGTGAAAGATTGTTGGCGCCAGCGCGGGCCTGCCACACTGCCGCCAAATGGGATTTCCCGCACCCTGGCCCACCGTGAACCACCAAGGTTCGCCAATCGGGCCAGCGATCGATCCAGGCCGTGGCGTCGGTGTTGCACGAGGCTACCAAAAAATCGTCCCGCCCCAACGCTTGGCGATGACCCAAATTCAAGGGCAACTGAACGGGGGCGGTGGTCACTCTTCTAGCTTTAGCGGTGCTGCTGGTTTTTGCACGGGCTCAGATGGCTGTTGTTCTTCTTCCGCTGGCGGCCCCAGCACATCGACAACACCCTCGACATATTGGGCATCTTGATACAGTGCACTTTCGTGGTACTGCTCCACCGAGAATCGCACCAGCACGCCTACCGCCGCCGTCACCGGCACTGCCAACAACACCCCGACAAACCCGAACAGGGCACCCCCGGCGAGCACGCCGAACATCACCCACACCGGATGCAGGCTAACGCTGCCCCCCAACAGTTTGGGCTGGAGAACTGCGGATTCCAGTATTTGCCCCGCCGCAAACACCGCCGCCAGCAACGCCAAATGCCCGGGATCGATGCCCCATTGCAGCAGGCCCACCACCAGCGCAGTGGCCAGTCCCACCACCATGCCGACAAAGGGCACGAAGGACAAAATGCCCGTGCCCAAACCAATCACCAAACCGAATTCCAGGCCCACCGCAGTCAGGCCGATGGCGTAAACAACCCCCAACGACAAGGCCACCAAAGTCTGGCCACGGACAAATCCGGACAGGACCTTGTCGATACGCCCCAGTTGTTCGCGGATCACCGGCGCTTGACGCCGCGGCATCAGGCCGTCGATGCGGGCGACGATTTCGTCCCAATCCCGCAGCAAATAAAACGCCACCACCGGGGTAATCAACACCAATGAAATAAGGTTGAAGAACACCAAACCACCGGTCCACAGACGTCCCACAGCGGTCGCTAACCATACCGTATATTTTGCCGTCAGCCCTGTTGCGGCCTCCACCACTTGGTCGGGGCTTTCGATGAATGGGAAGCGCTCCGCCGCCAGGGCAACAAGCGGCACCAACCAATCCCTGGCATCGGCGATGTATTGTGGCAGCCGGTTCACAAACCCCACCACTTGGTTTTGCAGCACCGGGTACAGCACCAAGATCACAGCTGTCACTAGCGAAAAGAATACTGCCGTTAAGACCGCCGTAGCCCAGGTTCGAGACAGGCCCCAAGCTTTTAATTTGCCCGCTGCCGGATCGAGCAGATAGGCCACCGCCATGCCGGCAACGAACGGCAATAAAATGCCCCGCAGGAAATAGACTAGCACCCCCAACACCACCACGGATGCCAGCCAAAACAACGCTTGTCTGCGACCGCTCATTCAACCCCCAATTTTGATATGAGGCGGATGACCCAAAAGCCGTCCTCGGCAGCCAACTGAATATCACGCTGGGCGAGGGCCAATGCCAGCCGTTCCGGCCCGCCAAAAAACCCCACTTCGATGTGCGCGGCAGATTTGGAGATATCGCTCAGCACGATTTTTGTGACTTCCGGGGCTTGCTCCAGACGCGCCCTGATCGCCACCCAATCGGCCAGATCGGTGATGGGAATGGTTGCCGCTAAGCGGGCTTCGGCCCCGGTCTCCAGCAAAGTGTCGGCTTTCCACTGCTCCTCCAAGCGGATGGTGATTTCGCTCACCGCCCGAGCAAGCAAGTCTTCGATAGTTTCCTGGGGCTGGCCGCGAAAGGATTCGATCGTGGTGCGATCCGCCGCAGGGCCAAACCGGTGCAACGCCACATTGATGGTCTGAGCGCGGGAAGCAATTTCTGTGGTCAGCGTGGCGTGGGCAACCAGAGCGTCTTCGACCCCATAGCGTCCGGCAATGGCGGCGATCTGGCCACGGTTGCCTTGGACGGCTTGGCCCGCCCCGATCAACGCCACATCGGTTAGATCGCCGTTGGGAATAACCAGAGGCAACAGGGAATCTCGCCCCAGCACCGATCCCCATGCGGATCGCCACGGGTTGGGATCGTCCCACAACAGGTCTGTCCCCGCCGTGCTGAACACCGGCAGCACCAACAACGGCTTGCTGGCCGTCTCAGCGAACGGGATTCCTTGCGCCCTCAGCAAGGCCCGCACCGCTTCCCGCTGAAAACTGATGGTCAGGCTGGCAAGGTAGCGGGTGGCCGAGGTGCGCTCGTTGCCCACCTCGATGCCATAGACCAGCGCGGCTACCCGGTTAGCTTCGGGCTCCCCATGGCGGTCGTAGAAACTGCGCGGAGTCAGACGCTGCAACAGCCGGTGATACGCCGACCGCATGCCCGCCTCCAGAGCCACTTCCCGCGCGGCATTGGCGTCGTCGGCTGTGGCGTCCACCTCCACATCCTGGACCAGAAACACGTCCTGTTGGGCCGCCACCGGGTGGACGCAGAACAGCAGCACCCCCAAAGCGACGAAAAAGCTTGGGATCGTTGCGCTGATCGTTGCAAAGGAATTGGGATAAAGTATGTTCAAGCTTCTTTCCGTTTTCCGCTCGGCCGACCGCTTATGCACCGCATCAACAGCGGCCCAGCATATCAAACGCGGCTCAGCCCCATGAATCAAGGCAACCGTGCAGGTCGAAATGGCTGATTTGGGCTTAGCGGTTCTCATTTCTGGCCGGGGATCCAATCTCCAGGCCCTAATTGACGCATGTGCCGACCCCAAATTCCCAGCCCACATTGTCCGGGTGATTTCAAATAGGCTGGATGCCCAGGGCCTGGATCGCGCGGTAAAAGCCGGGATCGCCACCACGGTCATCGACCACACCAATTACTCCGCCCGGGCCGCTTTTGACGCGGCGTTGTCGGCGGAAATCGACAAGTCCCAGGCTGGACTGGTTTGCCTGGCCGGGTTCATGCGGCTGTTAGGGGATGACTTCGTCGGCAGCCTGGAAAACCGCCTGATCAACATTCACCCCAGTTTGCTGCCCGCCTTCAAGGGCCTGCACGTGCATCAGCGGGTGATCGAAGCCGGGGTTAAAGTCAGCGGCTGCACCGTGCATTTTGTCCGCCCAGAAACCGACGCCGGGCCGATCATTGGCCAATCCGAGGTGCCTGTGCGCGAAGACGATACCCCCGACACCTTGGCCGCGCGGGTGCTGGAGGCCGAGCACAAATGCTACCCCGCCGCGGTGCGACTGATCGCCGAGGGTCGGGTTGATGTGGATGGTGATCGGGTGTTGGTGGACGGGAATTCTGTGTTAGCCAACAATCTCTGAGTCATCGAAAAAGAAGGCGATTTCACGGACGGCTGAGTCCGGCGAGTCCGACCCGTGGGCCGAATTGCGTTCTTTGGATTCGCCAAAATCCTCGCGGATGGTGCCGTCGGCGGCTTCTGCCGGGTCCGTCGCGCCCATGATCTCGCGGTTGCGGGCGATGGCGTCCTCCCCTTCCAAGACCTGAACCACCGCCGGCCCCGATGTCATGAAATCGCAAAGGCTGCCGAAAAACGGCCGCTCGGCATGTTCGGCATAGAACCCTTCGGCCTGTTCCCGGGTCATAGAGATGCGCTTTTGCGCCACCACCCGGAGGCCCCCGCTTTCCAGCTTGTCGAGGATTTTCCCGGTGATGTTGCGGGCGGTGGCGTCGGGTTTGATGATCGAAAAGGTACGCTGGGTGGCCATGTTAAATGTTCCTGACTACTGAAGGAGGCGGGGGGGAATCTTGCGCGGTGTATAGCCTTCCCGGACCATCTCTGCCAAGCCACGGGCCCATTTAGGGCAACAAGGCCAGCTCAAGCACGTCTATTCGGTGTCGTTTTTTTGCCAGCCGCCGAATTCGGATTGCTGCCAATAGGTCAGGTCATGGCCTTGGAATTTCAAGGATTTCCAGCGTTCCCGGGCGGCAGCCAGGGCGGCGCCATCATTGCCATCAAACACATCGAGAACGCGGTAAAGGCTACTGAAATTATTCAAAGAAGCTCCGTCCACCTGGACCAGAACTTCGGCAGAATTCGGGTTCGAGTCCAAGTCGGCAGTCAACAAAATGGGCTGGCCTTCCGGGGCGCCGTCTTTGGTGCTGCCGTGGGGCAAAAACGACTGGGAATCGAACGTCCAAAGGGTCGCGTTCAGGGCCTCAACGCGTTCGTCCGATCCGGCGACAACCAGTGCCCGCATACCATTTTTCAGCACCTTTTCAAGGAGCTTTGGCAGCGCGGCCTCCAGGGTTGATCGTTGGAGATGATAAAAGGCGATCGCCGTCACGAGAGTTTCCGCGCTTAGCAGCTATTCAAAGTTGGCGGCCACCAGCCGGTTCAACAGGCGCACACCAAATCCAGTCGCCCCCCGGGGGTTCGTCGGCTTGTCTTTGTAGGCCCAGGCGGTCCCGGCGATATCAATGTGGACCCAGGGCACGTCACCGACAAACCGTTTCAGGAACTGCGCCGCGGTGATGCTGCCCGCCCCTTTGCCGCCGATGTTTTTCATATCAGCGATGTCCGAATCGATTTGCCGGTCGTAATCCGCGCCTAAGGGCAAACGCCAAACCACTTCCCCCGATTCCCGGCCGGCGGAGGTGAGTTGCCACGCCAAATCATCGTTGTTGGAGAAAATCCCGGCGTGGTGATAGCCCAAGGATACTATCACCGCACCCGTGAGGGTGGCCAAGTTGATCATGGCGCCGGGTTGGAATTTCTCTTTGGCGTACCACAGGCAATCGGCCAAAACCAAGCGGCCCTCGGCGTCGGTATTCAGAACCTCGATGGTCTGCCCGGACATGGAAGTCACCACATCACCCGGGCGCTGGGCTCCAGCAGACGGCATATTTTCCACCAGCCCGATGACCCCCACGACGTTTGCTTTCGCTTTGCGACCGGCCAGGGCGCGCATGGCGCCGATGACGGCTGCCGACCCGGCCATATCGAATTTCATTTCTTCCATACCCGACGCAGGCTTGATGGATAGACCACCGGAATCAAACGTCACGCCCTTGCCGACCAACGCCAGGTCAGTCTTTTTCGAGCGCGGCTTGCCGTTCCATTGCATGGTCACAACATAGGGGTCTTGGTCACTACCCTGGGCCACGCCTAACAATGCGCCCATGCCCAGCTTTTCCAGCCGAGCCTTTCCCAAAACATCGACCTTCACGCCCAACTTAGCCAAACTGCGGGCGCGCCCGGCCAAGGCCTTTGGCGTCATGACATTGCCCGGCTCCACTACCAAATCCCGAGCATAATTGACACTGTCGGCCACCGACGCCATGGATTTGAACGCCTTACGGGCCTTGGTCACCGGATCCGTTAAGATAACGACGGAGGTGACGCTGGGTTTGCGTTCGGGCTTTTCTTTGGTGCGATAGCGGCCGAACCGATAGCTCCCCAGAATTGCCCCAGCAGCAACCCGGGCCGCAGATTCTGCCACAGAAACATTGGCGCCGGGAACCGCATCCACGGCAATGGAAACTTTGCTCTCGCCGGTGGCCGAAACCCGTTTGACCATCGCACCGCCCAGGGCTTCCAACGCTAGCCGGTCAAAGTCTGAGCCCTTGCCAATCCCCGCCAGAATAATGCGGCCAAGGCGTAACCCAGTCGGGGCAACGATTTCAAGAAATTGACCTTTTTCGCCGGTGAACCGTGGCGCTGCCTTAACCGCCCGGCGCAAACCGCCACTCATGCGGCGATCGACGGCTTTGGTGGTGTCCGTGAATTTCGACCCCCGGAGCGCGGTGAGAACCAGGGTGCCGTCCTTGGGCACGGCGATCTTGGCGAACATGGTCTCCATCGAATTGGCTTCCCCCATTTGCGGCGACCTGGGCCCACGTCATCCCACGGGCAACCCGGCTGCTCAGACCACTATACCGCAAAATACCTAAGGCCTAGGGGTTACCTGGCAAGGGCGGCCAGCCTTCGCGGGCAATCTTTTCACGAACGCCTTGGGCGAAGCTGCGCGGAGTGACCCCAAGCGCTTTGATCATTGGCGCGGGATCAAACCGTTTGTCCTCGACCCCACGGGCAAACTCCTGTGCCGTGAACAGCAGGCGGATCCCCACCAACCCGGCGATCTTGGCGAGGACAACCAAGGCCCCGACCGGGACCGGAAGGATGAAAGTCCGGCGTCCCAAAGCGCGAGCGCACTCCCGCACCATGGCGCTGTACGGAATAGCGATCGGGCCAACAATATCGATCATGGCTGGCAAAGGATCGCTTGATGTGGCGGCAGCCACAACCGCATCGGCAAAATCATCGGCGAACACCGGCTGGACGGTGTTTTTGCCACCGCCCGGCAGCGGCAAGACCAATGGGAATATCCGCGGCCATCGCCGGATCAGACCGAGAATTCGACCCACGTTGCGATCCCCCACCGCCCCGTAAATCATTGACGGGTGGACCATGACCCCAGTCCCGCCGTTTGCCCGCCATTGCAGAAATGCCGCTTCCCCCGCCCGCACAGCGTCGGCAGCGGGATCAACAAGCCCGGTGTATTTGCGCACCGAGCCGGTCACCACCACTGCACAGTCCGATGGCAGCGCGGCCAGCAAGTCCCCGGTAAACTTGGCATGGGCGACGCTGATGACCCTGTCGGCAGCGGCCAGAACACCGGTCATTCCGGCCACATCGGTGAGATCGCCTTTGGTCACTTTGGCCCGAGTATCCAGCCCCTTGAGGCGCGCCGGATCGCGGGAGATCGCCGTAACTTGGTGGCCGGCTTCGCACAGTCGGGCAACCACCAAGACCCCGCTATTGCCGCTGGCGCCTAAAATCGCAATTTTCATGGGCTTGTCCGCACCGTCCTGGGGGTTCCCACGGGACCTGCAGAATCGGCTATACTGCCCCCATGGGCCGAGTCACCCGCTATATCTTGGGTCAAATGATAGCTCCGCTGGCTTTTGTCACGCTGTCATTGACCGCCGTGGTATGGCTGACCCAAAGCTTACAATTCGTCGATATGATCATCAATCAGGGCTTGTCCGCCAGCCGATTCCTGTACCTGACCATTCTGTTAACTCCGGGGTTTTTGGCGCTGATCCTGCCCATCGCTCTTTTCTGCGCCATTCTGTACACGTACCACCGGCTGACATACGACAGCGAAATCATGGTCATACGGGCGGCAGGTTTGAGCCAATGGGCGTTGGCGGCCCCCGCCTTGGTCATGGCGTTTGTCATCGTCGCCCTATCCTATCTGCTTAGCCTGTACCTTGTTCCACTGGGGTTCAGCACCTTCAAGGATTTGCAGTTCGTCATTCGTAACACCCAGGCGTCGGTGCTGTTGCAGGCGGGGGAATTCAACACCTTGACCAGCGGTGTAACGGCCTATGTGCGCGAGCGTGGGGCGGATGGGGATTTGCGTGGCATTTTGGTCCACGACAGCCGCGAGCCTGACCGGCCGGTCACGGTGATGGCCGAGCGCGGCGTGCTGCTGGCCGGGGAAACCGGGCCGCGATTCGTGCTGTTCGAAGGCAACCGCCAGGAGATCGACCTGGATCGGGGCGAGCTAAGTTTACTGTATTTCGAGCGCTATGCCCTGGATCTGGGGATGTTCGACGAGACCTTGGGCACCCGATGGCGAGAGCCGGGAGAACGCTATCTGCCAAATCTGTTGTTCCCATCCAACAGCGACGATGACGTGGCCTATGGCAACGAGCTGCGGGCCGAAGGCCACAACCGCATCGTCAGCCCCTGGTATGGATTGGTGCTGGCGGTGATTGCCCTGGGCGCAGTGTTGTCGGGCGAAGTGAACCGGCGCGGCGCCTGGGTTCGCATCGCCATCGCCGGGTCCGCCGTGGTGGTGTTCGAGGCGATCGGCATGGCCTTGGTTTCGGTGCTGGCAGAGCGCCCGGAACTGACGCCGGTGTTGTACCTGAATGTGGCGGCGGCGCTGGGGGTGGGCGTCTGGGTTGTAAGGGTCAGACGCTGGAGGTTGCCGTTAAGCAGAGATCCGGGCCCACAAGCGGAGGCCACCGGGTAGCCCCATGCGTCTTTCCTACACATTGTCGATGTATCTGGGGCGGCAATTTCTTTTCGGATTTGTCTCCGTGCTGGCGGGATTGATCGGCATGATTTTGTTGTTCGGTCTGGCGGAATTGACCCAACGCGCCACCAATCGGGAGTCGGTTGGATTTCTGGTGGTGCTGCAGATGGCGTTTCTGCAGCTGCCCTTTTTGATGCAAAAGATTCTGCCCATCGCCGTGCTGTTCGGCGCGATGTTTACCTTTATCCGCCTGACCCGCACTCATCAGTTGGTGATTTCCCGCGGAGTTGGCGTGTCGGCCTGGCAATTTTTGGCACCGTCGCTGTTTCTGGCAGTGATTATCGGTGGCTTCGTCGTGACGGCTTTCGATCCATTCTCGTCGGCGGCAATCTCGCGGTTTGAGCAATTGGAGGCGCGGTTTTTACGCGGCCAAAGCAGTCTGCTGGCCGTGTCTCCGTCGGGGTTGTGGTTGCGTCAGACCGCCGCCGATGGCCAATCGGTCATCCACGCCGGGCGCGTCTCACAACAAGGCGAAGAGCTCACGGATGTGACCATTTACCTGTACCAAGGCACCGATCATTTTTTGGGCCGGGTGGATGCCGCGTCTGCGATTTTGCGTGACGGCTTTTGGGAATTGCGGGACGTTTTAATTACCGGACCGGATCAACCCACCCTACGGGAAGATGTTTTTCGGCTGGAGACATCCCTTACAATCAGCCAAATCCAAAACAGTTTTGCGCCCCCTGAGACCTTGTCGTTTTGGGAGCTGCCAGCATTCATTTCTACCCTGCGCGAGGCCGGATTTTCTGCGCTAAATCACCGCATCCACTGGCACACCTTGTTGTCGTCGCCGATGCTTTTGTTCGCCATGGTGTTGATCGCCGCGACGTTTTCATTGCGGGCGGCGCGGCGCGGGTATTCCGGCATGCTGATCGCCGCCGGAGTCTTCGCTGGGTTCCTGTTGTATGGGGTGTCCGACGTGGTCCTTGCCATGGGTTTGTCCGGGGCCGTCCCCGTTGTGTTGGCTGCTTGGGCACCGGCCGGGGTCAGTACCCTGTTGGGGATCGCCGCGATTTTCCAGTTGGAGGACGGCTAGCCCAGTGATTGTGCGCGTTGGAGTATCGGCGTTGGCGTCGTGGGCGTTGGTCATCGTTTTTTTGGGCCAAGCCAATGCCCAGGAACCGAACCCGGTGCTAATTAGGGCGGATTCCCTGTCCCATGACCAGGCCACTGGTATTGTCACCGCTACCGGGGATGTGGAAGTGATCTCCGGTCCCTACACGTTGTTGGCCGACCAAATTGTTTATGACCCGAACATCGATCTGGTGCGGGCAACGGGCGACATCGCGTTGCTAGAACCCAACGGGGACGTAGTGTTTGCCGACGAACTGGAATTGTCAGACGGATTGCGCAACGGCTTCATCTCGGGCATCCGGGTCCTTCTGGCAGATCGGTCCCGCATGGCCGCTGTCCAAGCCCAGCGCACGGACGGCGTGACCGCGGAAATGATCGATGCGATTTTCACCGCCTGCGATACATGCGGCAACAGTGCCGACCCGCCAGTGTGGCGGGTCAAGGCCGAAAAGATCATTCATAACCGAGAAGACCGGCGGATCGATTACATCGACGCTCGCCTTGAATTTTTTGGTTTTCCAGTGGCTTACACGCCGTTCTTCACCCATTCTGACCCCGCCGTGAAACGCCGCACCGGGATCCTGGCTCCGACCTATGGCAATTCCAGCCACCTCGGGCTAAAGCTGGAGGTGCCCTATCATTTTGCCCTGGCCCCGGACCGGGATTTCACCTTTTACCCGGTTTTCACCACCAAAGAAGGCGTGGTCGTGGCCGGTGAATACCGCCAACGCACGGCCACCGGGCAGTTCGAAATCAGCACCAGCGCCACGCGAGCCGATGAACGGGAAGGCTTGGCGAAAACCGGCAGAAAAGTCACCCGCGGGCACGTGGCCGCCGACGGCCAATTCCGCATTGACGACTCAGTGCGATGGGGGTTTTTCGGGTTCCGATCCACGGACGACACTTATTTGCGGCGCTATGATCTTTCCAACGAAAACACCTTGGTTTCCAACGTGTTCATGGAAGCAATGCGGGGCCGCGATTATGCAGCGGTGAATGCCTGGGCTTTCCAGGGCCTGCAGGTGGATGACGACCCCGGCGCTACACCGCTGATCTTGCCGATGATTGATTACCAAACCATCAGTAAACCGGGACGCGTGGGCCAAACCATGAATTTGGGCGCCAATTTTGCCTCACTGACCCGCAATCAGGGGGCCGACAGTCATCGGCTCAGCGCCGTGGCGGGCTGGCGGTTGCCCTACACCTCTCCCCTGGGGGATGTGTATACCGCCACGGCCGCGCTACGCGGCGACATGCTGTTGGTCAGCGGCGTCACCGACCCCGCGGACCCAAACGGCAAATCCTTGGACGGCTATGTAGGCCGCTTGTTGCCCCAGGTAACGTTGGATTGGCGGTTTCCCTTCATCCGCAAAGGCACCGAAACAGACGTTCTGATCGAACCAGTCGTCACGGTGATCGTTGGGCCGCCCGGGGGCAACCCGGATAAAATTCCCAACGAAGACTCCATCTCGTTTGAATTCGACGACACTAATTTGTTCAGCGCCAGCAGGTTTCCGGGATACGACCGTTGGGAAGGCGGGGCCCGGGTTAATTATGGCCTAAAATTTGGGGCTTACAGCCAGGACACCGTGGCAACGGCGATGATTGGCCAAACCCTCCGGCGCCGAGATGACAGCACCTTTGGCGCCCGCAGCGGCTTAGATCAAAACCCATCGGATTATGTGGGTCGGATCAACTTGGACATCGGGCGATACCTACAGATTGGCCAGCGATTTCGCATGGACCGATCGTCGTTTTCCTTGCGCCGCAATGAAATTAACTTTGCCGTGGGGCCAGAAAACTTGCAGTTCTCGGCGGGATACGTTTTCCTCGCTCGTGAGTTATCGACTGATGAGCTTGGGCAGCGTGAGGAGCTCAATTTTTCTGGCCGCGCCGCGTTGAGTAAGGGGTGGACGGCAACGGTGCGATCGCGCCATGATTTATCCAGAGATGGCGGATTGTTGCTGGCGGGGTTCGGATTGATTTACGAGTGCGATTGCGCGCTGTTCAGTGTCGAATTGGTGCGCAGACGCACTGTGGACCGGGATATTTCGCGCTCGACCTCGATCACCGTGCGGATCAAGCTGCGTCATCTGGGCTAGAACTCCATGAAGGATACCATCATTTTTCAGACGCCTACCTCCAACCTTGGCCACTGGCTCCACCTTGCCGCCGGCACACTTTTTTTATCGCTTTGCAGCGTGCCAGCGATGGCCCAGGAGGCCGTTGGGATCGTCGCGATCGTCAATGACGAGATCATCACCGATCTTGACCTTGATCTGCGCCTGCAATTAGCTCTGTCGTCGGCTGGGCTGGCCGACACTTTGGAGGCGCGGGCGAGGCTTGGGGATCAAATTTTACCGTCCCTGGTAGATGAAGCCCTGCAAATTCAAGAAGCCGTACGCCTTGGGGTCGGAGTGACGGATTTCGAGGTGGCGGAAGCGAAACGGATTTTGGAAGACCGCAACGGAGTCCCAGCCGGGGGCTTAGCCCGATTCCTGGCGGAACGCGGTGTGGACGAAGCTGCAGTGTTGGCTCAAGTGAAAGCGGAAATCGCCTGGACCAAGGTCATCAACGCGTCGATTGCCGGGCAAGTTGACGTGGCGGACGAAGAAATTGACGAAGTCTTGGCAAGGTTCGCCGCCAGTGAAGGTAAGTTCCGTGTGCTGCTGGCTGAATTGTTGTTAGAGATTACCCCGCAGAATGGGGCCGCCGAGGTGGTGGCCGAATTGGAGCAGCTTCGCGCCGACATTTTGGCGGGGGCAGAGTTCAGTGCTGTGGCGCGGCAATTTTCCCGGGGTGCATCGGCATACCAGGGTGGCGACGTGGGCTGGGTTCTGCTGGACCAGTTAGAGCCTGATATGATGGCCGCTGTTGCCGCCATGGAAGTGGGCACACTGTCATCGCCGATCCCAACGTCCGAGGGATATTATTTGGTGCTGTTGCGGGACCGGCGGGTTGTGGGGGCGGTGGACCCCCGGGACATTCAAGTCCATTTAATGCAGGTCGCCTTGCCCTTGGAAGCCAATGCCCAGCCTCCAGAAGTGGCGCGGACTCTGGCCCGGGCCGAGAGCATCGGCGCCACCGTGGTTGGCTGCGCCCAGATGGCCGCCGTGATCGATGAAGTGGGAACACCCCAATCCGGTGACCTGGGCAGATTGCGATTGGGTGATATGCCCGGCAGATTCAGCGATGCCGTTGTTGCCTTAAGCGTCGGCCAACCCAGTGCCCCCGTGCGCAGCGAAGAAGCGGTGCATGTGTTTATGGTGTGCGCGCGGGAAGACCCAGAACCAGACTTGCCGACCCGGGACGATGTGGCTAACTCCCTGTGGGATCAACGTCTGGACCTGTTGGCCCGGCGGTACCTGCGGGATTTGCGCCGGGCGGCAGTCATCGAGTATCGATGACCAACCCTGACACTGCGCGTGGGCCCATCGCCATCACCATGGGCGAGCCCGCGGGCATCGGCGGTGAAATTTTACTAAAGGCCTGGACCAAGCGCGCGCGGTTCGACCTGCCAGCGTTTTTCGCGGTGGACGACCCCGAAAGGCTTGAGAGGCTGGCCGACACCTTGGGAATGAAAATTCCCGTGGCGGCCATTGATGCCCCCGACGATGCCCCTGGCATATTTGGTCGCGCCCTTCCGGTCGTTCCCCATGCTTTAGGCAAGCCGGTGAAAATGGGAATCCCAGACCCGGCCAACACGGACGCTGTCGTCGGGTCGATCCGCAAAGCCGTGGCGTTTGCTGCTGAAGGTTCGGCGTCGGCCGTGGTCACCAACCCCATTCATAAGGTGGTCCTCTACCAGGGTGGGTTCACCTCGCCGGGGCACACAGAATTTTTGGGCGAGTTGACCGGGACATCCACGCCACCGGCGATGATGTTGGCCTGCCCCGGCCTGCGGGTGGTACCCGTGTCGATCCACATTCCCCTTGCCGACGCGGTTGACCGACTGAATACCGCAACAATCGCCGCCATTGGCAAATCGTGCGCCAAAGGATTGCGGGAGGATTTTGGCATTGAAGCCCCGCGGATCGCCGTAGCCGGGTTAAATCCCCACGCCGGCGAAGGTGGTGCGTTGGGTGGGGAAGAGGCCGCCATCGTGGCCCCTGCGGTGGACCAACTGCGAGCCGCTGGCATCGACGCCACAGGCCCTCACTCACCGGACGCCATGTTCCACGATGAAGCCCGAGCGGCCTATGACTTGGCTTTGTGCATGTACCATGACCAAGCCTTGATCCCGTTGAAGACCCTAAATTTTCGCCAGGCCATCAACGTTACCCTGGGGCTGCCCATCGTTCGCACCTCCCCCGGCCATGGTGTTGCGTTAGAGATCGCCGGAACCGGCCAAGCCCGTGCAGATAGCCTGGTTGCCGCAATCAACGCGGCTGATAAGATCGCCGAAGCACGCGGATCAGTGGCCCAATCCCCAGGGAGTAAATTTGCCCCTGCTTAAGCTTCCTCCCATGCGGGAGATTGTGACCCGCTATGGTCTCGACCCCCGGCGTTCCTTGGGCCAGCATTTCATTTTCGATGCCACCGTCACCGAACGCATAGCAGAAGCTGCCGGAAACCTAAAAGACGCCACGGTCTACGAAGTCGGGCCGGGCCCCGGCGGCCTGACCCGGGCCATGCTGGAAACCGGTTTGCGCAAACTGGTGGCGGTGGAAAACGATTCCCGGTGTGCCGCCGCCCTGGAAGAATTAGGCCGCAGCTACCCCGGTCGCTTGCAAGTGGTCTTGGCCAATGCTGTCGACGTGGATGAAACCCGGTACACGCCCCTGGGCAGCCATATCGTCGCCAACCTGCCCTACAACATCGCCACGCTGTTGCTTTTGAAGTGGCTGCGCAGCGCCAACCGGTACGCGTCCATGACTTTAATGTTTCAAAAAGAGGTGGCGGAACGGTTGGTGGCCGCCCCCAGCACTAAGGATTATGGACGCCTGTCGGTGATGACCCAATGGGCATGCGAAACGAGGATGCTGTTCGACATCCCGCCGGAAGTTTTCATTCCGCCGCCAAAGGTCACCTCCACCTTGGTATCCCTGGTACCCCGGACCGAACCCTTGGCCCCGGCCCGCCGGGATCGGCTGGAAAAAGTCGTGGCGTCAGGGTTTGGCCAGCGCCGCAAGATGGTGCGTACCGCCCTGAAGGCCTTGGGGGTGGATACCGGAGAGTTGTTGAAGATGTCCGACATCGATCCTGAAAAGCGCGCCGAGGAATTGAGCGTGAAACAGTTCTGTGCGTTGGCCCGATCATTCCATTCTTTGTCAGGCGGGCGCGATCACACGGCGGCCGGGACTGCACTGGGCGGGTAACCGCCCCGGATTACAACTGGCGGGTAACCGCCCCGGTTTACGATGGGCGGTTAATCTTGGCAGCTAGGAGTCCGAGGCCTCCTTTTTTGGCGTCAGAGTTTCAATGAAATCGCCCAATCCGAGGTGCCGCTCCCGTCGCATGCGCTCAGCCCACAATATCGTGTGGAGCTTGGCAAGGCTTTCCTCCAAGTCCTCGTTGACCAAAACATAGTCGTATTCGTCAAGATGGTTCATTTCTGAGACCGCGGCCGCCATCCGTTTGGCCACCACCTCATCGGGATCCTGGGCCCGGGTTTTCAGGCGCCGTTCCAGTTCCGCCAAGGAGGGCGGCAGAATGAAGACCCCAACAACATCAACGCCAGACGCTTTTTTGAGCTGCCGGGCTCCTTGCCAATCGATGTCAAAAAGCACATCGCGACCATTGGCCAGCGCCGATTCCACCGGCTGCGCTGGCGTGCCGTAAGAATTGCCAAACACCTCGGCCTGTTCCAGCAACTGGTTGCCGGTGACCATCGACTGAAACGTCAGCTCGTCGATGAATTTGTAATCGCGCCCGTCAACCTCCGCCGATCGCCGCGGCCGGGTGGTGACAGACACGGAAAGCTCCAAGTGTTTTTCGGATTCCAGCAACCGTCGGGCCAAGGTGGTCTTTCCGGCGCCAGACGGCGACGACAACATCAGCATTAAACCTCGGCGGACAGACAGGGGCATCTCTATTCCAAATTCTGGACTTGCTCACGCAGGCGATCGATCACAGCTTTCAGTTCTAGGCCCAATCGGGTCAATTCGGCATCGGCGGATTTTGCGCACAATGTATTCGCTTCACGGGCAAATTCCTGGGAAAGAAAATCCATCCGCCGCCCCACCGGCCCGCCTTCATTCAGCAAATCTCTGGCCCCTTCAACATGGCCAGCCAGCCGATCAAGTTCCTCCGCCACGTCGGCTTTGACCGCCAGCAGCGCCGCTTCCTGGGCAAGGCGTTCCGGTTCGATCGCCACATCGCCGTCGACCAGCCCATTGATTCGTTCGATCAGCTTGTCGCGAATGGCGGCAGGCTGAGACGCCGCCGATTTTCCGGCAGCCGCGGTGAGCCGGGCGATCGTATCCAAATGTCCGAACAAAACCTCGCCGGTGCGTGCGCCCTCTTCGCCCCGGGCCGCCGCCAATCCAGCCACCGCTCGATCCAGATCGGCCAGCAAGGCGTAGTCCAAAGCTTCCCGGTCGTCTTCCGACGGCACTGGCTCAGAAATTTCAATGACCCCCGGCACCGCCAATAGGGCATCCACCGACGGCGACGGACCATCACCGGCCACCTCGCGCGCCGCTTCGAACAACTGTGCCAACAGATCACGGTTGACGTTGACTTGGCGATCCCCTGCGGGGCGGCTTACCCGCAAGGAAACCGAGACATTGCCTCGGCCCAGTACGGCGGCGGCGCGTTTGCGAACCTCGGGCTCAAGATGCTCAAATCCATTGCCCAACCGACTGCGCACTTCCAGCCCCCGGCCGTTCACAGACTTGAGCTCCCAGGCCCAGGCAACGCCATTCGCCGTACCTTCGGCCCAGCCATATCCAGTCATGCTGGCAAGATTGGTGGGTGCGGTCATTGTTGTCGGTACCGGGCAACGTTGCGATTGTGGTCATCCAGGGTGGCGGCAAACGCGTGGCCCCCCTCTCCGTCCGCGACAAAGTACAGGAATTCGGTGGTTTCGGGGTGAAGCACCGCTTCGATTGCAGCGCGGCCCGGATTGGCGATTGGGCCCGGCGGCAGCCCGCGGATCAAATACGTGTTGAACGGGTGATCCACCTCAAGATCGGCCCGGGTCAGGGGCCCTTCAAACTCTCCCATCAGCCCCAGGCCATAGGCTACGGTGGGATCCGATTGCAAGCGCATGCCGCGCTCCAAGCGGTTCAGGAAAACCCCGGCAATCAGCGCCCGTTCCGATGCCAGACCGGTTTCCTTTTCCACGATCGATGCCAGGACGAGCGCCTCGGCGACGGACGCCAAAGGGTGTTCCGGATCGCGCGCCGCCCACAGCTCGGCCGAGACCTGGGTCATCGCCACCGTCATGCGGGCGACTAAATCCGCTCGGGTATCGCCGCGCTCGTAAATGTAGGTTTCCGGCAACAAGGTGCCTTCGGCAATCGCCTCCAGGTCTCCGGTCAGGCCCTCGGCATCCGCCAGCAGAACCCAGACCGCCGCCACATCAAGCCCCTCGGAGATTGTCAGTTTGCGTTTTAGGGTATCGCCCTGGGCCAACATTCTGGCCACATCGGCGCCGGAAACACGTGTGGGGAACAGGTATTCCCCGGCTTTGAGCGCACCAGGCTCCCCCGCCGTGCGCACCCAAAAGCCGAAATCCAAGGCGCTGGCGATGACGCCTTGTTGTTCCAACAAATCGCTGATGGGGTTTAGCCCCATGCCCCGGTCCAATACGACAGTGACGTCATTTTCCAAAGGACCGGGCCGGTGGATGCTCACCAACACATAAACCAACAAGGTCAGGCCCGCCATGAACGTAAGGCTGACCGCCAGGCTGAAAATCCTGACCGCCGGGCGGAACATTTAATCGACCGGGGAAAGCACCAGAGCGGCGTTGGTTCCGCCAAAGCCAAAGGAATTTGACAAAATCCCGCGCACTTCACGTTCTTTTGGCTGGTTGGCAACCAGGTCCAAGTCGCAGCTGGGTGAGGGATTGTCCAAGTTGATGGTGGGTGGCACCACCCCGTTGTTCAGGGCCAGGACCGAATAAATCGCTTCGACGCTGCCCGCCGCCCCCAGCAAATGGCCAATGGCGGATTTGGTGGAGGACATGGACAATTTGTAGGCGTGGTCACCGAACAAACGTTTGACCGCCCCCAATTCGATTTCGTCCCCCAACGGCGTCGAAGTGCCGTGGGCGTTGATGTAATCGATGTCCGTGGTATTCAGACCCGCAGCTTCAAGGGCCGCTTCCATGGCGCGATAGCCGCCGTTTCCGTCTTCGGATGGGGCGGTGATGTGATAGGCGTCCCCCGACATGCCATAGCCTTTGATTTCGGCATAGAGGGTGGCACCCCGGGCCTTGGCATGCTCCAATTCTTCGACGACCACAATCCCTGCGCCTTCCCCCATCACGAAGCCATCGCGGTCTTTGTCCCACGGCCGCGACGCCCGCTGGGGATAATCGTTAAAGCCCGTGGACAAGGCCCGGGAAGCCGAGAATCCAGCAATCCCCAGGCGGCAAATTGCGGCTTCCGCCCCACCGGCAATCATGACATCGGCGGCCCCTCGGACAATCAGCTGGCTGGCGTCGCCGATGGCGTGGGCGCCGGTTGAACAGGCGGTGACCACCGAATGATTGGGACCTTTGAAGCCGTTGCGAATGGCCACGTGGCCAGACGCCAAATTGATCAGGGATGCGGGAATAAAGAACGGGCTGAGTTTCCGCGCACCGCGTTCTTTGACGGTAATTGCCCCGGCTTCGATGGTTTGCAAACCGCCAATCCCAGACCCGATAATAACCCCGGTCCGAAGCTGATCCTCTTCCCCATCTGGGCGCCAGCCCGCGTCATCCAGGGCTTGTTCGGCCGCCGAAATCGCAAAGGTGATGAATTCGTCCATTTTACGCTGGTCGGGTTTCGACACCCACCGCTCGGCATCGAAGGCAGCGGCATGGTCATCCTTGCCGGCCTTTGGCACCAGGCAGCCGATCTTGCATCGTAAGTCTTCGGTGGAAAACCGCTCGATGATTTGTGCCCCCGATTGGCCTGCCAACAAGGCCTGCCAATTAGGCTCCACTCCGACCCCCAGAGGTGTCACTAACCCCATCCCGGTGATGACGGAACGGCGGCGCATCTTCAGACTGATTTCAATGAAGTGGCTGCGGGGGCGCTAGTCACGCTGCTGCCCTGTCCTTGCATCGGGCGCACGCCCACGGGGACATTTAGCAATGTGAATATTTGCAAGGTTATGCAGGAGTTGAATTCTTTTCCAGGAACTCGACGGCGTCCTTGATGGTAAGAATTTTTTCGGCGGCATCGTCAGGAATTTCAACGCTGAATTCCTCTTCGAACGCCATCACCAACTCCACAGTATCAAGGCTATCTGCGCCCAGGTCGTCGATGAAGCTGGCATTTTCCTGAACCTTTTCCTGGTCCACTCCCAGGTGCTCAACGACAATTTCCTTCACGCGTTTGGCGATATCACTCATGCAGTCCAGGCTCCCGGATTCTTAAGCTCAAAATTACCCCGCTTCAGCGCATTCCCAGCCAAATCAACCGATGGAAATTCGCAGCGGTAAAAGTGGGTAACACACTTTGGCACTGAACAGCAACGCGGCAATGGCGCAACCAAAAACTGGCGGAAATTGGTGGCGATTCCTGCTTAAACCATCACCAAGCCGCCATTCACGTGCAAGGTTTGGCCGGTGATGTAGGCCGCTTCGTCACTTGCCAAGAAAACTGCGGACCCCGCAACATCGTCTGGCATCCCCAATTTTGCCGCTGGGATCCCTGCCATCAGAGCGTCTCGCTGGCTTTGCGCCAAGGATTCAGTCATGGGGGTTTCGATGAAACCCGGCGCGACACAGTTCGCAGTGACCCCCCGGGAGGCAAATTCCCGGGCCAGGGATTTCGTCATGCCAACTAATCCAGCCTTGGCGGCGGCGTAATTCGCCTGGCCCGCATTGCCCATGGCGCCAACGACCGAGGTGATGTTGATGATGCGCCCCCAGCGCCGCTTCGCCATGCCCCGCAGTGCCGGTTTTGACACCAAAAAAGCCGCGGTCAAATTCAGGTCCAAGACCGCCCGCCAGTCTTTCCCCGACATGCGCATCATCAGCCCATCCCGGGTGATGCCGGCGTTGTTGACGATGATATCCAGGGATCCCATAGCCTCTTCCGCCCGGGCCGACAGGCCTTCGGCCTGGGGCTCGTCAGACAAATCACAGGCCAGTGTGTGGCTGCGCTCCCCCAGGGCCGACGCCAAATCGTCCAACGCGGCTTGGCGAGTGCCGGACAGGGCGACGCTGGCCCCCCTGGCGTGTAAAGCCGTGGCGATGGCGCCGCCGATGCCGCCGGACGCACCGGTGACCAAGGCTGTTTTTCCAGTCAGATCGAACATGGTGTCAGACCTACAACGATTTCAGGAAGGCTTCCACATCTTCAGGCGTCTCCACAGAGGCTGTAACCAGATCCCGGTTGATCCGGCGGTTGATGCCGGTCAGGACCTTGCCCGCACCAAGCTCGGCGATGGTGTCCACCCCTGCCGCGGCCATAGCCTCGACGGAGTCCCGCCAGCGCACGCGGCTGGTGATCTGCTGTTCCAGCAAATCGCGGATCTCCTCTGGGTCGGACACCGGGGCCGCTGTGACGTTGGCCATCACCGGGGGCTGAGGTACGCGCAAATCGGCAGACGCCAAGACATCGTGCATGATCTCAGCCGCCGGAGCCATCAACGGCGAATGAAATGCGGCGCTGACACCCAAGCGAACCGCGCGCTTGGCCCCCGCCTCTTTGGCTAGTTCTTCGGCCAAGTCCAGGGCAAGGGCGTGGCCGCTGATGACGACTTGGCCTGGGCCATTGTCATTGGCAATAACGCAAATTTTGCCAGAGCTTTTTGCAGCAGTTTCAACCACTTCCTCGGCCAAATTAATGTCTGCCCCCAGCAATGCCGACATGGCGCCAGCGGCGCCGGTATCCTGTTTGGCCTGGTCGCCGGCGCGCTTCATGGCGGCCCCCCGGGCATCCAACAAGCGCGCGGCATCGGCCAAGCTCAGGGCCCCGGCGGCGGCCAAGGCGGCGTATTCCCCCAGGCTGTGCCCGGCCACGAACGCGGCCTTGGCCCCCACTACATCCAGCCCACCCTGGTTGGTCAGGGCCCGCACCACCGCGATGCTCATGGCCAGCAACCCGGGTTGGGCATTTTCGGTGGCGGTCAAATCATCATCGGGTCCTTCAAACACAATGCGGCTGAGCGGGCGGCCCAGGGCGTCATCGACTTCTTCGAACACCTCCCGGGCTTCTGCAAACGCTTCCGCCAATGGCTTACCCATGCCCACGTGCTGGGACCCTTGCCCGGGAAATACCAACGCTAGCGTCATGTTTAGTTGCTCCAGATCCGATCACCGGGCGTCAACCCTGGATCAAGTTCTACAGGGCAGCAGATGGGGGCTGTCAAGAACACCTGACGGACTTGCGCAAAACCGCCCATCGGCTATATTCCGCCCAACTTCTTGCCGGGCGCAGTCCGGCTATGGTTCCGACAGGCGTTCGGACCCCGATACAGCCAGAAGGAGAGACGATTGCCCTACTACGAGAGCGTATTTCTCGTGCGCGCTGATGTGTCCTCGCAACAAGTGGAAGCATTGGCCAAGTCCTTTACGGATATCATTGTCGATAACGGTGGCTCGGTGGCCAAAACCGAGCATTGGGGTCTGCGCTTGCTTGCCTATCGGATCAAGAAGAACCGCAAGGCCCATTACGTCTTGTTCAACATTGATAGCCCCCCCGCAGCCATTCTGGAAATGGAACGGAACATGCGTTTGAACGAAGACGTTCTGCGAACACTGACATTGCGGGTGGACGAGCTGGAAGAAGAGCCTTCGGCAATTCTGGCGGCAAAGGGTCGCGATGATCGAGGACGCCGGGACCGAAGTCCGCGCGTCGATGGTCCTAGAACAGAAACGCCAGGTCCAGCGGCCGCGCCAAAGGATGCCGAGCCGAAAGCGGCTGCGCCGGAAAAAGCCAGTGCGGCCCCGGAACAAACAGACGCTGCCGGCGAAACCGCCCCTGATGCGGGCGATGCCACCCCGGATAAAGGAGAAGACAAGTGAGCCCCAGAGAGCAAGGTGACGCCGATAGCCGCGGCGGTGCAGGTGCTGGTGCTGGTGCCGGAGCCGGTGGTCCTCGTAAGACCTTTAGCCGCCGCCGCAAAACCGATCCGTTCAGCAGCCCCGACGCGCCAAAGATCGACTACAAGGACGTCAAGCTGCTGTCCCGATACATTTCTGAACGTGGGAAGATTGTGCCAAGCCGCATCACGGCGGTTTCGGCGGGGCCCCAGCGCGAGTTGGCCCGGGCGATCAAGCGGGCCAGGTTTTTGGCCCTGCTCCCCTATGTGAACGATTAGGACGCGGTCTATGGAAATCATCCTGCTACAACGTGTGGAAAACCTCGGCGACATGGGCGAAGTGCTCCGCGTCAAAGACGGCTATGCGCGTAATTTTCTGTTGCCCCAGCACATTGCCCTGCGAGCGACCGCTGAAAACCGTAAGCAGTTCGAGAGCCAACGCAATGACCTGGAAAAGGCCAACGCTGACAAACGCACGGCAGCCGAGAAAGTATCGACGGAATTCGACGGCGCCACCTGTGTGTTGATCCGCCAAGCGAGCGAGGCCGGCCAACTTTACGGCTCGGTCACCGCAGCGGACATCGCAGATTCCGTGCGCACCGCTGGCACCACTGTGGTGCGCCGCCAAGTCCAATTGGACAAACCCATCAAGACGTTGGGGGTCCACGCCGTGCGGGTTTTCCTGCACCCGGAAGTCCCGGCAACGGTCCAGGTCGTTGTGGCCCGCTCCGAAGAAGAAGCGGAAGTTCAGCTCAAGGCGGGCACCGTGGCGGCAGACGGCAAGGGCGAGGAGTCGGAAGCGGCGACCGAGGCTCAGGCGGCATCGGAGGAATTCTTCGAAGAAGGCGCCGGGCCCGAATCGTTAGACAGCGATGAAGATTCAGAGGCGGACGCAGAGCCAGATCCCGACAAAGCGGAATAGGGCTTACCGCCGCCCGCTAGGCGGTCAGAGCACGAGTCCCAACCAACCTGAACGTGTCTTGGGGGTTTGCCCCCGCGGCCGGCTTTGGTATCGCTCCCGGAGCGCATGGAAGGCGCGGGGATGATACTGTTGGGCCCCGCCCTGAAGGCGATGATTGTCAAAGGGCGGTTAACAGTCATAGACTCCAACGGCAAACGGCACGAGTTCTGCGGCTCGGCGCCCGGGAGCTCCCTTACCCTGCATTTTCATCGGCATAGCCTGCCCATACGGCTGGCCTTGCGCCCTGACCTTGCCCTGGGCGAAGCCTATATGGATGGTTCGCTGACCATCGAAAACGGCGACATATTCCACGCCATGGCCTTCCTGATGGACAACGCAGAACGGTCCGGGGGCTTCCGCTTGCGGCGTTGGGGCCGAAGCCTTAATTTTTGGATGATGCGACGGCTGCAACAGCGCAACGCCATCCCGGCGGCGCGGCGCGGCCCAATGTCGCCCATCACTATGATTTATCCGGCGGTCTGTACGAATTGTTTTTGGACACCGACCGGCAATACAGCTGCGCTTATTACATGTCCGAAAACGAAAGCCTAGCCGGGGCCCAGCGCAACAAGAAATTACATATCGCCGCCAAACTATTGCTGGATGAACCAGGCCTGCATGTTCTAAATATTGGCTCCGGCCGGGGTGGGCTGTCCCTGGAACTAGCCCACCCGTCCCAGGCCAAAGTCACCGGTGTCACATTGTCCGAAGGACAAGCCAAGATATCCACGGAACGCGCCGCCAATTCTGGCATGGCGGGACACGTGACATTCCGGCTCCAGGACTACCGCACGGTGGACGACACCTTTGATCGGATCGTTTCCGTCGGCATGTTCGAACACGTGGGCGTTGCCCGGTATCCGGAATTCTTTCGAAATGCCGGGATTTGCTGGCGGACGACGGGGTCGGCCTGTTGCATACCATTGGCCGATCCAGCGGTCCTGCGGCCACGGGCGACTGGGTGCGCAAGTACATTTTCCCAGGCGGGTATATGCCGGCCCTATCGGAAGTGATCCCGGCCATCGAACAAGCCGGACTGTTCATCACCGACATCGAATTCCTGCGGTTCCATTACGCCGACACGTTGCGGGATTGGCGCAGGCGGTTTAATGCCAATCGCCAAAAGGTCACCGAAATTTACGACGAGCGTTTCTGTCGCATGTGGGAGTTTTACCTGGCGGCGTCGGAAGCCGCGTTCCGGTATTCGGCCCACGAAGTGTTTCAAATTCAGTTCGCCAAACGCAAGGATACCGTGCCCGACACCCGGGATTACATGTTCGAATGGGAGCGATCTCACCGGGATCAATCCCAAGCGGCTTGATCGTTCCCCGCCATCCACAGCCTGTGGATGATTGTTATCCAGATATTTTTTTCGGCGATCGGGACATCCTGTGATCGGGAAACTCCCAACACCGACGATGGATGTGTTACACCATGGGCCATGGAGCAAGGGGCACCAACAATCAATGTGTTGGCCGTGGACGGCACACAAAACGATGGACAAGATGCCCTGGATTACCGCGAAGCCCCCCACAACACCGAGGCCGAACAGGCCTTGCTGGGCGCCATTCTGGTCAAGAACGAGGCGGCCCATCGGGTCCAGGAATTCCTGCTGGCCGAACATTTTTACGAACCGGTGCACGGGCGCATTTACGACGCCGCCATGCAAATTATCGAGCGCGGCCAGCACGCCACACCGGTGACACTAAAATCTTATTTCGAGCGCGACGAAGCCCTGGCCGACGTGGGCAGCGACGCGTATTTGGCGCGTCTGGCGGGTGCCGCCGTCACCATCATCAACGCCGAAGACTATGGCCGTGTAATTTATGACTGCTTCTTGCGCCGGGAATTGATCACCGTCGGCGAAAATGTGGTGAACACGGCGTACGAGCCCGCCGTGGACGAACCGGCTAAGGGCCAAATCGAAGTGGCCGAAGCGGCGCTGTTCCGCCTGGCGGAATCTGGATCCCACGAAGGCGGGTTCCAGACCTTTTCCAATTCCGTTGTCAACGCCATCGACCGCATCGAAGGAGCATACAAGTCGGATTCAAGACTGGTTGGGGTCAGCACCGGATTGACCGACCTGGATAAAATGCTGGGTGGTTTGCAGCGATCGGATTTGGTGATCCTCGCCGGACGCCCCAGCATGGGCAAGACGGCCCTGGCCACAAACATTGCCTTCCACGCTGCCCGGGCCTTTCGCCAAGAAACCGACGAAAATGGTTCAACGAAGACCGTGGATGGCGCGGTTGTCGGGTTCTTTTCCCTGGAAATGGCGGCCGACCAGTTGGCATCGCGGATCTTGGCCGAGGTTTCGCAGATTTCGTCGGTAAAATTGCAGCGTGGCGAGTTGACCAACGATCAGTTCATCAAGGTCGCCAGGGCTTCCAAGGAAATCCAGCCCCTGCCATTCTATATTGACGACACGCCGGCGCTGTCCGTCGCTACTCTGCGGACCAGAGCCCGGCGGCTGAAACGCCAGCACGGGTTGGGACTGATTGTGATCGATTACCTGCAACTTGTGCGGCCAGCGGGCAAGTCATCGTTGGAACACCGGGTTCAAGAAGTCTCGCAAATTACCCAGGCATTAAAGGCCCTGGCCAAAGAACTTGATTTGCCGGTATTGGCTCTGTCTCAGCTTTCCCGCGCGGTGGAACAGCGGGAAGACCGCCGGCCCTTGCTGTCGGACTTGCGGGAATCTGGGTCCATCGAACAAGACGCTGACGTGGTGATGTTCATATACCGGGACGAATATTACCGCGAGCGCCGGGAGCCGGAGGAAAAAGGCACCGAGGAATACTTCAATTGGCAGAAAAAAATGGAAGAGGTCCACAATATGGCCGAGGTCATTATCGGCAAGCAACGCCACGGGCCCACCGGTAAGGTCGAATTGTTCTTCAAACCTGAATTCACCAAATTTGGCAACCGCGAACGACCCGACCACATCCCCGATCCAACCCCGTATTGAAGCCAAATTTTCCAGCGTCATCGGCCTATCTCATTTAGGGTACGCGCCAGATGGCTGGCAGACAGGAAACACCAAACAATTCCGCCGCCGGGGGTGCCGTGCGCATCGATTTGGGCGCGTTAGCGGCCAACTGGCGGCTGTTGGCTGATACATCAGTCCCCGCCGAATGCGCAGCCGTGGTCAAAGCCAACGCCTATGGTATCGGCGTAGCCCAAGCCGCACCGGCACTGGCCGCCGCCGGATGCACCACATTTTTCGTCGCCACCCTGGATGAAGCCATCGCCTTGCGCGGCATCCTAGGCGCAGATCCCACCATCATGATGTTCAACGGGGTCCTGCCGGGTACGGCCAAGGAAACCCATGCCCACGGCATCGTTCCGGTGCTGAACGATCTGGGGCAACTTCAGGAATGGCACGACTTGGCCTCCGGGGGCGACACCCCCCTGCCCGCTGCCCTCCATGCCGACACCGGAATGAACCGGTTGGGCCTGACCCCCGGCGATGTGGCAGAGTTGAGCAACGCGCCGGAGCACATGGCGGGCATCGATTTGACCCTGGTGTTGAGCCACTTGGCCTGTGGCGAAAATGGCGACAACCCCATGAACAATGCCCAACTGCTGGAGTTCTTGCGGCAAAAGGCCGCGTTGTTGCCCGCCCCCGCCAGTTTGGCAGCGTCGTCGGGGATCTTTCTGGGGGCTGGATTTCATTTTGAAGTTGTCCGCCCGGGCATCGCCTTGTATGGAGGAAATCCGACCCCAAAAGACCCCAATCCAACGGCGGAAGTGGTTCAAATTAAAGGGAAAATCGTCCAAGTGCGTGACGTTGACTCGGCCCAAACCGTTGGCTATGGTGCCGCCTTCCCGGTGACCAAACCGTCGACAATTGCAACGGTTGCCGTCGGATACGCCGATGGGATTTTGCGCGCAATCGGTGACAAACAAGACGGCACAGCGTGGGGCTCGGTTGGCGGTATCTCCGTCCCGGTGGTTGGCCGCGTCTCCATGGACCTTTTGACATTGGATGTGACGGCAGCGCCCGCCCAATCCGTGCACCCCGGTGCCTGGATTGATTTGGTCGGTGGCGATGCCATGACCGTTGACGAAGCCGCCCGAGCCGCTGGCACCATCCCTTACGAAATTCTCACATCTCTGGGCGCGCGTTATGACCGCCAGTATGTCGGCGCGAACGCCTAGGGCAATGTTCGTCGTTTCATTCCTTTCCCCCATTGGGCGGACGTTCCTGAATTTCCTGCGGGTCAGCGGTCGGCTGGCGTTGTTCGGCGGCCGGGCCATGGACGCGGTGATCCGCCCGCCGTTTTATCCCCGGCTGATCCTGAGACAGATGGCCTCCATCGGCTTTTACTCATTGCCAGTGGTTGGCCTGACCGCCCTGTTCACCGGCATGGTGCTGGCCCTGCAAATCTTTTTGGGGTCGGCCAGGTTTAACGCCGAAAGCGCCGTGGCCTCCATTGTGATCATCGGCATTACCCGGGAAATCGGGCCGGTCATCGCCTCGCTGATGGTGGCGGGCCGGGTGGGAGCCGCCATCGCCGCCGAAATCGGTACCATGCGGGTCACGGAACAAATTGACGCCCTGACCACTCTCGCGACAAATCCATTCCGTTACCTAGTCGCGCCGCGGCTAATTGCGGCGGTGTTGACCCTGCCCATTTTGGTGCTGATCGCCGACATCGTCGGAGTGTTTGGGGCTTACACGGTGGGGGTCGTTAAACTGGGATTCAGCCCTACCGCCTATATCCAAAACAGCTTGGATTTTCTCCAGGTCATGGACGTGGTGTCCGGCTTGGCCAAGGCCGCGGTGTTCGGTTTCATCATCGCCCTGATGGGCTGCTACCACGGCTATTACAGCCGCGGCGGGGCCCAGGGAGTGGGCAAGGCGACCACCAATGCGGTGGTTTCAGCGTCCATTTTGCTGCTGTCCGCTGACTATATTTTAACAGAAATTTTCTTTGCACAACATTGACTTACAAGCCTAACTTAGTATAATAGATTATCATATGACGCCGAAGATCAAGCTGTCAGGTGTTGCCAAATCCTTTGGCCCCAAGGTGGTCCTGGATGGGGTGGATTTGGAAATCCCCCCGGGCGAATCCGTCGTTGTCATTGGTGGCTCCGGCGTCGGCAAATCGGTTTTACTGAAGTGCATCCTGGGGCTTGTGGAGCCCGACAAGGGCTCCATTGAAGTGGACGGGGTTGAGGTCACCGGACTGCATGGCCGGGCGCGGGGAGAGGTCCTACGCAAGTTCGGCATGCTGTTCCAAAGTGCCGCCTTGTTCGACAGCCTGACGGTGTGGGAGAACGTCGCGTTCGGCCTGATCGAAGGCGCCGGGATGGCGCGAATCCCGGCCCGGGCCGAGGCCATCAAAACTTTGGCGCGAGTGGGATTAACCGAAGATGTGGCCGAATTGGACCCCTCAGAGCTATCCGGCGGCATGAAAAAGCGCGTGGGTCTGGCCCGAGCCATCGCCACCACGCCGGAAATTTTGTTCTTTGATGAGCCTACTACCGGCCTGGATCCGATCATGGGGGATGTGATCAACGACCTGATCGCTAAAAGCGTGCGCGAGCTGGGGGCCACGGCCTTGTCCATCACCCACGACATGGCGAGCTCCCGCAAGATCGCTGACCGCATCGCCATGCTCCATGGGGGGCGTATCATTTGGCAGGGCCCGGTGGCAGATGTGGATCATTCCGGCAACGATCATGTGGACCAGTTCATCCATGGACGGGCGGACGGCCCGATCCAAATGCAAGTGCTGAAACAGTGAGCCGATCCCGGCCCCGGTTCGTCTGCCAATCTTGTGGCGCCGCCACATCTAAATGGACGGGGCGCTGCGAATCCTGCGGCGAATGGAACACTTTGGTGGAAGAAGCCGGAACCGAGGCTACACCAAAGGGCCTGTCGTCGGGCTCTGGTAAGGCCCTTGAGGTGGAAACGCTGTCCGCCAAATCGCCGGAAATGTCCCGCATCCAAACCGGCATCGCTGAATTCGATTTGGCCTGTGGCTCCGGTTTGGCCCCCGGATCGGCCATTTTGGTGGCGGGGGAACCGGGCATCGGCAAATCCACCTTGTTGCTGCAAGCCGCCGGGAATATGGCAATCCAGGGCATCAATTGCCTGTACGTCACCGGCGAAGAGGCCGTGGAACAAATTCGCCATCGGGCGGCGCGTCTCGATCTGGCGTCGGCTCCGGTGCGCCTGACGGCGGCCAACAATGTTCGGGATATCTTGGCGACGGTGCACAAAGGTAGCTCGGCGGCGGTTGTCGTTATCGATTCCATCCAAACAATGTTCGTGGACAATTTGGACTCAGCCCCTGGATCCGTGGCCCAGGTCAGGGCCAGCGCCCAGGCTTTGATCGGCCGGGCAAAAAAGGACGGGTTTTGCCTGGTGATGTTGGGGCACGTGACCAAAGAAGGCACCACCGCCGGGCCACGGGTGTTGGAGCACATGGTTGATACCGTGCTGAATTTCGAAGGTGATCGCAGCCACCAATTTCGCATTCTGCGCGCGGTAAAAAATCGCTTTGGCGCTACCGACGAAATAGGGGTGTTCGAAATGACCGGTGCCGGGCTCGCCGAAGTGCCCAACCCGTCGGCGCTGTTTTTGTCCGACGACGATCCGGCCAGCGGCACATCGGTGTTTGCAGGCCTCGAAGGCACCCGCCCGTTATTGGTGGAAATTCAGGCCCTGGTGGCGCCATCGCCCCTGGGTACCCCGCGCCGGGCCGTGGTGGGCTGGGAACAAGCCAGGCTTTCCATGGTGTTGGCGGTGTTGGACGCCCGGTGCGGATTTGCCATGACCGGCCACGATGTGTTTCTGACCATCACCGGCGGATTGCGCATCGGCGAGCCCGCAGCAGATTTGGCCGCTGCCGCCGCGCTCATCTCGTCGTCCACCGGGGCGGCGCTGCCGGAAAAGACTGTGGTGTTCGGCGAAATCGGATTGTCGGGGGGTGTTCGGGCGGTCAGCCAAACCGATGCCCGCCTGAGTGAGGCCGCCAAGCTTGGGTTCACCTCAGCCTGGGTGCCACCCTTGCGCGGTGCTGGCTATTCCGGCCCCATGAAGCTGACGGAGATATCCAGACTGGCGGATTTGGTCACCCTGATCGGTGGCGAGAGTGATGCCGGGGTGGCTTTGGCTTCGGGCCGGGGCGGCCGCTAGTCATGGGCCAGTTCGGGTTTTTGATTGTGGATTTGACCATCGTCGCCATCACGGTGGTTTCCGGCTTGTTGGCGGCGACCCGAGGCTTCGTCAAAGAGGTTTTGGCGGTGGCGGCGTGGATCTCCGCTGCACTAGCCGCCGTGCTTTTGTTCCCCTACATCCGGGATTTTACCCGCGACCTTGTGTCACGAGAAATTTTGGCCGACGGGATCACAATCGGCGTCATCTTTGTGGTAACTCTTGCGGTGGTATCGTTGATCAGCCAGCCGATTTCGGCCCGGGTTCGGGAAAGTAATATGGGGCCCGCCGACCGCATTATGGGATTTGGTTTCGGGGTTGTACGCGGAGCATTGATCGTGGCCATCGGATATCTTTTGGCGACCTGGGTTGTGGCGGTCAACGACCAGCCCGACTGGCTTCTTGATGCCAAGCTTCTTCCCGTCGTTGATCAGGCCGGCCAGTGGCTGTTGGAACTGGTGCCCGCTGCATTTCGGGAAGACGGTTTTCTAGCCTTTACAGAACCCGCCATTGGCACCCCAGTGTTTGGGAGACTTGGATGAGCTACGGGGACGACAAGTTCCACGACGAGTGCGGCATTTTCGGGGTCTTTCGCCACCCAGATTCCGCCGCCCACACCGCCCTGGGGCTCCATGCCCTTCAACACCGCGGCCAAGAAGCAGCCGGGATCGTCTCGTTCGACGGTAAGCATTTTAACAGCCATCGCGGAATGGGATTGGTGGGCGACCAATTTTCTTCCCAAGATACCATGGACAGGCTTAAGGGCCATTCGGCCATTGGCCACAATCGATATTCCACCACCGGCACCACGATTTTACGTAACGTCCAACCGTTGTTCGCCGAATTCGATTTCGGCGGCTTGGCTATGGCCCACAACGGCAACCTGACCAACGGCCTTACCTTGCGCCGGCAACTGGTCAAAAACGGCGCGATTTTTCATTCCACCACCGACACGGAGGTCATCAATCATCTGATTGCCAATTCGCCTGGCATCCCCATGCCCCAGCGAGTATCCAGCCGCCACGCCCCCGAAGTGGCGCGAATTGTGGATGCTTTGAGCCAAGTCAAAGGCGCGTATTCCATGATCGCCCTGACCAACAATTTTTTACTGGGGGCCCGGGATCCATACGGGGTTCGTCCCCTGGTACTGGGCAATTTGGACGGGTCAACGATTTTGGCCTCGGAGACCTGCGCCCTGGACATCATCGGCGCGACGTTCGTCCGCGATATCGAACCAGGCGAAGTGGTCATCATCGACGACGTAGGCATCCAGAGCCTTAGTCCCTTTGCCGCCGAACCATCCAGGTTTTGCATTTTCGAATACGTCTATTTTTCGCGCCCCGACAGCATTGTCGAGGGGGTGAACGTTCACGAAGCCCGCCGCCGCATCGGCATCGAATTGGCCCGGGAACATCCGGTGCCCGGCGCCCATATCGTCACGCCTGTACCGGATTCTGGGACCCCCGGGGCCATCGGATTCGCCACCGAAGCCGACGTGCCTTTTGATATCGGCATCATCCGCAACCACTATGTGGGGCGTACCTTCATCGAGCCCGCAGAGCACATCCGGCATTTAGGCGTGAAGCTGAAGCATAATGCCAACAAGGCCACTTTGGCTGGCAAGTCCGTGGTGCTGGTGGATGATTCCATCGTCCGCGGAACCACATCGGTGAAGATCGTGGAGATGGTGCGCAGCGCTGGGGCCGCCGAAGTCCACATGCGCATCGCCAGTCCGCCCACCACCCATTCTTGTTATTACGGGGTCGACACCCCGGACCGTGATGGGCTGTTAGCCGCGACCCGGGATGTTGAGACGATGCGCCAACACATCGGCGTCGACAGCCTAGCCTTCCTTTCCATGGACGGTATGTATCGGGCCATGGGGCTAACTGGGCGCGACAACGCCCAGCCGCAATATTGTGATGCCTGTTTTTCCGGTGATTACGCCATCCAATTGACGGACCACGACGACCACGCCCTGCCCTCACAACTTTCCTTGCTGGCGGAGCAATAGATCTTGGCTCAGCGGTTGGATAGCCGGGTGGCCATCATTACCGGCGCCTCCCAAGGCATTGGCCGGGCCGTGGCCAAACGTTTCGCCGAGGAAGGTGCGAAACTTATTTTGGTGGCGCGATCCACCGAAGGTTTGGAGGGCACTGACAATTTGGTGCGGGCAGCGGGCGGCGAGGCAACGTTGGTGCCCCTTGATTTAATTGACGGTGCGGGCATCGATCGCCTGGGCGCGGCAATCGCCGAACGCTGGGGGCGCTTGGATATTCTGGTGGGCAACGCCGCCATGCTTGGCACCTTGTCGCCGGTGGGCCATATCGATCCCACCGAGTGGACCCAGGTGATGCGAGTCAATGTCACCGCCAATTGGTGGCTGTTACGGTCCTTGGATCCCTTGCTGCGCGCGTCAAATTCTGGTCGGGCGATTTTTGTGACCTCTGGGGTGACCCAAGGAGCGTTCGCCTATTACGGGCCCTATGCCGCCAGCAAAGCAGCGCTGGAATCCTTGGTGCGCACCTATGCCGCCGAGATCACCAAAACCAAGGTGCGGGCAAATTTAATTGACCCCGGAGTGATCCGCACCGCCATGCGTGCTCGTGCCTATCCTGGCGAAGACCCGGCAACCCTACGCGGCCCCGAAGCGGTCACAGGTGCCTTTGTCGCCCTGGCGGAAGAGGCCTGTCAGCACAATGGCGAACGTATAGAGGCGAGAAACTGACTCCCACACCCCACCCTTTTTCCTACACCCCCTCCCGGCCGCCCAACGCAAGTGCTACCCCCAAGCGAGGGAGGGAATGACTCAACGACGCTTACCGCTAACCCTGAGCGTCATGCGGATGGGGACGCCGGGCAAATCGAAGTTCTTGCGTAAATCGTTCAGAGCAAACCGCACGTAAGAATCGGGAACATCTTTTGGCCGATTGGTGAACAGCACGAACGTCGGCGGCTGGGACCGGGCTTGGGTGATATAGCGAAACCGAATTGTTCGCCCGCCGACCATGGGTGGCGGTTGGCGTTCCGTGGCGTCGGCTAACCAGCAGTTCAGGGCGCCGGTACCAACCCGGGTGGTCCAAAAATCAAAGGCGCGGATCACGGTGGGCATGAAAGCCTCGACCCCTTCGCCGGTCAGGGCTGAGACCGTGACAATGGGAACGCCTTTGACCTGGGGCAACGAGTCCGCCAGACGTTCCTCCAATGCCTTCAGGACACCGGGTCGGTCCGTCACCAGGTCCCATTTGTTGACCGCCACCACCAGGGATCGACCCATGTCCAAGGCCATGTTGGCGACGGTCAAATCTTGGCGCTCAAGCGGCGATTGACCGTCGACGACCAACACCGTCACCTGGGCTTTGGCCACGCCTCTGCGGGTATTGGCCGCCGCCAGTTGCTCCAGCTTGCCGGTGACCTTGGCCCGGCGGCGCAATCCGGCGGTATCGATCAATTGGACCTTGCGCCCCTGGAAGTCCCATTCGATGTGGATTGCGTCTCGAGTCACTCCGGGCTCTGGCCCCGTCAACACCCGATCCCGGCCCATCAGCCGATTGATCAGTGTGGACTTGCCAACGTTTTGACGGCCAGCGACCGCCAACCGCAGGGGCCCGTGGTCAACCACTTCGGTCGGTGCTTCGTCTTCCCCTGCCTCAGAGAGTTCATCAACGTTTTCTTTGGGGGAGTCCAAAATCGGCGCCAGGGCTTCGTACAAATCAGCGAGCCCCAAGGCATGTTCGGCAGACACCGCTACCGGTTCACCAAAGCCCAATCCGAAGGCTTCGTAAAATCCAGCGTCCGAGGCCCCGCCTTCGCATTTGTTTGCCACCAACACCACGGGTAAGTGTTGGGCGCGGACAAGCTGGGCGAATTCTTCATCTGCCGGGGTGATGCCGGAAATCGCGTCGATCACCAGCAGAACGGCGTCGGCGTCCGCCAGGGCGGCTTCGGTCTGGAGCCATGACCGTGCTTCCAGGCTTTCACCCCCGGCGGTTTCAAATCCTGCGGTATCGATTGCGTTGAAAGCCAGGCCGCCCAGGTTCGCTTCGCCTTCGCGCCGATCGCGGGTGACACCCGGGTTTTTATCGACGATAGCTTCGCGCCTGCCGATCAGGCGATTAAACAGCGTCGACTTGCCGACATTGGGGCGGCCAACAATGGCCACGGTGGAAGTCATCAGCGGTAGGCGACCAGCTCCGCGCCATCGGTCAGAATGTACAGGGCTCCATCCGCCACGATGGCCGGGATCGTGATACCATCGGAAAGTAGCAGACTGCCGAGGATGTGCCCGGTATACGGAGAAATGGCGACTACGTCGCCGGTGCTGGCAGCGACAATCAAGCGATCGCCGGCAAGCGTGGGCCCGGTCCATTGGATTGGATCGTCCCCGCCACGGCCTGCGAATCGGGCAAGTTGGCGCACCCAACGCACGCGTCCATCAAGGCGCGACAGCGCCACGACTTCAGCGTCCACCGTCACCAAAAACAGTGAATCCCCGGCGACCCATGGGGTGTCGACGCTGGCGATTTCTTGTTCCCACAGGCGCGCGCCGCTGCGCATATCAATGGCCGCCATCCGTCCGGAGTGGCTCACCGCATACACTGTCCCCCGGTCAAGGACCAGTTGGCCGCGAATGTCATTGAGCTGGGCCAGGGCTGCCACGCGGCCGACACGGCTGAGGGAATCAGACCAGGATTCCCGGCCATTGTCTGCGCGCAAGGCGAAAATCTCGCCGGACGAATACGGAACAACAATTGTATCGCCATCGACAGCAGGGCTGGCACCCCCCACAAGGCCAGCGATTTCATTGAAGCCTTCGTGAGTCCACAATACCTCGCCCGTCACAGCGGACAGTGCGTGGGTCCGGTTGTCCACGGTGATGGTGTAAACCCGGCTGCCCGAAACGGTGGGAGCGGAGCGAATAGGAATGCCGAGTTGTTGGGCCCAAATCAGGGCGCCATTGGATCCATCCAACGCCGCAACATCGCCGTACGGTGTGGACACGTAAAGCACACCGGCTTCGGTCGCCAATCCGCCACCCATGGCACCGACTTCTTCAAACGCCGGGGCCAAATTTCGCCGCCAAAGCACCAACCCGTCTGCGGCTCTGGTGGCAGTGACCGTGGTGTCGGCGTCCAGTGTGAAGACAATGCCTGCGGCCACAACCGGCGAGGCGGTAATGTGCGAATTGGGGGTCGAACCCTGGCCCACATCGGTGCGCCAAATGCGACCAATGTTGTCGGCCAAGGCAAGGTGGTGCATGGCGTGGGAGACGTGTCCACCAGCCTGGGGCCATTCTACGTTGAGGTATGGTCGCGGTAATTGCAGAGCGATTTCGGCCAACCGAGGGTCGGCTTCGATCGTTTTCTCCAGAATCAGAACCGAAAAGCGTTCCCCCGGAAGAATTTCTTCCTGGGCCCTTTCAAAAAAATCCGTGACCTGGGAACACCCCCCGAGGACCAGCACGGCGGCCGCAATCGCCAAGCCCCGGATCACCGGATCAGCCTTCATCGCCAAGGGCCGCTAGGAGCTCCGCTGCTCGGGAGCGGATGCCTTGGGGCGCCAAGGGATCGTCCGCAAGCCGCTCGAAAGATTCCCGTGCGCCCGCCACATCGCCACTCCTCAATGCCGCCAAGCCGGAAATCTCAATGGCCGAAAACCGCCAAGGGTTCGATGGGCCCACCAACGGTGCCAAGCGGTCATCAATGACTGCGCGCGGCTCAATTTGCACCAAATGCTGGGCACCGAGCAGTCGCGCCAAATCCCGCAACGTTCGATCGGCACCGGAATCCTCGGCGATCTGGTCGTACAACGTGACCGCTCCACGGGGATCACCTGACTCCGCCATGGCCGCTGCCCGTTGTAGAAGCGACATGGTGGCAATGCCGGCCCCTGCTTCTTGGGCAACGGCGGCAAATTGCTCGGCCGCCAAGGCCGGGCGCCCGCCGCCAGCCACGTTCAGGGCGGCAACGAATTTTTCAACATCCGCCTCATTCTTGTTCGTCGTGGTGTAGGTCCAAAATTGAACACCGGCCGTGGCAAGAATGACCGCCACGACCCCGCCAATCAGAAAGCGGCCATAGGTGCCCCAAGCCCTTAGGGCCTGGTCCTTGCGGACATCCTCGTCAACTTCACGGAAAATTTCGCTCAATGGCTGTCTCCACAGGGCCAATCTTAATTGGCCCGCATTTCAAAGGTCCGATCTGGCCGCTTCTCATAAGGTCCGATCTTAATCGGCCGGTATTTATTAACTACTCGGCGGCGGTTCCCGCCGCTCGCGCACTATCGTCCCGCCACTTGATCGAACACCCCATGCTAGAAATTTGCTCACCGGGGCCTTCGCCGGTTTTAGCGATCTGGACCATGGCTTCGAACAGATCCCGAACAGCCCCGGGGACCGCCTCCTTGCGCGATTCATCCAAACGGCCCCGGTATTGCAGTTCCAGGTCTTTGTTAAATCCAAAGAAATCTGGGGTGCAAATGGCGTCATAGTCCCGACCGATTTGCTGGGACGGATCAACGACATAGGGGAATGGAAAACTGAGTTCTGCCGACCAGCGTTTCATATTATCGAATGAGTCTTCGGGGTATTCGGCCGGATCGTTCACCATGATGGCGACGGCACCGATACCGTGCTCTTTCAATTCTGCAACGTCGCGAATGATACGATCGATGACGGATTTCACGTACGGGCAGTGGTTACAAATGAACATAACCAAGGTACCGTTTTCGCCCTCAACGTCGGCCAAGGCGTACCGCCGCCCGTCGACACCTTCCAGGTCAAAATCCACGGCCTTCCAGCCGAATTCACAAATTGGTGGTTGAAGTGAAACCATTTTTCGTGTGGCGTCCCGGTTTAGGGGACCGCTTCCCGTTTTGAAACTGTCTACCCCTTGTCCTAAAGGCTATGACGCGCCTCTGGCAAGCAAAAAAATGGCTTGATCGTGCGCTTTTCACGCCTTTTTTCCCAAAGTGCCTAAGTTGGCACCGGCGTTGCCGTATACAGGCCTATGACACAAGGAAAACGCATCCGTGAGGCGCGGCATCGCCTTCAATTAACGCAAATCGGCCTTGCTGATCGCATTGGTGTTCACCAGTCCAGCGTCGCCTATTGGGAGTCCGGGAAGACCCGGCCCAGGGCGGCCACGTTGTTGGCCTTGGCCTCGGAATGGCTAGAATTTGGCTCTAGCTTTGGTGCCTCAGATACCCAAATTCCGGTCGTTGGCGCGCTTTCAAAAGGCAGCCGCACGAAAGGGTCAGAGCCAGCCGGCTTCGACGAGTCCATCACGGCAGGATTGGACGGAGCCGCCATGGTGGCCGTGCGGGTATCTGATCATTTCCTGGAGCCAGCGTATTGCCAGGGCGATGTGGTCATGGGCCCGCTGCTGTCTGGCAACGATATGACCAAAGCTGCGGGCAGAGATAATGTTGTTCAATTTTGGGACGGTCGTTTCACTTTGAAACGCCCAGGATGCGACCCAACTGATGCGTCAATCGCCGCACAAGCTGTGGATTTGGCGAAATTGGAGGAAATCGCGTGGTGTATGCCGGTGGAATGGATCCATCGACCGACCCCCGAGGCGCGGGCAATCTCAGAAAGTGGGGTCGCGGCAGCCAAAGAAGACCAGCGGGAGCTTGAGGCTGTAACCTGAAGCCCCGCCCGTCAATCCGCCAAAATCTAAAAGTTTTAGGTGCCGCCAGCGCGCTTGCGAGCCAGCTTGCGCCGCCGCCGCACAGCTTCGGCCGACTTGCGAATACGCTTTTCGGAGGGCTTTTCATAGGCGCGACGCATTTTCATCTCGCGCCACACGCCTTCGCGCTGCATTTTCTTTTTCAGGGCCCGCAGGGCCTGATCGACGTTGTTGTCGCGAACGATAACTTGGACCAAACGAATTCTCTCGTTTCTTTGAGACTAATCGGCCCCGGGGAATAGCAAACCCCGCAGCCCGCGTCCACCCTATTCCTCAGAGTCGTCAGGCGCCGACCATTGGGGCAATTCGGTTTTGCCGCGGGGAGACAGGCCATAGACCCCTTTGCCCAGGCGGTCGAACCAGCCATAGGCGTTGTCATAAAGGATCGCCCGGGTTTTTAGCTCGGTCAGGGCCTCGGCGATGATCGCGGCTTTGGTGTCGTCGTTTTCGCTGAGGTATTTGGCGATGGCGATGGCCTTTTGCCGATAGGCGGTCATTTTTCCCTGGCGCGACGTGCTGCCACCGACGTTTGGGTCACCCACCAGGTGCATGAATTCCCCCAATAGTCGGTTGGCCCGTTGGTTCACTTTGCGCGGTTTGTACCCGCCGGGGTCACACAGCACGTCGACACTGCCGATTTTGGCGTCGGGGTTGATTTCCAGGAGCCCCAGCCCCAACATGCGAACAAGTTTCACAACCTTTTTGCGATGTCTTTTCAGCACCGCTAACCCTTGGGGGATGCCAATGTAGACCACCTCGGAAATTTGCAACCGGTCTACCGCCTGTAACACCACAGTTAGATTGAAGGTGAGCTTTAACTCCACCACCACCATGGGCTCGTCCCTGCGCACCGCGATGACATCGCAATCTCGGACTTCGCCTTTGACCTCATAGCCCTGTTGGCTGAGGAACTGTTTTACCGGCGGGTAAAGATCAACTTCGCGCATTTAAAAGCAACCAGCCCGCCCTACATTTTGTAATTTTGACCCGGGAGATCTTTGTCTTTCAGTTCTTTGATCAATTTTTTCACAGCCGTGTAGGCGATGATTCAAAATGAAATTCCAATGAGACCAAAGACAAATCTGGTTGTGCCTAACCTTTCCATTGCATTCCCCTTCCGTGCATCTAATTATTGCCACTCGATGGTGCTTGGGGGTTTGGACGTGACGTCGTAGACGACCCGGTTAACACCCCGCACCTCGTTAACAATTCGGTTGGGAACCCTCCCCAGGAACTCTGGCGTGAAGGGATAGGCTTCTGCAGTCATGCCGTCGACGAGGTAACTGCACGTAACGCACAAACGAACTCGTACGATCGATCGTCTCCCATGACGCCGACGGTTCGGACCGGCAAGAGAACGGCAAACGCTTGCCAAATGGCATCGTACAAGCCCTCTGCACGAATTTCTTCAAGATAGATCATGTCGGCCTTCCGGAGGATCTCCAACTTCTCCGGTGAAATCGCGCCAGGAACGCGTATGGCCAGTCCCGGCCTCCGGGCAAGGATGCCGCCCAACAAATTCCTCAGGGAGCCCGAATTGGCGTCCCGAAGTGCGTACTTTGTCCTTGAACAACTCCCTCAAGGGCTCGACCAATTCCAAATTCATTTTTTCCGGTAGGCCGCCAACGTTATGGTGCGACTTGATCGTGGAGAAACCCGTGCGACGCCCTGATGACATCGTATAACGGATAATAATGAGCGTATCTGGTCCGACTGAGAGGACGGCGGGAAGAACTGTTACGGTAAACGCAACCAGCGTGATCGGTTCAACCGGCATCGAGTCCAGTTACTCATTTCGGCGTGCTAACGCTAGTCCGGGCCCTAAACCGCAGCCAGCGCCTGATCAAGATCGGCAATAATGTCATCGATGTGCTCGATCCCGACAGAAAGCCGAACATATCCGTCGCTGACACCTGTTTGAATTTGCTCCTCCTCCGACAGCTGGGAATGGGTCGTAGTCGCCGGATGAATCGCAAGGCTCCGTGCGTCTCCGATATTGGCGACATGGTAAAACATTTGAAGGCTATCGATGAATTTCTGACCGGCTTCCTTCCCGCCATCCTTGAACTCGAAGCCCAGCAATCCACCGTAGCCGCCAGACATCACAGCATCAGCCCGGCGCCTGTCCTCGCCGTCCATCAAGCTCGGATGGATGACCTTTGCGATTTTGCCGTGTTTCGACAGATAGGCGGCAACCGAATCTGTGTTTTCGCAATGGGCGTGCATTCTGAGCGGGAGCGTTTCTATCCCCTGGATAGTTTGGAAAGCGTTGAACGGGCTCATTGCAGCCCCTAGATCACGGAGAAGCGTGACCCTCGCCTTGATGATATAGGCGACAGGCCCCATCGGTTTGACTGCTTCCGTCCAAACAGCCCCGTGATAGCTTGGGTCAGGCTCATTGAGCATCGGGAAACGATCTTTATGCGCTTCCCAGTCGAAATTGCCACCATCGACGATCATGCCACCGATCGACGTGCCGTGGCCGCCGATATACTTCGTGGTGGAATGCATCACCACAGCCGCGCCGTGTTCGAACGGGCGGCAAAGAATCGGTGCAGCTGTGTTATCCATTATCAGCGGCACGCCAAGTTTCCGACCTATCTCGGCGACTTCCTTAATGGGAAAAACCTTCAGCTTCGGATTTGGCAGGGTCTCGGCGTAATAGCAACGAGTTCGGTTATCGGTTGCATTTGCGAAAGCGGCTGGGTCGACAGGGTCAACGAACCGGCATTCAATCCCCATATCTTTCATCGTATTCGCGAACTGGTTCCATGTCCCGCCATATAGGTCGGTCGATGCCACGAAGTTGTCGCCAGAGTGTGTGATGTTTTGGACTGCAAAGGCCGACGCTGCCTGTCCGGATGCGAGGGCAAGTGCTGCAGCACCCCCTTCAAGGGCGGTTACCCGCTGTTCCAGCACATCGTTGGTCGGATTCATAATGCGCGTATAGATATTGCCCATTTCGGACAGCGCAAACAGGTTGGCTGCGTGCTCGGTGCTGTCGAACTGATATGACGTCGTCTGATAGATCGGAACGGCGACAGAGTTCGTTGCCTCATCGCGCCGCCATCCAGCATGGAGCACTATCGTTTCCGGATTCCTACTATTGGTTCCCATGGTGTTTCCTTTTGGTTAAGTGCCGCTTCGGCGCAGTATTAAAAGTTTTCCACTGATTTCTATGAACTATCTATTTTCACCGTATTTTTTTGTCAACAAATCACAGTTGTTGCGTGCAGGGCAACTCTGGCCTGCCTCTGTTGGGAACGTTGATGGACATATTCATCTTGCCTCTTCTTGGAGCAGGGAGTTGATCAATAAAATCAACATCATGATCTAATTTTGTTAAGCTTCTTTTCATTCCCACTCGATCGTCCCCGGGGGCTTTGACGTGACGTCATAAACAACCCGGTTGATGCCGCTGACTTCATTCACGATGCGGCTGGCGACCCGGTTCAAGAAATCAGGCGTATAGGGATATGCCTCCGCCGTCATGCCGTCGGTGGAGGTCACGGCCCGCAGCGCGCAAATAAATTCATAGGTCCTTTCGTCCCCCATGACGCCAACGGTTCGCACGGGCAACAGCACGGCAAACGCCTGCCAAATCTCGTCGTATAGGTCGGCCTCGTGAATTTCATTCAGATAAATGGCGTCAGCCTGGCGCAGTATATCAAGTTTTTCCGCGGTAACTTCACCGGGAATACGAATGGCCAATCCCGGACCCGGAAACGGATGGCGGGCCAAGAACGCTACGGGCAAACCAAGCTCCGCCCCCAATTTCCGCACCTCATCTTTGAACAAGGCGCGCAAGGGTTCCACAAGTTTCAAATTCATCACCTCAGGCAGCCCCCCCACATTGTGGTGGGATTTAATCGTGGCACTGGGGCCGCCGACGAACGACACGGATTCGATGACATCAGGATAAAGCGTGCCTTGCGCCAGAAACTCAGCGCCGCCGATTGCCGCGGCTTCCGATTCGAACACTTCGATGAACGTATTGCCGATGATCTTGCGTTTGCGTTCAGGGTCTTCCACCCCGGCGAGGCGGCCCAGGAACATATCGGCCTTGTCACTGCGCACCAGGGGGATGTGATAGGACGATCTGAAGAGTTCGGTGACTTCGTTTGCTTCGTTGCCGCGCAGAACCCCGTTGTCCACCAGAATGCAGGTGAGTTGGTCGCCCACCGCTTCGTGCAGCAAGGCGGCGACGACGGAAGAATCCACGCCACCGGACACCCCACAGATGACCTGGCCATCACCGATTTGTTCGCGCAGGAGCGCGATTTCCTGATCACGGAAGTGGGCCATAGTCCAATCCCCAGAGCACCCCGCGATGCCATGGGTGAAATTGCGCAACAAGGCCGCGCCATCCAACGTGTGTACCACCTCCGGGTGGAATTGGACGCCGTAGTATTTGCGCGCATCATCGGCGATGGCGGCGAACGGACCACTTTCACTTGCCCCCACCGGACGGAAGCCTTCGGGGATTTGGGTGATGGTGTCCCCGTGGCTCATCCAAACCTGGTGACGCCCGCCAGGCTCCCACACGCCGTCAAACAAGGGGCAGGTGTCCGTGACCTCCACTTCGGCCCGGCCAAACTCCCGCGATGTGGCGGCCTCCACTTTGCCGCCCAGCTGGGCGACCATGGCTTGCTCGCCATAGCAAATGCCCAACACCGGCACGTGCGAGTCGAATGCTTCCGCAGGGACTTTGGGGGTGCCATCGGCAATGACCGATGCTGGCCCGCCGGACAAAATCACCGCTTTTGGCGGATCGTCCCTCAGGGATTGGGCGGCACTGTGAAACGGCACGACTTCCGAATACACCCCACTTTCTCGCACCCGCCGGGCAATCAGCTGAGTGACCTGAGAGCCAAAATCGATAATCAAAATTTTGTCGGTCATTCAGAAATCCGTTCAAAAACGCTGACGAAAAATCCATCGGTGCCATGGCCCAACGGCGTGAGCTGCAAATAGGGGGTATCCGCGGGGGACCGGCCAAGGAGCACGTCGCCCCAAATCTTGCCGACATCCATGGCCTGGAATTCACCGTGGCGTTCCAGAAACCAGTCCGCCTGGCCCTGGTTTTCCTGGGCAAAAACCGAACAGGTCACATAGACCAACCGCCCGCCGCGGCGGACCAATGGAGCGGCATCGTCAAAGATGGATCGCTGGTGGGTCTCATGCTCGGTGATCGTTTGTTCGGAGACCCGCCATTTGCCTTCCGGGGCGCGCCGCCAGGTGCCGCTGCCTGTGCACGGGGCATCCACCAACACCCGATCGGCTTTTCCATGGAGCGCCACCACCGCCGGGTCGTCGCCGCCAGAGATGGTTTGGGCCACGACACATTTGACGTCGGAGCGGCTGAACCGTGGTTTAGATTTACCCAGACGCCCGGAGTCCACATCGAAGGCGTGGATGACGCCGGTGTTTTCCATTGCTGCCGCGAGTCCCAAGCTTTTGCCCCCGGCTCCGGCGCAAAAATCCACCACAGTGTGGCCTGGCCTTGCGTCCACTAACTTTGCGGCGATCTGGGCGCCTTCGTCTTGGATCTCGACCATCCCCGACCGATACGCCACGCTTTCCGCAATGCGTGCCCGACTTTTGACCCGCAATCCAAGCGGCGACATTGGAGTCAAATCCGACGGAATGCCCTCCGCATCCAATGACGCCTGAGCCTCGCCGCGGTCGGCTTTCAAGGTGTTCACCCGCAAATCCGTCGGCGCCCGGGGGATCATCGCGGTCATTTCGGCCACCACCGCTTCGCCCAGGCCAGCCCGCAACGGGCGGTCTAACGCTTCTGGGTAGTTCCCCCGCACCCAGTCCGGTGCGCCCTCCAATGCGCCTCCATCCACCAATTGGACAGCCACCGCTTTTTCGTCTGGGGTCAATGGCTCCGGCCCATACCGGCTGCCATCAAACCGTTCAGTGATGTTGACAAGGGACAGGCCGTCCAGCCGTACCAGCGCAGCAAGTGTCAAATTCCTAGCCGAGGGTTCAGCCGAAGGTGACAACGCCCATGCTAATTCGCCGCGCTGCCGCAACACTTGATAGACCAGCCCCGTCACCACCGCCCGGTCTTTCGACCCGGCATAGCGACGGTCGCGAAACCATGCACGCACTGCCGCGTCTGCCGTCTGCCCATCGATGGGCAGAATTTTGCTAAGAAGACCGATCGCGGACTGAACCCTGGCGCCAGGGGTCATCCTCCGCCTAGGACCGTGCCAGGATAATTCGGAGATTGCCGGGTGATGTCGACGTCATGGACGTGGCTTTCCCGCATGCCAGCCCCGGTGATCCGCAAGAATTCGCATTTGGACTTCATGTCGGAAATCGTCGGGTTGCCGGTATAGCCCATGGCGGCGCGCAAGCCCCCGACCAATTGATACAGCACTGTCGAGATCGGACCTTTGAAAGGCACGCGACCTTCGACACCTTCCGGGACCAATCTCAAGGTGTCGCGGATTTCCGCCTGGAAATAGCGATCCGCAGATCCCAAAGCCATGGCACTGACCGATCCCATGCCGCGATAGGATTTGTAGGATCGGCCTTCGTAAAAGAACACTTCACCCGGGGCTTCTTCCGTGCCGCCGAGCAACGATCCCAGCATGGCGCAATCGGCCCCCGCCGCGATGGCTTTGGCCAAATCACCGGAATATTTGATGCCGCCGTCGGCGACCACGGGAATGTCATTTTTCTGGGCCGCTTCCACCGCGTCCACCAACGCCGTCAGTTGCGGCACCCCCACACCGGCGACGATGCGGGTGGTGCAAATGGACCCCGGCCCAATGCCCACCTTGATGGCGTCGGCACCGGCATCCATCAGCGCCTTGGCGCCGTCCGTGGTGGCGATGTTCCCGGCCAAAACCTGGGTGTAATTGCTTTTGGCTTTGATGCGGCTGACCGTGTCCAGCACCGACGATGAATGCCCGTGGGCGGTATCCACCACAATCACGTCGGCCCCGGCGTCGATCAGGGCTTCGGCACGCGCCAGGCCGGCCTCGCCAACGCTGGTGGCGGCGCCAACCTGCAAGCGGCCTTGTTCGTCTTTGCTAGCATCCGGGTGGGCCACGGATTTTTCGATGTCTTTCACCGTGATCAAGCCGATGCAATGAAAATCGCTGTCCACCACCAGCAGCTTTTCAATCCGGTGTTTATGAAGCAGGCGTTTGGCCTCCTCCATCTCCACCCCCTCGCCCACCGTCACTAGTTTGTCCTTGGTCATCAGCTCGCTGACTGGCTGGGACCGATCATCGGCAAACCGCACGTCGCGATTGGTCAGAATGCCCGCCAATTTCCCGGAATTTTCGACTACGGGCACACCCGAAATTGAATACTCCGTCATCATCGACAAGGCCTCTTCCAAGGTCTGGTCAGGGCGGATTGTCATGGGATCAACCACCATGCCGGATTCAAATTTCTTGACTCTTGCGACGTGCTCGGCCTGGGCCTTGGGGTCAAGATTCCGATGAATGATCCCTATGCCGCCGGCTTGGGCCATGGCGATTGCAAGACGCCATTCCGTCACCGTGTCCATGGCGGCCGAAATCAAAGGAATGTTGAGATCAATCGACCCGGTCAGCCGGGTCCGCGTGTTGACTTGTCCGGGCAGGACGGAAGAGGCCGCAGGCTTCAGTAAGACATCGTCAAATGTCAAAGCCTCGCGAATATCCATTGCTCCTCCTGTGCGTTCGGGGGCGCACTATGCCATGGGCAGTTTGGGAATAATAGACGGCTATTTGGGCGGTTTTAGACCGGTAGCGACCACATAGGTCTCGGGGGATTCCTTGCGACTGGCCTTGGGTTTGAAGTGCCTGACCGCGCTAAATCGGCGCTGTAGAGCAACGAGCAAATCTTTGCCCGATCCGCCCTGGGTCACCTTGGCGACAAAGGCCCCACCGGGCTTTAACACCTCCAAGGCTAGCGCAAGGGCCGCGTCGGCCAGGGCCACCGTACGCACATGGTCGGTTTCCCGGTGGCCAGTGGCCGGAGGTGCCATATCGCTGATCACTGCGTCCAACCCGCCGGGAGTTATGCGGCGGATCTCATCCACCACCGCGTCGGATTCCACGTCCATGCACACCACTGTAACCCCAGGGATAGGATCCAGGGGGTTACAATCCACGGCCACGACCGACCCGCCATGCGCTGTGTTGGCGGCTACGCGTTCTGCAGCCACCTGGGACCAGCCACCCGGTGCGGCTCCCAGATCGACCACAGCGCGGCCACGGGCGAAAATTTTGAAGCGGTCGTCGATTTCGGACAATTTGAAGGCGGCGCGGGAGCGGTAGCCCTGGGCTTTTGCCGCCTTTACGAAGGGGTCGTTGGCTTGACGGCGCAACCACCGGGCGGACGATTCCTTTAGGCCCGAACCAATTGCGCGCTTGCTCGGTTTTTGGCCGCGCGCCATTCGTTTCGCCCCTGATTTTTTAGCAGGCTTGGAATTGCGGCGGCTTTTTCTGCTTTTTGCTTTGCCGCCCATCACTCGGTGGCATGAGCCTGGGCGGCGGTGGAGGCTTGCATCAGCTTCAACAAAATTCCCTCTCGCAGGCCCCGATCCGCGACCCTGATTCTATCCGCTGGCCATTCCCTTAGCATCGCATCCATTGCCGCGCACCCCGATACCACCAAATCGGCGCGGGATTTACGGATGCACGGGTGGGCAACCCGGTCCGCATAGGCCATCGAAGCCAATTTTCGGGAAACCCGAAGAATTTCGTCGTTTGACAGCCAAGCCCCGTCCACCTTTGACCGATCATAGCGCGGCAAATCCAAGCTCACCGCGGCCATCGTGGTGGCCGTCCCCGAAATGCCCAGCATATGGGCGGCTCCTTCACCGAAAGCGGCACAGATTCCATGTTCGGCCTCAAACGCTCCCAAGCGAGACTGCACGTCACTAACCATCGCCTCATAATCCTGAGTATCCGGGTCGTGGCCACCATGGCGTTCGACCAACGACACCACACCGAACGGCAGCGACGTCCACCCCAGCATGTCTGGGGCTTCACCGGGGCAAATTTTCAGCCAGATCAGTTCGGTGCTGCCACCGCCGATGTCGAATACCAAGGCAAACTTGCACTGTTCGTCCAACAGGGGCGCGCAGCCGCTGACCGCCAGGTTGGCTTCTTCTTCCGCCGAGATCACGTCCAGTATGATGCCGGTTTCCTGCTTGACCCGGTGCAGAAAGGCATCGCCGTTGCGCGCCCGCCGACAGGCCTCGGTGGCGACGAACCGGCCACCGGATACCGAGCGTCTGCGCATTCTTTCCGCGCACACTGACAACGCATCAACGGTGCGATCCATGGCCGCTTCTGAAAGCATTTCCGTACGATCGACCCCTTCACCCAGGCGCACGATCCGCGAGAACGCGTCCACGACAGTTACCCCACCCGGCCCGGGTTTGGCGATCAGCAACCGGCAATTGTTGGTGCCAAGATCAATGGCGGCGAAAAGATCCGCCGCCTTACAGGCGCAGCCGGGCTCATCGGAGCCGCCGCCGAACGACAAGAATTGTCCTGAATTTCCCCCGGATTCAGCCATTCCAGTCCGCCCCATTTCGAAAACTTAGCAAAGCCCTTACAGGTGCTGAGGTTTAGTTTAACAGGTTTTTGACCAACATCTTATGACGGAATGGAGTCTACCCTGTTTCGTTGACAACCCACTGTACCGTTCGTAATTTGAAATCCCCGCTGGTGCCCGCCCACCAGCTGGTGATGGGGGATAGTTTAGCGGCAAAACTCCCGGCTCTGACCCGGGCAACCCTGGTTCGAATCCAGGTCCCCCAGCCAAGCATTTGTTTGCCGATCAGATTCACACCGTCGAGCAGATGGCGATCTGCCCGCGCGTTACATTTCCGATCAGAGCCAAGTGGGCAATGTTGCGAAGCAACGAACCATGGATGAGCACCCACGATTTGCTCGCGCGTCCGTTAGTTTGCGGTGGCCCACGGTCAGCCTCCAGGCTGCGGAGGACCAATGTATTCGAAATGCCCTGGATCTGGATTGTTCCACAGATGGCCTGAGGTAAATCCCCAGCGCTCCATAATCGCCACCAAGCGCGGGTCCGCGCCATTGGCTCGAATAGCGGCATCGCTGCTGTAATTGATGTCTACGGCACCGCCCCAGGCATGGCGCGAAAACCCTCTACCCTCGGCGATCAGCCGTGGATTGTCGCAGCCTTGGAACGCTTCTGACGAAATCAGAAATTCCAAATCGGCGTTGATGACCTCTTGCATGGCGCCCTGCAGCGCCGGCACCAAAACCGCGTGGCACCGCACCCGGCCAAGCAAGGGGATTACGGCGTTGATCAGGTTTTCTTGGACCCAAACCCGGTCGCGCTCGATGTAGCGGCCATCAGTGGGGCGAAAGGCAAATTCACCCAAAGCCAGTTTCATTTGGGCTTGCGACAAGATCGCTGCCGGAGATGGTAAAAATTCCGACGGCTCAGTGGACCGCAAGCGCACCGATGTTTCTTCGGGCAACAGGGTTTGGAAAAGATCTTCGACAGTCTCTAGCGGCCCCAGATACCGCACCAACAGATACCCCCGGGTTGGTCCTTCGCCACCAGCCAGGTCCGCAACCGCCAGAGCTATTTCGCGGTTCTGGATCATCCCATCGTCAACGATGGCCCGGACAGTGTGGGTTGTGCCGTCGGCCATTTCCAATGTGGACCCGGGATCCAGCCCCCGAACCTTGGCGGAGGTTTCCCCCAGTACGATTTCGCCGTCACCAAGTTGGGCAAGGATGTCAGCGGCGGGTCCCACGAACGCTGGGTAGGTGGCGGGATCGAAAGTCAGTGCGTCCAGCAGATAGGAGAATTCTTTTGGTGCCTGGTCGACCACCGCGCCGTTTTCATCGCGCGACCGGACCATATACAGCCTGGCGCGACCGATATCGGCGATTGCCAAAACCCCCGGCAATTCGGCAACCCCTTGGCGAAATTCCATCTGGAATTCTGATCGGGTGAATGCAGTCAGCACGGTTTCAGTGTCGGCGGGCCCGACCGCATCGGTCGCCCACGCGCGCGCTGCGACCAGCGCCAGCAAGACACCGCCCCACGCCGAAGATGATTTTTGGCGGCCACGGAAACTCATGGGATGGCACTTAACCATGGGATGGCCCTGCCATCCAGTCATGGAATAGCCCCGCCATCTAGGGCACAGGCAGCGCGAAATATTCGAAATGCCCGGGGTCGGAGATCAGCCAGGTGTGCCCCGATGTGAACCCCCACTGTTCCATCACCCGGATCAGGCGTGGATCGGCAGCAATGTCCAACAGATAATTCAGGTCCACAGCGGCACCCCAGGAATGCCGGGAAAGCGACCGGCCACCACCGATCATTCTGCCGTTGTCGCAGCCGCGAAAGGCGTGGGGGTCAATGAGAAAGTCCAGGCCCTCAGCGATCAGTTGTTCCATCGCCCCCACCAAGGGTGGAATCAAAACTCGGTGGCATTTGAATTCGCCCAGCAGTGGGACTACCGCCAAAACGATATTGCGCTCCACCCACGCCGCTTCCCGATGGATTGCCCCGTCCGATTGGGGTTGGAAAAAGAATTCGCCGAACACTTGCTTGATCGCGATTTGCGGGCGCACCGCATCGGCGTGACGTAGAAATGGCACTTCATCCTGTTGGCGCACCCGCACCGGCCGATCCCCCGCCGCCGCTTCCGCCGCAGCTTCGAAAACCTCACGGGGCCCGCGATACAGCGCCAACAAATATCGATCTACTGGGATCAAGGCCGCCACCGGCGATGTCGCGGCCAGGGCCAGCTCGCCGCCGCCTATCAGGACGTCGTCCACCACGGCCCGCACTGTTAGCTGCGTGCCATCCAACAATTCCAAGCGGCCACCAACACCAACACCACGAAATCGTGCGGCGGAGGAACCCAACAAAACATCAGTGCCCTCCAAGCTGGTGAAAACCTCATTCTGATCGGCGGGAAGAAACGCCTGGTAGGACGCCAGGTCCAACACCATGGTTTCCAAGGGTACGGAATAGTCGGATTGGGATCTGTAGGCTTGGGTTCCCTGGGCGGTCCATGCCTGAACCAACCCCAAATTCCCGGACCGCACCACGGTGATGGCCCTAACCCCCGGGGTCGCCGCCATGGTTTTGGCAAAGCCGTCGGGGAGTCCACTGGGGGTCCACGCCAGAAACATATCAGCGGCAATTTGAGCCTGGGCGGGGACGGCGACCCCAACCACAGCGGCGGCGAGCAGCGCCATCCGAATCCGTGGTCGAGCCCCCGTCATTTATTTGGCGGTGTAGAGCAGCCTGACGATGCCGCTGCCGCTGCCGAAGCCGGTCGATTCAGATAGTTCCAGAGCCGGATCGGGGCCCGATCGATCCCGGGGGAAGGTTGGGATTCCCTTTCCCAAAAGCACCGGCATGACGAAGATTTCGATTGAGTCCACACGCCCAGCGTCCAGGAATTGTCCGATCACGTCGGCACCGCCGATCAACCAGACATCCCCCTTTGAACCTTCCAATCCACCAGCGATGTTTTCGTGAAACAGCTCGTACCCATAGGGGTCTTGGTCTCTGGTGTCCTCTGGGGATTTAGCGTCGTCTGATCCCTCGCCGTCAAACGCATCCAGCCATGCCACCGACCCACCGGCTCCGGCAATATAGCCATCGACGCTGGCAGCCAAATAGACGCGAAACTTTGGCATGGAGTGCGACCTTAGTGGTGGTGGTGGTGGTCGTGGTCCCCGTCAGGCATGTGGATGATTTTGTCGCGAACACCCGTTTCATATTCCAATCCGGTCGGGGTGATGCGAATGGAATGGGGATAGCTGCTTTTCGCTAGGCCTTTGCGCTCTAGTGCCAGCCAAACGGATTCGTTGCCCATGCCGGTGGCGTCTTTTCCCATGACGTAGCCGTCCCCCATGTGAATGTGATCGCCGTGGGCGTGGGGGAACCGGGTGATGGCGCGGTCTCCCGTTTCGGGGTCCATTTCCCCTGACTCGGGGATTTCGGCCATGGTCTGAAACAGCGCTAGGGTTTTCAGTTGCAGGGTATTAAGCTTCAGAGGATTTCGTTTGGGGAGCACTTAAAATTATCCTTCATCAAAATCGATATAGCCGCGGTCCATGGCGTGGCGCAGATGATCAAACGCTGCGACACCCTCTTCAAAGGCGATGCGCAGCTCTTTGAGTTTCGTCATATCCCCCGGGTTTTCATCGAGCCTTCCGCCCTTGTCCCCCAGGGCCAATATTTCGTTCAAATAGTTTGCCCGCAGCCCCGACACCGCCACGGCGACACGCAGCATTTGCTCCTGGGTGATGGACCCTGCTGTGGCTTTTATTTTGGTTCGATTGGCCTCGGTGATCGCCGCGTCAATTTCCTGCAACAGCCGATTTTTGTGAATGTCGGCGTCAAGGTCGTACTGCGCCATTGGATTCCCTTCCGGTGGACTGCCCTTCTCGATGGTCGCATTATGCGATTTGGGCCCGGTGTGCAACCTTCCTATCGGGTATTTGGCGCCGGAGGAGGAATTGATCCGTCAGACAATCACAGCATGGAAGCGGGTTTGCGGCTTGGGAGGCCTGGTTTTTTGGGCGATCCTTGCTGCATCCTCCCAAATCGTGGTCGCCCAAGATATCCCCTTGACCCGCATCGCCCAAATTTATGGGGTTTCTGCAAATCCGTTTGGTGAGGAGATTCTGTATCTGGCCACGGAACGCGGATTTTTTGCCGTTGGCCCCGATGGGTTAGCTCAGCTGTTATCTTCGGGAATAAACAAGTTCACGGGTTTTGCTGCTGACCCAGGTCGCGCAGGCAGGTTCATAGCCGCTGGGGACGCAACGGGCGGGGACGCCGATACTTTGTTGATCACCGAGGATTTCGGCCGGTCATGGGAGGCGGTAACCACCGTGTCCGGCCCGCCTCCCGCGTTCTTGGCCCTGGATTTCTTCGAATTAGACTCAAATCAAATGACTGGGGCGTCTGACGCGATTTACCGAACAAACGATGGTGGCCATTCTTGGTCATCGCCTGGGCCCACCCCAGGTGCCGTTGCTGACTTGGCCATATCGGCCAGATACCCCGACACGCTGTTCGCCGGAACCACTGGGGGGCTATTTTTTAGCCAGGATGGCGGCCGATCGTGGACACCTGCCTTGTCTGAAGGTCGCCCGACAAGCATGGTGCAGACCATGGGCGATGGCCGGGTGTTCGCCTTTGTCATTGGCGAAGGCCTTTACGTCGGGGGGGATTTCGGCGAAACCTGGACCTTGATGGCGGTGGCTGAAGCCTTTGACGGGGCGTTGATACACTTGGTTGGAGATTTTGGCGGAAGCCTTTTCGCGGTGACCCAATTCATGAAAATTTTGACCAGCAACGATGGCGGCAGAACCTGGGCTTCATTTATGCGCTGATTTCATCTGCGATCCCCCCTCAAATTGCTGGATTCGGTCCCTTGAACCGACTCCGTGGACCCATATATACAATCGTGCTGACGCGCTCGCTGAGCGGTAGGTTGGGCCTCTCGGTTTAGTGTGGGCACACACCCGCCATACCAAGAAACAAGAAATAAGGTTCGCCGATGCGCTTTTCATATTTGATTGCTTTTGCTGTTGCCGCGGGCGTTGCCGCCTGGGTTTTATCCGGGGATTTTGGCAGCGAATTGTTTGGATCAGACACGGCGGTGGAGGCAGAAGCCCCAGCACCCTTGCTCGCCTCCCGGGCGCTAGGGGTCGGAGCGGACGATGACATCGAGCCTTTCGCGGTTCGGGTCCAAACGCAATCCGCCACGATCCGCCCCCGCGTCATCACCATCCGCGGCCACACCGAAGCCAGCCGGATTGTGATAGTGCGCGCTGAAACACTCGGAACCATCGAAACAATTCGGGTAAATAAAGGCGACCGGGTAACCCAGGGCCAAGTCATTGCCACGTTAGAGCTGGGGGATCGGCCCTCGCGGCTTGTCGAAATCGAAGCCCTGCTGGCCCAACGCCAATTAGAATACGATATCGCCCGAGCCCTGGCCGCCCAGGGCCAGCAACCCGTGACTCGGGTTGCCGCCGCCCAGACAGCCTTCGAAAGCGCCGCCGGTAACCTGGCAAGGCTTCAGCTGGACATTGAGAAAACCGAAATTCGCGCACCTTTTGACGGGGTGATCGAAGAACGCCAAGTCCAAATCGGCGATTTCATCAGCCCGGGCAGCCCGGCCGCGACTCTGGTGGACGAAGAACCGTTCTTGGTGGTCGGCCAAGTTTCTGAAGCCGACATCGACAAAATCCAATTGGGGTTCCCCGGCACCGCGCAATTGTTGAACGGCACCAAAGTTGAAGGCACTGTGCGCTTTATCGCCACCATCGCCGACTCCCAGACCCGCACCTTCCGAGTGGAATTGCAGGTTCCTAACCCTGACCGCACTCTGCGGGCCGGTGCCACTGCAGATTTCTCGATCCCAGTCGGCACCGTAGCCGCCCATTTGGTTTCCCCCGCCGTGTTGGTGTTGGACGATGCCGGCAATCTGGGCATCAAACTGGTGAGCCTGGGGATTGTTGAACAGGTCCCAGTGACTGTTTTGTCATCCGGAAATGATGGTGTCTGGCTGTTGGGTCTCCCTGAAAATGCGAACATCATCACCGTCGGCCAGCAATTCGTGAAAGCCGGTCAGACGGTGAACACCGTGGAAGCGGATAGGGACCCAGCCCCATGATTATGCTTATCAATGGCGCCCTTAGCCGGGTGCGGACCGTCTTTATCATTCTGTTTTTGATCTTGCTTTCCGGTACTGTCGCATATCTGACCATTCCTAAGGAATCCCAGCCTGATATCGACATCCCGATCATGGTGATTTCGGTTGGCCACGATGGGGTCTCGCCAGAAGACTCGGAACGCCTGATCGTTAGGCCGATGGAAAAACGCCTGCGTACCGTCGACGGGCTTTCCAAAATTACCGCAACGGGTGGTGAAGGGTTCGCCAACCTAGTCTTGGAATTCGACGCAGGCTTCGATGCCGACCAAGCCCTGTTGGATGTCCAGGAAATGGTCGACCTGGCCAAGCGCGATCTGCCCAATGATTCTAACGATCCAGTCATCACCGAAATCAACGTTGGGCTTTTCCCCGTGGTCGTTGTGGCCCTGTATGGGAATGTGCCGGAACGCACCCTGTTTGCGGTCGCCCAACGCTTGAAGGACGAATTCGAAACCTTGCCGACGGTGCTGGAGGCAGGGATTTCCGGCGACCGCGAAGAGCTGGTGGAGATCATTGTCAGCCCCAGTCTGATGGAAAGTTACAACGTCTCGCCGTTGCAAGTGGTCCAGACAGTGACTTCCAACAACCGCTTGATCGCCGCCGGTGCCCTGGAAGACGAACGCGGCAGGTTGGCGGTCACCGTCCCTGGATTGATCCGAACGGCGGACGAATTGTTTGGCCTTCCCGTCATTGTCAGGGGCGACACGGTTGTGACCTTGGGCGATGTCACCGAGGTTCGGCGGACCTTCAAGGATCGAAACAATTACGCGCGCTTTAATGGCCAGCCCGCCATCATGATCGACATCACCAAGAAGCTGGGTGAAAACGTCATCCTTACGGTGGCAGGAGTGCGGGCCATTGTTGACGGCGCCATCGCCCTTGATCTGCTTCCCCCCGGGGTCCAGGTGGAATTGATCCAGGACCAATCCGAAGACATCAAGGTCATGGTCAATGACCTGCAAAATAGCGTCATCGTCGCTGTGGTTTTGGTGATGATCATCGTGATTGGCGTCTTGGGCCTGCGCACCGCCGGATTGGTGGGAATCGCCATTCCCGGATCGTTCCTGACCGGGATCCTGATCCTGCAATTTTTGGATTTGACGCTGAACTTTGTGGTGTTGTTTTCGCTGATCCTGTCCGTGGGATTGGTGATCGACGGCGCTATCGTGATTACCGAGTTTGCCGATCGCAAAATGGCCGAAGGTATCGGCAAGCTTGAAGCCTATGGCGCCGCGGCCCGGCGCATGGCGTGGCCCATCATCGCCTCAAACGCTACAACATTGGCGGCGTTCCTACCCCTGTTGTTTTGGCCCGGGATTGTCGGCGAGTTCATGAAATTTCTCCCCATCACCATGATTGCGACGTTGATCGGGTCGTTGACCATGGCGCTGATCTTTATCCCCACCTTGGGGTCGCGATTGGGTCGATCAGGGTCCGCCGACCCCCGCGTATTGAAAGCACTGGCGGCGGCTGAAAGCGGCGGTCTGGACGAAATTAGCGGCATCACCCGGCCCTATGTGGCTATGCTGGGGACACTGGTGCGTTTCCCGGCGTTTGTGGTGCTGGGGGCCATCGGCATGTTGGCCGGGGCCGGGTACTTGTACGGAACCTTTGGCAACGGCATCGAATTTTTCCCCGAGACCGAGCCCCCCAGCGTGGTGGTCTACGTCCATGCCCGGGGCAATCTTTCAGTTGCGGAAAAGGATGGCCTGTTAGCGGAGGTCGAACGTCAGGTCCTGCAGGTCAGGGGAATCAAATCAGCGTCAGCACGCTCCGGCGTTTCGGGCGATGGTGCAGCCGGATCCGGTGACGTGATCGGCCGCATTAGCTTGGCGCTGTTGGATTGGGACGTACGGCCCCCCGCCAGCGAAATCTTGGATGAAATCACAAAACGTACGCGCCACATCGCCGGCATCACGGTCGATTTTCAACAGGCTAGTTCTGGCCCATCCACTGGCAGACCGGTTCAAATCGAAGTGTCAGCGTTGGACCCGGTAAAAATCGACCCGGCGCTGGAATCGCTGTTGGCTAAAATGAATTCCATGGAGGGCCTGACCAACGTTGAGGACAGCCGTCCCATCCCGGGTATCGAGTGGCAATTAATTGTTGATCGCACCCAGGCCGGAATTTATGGGGCGGATGTGACCACAGTCGGCAACATGGTCAAGTTGGTGACAACCGGTATTCGTGTGTCGTCCTACCGCCCCGACGACGCCATCGAAGAGCTGGATATCACGGTGCGCTACCCCGCATCTGACAGAAATATTGACCAGCTGGACAACCTTCGCATCATGACCCCGCGCGGTATGGTCCCGGTCAGCAATTTTGTCACCCGCACGCCAGTGCCAAAGGTCGGCAATGTGGTGCGGGTGGACGGCCGCAGGGTCATCAGCGTCGGTGCCGATGTAGCGGACGGCGTCTTGTCCGATACCATGGTGACGGAATTGCGCGAATGGCTGACCACCGCGCCAATCGATCCAGACGTACAGATTGCGTTCCGCGGGGAAGACGCAGACCTGCAAGAAGCCCAGGCGTTTTTATCCCAGGCGTTCTTGGTTGCTCTGTTCATTATGGCCATCATCTTGGTGACCCAATTTAACAGCTTTTATCAGGCGTTCATCATTCTGACGGCGATCATGCTTTCCACCACCGGCGTGCTCCTGGGCCTGTTGATCGCCGACATGCCGTTTGGCGTGATTATGTCCGGGGTGGGGGTGATTACGCTGGCGGGGGTCGTGGTCAATAACAACATCGTGTTGATCGACACCTACAATCACCTGAAGAAAAAATTCCCGCCCACGGAGGCCATCGTCCGCACCGGCGCCCAGCGTCTGCGCCCGGTGTTCCTGACGGCCACGGTCACAATCTTGGCGCTGACGCCCATGGTGTTCGGGTTCAACGTCGATTTACTTTCCCGCGAGGTCGCGATCGGCGCACCGTCCACCGCCTTGTGGCAGCAATTGGCCATCGCGGTTGTCAGCGGGCTGGTCTTTGCCGCGCCGTTTACCTTGATCGTCACCCCCTGCCTGCTGGCCCTCGGTGTTCAAGTTTCCAACCTGCACATGTTCGGCGGCAAGGGGAAACGCGCAAAAGTTGACCCCGATCCGGTGCCCTCCGGAGTTTTGGCGGCGGCTGGAGTGGGAGAGTTGACCACCCCTGCAGCTGCCGGGAAGCCCGCTCCCGCCGAATAGCTTTCTATCGCGTGACGTCGGCGTCGCTGTCGGTATCGCTGGTGGAGTCTAAAGTGTCAGACCTGTCCAATGCCTCATCCGTAGGTGCCCCGTCAGTATTGGCGAGCACAGCGTTCCGGCGTGAAAGCCTTCTGTACCGAACAAGGCCAATCGGGATGGTGGAAAAGTAAGCCACCGAGATGACCGAAAAGGTCAGCCACGGGTAGCTGGAAATCGCCGCCACAGCCAGCGCCACCACCAACAGCACCGCCAGCGCATAATCACGCTCGATGCGGATGGTCTTGAACGACATGGTTGGGACCCGGCTGACCATAAGGGCCGACAAGGCCAACAAATAGAGGGCGACCAAGGGGGCCCAGCGGAACGCTTCATCACCGAATTGTAGGCTCAAGAAAACCGGTAGCAGGGCAAGTCCAGCGGCCCCGGGAGCGGGAACGCCTTCGAAAAATCCTACCGCCCAAGGCTCCTCTGTGGGATTCGAGCGACCGGTGTTGAACCGCGCCAATCTGAGGGCGCAACACACGCTGTACCCCAACACCGCAATCCACCCGACCCCGCCCAAATCCGACAAGGTCCATTGGTAAAGCAGCACCACGGGGGCAACGCCAAAGCTGACAAAATCGGCTAGAGAATCCAATTCTGCGCCGAACCGTGTTGTTCTATTCAAGGCCCGGGCAAGTCGGCCATCCAGGCCATCCAAAACACCGGCGAACACAATAGCCCCGGCCGCAAACGCCCATTCCCCCGCCAAGCCAAAACGGATCGAGGTCAGGCCCGAACACAAAGCGATCACCGTCATCATGTTGGGGATCATGCTTGTTAGGGACAGAGACCGAAGTCGGCGGCGGCGCGGATGGAGCATCAGGTGTCCTCGGATGCGGCGGAATAGGCACGGGCCAACACAGTTTCGCCGGCAATCATTGTTTGACCCAGTTGGACGTCTGGATGAAATCCGGGCGGCAGGTATACGTCAAGGCGACTGCCGAAGCGAATCAATCCCAGAGGTTGGCCCGTGGCCACCGTATCCCCCACTGCGATCTCGCAAAAAATGCGCCGAGCGACCAAGCCGGCGATTTGGACCACGACCAAATTTTTGCACGCCTCTGTTTCGATCAGCATCGCGTTGCGTTCGTTGTCGACGCTGGCTTTGTCCAACGTCGCGTTCAAAAACAGCCCCGGCCGATATTGGATGTCGCGGATAACACCGGCCATGGGTATGCGATTCACATGCACATTGAACACATTCATGAACACGCTGATGCGGGTCATGGTGTCAGAGCCCAAGCCCAATTCTTTGGGCGGAACCTGGGGGCCGATGGATTGCACGCGACCATCTGCCGGGCTGATGACCAAACCATCCCCCGATGGTGTCACCCGGTCCGGATTGCGGAAAAAATACGCGCACCACGCCGTTAAGCCCGCGCCAATCCAACCGAGGGGCGTCCATATCCAAAAAAGAATTAATGTTCCCACGGCAAAGGCCACCAGGAACGGCACCCCCGCCGGGTGTAACGGCGGTAATACGAACGATTTGAAGTCGGGGTCGGATCCTTCAGACGATGCCATTTATTCACCAACCGCCTCGGCCAATCGGGCCTCGTGCATGGCTGCCTCTTGTTGTTTCTCCCACATGGCGGCGTACTGACCATTTTTCGCCAAAAGGTCACGATGACTGCCGCGCTCGGATATGGACCCGGCGTCCAGGACAATGATTTCGTCGGCGTGGATTACCGTAGACAGTCGGTGGGCAATCACCAACGTGGTGCGGTCCGCCGACACCTCTCGCAACGACGCCTGAATTTCCTTTTCCGTATGGGAATCCAGTGCCGACGTTGCCTCGTCGAACAACAGAATTTTTGGGTTCTTCAACATTGTCCGTGCGATCGCCACCCGCTGCTTTTCGCCGCCCGAAAGCTTCAGGCCACGTTCCCCCACTCTGGTGTCATAGCCGTCGGGCAACTGGGCCACGAAATCATCGATGCGCGCAAGTTTCGTTGCTGCCTTTACCTCGGCAAAGGTGGCATCGGGGCGCCCATAATTAATGTTGTATCCGACGGTGTCGTTGAACAGAACCGTGTCTTGGGGGACCACACCGATGGCCGCTCGTACGCTGTTTTGGGTGGCAGAGCGAATATCCTGGCCATCAATGCGGACGGCACCCTTGTCCACGTCATAGAAGCGAAACAAGATCCGCGAAATGGTCGATTTCCCGGCGCCGCTGGGGCCCACGATAGCCACCGTTTTACCGGCGGGAACCTTGAATGACACATCTTGCAAAATTCCTCGGTCCATATTGTAGGCGAAGGAAACGTGCTCGAATTCCACAGCACCTCTTTCCACGACTAAATCCTGGGCGTCGGGGAGGTCGGCAATTTCTTTTTCTACCACCAATAAATCAAACATGATTTCCATATCCACAAGGGACTGTTTGATCTCGCGATACACAAAGCCCAAGAAATTTAACGGAATGAACAACTGCATCAGCAAAGCGTTCACCAGCACGAAATCTCCCACCGTCAGGGTACCGTTGACCACGCCATAGGCCGCCAACATAGGCACCGCGATGCCACCGGCGTTGACCAGAATTGCCTGGCCAACATTCAGCAAAGACAGGGAAAGCTGGCTGCGCACCGCCGCCTTTTCGAACAAGGCCAGGGATTGATCAAAGCGATCGGCTTCGTGCCGTTCGTTGCCGAAATATTTGACCGTCTCGAAATTCAACAAACTGTCGATAGATTTGGTGTTGGCTTCGGATTCCGCCGTATTCATGGTGCGCCGATATTTCAGCCTCCACTCGGTCACAACAATGGTGAAAAAAATGTAGGAGCCAATGGAAAGGACCGTGATTGCCGAGAACCAAAATCCGAATTTCGCATAAAGAATGGTGGCGACAATGATGACTTCCACAAGGGTGGGCAAAATATTGAACAAACTGAAATTCAGAAGAAATTGGATACCCCGAGTGCCCCGGCCGATGACTTGGGACAGGCCTCCCGTTTGCCGATCCAGATGAAAGCGCAAAGAAAGCCCGTGCAGATGGCGAAAGGTTTCCAGCGCCACTTTGCGGATGGCGTTTTGCTGGACCGGACCAAACAAGGCGTCGCGGATTTCACCCGACGCCGCCACCAAGAACCGTGCAACCCCATAAGCGATTACCAGAAAAACGGGGACGGCAATCACCCCCGCTGGCCCGGACAACGCGTCCACCGCGCGGGCGTAATAAAACGGCGCAAAAACGGTGAGGGCCTTGGCGCCCAACAGGAAGCCAAGCGCCAACACCAAGCGCACTTTCAGGTCCGCCCGGCCATCAGGCCACAGATACACCAACAGCCGCTTCAGAGTGTACAGCTGATTGTTCGACGCTGTGGGCGCCGCAGGATCGAACCCTCTTCGCATGTGACCTCGTTTTGACTTTCCGCCCAGAGGCGGTGCCTTATAGATGGCGGGTGTGGAGAAGAATTCCACCCACAATCCATACGTTTTAGTACCTGTTAACGCTAGTGTGGTTTTCTCTGCGCCTCGACCCACCCTGTATCAGACGGACTTTATGAACCAACCCGCAGGCCCATTCGCTCCCCAGAACTCAAAGGATACTGGGGGCCCTACTGGTCCGACCCTTCGCCTTTCCGGCGACGTTCTCGTTTGTCTGGATGGACATACACTTTGAGGGCGCTGTCCAGAAGGACGACGACAATGGCGACCGCCCTTGATTGCGTTTAACCGGAGATTTGGGGCCAGTGCCGTTCACTACGGAGGACGCGGGCAGGCGGGTAAGGTTGATAGCGCTTGGTATATTGGAACTGGTCGACCAAGCGCGATTTCAGGTCACCAACCGATTGGCCATCACGTTCATCCACGAAAAAGAATTGGACGCGCCGGTAACCGAGATGGTGGTTCTGGGCGAAACAGCCCTACTTTTCGCCCAGGCCAAGCCGTATCTGGACATTGCCGCGCGGCAATCGCGGATATCCAAGAACGCTAGAAAACCCAAACGATCGCTAGCGTACCCGATTAGGCGCGCGCTGCCATGGCGCCTCAAGGGGCTGTGGGAAGTGTGAAAATCTGCCCGGGGTAGATCAAATCCGGGTCTTCGATCTGGTCGGCGTTGGCCAGATAGATCACTGTAAACATTACCCCCCGGCCATAGGTATTGCGGGCGATCCGCCACAGACTCGTGCCTGGCTGAACAATCATTTCACCCGGCGCCAACTGTTGGGTTTCGGCTGGCGAAGCCCGCATAAAGGGCAGCGAAATCTGGGCAACCAACCTGCCTTCGGCGTCAATTTGTTCAAGCCGCAGATCGTGGCGCCCGATGTCCACAGCGGCGTCTGGCGCCATTTGCCAAAGTCCCGCAGCGTCGGCCGCCGCTAATCCGATGGGCTGGCCATCCACAAAAACCCGAACCTCGCCGCTCAGGCGAGCTTTGCCCGACAAGACCAAATTTCCGGCCTCGTCGTACTGAACCGCATCCAGGGTTAATTCCCCCACCTGTCCCGGCGGTGCCGCAAAGGGCGCCTGCATCAGCCGCGGTGGGGCGTTTCCGCCACGGTCCTGGAGCACCGCCACTGCCCGTTCTTGACCTTCGGCATCGGGGCCCGGCACCAGCAACGTCACGACCTGTTCTGAGCGGATGACCCGGCCATCTGGCAAGCGCGCCTCGATGCCTAAATCTTGCGGCCCCGGTGACAACGGACGGTCCGGAACAACCACCCATTCGCCAAACCCGTTGGCCTTGGTTTGAGCTAAAATTTGACCGCCCGCACTGACCGTAATTTCCGCCAGCGGTGGGCCCCGGCCCGCAATCACAGCACCGCCCTGGGGATTGACCCGAACAATGTCAAACGTCGGCGGGTCCACCGCAGGCAACGCTTCGGCCGGAGCCACCAATGCCACTTGCGGTTCGGGTGTCGGCGGCGCGGCATTCACCGCCGGTCCGGCTGCAGGGCCCGCTGGCGCGGCCTCGGCAACCATCGCCGGAGCGGGGTCCTCTGCCAGGGCAGGTTCAGGAACCGGATTTGCGGGCGCAGGCTCTGGCGCCGGTTCTGCGGGCGCCGGTTCATCGACCAGCGGAGCGGGGTCCTCTGCCAGGGCAGGTTCAGGAACCGGATCTGCGGGCGCAGGCTCTGGCGCCGGTTCTGCGGGC
>Ga0315336_1000209_pt1 | contig 228552 bp, 207 predicted proteins | sample ASW5metaG_FD_204512 | JGI IMG/M metagenome (GOLD analysis project Ga0315336, IMG submission 204512) | Ammonia-oxidizing marine archaeal communities from Monterey Bay, California, United States - ASW #5 | ecosystem: Environmental > Aquatic > Marine > Intertidal zone | place: USA: California...
TCGGCTGTGCTGCGCACTGCCGACGCTGCAACCCCCCAGGGGACGCACGCGCGTCCCCTCTGTTGGTGTGTCCACCGGACACACCAACATTCACCCCAGCGGGTCGCGCCAAAGGCGCTCCGGTGCCGTGCGCTGGCCGTCGTTGCGCACCACGCTCTCAGTTCTGCACCCACACTCTTCCACCTGCGCATGCCCCTGGCTGACAACTCTGCACTGCGCAGGCCGTGGGGGTGTGTGGCGGGCGGCCGGACGTGGGGAGTGCCCGCCGCATCGCGAGCAGCCGCCGGGGCCGCGGCGGGCACGAGCCACGAGCGAGCCTTGCCGCGTCGCGAGATGAGTTCTCAGTGCCTCGCCAGCGGCGCGACCTGGACGGCTCGCGCTCCGGCCGCCCGCCACACACCCCCGCGGCCGTTCAATACATCCCTAGTCACCATTCCCTTGCGATCGCCGCCCTTCTGCGACCACAAGCCCCACCGCTCACGCTTGCGCTCGCCCCCGGCCTGCCCTACACGGGGGGTCGGATGCCGGTCTTCGACCTACCGTTCTTCGGGACGCTGATCCTGTGTGCGGTGATGGTGAGCGCGAGCTACACCTTCGCGGTCTCGCTGGTGGCGGGGCGCTCGCGCCCGGAGCTGCTGCCCGCCTCACGCATGGGCGTCTACGCGACGTGCGCGCTGGTCGCCGTTGCGGTGTTCGCGCTTGCCTACGCGTTCCAGGCCCACGACTTCCGCATCCGCTACGTGATGCGCTACAGCGATCGCTCGATGCCGTGGTGGTACCTGTGGTCCGCCCTGTGGGGTGGGCAGGACGGGTCGATCCTCTGGTGGTCGTTCCTGCTGTGCGTCTACACGGTCGTGTGCACGTTTTCGCTCAACGGCCGCCTGCCGCAGCTGCAGCCGTACATCTACGCGACGTTGATGAGCATCCTGCTCTTCTTCTGCACGCTGATGCTCTTCAGCGCCAACCCGTTCGCGACCGTCGTCTCTGGCGCGGTGCCCGACGGCGAGGGGCTCAACCCGCTGCTGCAGAACTACTGGATGATGATCCATCCGCCGATGCTCTACCTGGGCATGGTCGGGTGGTCGGTCCCGTTCGCTTACGGCATCGCGGCACTCGCGACCGGGCGGCTCGGCGACGAGTGGCTGCAGGGCGTGCGCCGCTGGACCATCTTCGCCTGGCTGGCGCTGACCGTCGGCAACATGCTCGGCATGATGTGGTCCTACGAGGAGCTCGGCTGGGGCGGCTACTGGGCATGGGACCCGGTGGAGAACGCCTCCTTCATGCCGCTGCTCTCCGGCACCGCGTTCATCCACTCGGTGATGCTCCAGGAGCGCCGCAAGATGTTCAAGGTCTGGAACATCTCGTTGCTGTGCCTGACGTTCTTCATGACGATCTTCGGGACCTTCCTGACCCGCTCCGGGATGATCGCGTCGGTCCACTCCTTCGCGCGCTCGACCATCGGCATCTACTTCGTCTGGTACATGGTGGCGCTGGCGATCGGCTGTGTGGCGCTGATCATCTGGCGGCTGCCGAAGCTGCGCGCCGAGCACCGAGTCGACTCGCTGCTCAGCCGCGACTTCGTCTTCTTGCTCAACAACTGGATCCTGATCGGCATGCTGCTGTTCATGGTCATCGCGACCACCTTCCCGCTGATCAGCGAGGCGCTGCGCGACGAGACCGTGACCGTCGGGCCCGGCTACTACAACAAGTGGATGATCCCACTTGGGCTGATCCTGCTTGCGCTGACCGGCATCGGTCCGCTGCTCGCGTGGCGCAAGACCACGGGCAGCCACATGGCGCGGGTGCTGATGTGGCCGCTGATCTGGTCGGCCGCGATGATGCTGGTGCACATCTTCGGCGGCGCGGCCATCGGTTATCCCGCCTACGTGCCGGGTGAGGAGATCTACGACACCACCACGGGGAGCGTGCTGGCGGTGATCTACGGCTGCTCGCCCGTGATGACGACGACGCTGTGCATGTTCCTGTACGTGGGCCACCTGCAGGAGTTCTCGCGCGGCATCCGCGTGCGCATGAAGAACGCCGGCGAGGGACCGCTTTCGGCGACCGTCGGGCTCATCACCCGCGCCAAGCGTCGCTACGGCGGCTACCTCGTGCACATGGGTATCGCCGCCGCCTACTTCGGCTTCGCCGGCTCGAGCTACGACACCGAGAAGGAGGCCGCGCTGCGCCCCGGCGAGTCGATGAAGGTCGCCGACTTCGACATCCGCTACGACCAGAGCCGCATGGAGGTCGACCCGGGCAAGCGCATGATCTTCACGGACATGACGGTGCTGCGCGATGGGCAGGAGCTGTCGCGCATCGCGCCGGCGAAGTTCATCTTCAACAAGCCGCGCGGCACGGCGACGACCGAGGTGGCGATCCGCACGACCGCCGCCGAGGACATCTACGCGATCATGAACACGGTCAACCCCGAGAGCAAGCTCGGGACCTTCCGGGTGATCGTGCGGCCGTTCGTCGCGTGGATCTGGCTCGGTGGCCTGCTGATGATCTTCGGCACCGCCATCTGCCTGTCCCCGTCCGTGCGCGAGGTGCTCGGCGAGGTGAACCTGCCAGCCACCAGCGGCCGGTCCGGGCCGTCAGGCGCGCTGCCCGTCGGTGCTGCGGGCATCCTCCTCATCGTGTCCGCGACGTCCGCGATGGGCTTGCTGTCCGCGAGCGCGGCGCGCGCGGACAACCAGGGCAGCAGCAGTCTGCACGCCGGGTCGGTGACGATGCGCGATGCCACCGAGCGGCAGCTCTTCGAGCGGCTGCTGTGCGAGTGCGGCGACTGCCAGCGGTTGCCGCTGTCGACCTGTGGCTGCGGCTGGGCCGAGGACATGCGAGCGCGTGTGCGCGGCCAGCTCGCCGGGGGCGAGACGCCGACCGCAATCCAGGCGGGTTACCGCGAGGAGTTCGGGGCCGCCGCGATCTCGATCCCCTCTGACAAGGGCCTCGACCGCGCACTGTGGGCGGTACCGATCTCGATCATCGCCCTGGCGGCCGGCGGTCTGTGGATGTTTGGTCGGCGGATGAAGGCGCGTGGCGAGCAGTCGCCGCGCTCCGCATCGGCCTCCGCCGCAGCGGATGAAGCGAGCAGCGACGAGTACGACGAGCGCCTCGAGCGCGAGCTTCGGGACCTCGACGGGTAGCGATGGAATCGACGCTGTCAGTCTTCTTCATGTGCCTGTGCGGCATCTCGCTGTTGCTGGTGTTGGTAGCGCTCTTCCGCAGCCTCTCCGCGCTGTTGGCGCGCTCGTCGCCCGCCGCCGCCGAGCTCGCCTCCGGGGCCGAGCGTGACGCACTGCTGGGCGAGAAGCGCTCGCTGCTGCAGACGCTGCGCGATCTCGAGTTCGAGCGCGAGACCGGCAAGCTCTCCGACGCCGACTTCGAGCGGCTCAACACCCGCTACCGCGCGCGCGCCCGCGACGTGTTGCGCGCACTCGACCAGCAGCTGTCGGAGTTCCGCGCGGAGGCGACTGAGCTGATCGCCGCCGAGCTGTCGAAGCTCGACGGCGAGCCGCCCGATGCGAGCGCTGCCGCCGGCGGCGAGGGCGAGACGTCCCCGCAGCGCACCTGCGCGGGCTGCGAGACCGACAACGACGCCGATGCGGTCTTCTGCAAGAAGTGCGGCAAGCCGTTCGATGCTGCGGCGTCCGAGTCCGCAGCCGAGTCCGAGTCCGCAGCCGATGGCGAGTCGGACGGGGAGGGAGCGTGAGCCTTCGTCGCGCGCTTCTGATCTCCGCGTTGACGTGGGCCTCCGCGACGGCGGTCGCGCAGCCGGCCGCCGAGCTTCCGAAGGGTCCGGCGGACATCATCACCGGAGCCAAGGAGGCGCAGCGCGCGAAGGAGCTGTCGACCAGTGGCAAGACGGCCGAGCGCGTGGCGGCCGATCCCCACGCCGGCGTTCCCGGCGCCCCGCCGATGCCAGCGGCCGACCCCCATGCCGGCGTACCCGGCGCGCCGCCGATGCGAGCCGGCCGCCCTGGGGCAGGTGCACCCTCACCGCACGGCGCCGGCGGCATCGGCGCACGGCAACCGCCGCGCGTGGCGCCCAACACGGCGGTCGAGAGCGCGCTGGTGCCCGCGGGCAGCATCAGCGTACGCGTGGTCGACGGACAAGAGCGGCCGGTGCCGCGCGCCGCCATTCGCCTCGGCATCATGGGCAGCATGGACGCGCGCAGCAGCGTGGACGCGGTCGCGGACGGCGCAGGGCAGCACACCTTCGGTGGCCAGCCCACCGGTGACAAGCAGGCGTACCGCGTCAACGTGAGCCACGGAGGCGCACGCTTCAGCTCGACACCCTTCCGCCTGCCCGCCACCAAGGGCTTCGACGTCGTCATCCACCGGCTGGAGACGACCGACGCCGCCGATGCGGTCATCCTCTACGTCGGTGCCACCTCGGTCGAGTTTGCGGAGGAGCGCTTCAAGGTCGTGCAGCAGGTGCGCCTGATCAACGTCACCGACCGCGCCTACGTGTTCCCGAAGGACGGTGTGTTGATACCGATGCCCGAGGGCGCGGTGTCGTTCCAGTCCGAGAAGAACATGGGCCACCAGCTGATCGAGGAGCACGAGGGCGCGGTGCGCATCACGGGTTCACTCGAGCCGGGCCAGGCGACGCTGCTGTGGGGCTTCGGGCTGCCGATCACCGGCACCGAGCAGACGATCTCGCTGCCGGTGCCGTGGCAGACGTTCTCCTACCGCGTGCTCGTCGACGACGCGCCGGGGCTCTCGATGACGGTCGACGGTATGCCAGCCGCCCAGCGACGCGCCGACCAGGGGCGCAGCTTCCTCGTCACGGAGGTGCGTCGCCGGCCGGACGACGCGCCGTTTGCGAGCGTGACGATCCGCCTCAGTGGCATTCCCGGGCCCGGGCCGCTGCGCTGGGTCGCAGTGCTGCTAGGGCTGCTCGCGATCGGCCTGGGCCTGGTCGTCGCGGCACGCGGTCGCCCACCGCTGCCGGGGCTCTCCGCGGACGCACTGCTGCAGCGTCGGGGCGCGTTGCTCTCGCGCGCGGTCGGGCTGGAGCGCGATCTGCGCGGCGGCGAGATCGGCCCCGACTACCACGCGCAGCAGATGGCCGGCGTCACCGACGAGCTCGCGATCGTGCTGCGCGGCGAGGCTGATCGACGAAAGTCGAGTGCGGCCGCAACCGGCGACGACAGCACGCGATAACAAAAGGCGACGCCCGCTGGTATTGAGCCTTTCCCTGGGCGAGAGCCGGGCGTATGGTCGCAGGCTGCGAGGGCACGATGGCTGAAGGACTGAATCGAGTAATACTGATCGGCAACCTCGGGCAGGACCCGGAGGTGCGCTACACCCAGGGCGGGCAGGCGATCCTCAACATGCGGATCGCGACCTCCGAGAACTGGCTGGACAAGGACGGGGAGCGCAAGGAGCGCACCGAGTGGCACACCGTCATCATGTGGGGCAAGCGCGGTGAGGCCCTCGGCAAGTTCCTCAGCAAGGGCAGCAAGCTGTGCGCAGAGGGCCGTCTGCAGACGCGCTCCTGGGAAGACAAGTCCGGCAACAAGCGCTACACGACGGAGATCGTGGCCAACAACATCGTGCTGCTTGGCAGCCGCCCCGGCGGCGGTGGTGGTGGTGGTGGTGGCTACGACGACGGTCCGCCCGCGCCCAACGACGACTACGCCCCCAGCGGTGACGGTGGCGGCGGCGGTGGCGGTGGAAGCGGCGGCGGAAGCGGCGGCGGTGGCGGCGGCGGCTTCGGCGACGACGACATCCCGTTCTAGGGGCGAGCCGCCCGATGCCGAAGCTACGGGCCGACGTCCTGCTGGTTGAGCGCGGTCTGGCGCCGAGCCGCCAGCGCGCGCAGGCGTTCATTCTCGCAGGTGAGGTGTTCGTCGGGCAGCGCCGCATCGACAAGGCCGGCGAGCAGCTCGCGGACGACGCCGAGCTGATCGTCAAGGGCAAGGACCATCCCTACGTCTCGCGCGGTGGCGTGAAGCTCGCCGGTGCGCTCGACGCCTTCTCGATGGATCCCGAGGGTCTCGTGGTGGCCGACTTCGGCGCGTCGACCGGCGGCTTCACCGACTGCGTGTTGCAGCGCGGCGCGGTGCGGGTGTTCGCGATCGATGTGGGCTACGGGCAGCTGCACGATCGGCTTCGACGTGACGAGCGTGTCGTGGTGATGGAGCGCCAGAATGCGCGGCACCTGACCGCGGAGTCGCTGCCCGAGCGCGTCGACTGGGTGGTCATCGACGCCTCGTTCATCGGCATCGAGAAGCTGCTGCCGGCGGCCCGCGCGCTGCTTCGTCCGGGGGGCGAGGTCCTGGCGATGGTCAAGCCGCAGTTCCAGGTCGGCCGCGGCGCCGTCGGCAAGGGTGGCGTGGTGCGTGACGAGAAGCTCCGCACCGAGTCCATCGACGCGGTCTGCGAAGAGGCGGGGAAGCTGGGCTTCGTCGTGGAAGGGCGACAGGACGCGGTGATCGCGGGGCCGAAGGGCAACCGTGAGTGCTTCCTGCGTCTGCGGCTCGAGGGGGGCTGAGCCGTGCACGCACCGCGGGCATGGACTATATGCCCTTGATGCGTTCTTGCCTTTTGCTCTCGCTGCTCGCCACGGTGTTGGTCGGCTGCAGCGAGGAGACCGACGCGCGCCTGTCGGTCGCGCCGCGCACATACACGGCCGAGTGCACGCCTGTGGTCGAGTTCTGCGACGCCACGCGTGCGGATTGCCAGCAGCAACTCTTCGACGCGACCGCATGCGTGCGCCGCCAGGACGAGGACGTGCTGCCGCCGATCCGGACCATCGACACCGATGTCCTGCGCGACGAGATCACGGCGATGGTCGAGGAGGCGGGCGGCATGGAGGCTTCGCCATGGGACGTCGCGCTGCAGCTGATGGAGCTGATCCCGGCGCAGCAGAGCGCGGGCGAGGCGACCGTCGAGGACCTGGTCGCCGGCGTGGCCGCGTTCTACTCGCCCACGAGCCGCGACGTCACGATCGTGGAGGGCAGCGACGGAGGGGACGAGCGCATCGGTAGCGCGATCCTCTCCCACGAGTTCGTCCACGTGTTGCAGGACCGTGGACAGGGGCTGATGGCGGTGCAGGAGCAATGGACGCGCAACACCGATACCTCGGTCGCCGTCACGCACCTGGTCGAGGGTGAGGCGGTGGTGGTGTCGACGATCGTGACCGCCCACGGCGATGGCCTCGCCACCGGCGAGGTTGCATGGGGCGAGGTCTTCGACGAGATGCTGGGCGATGTGCTCGAGGTGGTCGAGGAGGCGCCGTCGCCGTTCATCACGGCGCTGCAGACTCTGCCCTATCCGCTCGGGGGCCGCGTGCTGGCCGACGTGCGCGACGCGGGCGGGCAGGAGGCGCTCGAGGCGTTCTATCGCGAGGGGCCGGGCGTCACGATCGACTGGCTGCAGCTGCGCAGACCGCGGCCCGGCGGTGACCTCGCGTTGCCGGACTGCTTTCCCCAGCCGCCGGCCGAGGGCCGCGGGGTGATCGGGCTCGACAGCTTCGGGCCGCTGGGCCTCGTGGGGTTGCTGGTCGGCCAGGGCCTCGTCGGTGCCGACGCGCTCGAGATCGCAGCGGGCCTGCGCGCCGACGCGATCGCGGTGTTCGTCGACGCCGAGCGCCAGGACGCGGTCGCTGTGGAGTGGCGGCTGGAGTTCGAGTCCGAGAGCCTCGCGGCGGCCGCTGTATCCACGCTCGACGATGCGGACTTCGCATCCGAGCTGCGGGGCGCTGTGTTGCGGCTGTGGGCGGCCGAGCCGGACGCGCCGCTGGCAGCGATCGCGCAACGCGACGGCTGTGGCGATCTGCGCGCGCTAAGTGACTCGCTGGTCACCGGCCGCGTGCCGGTCGCAGCCACCGCGCTACGCCCGCGGATCGCCCTCGACTTCGCCCGCCGCGTGCCGTCCGGTGACTGACGACTGACGACTGACGGCTGACGAGGGCAGCTTGGTTCGGAGGAGAGGATTCGAACCTCTATAGCTGGTACCAAAAACCAGAGTCCTGACCATTGGACGACCCCCGAGGGTCCATCGTGCAAACGATGAGGCGGGCAAGCTAGCGCGGGAGAAACGCCGGATGCAAGCGTCCGCCCCGTCCGCCTGGCACGCTCAGCCGAGCTCCCCGGGGGCGGGCAGCTCGCTCCCCGCGCTCGGCTGGGGCGAAGGCCGCAGCGCGTCGACCGCCGCGACGAAGCCCTTGGCCTTGAGCTGCGTCTCGAGCAGCTCGCGGGCCGGGTCGCTCGCCGCCACGATCCCGCCCCCCGCGTGGTAGCGGACCGCCTGGTCCTGCACGACCGCCGTGCGGATCGCCACCGACAGCGAGCAGCCCCCCAGCCGATCGACGAAGCCGTAGGCGCCCGTGTACACGCCGCGCGCGACCGGCTCGAGCTCCTCGATGATCGACAGGGCACGCAGTTTCGGGGTTCCCGTCACGCTGCCCGGCGGGAAGGTCGCCTCGAGCAGCGTGCACAGATCGAGCTCCGCACTCGCCTGGCAGCGCACGGTGGAGACGAGGTGTGCGAGGTGTGCGTAGGGCTCGACCCGCATCAGGTCGGTCACGCGCACGCTGCCGGTGGTCGCGATGCGGCCGAGGTCGTTGCGCATCAGGTCCACGATCATCGCGTGCTCGGCCTGCTCCTTGGGGTCGGCGCGCAGCGCGGTCGCGTCTGCGCTGTCGCGGCTGCCGTCGCGTGCGAGCGTCCCCTTGATCGGCGCGCTGTGTACGGCGCCGGTCGCCCGGTCCCAGCGCAGGAAGCGCTCCATGCTGCGCCCGATTATCTGTCGCTCGCCCTCGTCGAAGTAGAAGCCGAAGGCCACCTCGCCCTGCCGCGCCATGGCGCGCGCGAGTGCGAGCGGATCGCCCCGCAGCGCGGCGTCGTAGTGGCGTGCGAGGTTCACCTGGTAGATGTCGCCCGCCGAGATGTGTTGCAGCGCGCGCTCGACCGCCTCTCGGTGCGCGCGGCCACTCGAGCCCGCCCAGCCGCCCAGCACGGCGCGCGGGGTGGAGGCGTCTTCGGCGTGCTGCAGCCGGAGCGCGAGCTGATTGCAGCCCTCGGCGTCGTCGCCGACGAGCCAGCGCTGGCCACTGTGCGGGTCGACGGCCAGCCACGCGTCGTAGCGGTGGAAACACAGGACCGGGCGGCTGTCGCCCCGGGGCTTGCCGAAGGTGGTCGGCAGGTGCGCGTCGTAGGCGATGTAGCCGGCCCAGCGCGGCAGCTGCTCCGGCGATAGCGATAGCGACAGCCCGGCCGATGGGTCCGGCGAAGGCACGGCGTCGCGCGCGGGCGCAGGGTCGGCGAGCTCGGAAAGCGCCGACAGCGGCGCGCTGTGCATCCCGTCGCGCACCACGCGTTGCACCGGGTCGCTGGCGAGGAAGCTGGGCGAGCTGTCGCCGCCGTCGAGAAAGCACAGTCCCGGGCGCTCGCGCAGGCCCGCCACCAGCTCGTCGAGCGGTCTGTCTGCGGCGTAGCGCTGCACGTGCATGCAAGGCGGTTAACCGATCGGCCAAGGCCCCGCAAGCGCGCCCCGGGCCGCGCTCGGCGGATAGCCGCGGTTTTCCCAGCGGGGCGGATCTGGTAGTGCTGAGCGGGCGCCGGGGGGTGACCCGGTGGGTAACCGATGGGCGGCCGTCCCAGGCCGGCGGGTTTGATGCTCGAGCAGGTCGGGAAGTACGAGATCGAAGAGGAAATCGGCCATGGGGGCATGGCGACGGTGTACCGCGCCCGCGACAACACCCTGCGCCGTCTCGTCGCCCTCAAGGTGATGCACCCGCACCTGCAGGGCACCGCCGAGGCCCGCGCCCGCTTCGAGCGCGAGGCGCTGTCGGTGGCGCGCCTGCACCACCCGTCGATCCTCGAGATCTACGACTACAGCGGTGACGGCTCGGACATGAGCTACATCGCCACCGAGCTGCTGACCGGTCCGACGCTGCGCGAGTTCGCCGACAGGTATCCGGAGGTGCCGGCCGAGATCGCGGCCTGCCTCGTCATCGGCATCGCCCGCGCGCTCTCCGCCGCACACGAGGAAGGCATCATCCACCGCGATGTGAAGCCCGAGAACATCATGATCCACGAGGGCGGCGTGAAGCTCACCGACTTCGGCATCGCTCAGCTGGTCGACACCGTGGGGATGACGACCACCGGACAGGTGCTGGGCTCACCGGGCCACATGGCGCCCGAGCAGATCGAGGGACGCGACTGCAACGAGGCGACCGACCTGTTCTCGCTCGGCACCGTGCTGTACCTGCTGGCCACGGGCGAGCTGCCGTTCACCGGTAGCAACCCGCACGCGGTGCTCAAGCGGATCGTCGAGGGCAGGTTCCGCGATCCGCTCGAGGTGCGCGGCTCGATCAGCGGCGAGCTACGCGGCATCATCCGCCGCTGCCTCGACACGGATCCCGAGCAGCGCTACGCGTCGGCGGGCGCGCTCGCCGATGACCTGCAGGCCTTTGTCGGGCAGATGGGCATCGACGACCCGAAGGCCACGCTGCGCGAGTACCTGCAGGCGCCCGCGGAGTTTTCGGACCGCTTCAGGGGCGAGCTGATCGAGTCACTGACCGAGCGTGGCGAGCGCGCGCAGGCCAGCCGCAAGCTGCCGGTCGCGATGGACCACTTCAACCGCGTACTGGCGCTCGACGACGGCAACGAGCGCGTCCTCGCGGCTGTGCAGCGACTGGGCCGCCGCTCGCGCATGCGCCGCGCTTCGCTGATCGGTTTCGGTCTGCTGACCGCAGTTGGTCTCGCATTCGCGGTGCTGCTCAGGCTGGACGCCGGCGGTGACAGTGAGGCAGTGGTCGTGCGAGTGCCCGAGCCCGGGCCGATCGTTGCGCCGTCCTCCTCACCGGCTCCCCCATCGGCGTCGACGGTACGCGCCGACGCGCCGAAGGCCGGCGGTGACAAGCCCGTCGTGGGGCCGCTGCCCGGCAAGCCGAAGCCGCGCGGTCGCGGTCCGCGCCAGGTGGAGTTCAAGCCGATCCCGCAGAACGTCTCCATCAGCGTCGACGGTGCGGCCCCGCGCGCCTTTGGACCGTCGTTCCACGGCCTGAAGCTCCAGCCCGGCGAGCACACCTTCCGCTTCACCGGCGCCCACGACTGCTGCGTCGATGCGGAGGTGAAGAGGCGCATCCCGCCGGGGCCGGGCACGACGACGATCATCCATCGTCTGCAGTTCAAGCCCGCCGGCCTCTACGTCGCGGCCGATCGCGCGGCCAACGTGAGCGTCGACGACGGCGCGGTCGCGGGGCGCGCGCGCAACGTGCTGCAGGTGCCCCATCGCCGCGCCATGGTGCAGGCCCACAGCGTGCGCGTGTCCGCCGAGGGCTTCCGCGACCACGTCCAACAGGTCAACCTGCGGGCGGGTCAGGTCAAGACGCTCGACGTCCGGCTGACCCCGATCGCCGTGCTGCAGCCGCAGCCCGACGACGAAGCCCCCGCGGCGCCGTAACAGCGCGGCATTTTTGGGGTATAACCGTGGGCCAGGTGGGCCTTGGCCCGCCTCGGCCGACGCCATGCCTGAGCAGCCACCGATCCGAGGGCGCGACCTGTCTGCTCGCACGGCCGTGCCGATGTGCCGCGCGCTGCTGTGCTGCGGTGTATTGCTGACCTCGATCGTGGTGGCGGCCCCCGCGCGCGCCAACGACTTCGACGACTTCCAGGCGGCACGCACCGCCTACGAGGCGGCTGACTACCAGCTCGCGCGCGAGCGATTCGAGGTGCTCGTCGGGGGCGAGGTCTCGCGACTCGAAAACCGCTCGCTGACCCTCGAGTCCCACAAGTACCTGGCCGCGACCTACCTGTTTCTGCGCGAGACGCCCCGGGCGGAGCAGCAGTTCGAGCGGCTGCTGACGCTCGATCAGAAGTACGTGCTCGACCCGATCGGCTTTCCCCACGACGTCCAGGTGGCGTTCGAGCGCGTGCGCACGCGGCTGGCCGAGGCCCGCGCGGAGAAAGCCAAGGCCGAGGCCCAGGCCGCCCGGGACGCCCGCGATGCGAAGCTCGAGATGCGGCGCGAGCAGCAGCGCAGGATCGACCAGCTCAGGCGCCTGGCCTCTACAGAGCGGGTCGAGCAGCGGCGTAGCCGCCTGGTCGCCATGGTGCCCTTCGGCGTCGGCCAATTCCAAAATGATGACGAAGGTTTGGGGATCTTCTTCGCGGTGGCCGGCGGCACCCTCCTGGTGGCAAATGTCAGCATGTTCTTCGCCCGCGAGAGCCTCATCCAGTCCGACCAGAACGTCGAGGCCACCGCCACCGTGCTGCAATACGGCACCAACATCTCGGCGGGCCTGCTGGCGGTCGTGGCGATCGTCGGCGTGATCGACGCCCAGATGCGCTTCGTGCCGACCCGCACCATCGAGCGGCGGCGCAAGCTCCCCGAGCCGCTGCGTGAGCGCTTCGAGTTCGGGCTGTCGCCGACCGGTGCAGAGCTGCGATTCTGAGCTCGCGCGGCCGCTCTGATTCGATGCCCGGGGGGATCAGGTTTGCGCCGGTATTTACCTTGACTCTACAGCGCCCCCGCGTATTCTCCGCTCCCCACGCATCTCGCGCGGGCCGTTTTTGCGGTTTTTCAGGGCAGTTTTGGGCATATGCCGACCATCAATCAACTGATTCGCAAGGGCCGCAAGGCCAAGGTCAAGAAGACCGATTCTCCGCATCTGAAGAATTGCCCGCAAAAACGCGGTGTATGCACACGTGTGTACACAACCACCCCGAAGAAGCCGAACTCGGCGCTGCGCAAGGTCGCGCGCGTTCGGCTCTCCAACGGCTTCGAGGTGACGACCTACATTCCGGGTGAGGGCCACAACCTGCAGGAGCACTCGGTGGTGTTGATCCGCGGCGGTCGCGTCAAGGATCTGCCCGGTGTTCGCTACCACGTGGTGCGCGGCACGCTCGACGCTACCGGCGCCAGCGGCCCCTCCAACTCAAACAAGGCTGACCGCACCCAGCGCCGCTCCAAGTACGGCGTCAAGCGCGTGAAGAAGTAAGAGGAGCTGAGGATTAGATGGCTCGTCGTCGCGAAATACCGAAGCGTAAGATTCTGCCCGATCCGAAGTTCAACGATCGGCTCGTCTCGAAGTTCACCAACATCCTGATGCAGGACGGCAAGCGATCCGTGGCCGAGGGCATCGTGTACGGCGCCTTCGACATCATCACAGAGCGCTACAAGGCCGACCCGGTCGAGACGTTCCGCAAGGCGCTTGATGGCGTCAAGCCGAAGCTCGAGGTCAAGAGCCGCCGCGTGGGTGGTGCTACCTACCAGGTTCCTGTCGAGGTTCGTCCCGATCGCCGCATGGCGCTCTCGATGCGCTGGCTCGTCAGCTACAGCCGCGACCGCGGCGAGAAGACCATGATCGAGCGGCTTGCCGCAGAGCTCATGGATGCAGCGCAGGGCCGCGGAGCGGCCGTCAAGAAGCGCGAAGATACCCACCGCATGGCGGAAGCGAACAAGGCGTTCGCGCATTACCGCTGGTAACGATTGAACCGCGAGGTCGGGAAGGTCTTCACCATCACGGCGAAGAAACCACTCGGTCGGGAGCCAAAACGAACCAAATGATGGCTGGCAAATAGACGAGAACAACCGCGGCGCGCCCAAAACGGGTCTTCTTCGCTAGCAGCAGCTAGCACGGCGCACTGACCCACCGAGTCGTTGTTCTCAAACCCTTTCCGAAAGACGTGACCCGAGGGCGGTCACAGGGTCGGGAGGGGTTTTCGTTTGTCATCAGGATTCGAGATGGACATGACCCATGCCTCGCAAAGACCCACTTCAGCGCACTCGGAATATCGGCATCATGGCGCACATTGATGCCGGCAAGACGACGACGACGGAGCGCATCCTGTTTTACACGGGTGTGAACTACAAGATCGGTGAAGTGCACGACGGCGCCGCGACCATGGACTACATGGAGCAGGAGCAGGAGCGCGGCATCACGATCACGTCGGCGGCGACGACCTGCTTCTGGAAGCCGGAGGCGGGGCTGTTCCCCGGCCAGCAGTTCCGCATCAACATCATCGACACGCCAGGTCACGTGGACTTCACCATCGAGGTCGAGCGTTCGCTGCGCGTGCTCGACGGTGCAGTGGCGGTGTTCGACGGTGTTGCGGGTGTGGAGCCGCAGTCCGAGACCGTGTGGCGTCAGGCCGACCGCTACGAGGTGCCGCGGCTGTGCTTCGTCAACAAGATGGACCGCGCCGGCGCCAACTTCGACAAGGCACTCGACTCGATGCGCGAGCGCCTGGGTGCCAACGCCGTGGCCTTCCAGCTTCCGCTTGGCACCGAGGATGCGCACCGCGGCATCATCGATCTGCTCACGATGAAGGCGATCATCTTTCAGGATGACAGCCGCGGCTCGAAGTTCGAGTCCACCGACATTCCCGACGAGTTTCTCGAGGAGGCAAAGGCCGCCCGCGAGGCACTGGTCGAGGCTGTCGCGGAGGCCGACGAGGCGCTGATGGACCGTTACCTCGAGGGTGACACCGACTTCAGCCCGGAGGACATCCTGGGCGCGCTGCGAGGCGCCACGCTCGAGAACAACAAGATCGTACCCGTCTGCTGCGGCTCCGCCTTCAAGAACAAGGGCGTGCAGCAGCTGCTCGACGCGGTCGTGAACTTCATGCCGTCGCCTCTCGACGTGCCTCCGGTTGCGGGGATCAACCCCCACAACGAGAAGACCGACACCCGCCTGGCCGACGACGACGCTCCGTTTTCCGCGCTGGCGTTCAAGGTCATCAACGACCCCTTCGTGGGGCAGCTCACGTTCATGCGCGTCTACTCGGGGCAGGTCGCCACGGGCACCAGCGTGCTGAACTCCGCCAAGGGCAAGAAGGAGCGCATCGGCCGCCTTCTGATGATGCACGCCGACAAGCGCGAGGAGATCAAGGAGATCCAGTCCGGCAACATCTGCGCCGCCGTGGGCCTGCGCCACACGACGACCGGCGACACGCTGTGCGACCCGAAGGCGCCCATCGTGCTGGAGCGGATGGAGTTTCCGGAGCCGGTCATCTCCGTGGCCATCGAGCCCAAGACGACGGCCGAGCAGGCGAAGCTCGGCGACGCACTGTCGAAGTTGTCTCTGGAGGACCCGTCCTTCCGCGCCCACACCGACGACGAGACCGGCCAGACCATCATCAGCGGGATGGGCGAGCTGCACCTCGAGATCCTCGTCGACCGGATGAGGCGCGAGTTCAAGGTCGACTGCAACGTCGGCACGCCCCAGGTGGCCTACCGTGAGGCGCTGACCGAGACGGTCAAGCAAGAGGGCAAGTACATCAAGCAGTCCGGTGGCCACGGCATGTTCGGCCACGTCTGGATCGAGCTTGGCCCGGCAGAGCCCGGCAGCGGCTACGTCTTCGAGAACAAGATCATCGGCGGCGTGATCCCCAAGGAGTTCCACGGCTCCATCGAGAAGGGCATCGGGGACGCGATGCAGCGCGGCGTTCTGGCCGGCTATCCGGTCATCGACGTCAAGGCGACCCTCTACGACGGCAGCTACCACGACGTCGACAGCTCGGGCCCCGCCTTCGAGGTCGCAGCGTCGATGGCCTTCCAGGACGGCGCCAATGCATCGGGTCTGAAGTTGCTCGAGCCCGTGATGGCGGTTGAAGTCGTCGTCCCGGAGGACTATATGGGCGACGTCATCGGCGATCTGAACAGTCGCCGGGGCAAGGTCACGGGCATGAACCCGCGCAGCAACATGCAGGTGGTCACCGCCGAGGTGCCGCTTGCGACGATGTTTGGTTACTCCACGGACCTGCGCAGCAAGACACAGGGTCGTGCCACTTACACGATGCAGTTCAAGCAGTACGAAGCCGTTCCGGGCAGCATCAGAGACACAATCGTCGCCAAGGTTAAGGGCGAATAACTTTCCTACGAACTAGGGGAGAGAGATCCAATGGCCAAAGAGAAGTTTGTAAGGACCAAGCCGCACGTGAACGTGGGCACCATCGGTCACATCGACCACGGCAAGACGACGCTGACGGCTGCGATCACCAAGGTGATGGCGGACACGTACGGCGGCGCGGCCATCGACTATGCCGACATCGCCAAGGGCGGGACGGTACGTGACGACTCGAAGATCGTGACGATCGCGGTCAGCCACGTGGAGTACGAGTCGGAGGTGCGGCACTACGCACACGTCGACTGCCCCGGGCACGCCGACTACATCAAGAACATGATCACGGGCGCCGCGCAGATGGATGGCGCGATCCTGGTCGTGAGCGCGATGGACGGTCCGATGCCGCAGACGAAGGAGCACGTGCTGCTCGCACGTCAGGTGGGCGTTCCGCAGATCGTGGTGGCACTGAACAAGGTCGACCTCGTGGACGACCCTGACATGCTTGAGCTGGTCGAGATGGAGGTGCGCGAGCTGCTCGACAAGTACGAGTTCGCGGGCGACGACGCGAAGGTGATGCCGGTCAGCGCGACGAAGGCGCTCGAGGGCGATGCCGACGGCATCAAGGGTATCCAGGCGCTGGTCGCCGCGTGCGACGAGTCGATCCCGGACCCGGTTCGCGAGGTCGACAAGCCGTTTTTGATGGCGATCGAGGACGTGTTCTCGATCAAGGGTCGCGGAACGGTTGTGACGGGTCGTATCGAGCGCGGGATCGTGCACGTGAACGACGAGGTCGAGATCCTCGGCTTCAAGGACCCGCAGAAGACGACGGTCACGGGTGTGGAGATGTTCCGCAAGCTTCTTGACGAGGGTCAGGCGGGCGACAACGTGGGTTGTCTACTGCGCGGCATCGACAAGGAAGCGGTCGAGCGTGGTCAGGTGCTTGTGAAGCCTGGCTCGGTGAACACGCACACGAAGTTCGACTGCGAGGTGTACGTGCTGAAGAAGGAGGAGGGCGGGCGTCACAAGCCGTTCTTCACGAACTATCGGCCGCAGTTCTACATGCGCACGACGGACGTGACGGGTCAGGTGAACCTGCCGGACGACGTGAAGATGGTGATGCCCGGCGACAACGTGAAGATGTCGGTGGAGCTCATCGCCGCGGTTGCCCTCGAGGAGCAGCAGCGCTTCGCCATCCGTGAGGGTGGCCGTACGGTCGGCGCCGGCGTCGTCACCAAGATTACTGAGTAGAGAAGACAACCATGGCAACTACCAAGATCCGCATTCGCCTCAAGGCATATGACCACCGGCTGCTCGACCAGTCGACGATGGAGATCGTCGACACGGCCAAGCGCACCGGTGCGAACGTAGCGGGTCCGATTCCGCTGCCTACCCGCATCAACAAGTACACCGTCCTGCGTGGTCCCCACGTGGACAAGAAGTCGCGCGAGCAGTTCGAGATGCGTACGCACAAGCGTCTGCTCGACATTATCGACCCCACCCAGCAAACGCTGGACGCGCTCATGAAACTCGATCTGTCGGCCGGTGTCGACGTCGAGATCAAGTCCTGAGTCGGCTTTCCTCGGAGAACCAACAATGGCCAAGATTTCAGTCTACAACTTGAAGCGAGAGAGTGTCGGTGAGCTCGACCTCGACGACGGCATCTTCGGTGCCGACGTCAACGAGGGCTTGATCTACGACGTCCTCAAAGCACAGATGGCCGGCAAGCGCGCGGGCACCGTCAAGACCAAGGGTCGCTCCGAGGTCTCCGGTTCCGCAGCCAAGGTGCATCGCCAAAAGGGCACCGGCGGTGCCCGTCACGGCTCCATCCGTGCGCCCATCTATGTCGGCGGCGGCAAGGCACATGGGCCACGCCCCCGTGACTACGGCTACCGCCCGCCGCGCAAGATGCGTCTCGGCGCCCTGCGCAGCGCGCTGTCCTTGAAGCTCAAGGAGGGCTCGCTGCTCGTCGTCGAGAACTTCCAGCTACCCGAGGTCAAGACCAAGGGGCTGGCGACGGTGCTGACCGCGCTGCAGGCCAAGGGCTCGCTGATCGTCGACGGCAAGGACAACGAGATCCTGCGGCTGTCGGTGCGCAACCTGCCCAAGAGCCAGTTCCTGCCCCCCGAGGGCGTCAACCTCTACGACCTGCTTCGGCACAAGCACGTCATCCTGACCAAGGATGCCGTGACGGCGCTGACCGATCGGTTCCAGAAGGCCTGAGTCATGCTTCCAGAAGACATCATCAAGCGTCCGCTGGTGCTGACCGAGAAGGGCAACGCTCTTCGCGAGGAGGAGAACCAGTACCTCTTCGAGGTCGCCCATGGCGCCAACAAAGCCGAGATTCGCAACGCCGTCGAGACACTCTTCGACGTGAAGGTCGAGAAGGTCCGCACGCTGATCGTCCGCGGCCGGGTTCGCCGCATGGGTCGCGGTTGGGCCAAGACGCAGAACTGGAAGAAGGCGATGGTTTCCGTCCGCGACGGCGACACGATCGACTTCTTCGAGGGAGCCTGAGATGCCAGTCAAACGCTTCAAGCCGACTTCGCCCGCACGTCGTCACTACGAGATTGCAGGTCTCGATCTGCTCGACGGCCGCGAGCCCGAGAAGAAGCTGCTCAAGGGCAAGCGCTCCACTGGCGGCCGCAACAACAACGGGCGCATCACGACGCGCTTCCGCGGCGGCGGTCACAAGCAGCGCTACCGTCAGATCGACTGGAAGCGCAACAAGATCGGTGTGCCGGCGATCGTCGCGTCGATCCAGTACGACCCGAACCGCAGCGCCCACATCGCCCTTCTGCACTACAAGGACGGCGAGAAGCGCTACATCCTCGCCCCCGACGGGCTGACGGTCGGCACGGAGATCGTGTCGTCGCGGCACGCGGACATCAAGCCGGGTAACGCCCTGCCGCTCAGTGCGATTCCGACGGGCACGATGATCCACAACGTCGAGATGAAGATCGGCAAGGGCGGCCAGATGGTCCGCGCGGCCGGTGTCTCAGCCCAGTTGATGGCAAAGGAGGGCAAGTATGCCCACGTTCGTCTGCCGTCGACCGAGGTTCGCCTCGTCCACGTCGACTGCCGCGCAACGATTGGCCAGGTCAGCAACGGCCTGCACGCGCGCGCCAATCTGGGCAAGGCCGGCCGCTCACGCTGGCTCGGACGACGCCCGCACAACCGCGGCGTCACCATGAACCCGGTTGACCACCCGATGGGTGGCGGCGAGGGCCGCAGCAGCGGCGGTCGCCACCCCTGCTCACCGTGGGGACAACTCTCAAAGGGTCTGAAGACCCGCTCGAACAAGCGCACTGACAAGTTCATCGTCAAGCGGCGCGGCAAGAAGTAGGTCAGGGAGAACCGATGGCACGTTCTATCAAAAAGGGTCCCTTCATCGATGACCACCTCCTCAAGAAGGTTGAGGAGGCGAAGAGCGCCGATGACCGTCGTCTGATCAAGACGTGGTCGCGACGCTCGACGGTCCTCCCCGACATGGTCGGGATGAGCTTCGCTGTCCATAACGGCCGCAAGTTCGTCACCGTCTACGTCACGGAGGACATGGTCGGTCACAAGCTCGGCGAGTTCGCTCCGACGCGGACCTTCGGTGGCCACGCGGCCGACCGCAAGGGGAAGCGCTAGCCATGGAAGCCAAGGCTAGTCTCAAGTTCGCCAAGATCTCCCCGCGCAAGGTGCGCGTGGTGCTCAACATGGTGCGCGGCAAGAACGTCGCCGAGGCACTCGACGAGCTGCGCTTCACGCCCAAGGCGGCCGCGCCCATGGTCAGCAAGTTGCTCGACAGCGCGATCGCAAACGCGCAGCAGAAGAACGACAGCGTCGACCTCGAGAACCTCTACATCAAAGTGGCCTTCGCCGACAAAGCCCCCGACGCTTCCATGCGCCGGTGGCGGCCTCGTGCGATGGGCCGCGCCACCCGGATCGTGAAGGGCGTCAGCCACATCACCGTGGTGCTCGACGACCGGACGGAGGCATAGGATGGGACAGAAGACACATCCCTACGGCTTTAGGCTCAACATCGTGCGTACCTGGCAGTCGCGCTGGTACGACGATAAGAACTACGCGAAGTGGCTTCACGAGGACCTCGCGCTGCGGCGCGCGATCCAGAAGAAGTTCCTCTCGGAGGGCATCGCCAGCGTCACGATCGAGCGTGCCGCAGCCAAGGCCAAGGTCGTCATCGCGACCTCGCGCCCGGGCATCATCATCGGCCGTCGCGGTGCGGGTGTCGAACAGCTCAAGGGCGAGCTGCAGCACCTGACCGAGAACGAGCTCTTCATCGACATCCAGGAGGTGCGCAAGGCTGAGACCAACGCGCAGCTCGTCGCCGAGAACATCGCCACGCAGCTCGAGCGCCGGGTGGCGTTCCGGCGCGCCATGAAGAAGGCCGTCTCGATCGCGATGAAGTTCGGTGCCAAGGGTATCCGGGTGCACGCAGGCGGCCGCCTCGGCGGCAGCGAGATCGCGCGCGAGGAGCACTATCGCGAGGGCCGCGTGCCCCTGCACACGCTGCGTGCCGACATCGAGTACGGCACCGCTACCGCGCGGACCACCGCAGGCGCGGTCGGCATCAAGTGCTGGATCTTCAAGGGCGAGATCCTGCCGCAGCGCCGCCGCAACATCCAAGGCGCGACCCCCGCCACGCCGGCGACGCCGGCGGCCGAGTAGGAAGCAGGAGAGTCCACCATGTTGATGCCGAAGCGGACCAAGTTCCGGAAACAGCAGAAGGGCAAGATGCGCGGCCTCGCGCAGCGCGGCTCCGACGTCTCCCAGGGAGACTACGGGCTGCAGGCGCTGGATCGCGGCTACGTGACGGCGCGCCAGATCGAGGCGGCCCGCATGGCGATCCAGCGCAAGACGAAGCGCGCTGGCAAGCTCTTCATCAGGATCTTCCCCGACAAGCCACTGTCGAAGAAGCCACTCGAGACTCGCATGGGTAAGGGCAAGGGCGCACCGGAGGAGTGGGTCGCCGTGGTTCGCCCCGGGCGCATCCTCTACGAGCTGGAGGGAGTCCCGCGTGACCTCGCCGAGGAGGCTTTCAGGCTGGCGGGCGCCAAGCTCCCGCTGCCCGTCAAATTCCGTGACCGGGACGACCAGCTATGAACGTCGAAGAACTCAGAGAGAAGACGGGCTCGGAGCTCGACGAGATCGAGCGTGACCTGCGACGGGAGCTTTGGAAGTCCCGGTTCGAGAACCACACTAACCAGCTGGACGACACGGCGAGGATCCGCCGGCTGCGCCGCGAGATCGCGCGCGTCAACACGCTCCGCACCGAGCAGGCGAAGGAAGCATAGGCATGGCCGAACCCACAGCAGAGAGCGCTGCGCCGCAGCGTGGCAATCGCCGCACGATCCAGGGTCGCGTCGTCAACGACACCGCGAACAAGGCTCGCGCGAAGAAGACCGTCGTGGTCGAGGTCGTCCGCCGCTATCGCGACCCGGTCTACGGCAAGTACATCAAGGCTCGCAAGCGCTACCACGCGCATGACGAGACCGAGAAGTACCAGTTCAACGACGTGGTCGAGATTCGGGAGAGCCGCCCGATGTCCAAGACCAAGCGCTGGGTCGTCACCAAGCTGCTTACCCGGCCCGAGAAGGTTTAGCGATGATTCAGTCAGAGAGTGTTCTCGACGTAGCCGACAACAGCGGCGCCAAGCGGGTCCTTTGCATCAAGGTCCTCGGCGGCAGCCGCCGGCGCTATGCGTCGCTCGGTGACGTCATCGTCGTGTCGATCAAGGAGGCGCTTCCGAACGCACGCGTGAAGAAGGGTGACGTCGCCAAGGCGGTCATCGTTCGTACCCGCCGTGAGGTTTCGCGCGCCGACGGCACCTACGTGAAGTTCGACACCAACAGCGCCGTGCTGATCAACGACGCCCGCGAGCCTGTCGGAACCCGCATCTTCGGGCCCGTCGCGCGCGAACTTCGCTACAAGCGCTTCATGAAGATCATCTCGCTCGCTCCGGAGGTGGTCTGATGGCCCTGCGAATCAAGAAGGACGACCAGGTGATGGTCATCGCGGGCAAGGACAAGGGCACCACCGGTAAGGTGCTCCTTGCGGACCCCTACACCGATCGCGTGATCGTGGAGGGCGTCAACACCGTCAAGCGTCATCAGAAGCCGACTCCGCAGCAGCCCCAGGGCGGCATCGTGGAGAAGGAGATGCCGGTCGACATGTCCAACGTCATGATCCTCGACCCGAAGGACGGCAAACCGAGCCGCATCCGGATGGGCGAGGACAAGGACGGCAACAAGATCCGGGTCGCTGTTCGCAGCGGCACCGCGCTGGATAGCTGAGGAACGGCCATGGCGACCAAACCCAGACTGCAACAGATGTACACCGACACGCTGATGGCTCAGCTGATGAAGGACCTCAGCCTGTCGAACGTTCACCAGGTTCCGAAGCTGACGAAGGTCAGCGTCAACATGGGGCTCGGCGAGGCGATCCAAAACCCGAAGCTGGTCGAGGCCGCGGTGGTCGAGCTTGGCGCCATCACGGGCCAGCGGCCCTTGACGACGCGCGCCAAGAAGTCGATCGCCGGCTTCAAGCTGCGCGAGGGCCTCGCCATCGGCGCGGCCGTCACGCTGCGCCGCAATCACATGTGGGAGTTCGTTGACCGGCTCTTCAACGTCGCGCTGCCTTCGGTTCGCGACTTTCGCGGTTGTTCGCCCAAGGCGTTCGACGGGCGCGGAAACTACACGCTGGGGCTGCGCGAGCAGATCGTCTTCCCCGAGCTCGAGTTTGACAAGGTGGACAAGATCAAGGGCTTGTCCGTGACGTTTGCTACGACGGCGGCGACCGACGAGCAGGGCTATTCCCTGCTGGCCGGCCTCGGTCTGCCGTTCCGGAAGTAGGAAAGAAGGCTAGAGACATGGCTCGTAAGCAAGCTTTCGCCAAGATGGAGAAGACCCCGAAATTTTCGGTGCGTCACCGCAACCGCTGCAAGGTGTGTGGGCGCCCCCGGGGTTACTACCGCAAGTTTCAGCTCTGCCGTATTTGCCTTCGCTTGTTAGCGCTCGAGGGTCAGATCCCCGGCGTGACCAAGTCGAGCTGGTAGGGAGGTGCCGTCATGATGACTGATCCCGTATCCGACATGCTGACCCGCATTCGTAATGCGATCCGCGCCCGACATGACCGTGTTGAGATTCCGCTTTCGAACCTCAAGGTCAACCTGGCGAAGATCCTGCAGCAGGAGGGCTACATCGAGTCCTTCAGCGTGCAGCAGGAGAACCACGGAAGCCTGACACTGAACCTCAAGTACAATCGCGATCAGAAGAACGCGATTCTTGGGCTCAAGCGCGCCAGCCGGCCCGGTCGGCGCGTCTACGTTGGGCACAGCGACGCGCCCAAGGTGCTCAATGGCATGGGCATCTCCATCATCTCCACCTCGCAAGGTCTGTTGACCGACCGCGACGCGCGCACCAAGCACGTCGGGGGCGAGGTGCTCTGCGAGGTCTGGTGATGGGCGCCCCTGCAATACAGGCCGGCATCGAGTCGCGCGTCGGCAAGCGTCCAGTGACGGTGCCGGACGGTGTGAGCGTCAAGTTCGACGGCAGGACCGCTGTCGTCAAGGGCCCCAAGGGGGAGCTCACGCGCGTGCTGCCCGTGGGGCTCGCGTATGCGGTCGAGGGTGATCAGGTGACGGTCAAGCTCACGCCGACTGCGGGCCGCCTGGGCAAGCGGTTCCAGGGCCTCGCCCGGGCGCTGCTGCAGACCATGGTGACGGGTACGAAGGACGGCTACACCACGTCGCTCGACCTCGTCGGCGTCGGCTATCGAGCCGAGCTCAAGGGCCGGGAGCTCAACATGGCGCTCGGGTTGTCACACCCGGTCAACTACACGTTGCCGAAGTCGGTGACGGTCAAGATCGAGGTGATCGACGAGGGCGGCCTGAAGAAGCCGCGCGTCCACCTCAGCTCGTACGACAAGGAAGAGCTTGGCCAGTGTGCCGCGCGCATTCGGTCGTTCAGGCCGCCGGAGCCCTACAAGGGCAAGGGCGTTCGCTACACGGGTGAGCGCATCCGCGAGAAGGCCGGCAAGGCCGGCAAGAAGTAGGCGAGGGATCATCATGGCTAAACAGAAACCAGGCCGCGACCGTCGCAAGAGGCGCATTCGCAAGAAGGTCGCCGGCACCGCGGACCGTCCCCGGCTGTCGGTGTTCCGCAGCAGCAAGCAGATCTATGCCCAGGTCATCGACGACGCGGCGGGCACCACGCTCGCGAGTGCAACGTCGCTCGGCGTAGACGCAGAGGGCGCCAAGATCGGCAGTGCCTCAGCGGTGGGAGAGAAGCTTGCCGCGACGTGTCTCGAGAAGGGCGTCAAGAAGGTTGTATTCGATCGAAACGGTTACATGTACCACGGCCGCGTAAAGGCCCTGGCAGACGGAGCCCGCAAGGGCGGGCTGGAGTTTTAGGCAATGGCCGACAGAGACCAACACAACGATGACCTTCAGGATCGCGTGATCCACATCAACCGCGTGGCCAAGGTGGTCAAGGGCGGCCGGCGCTTCAGCTTCAGCGCGCTGATCGTCGTCGGCGACGGCAAGGGCCAGGTCGGCGTCGGCCTGGGCAAGGCCAACGAGGTGCCGGAAGCGATCCGCAAGGGCAACGAGAAGGCGCGCAAGAACGTCTTCCGCGTCCCGCTCATCGACGGGACGATCCCGCACACGATCGTCGGACACCACGGCGCGGGCAAGGTGCTGCTGCGCCCGGCCAGCCCCGGTACCGGCGTCATCGCGGGCGGTCCCGTCCGCGCGGTGCTCGAGACCGCCGGCGTGCGCAACATCCTGTCGAAGTGCATCGGCACCAACAACAAGCTCAACGTCGTCAACGCGACGATCGAAGCGCTGCAGAGCCTGGAGGACGCGAAGGCGGTCAGCCAGCGTCGCGGCAAGAGCGTCGAGGAGCTGTCGGCGTAGTCGCCGCTGCCGGAGGCAATCATGAAAGCCAAGCTCAAGTTGGTTCAGGTCCGCAGCGGCATCGGTCGCCCGGACAAGCAGCGCAAGGTCCTCAAGGGCCTTGGACTGCATGGTCCAAACCGTGTGGTGGTCGTGGACAACACGCCCGCCTACCGCGGGATGGTCAAGAAGGTCTTGCACCTGGTGACGGTCGAGGAAATCGATGGCTGAAGCAGACAACAACATCCCCATCCTCTCGCGTCTCTCGCCCCCCGCGGGTGCCGTGCGGCCGCGCAAGCGCAAGGGCCGTGGCCCCGGCTCCGGCATCGGCAAGACCAGCGGCAAGGGTCAGAAGGGACAGAACTCGCGCTCCGGCGGCGGTGTGCGCATCGGCTTCGAAGGCGGGCAGATGCCGTTGCACCGTCGGCTTCCGAAGGTCGGCTTCCACAACCCCTTCTCGAAGGACGTCGTGACCGTCAACGTCTCGGGTCTCGCGGTCTTCGATGCGGGCGCCACGGTCGACGCCAGCGCGCTCATCGACAAGGGCCTCATCCGCAAGCGCTTCGACAGCGTCAAGGTGCTCGGTGCGGGGCAGCTCGACAAGGCGCTCACGGTCAAGGCGCACGCCTTCTCCAAGAAGGCCAAAGAGATCATCGAGAAGGCCGGCGGCACCGCCGAGGTCATCGAGCTCAAGAAGGCGCAAGCCTAGTCCGGGACACCGGGGGTAGAACTCAGCTCCATGAGCGCATTCGCCAACATCTTCAAGATTGCCGAGCTCCGGAATCGCCTGCTGTTCACGCTGGGCATGCTGGCGGTGTACCGCATCGGGATCTTCATCACGACGCCGGGCGTGGACCGCGGCGTGATGCGTCAGATCATGGCGGCCCAGTCGGGCACGTTCCTCGGGATGTTCAACCTGTTCTCGGGCGGCGCGCTCGAGCAGCTGTCGATCTTCGCCCTGGGCATCATGCCGTACGTCTCGGCGAGCATCATTCTCACGCTGATGAGCGCGGTGATTCCCCACCTGGATGAGCTGCGCAAAGAAGGCGAGAGCGGCCAGCGCAAGATCAACCAGTACACGCGCTACGGCACCGTGGGCCTGTCGCTCGTGCAGAGCATCGGCATCGCGATGTTCCTCGAGGGGCTCAACGGCAGCAGCGGCGGGCAGTACGGCAACGTCGTCGCGGAGCCTGGCCTCGCCTTCCGCGCGCTGACGATGATCTCGCTGACCACCGGCACTGCCTTCATCATGTGGCTCGGCGAGCAGATCACCGAGCGCGGCATCGGCAACGGCATCTCCCTGATCATCTTCGCGGGCATCGTCGCAGCGCTGCCCGACGCCATCTTCCAGACCAGCTCGCAGGTGCGGATCGGTCAGATCCAGCCGGTCGCGATGCTGATCGTACTGGCGGTCGTGCTGGCGGTCGTGGCGGTCATCGTCTTCTTCGAGCGCGCCCAGCGGCGCATCCCAATCCAGTACGCCAAGCGCATGGTGGGCCGGCAGATGTATGGCGGGCAGAGCTCGCACCTGCCGCTCAAGGTCAACGCGGCCGGCGTCATTCCGCCGATCTTCGCCTCATCGTTGCTGATGGTCCCGACGACGCTCGCGACGTTCAACGTGCCCGGCATGGACAACCTGCAGCAGGCGATGATCCCCGGCAACTGGGTCTACAACCTGGTCTTCGTCTCGATGATCATCTTCTTCTGCTTCTTCTACACCGCGATCCAGTTCCAGCCGGTGCAGGTCGCGGACAACCTGAAGAAGCAGAACGCCTTCATCCCAGGCATCCGCCCCGGCAAGGCGACCGCCGAGTTCATCGACTCCGTGATGACCCGCATCACCGTCGGAGGGGCGCTCTACATGTCGGTCGTCTGCGTCGTACCGGGCTTTTTGCAGGACACCTTCAAGGTGCCGTTCTACTTCGGCGGCACCTCGATGATGATCGTCGTGGGCGTGGCCCTCGACTTCACGCAGCAGATTGAATCACACCTGATAACTCGCCACTACGAGGGTCTCACCGGTCCCGGCGGACCGCGCATCCGGGGAAGGAAAGCCTGATGGACTTGATCCTCTTCGGTCCCCCAGGTGCAGGGAAGGGCACGCAGGCTCAGCGCCTCGTCGACCTGCTCGAGATCCCACAGATCTCGACCGGCGACCTGATGCGCGCTGAGCGCAAGGCGGGGACCGACCTGGGGCAGCGCTTCGACGACTACATGTCCAAGGGTCTGCTCGTCCCCGACGAGCTGGTGCTGGAGCTCTTCGGCGAGCGCCTCGCCAAGGACGACGCCTCCAAGGGCGCGATTTTCGACGGTTATCCCCGGACGGTGCCCCAGGCGGGAGCGCTCGACGAGCTACTCGCCAAGGGCGGTCGGGCGGTCGACGCCGTCATTTCCATCGAGGTTCCGCTCGAGGAGATGATCGAGCGGGCCGTGGGCCGACGATCGTGCCCGGACTGTGGACAAGTCTACCATTTACGCTACAATCCGCCGCCCTCGCCGGAGAGCTGTGGGAATTGCCCCGGCAAGCTGGTGCACCGGAAGGACGACACCGAGGAGGTCGTCCGCAAGCGTTTTGAGGAGTACGAGGCCAAGACTGCACCCGTTTTGGGCCACTACCAGGACAAGGGTCTGGTCAAGGCTGTGGGTGGTGTCGGGTCGCTCGATGACGTGACCGGGCGGATCAAGGAAGCACTAGGGGTGAGCTAGCGGCGCTATGTCCACAGAGAGCAAGGGCCGACAAGTCGAAGGCGTCGTGCAAGACGCCATGCCCTCGGGTCTCTACAGGATCAGTTGCGATAACGGACAGAAGGTAACGGCCTCGCTTGGAGGCGAGACGAGGCAGACCACAGTACGAGTGATTCCGGGTGACCGGGTGCTCATCGAGATTTCATCCCTGGATCCAAGCCGGGGCAAGATCAAACGCAGACTCAGTTAGAGGACGGCCATGAAGGTTCGACCGAGCGTCAAAAAAATCTGTGAGAAGTGCAAGATCGTCCGCCGTCGTGGCGTCGTTCGCGTGCTCTGTGACAACCCCCGCCACAAGCAGCGGCAGGGCTGAGAGGCTTTAGGCAATGGCACGCATAGCGGGCGTCGACCTTCCAGGTCGCAAGCATCTGTACATTTCGTTGCAGTACATCTTCGGGGTCGGTGCGAAAACCGCCGAGGAGATCTGCGAGGCGGCGAAGATCGACCGTAACAAGCTCGCGGACGATCTCGACGAGAACGAGGTCAAGCGCATCCGTGATCTGATCGAGACCTACAAGGTCGAGGGTGACCTGCGGCGCGAGATCCAGATGAACATCAAGCGTCTGATGGACCTCGGCTGCTACCGCGGCCTACGCCATCGTCGGCAGCTTCCCACGCGCGGTCAGCGCACTCACACCAACGCGCGCACGCGCAAGGGCCCGCGTCGCGGCGTCCTGGCACGGAAGAAGTAGGAACGACGAAGCATGGCTACCCCCACAACAACAAAAGCCAAGAGCGGCAAGAAGCGGGTCAAGAAGAATGTCTCGACCGGCATCGCTCACATCCAGTCGACGTTCAACAACACGATCGTCACGATTACCGACGTCAACGGCAACGTGATCTCGTGGTCGAGCTGCGGCTCGCGCAACTTCAAGGGCTCGCGCAAGAGCACGCCCTTCGCCGCGCAGCTCGCGGCCGAGGACGCTGCGCGCAAGGCGCAGGACCACGGCGTGCGAACCGTCGCAATCTTCGTCAAGGGACCCGGCTCCGGCCGTGAGTCCGCGCTGCGTGCCTTCCAGGCGGTCGGCATGCGCGTGACGCTCATCCGCGACGTGACCCCCATCCCGCACAACGGCTGTCGGCCCCCCAAGCGCCGCCGCGTCTAGGTAGGAAAGAAGAGACCCCATGGCACGTTACATCGGTCCAGTCTGCAAGCAGTGCAGGCGCGAGAACATGAAGCTCTTCCTCAAGGGAGAGCGCTGCTACACGGACAAGTGCTCCTACGACAGGCGTCCATACCCGCCCGGTGTGCACGGTCAGCGCCGCGTGAAGTTCACGGAGTTCGGCGTGCGTCTGCGCGAGAAGCAGAAGGTGCGTCGCATCTACGGCATGCTCGAGAAGCAGTTCCGCCGCTACTTCGACATGGCCGACCGCCAGAAGGGCGTCACCGGCGAGAACTTCCTGAACCTGCTCGAGCGTCGCCTCGACAGCGCGGTCTACCGCCTCGGCCTTGGCGCCACGCGCGCCGAGTCCCGGCAGATCGTTCGTCACAAGCACGTCTCGGTCAACGGTCACGTCGTGAACATCCCGTCCTACCTGCTTCGCCCCGGCGACACGATCACCGTGCGTGAGAAGTCCAAGCAGCACACCCGCATCGAGTCCGCGCTCGAGACCGCCAGCCGTCGCGAGACGCCCGAGTGGATCGAGTTCGACCGTGAGTCCATGACCGGCACCGTCAAGACGTTGCCCGCCCGCGAGGCGATCACCCTGCCCATCCAGGAGCAGCTGATCGTCGAGTTCTATTCCCGCTAGGTAACAGGAGATACGACCATGCAGAGCGTTGAAGAGGCACCCGTATCCCAGAAGTCCTCCCAGTTCACGTCCCGTAACTGGAAGGATCTCATCCGTCCGCGTGCGATCTCGGTCGATGAGTCGAGCGCGCAGAACACCTACGCGAAGTTCACCTGCGAGCCGCTCGAGCGTGGCTTCGGTCTAACACTTGGCAATGCGCTGCGCCGTGTGCTGCTGGCGTCGCTCCAGGGCACCGCCATCACGTCGGTCAAGATCGACGGCGCGCTGCACGAGTTCACGTCCGTGGCGGACGTGGCCGAGGACGTCACGGACATCGTGCTCAACCTCAAGCAGGTTGTGCTGCAGTCCGATGGCGTCTCCACCCAGGGTCTGCGTCTCGAGAAGGACGGCCCCTGCCAGGTCACCGCAGGTGACATCCAGACGCCGTCCGGCATCGAGATCCTCAACAAGGACCTGGTGATCTGCTCGGTCGCGAAGGGTGGCCGCTTCGGCGCCGACCTCACCATTGGCAGCGGCCATGGCTACGTCTCGGCGGAGATGAACAAGGCGCCTGCGATGCCCATCGGGACCATCCCGATCGACTCGCTGCACTCGCCGATCCGTCGCGTCAACTACAACGTGACCAATGCGCGCGTCGGGCAGCAGACCGACTACGACAAGCTCACGCTCGAGGTGTGGACCAACGGTGCGGTGGTGCCGGCGGACGCGGTGGCCTACGCCGCCAAGATCCTCAAGGACCAGCTCACCCTCTTCATCAACTTCGAGGAGGAGCCGGACACGGCCTCCAAGGAGGAGGAGGAGGAGGAGCCGCTCAACGAGAACCTCTTCCGCACGGTGGAGGAGCTTGAGCTCTCGGTTCGCTCGGCCAACTGCCTGCAGAACGCCAACATCATCCTGATCGGTGAGCTCGTGCAGCGCACCGAGACGGAGATGCTCAAGACCAAGAACTTCGGCCGCAAGTCGCTCAAGGAGATCAAAGAGATCCTTGCAGAGATGGGGCTGTCGCTTGGCATGCGCATCGACAACTGGCCGCAGATGCTCGAGCGGTGGCGCGCCCAGCAGGGCCAGAACTAGCAGAACCCCGCCGGCCTGGCCGGCACCCGGTAGCAACGTAGTCAACGAGGTCTATTCGCCATGCGCCATCAGAAATCCGGCCGCAAGTTCGGACGCAACACCAGCCATCGCAGGGCGATGTTCCGCAATCTCGTGGGCAACCTGCTCTTGCACGAGCGCATCGAGACCACGGACGCCAAGGCCAAGGAGCTACGGCGTATCGCGGAGCGAATGATCACCCGCGCGCTGCGTCTCGGCGAGGACCTCACGGTCGATATCGCCAAGCTCAAGGAAGTCGACCGCAACCGTGTGATCGCGCGTCGTGTGGCGGCGCAGCGTCAGGTCGCTCGGTTCCTTCCGCATCGTCTCGGCGAGACCGACGCGGCCGGGCGCCCCGAGACCGACATGATCTCAAAGCTCTTCAACGAGATCGCGCCTCGCTACGCCGAGCGCGTGGCGGCGGGCCATGGCGGTGGCTACACGCGCATCATCAAGAAGGGCAACCGGCGCGGTGACAACGCGCCCATGTCCTTCATCGAACTCATCTGAAAAAGCGGCATCGCCTGGCGCGCGATGCACCGCGCCTGGCACGCCGGCGCGGTGCGGTGCCTGCTCACCTACTGAAGTAGGCTCAGCGGGCTCTTCGCGCGCCGCCGCACCAGACACGGCACCTCGCACCCCATGCGACGCCGTTTCACGGCGCAGGGCGTGCCGGCTGACTGCCGTGCCTGCTCACCTACTGTAGTAGGCTCCGCGGGCTCCTCGCGCGCCGCCGCGCCAGGCACGGCACCTCGCACCCCATGCGACGCCGTTTCTCGGCGCTGGCCACGCCACGGCGTCGCCTGGCGCGAAAGGTGCCGCACTGGGCACGCCGCGTGGCAATTGACGCCCCATGCGACGCCGTTTTGCGGTCTGTGTTATGGCTGCGTGGGCGGAGGAGTGCGACATGGCTGATGAACGCGTTGTGGTTGTGACGGGTGCCAGCCGAGGTCTCGGCTCAGCAGTGGCACAGGTCGCCGTCGAGCGTGGGCTCGGGGTCGGCGCCTGCAGCCGGACGGTGCCCTCCGTGCAGCCCTCCGACCGCGTGGTCGTCGGACAGTTCGATGTCGCCGACGGTGCGGCGGTCGAGGCGTTCGCGGGTGAGGTGCTCGCCAAGCTCGGGCGCATCGATGCGTGGATCAACAACGCGGGCTTGCTGGCGCCCATCGGCAAGCTCGCCGAGGTCGATCCGGCCGAGTTTCAAACGCTGGTGGACGCCAACGTGATGGGCGTCTTCCACGGCAGCGCCACCTTCGCCCGCATCGCGCGCGGGCAGTCGGGACCGGCAACACTGCTCAACATCTCATCGGGTGCCGGCCGCAATGCCTACTGGGGATGGTCCGCGTACTGCGCGAGCAAGGCGGCCGTCGATCGCATGAGCGAGTGCATCGCGCTCGAGGAGTCGTCGCTGCGCGTCTACTCCGTCGCACCCGGTATCATCGAGACGGGCATGCAGTCACTCATTCGCCAGCAGACCACCGAGACGTTTCAGGACGTGGACAAGTTCAAGCAGCTGCACGCCGACGGTGCGCTCGTCGAGCCACGCGACGCAGCCGCTCGCCTGCTGGACCTCGCGCTATCGTCTGCCGACGATGGACCGGGCGAGGTGTGCCTGGACCTGCGCGACTGACGCGACCTATTGCGGCCCGTTTGCCGTGCTGCGCGCGCCTCTGCTTGGTCTGTGCGCGTATGCGCACGAGACTCCGCCGCTAGGCCGCGGCCTCAGCCTCGCCTTCGTCCTCACGCGGCCTGCGCCAGAGCACGACGACGATGCCGAGCAGCAGCGGCAGCGCACCGTAGGCGGCCATTCTTCGATTGCGTCGCGCCCGCTGCCGGGTGGCGCCGCTGAGCCGGTCGCGCGTGGTCTCCGCGAGTGCATGGCCGGACTGCAGCGCGATGGCGCGGTCGTAGCCGTCGAGGTCGACCACTCCGCGCGTCAGTGAGAGCTCGGCGTCGATGAACGACAGCTGTGCTTCGCAGTGCGCCCGCTCATCCGCGCTGCCGGGGCCGAGCCACAGCGCGCGACGGTACGCGGCTGCGGCCTGCGGCAGCCGATCGGCGTGGAGGTGCGCGGCCCCGAGCGCCGCGTAGCCGGGCACCATTTTGTCGCGCTGCCCGTACTCGGGGAAGCGCCGAAGCACTTCGTCGAAGGCCGCCGCCATCGCAGGCAGCTCACCGGCGGACAGGTGCTTCATGCCGCGCGCCATCGCCGTGTCCGCCGTCTCGATGTCGCGGCGGTCGAGCACGGTGTAGAGCTCCTGCGCCGTGCGCTTTGCGTTCCAGCTGCGCGTCGCGCGTCGCCCGGTCAGCTCCTCGTAGTACTCGCGCAGCTGCCAGATGGCGTTCTTGCGGAAACGCCCGACGGTCGCGCGCGCCGCCTCGCGCACCTGCACATGCGGGCTCGCCACCATGCGTACGATCTCCGGCATCGCCGCGAACTCCAGGGGCCGCGCGTAGGCGCTGATCACCTGCGCGACCATGTGCGGGTCTTCGAGCGCGAGCGCGGCCTTCGGGTTCTTCATGCCAAGCGTGCGCACGCCGTACTGCGCCCACGCCTTGACCGCGCGCTGCGGGTGCGACCGCAGCTCGATCATCGCGGGCAGCATCGACATCCCGCCGCGCTTGCGCGCCAGCCGCATCTCCTGACGCCACAGTCCCTCGTCCATCGGGATGATGTGCGCCATGGCGAGCGTCGCTTCGCGACTGCGCAGTCGCTCGAGCGAGCGCAACAGCAACAGCGGCTCCGCGATTGCGAGCACGGCGGCGCTGCGGTCACTCGCCAGTACGGTCGAAACGCCGGGTGCGATGTCGAGCTCGTCGTCGGCGCGGCGCGAGCCCACCGCGTGGCGGAAGGCGCGCATCGCCTTTTGCGATGCCTCCGGGTCGAGGCGCCGTGCGGCCCGCGCCTCCAGTCGCGCCTCGATGGCCGGCAGGGTGTCGGCGGACAGCTCGCTCAGGACGGTGATGGCGCGCGTCCGGGTCGGCCCGTCACTGCTGGCGAGCTGCGCGCGGTACTGCCGAAGCTGCGGCTCTGACAGGCCGGCGCTGGAGGCGAGCTCGCGCGCGACGGGCGCCGCCCAACACGGCGCCGGCACGCTCGCCAGCACCACTGACAAGATCAACAATTGCCAGCACTTGCGGACGATCCCGGAGGTCGCAGCCATGCCGCCCAGTGTCGCCGAACCGCCCGATCGGTCAAGAAATCGTCAAAAACCGCGGCAAAGCGAGGCACGGCGCGCCGTCCGGCCTGCTCAGTCGGTCATGATCTTGAAGTCGTTGAACTCGCCCGTGTAGCTGCGCCAGCGCGTGTCGACCTTGTCGACACGCGCCGTGGACGGCCCCGTTTGCGCCCAGGCGAGCAGGTCCTTGACCTGATCTTCCTCGCCCTCAGCCACCAGCTCGAGGCCGCCGTCGTTACGGTGCCTCACCCAGCCGGTCAGGCCCAGCCGACGGGCCTCGCGCTGCGTCGAGGCCCTGAAATACACGTCCTGCACGCGTCCGCGGACGTTGAGATGGATGCGTTTTTGTCCCATCGGTCACCCGTGTGTAAACGCTGGGAATGATAGCTGATTTCAACCCGATTATCGAGCTGTGGACGGTCCTCGCGCAGCCGCCCCGGGCGCTTGCTTGCGGGCGACCGCAATTTTGGCTAGAAGCAGCACCCCTGGTTTTTGCGCTCCTATCCCCGGAGCGCCGGAGAGTGACCATGAAGGCCGAGATTCACCCCGATTACCATCCCGTCGTGTTCGTCGACGGCGAGACCGAGTACGTGACGCGTTCCACGCTGACGTCCGAGCAGAAGCGCGACATCGACGGCGTCGAGCACCACGTCATCCAGCTCGACATCAGCTCCGCGAGTCATCCGTTCTGGACCGGTCGCCAGAAGATCCTCGACTCCGCCGGACGCATCGAGCGCTTCAACAAGCGCTACGCGAAGAAGTAGCTCCTTCGCCGCGTGTTTGGCCGCCACCGCAAAGCCTTCTAGGATGACGGCGCGGCCCCACTCGCGATCCGCGCGGTCGTCTCCGGTGCACCCATGATCCCGCGCGACAAACTCGACTCGCTCAAGGCCCGCTTCAGCGAACTCGAGGATCTGCTGTGTCAGCCAGAGATCGCGTCCGACGGCGTGCGCTTCGTCAAGCTGTCGCGCGAGCGCGGCGAGCTGCAGCGCATCGTCGATGCGTACATCGAGTTCGAGACGACCGAGCAGCACATCGCCGACGACAAAGAGGCGATGAGCGATCCGGAGCTGCGTGAGATGGTGCTCGAGGAGCTCCCGGGCCTCGAGCGCAAGCTCGCGGAGGTCGAGGAGCAGTTGTCGTTGCTGCTGCTGCCGCAGGATCCGAACGACGCACGCAACACCGTGATCGAGATCCGCAGCGGTACCGGCGGTGAAGAGGCGGCGCTGTTCGCGGCCGACCTCTTCCGCATGTACAGCCGCTACGCGGAGACCGTCGGATGGAAGGTCGAGGTGCTGTCGAGCAGCCAGGCGGAGCACGGCGGCTTCAAGGAGTTGGTGGCGTTGCTCACGGGTAGTCGCGTCTACTCGGTCATGCGCTTCGAGGGCGGCGTGCATCGCGTGCAGCGTGTACCTGCGACCGAGTCGCAGGGGCGCATCCACACCTCGACCGCAACGGTGGCGGTGCTGCCCGAGGCCGACGAGGTCGACGTCGAGCTGCGCGACGAGGACCTGGAGATCCAGGCGACCGGCGCCGGCGGTCCCGGTGGCCAGCACGTCAACACCACCAACAGCGCTGTGCAGGTTTTTCACAAGCCGAGTGGCATCATGATCCGTTGCCAGGATGAGCGGTCGCAGCACAAGAACCGCGCCCGCGCCCTGCAGATCCTGCGCTCCCGGCTGCTGAAGTCGGCCACCGAAGCCGCCCACGAGGCGGAGGCCGCCGAGCGCCGCGGAATGGTGGGCTCAGGGGAGCGTTCGGAGAAGATTCGTACCTACAATTACCCGCAAAATCGCGTCACTGACCACCGCCTCGGCTTGACGCTGCACAAGCTGGACGCGATCGTTGCAGGGGACCTCCAGGAGATGTTCACGGCCCTCCAGAGCGACCGACAGGCGGCTTTGCTGGCGGCCCAGGCCCAGCGTTGAAGCTTGACGAAAGCGCGATTCGCACTAATAAACATCGAGGCTGGTGAAAGCACCGACTCCGGTGACTGTAGCAACACCATGACGATCGACCCCAGTACGGATGCACGCAGGGCGCTTGGTGGCGCACCGACGGTCAGTCTCTATTCGGAGGCGCGCGTGCCCACCGAGTACGGCGACTTCCGCGTGCTCGTCTACCGGGAGCGCGACACCGACGAGGAGCACTGCGCCTTCGTGAAGGGCGACGTGCGCGACGCCGAGGACCTGCTGGTGCGCGTGCACAGCGAGTGCTTCACCGGTGAGGTGCTGCACTCGCTCAAGTGCGATTGCCGCGAGCAGCTCGACAAGGCGCTGCATGCGGTTGCGGACGCGGGGCGCGGCGCGGTGGTCTACCTCAAGCAGGAGGGTCGCGGCATCGGCCTCGGCAACAAGATCGCGGCCTACGCGCTTCAGGAGCAGGGCGTCGACACGGTCGATGCAAACCTCCGCCTCGGCTTCGAGGCCGACGCGCGCCGCTACCACGTCGCAACGGGCATCCTCGATGACCTCGGCGTGAAGTCGGTCGCGCTACTGACGAACAACCCGCAGAAGGTCAGCGCGCTGCGCAAGGACGGTGTGACGGTGAGCCGCCGCGTGCCGATGGAGATCGAGCCCAACCGCCACAACCGCGGCTACCTCGACACCAAGCGCGAGCGCATGGGCCACTTGATCGAGTCCTGACGCGCGATGCGCTCAGGCTAGTTCTTCCACACCAGACGCGTGAGGCCCGGCGAGTCCGTTGCGCCGACGCGGTCGCAGTCGCCGCAGTCGGTCGGGAAGTTGTCGCAGTCGCAGTCCTTGCAGTGCGACATCTCGCCGACGCATCCGTCGATCTCGTCGCGTAGGCGCTGCAGCGTGGCGATGCGTTCGTCGAGGCGCTCGCGATGGCGGTGCAGCTGCGTCTCCATCCGGGCCGATGCGGCCTGTGGGCACGGGCCCGTCTTGAGCGCGATCAGCTCGCCGATCTCATCGAGCGAGAAGCCCGCATCGCGCAGCCCCGTCACGGCGATCAGCTTGCTGAGCTCGCAGTGCTCGAAGCGCCGGTGACGACCGTCGCAGCGCTCGGTGGACTTGATCAGCCCGTGCGACTCGTAGAAGCGAATGGTGCGAAGCGTGCTGCCTGCCAACCGGGCCATGTCGCCGGTCGTCAGCAGCCCTTTTACCTCGTCATCCTCCCTGTCGTTGCTGGTCATGACCCTTGCCTCACCTTAGGGAGTGCGCCTCCGACGTCAAGCGCACAACTGGTGCCGAACGCTGGCCGATACGGGGGTTGGGCCCTTGGCTTTGCGGGGGAATTCGTGCGATAGCAGGGCCCCAGGGGATGGCATGACGACGATCAAACCACCGGCTGACGTCAGCTCGCCGACCCCCGCAGGCGGCGCCGAGGCGGTCGATGAGGCGACCGGCGCTGCGGAGTTCCAGGCGCTGCTCGATGGCCCCGAAGCCGCCGACGCCGCCGGGTCCGCGGAGGGTGCCGCCGCCGCCGGACCCCTGGCGGGTGAGATCGGGCCCCTGGTCGAGCAGGTCCGCGCGGGCACGCTCAGCGTCGATGGCGCGGTCCACGCGCTCATCGAGCGTGCCCTGCAGGGCGTGGGCCCAGCGCTCGATGCCCCGGGCCGCAGCGAGCTCGAGTCGGTACTGCGGCATGCGCTGGAGTCCGACCCCACGCTGATCGCCCTGCGTAACGCCGCCAGCGAGCCGTGATCCCCCGCATCGCTGCTCTCGTCGCATCGGTGACGATCCTTGGATGTAGTTTGGGTGATACGGATGAACCTCGATCCGTGGCCCCCTCCACAGCGCCGCCTCCCGCGCCGCCGACCGTGGAGCAGTGGGCGTCCGCGGTACGTCCGGGGGCGGTCTCGCGCACGCGCGCGGCCGTCAATGCACCGGCGGCGATCCCCGACGACCGGTACGCGACCGACCGTCTCGAGCGCGTCCGCCGGCTGGTCTATCGCGTATCTTTCATAGTACCTCCGTCGTTCAGGCACCGGCGCCGGGCGATCCGCCCGGTCCCGGGGGAGCTGCACGTGGACGTCGCGGCCGACCGACTTCGTGCGCGCTTCATAGGTCCGGGTTGGCCGATCCACGACGGCGCGCAGATCCGCCTTCGGCACGACGTGCCCGGCGTGTACGTGTTCGACGGAGACGGCGGCCGCTGGCTCGGCCCCGGCCAGATGGCGGCCTGGTTCGAGGGCCGTCCGGGCGGGCGCAGTCGCTCGAGCGTCCGCATCCGCCGCGAGTTCGTCAAGCTCGAGGGCGACGACCCCTCGCAGCTGGTGTGTGCGCTGCTTGCCGAGTGGACCAACCAGGCGCGCGCGGGGCTCGAGCCGCGCTGCCGCGGGGGCTCGCTGCCGCCGGGCTTCCGCTTCGGCCCGTGGCGCGCGGACATCACCGCCGTCGTACCGATGGAGCTGCCGCGCCATGCGCTGCGCGCCGACGAGGTCGCGCCCCCCATGCCGCTTGCGCCGGCAACCGGCGCACCGATCCTGGCCATCGCCGAGCGTGCCCAACTCGAGCCGCGCGGCGGCGAGCACGGCGGGGAGCTAACCTCGCTACTGATCACCAACGACACGCCCGGCCGTCTGATCGTGCTGGCGCAGGGGCTACCGGTGGCGTGGCTCGACGGGGGCAGTCGACTGACGCTGGATGGACTGCCGCAGGGGCTCTACCGCGTGGGCGCGATCAGGCCCTTCGGGATCCTGCACAAGTCGCCCCGGCCCCAGCCGGTCCCCGGTACTCTGCTGTTGGGGCGCGGAAAGGCGATCGCCAGCGCCGGGCTTCCCCCCGCCAAGCCGGCGACCCCGGCCGAGCCCACCGCACCTACGCCTGCCGCGCCCCCGCCCGCTACGCCCACGCCCGACGCGCCCGTGACGCCCGACGCGCCCGCGACCCAGCCGGATGGCGCCGCCGCCCCCGAGCCGGCTGCCCCCGCGGCACCCTAGTGGAGCGCGCGCCCGGCCTCGCCTGCCCGTCAGCGGGGTGGCTAGTTGTCCGCGCTCGGCGCCTGTCCCAGCGCGCTGGCATAGACGTCGGCGCCGAATGTCGGCCTCGGTTTAGGGCCCTGGACTGCGAGCGCCTCGAGCACGTCGGCGGTTTGCTCCAGGGTCTCGTAGCGCACCGACAGTGAGTAGTAGTCGCCGTCGCGCATCGAGAGCTTGTCGGTCAGCGACGACTCCACCAGCGTGCGCGCGTCGTCGAACATCGCAAAGTGCCCGTTCCAGCCCGGCGCGTCCTCGGCGTCGACCACCTCGCGCGCCAGCCCGACCGGGTTGAAGTGCAGGAAGAACCCGCGGAACTCGATGCGATAGTGCGCGTAGTCCTCGCCCGGCGCGTGCCACTGCGCGTGCGGCCAGATGCGTCGCACCAGCTCGCCGAAGTAGGCGCCGGCCGTGGGCGCCAGCAGCGCCTCGATCTCCGGCCGCGGGTCCTGGGCCGCCGTGCGCAGGTAGTGGTCGAGGATCGGCAGCGTATCCTGCGTGTAGTCCAGCTTTAGCTCGAGGGCCTGCTCGACGTAGCGCACGCAGGCGTCGGCGAGTTCCACCACGTGGGCGGGGCTATCCGAGTCGGCGTTTGCCATAGGCGCGTTAAGACAGGTTTTTCGGTATCATGCAAATGTATGCCTGGTGGGCACGACGCGATCGTGGAGCACTCCGCCGGCGCCGCCTATGAGGGCTGCGCCGGCCAGACGCGCAGTGAGATCTTCGATCTCCCCGACGGTGAGGGGGATAGCCGCGCGGTCTCCCTCGTGTGCGTGCTCAATGTCCGCACCGACCCGCAGCTCAAGGTGCGCGCGCTGTCGGGGCTACTGCACGACGTGCCCGACGGCCAGACGCTGGCCCATCCCTTCGTCTACCACGACCCCGACGAGCGCCGCTTCGTGCTGGTCGTGCCGCCGGTGCTGGCCCACACCGCGTTCGAGCAGTCGGCCAAGCTGCTGCTCGACATCGCCCAGGATCGCACCGCGCCCGTGCCGCCCTACGTGCGCGCCTTCGCGACGGTCATCGGCATCGATGCGCTGCGCAGCAACCTCGAGGGCGTGACCGACGTCGACGGCGACGAGCTGCGCGATGCAACCGACGCGCAGGACGACTCGCGCACGCAGAAGCTCGACGAGCGCGAGCGCGGCCTCTCCGAGCAGGAGGCGGGCCTCATCCGCATGGGCGAGGAGCTGACCGCCCGCGAGGGCAAGCTCGACCGCTCGCGCGCGGACTTCGTCTCCGAGGTCGCCGCACTCGAGGACCGCGAGCGCGAGTGGCTCGAGAAGCTCGAGTCCGTCAGTCACGACGCCGAGGTGGTGCCGCCGGAGAACGCCGACACCGCGTGGCAAGAGGTCGGCGCCGTGCGCGAAGAGGCGACGGTGGTCGCGGCTGCGCCCGAGGCGCTCATGCGCAGCACTGCGCGCACGCTCGACCGCGACGTCAGCGAGGTGACCTCGGCGGAGGTTCGGCAGCAGCCACCGCCGCTGCGCACGTCGCCGCCACACAGCGGCAGCCCCCCGCCGCTACGCACGTCGCCGCCACACAGCGGCAGCCCGCCGCCGCTGCACCCGGAGCGCCCACGTACCGGCCCTCCGCCACTGCACACGACCCGCGTGGTCGACCCGCCTCCGCTGCCGGCGCCGGACGTCGGCCACGCGCCGCCACCGTTGCCGGCGCAGGTCAGCGATGACGAGGTCTCGCCCAGCGCCTTGCCGCCACCGCTGCCGGAGAGCGGCCCGCACGCCTCGCCGATGGGCAGTACCCGCAGCCCCGAGATCGAGCCGCCCGCGTCGTTCTTCGATCACGCCCGTGGCCGCATGGCGATGGTCTCCGACCCCGATGGTCTGTGGCTGTTCGCGGACCTCGACGGCGCCGAGTGCGACGCCTACCTGCGCAGCGCGGACCTGCTACTGCAGTGCGTCGTGCACAACGGCTATCCTGTGGTGCTGCTCACGCTCACGGGCGGCGATGAGCGCGACGCCCACGCGGTGCGCCTGCCGCTCGACGGGCGCTCGCCCGATGATCTGATGGTGCTCGAGGGGCTCGCCGAGTCCTACCGCGCACGCGTGGCGCTCTACGTCGGAGGCGGCTACGTCGACACGATCACCGTTGCGACGCTCCGCGAGGGTGTGGCGCGCAGCGTGCTCGACCACGTGACCGAGAGCACGACGATGCCCGGCATCTCGGCCGTCGACGCCATCGCGCACGTGCTCTCGGCACCGCCCCCTGTGGACAATCCCGACCTGCCCTTCGGTCCGGCGCGGCGCCAGGCATCGAGCACCGTCACGGTTCGCGCTTCGGTCGAGCAGCTCGCGAGCTGGATGCGACCCACAAAGCTGCGAGAGGCGCAGCTCGTCTACAGCGTGCCGATGCATGTGGTGGAGGGGTCGGCGCGGCGTGTGCTGCGCTCGGCAAAGCTCTACGGCGTCGCGCTGCCGGGCGAGCTGATCGACGCGGCGATCGAGTACGGCGTGGTGGCCGATCGCGCCGAGCTTGCACGCGAACAGCTCGCCGCGTTCAAGAAGCACGTCGACTCCGGCGACAACCTCGGCGAGGACGGCACGCGCGAGAACTGGCGGCAGTTGTTTGCGCTGGCGGATGCGGCCGGTGTCGACGTCGACGACGCGGAGGCCTCTGCGGAGCCGCCCGCCGTCACCGAGCCCCGCCGCGACGACGACGACGACGGCTCGGAGCCCGGTCCGCAGTCGAGTGCGGATCTGAAGGCGCTGCTGCATGACCCGGAGCGCCGGATGGGCGCGATCGCGGAGCTGGCCGCGCGCGGACATCCCACCCTGGTGGCGCCGATCTTCGAGGTGCTGGAGTCCATGTCACCGGGCGAGGTCTCCACCGGCGTGGCTGCGCTGGTCAGCTTTGGAGAGCACGCCGCCGACCCCCTGCAGCAGGGACTCGACTCGCCCAACCTGCACTTGCGTCACGCTTGTGCACTTGCGCTTGGACGGCTCAAGCTACAGAGGAGTATCGCGCCTATCCTTCAACGCCTCGACACGGAGCCGACTAACATCTGGGTCGAGATCGCGCGCGCGATGGGCGACTTCGGTGCCTTCGGCGTCCGCTCCGTGGTGCGCTCGCTCCCGGGTGCATCCAAGCCCGAGCGCCTGATGGTGGTGATGGCCCACCTGGCGAACCACGGTGCCGCTAAAGACGTGGAAACGCTGGAGAATGACACCGACCAGGAGGTGGCCATGGCGGCCCGCAAGGCGATGGCGCGCCGATCCCGGCTCGAGTGGGAGGACCTGGCGATCCGCCAGCAACGAACACTCACCGACAGCAGCCCGGCGGCACGTTTTTCTCAAGGCTTCTATGCAGAGCTATCGAAAGTAGATAATTGAAGTCCCCCGTTTCCGTAGGTGGTACGTTGGTTGCCACGCGTTTCGGTGATGCGCGTTTCATATGCGGTTAGGAATCTTCAGCGACGTCCACGCGAACCTCGAGGCGCTTTCGGCCGTCCTCGCGAGCTATCGCGCGCACGACATCGACAAGTACTACTGCCTCGGCGACGTGGTCGGCTACGGCGCTGACCCCAACGAGTGCACGTCGATCGTGCGCGAGGTCGCCGACACCACCATCCTCGGCAATCACGACGCGGCCGTCGCCGGCCGCATGGACTACTCGTACTACTACGAGGCCGCGCGTCACGCGCTCGACACGCACGCATCGCTCGTCGACGACAGCAACATGAAGTGGCTGCGCGGTCTGCCGTACAAGCGCATGCTCGAAGAAGCGCGCGTGCTGCTGTGTCATGGCTCGCCGGTGCGCATCGAGGAGTTCGAGTACATCTTCGCGCCCGAGCAGGCGCGCGAGTGCTTGCCGATCCTCGACGACCTCGGCGACCTCACGGTCATCGGCCACTCGCACCTGTGCAAGGTGTTCCGCCTCAAGCCCGGCGAGGTCACGGAGCTGCCGTCGGTCGATTTCGGACTCGAGGAGGGCTACAAGTACATCGTCTCCGTCGGCTCCGTCGGTCAGCCGCGCGACTACGACAACCGCGCGAGCTACACGATCTTCGATAGCGAAGAGAGGCGCTTCGAGTTCCACCGCGCCGAGTACGACATCGATTCGGCGGCCAACAAGATCTTCGGCCGCAAGCTCGAGCGCAACTTCGGCCACCGCCTCTTCATCGGCGTGTAGGTACCGCACAGCGACGTCCAGGGGCGGCTTACGCCCTCGCGGAAATCCTCGAAGTAGCTTCCGCTACTCCTCCGGTTTCCGCTGCGGGCGCGCTCGCCCCTGAACGCCGCTGCACGGCACCTATCCTGATGACAACGGGGGCCGCGTCCCCTCTGCTGAGCCCACCGGGCACTTCAACATTCACCCCAGCGGGTCGCGCCCGGCGCTCCATGACACAGGGGCTGCGCCGCTCGAATCGCTACAACCTCGCACGGGTCGCGCCTCGGGTGCTGCTCGTGAACAGCCTTAGTGCTGGTTACCGTAGGCCGTGTAGGGGCGGCTTGCCGTCTTGGGGGGCGTCGAGGGGTGGGGTTTGCATGGTGCCGAGATCGCAGAGGTAGGGGGCGTCGTCGCCGAGCTCTGCGAGTAGGGCATCGCGTGCGCCTGCGCCCTTGCCGACACCGATCACCTTCACGTGATCCTCGAAGGGTTGCAGCAGCTCCGCGCAGTCGAGCGGCGAAGCGCAGTCGTAGACGCCGACGTTGCGGTAGCCAGGGCTGAGGCGGGGCGCATGCTTGCCCTCGCAGGCCACCGCGTAGGCGGCGCCCGTGAGCAGCTCGCCGCGGTTGCTCGCCACGCCGCGCCACTGCATTTGCTGTGCCTCGGCGGCCCCATCGAGTACGCCGCGCGGCAGCAAGTTCTGCATCTCGTCCATCGCCTGGTCGTGCAGCAGCCGTGCGAAGCCGCTGGCGTCGACTGCGCCGCCCGACTGCACGAGCACGAAGTGCGGTGAGAGGCAGCCGCGCTGGTCGTAGGCGCACACGTCGATCGCCACGCGCCGCGCGACCGCCTGTGCGCTGCGCGCATCGCGAAGGCACTGCCACGGGATGTAGATCGCGCCCAGACCCTGACCGTGCTTGACGACGGGCGTGCCGTCGGGCGCCGCGCGTTCGATCTGCGCGACCGAGTCGTCGTCGCCGTAGGCGCTCACGTGCGACGCACCCTCGAGTAGCGCCGACAGCGCCGCGCGATCGTCGCGCCCGAACGTCAGCACCTGCAGTGCCTCGCCGAGCTCCGGATCCGCCTCGCGCAGCTCGCGGGCGAGCGCATGCACGAGCACATCGTCACGGCTCGATGCCTTGCACACGACAGGTGCGCCGATCAGCAGCGGCAGCGCGAGCGCGCGCAGCGGCGCGGTGAACACGTTGCCGGAGAGCACGACCGCGACCAGTGACGGCGGCGCGGTCCCGTCCGATGCCGCACCGCGTGCCAGCGACGAGAGCGCCGACCCCTCGAACGTGTTCGCTGCGCTCGCGAGTCCCCACTGCACCATCTGCGGCGACAGGCCGGTCGACGCGTGCAGCTCGGAGCGCAGCTGCTGCGCGTCCTGTCCCTCCGTCGACTGCAGTTCGGCGATCGCCTCGGAGATCGCCTCGACGCGACGCTCGAGTCCGGCGTCGAGCAGCTTCGCGCCACAGTCGCGCGCCCGCCGCGCTGCATCGCGCACGGCGCCCTCCGCGCTCTCCGCGCTCATGGTTGCCACCCCAGCGCTTCCTCGACCGACAGCGAGCAACCGCGCAGCTGTGCGCTCTGCGCGCGTCCATCCACGCGCAGGCCCGCCTCGTCGAGCGTGGCGACGTCGGAGGTCTGGAGCGCGCAGGCGCTGTCGAGGTTTGCCACGTCGTCCACGCGCAGCAGGCCGCGCGCCTCGCCGTCGTCGCCCGTGGGTGCGGGCTCCAGCGTGGTGCCGTCGACCGGCACGGCGCGCACCCAGCCCGGTACCCACAGCCGGCGAGGACCGATCGGAGCGTCCGCGAGCGCGTCACGCAGGGTCGTCTCGTACATCTGAGAGCACAGCTCGGTCATGCCGTATTCCTGGATGATCATCGCGGCGGCCAGGCCGTAGCGATTCGATAGCATGTCGAGCATCTCGCCCGCTTGCAACGTCCGCGAGCGACCCTTGAAGCCGCCGGTCTGCATGATGCGACTGCCGGCCGGCAGTGCGAAGCGGCGGTCGCCGTCGTCGCGGAACTGTTCGTCGGCGTGGACGAAGGCGAAGCTCGTCCCCAGGATGGCGACGGGTCGCCCACGGGCCTGGGCGAGGTTGAGCGCATCGCGCATCGCCCCGACGCGTAGCGAGTTGCCGTGCCAAAGGTGGCTGCTGTCCCCGTCACCGAACCACTGCACGAACCGTCCCAGCATGTATGCCAGCGACGAGTCGGGCTGCTCGGCGGGGCTTGGCGCGAGGATCAGCAGGGGCATGCGCCGGCCGTCGGGAAACAACGCATGGCGCGCGGCGGCCTCGGCGGCTGCATCGTAGAGCGAGAGATCGCGCAGGTGGTGTGCGCCGCGCTGGCCGCTGGTGGTTCCCGAGCTGCGAAATGTGACCACGTCGAGATCGGCGTCGTGGGCGGCCACGCGCGCGAAGCGGAAGACGTCGGTCGGTAGCGCCGGCGCGTCCGATTCCGCGTGTTGCGCCACCAGCCGCCCGTAGGGCTCGACGTGCTGTTGCTGAAACGCACGCATGTCCGACAGCAATGCGTCACGCGCGCCGTCGTCGCGGCTCCCATCGGCGAGCTTCGCGATCAGCGCACGCGCCCTGCCGTGCAGTGCGTCGCGAATCATGCGTCGTGCCCGAGTGCGCGGTCGAGCGCCTCGATGAAGCCGTTGAGCAGTGCGTCGTCGACCGTCAGTGGAGGCGTCAGCGAGACGACCCGCGCGTCGTCGGCGGCCGGCACCGTGATGTAGCCGTCTTGTAGCAGCGTGCGGCCGATACGCAGCGCGCGTCCGCCATCGTCGAGCTCGATGCCGAGCAACAGGCCGCGGCCGCGCACGTCGGTGACGCATGCGTGTGCATCGCGCAGCGAGCCGAGGCGCTGCCTGAAGGCGTCGCCGCGTGCTGCTGCGCGCGCCGGTAGATCCTCGCCCTGCGTGACATCGAGTGTGGCGAGCGCAGCGGCGGCGCCCACCGGGTGGCCGAAGAAGGTCGCGGTGTGGAGCGCCTGCCCATCGGGATCGCCCCACGCCCCCATCACCTCGCGTCGGCCGATGCACGCGCTTACGGGCATCCCGCCACCGAGTGCCTTGCCGAGGCAGATCAGGTCCGCCTCCGGTCCGGCGCCTCCGAGCAGCTCGCCGCTGCGGCCGATGCCCGTCATCACCGCGTCGACCACGAGCACTGCGCCCCGCGCGTGGCACAGCTCGCCGAGGGCCGCCAGGAATCCCGCAGGCGGTGGCACGATGCCGCCTCGCCCGAGCACGGGCTCGACCACCACGGCACCGATCTCGAGATCCGCGGGCCACGCGGCCGTCACCGCCGCGATGGCCACGTCGAGGGAGACGTTGCGCGGGTAGGGCGCGAACGCGGTGTGCGGGTTCAGCTGCGCGGCGAAGGGTGCGCGAAACTGCGCGCTGTAACCGCAGATCGAAAGCGGTCCGTGCGACAGGCCGTGGTAGCCGCCATCAAACGCCAGCACGCCGGGGCGGCCAGTGTGCAGCACGGCGGTCTTGAGCGCCGCCTCGACCGCGTCGCCGCCGTGCAGCCCCAGTACGACGGCCGCATCGTCGAATGGCGCGAGCGCGGCCAGGCGCGACAGCAGCTGCACCTTCACGTCGGACGGGTGCAGGTCGCCCAGCGCGTGCATGAGGCGCTCGCTCTGCGCCTGCACCGCTGCGACCACAGCCGGATGCGCATGGCCGACCGCCGCTGCACCGAAGCCCGCGGACAGGTCGACGTAGATGTTGTCGTCGGCGTCGACCACGTTGCAGCCGCGCGCGCGCGTCCAGACGATAGGATCGTGGGGCGCGCCGGCGGTCTCCGCCCTGCGCGCGCGGCGCGCCGTCAGCGCGGGGCACTCGTGGCGCGCGAGCGTGTCGACCAGCGCGGCCGAACGCTGCGCGGGCAGCGGGCAGCGGATCTGCGGCGGGAGTGCTCCGAGCTCGGCCATGTGCGCGGCCCCGACCCGTCCTAGCTCCGGGGTCGCGCCCGGCGGCGCCCAGGAAAGAACACCGTGCCCTGCTGCCGCACCGTGCGCGCCTTCTCGAGTGTGTCGAGGACGTTGACGTTGAGGGTCTCGTTGCTGGCGGCTGCGGCCGCTGCCATCGCGCCGCAGATCTCATCGGCGCGCGCCGTGAAGGCCGGGTCGATGCGCAGGCCGACCTCCGGCGCGGTGCCGCCCTCGGGCATGCAGCACGCCCACTCGACCTCGGGGTAGCGGCGCAGCGCCTCGCCGATGGCGTCGAGGGCGTCATCGGACAGGCCGAGGCTCGCGTCCGGTGCGGCCGCCTCTGCGGCTGGTGGCTCCGAGGCCGGCGCGTCGGGGCCGCGTCGGAAGCGCGATGCCAGTCCGGTAGCGGCGGCGCGCGCGGCACCTGCACCCGCCGCCAGTCCGGTAGCGGCGGCGCGCGCTGCGCCTGCTGCGCCTGCTGCGGTGACCATCTCGGAGGCCGCCGACAGCTTGTCGCGAGCGGCGGACGCGATCTGCGCCGCGGTATCCGTCTGCGCGGTGTCGTCGGTGTCGTCGTCCTCGCTGTCGTTGAAGGTGACGGCGGGCGTCTCGGCGGCGCTCTGGGTCGCCTCCGCATCGGGTGTGCTGTCGTCGCCTTCGGGCTTCTCGGCGCCCTCGACCACTGCGTCGGCCTCGCGGTTTTCGAACGCGGGCATCGGTGGGCTCACCGACGGCGGCGCCATCGATGCGCTCATGGCGAAGCCGTCGTCCGCGGGCTCGGGCGCGACGCTCGCGAACGACGGCGGAGGGGGCACCACGGGTGGTGGCGGATCGGATTGGGCCGTGGCGTGCTGCGCTGCGGGCGCGGGCGCATGCGGGATGGCGGCTGCGTCCTGTGCCGTCGCGGTCGGGAAGCCGCCGCCGTCGTCGTCGGTCGTCGGGAAGCCGCCGTCGGCGGAAGGCATCGGGGCGGCCGGCGCTGCAGCCGGGGGCGACGCGGCGGGGACCGGCGCTGCAGCCGGCATCGGCGCGAGGTGCGGCGCGTCCTCGGAGGCTGCGAGCGGGGGTGGCACGAAGCTGCTGCGGTGGCCGGGTGGCTGCGATGCGGAACGGACGGCCGCGGTGATCGCCACGTCCTGCGCCGTGGGTCCGCCGGCGGCGCGGCGGTTGAGCAGCGGCTCCATCTCCTCGCGCTTGAAGTCGATGGCGTGCGGTGCGCCCAGGTCCATGACGACGTAGTGGGCGCCGCGGGCCAGCGCATGGCGCACCGCCTCGCGCGCGCCGAGCTCACGCCAGCTAAGCGAGCCGTCGGGCTCGCGCCAGCCCAGCTGCGTCGCGGTGGCTTCCAGCAGGTCGCGGCCCGTGAACAGCGGCATGGCGGTCTCGCCCGCCGGATTGGTAAGTGTCCGGATATACTTGTCTTGGCCCGGCCACAATGCGGCGAAGAGCGTGCGCTGCCCCAGCGCGACCAGCGCATCCACCCGTGCTCGCTCATCGTTGGCGGCGCTCTGCAGAACGCGTCGCAAGAGCTGTATCGCCTGATCCGCCCCGCCGGCCATCGTCAAACGATTCTACCCCAACGCCCCACCGATCACCCAGCGCGACCTTCCACCCCCCGCCATCGCGCGATCCTTGACACCCCCACCCCCCCGGGTACCTTGCCCCGCACCAAAAACGCCCAGATAGCTCAGTCGGTAGAGCAGGGGATTGAAAATCCCCGTGTCGGCAGTTCGATTCTGTCTCTGGGCACCACGGAACCCGCCTTCTTGGCGGGTTTTTTCGTTCCGTCGCGACGCTCGCCGCGTCTCATTTGCCTCTGAGGGCTCTTCTTGGGGCTTTCGTTTATCACACTCAACATCACAGTCGGTGGCGGTGCCAGGGGCGGCAGTTTCGCCATGGCCTCGCGCTTCGCCTCGGTGCCGATCTTGGCGTAGACGCGCCTGACCATCGCGCTGCTCGTGTGTCCGAGGAGCGAGGCCGTGACGGCCTCCGGGACGCCGGCCTCGGCCTGCCAGGTGGCGAAGGTGCGCCGGAGGTCGTTGGGGCTGACGTGGTCGATACCGGCGTGCTTGCAGGCCACCTGGAGGCCGCGGCGGACGTTGGACCAGGCCGGGAACAGGGGCTCGCCGGGCTCGGTGTGCTCGGCCCGCTCCGTGAGCATCGCCCAGAGATCGGCGGGCGGCTGCAGCCAGCGCTCCGAGCCCGCCGTCTTCGTACCTGGAATGCGAACGCGCTCGAATGCGTCGTCCAGGTCCTCGGGCGTGATTCGGTACAGCTCACTGTCTCGACAGCCGAGGCCACAGAACGCCTGCAGGTACTCCCGCCGGTCTGGCCACACTGCCTGGTACAGCTGGTGGTACTCGCTGATCGATAGTGCGCGGTTGCGGGGCTGGTAGTTGCCGATCACGCCTTCGGGAAAGATCTCGTCGGTGTCGAAGCGGTAGAGCTTCAGCCCATCGTCCCCGCGCTGCTTGGCCATATAGCGCAGGGCCGAACGAAGCAGCCCGAGCTCCTTGCCGACGGTCGCGACGGCACGGGTGCTGTTGGGGCGTCGCACGAGGATCTCTTGCTCGCGAACATCGATGTACTCCTCGATGTGGTGGAGACGCAGACCGTTGATCCTGGCGTCAGGACCCAGCAGTCTGAGTAACTGTCGCGCCTTGCCGACGTAGTGCTCGAGCGTGCTCTCGGCTCGCTTGCTGCGCTCGCATTTTGCGAGGTAGCGGACGAGCGCATCCTCGAGCGTTATTCGATCGGCTTCCGGGGGCGCGGAGAAGAACTCGTCTTCGATTTTGAGCGCAGCCTTTTCCGCCAGTGCTCGGTCCTTTTGAGAGGTGCTCCGCCGGATCTGTTTCCCGCGATGGTCCCGGAACCAGACCCACCACGTGCGTCCTCGAATATAGAGATTTGCTTTTCGCTTCCGTCGCATCCGTCACCGCCATTCGCCAAGTACGCCTCGAGCACCGATGTCGGCAACCGCAGCGCAGAACCAATATAGACATGCCCGGGCAGGCGTTTCATCAGGCGATACGCACTTGCCCTACTGATTGCGAGCCGAGCCGCGACTTCCGTGGCCTTGAGGAGGCGATCGGCGGTCACGGGCGCCTCGGCGAACTCGATGACGAGCGTTTCTTGGGATCGGGTTTGATCCCATCGACTCCGTGATGACCACGCGCGTCGTCGCGGTCGCTGATATTGTCGCTGTCGCTCGTCTTGGTGCTTCCATTCGTGTCCATGGGGCTCTCCGCCCCTGCGACACATCACGCGTCTCTGGCGCCGTGGCGCCGGCCTTGCCCTCGAAGTGCAGGTCTACTTCTTCGAGTTCGTGGCCCCCTCGCTCGCCCAGCGACGGTTTCGCCGCTGTCGAGGGGAACTGCCGGGTCGACGAAGCGATCCTCGCTGCCGGCTGTGCGTGCGTGCCTGTGTCTAGTGTTGGTTTTCGCTCCTTGGCCGCAAGGACGTCGATGCCCTCGCGCTCTTCAGTCCCTACAGCTCGAGATGCTCGACCTCGATCAGCTCGACGGTCCCGTCGATGCTGGCCTTCGGGACGATCGACTGGAAATCGCGGATCTCCACGCTGTCGCCACGCGGGATCGCCAGCACGTGCCCGGTCGCCGCCCTGCTTATGAGGTCGTCATGGGATGCGATGCCCGCGAAGCCGTCGAGCTCTGCGCTGCCGTTGCCGAACCACTTGGCCATCACAACCGTGAACGCCAGCCCCTCGGCGCAGCGCAACACGGCGTATCTCCGCACGCCACCTGCCTTTACCTCGTCGCGAGGGCGGAGGTGACCGCGCAGGCTGTCCAGGAGTCCCAATTCGTGCAGGCGCTTTTCGACAGTCATCGGATGCATCTTCCCCTGAGCTGCTCGTATGCTCTGTTGACCTCACGGTACTCGCGCAGCGCCGCCGGATCTGAGTTGCGATCTGGGTGGAGTGGAGCGGCCCGCATCTTGTAGGCGCGGTCCAGGTTCTTCCTGATGCGGAGCTTGGTGAGCCTTGGCCCGAGCACTTGCGCCGCGTCGTCGTCGTCGTTGAACGCGAGCTCATCGTCCTTGGGACTCTGCTGCCTCAGCACCCGAATCCCGGTGAAGAAGTCTGCAAGTAGTCTCCCGACCCCCGCCTCGAATTCCTCAATGAGTTGACGATCGCTGGTCGGCGAGACCGCAACACCCGAACAAGCATGTCCAATGTACAAGCGACTGAACTGTAGGACGTGACGTCGAAACGCATTAGCGCTCTCAAGCACGTCAGGATCGAACTCCGCCGCGGCCTCGCTGAGGGCGTCGCTGACCCCCGGCTCAGCGGCAGGCACAACATCTGTAGGCGGCACTACGGCCAGGGCCGCCCTGTGGACGTCTGGCTGCTGAGGCTCGCGTGGCACCGCCTTGGCGTCTTTCGTCGCGACACCGCCAACCTCCTTGAGCTTCTTGATCCCGCCTTGTCGGTATGCCTCGATGAGCTGGAGCTGCCTCTCGTGACTTCTACCCCTGCCGACGAGTGCGAGGGCGGTCTTGGTCCAGCGTGGATCCCGTGTCGCTTCAATGGCTCTCCGGGCGGAATCGGACAGCCGGGCGATGGATAAGTAGGTGCGGACGGTGCTCGGGGATTTCCCGATCTGCGTGCCGATGGCCTCTACGAAAGGCACAGTTTTCTGTGGGTTTGCTTTGCCGTGCCCGGTGCCGGTCTCGCGTTCGTAGTTCCGCTTGGCGATCATCAGCTCGTCGGCCAAGCTGAAGATACTCGCGAGGATCGACAGGTCGAATGCGAGCAGCAGGCGCTTGATCTTGGCGCACTGCTGCTGGAACTTGGTTTCTTCCATGGGGCGCTACCTCGTTGTGCTCAACCACGCGCATGCGCGCGGTCGTGCAGTTCAGTCACACCTCAACGACGATCTCGCGCCAGGCTGGCAGGAGATCTTCGCGGTGTACTCGAGTAGCGCCGACGGAAACATCGGCGACGAGTTGGGCATCGCAGCTGGGTGCGATGTAGTGCTTTCGAATTGCGCCCGTCTCGTTGGGCTGTCAAGGGTATCCGTTCCACTGCCCTGAGCAGCGCCTGCAATTGCTGGCTTTTTTTAATGAGAAGAATTCGGTTCGCCGAGCGATTGACGACGATGGCGTTGGAGATCTCGGAGAAGATCGCCCGTCGAGATCTCAGCGGGCGATACGGCGCTGGCGTTGAGGCTACGCCAGCGGGCCAACTGTCATCTCGGGCTAGTTCGCGCGAAGCACCGAGCTGGAGGAGATGTCGCTTGCTTCTCTTTTTAGGTGTCGCAGCCGAAGAAAGATTTGTTGTTGTTGTGTTGCCCGCCTACATTCGGACGTGACACTTCAAAATGAAGACAAAGCGCCGGCCTTCACCTCGCTGAGGCACGCGCGCACATCCGTCGGGTTCACGCTCGACGACCTCAGTGTCTTGACGCGGATCGATCGGGCTCGCCTCAGCCGCATCGAGCGCGGCTACGCAGTGCCGCTGGCAGTGGAGCTCCGCCAGCTGCAGGCGATCTACCGCTTGCTCGCCGGTGGTTCGATCACCGAGGAGGAGACGCCATGATTGAGGATTTCAGGGAGGAGATCCTGGTCCACATGGGCGTTGGCGCTGGGAGCTCCACATCACGGACTCTCCTCTGCCAGGCATTCTTCGCGGGCTACGACCCCTGCATCAACACCGCCGTGTTGGACCTCGAGATCCCGCTGGCCTGGGACCTGCGGAGCGTATCGCCCGATACCTGCCGTTCCGGTGTCCGGGCCACCTGCTCCCGCTTCGCGCTCCACGCGACGTTTGGCGATGACGGTGGGCCGACGGGAGAGGTCACGGTGAGCTGTATGGAGCTGCCGAGAGACCTGGAACTCTTCTGGCGGCTGTCGAACTACGCGGCCCTCCGCATTCGCGGCGGTCGGCGTCGTGATGGGCGCCCAGGCTCACATCTCGACCTCCACCTTGGAGAGGCCGCTGCGATCGATTTCGGACACCTGCTCTGCGGCATGCACGACTTCGGGAGGCGATCTCATGCGGACTGCGCGGTGTGATGCCGACTGGTCCGCGGTAGCTCCTGGTCCCCCATTCGACGAGGGCCCGTTCTCTCGTTCCCAAGGGGCGCCCGAGCACGGGTTTCATGAGTGGGCAGCTGGGATCGCAGGGGGGCCGCCGGGGATCGCATCGGACGACGGTAGGCTCTACCCGGACTCGCGGCACATGCTAACCCAGCTTGCTTTTCTCGAAGCGACGCATGAAGCCAAAGCCGCAGCGACACGCTTCCTCTTCGTGTTGATCCCGGAGGCGCCGGGGAGCTCCGAGAAATACCAGGTGCGGCACCTCTACGGCACTCCAGTAGACGTGTGGTCCCGGCTTGTGATTGCCAATCGAAATGGTCTTGGGATCTTCTTCACTGTAGCTACAACGCGCGGCAGGCGGCGGACGCAGGATGAGGTCCAGCACATCAGGGCCTTTTTCGTGGACGAAGATACGAAGGCGAGGCGTGACTACACGCCGTGCCCGCCGGACCTATCGTGCGCGAGCGCGCGCGGCATGCATCACTACTGGGCCGCCTATCCAGGGCAGCTTGCTCACTTCGGGCACACCCAGGCTTGGCTGGCCAAGGCGTTGCGGACCGACGAGGCCGTGATCGACGTTTCGAGGTGCATGCGCCTGGCTGGTTTCTACCATGTCAAGGGTGACCCAGTGCTCGTTCGCGTCGTTCATAACGAGCGCGGGCGCATGAACGGCTACATGTCCGAGCAGCTGATGCGGGCCTTCCCGTTGCCGCCGGGGGTCGTTCTCCCAGCTGTTGGGAGCAAGGAGCGCAGTGCCCTCGTCGGCCAGGCGGACCTCAGTTCGGCGCCGCCGCACTTCAGGGCGTTGCTCTCCCACTTCGAGGACCCAGAGCCTGTCACTGACGGCTACCTCGTTACGTGCTCGGCCGTCGATCACGACGACAGTAATCCATCGCTTCTGCTTGCGCTTCGCGAAGACATGTCCATCTGGATGCACTGCCGGTCCCGTCGCTGCCGCCCGCGGGATATCCTGGGCGCACTCGGTTTGACCTGGAAGGATCTGTACCCGCAGAAACGGCGGCGGGGGCTCACTCGTCGCCGGAGGTCGCGATGACCGCGCGGTGGCTGGCGCCGGGCCACATTCGCGGACTTGCTGCTCTGGGGCTAGATGAGCAGGGTGCACTCGATAGAGGCATCTACTCCGTCAAGAACCAGAAAGAAGCCAAGCTTCTACTCGGGATGCCCCTCCATGCCAGCTTACCCATCGCCAACGCCGCCCTGACCATCCCGTTCTACGATTACTCGACAGGACGCGCTGTCGGCCGAGCGGTCATCAACGAGTGCGCCGGAAGCTTGGGCGACCGCGTCCTGCTAAGTACCGACGCCGAGGCTCGCCTCTACGTGGGGCCGAATACGTGCGCGACGAGAATGCTCGACTCGCCGACGCGAGTGTTCTGGTCGGAGAGCATCGAGACGGCCCTGCTCCTGGATAGCGTCGGGTTCGCGTCGGTGGCGCTGCCGAATTTCTCGGCGTGGAGGGACGATCACACCTTGGAAGGGCTCGCTGACAAGCTCGCGGCCGCGGACCATGTTGCCGTCGTTCCCCCAAGCGTCCTCGATAGCGAGGATGATGGCCTTCGTCCGGAGCTCCGGCGTTGGGCCGGGTGGTTGAGAGAACAGGGTGCCACGTCCATCACCGCAATCGCCGACAAGGCGATGCGCTTGCGGAAGGGGGAAGCCCCGACCGAAGTCGCGGCTAGGGTCACGCTGCTACTGTCCGACGGGGCCGTGATCGATGAGGGGGCGCCGCTCGCGCCGCTTCCGTCGACCGGTGGGCTTCCCATCGAAGAGTTCGACTTCCTCCGGGATGCGGGCGGGCCGGCGGGGCTGGTGTTGCCGCCCGACTACACCGTAGCCCCCGTTGGCCGAATGATGTTCGGCGACCAGGAGGTCCTACCGAGGCCGCTGCTGATCACGGGCCTGGCCGAGAATGCCGAGACCAGGCAGCAGCAGGTGTCGTTTCGCTACCACAACGGGAGGCGTTGGCGCACGGGGGTGATGCCACGGCGGGCCACGCGCCAAGTCCGCTCGTTCCTCGATGCGCTGCCCGACGACTTCATCGCCGACGAGAGCATCACGAAGCCCGTCCTACGCTTCTTGACGCAGTACATGGTGGAGAACGTGGCGATGCTGCCCACCGCGCAGCTGATCAGCCGCTTCGGGTGGCACGAATCGACGACCGGCGACAGGTTCTTCGTCCACGGGTCCGTCTTGCGTGCATCCGTGGGCGGTGACGAGATCGTGGAGGACGAAAGCCAGGGCATCGCGCAGATGATGCGCGCCTGGCGCCCACGACCGGGCGGGGACGGCCAGGGCTCTATTGGCGCCATGGGCCATGCGTTTCAGCTCGGCGGCCACTTCGCGCTCATGATCGCCGCGGCTGCGGCTGCTCCGCTGCTCAAGCTCCTGGGTGTGGACAGCTTCTTGGTGCACCTCAGCGGGGCGAGCAGCGTGGGCAAGACCTCCGCGGTGAAGTGCGCGATCGCGATGTTCGGCGACCCCGCCAACAGAGACGTGCTGGGGACCTGGTCGACTACACAGGTCGGCCTCGAGGCGCGCGCATCTCTGATTTCCGACCTTCCGCTAGTGGTGGATGAGTTGGGAGCATCAGGAGCCGACGATCCCGCGCTCGAAAAGATCGTCTACATGCTCGCGAACGGCCAAGGCCGGACTCGCGGCACGCGGACAGGCGGACAGCGGGCGGGTCGCCAATGGCGTACTGTCGTCCTGTCCACCGGTGAGCACGACCTGGTAACGGACCGGGCTGCTACCGGGGCGAGCGCGCGGGTCATTCAGCTGCGCGCGCGCCCGCCGGACGGCGCCACCGGAGACATGGTCGACGCGATCACCGGTGCGTGCGCCACACAGGCTGGGCACTTGGGGCAGGCCTTGTTGCAGCATCTGCTCGTTGCGGACCCCGCTGAACTGCTCGAGTGCAAGCGGAAGGCCGAGCGGGCCCTCGGGCCGTACATGTCTGGGCTAGCGGGGCGACGCATCCACTACTGGGGAGCTCTGCTGGTCGCCGAGCAGATGCTGCACCGGGCCTTTGGCATCGGGAGCGCGGAGGCGGAAACCATGCTGGGCATCGTCGAACTGGTCGTAAAGGGCCAGCCTATCGTCGGTGTTCACGAGCGCGCCCTCGAAGCGATTCAGGTGCGTGTAGCTTCGTGCCCCCATCGCTACCTCGCTGAGGGCGTCGCCGCCGACAACTACAGGACCCAGCCGATAGACGGCTGGTTCTTCAAGGGGCATCTGTGCCTCGCACCCGCTCACTTCAATACGCTCATGGACAGCGAGCGCATGAGGCCCGACGCGGTGCTCCGGGAGTGGAAGGAGCGAGGCATCATCAAGACGGACGCCGGAAGAAACCAGCTCACGGTCACGATCGACGGCAACAAGATGAGGGTCATCGCGGTGCGGCAGGACGCATTGATGGCAGGTGACACCATTGTCTCTGAGGGTGGTGAGCGACCTGGTGATCAAGACGCTAGCTCAAGCGACCGGGACTAGAGTCAATCCCCGCAGGGGTCACCAAGATCACCGCTGTCACCAGGGTCACAATGAGTCTCGCCGCACCCCTTATGCGTGTCTCGCCGATCGCACACACCTCGCCCGTCGCTAGGGGGTCCCCGTCGGAGCCGGTGACTGCGGTGATTGCGGTGACCGCTGCCCTGCTGCGGGCATTGACTCCCGTGAGTGGTTGTTCCGCTTGGGAACCGCGTGGCGAGATACCACAATAGTGCATGGGCATTCCTACACACGGGGTCCGACTCGCGTGCGCCGATCACGGCGGGTGCGCGCAAGAGCCCCAACAGTCGGTCCGCATCGGCTTCACCGAACTCGATCGGGTCGCGTTGACTGCAGGCGTCGAGATGGTGTCAGAGGACGCGTTCGTGCCAGACGTGCAAGACCACGCAAGCGCGTTGGTCGGGAGCGATGCAGATGGGACACGCCTGCGCACGGTTGCCCGCATGCTTGCGCTCGAGAAGGCGCGATTGCAGTTCCTGCTCGCGCGCCAGGGGGTGTCGCTTGAGGGTGGGCATGCGGGTGGTGCGATGCGGCTCGACAAGCTGATCTCTTCCTCGAGCAAGCGGTTGGCCACGTTCATTCGGCTACACCGTGAGGAACTGAGGGGCACGCCGCCCGGGTCGCTGATCATGGTGGCGAACGCCGAGCGCGTGACGGTAGGGCAGGGGGGATAGGGATGGGCCAGCATGGAACTGCCGTCTACTCTGACGAGGTCCAGCGAGTGTCGCTCACCATGGTCCGCGCGAGCCTGGCCATGAGTCGGCGTCGCTCGGACAGCGGTTCGGTCCGCCTCAGATTGGGACACGAGCAGGATCTTGTGCTCGAGCTCGTGACCGCACCATGGAAGGGTGTCGCCGATCGGGCGACGCTCCTTCGCTGTCCCCGATGCGGCCGCGCTGCGCGCGTGGTCGGATACCACGTGCTCACAGGGTGGGGGTGCAGGGTGTGCGGCCGTTGGAGGTATCGCTCCGAAGCGCAGATCAAGGCTACCCGGACCGTTGCCCTCGCGAGCCTTGATGAAAGGAAGTGAACGCCCGCTCGACGAGCCGCTCACCGTGCTCAAGACTGAACAGGCAGGTGCGGGGTCGGTCTCGCTGAAACCGTATGCAACAGGGTCGAGGTACTCCACGCTGAAGTCTGCAAAAGGCCATCGACCAGACGCTGCGATTCACACCGATCTCCCACGACGAGGGGCGGGCGCCAACGAAGGTAGCAGAGTGCGCTAGGTGGCGGCGGGCGAGGTGATCCGCTCGACCACCGGCCACTACTCGCAACTGGGCGACCTGGCTAGAAGGAGGCGGGCAGACACTTGCGCGCCAGGCGAAGGAGGTTCTCGCCCTGCACGCTGTTTAGATGCGTCGTGTGGGAGATCTCGCCCTTGAGCGATGCGAGCACACCCTTGTCGACATCCTGAGCGCGTCCCAAGGCAATGATGTTGCGCCGAATGCGCTCAAGCTCGCGCCTGCCTCGCGAGACCCGCGCGTTCACAATCGTCCCAGTTATGCGCTGCGGCCCGTTCCCTCGCGGCATCATGCGCGTCTTGCTTGGGCTCAAGCGGTAGCCATGCCGCCTGGTCTCACCAGGGAGCCACCGCATCACCTCCAACGCCTCCAACCCGCCGGACACGGCAACATCGTCGCACCAAACTGAACCCTCGCATCCCTTGCGCTCCACGACGCCCCGAAGCGCGTCGTGCAGAGGTAGGATGGCCAGGCCCGCCAGGGTGGAGCTCGTCGGTGCGCCTTGCGGCAGGCGGCGCTGGTACGTCGTGAGCCGCGTGAGCAGGCTGGCGATCCGAGTCGAGCAGCCGTAGACCTCGACTAAGATGTCGAAGACCCGCTCGGGTCGTACGCTCGGGAAGAATTCTTCGATGTCGCCCGTCACGACCATGTGGTGGCCGACGTGCACGCGACCATTGTCGCGAATGCTCTTGCCCTTCGCAGCCCCCATCAGGGTGTCGGGCAGCTCGACCGTTTGGAGGATTCGGCGGTTGATCCGCTTCTGTAAGCTCTTCAGCGCCCTCGACGGGTTGTCAATCGGCCGCTCACCGCCACCCCGCTTCGCCAACATGAAGGGATGGTAATGCCGCTCCACCGACGCAGCTACGCGATCGAGGTCGAGCCGCCGCCAGCCCAAGAGCGCCTCGACCTTTCTCAAGGAGACGAGCGGGTACAGGCTTGAGCGCACGCCGTACTTTCCTGCTGAATCGCCCATGACTACCGCTCACCCGCGAGAAGCACCTTCAGCAGGCCGCTTGCCAACTGATCGGCCTCCGGCTTCGGTATCCCGCGCAGGTCCCGCTCGCCCGACGCCAGTAGCACGAGCAGGTAGAGGGGAAGGTCTAGAGCCTCCGCGATCGACTCCAAGGCCTTCGTGCTTGGTACGCGACGTCGGGTCTCGATGAACGACACGTAGGAACTGTCTAGGCCAGCTCGCTTGGCAAGCTGGGTCTGCGACATCGCTCGTAACGCTCGAGCCTTCTTGATTGCGGTTCCGTAGTCCATGTCCAACTTCTCGATATCCGGGACTCGATTCGGCACGACCTCTCTCCATTGCCCACTGGCCAAGCACTAGGCAATCGAGACAAGTATTAGGCGTTGTGATCCGGCCGCTCGCTACTCACCTGAAGGCGCATCAATTGACCCTGATGAACAATTGCGCCAACTGGTTGATCGAAGACTTCATATTACGGACGTCTCCGACCTTCGCCGCATGCTCGATGGCATCCAGCAAACGTAGAACGTTCTCCTCCTGATCAGGTTCCAGTGTTCCGGCCTCGCCTAGCTGATGGAGAACATGCTTGACGGACCTGAGGCTCTTGATGAGTTGGTTGTCCCTCATCTTCTTCTACCTTCCTCGCGATTAGATGACGACGGCGCCATTGCCACCGCCTCACACGCGTCGGCCAGTCGTGCGGCTCTACTTCACGAAGAACACTGAAACCCACCTAACCTTGCTCTCGAAGCGAACGTCGGCCCCGGTATGTCCAGAACCAGTAGGCGCTCGTCCCGATCCCGCTCGCAGGATTGCTTGACCCTGAGAACGCTGCGGAGGTCCTAAGACCTCGCGCGGTGACCTGAAGCTGAAAGCCACAGGCACCCTAAGGGGCCGACCCATCGTCGGCCCAGACCACACGCTGACCCGTATCCCGGAATGTCAAAGAGCCTCGCGCCTTAGCGACGCGTACGAGTGGTATGGGCGGGTAGCGGGTCGGAGTCAATGGAATTCTGACTCTCAGTAATAGAAGAACATGTGTGCAGCATTCTTCGGAAGAGGCGATGGGGAGTTTCATCTAGTAATTCCCGGCACTTATTGAGCTCTGAGAGTAGCCAGGCTTTCCCGAGAGAGCGCCCAGAAGGGTGTGGCAGCAACAATGGGGCGATCTCGTCGCACTCTTCCCAGGCGGCCTGAAGGTCCATGCGGAGAGCCATACGGTCGTGGTGGCGCCTGCTCGTCGTCCTGGTTTGACGACCTCGATGTTCAGCTAGTCGAAGTCTACCTGCTTGCAGTCAACGAGGCGCCGACGCGGCCCCAGCTAGGTCAGCCCGAGTCGCCCTACCCGCCCAGCTAACTCACCCACCAACTCGATCTTCCCGAACACTACTGACCGCCGTCTCCAGCGTGCGCCCTCACCCCCGTAGCGCAAATAACACATCACCGTCTCCGCGAAGTCCTCGCACGGACTCGTCGCCGCGTAGCCAGTCACGAAGTGGTCACCTGGTATCCCGACCTCGTACTCGCCATCATGGTGCGCGCCGAACACCTGCTCGAATCGCTTCCAATCCCGCACCAAGGACCCGCTTCGATAGGCCAACGCATGGGCGAACTCGTGGCGCAGGACGTCGCGCAGGGTCGTGCGGCGGCGGCCAAGCCTCTCAAGCAGGCGCACTAACGACACGCGGGGCACGTAGATTGTGCCCGTGTCGTACCCCCACCTTCCCTGAACAATGTACAGGCCGTGCGCCCAGCTCATGTAGCCCACTTCCGACGACACGGTGACCACGGGCGCGTTCCGTAGTCCTCGGGTCAGAAGGCCGTGCTGATCGAACTCATGGCTCACCTCGTTCATCACCTTCTCGATCTCGGCGTGCGTGTAGCAGATTCGTTGCTTTGACATAAACGTTCCTTCTTCAAAGGGTGAACCCGCCGAGCCGATCGTCAATTGGACTTCGGCTCGGCGGGCTGCGTGTTGGGCGTGGCCCTTCGGCCGGGCGTTCAAAATCGATCGGTTGTGAACGACTCACGGAGCCCCGCACCGCTGTTGTTTGTTCAATGATTCGGGTCCGCGCTGCCTCCTTCACCGGAGACAGTTCTGACTGCCCGGCTCAGCTCTCTCGGTCGGCTCGTATTGCGCGTCGAATGGTGCTGGCACTGCATCCCATTCGCTTGGCTATACGCGCGACAGTGAGACCTCGCTGCTTCAGGCGCATTGCCTCACCGACGTCGACCGGGACCCTGGGTCGGCCGATGGCAGCACCGCGTCGCTTCGCCGCCGCCAGGCCAGCTTTGGTCCGCTCGCGAATCAGTTCTCGCTCGAGCTCCGCGACGGCCGCAATGACGTGGAACGTGAATCGCCCGGCCGGTGTGCTCGTGTCGATCCCGTCGTGCAACGACACAAAGTCGACCCCGCGAGCCCGGAACTCGTCCAGGGCAGTAACGAGATGCCGCACCGAGCGTGCAAAGCGGTCGAATCGCCAGCAGGCGACCAGGTCGACCTTTCCTCGGCTGATGTCCTTCGTGAGGCGATTCAGTTCCGGCCGTCGATCTTTGGCACCGCTCTGACCTATATCGACGTACTCGCCCACGACCTCCCAGCCCCGCTGATCCGCGACACGCCGCAGGTCATGCAACTGCATCTGGGGGTCTTGGTCCCTGCTGGTGGAGACGCGCGCGTAGAGACCAGCACGGATCGACCTCGCTGGATCCGACATGGCGTTCTCCTTCGTTGTTGGTGGGTGCCGCGACCCAGGACGTGGGCGTACCGGTGCCTACGTCCTGGGTTCACAGCGGTTGGGGGACTCGACTCGACAGCGCGCGCGGCTACCCGGCCTTGGCGGGCACGCCTACCGGCTTCCCAACCAAGTTCACCGTCAATGCGCTGTCGCGCTTGTCGTAGGGGCGAAGCGCGAGCCGATAGCGCCCCTGGGTGCCCCGAGCGGAGAACGTAATGTGCAGGTACTGCCGTCCAAGAGACAGCTCTTCGATTCGGCCTTTCTGCATCTTCGCAAGCATTGAACGCAGCAGTCGGACGTCGACCACACGCGTTGCTCTACCTCTTCGGAATGCTAGCCACGGGTGGACGCAGCTGCGGGCCGCCTCGCGAAGGAACTCGGGGCGGAGTAGCACCTTGCTTCGATGAACGATCGCGTGCTCGCCCAGCAGTAGAGCGTAGTGCTGAGCAAGCTCGTTCGCCTCGGCTCGCCTCTTGGCCCCCCTTCGCCCGAGTTCGAGCCAGTCCCGGAGGACCTCGTGTGGAGCCTCACCGTTGAGCGGTCTGCCGAGGCCCGCGACGAGTTCGTCTCGATGCAGGTACAGCATGCGCTCCAGTGCTTCGTCGGCGCCTTCGATGCGTTGCTCGCGAAGTTTTAGCAACGCGCGCACAGGCGCCGAGGCTAGCCGCGCATCCATCCGTCATCTTCCTCGTCTCGGTCGTCGCCTCCTCCCCACGACGACGTGTAGGGGTAGGGGTGCTGGTGCGGCGGCGGCGTGACCAACGGGCGTTCGTGGTGATCCCCGTTCTGTACCTTCGCCACCATTGCGGCGACGATCTCATTCTCGTCGAACAGAGCGACTCCGCTGTAGAGAGCTCCGCTCATGCTCTTGATGACGAGATCTGATGGCGCTTCCAGCCACTCTCGCAGCAGTGGCTTGCAGCGGTCGAATGCATGATGACCGCGACGGGCGAGCTCTGCGCTCAGACGACCGATGTCGACGGCCAGGGCTCCGGATGCAGTTGTTTCTGTCATTGTTGCTCCTCGATAGGTGGGACTCGCCGGCCCCTCGCACGGAGCGAGGGACCGGTGATTCGATGGGTGTTCAGCGGAAGACGACCCGCTTCACCGCCGACACGGCGACGGTGACAAGCAGGGTGCCCGCCGCGTTCTGGAAGGCGCTCTCGGTAAGGAGGTTTTTCCAGAAGGTCGGCTCCTCTTGGTCGTCGTTTTCAGATTCGTTCATGTCTTTCTCCTGTCTTGGGTACACATGTGCAGATGATCATCCTTGTGGGTGACCACGAGTTGGGGGTGGTGGCGCGGGGGTTGGCTACGAGGTGGCCGCGGTCAGATAGCGATGGCCAACCTCCTCGAGCGCTAGGCGCGCGGGGACGCTGTCGCGGGCTCTCGCCGCGGCAGTGATCGCATTGGCGATTTCGAAGGCACTCGTTCTCGTGTTGAGCGCATCGCTCAGTGACTGCGCGGAGGACCTCTCGGGCAACTGCACGTGGGTCTCGGCAAACGTCTTGCCGACGGACTGCACTTCGGCCGTACTCAGCCCATGGCTCCGTAGCGCCTCGATTTCCTCAAGCGCCGAATCCACGAGCAGGTCCACAGACCGCTTCCAGCGATCAAGGTCTCCACGTGCTTCAGCGAAGGCTACCGGTATCGCATCTCGAAGCTGGTCGCGCAGGCGCTCAGGGTCGCCGATGTGGCGCATGCGCAGGGACGCCTCCGACTTCCAGGCGCGCATCCCGTTGAGGCACACGAGTCGATGGGTTACCGGGGTAACCTGGACGCTGCGCAGTCCGAGCTCGGAGTTCCCGATATCGATGCCGTGCTCGATGACATCGCCCACACGCACGGGGATAGCCTCGTTCGGCAAGGTGATGCGCAGCAGTGTGTGAGGCCCGACCGCTACGGCCCGGACACGCGCGTCGTCTCGGAACCCTGTTCGGTCGAGTGTGTCGGCGACAACCTCGAGAAGTAGACGGTCATCGACGGCGGCGTAGCGGTCGCTGACAACCGCTCGCACTTCGTCACCGGCGATCCGGAGCAGCGCAGGCGAGTTCTGTCCCACAAGCGCGAGATTGACGCACGCTTCCTGAAGCTTCCTGGGCAAGGTACGGATGTAAGCGGCGGGAATGCCCAGCTTCGCGCAGAGCTGGCTGTAGGCGAGTTCGCGCAGCGTGAGCAGCTCACCGTCGAGTCTTCCTGCAAACGGAACGCGGAGCAGTTGCATGCTCTCGGAGTCGCTCGAGCCGAAGCTCCACGTGTCGAGCCGATCGACAGCGGTGTCGTCGCGCTCACCGTCCTCTTGGTGTGCCTGCAGAATGCTCTGGGCGGCGGCGTCGAAGGGAACGGGTGTGCTGTGAGTGATCCAGCGTTCGGGCTGGTCAGGTCTTGGTGTAAGTGGAACGGCGAGCGCAGAGGTGCGCTCGACCGGCATGGTGGTCGTGGTCACGGGTGCCTCCGGGGTTGAAACGGAGGCGTGTTGGCGGCCTCCATGTTCTTCTACCGCTGACCGCCGTGGTTTTCGGACGCCCCGGGTAGCTAGGAGAACTCCGAACCCCGGCAAACGACTCGAGCCACACCGGTGTGACGACCGGATGGTATGAACAGGCTAGGGCGTCCGAGATAAGAGGGATGCCTACATGGAGGCGATGGGAGCACTCGTGGCTCTCATGACCGATCTCTGCTGTCTGTCTGCGTGCTACGATGGTCGGCCGAAGGTGGGCATGGACCAGCAGCGCAGGGTGGGGAGATGCCGACAGCGATAGCGACTGTCTTCGTTCAGGCCGCGGCGCCAGCGTCGAGTGACGGCGCCAATGCGTCCTTTCTCGGGGAACACATTCTCTCGGTCAGCATCTCGGTGGTGGGAATCTTGCTGCTCGCGGCGACAGTGCTCGTGTTTGCGTTGACGCGCGCCGCCAAGCGCAACGAGCGAGGGCTGCTGAAAGCACACCGAGCCGTGCGCGACCTGCCCGGCCCCGCGACGTACGAGAGTCTGGAGATCGTCGGCTCACACCTGACGTTCGACACCATGCTGGAAGCGCAATGGCAGGAGTTTCGCGAAGGCGTCGTCGCCGTCGCACGCGGCGATTCGGCATCCATGTTCAATACGCTCGCGTTCGGCGACTTCGTCAAGGACGACGCGTACCTGTACACGATCCAGGCAGGCAAGTTTCGGTTTCCGGTCCTCCACCGAATCCCCGGGTTCTGCACCGGCGTCGGCATCCTCGGAACGTTCACAGGAATCACTTTTGCGTTGATGCAGCTCAGTGGGGTGTTGGAACAGGGTGGTGGCGCAGGGGGTGCGTTGGTCAAGGAGATGCCACAACTGGTCCAAAGCCTCTCGTCCGCGTTCATCACCAGCATCATGGGGGTCCTGGTCTCCCTCGGCGTCACGTTGATCGTGAGCAACCGCGAGAGCCACGTGCTCGCGGAACTCGACTCGCTACGCGAAGCCATTGACCGGCACATCGTGCGCGTCACCCCGCAGTCGTTGCTCGAGGAGCAGTACCGACTGCTCGAACAGATCCACCAGGAGGCCAGGGAGAGTCGGAGCAATTTGCAGACCATCGCCGATGACCTGGCTGAGAAGATCGGCGAGTCGATGAACGACGTGCTGCTCCCTCAACTCCAGGCGATCACGGAGGCCGTCCGAAACCAGGTCCAAAACGCCGAGTCATCCTCCACGCAGCAGGCCCGTAGATTCACCGACGAAATGGTCAGCCAGCTTACGGGTTCACTGAGCACTAGTTTTGCGAGCATGGGCGATACCGTAAACGCAAGCACCCAGCGCCTGACAGATGTCGGCGAACAGCTCGCCACCGTCGTAACGCAGGCCCAGGATACGGCGCAGCAGCAGCGCGCCCTGATGGACGCCAGTACAGAGGCCGTACGCTCGGCTCAGGATGGCGCGCGCCAAGCCGCGAGCGAGATCCACGACATGCAAAGCCTGGGGACCCAGCTCACCAAGCTCAGCGAAAACATCGGCCTGCAAGTCAACCGCACCGTGCAGCTTCAAGAAGAGCAGGGGCGAGAGCGGCTCGACGCGGAAAAGCACTCCAAACGCGCCGCCGAGTCGATGGCCTCGTCCAGCGCCCGGCAGGAGCAGGCAGCGGGCAAGGCCCTCGAGGCCGCTGAACGGCTAGCGCAGACCATGGGTCAGCTGCAAGCCACCGTGCAATCACTGACCAGCAGCACGTCGTCCGCGGCAGCGCAGGTCGAGCGGTCCTCGACCGCTCTGGTGCAGCGGACTGCGCACGAACAGAAATTGGTCGCTGATTTGAAGACCGCGGCGGCGACCATGTCCAGCACGATGGCGTCGTCGACGCCCGCGTTGCAAGCTTTCGAGCGCGTCGCGGAAAAGATGGGGGATCAGGAGCAACAGCTCCACCTGTTGTCCGCGCGCATGTCCGACCTCGTAGACACCGTGGGAGGCGCGGGCAAGGAGCTCGCAGAAAAACTATCGAGCGTCCAGACATCCATGCACGAGAGCGCGACCAGCATGAACACCATGCTCTCCGGCCTACAGGCGTGGAATGACGAAGCCAACTCTGCGATCAAGCAGTTCGGTGTGGGCGTCCGACAGGTCATCGAGGAGTCGCTCCAGGAGTACGACAAGAGCCTCGCGGGCGCGGTAAGTCAGCTGCAGGGGAGCCTCGAGGACTTCGGCGAAATCGCCGAAGAGCTCGCGGAGACCTCGCGCCGGATCAAGCAGTAGGAACCTACTGTGCGCGACAAGCATCCATCAGATTACTGGCAAAGCTTTGCGGACCTCGCGATGGGGCTGATGGCGGTGATCCTGCTCATCCTGGTTGTGTTGCTCGTCAAGGTTCGCGACGACGCCAAGGACACCGCGGTCAAGGCAAAGGAACTCGCGAAGGTCGCAGAAATGTTGCTGACCGCGATTTCGGATGCTGAGCAAGTCCAGAAGGACCAGGAGGGAGTCAGCGAATGGGTCAGCCACGTGTTCAAGGACCAATTATGTGGCCTTAGGTACGACTTCGCTACTGGGCGGCTACTCCCCCCCAAGAGAAGCGGCAAGGGGGACGATGACGCGCAGCTCTATGACCTCGGCGCGGTCGAACTGAGTAAGGCTGCCCGAGATAATCTCAAGAAGTGCAAGAATGCCTTCATAACCCTGATGGCCTGCATGAGTCCGAAGGGTAGCGAACAGAGAAAGCGATGCACGTACGGCGACAAGGAGAAGTGGCAGCAGCAGGAAGCCGAGTTCCGAGATGGCATCGAAGCCCTCGTCCTGCAGGGGAACACAGACCGCGTCGCCCCCGGCGATAGGAACAAGCATGATCTGGGTATCGGGCGCATCGAGCGCCTTCCCGGCAAAACGAAGCTTTCCGGACTCTCGGACTCCTATGTGTCGAATGCATACGTAGGAAGCGAGCGAGCTCGCCAGGCTCTCGGCCATCTCCTACAGCTCGTTGGCGATGGACAGGACTCCAAGCCCGACTCCTCCTACCAGAATCTCCTCATGGCGCTTGCCCGCGTCGAGACTGCCAGCTTCGGGCGGTACCAGGTAGGCCCACACGAGCGGCGCAAGAAGCATGCAGCCTCGCCCGACGAGCTTGCCTGCAGCCCGAAGAGCGACGAATGTCGGCAGGCCCGGAATCTCTCTCTGCAGCTTAGATGGCGCCGGGAACAACTTCGCAAGCCATTTGCCAAAGTACGCGATGGGTTCTGCAAGGAGTGGCGCAAGGATGGGGCCCTTCACGCGACCCTGACGGGCGCGAGGGCGGTAGAAGCCGAGGAACTGTGCACGGCCGGCGGTGTTGCGGCAGTGAAAGAGGCAAACTAGTGGCTCGTCTCGGAGCGAGACCGCAACGCGCCAATGCGCGGCATGCCGTTGTCCCGCGTCTCGAGCCACCTCGCGTGGTCAGGCCACGGCTTCTCAATCGGGTACTCGCAAGGATCAGTATCCGACCTGGGGCTGAACTCGCCGACGCACCGGACCTCGAAGCGCGGCTCGTCGAAGCGCGGCAGGCCATCGCTAGGGCACGCGCAAACAACCGGTACGACGGTATCGAACGGCGCATGCTCAGCCCCCTTCTGCACTTGGCAGCGATTGCTGACACGACACCAGCCGACCGCACCGACGCTGCGAAGCTAATCGTCGCTGCCCACAGAGTCTCCGGCGCGCGTCTCTGGGCTCTGTATGAGACCGACGAGTCCATCGCGTCGATTGTCGCCCCCCCGCTGACCGCCGTGATGCAGCGTCGCGCTACTCGCGGGGGACGCGCAGCTGGTCGAGTACCCATGTGGCTGCGAGGGAAGGCGGCCCGTTCGATGACCGAAGCCCTCAACTACCCGGCGGAGGTGATCCGGCGGCACTGCGAGACCGAGCGCGTACCCCTGCATGGGCTCCCCGAGGTCAGCCGGCTGAGCCTGGCACGCGGCCCGGGGCATCGGACACTGCTGTCGATGATCCGACAGGGCTCTGCGACGTGGTGGCGCCTCATGACGCCGCACGAGGTTCGGGAATGGAGTGAGGGCCACGGCATGCTCGACGTGCATGCGGTCATCGCCGACAGGCTGTTGCGCGAGTTTGGCGGCAAGGCCACCGGGCCAATGCAGCTGCCGAACACCCCGGAGCGGACGCAACTACGCGCTTGGGTCCACGCAAACCTCGGCGACCCCATACTCCGAAAGAATCGCTGGGCCGAGGTCAGTGCCGAGGCTCAACGCATCTACCAGTGGATGGTCGTCGCCGAGGCAATTGGGAAGATCCTCGAAGAGTTCCAGAAACGCTCCGACCAAGATCGATTTGCGTACTGGAGCCGCAAGGTCGATCAAATGGACGACGCCCTCTACTATGATGCAGACGTTGCGGTCTGCATGATGGTGATCGGCTCCGCACTGGTGATCGAGTTCGGGCGGACGGGCAACGCCTGCTACTTCTACGGGTTGCCCGACGACATGACGTCCCTCGCGAGTCTGAACCTCCCAGACAAGATGGGAGCATCGGAGTTCAAGCAGAGAGGCCTCCTGGTGCTCGGCGGCAAGCAGTTGTCATTCATCAAGAAGCTCTCCCACCATCGCGGATGGCAGGGAGACTTCGACGAGTTCATGGGCCTCGCGGTCCCGAGTAGGCTCACGCGATGACTCTCGAACTCCACATCCACGGCGACAATGGGTCCGTGCAGCTCAGCTATGCACTGCCCGACATCCAGGACCTCGAACTTCTCTCAGACGCGGCGCGTGCTCGCCTTCTGTCAGACGACCGTCGGGATCACATCGCGCTCGACTGGGACCTCGCACTTTCGTTGCTCCACTTGGCGCACAGCGAAGACGATGAGGCTGAAGACCATGGGGCCGAAGACCATAGGGCCGGCGACCGTGTGGCCGAAGGCAAAGCTGCCGAGACTGCGGCGCGAGGTCTGCTTCCGGATTGGCTCGAGGTCGATGACGTGGAGATCGTCGGCGGCTTGCTCCAGCACCTCGAGCTACCGGCGGCGGCCACCGGGCAGGTGCGCGTTTGGGCTGATGGTCGCGCCGGCAGTGCGGGCTACGTGCTGCGCAGTGAGTGGGTGGGCGCAGGGGGTCGCGCGCTGCGCCCCCAGCCCGAGGTCATGGGCGGGCTCGTCTACGGAAAGCAACCCGACGGGTCACACGCACCACCTGGCCTGCTGACGCTGGGGCAGCACCGGGTCCTTGCGGCGCTGTCGGCAGCCCCCGCTCTCGGTCAGGACCGCAACACGGACCTTCTCGCGACTGAAGACGTGTGCGCGTCCATTCCGTCGGCCGACGGTGGTGTGCTGCTCGACGCCCACCTCGCGCGTACCCGCGTCGTGAAGGTCGCGAAGGTCAAGCCGCTGTTCGTGGCCACACCGCAGGGTTACGAGCTGCGTCCCAAGGTCGATGGCGTCCCACAAGCTGCGATCGAAGACCACTACTACGGCACTGCCGCGAGCGAGCTCGCAAACTCCAGACTGACGACCCGGGACGGAGAGCAGCGCACCCGCACGATCATCTCCGAGGACGCCGCGCAGGGCATGCTCAAGTGCCGAGAGCTACGCGAAATGCCCGCGGAGGACGTCGCCCACGCGATGAGCCATCCAGAGGAGGTACTCGGGACGGCACTCGACCTTAGCGAATTCTCGGACAGGGTCGCCGGCCTTGGTCCGCTGGTGCACCGCGTCCTGCCTGTCCTCAGAGAGATCAAGACGGCCGACTGGTGGGACTGGGATGTCGAGGCCGAAGTTCAGAACGTCGCGTCCAAGGACGGCGAGCAAGCAGCTGCGGACCAACTGGACCTGAAGGACCCGCAGTTGCGGGCAGTGCTGCAGGAGAAGATTGCTCGTGCAGAGGCGAGAGGAGACACCTACATCCCACACCCCTCGGGCGAGGGCATGCTCGAGCTCACGCCGCGGCTGAAGGAGTCACTCGAGGCGATCGACGAACTCGAAGCCGCGAAGGCCGACAATGGCGGCAAACTCCCCCTTCCTCCCAACGAGGTTCTTCAGGTCAAGGAGAACCTCGAATCACTCGTGTTCGACCGCGGGCAGAAGCCACCTCCCAAGCCACCGAGAGGACTGGGCGCGCCGCCCGGGCTCGCTTCCAACATCACGCTTCACCCCCACCAGCAGCGAGGCTACGAGTGGTTGGTCAGCCTGTATGAAGGCACCGGAGCTGCGAACACCTCGTGGAACGGTGCCTTGCTCGCGGACGACATGGGCGTTGGGAAGACCCTTCAGGTGCTTTCCTTCCTCGCGTGGCTCAAAGGCAGTGGGCATTCGGGGCCCAACCTCGTCGTTGCACCCGTCGGACTGCTTCAGAACTGGCAGGACGAAGCAGCGGCCTTCTTTGGAACATCTCTCGGGCCAACGCTGCAGGTAAGCGGGCGCTACCTCGATCCAGATCCTGCCATCGCGGCTCACCAATTGGGCGCCCGTCGGATCGTTTTCACGAGCTACGAGACCCTGCGGCGCAATGAGCAGACTTTCGCCCGCGTGCCCTGGAACCTCGTCGCAATGGACGAAGCGCAGAAGGCGAAGAATCCGGGCTCGCAGGTGGCGCGGGTCGTCAGAACGCTGAAGGCGCGCTTTCGGTTGGCGATGACGGGTACACCCGTGGAGAACTCGTTGTCGGAACTGTGGACCCTGTACGACTGGGCCGTGCCAGGCCTCCTGGGTTCGCTTCGCACGTTCGCCGACGACTACATCAAACCGATCAAGAACGGTGGCATCGAGGCGCAGCAGCAGCTGGCCGGTCAGTTGCAGGAGCAGATCCAACCTGTGTTCATCCGCCGCATGAAGGGCGAGATCCTGCGCGACCTGCCTCGGCTCCACCGGCACCCGCACACCGTGGCCCTGAGCGCGGAGCAGGAACAGCGGTACGACGAACAGCTCGAGCAGCCTGGCGGGCGGGGCCAAGCGTTGGGGCGGCTCACTCGCCTCTTCGGGGTGTGCGCTCACCCACGGATCAATGATTCGTTGCCCGAACTCCCGACGTCGGCCGACGACCCTTTTCCCAAGGAGGCTCGGCTGTGGGAGATCCTGGACGGCGTCCGGTCGAGCGGCGAGAAGGCCATCGTCTTCGCGAATCGCAAGAAGCTGCATCGATGGCTCCGCACGGAGATCGAGTCGCGGTATGAGCTCGAGGTCGACCTCGTGGATGGCCAGGTCAACGACTCCAAGGCCCGCATGGCCAAGATCAGACGCTTTGGGGAAAAGGAGGGCTTCAACGTGATCATCTTGTCGACCCGTGCGGCGGGCGTCGGGCTCAACATCACGGCTGCCAACCACGTCATCCACTACACGCGCGAATGGAATCCGGCAGTGGAAAACCAGGCGACGGACCGAGCCTACCGCATCGGCCAGACGCTACCGGTGCAGGTGCACACGCTCATCGCGACATCAAGCCGAGGCACGACCGTGGACCAGCGCCTGGACGAGCTGCTCGAACGGAAGCGCGAGCTGATGAGGCAATTCGTCGTACCCATGGGAGGGTTCGACCTCACCGCGGCAGATCTGCAAGACGCGCGGAGCTAGCACGGGGGCGCCGGATGGTAGACGCTGCTCGCTTGCGACATCGCCCGCCGACACTCGCCTGCACGCAGTGGTAACCTCGAGTCATGACCTCGTCAGTCGCCAAAGTCCCCGGTCTCATCAGGGACCTCTACGCGATCGTCGGTAGGCTCGAGGTGGAGTTTCCCGGACGCAAGTTCACCCTTGACGGGCACTTGGTCGGGAGCATTGGAGAGGTCGTTGCCGCCGATCGTTACGGCCTGGAACTGCTACCGGCCTCAGCGGAGGGCCACGACGCTACGGCGCCAGATGGCAGGCTCGTGCAGATCAAGGCCACACAGCGCAAGAGCGTAGGGCTTCGCTCAGGGCCTGAGCATCTCATCGTCCTGTACCTCACACCTGCTGGCGAAGCCGAGGAGGTCTACAACGGATCCGGCAAGCCGGTCTGGGAAGCGTGCGGAAAGATGCAGAAGAACGGGGCGCGGCCCATCGGGGTGTCGCGGCTGCGAAAATTGGCGGCGGAGGTGCCGGTCGGGGAGCGCCTGCCCAAGGTGCGATGAAGAAGACCGGAGATGGTCCGTGGGGTAGGGAGGTCACGGCCTCGAGCCCGGGTCGAGCAACAAGTCCTGTAATCCTGGCAACGACAACGCCGCACACACTTCCGTTCCAGACCTGGACCACCAGCGAGGAACGCGTCACGATCCACCACCAGTTGGTGGTGAATCTCGACAGGGTGATGGTGTGGCGGCGCAGGTGACGGCAGACTTTGCGCTTCTGGGGGAGAGATTCCGACAGAGCGCTCCAGGGGCGGCCCAAGTTCGCAAGGCGCTTCCAGCGCTCGAGCGCGACGTCCAAGCTGCGCTTGTGAAGGTTCGTAAGCAGATAGCCAAGCTGTCGGCGAGTTCAGATCCGATCAAAGCGATGGGGCTCCGCTATTCGGAGCAGGCCGGGATCACCTGCGAACCGATTCGCTTGTGCGACGAGCCATTCCGCGGTGAGCTCTCGGCGCACTACGTTCTATCCGCGCTGCAAGTAGAACCACCTACAGCCGAATTCCCATCGGCCCGGATCACCTGCAAAGCGCTCATGCCGACCTGCGTCGGTACCGCACTCGTCGTGCAGATCGACAACCTCGATGACGAGCATAGAATCCGTCCACGATGGCATTCGCGTGACACACCGGAATCGAGTTCGCTGTACGCCGTCGACTCTACCGATAACGAGTACCACTATCCCGTCGCATCCAAGGTGCCGGGAGAGATCCCCCCGGGGGGTACGGCGTACGGGATCTTCCTGTTCGGAGCCAACGTCTTGCGCAACGAGGCCTTGGACGTACACCTGTCGGGCGTCAAACTGTCCGCGGATCCGGAACGCAAGTCGCTATCATTTTCTTGCCGTGCCGGTGCGACGGACCTCGCGAGCAAAGAGCTGGATCAAGCGATGGAGTCGCTCGAGAGCGATGCGGCCGTATTTCTCACCGAGTGTCGGGAGTACGCGAGCGGGCTCGAAGCACGGGCCGATGCGCTGACAGAGGAACTCGCCGAGCTGAAGGCGAAGAACGAAGGCATTCGAGAAGAGCTGCGAGAGCAAGCGCTCGACCGCGGCGAAGACATTGAAGAGGAGTCCGAGTCGGTGCCGTCCCGGAGGGCGCGGCCAGGACTGAAGCGAAAGCTCCATCACGCCAGCATCGAGCGGAAGAATCAGGATGCCATCGTCACGCCAGTGCTCATCGGTGCTTTGGTCGCGGCCGTCTACGGCGGAATCCAGTTTGAAGGCTTTGGTGCCGCGCTGTGGTCGTTCCTCGGGGCCTTCGTCGTTCAGACGGCTATCATCACGACGAGCAGGGCGGGCGCGTACTGGTACTGCTGGATCGCGGCAGCGATATATGCGGCGATAGGGTTCACTCTTGGTGCCGCGCTCCACCCCGTGCTGGGCATCATGATCGGCATCGGTGGATTCTACGGAGTGTTCGTCAAGCTCCGTTCCTCAATTGCATACATGCACGCCGAGATCGAAATCACGTCCGATGAATACGAGTGAGTCGGTCTCTTCTTCGTACTCGGTGTTGAATGAACTCTAGGTTGCGGACGGCGCTTTCTCATAGACGCGTGGATCGGTGGGCAGATCATCCCAGCGCTGCTCCGGCGGGAGCGCGAGTTCGACGGCGTAGGGTCTGATCTTGGCCTTCACCGCACCGACCTAGCGGACGGCACTCTGAGCGCATTGGTGGCTTCTCCAACCCAGCTCACCATCAACCGTTCCCGAGCTCGGGTGCACGCCACGTACAGCAGGTTGCGCTCCTGCTCGAGGTACGCCTCGCGGTCGGCAGGGTCGTGGAGCTTCGCCAATCCATGTGGCGACGGAATCTTGTCCCCGTCGCACCCGATGACGGCGACGGCACGGAACTCGAGGCCTTTGGCGCGGTGCATGGTGCCGATGTTGGTTGCACCGTCGATGGTGGCAGCGTCGTCTTCCAATGGGGCTGGGCTGCTGTCGATCTCGGATAGCGCTGGATGGGCGCGCTCCTTCAGCAGTGCTTCGCTCCGGGCGAAGATTGCGACTTGGTGAAGCGGTATCCCATCCTTCCGGCATCCCTCGAGCCAAGCGCTGAGCGCGGCGATCTCATCCTCGACCGACGCGTGCCCGACCAGTTGTGGCTCGGGGCCGGTCAGATGCGAGACGGCTCCGCGTCCAAGGGCGTCACCATCTCCATCCAGCAACCGCTTCGGGAGCAGACGGTCGGCTTGCCGCCGAATCTGTGCGGTCGTGCGGTAGTTGACCTTGAGGCGGTGGCTACGTCCGCGTACGTCCAGACCGAGCTTCGACCAGGAGTAGCGCTGCTTGTAGATGCGTTGGCCCTCGTCGCCACAAAGGAACACGTCGTTTGGGCCGGGAAGCACGAGCGCCCGGATGAGGCGTAGCTCCGCTGGTCCGAAGTCCTGCGCCTCGTCGACTACGACATGCTTGTACTTGGAGCCCGCGTTCTCGACGAGGGTCGTCGTAGCGGAGACGATGCCGTTCCACGTCATCTGTCCCTTGTCATCCAGACGGTCAAGAACCGCCTCGAAGACTTTCCAGAGCGCGCGGCGGCGCTTGACGCCGAGCGGAGTGCCGCGACCGGCGCGGATGGCGCCTCGGTATTCCTCGAAGCTGCGCAGCCCCTGAGCGTCAATGACCGCCCAGAACTCGTCGCGGGCGAACTCGGGATCCTGGACGTGGGCGTTGGCCGCCTGATTGAGTATGGTGTCCACGACCTCTCGGTCGGCCGCCGTGAATGTTGCGGCGTTGTGCTCGCTCCACAGTGAAGTTGCCACGCGGTGCAGGTGGACGATGTCGAGGTTGTCGGTGACCGCGTTGTCGCCCTCGGCAAGCAACGCCACCTGACGGGTCAGGTGCACAGCGAGGGTCTTGGAGAACGTGGTGAGCAATACGCGGCCACGGCCCTCGCGGGCAAGCCTCACTGCGCGATGAACGGCCACGACAGTCTTACCGGTGCCAGCCCCGCCATAGACTCGACCAGGACCCTTGTAGTCACCGTTGGCGTAGCGGCGCTGGTCGGGGTGCAGGAACACGAGCCACTGGTCCCAGGGCGCATCGAGCGCCCGCCCGAGCTCATCGCGGCTCTCCATCACGCGGAAATGCCGCTGGGAGTCCGGATGCTGGAAGGCGTCGGTGGAGACCGCAGTGACCGGCCTGGGAACAGCTTTCCCCTCCGCCAGATCCAGCAACCGCTCGCTGACTTCGGAGGGTAGGTTTACGGCGAGGTCGAGAAACGCCTCCTCACCGACAATGCGCACGGCGTCCATCCACTGCTCCGGAACACCCAGCGCGGAGAGGTAGTCGGGCTCGTGCTTCGCGAAGATCGGTGCCTCTTCTTCGCGCACCACCTGCCGCACCACTTCCTCGACACGCTCCTCGACCTCGACGAACTGAATGGCTCCGGTGCTCGGGTGAACATCCAACACCCTGCGTTCTGCCCAGGTGTAGGCCGCATCGTGATGATCGGCGTAGCAGAGCATGAGGCTGGCGGCCCCGTCCCGGTGGACGATGAGGCGCAGGTCTCGCGTCACTCGCGCAGAGCTGAAGCGCTTGTCCTTGGCCTTGTCGAGCTTGTGGAACTGGAAGCCGGGGTTGGCCGGGTTGAGCTGGAAGTCGAAGGCCGCCTGCTTGACCAGCTTCCGCGACTCCCCGTCGAGCTTCTCGAGACTGCGAAGGAACGTGTCGGCGATGATGAACTTCATGTCTTCGCCAGTCCTTTGGTGACCTTGGCAGCGAGGCCTCCGAAGTCGGCGGCTTCGGAGACCTGGAGCACGACTCCGTCCCCGGCGCTGTTCACCTGCTCGGCTGCAACCAAGGACACTCGGGTCGGGCCGTCACCCCAGTGCATCAGGGTTGTCTGCTCGCTGACGACGCCATCGACCGTCAACTCCGCGCCGTAGTCATCCGGCCCGGGTACGCCCGCATCGATGAGCGCGTCGACGAGCTCGCCCCACTCGCCATCCAGGCACTCTTCGGCGTCGGTCCATCCCTCCGGGACAACCCGCGCGACGATCGCGAAGTCGTCCGGTAGCGGGCACGGCCTCAGCTTGTGTTCATGGATCAGGCTGTGCCATTGACCCGCGAGCTTTGTCGAGAACGCAACGTCGTCGATCAGGGCGCCGGCCTCGATGTTCTGGTGCTGTCCGAGGTAAGTGAAGTTGGCACTTGTGACGAGCGACCATCGATTGTCGACGACGATGCACTTCGCGTGCAGCTTGACCTTCGCACCCGGCTTGGCCGTACGCGGGTCGAAGTAGAAGTTGGGAACCGGTTCGCCGAAGCTCCAGTTCTTGCGAACGAAGGCCGTCGCGTAGCGCTGTGCATTGACCAGTGGGTCGGGGTGCTGACAGTGGTCGTCCGCAATGTCCATGCAGAAGGTCACCCGCACTCCGCGTTCCTGCATTGCGGTGTGCAACGGCTGAAGGATCTTGAGGCCGTCGGTGAAATAGCAGCCGCCGATGACCACCTCGCGCTCAGCCCGTCCGAGGAGTTCGCGCACGATGATGGCGGTGTCGCGTGCAACGCCCTTATCGAGGTCCGGGCCGGTCCACACGAGATCGAGCGAGGCGCCCTGGCTCTCACGACGCTCCGCAATCACCGCTCTCAGTAGAGCGGCCACCGCTGGCTGTTCGAGGCCATCGAGTACTGCGAGCTTGCTGACGAGAGAATCCAGCCCGGCTGCCAGTAACCTGCTCTTCTTCACCGGACATCTCAGGTCACCGCCTTCGACAGCACCTTGAAGCTGCTCCAACTCGGTGAGAGAGACCCCGCGCAGCGTACTCACGGTCTCACCTTGAAGAACGCCAGCTCTGGATCCTTGCCGAGCGTGGGCACCACCAGGGCACGATCGAGGTAGCGATTGAATCGCTCGCACGAGCACTCGGCGACGAACAGGCAGCCGTGGCACGCGGCGCCCTCGAGAAAGCGTTCAGCCGGGTCATCGTCCGGCGAGTGGTGGGCGCACACTGGGTCACTCGAGCACAGCTGGGCTTCATCGTGGGCGCGCCGCAGATGATGGATTAGGCGTTTGCCCTGCTCCACGAGACCACCCAGGGTACCTTCGGCACCGGTGGACCCGGTTGCCATTAGAACGCCGGCCAGGGGTATGTCGTCACCCGGCTCACTGCAGTAGAGGCGCTCGCGGATGGAACTAGCCGGGTAGCCACACTCCAACGAGATCGCGGTCATCAGCATGTGCGAGAGGCTGTGCAGCATGTAGTAGCGGGCACCGGGAAACGGCGGTGGCTTCTTGCTGAGCGTCTTGCTCCAGGCCACGTAGCCCTTCTTGAGGGCCTTCTCACGCACCTTGACGGCGGGCCGGTCCTCCCACTGCGACAGATGCTCCTCATCCAGCCGGAGGAAGATGCCCTCGCCTCGAATCTCGGTGGCCGGCAGCCAGTGTTCGTTCAGCCCGAGCTTTGCCTGCTGTACCCGCAGATCGAACTCACCACTCAGGTTAACCGTCGGAAACTCGAGACGTGTGAAGCCGAGCTGCACCATGACCTCGCGCAGCTTGCGGGCGAGCACGACACGTTCGATCTGGGGCGGCAGATCGGACGACGGTGGCAATCGACGCGCGAAGAAGTCGGTGTCCTCCCGGCGTACCTTCTCGCCCGGCTTCTCCTCCGGCTGCGCGAGGAAAGTCTTGTACTCGTGAAGTCGGATCGGCTCTGGCGTGGGGCGCTTTCCGGCCTTGATGAGGATCAGCGCCGCTAGCGCTTCAGCATCGGTGTGACCTTCCAGGGCCTTCTTCACCGCGTCGACTTTGAGGCGAAAGAAGGCGATTTCATCCTCGGTGTCGGCGTTCTTCAGCGTGCCGTACACACTGTTGACGGCGGTGTAGACGTCCGCCCCACTCTCCGGCAGCGACAGCGCGCTCTCCGTCTGCGAGAAGTACGCGTTGCTTGCCGTGCGGACGAGTAGACGAAGGTCCTCCTCACAGTCTTCCCGACCCTCTGAGCCCAGCCACGGCTGGCGCCCCTCGCACGTCGGCTTGGCATGCTCCGCGAGCGCAGAGACGAGGGGCTCCTCGGCACCGCAGGTCCGACACACCAGGCGGATCTCAGCGAAGTCACCGGTGGCACCCTCCTGCATGCTGAGTTGCGCGAAGTCGCACTTGCCTTCGTGGTTGCGATGGGTGAACCACTTCCACGGGAAGTCCTGTAGATGCCCCTTCTTGCAGGCCGCCACGAAGCGCACCGGCACCATCTCCGAGCCCTTTGGCTTGCAGTCGTGCATGTAGCGCCCCTTCTTGATGGGGAGCGCGCGGGGAGCCTCTACCAGTGCTCGGCATGCCTGGTTCTGGCACAGGTACCACCACGGGAAGGTCAGGGCCTGGATGCCGACGTTGCGTCTAGGGTCCCGGTCGTTCCCCACCGGGGGTGCTCGAAATGGCATGTCGTGTGCCAAGTCCCGTCCGATCTCCCGAAAACGCTCCGCCAACGCGTCGCGGAGACGCGGCTCCTTGATTTCGGGCGACCCACCCGCCGCGTCGTAGCGCCAGAAGTCGAGGCCGCGCACAAGTACGGCGCGATCAACCAGATCAACCATCGCACCTGCCCCGTAGGTCGTGAGGACTTGGCTCTGGCGGACTTCGCCGTCCGGTCGCTCGTAGTACCCGGGGCCCTTCCGCTTCTTGGTCGCCATTACTTATCCCCCCCCTGAACATCGCGGGGAATCCACAAATGCACGGACGCCTCGACATCGCGCATCGAGGTGGGTGCAATGAAGCGGGCCTCCTCCTGGTTGTACTGCAGCTCCTCGTCCAGGGCCCCTCGAAGTAGCGGTTTGAGGCTGGTGGCGTCGACCTTCTCGAAGCCGCTGTAGATGCGCTGCCCCCCCGCCTCCTTCGTCTGGCGTACGACCGCCTCCCAGTCGTCCAGGAAGTTTTCGGCGCGGTCCTGTAGCGCGGCGGCAAACTCCTCGCTGTTATCGATGGGCTGCGTGCGAGCGCGCGCCACCAGAGTCTTGACGGCGTCTGCCACCACGGCCCGGTGGTGCTCGAGTTCGTTGACCCCGAGAGGTGGCGTGAGTTGGTCGTTGGAAAAGCGCGCCATCGCCGCCAGGACGCCCGCCATGCCGCGTTCGAGCGCGGGCAACGAGAAGGGTGTGACGCTCGTTGCTTCCACCCGCCGATAGAAGCTCTGGTGGTAGACGTTGAAGCCCTCGTAGTGGCTGCGGTCGCGTGGCTTGGCGGTATTGAAGCACGTCACGACGAGGCCGGCGGCATCCGGTGGTCGACCGACCCGGGAGGACGCCTGGATGTACTCGGCCGTGGTCTTGGGTTGACCGGCCACGACCATCATCCCGAGGCGGTCGATATCGACCCCGACGGAGATCATGTTGCTGGCCAGCAGTACGTCTGCGCGCCGTCTCCCCTGCTGGAGGTATGGCGTCTTGAGCTGCTGCTTGTTTGCGGTGATGGCGGCCGTACTTTCACGGCTGGTGAGTTCGAGCGGCTCCATCGCCAGAGTCCGATTGCGCCACCACGGGTGCGTGCCAGCGAAGTCGACCGGCACGCGAGCCTCAGCCCCCGCAGCACGCGTTCGCGCGTCGTCCTCGACCAGACGGCGCATACCTCCCAGTTCCTTGAGGCTGTTGAAGTAGCCGGCCACGGTCATGTAGTGGTCGGCGGGCTGCGTTGCATCTCCCCGGCGATCGACGATGTGCTCGGATGCGGTCAGGAGGTTGACGTAGGTGCGCAACAGCGTGGCCTTCATCGCGCGGCCCGGCGCGGCCACGCCCACGTACAGCCGGCCAGCGTTCTCCTCATCGACGGTAGCGAAGAATGTCTCCGAGTCGTCGATGCCGGGGGGCGGAAATGTCCGCGTCTTGCGGGGCTCGCGCCCGTACAGTGCGGATATCTGGCGGTTGGCGCGGCGAACAGTGGCCGTAGCGGCGAGAATCTTGGGGCGCACGGTGGTGCCGTCGTCAAGCGGCCGGGTGCACAGCTTCTCGATCGCGGTCTCATAGAGGCCGACCATCGTGCCGAGCGGCCCCGAAATGAGATGCAGCTCGTCTTGCACGATCAGCTCTGGCGGCATCAGGCCCTCAGGCAGGACAGTGGCGCCCTTGGGGCTGCCGTGCATGGGCCCGAAGAACCTGCCCTCCTTGCGCGCCTGCACCTTGCCGAAAAGCATGCCGCTCTCGCCACGCCAGGGAAGCATCGCGAACTTGTCCACTGTCGCGAGGACGAAGCAGGGCAGCTCGCTGTAGACCTGCTCGTCGATGTAGGCGATTGGAAGCCCGGCGGCATTCTGGTCTCCGCAGAAGTCGCATTCCCAGTTCGAGCAGGCCGTGACCAGGCGCTCGGGCGCTTTGGTGTTGGGCTCGAGGGTCAGGCCGTCCCCCCTGAGTTCATCGCCGCACCAGGGGCAGCGCACCAGCGGACTCGGGGACGCGCCGGTCTTGTTCTTGAACTCGCTGACCCTCTTCGCGACGTCCTTGAGCCGGTTCTCCGTTGCGCTCTTCCCCACCCACAGGCCGATCAGGAAACGTACATCGCCAAGTAGCGCCGGATCCTGTTGACGCTGGAGCTCGAGAGCGCACATCAGAGTGGTGGCGCGCTCGAGCTGGTCGAGGGTCAGCAAACGCAGCGTATACCGGAGGATTACGGCTACCCCGAGGCCTCCGTCGGCCCGAGTCTGACCGCGCATGCGCCTCAGCAGCAACGTGAACGCGATGACGCCCAAGTAGGCCTCGGTCTTGCCTCCGCCAGTGGGGAAGAAGATCAGCTCCACGTCGTCACGGTCTTTGTGCTGCGCATCCGCTACCGCCGGGAGGTTCAGCAATACGAACGCGAGCTGAAACAATCGCCACGCGGGCTCGCTGTCTTTGTAGCTGTTGGGGTTACGGCGCTTCGCCTGCGTCGCCATGGCTTGGTTGGCAAGCCTGAAGGCCGTCAGGGCTTCGGCACTCTTCTTCAGTAGGTCAATGCCCTGACGGATGCGGTCGCAGGCCTGCTCGGCCCGGTCCATCAGTCCTTCCTGGGTATCCGCCCGATCCTCATCATCGAACGAAATGCCGCGTCGCTCCTCGATCCAACCGGAGTAGAGCTCCGGAAGTTGGCCCAGGGCAGCTTCGATCGCTTCCGGGGAATCGAGCGCCCCAAGCGCACTCATCTCCGTGGTCACCTTGTCGCTCTCGCGCGTGCGGACGCGCTTGACCTCATGACGGGGCAGCCAGGTAGTTTCCACGTGGGTGACGTTGCCTTGCGTAGGCTCGCCTTGTTCGTCAGGTCCCTGGACCGAAACCCCGTGTCCGACCGCGTACTCGAACACGTCGCGGAACTGCAGGTCGCTGACCTTTGCGTCCCAGTCGTCCGCGTCCAGGCCGGTGAGGTTTGGGCGTGGCACGATTCCCTGATGGCACTCGAGTCGCAGCTTCACCTGGAAGATGAACTGCAGATCCTGCAATCCAGCCTCTTCCTCCGGCGTGCGATTGTTGACGACGAACAGAGCGAGGGCGCGCACGGGTGTTGCGGGCTTCACGCCGGGGAGAACCGTGTCCTCAACGCGGCCTTGGAGGACGATCCCTGAAGTATTGGGGACCGGGATCCCCCGCTGAAGATTCCGCGTATCCAGCGGCACTTCGATCGGCGTGCTCACGAGTGGAGTGCGGCGCCACCTCTTGACCTTCCGCTTGCGCTTTCGCTTGCCCTCGGCGGGCAGCTCTTCTTCAAACATCGCGTAGTCGGCGAAGGAGACGCGGGCCGTGACCGACTCGACCCCCTCCGGCAACAGCACGCTCATGCCCATGGAGGCCGGGTAGAACTTGCGCTGCTTGGGGTCCGGGTCGCCAGGCTCGGGCTCGTCGGCTTCAGCTGCTTCTGCAGTGTTGTCCTCGTCGTCGCTGGTCGGGTCCTGGGTGTCCCGAGCTTTCTCCGGCGCCAAGAAGCCAGCCAAGTACCAGCGCGAAGGGCCGATGGGCAGCACCTCCTGCGCAGCGTCCCCATCATCGAGGCGGAAGGGGCCGATGAGGTCGGCTTCCAGGGCCTTGAGTAGGTGATCGCGGCATCGTCTTGAGCTCGGTTCTGCCATGACGTTCGTCCTCGGCTAGAAGCCTAGATTTCCCTGGTCGCCGGCGCCCTTGGGCGGGGCTTTCTTCTTGCGACCCCTCTTCGTCGAGGTCCCGCCGGCGCCGCTGCCACCCTGCTTCCCCCCTGCGGCTTCTTCCGCCACGCGTTGTTCGTTGAGAATGAAGAGGCGTTCGAGGACCTCATCTTCGAAGTTCCGCAAGGCCTTCTCGTCTGCTTCGTCAGCGATACAGAAAGGGGGAACTTCGATGTCCGACCAGCCGTAGGCTGCGAGCACGGTGGTGTCCACCTGCTCTTGGAGGTCGCGCAGTTCAAGAATGCGGGGGTTGTCGCAGTCGGCGTCCTTGAGGGCATTGTAGGTCTTTGTCAGGCCCTGGTCGGTCTCGACCATGAACCTGGCCCGAGTCCCGTCGAGTTTCTGACCGATCGCCTCAAGATCAGGGACGACCGCTCGTGGATCTGTCTGCGGGAAGGGAAAGTTCTCGAAGCAATCCGAGACGCTGTACCTCAAGTCAGTCTTCATCGACGACGACAACAGGCGCGCCCACTGTTCGTGGACTCGGGACTGCAGGATCGCGAGTGCCGTGTAGGAGTCCAGAGGGAATACGCAGACCTGCTCACTGAAGATGCGGTCCGTTGGCTGAAAGCACACACAGAGGTGCTTGCTCACTCGAGCGATCACCAGACAACGTGACAGTTGCCCGATCGCCTTGCGCATTGCGGTCTGCGGTTCCGCGAATAGCCACCATCTCTCCCGGTAGGCTTTGCGTTTCTTGCTCGCCCGTTCTGGCTTTACCCTTTCTCGCACGATCTCCAGCAGATCGGGCCACGCCTCGGCTTCCGAGAGTTCCAGTTGGTCGAAACTGATCACATAACGCCGGTGGAGTTGGGACGGGTGAGAGTTGATCTCCTCGCCACCAAGGTACGGAAGAATGCGGGACGCATTGTGCCGATTCCCCCGGACAAGTTCCTCCATTTGGGACAGCGGTGTTGCCTCAGACCTCTTGTCGCAGAAGGTGAAGCCCATTCCGAGAATGATGCAGCCGACGAAACTCAAGTCCGCATTGCACGACAGCGAGACGGGATCGGAGCGCTCCGGGCCAGGGCGCAGCCGAGAGTTGATAAACTCGCGTGGCACACCGTCGAGAATGGGTTGAGCATCGGCACCCGGCGCACCTGCCGCGAGATGCACAGTGCACACCGTGACTGCAGCCGCTCCGGGCCAGGGCAAGTCACGGTTCGCGTCAGCGACTCTGTAACCGCGTGCGAGCAAGTGCTTGAGCCCGGTTGCGCGAGTGTCTCCCTGCCCAATCGTGTTCGTGGCGATAAATCCGAGGGTGCCATGCGTCCCAAGCAACGAGTCGGCGCGGCGAAAGAAATGGGCTGCGAGATCGAACTTTCCGATAGTACCTGGATGGATCATTTGGAGCCATGGAACGTATTCCTGTCCGAGAGCATCTGCGATACTGGCGACTCCCATGAAGGGCGGGTTCCCGACGAATGCTTCCACGAATGCCGCGTGGTTCACGTCGTCTTTCGCTAGGGGATCCGGGCGGTCCGCCCAAAAGACTTCTGGGAACTCCACCATCCAGTGGAACACCGGGATCTTCTCGCGAACCTCGGCCTGCATCTTCTGCAAGTAATCCGGCGGGGCACCACCCTTCGTGAGCCACGACGCCACTGCGGCCAGACGCCTTGAGCGCTCAGCCTCCCGAGCTTTTGCCTTGCCAGCAGAAAGGAACGCTCCCACCACGAGGTCGCCGATCAGTCGTATTCGATTCAGCGCATCCTCCGCATCCCAAAGCAGGCGCTGTTTTTCCCTCTGCGCTTCGGGGCTCGCATCGCTAGCTAGTTCTAGAATCTGCTGCCGCAAGTGAACGGCCTCGTCCAGCACTTCGCGTAGCTCCCGTTCGCATGTCTCTACCTGCTCCTTCGGCGCCCAGTGAAACGCGGTTATCTGCTCGAAGCTCAGTCCCACCAGCGAATCGCCATGCCGCAACGAGTGGTCGACAAACGTGAACGGCTCGCTCCTCGCCAGCGTCACCAGCCACAACGACAGCTTCGCCAGACTGACCGCGTAGGGGTTCTTATCCACACCATACAAGCACCGTTGTGCCACAAGTCGGCGAGCGTGATTCACGACGTCCTCGTGAGCATCGCAGATCTTGTCGAGCACATTCTCTCGCGTCCATGCGGCGATGAGCTGGTCAGCCAGGTACCGGCAGGCCTCCACGAGGAACGCGCCCGAACCCATGGCTGGGTCGCAGATTACCAACCTCAAGATGCGCTCTGACGGCGGCTCGTCGCCCATGGCGTGGATCAGCGGGTCCAACGTCTTCTTCACGATGGGTGCCGACAGCGAACGCGGCGTGTAGTGGCTCGAAGTGCGACGGCGTTCCTCACCGGGCTGGAGCACCAGCTTCCCGGCCTCGACTCCGTAGGTGCCCTTCACCGTTGCACCCTCAAGAGCTTCGAAGATCGCGCCCTCACCCTTCTTGGCAGCAGCCGACATCTTCTTGCCCAGCTTGCCCGCGGCCGCCTTCGCCAGACCTGTTGTGTCCGTCAGCCACTTGGCGCCGCGTGCACCGACCGCATGCTGCTGAACGTCCTCTACGCTCACCCAGACCTTGTTCGGGCGCAGGCACGCCGCGGGCGAGGTCAGGCGCACAACGTGGTAACCCATCAGGGCTTCGTAGACGCTACCGATTTGCTCGACGTCCAGGGTCTGATAGGACAGCCGCTGACCATCCAAGATCAGCAGCCGCTCCAACATCGCATGTAGCGTGCCATCGTCGATGGACGGCGGACGTACTTCAGCACGTTCCTCGGCGCCCACAGGCGGAGCGCCGATGCCGCTCCAACCCTCCAGGAATGGAAACCGCTCGGGGTCAAAGAGATCGCCTTGGCGGGCGGGCATGTGCATGTCGCCGTGCTGGACACCGAAGTAGATGGCTCGGAACAGGGACAGCAGCCGTCCCCAGGCGCCGTAGCGCTGGTGCATGGAGTCGGGGAATGCTCCCGCGTCGTCCTGAAGCTGCTCGAAGAGCGCGAGCAGGCTCATGTGCCGTTCGTAGTGCTTGCTCTCCACAGGAAGCAAGCTGCGGTCCTCTGCATAGAGGACGAACACCAGTCGCAGCAGCACGGTGAGTAGCCCGGCGTAGACGTGGTTGTCCTCGTCCAGGCGGCCGTCCCGCTCCAGGGCTTCCCGCAGGATGGAGCTGCCGTCCCGTTCAGCGGCAGCCTCAAAGCCGTCGAGCAGCAGACGCAGGGCGTCGAAGACCTGCTCGGCCAGCTTGTTGGTCACGTTGGCCTGGCGGACGCGGCTCTCGACGAGCAGATCGAGGAGTTTGCGACCCTCCTGCGCCCCGAAGATGCGCCGGCCGTGCAGCAGCATGACCATCGCATCTAGGATGGGGCGGCCGCCGACCTCCGCCATGTCCGTGACGCGGAAGGTGATGCTGCCGGACGACTCGCCGTGGGGCGCATAGACCAACCGCAGGCACTCGCCGTTGTGCAGCATCCCGATGGGCACGCGGCACTGGCGCAGCAGTCGATCGAACTTCGCCGACGGCGGATAGTCCCATGGGCCGGTCAGGGTCTCGGGCTTATCCAGGGGCAGACCCTGGGGAAGATTCCAAATGAGCAGCTCGTAGTTGCGACCGACTCGGCTTGCGGGTGTGCTGTCAGCCTCCTCGTCGCTGTCTTCAGGTGCCCGACGCTTCTTCAGTGCCATGGTGGGGGCGATACGCTGCTTGCCCTCCGGGACGTAGAGTGACAGGTCGGCGGGCAACGCTTCGTCAGCATCGAAGTGCTGGCCATGCAGACCGAACATCTCGGACATGAAGCCGGGGAGGTCGGAGATGTACAGGGGTACGTCGCCAGTGCCTCCCTTGCACACTGATAGGAAGGTTCGCTGCAGCTCCGGTCCGTGGCGCTGGATGCATTGGGCATCGACGAGCACCGGAATGGACACGAGCAGGCCCTCGGTGGGTTGCACCATGCCGAGCCATGTCTCGTGGAAGACCCTGTCAGATCTGCTGGGGTTCGAGGACGACATCAGCCCATCCCTTCCGGCCAGATGTAGGCGAGTCCAATCGGCGTGAGCCGTTGCTTGAACACCTGATAGAGCGCCTCAATCTGGGCCGGCTCCTCGGCGACCTCTCGCTCGATCCGGTTCAGGCGATTGTCCATGTACTCGAGTTCGTCCTGGAACTGGCGCAGCTCGTCGCTTCGACCATCCTTGAGCCCCAGGGGGAGCTGCTGACGGTTGCCCAGCTCCTTTTCGATGGCTGCGCGCTGGCCCTGGAGGATCTCGCGCAGGGCGTCGGACTCCACCGCGCCGCGCTCGCCGAGCTGCTGCTCGGCCCGGTGGGCCACGCTGTCGGCCTCATCGCGGATGTGCGGCCACAATCGGTCGAAGTCCGCACGGGCGTGGCTGAGCATCCGTGCTCGGGCCTTGTCCGGCACCTTCGCAGCGTCCGGACTGATGCGGAGAATCTCCTCCAGCCCGTGCAGCGCGTGGCGCTCACCTCGCGAATCCTTGCCCGGGCTGCCCGCTCCGTCGGCCGGGCTCCAGTCGGCCGAGACGACCACAAGCTCGTCGTGCAGTCGGCTGGCGCCCCCACCGAACAGGCTGACCCGTCCGATGGCCAACACCTGCGGCACACTGTGCTCGGCGCTACGTGCAACGGTGACCCGGCTCAGGTCGTGGGTGCCGAAGCCCTGGGCCAGGAAGCGTGCCATCAGGCGCTTCACGAAGGGGTGCTGTAGGTGGAGCTGCACCCGGTCCTCGGACATGCGCTCCAGCGGGTCGAAGACGACCGGCAGCGGTGGGTTGGCACGTCGCCACTCCCACAGCATCTCGTCCTTGCTGCGTGGAGCACGCAAGCTGTCGAGCGTCCGTGCCCAGCTGTCCGGCATGGCTTCGGGCAGCGTGAAGGTGTGCGCTTCCTCCGGGCCACCATCGGAGAGGGGCTCAAGGCAACCGAGCCCACTGAGCTCGAGGCCCACGTCGATGGCGTCCTTCAAGTGCGAGGCACGGAAGTCCATCGTCTCCCGTGAGCGTTTGAGGACCTTGCCCGCGTCCTCGATCTCGCGCAGCAGGCGCTTCTGTTCGCGGGTGAGTGACTCCAGCTCCTCGCGCACCCCATTCATCCGCTCGGCGAGACCGAGCGGTCCGTCGACCTTGTCCTCGGAGCGTTCCACCTCGTCCAGGGCGGGGCCCGTGTCCTGGTCAATGCCCCGTGCGTCGAGTAGCTCGGACATGCGGTCCATCACCACGCTGCCGAGCGAGCCGAGCTCGTGCTGAATGGTCTCCACCTTGCGGACCAGCTTCTCGAGCACCGCATCCTCGGCGCGGTCGGCGTAGGCGAAGTAGTGGCAGCGCACCTCCTTCTCCGGCTGCAGGGTGCGGTCGATGCGGCCGTTGCGCTGCTCCATGCGGGCCGGGTTCCAGGGCACGTCGAAGTGGAACAGGTCCGCGCAGTGGTTCTGCAGGTTGATGCCTTCGCGTGCCGCGTCGGTGGCGAGCAGGATGCGCACGGGGAACTCGCTCACGTCGCCGTTGAAGGCGCGCTGAATCTCGGCGCGGCGTTCATCGCCAATGCCGCCGTGCAGTTCCATGACGCGCTCGTCGCCGAACTCGGTGTCCTCGACGGCAGTGCGAAGAATCTGGGACAGGTAGCGCTTGGTGTCGGTGTATTCGGTGAAGATCAGGACGCGCCGGTCCGACCAGGCCTTGCTGCCGGCACCCGCGCCGCCGATGGCGACCGCAGGGCAGAGGTTTCGTTGAACCCACTCGACCAGCGCGAGCACCTTGCCGTCCGGTGCAGTGCGCTGCTGGCTGGAGAGAGCGAGCATCTCGTCGAGCAGTTCGCGGGCCTTGCCCTGCGGGTTGTCGAGGGCAGACGACGAGGAGATGGTCTCCGAGTCTGCCGCGCTGTCGAGGGTCTCGTCGTCAGCGCCGTATTCGTCTTCATCCGCGTCCGCCAGGTGGAGCTGCAGGGCAGTCTTGGCCTTGCCGCTTGCCACGGACTTGGCGTGGAGTTGCAGCGTGCGATGGAACGACTCGATGCTGCTGAGCAGGCGCTTCTGCAGGTTGATGAAGACGAGCTGGCCGGTGCCCTTCTGGGGGCGCATCAGCATCGCGTACTTCTGCAGCAGCGCGCTGAGCTTCACCTCGGCAGTGCGTACGTCGCCTACGCTTGCGTCGCGCATGTGGGTGTCGGTCTTGGAGCCTTCCTCGAGGACGCGGCCGTAGTAGGCCGCATTCCATTTGCCGCCCCGGTCCTGCAAGGAGAGCTGCACGACGCGTCGAACCGGGAACTCGGACACGCCCAGGTCCCGCAGGTCGCCCTTGAGGCGGCGCACCATGACGGGGTCGAGCTGGCGGCTGCCGCGCACCTTCACGCCACGAGTGAAGCGCTGCGGGTCCAGGATCTCGAGCAGTGCCGAGAAGCTGTTGCTGTGGCCGTTGTGGGGCGTCGCGGACAGGAACAGGCGGTTCTCGAAGTGCTGGGCGAGCGCCCGGGCCATGTGCGTCTGCCGCGAGTCGACCGCGATGCGTGTCGACGTTGCGGGCGCCACCGTGTGCGCCTCGTCCATGATCAGCAAACTCTTGGGCAGTCGCAGGGAGCCGGACTCGCGCAGGTACTGCAGCAGCGGGTCCTGGTACTCGGGCCGGCGCAGCGTCTGGTAGCTAATGATGAAGCGGTTGTGGGTGGCCCAGGGGTTGACCGCGAAGCCACGCTCGCGCCTCCGGCGGGCGATGAACTGTCGGTTGAAGAGCACAAACGACTGCCCGAAGCGCCGCTCCATCTCGTCGCGCCACTGCAAGCTGATGGATGCCGGGCAGACGATCAGCACGAAGTCCACGCGCTGACGAATCTCGAGCTCCTGCACGATCAGCCCTGCCTCGATCGTCTTCCCCAGGCCCACGTCGTCCGCGATGAACAGGTTGGCGCGGGGCAGCGACAGCGCCTTGAGCAGCGGCGTCATCTGGTGATGCATAAGCTTGATGCCGGCGCGGAACGGCGCCTGGAACAGGCGGGCATCGGTGGCCGTCACGCAGTTCCACTTGATGGCGTGCAGGTACGCGCCGAAGTGCCGGGGCGAATCGAACCTCTCCGGGTCAGACAGGCGCTCCTCGTCCGCGATGCGCGCCCCGAGCTCCAGCTCCCACAACACATCGAGCGGCCGCCCCTGGGCGTCGTCGTCCAGGCACACCATCTTTACCAGCGTCGCGTGCCCCTCGTCCGGCGGCGGCACCACCTCCTCCACCAGGTACTGCCGGTGCCGCACATGCACGATGGACCCGCGCTTGGGCACACCCTGCAGCGACTTGGCGGGGTCGAAGATGCGCTTCGGCGGCACCGTCCCACCGTCGGGCCGCGCCTCCATGATGCGACCCGCGAGAATCGCCCGGGCCCGCCCGGAGTCTTCGAGGCCATGCAGCCGGCACGCCGCCTTCAGCTCGTCGCGGCTCATCCAGTTGAGCAGTGTGTCGAAGGGAAGCCGCGCACCATCGAGCAGGGCGTCGAGCTGCTCGTCCTTGCTCCACCTCGGGAGAACCTGGACGCTGAAGGTGCGGGCGAGGTGCGCAAGCCGCGGCTTGGTGAGGACGGTCAACACTCTGCGAGTCGTCGGCGGCCCAGACACCGGCGCTGGCGGTGGGTCTTCGGTCGTAGTGCTTGGACTCATCGCCATCTCCCCCTTCGCCTTCGGTGCCGGATGCGCTGAGCGCACGGCAGGTGCAGCCGCGCGGCTGACCTCCTGCACCTCCGGCTTCCGCTTCCCACTGGCTGCCTTGCGCTTGCGACGTAGCAACAGCCGATCGACGAGAGGCTGCTTCTCGCGCCCGGAGCTATCGAACCCAAGCTCCTCGCACATCGCCTTCAGCTCGTCCCGGTACAGCAGCGGCAGGATGTCGGCGAACTCCACCAGTCGCGACCGAATCAGCGCGTCGACATGCTCCGCATGCACCCGCCGGTCCTCCACCTCGAGCTCGAAGTGCTCGGTGAGCTCCGCGAGACGTGGCCTGCTCAGGAGCTCCAGAGCTTGGCGGCGTTTTCGGGGCGGTAGGGCTTCTGTCATGCGCGCTCGAGATCCGTCCGAGACGCGCCGGCGGGGGACCAGGCGCTTGGCCGGCCAAACGCTCAATCTCCCCCAACGCGCACTTCCCGGGCAGCAGTATCGACCCCCGCCCGGGTGAATCCGAATGATTGATCGGATCGCAGTCGATCCTCAATGTCCCAAGGAAGTCGCACACATGGAGGGCACGGACCTACCAGCCTTCGCTCACCACGGCGGACCAAACAGTTCGCCTTTCAAAATGCGATCGGATCGCTTGAGAACCACGGCGACGTAACCCAGTGGTGTCGCGATCGCGGTGCCTAGCCGCTCCGAGGGGGCTGCTTCCGTTGGCTTGAGTCCGCTTCGTACTGAGCGGACTCGAGCAGCATGTTCGGGGAGTTGCTGGTCCAACATCGGTCCAACCCCTGCCTCGGGTATGTCGGTCCGTGATCTTTGTCAGGGACGGAGCGACCATGGCGGTGACAGGGGGCTGGCAAGCAGTGAAGGGCATCGCGCCGAAGGCTACTCACAACGATGTCGGGGCCGGAAGTTGGTTCTTGGGCGGCTTCCGCGGCGTCCGCTCGAACGCGCCCTTGTTGGGGCGTCGATGGGCGTACGCCTCAGTGGCGGTCGCGTGAAACCGGTCCTCGTTGCGCACGTCATCGACGAACGGACTCTGGCCTTCGCCGAGAAGTACGGGATAAGGACGGTCCAGCTCCATGTCTGACCCAGAGGTTGAGCACAGCAGCAGCATCGTCCCCCCCTTCGACGCGTACATCGAGCCGACCGTCGCAGTGCTGCGTTCGGCGAGCGGTGCCATCGGCAACGACGACATCAACCGCGAAGTGGCTTCGCACATGGCGTTGTCGGACGCGGTGCTCGGGGTTCCCCACGGCGAGGACGTGAGCGACCAGCCTGAGGCGTTCTATCGGATGGCGTGGGCGCGAACGTATCTGAAGAAGGCCGGCTTGCTCATCAATCCTTCGCGCGGGGTCTGGGAGCTCACGGAAGCGGGGCGCGCCGCTCCGCACATAGTTGCCTCCGACGTGGTGACACGCGCGCGCTCAGGCGTGGATGCCGACGCGTACTCGCCTACCTTGCCGGACTACCTGGTCGAGGAGCTGCTCGCGATTCACCAGGCGGTGCTGGCTCAGGGGGTGACACCCGTCGGCGATGAGTTGGATGCCTGCTACCGGCGCTTCCGCGAACGCTTCGGCCCGGATGTCCTGGAAGCCACGGAGGGGCAGCGCCTCCTGACCCTCATGCATGGGCGTCAGGGCAATCGCGACAGCCTCGTCTATTGGCTCGAGTTCAAGAACGATGCGGACTTTCCCGCAGTTTTTGGAAGCATCGCTGGTGGCAGCGCGCTGAAGTTCAAGATCTATCAGAGCAACGAGACCGGTGACTGGATGACCGGTCCGCCCCGCCGTCAGCGGCGTCTCTCCGTAGATGAGGCGGTGGCGGTCGCGACCGAGCAGCGAGACCAGTTCGTCGCGGCTGCGCGCCACCTTGTCGAGCTGGCTCGCAACCCCGACGACGTCGACTACCCAGCGCTGCAGCAGCGACTCGAGACGATCGCACCAGACCTGGCGGATTCAGCCTGGGGGCACAAGTACTTCGCGCTCATCGCTCCCACCCTGCTCGACGACTACCACGCAGTGGGTCACCAGGCGTATCACCTGGTGAAGCTTCACAAAGTGCCGAGCGACAAGAAGTACGAGAATGCGCGCTTCTTCATCGGCATCGCCTGTCAGCTCGGGATCCCGGTGACGCATCTCGGTTCTGTTCTCAACCGACGCGACGGCAATCCGCGGCCTTACTGGCGTGTGGGCACAGACCCTGGAGAAGGGGGCAAGAGTGAATGGCCTCGCATGCGCGATGGCGGGCTTGCCGCGATCGGATGGAGCGAGATCGGCTCGCTCGAGGACGCGGAGGCCACCAAGGCGGGCAAGGGCCTCATCCGAGAGCGTGTCGAGGCTCAGTTTCCAGGAAATGCCGGCGTCATCACGCGGGCTGCCGGTCAGCTTCTCAAGTTCGCAACCGGGACGACGCCGGGCGACACAATCGTGGCTATGCGGGGCGCCACGGTACTCGGCATCGGCCGCGTGGACGGCGCCTACTTCTACCAGCCCGAGGATGGGCCCTTCGCGCATCGGCTGCCTGTAACATGGCTCTCGACCGAAGAGTGGAAGCTCCCGAAGGGCGATGGGCTCCGTACGACCTTCTCGCAATTGAAGCTCGGGGTGAACCTGGTCGAGATCGAACGGCACTTGAGCGACCCAATGCAACTGCGTGGCTCTCGCCAGCAGGGCGGTGCCAAAGTGGGCAGTCCGGAACCGCCTCGGGCCAAGGCACCGAAGCTGACCGGGATCCCTGCCCGCATCGAGGATGCCCTACGGCGCAAGGGGCAGGTCGTGCTCTACGGACCACCTGGAACGGGCAAGACCTATTGGAGTCTCCGGGCTGCCGATGAGCTCGTGGCGCGCGGCTGGTTTGGGGTAGAGGCCTCGGCACTCGACGACAGCAAGCGAGAGTCCTTGCGTGAGGCTGGCGCGGTCGAGCAGTGTAGCTTCCATCCGTCCTACGGCTACGAAGACTTCCTGGCGGGGTACCGGCCGGGCCTACGCGATGGACAGCTCTTCTACGACCTCCGCGACGGCATCTTCACCCGTCTGTGTCGCCGTGCGGCTCAGGTTCCTGACAAGCCCTTTTACCTGCTCATCGACGAGATCAACCGAGGAGACATCCCACGCATCTTCGGTGAGCTGCTGACGTCGCTGGAGAAGGACAAACGCGGCCTCCCTGTGACAGTCCCGCTCATGGAAGATCCGCTGGTGGTGCCGAACAACGTTTTCGTCATCGGCACGATGAACACCGCGGACCGATCCGTCGCCCTGCTCGATGCCGCGCTCCGGCGCCGATTCGCGTTCGTCGAGCTTATGCCTGACCCGTCCGTGCTGGCCGCAGCGAGCGTGGGCGGCCTGCCGCTGGGACCCTGGCTCGTCGAGCTCAACCGGCGCATCGTGCAGTTCGCTGGAAGGGATGCCCGCAATCTGCAGGTCGGCCACTCGTACCTCCTGCATGGCGGTGCGCCAGTCCAGACCCTGGAGCGCTTCACGGAGGTGCTTCGAGACGACATCCTTCCGCTGCTTCAAGAGTATTGCTACGAGGACTTTGGCGCTCTCGAGCAGATCCTTGGCAAGGGCCTCGTCAAGCGCGACAAGCAGAGTTTCGCCGAGGCCCTGTTTGAGCCAGGCGGCCGCGGCCAGTTGATCGAGGCGCTACTCGAGGCCTTTGCCGACATCACAGCGACGCCCGACGCGGCGAGCGCCGATACGGTCGAGGAAGAGGAAGAGGACCTGGTGGAGGAAGGAGCGGAGTCCGACGACGCCGGGGCCACGTGACTGAAGTCCATGTGCAGCTGCAGGAGTGGCAGCGAATCGGCCCGGGGACAACGGTTGCCGTCGATGGGCTCAACGGCTTTGCCTTCGACAGTGCAGACGATCGCGCCTGTGCCGAGCGGTTGTCGGAGTCCGGGACACTGGTGCTCGTCGAGCGGCGTGACGGCCTGCAGATTCAGGCGCGTGCCCACGTGGGTCGCCTGCGATTGGGGCGGCTCACAGTCACTGTTACCCCCAAGCTCGGTTCAGCCGAGCTGCTCCAGTTGTTTCAGTACGCCTACGGGCTTAGGGACGTTCAACGGCTTGGCGCCGCCGCGTACAGCACTACCGGTGGATTGCTGCAGGACCTACTCATCGCCCAGTTGAACGCTGAGGTCCGAGTACTGCTCGAGCGTGGCGTGTCGCGACGCTACGTGCCCGTCGATGAGCGCCTGACAAGCCCACGGGGGCAAATCGACTTCCGTCGCCTCGCGCAACTCGGCGCGCAGCCGGATGCTGGCTTACCCTGTCGTCACCACCCACGCGACACCGACCACCCTCTTAACCGCGCCGTCTTGGCGGGTTTGTCGCTGGCCCGCCGCCGCGCGGAGGACCCGCGTCTCGCGCTCGATGTGGCCCGACTCGAGAGGGCATTTGGCGAGCTGGCGAACGCGCAGGACCTTTCCGCACAGCTCATTCTCGAGGCGGAGCGCAACCTCAACCGGCTCGTCGCACCCTACGCCTCGATCCTTCGATTGATTGCCCTGCTGTACGGCAGTCAGTTTCTCGAGCTCGAGGGCGAAGCCAAAGGAGAGCCGCTCCCGGGCTTCCTCTTTGATATGAACCGCTTCTTCCAAGCACTCATACTCCGGTTCTTGGAGGAGCATCTGCCGCGTACGCTTGCCGTCCAGTCGGAACGCGGCCTGTCCGGTATGATGCGGTACCTGCCTGCGGAGAACCCGCGCGCTGCCAAGGCGCCCACGCCGCGCCCCGACTACGCCATCCGTTCCGGCGATCAGGTCGTCGCCTTGCTGGACGCCAAGTACCGCGACCTCTGGGAGCGGTCACTCCCGCGCGACATGCTCTACCAGCTATCCATCTACGCCCTGAGCCAACCGCGCGGATCGACTGCGGCCATCCTATATCCGACCACAGACCCATCTGCCCGCCAGTCGCGCATCGAGATCCGCGATCCGGTCAGCAGTACATCGGAGGGTTTTGTCGCCGTGCGCCCGGTGGTCTTGCCTCATCTGCTGGCCTGCCTTGATGACGAGGGCAGCGGGCGTGCTGGTGCTCGGAGCGAGCTAGCCGCCAGGTTGGCGATGGGCGACACAGGATGACGACCACAATGCGGTGCCTTGCGGCAACGATCAGTTGCAGTCGTTGAAGGGGGCAGGGTGCCGAAGGAGACGAAGACATGCGTGGGAAGCTAGCGCCTGGGGCGAGGGTCCCCGGATTGTCGGACGCGACCATCGGTGACTTCTGGTCGTGGGCGTACTCCGACCTGAGGGACAACACGGTGCGCGGCGCGTTCGCCGAGTGGGTGGTGGGGACGCTGTTGGGAGCCGAGGGTGGGGGACGCGTGGGATGGGACGCGGTGGACCTGCGCTATCGTGGACGTGGGCTTGAAGTGAAGTCGGCCGCGTATGTGCAGGCTTGGCGACAGGATCGGCTCAGTCGCATTGAGTTTCAGGTTGGACGCCGGCGCGGATGGGATGCGGCTTCAAACGAGTATGCGAGTGAGGCATCGCGGTCTGCCGATGCGTATGTGTTCTGCCTGTATCCGGAGCGCGACGTTCGAGTTGCCGATCCGATCGACGTGGTCGCGTGGCAGTTCTGGGTGGTTCCCACCCGCACACTGGATACCGAGATTGATGGTCAGAAGTCGCTTGGGTTGCGTCGATTGCAGGGGCTGACCACTCGGGTAGCCGCACAGGATCTGAGGGCAAGCGTCGATGCGGCTCTCGACCGGACGTAGGCACGGCACGTAGAATCTCGGCGTCTGAACGAGGCAACGGGTCGATGCCGGGCGTGCGAGGCTCGAAAGCTGGCGCTGATCGCACCCCAATCACAATCAACATCACACCTACTTCTTCAGCACCCGCAACCACTTGTCCTTCCGGCTACTTACGACCGCTTTCGTAGAGCTTGAAAATCCCCGTGTCGGCAGTCCGATGCTGGCCCCGCCCCGCAGCAGCGACCGCACGCGCCTCACAGCAGCGTGGCCAGCGTGCGGTTGACCTGGGTTGCGAACTCGCGGGTGATGGTGTCGCTGCGGTCTTCGTTGCGGCAGACCATGTAGAGGGTTTGGAACATGCGTGACATGCCGGGGGGGATGGGTCGGCGTACGAGCTGGAAGGAGCGCTTGGCGGTGGCGTTGTGTAGCGCCGGGGTCAGGAGGGGGGCGCAGACGACGCACTTGCGGCGGGCGACGAGCTCGAGGGCGACCTGGATGCCCGTGACCTGGTACTTCACGGTGCGCTCGAACATGTGGTTGGGCCAACCGTCGATGTGAAAGCGCTCGCCGGAGCTGAGCTGCACCGCTGATGTGGGCACGGCGAAGGGGACTTCGGTCACCGGCACGTTCTTGAACGCGCCGGGCGCGCCGAAGAGTCCGAACTCGATGCGCGCCAGCTTGCGAAAGTTGAGTGCGCGATTGGGCATCGGTACATAGGTCAGGCCGTAGTCGATCTTGCGGTCGAGCACCGCTTGTCCGATCTCGTCGAAGTCGAGGTCGTAGACATGCACCTTGCGGTCGGGCAGAAACTCGCAGATCAGCTGGGCGATGAAGGCGCCGGTGAACAGCTCGAAGGAGCCGAACTTCAACACCGCCTCCCCTTCGGTGTCGGCCGCGTCGAGCTCCGCGAGGATTCGGTCGTGGTCCTCGAGTAGACGCGCACTGCGGCTGAACAGTCGGCTGCCCGTCTCCGTCGGCACGAGGTTGCGACCCACCCGCTTGAGCAGCTTGTGCCCCACGTCTTCCTCGAAGCGACGCAGGGCCTTCGACAGCGCGCCCGGTGTCATGTGCAGCAGCGAGGCAGCGGGCGTGACGCCGCCAGCCTCGATGACCGTGCGAAAGTAGTGCAGATCACGGATTTCCATTTAGGAAACTATTGTTGTCGATGTTTCGCTAGTAGGCAACCGGCGACGTTGGTAGACCGGAAACACACCAGGAGAAACGCCATGTCCAACGCAGCCCAAGCCATCCCCGTTTCCGACCACCTGCAGCGCCTGCCGGCGTCGCTGTACAACTTCGCCGACCAGAACGAGGACGCGTCGGTGGAGCTGCTCGTGCTCGAGGCCCTGGCTGCGCGGTTGAAGCGCCCGCTGCGCGTGCTGGTCGTTGGCAGCTGCGGGACCACCGCCCTGAGCGTGGCGGCCTCGGAGCTCGTCGAGTGGGTGGATGCGACCGACCCCGCGCCATCCCAGATCATGCTGTGCCACCTGATTCGCGCGGCGGCCCAGGAGCTGCCGACACCGGAGGAGCTCGCGTCCTTCCTGGACGCGACCGGTGACGAAAGTACGCGGGCCGCCCAGTACGCGAAGCTACGCCAACGGCTGACCGAAGAGTCGCGAGCCTACTGGGATGAACACAAGGCCACCGTCGAGCATGGCGTCATCGCCTGTGGCGGCGCACAGCGGCTCTACTCCATGGCGCGGTCCCTGTTGCCGAGCACCGACCCAACGGTCCTGGTGAAGCAACCCGACGTGGTCGGCCAGGCGCTGCGCGGCGCCATGACGCTGGAGGCCATGGAGACGCACATGGTGAACATGCCGATGCCGGCCATGCAGGGCTTCGTCGAAAACGCCGTGCCCGCGATTACCCGTCAGCTCAACAACCGCCTGCAGCAGCTCAGCGCGGGCGCCGACGCGGACCTGGTCGTGCAGTCGATGCTCACCGGAACCCTCGCGATGAGCCCCACTTCATCGCGCCCCGTCTTCCTACGCCCGGACACGTTCGCGGGTCTCGAGAGCAGGGGCTGCGGGCCGGGCCGACTGGACTTCCACGTGGGACCGCTTCAGACCGTCGGCCCGAGGCTCGCGAAGGAGCGCGGGGGATACGACCTCGTCGACATGTCGAACATCCTCGACATGGGCACCCCCGACCTCGCCCCCCCGGTGGTCACATCACTGATCGAAGCGGTCCGCCCGGGAGGCGCGATCCTGTGCCGCTGGGCAAAGCAACCCGGCTTCCTGGCCACGACATTCGCCGGCTGCGGCCTTTCGGTGGACGCCGAGCTCAGCCGGCGCGCGACCGGGGCCGAGACGTCGTGCTTCATGACCGAGGTGTGTGTCGGCATGGTGTAGCGGGTTGCGCTACGTTGCGGCCGTGTCCACACCGGTATCAACGCGAGTTGCAGCGCTAGACTGGATGCGCGGTTGCGTGATGGTCCTGATGACCGTCGACCACGCCTCGCTGTTCTACAACACGGGGCGCGTGGCCGACGACTCCGTCGCGACGTACACGGCGGGCTCCGCATTGCCGCTCGCCCAGTTTCTCACGCGCTGGGTCACTCACATCTGCGCCCCGACGTTTCTCTTCCTTGCGGGCACCGCGCTTGCGCTGAGTTGCGCGCGGCGCATCGATGCCGGCCACACGCAGGCGGCCATTCGCCGCGAGCTGCTGATCCGAGGCGGACTGATCGCCGCCCTCGATCTGCTCTACATGTCGGCCCTCGCGCAGCACGTGATGCTGCAGGTGTTGTACGCCATCGGTCTATCCATGATCGCCATGGCGTTCCTGCGCCACCTGTCGGACCGCGCGCTGCTGTCGCTGGCACTCGGCTGGTTCGCGCTCGGCGAGCTCCTGACGGACGCGGCGTGGGACCCGCCGACGAACGCATCCATCGCGCTCGCGATGACGGTGGCGCGCTACACCGACGATAGCCTGTGGATCTTCTATCCCGTGGTGCCGTGGCTCGCGATGATGATGCTCGGCTGGGTGTTCGGGAACTACCTGCGGACGCGGGGCGAGGCCGCGGCCTCGCGGGTGCTGGTCCTGTCCGGTCTCGCCGCGCTGGGAGTCTTCGGCGCCGTGCGCGGATGGGCGAGCTACGGCAACATGTGGCTCCAGCGCGACGGCGACTCGCTGCAGCAGTGGCTGCACGTGAGCAAGTACCCCCCGAGCCTCAGCTACGCGGCGCTCGAGCTCGGCCTGATGGCGCTGGGCATCGCAGCGCTCATGGGGGTCGCCCGGCGCGTCACGGTTCGCGCAAGCGGGCCGATTCTCCTGTTCGGGCAGACCGCGCTGTTCTTCTACATCGCGCACTTCACGCTGCTCGGTATCAGCAAGCCCCTGCTCGGCCTCGAGCGCGGGGGCCTCGAGCGCGTGTACGTGGCCGCGGCGGTGGTGTTGCTCGTGCTCTACCCCTGTTGCCTGTGGTTTCGGAGCTTCAAGCGCGCCCGGCCCGACGGCTGGGTGCGGTTCATCTAGGGCGTCCGCAACAGTGGCCGCAGCGCGGGGAACCGCCGGCAACGGGCTGCGCGACCTTGCGCCACTGCCGCGTCACCGCAGCTCGGTTGCGATCTTGCTCTTGGCCTTCTCGAGTTTCTTCGCGCGGGTGCGCTCGCTCTCCAGCAGGCGTTCGATGTTGGCTTCGGACTTGCGGGCCTCTGCGGCGGCCCGGTCGGCGCGCTTCTCGGCTTGCAGGGCCTTTGTCCTTTCGGCTTCCGCCTGGGTGCGTGCGCGCTGTGCCTGGGAGAGGCTTGTTTGTGCGGTCGCCAGTGCCTTTTCGAGCTCCCCGCGTGACATGGCGGCGGCCTGGTTGGCGGCTTCGGCTTCGGCCTGCGCCTCCGTCACCGCAGCCGCAGCCGCCGCGGCTTGCGCTTCTGCGCGCGCTGCGGTCTCTGCGGCCTTCTGGTGCGCGCCCGCAACCGCGCGCTGTGCACGCGCGCGCGCCTGCTCCTTGCGGCGAATGATCTGCCACTGCACCCGGAGCTTCGCGAAGGCCGCCTCGAGTTCTTCACGCGAGAGGTCGGCGGCCCTGATCGCCTCGAGCGCCTCGACCTCCGCTTTCTGTCGGGCCCGTTGCTCGTCTTGGATCACGGCAAGCTGGTCCTTCACCTGACCCTCCGCCGTGCGCGCGCGCTGTGCCTCGGTGTCGGCGACCTGCGCGTTGTGCACTGCGGTCTGCTCCGCAGCTCGGATCGTCACGAGCGCGACGGCGGCGGCCGCCACCAGCGCACTGAGGAAGATCAGCGCGCCGACGGTCGCCCCGCGCCGGATCCGGGTCGCGCGCGTGGCGAGCGCCACCACCGCGTCGAGGTACGATTGCTCGCGGGCTGTGATCTCGGTCTGCGTCTGGCCTAGCCGCGCTCTGTGGTGAAAGCGCAGCGCGTCGTCGGCGGCGTCGCCTCGCCACAGCAGACCCTTCGAGCGCTCCCGCGCGTCCCACTGGGCAGCGGCCTGACGTAGCTGCGCAAGGAACGCAGCATCCTCCTGCATCTCGTCGAGCCATCGCCGAAGTGCGGGCCAGGAGGTGATGAGCGACTCGTGAACGATCTCCACCAGGCCGCCCGCATCCCCGTCGCCGGTGTGCAGTACGAGCAGGCGGGCGTCGGCCAGCATGTGCAGGAGCCGCTCGTTTTCAGCCGCGTCCGAGCCGAGCTGCAACAGCTCGGCCATGTCGACGATGGCGCGCGTGCGTTCCGGCGTCACCAGGCGCTGAAAGATGGCGCGTGTGGTGCGCAGCATCGGCGCAGCCAGGCCCTGCAGCACCTGGTCGGCGTGCGTGGCCAGCGTTCCCTCGACGCCACCCATGGCGTCATGCGCGGCCTGCGTGAGCGTCCGCTGTTGTCGGTCGCGCCGATCCCACAGGCGCGCCGCAGCGAACTGCAGCAGCGGCAGCGCGCCGGGTGCGTCGTCGAGCGCGGAGGTCATCTGCTCGACCAGCGCCGGCGACTCGAATTGATAGCCGGCGAGCTCGGCCGGTCGTGTGAGCGCCTCGCGCAGGCCGCCGGGCGACAGCGGGCTGAGGAACAACAGCCCCCGCGACAGCTCCCGCATGAACGGTTCGTCGTCGGCCGCCCTGTCGAGCAGGTCCGAGCGCATGCTGACGATCACCCTCAGGGGGGAGGAGGCATCGTCGGCTGCGCCGAGCAAGCAGCGTATGAACGCGGCCCGCTCTTCGCGGTCCGGCACCAGCGTGTACAGCTCCTCGAACTGGTCCACGAAGAGCACGAAGGGAGTCTGCGTCTTGCGCGCCCGCGCCCGCAGGGTCGCGCCGAGTGTTCCGGGGGCACGGCGCAGCTGCTCATCGAGTGGGGCGTCGTCCTCGGCCCCATCCTCTGTGTTGGTCAACGGCAGCAGCATCTTCGCGAGGCTCTCGATCGGCTTTCGCCCCGGGCGCAGGACCAGCGACTGCCACGGTTGGCCCGACGCCTTGAGCGCGGGCAACAGACCCGCCCGCACGTAGGAGGACTTGCCCACGCCGGATGGCCCAACCACGGCGAGCAGCGGGTCCGACTCGATCATCGCCAGACCGCGCGCCACATCACGCCGGCGGCCGAAGAACCGGCCCGCGTCGCCCTCCTGAAACGCGAGCAGCCCGGGATAGGGGCTGTCGCCCTCCACGAATGCCCTGCCGAGCTGGCGCGGCGCCAGCGTCTCGAGCTCGGCCAGTAGCGCCTCGGCACTCGCGTAGCGATCGTCGGGGTCCTTCTGCAGGCACCTGTCGATGACCGCGGCGATGCTGTCGGGGACGTCGGGACTGACGTCGGTCACGGCCGGTAGCGGCTCGCGCATCTGCAGCGCCGAGCTCATCAGACCGTCGACGGACTGGTCGGCGACGGGATGCTCGCCCGTCACCATCTCGAAGAGCATGACGCCGGCGGCGTACAGATCCGTCCGGTGGTCGACCGCTGCAATGCCCCATTGCTCCGGGGACATGTAGGGCGCGGTCCCGACGATCGAACCTTCGGTCATCGTCTCGTAGACCTGGCGTACCGCATCGACACCCGGTCGCGCAGTTCGGGCGTCCAGCTGGGGATCGGTCATGAGCTTGGCGAGGCCGAAGTCCAGCACCTTGACCGTTCCACTGCTGGTGACGAATACGTTTTCGGGCTTCAGATCGCGGTGCACGATGCCCGCGGCATGTGCGACCTGCAGCGCGCGGACAATCGGGATCATCAACTCGACCGCGCGCAGCGGGTGCACTCGCCGGTCGACGAGATCCCAGAGCGCCTGGCCCTCGAGGTACTCGAGCACCATGAACAGGCCGTCCTCGAAGTTGCCGATCTCGTGGATGACCACGATGTTCTCGTGCTGCAGGCTCGCCGTCGCGCGCGCCTCGACCAGGAAGCGCGTGTTCATGGAGGGGTCGGGCGCCTTGAGGAACTTGATCGCGACCCGACGACCCAGCCGCGTGTCGCGGGCAAGCCAGACGACCCCCATGCCGCCCGCGCCGAGCTGCCGAATGAGCTCGTATTGATTGACGGTGCCAGCCGGTGACCAGGTGTCCTTGCGGGGGGCAGGCGGCTTGCCGTCGTCGGTCGCGCGCGCATCGCCGGCGAGATCGTACTCCGTCGGCTCGGTCGCGCGGCTTCGGCCTGCACCGGGCCGGTCGCTCCGCTTCGTGCCGGAAGCCGTGCTCGCCCGATCCTGCCGGGGACCTGGCGAGGCTGCGGCGGGTTCATCCTCGGGGGGCGGATTGGACTGCTTTGTATCGACCATCGTGATGCGGCGCTAGAAGCGGTAGGTGACGCCCACGTGCGCCCCGTCGCGAGCGAGCTGCGGTGAGACGGAGAGCCGCGCGCCGTCGTGGGCAGGCTGCGACCGCTCGACCGGGCGTGGTGAGTTGAGCACGAGCAGGGTCAAGCCCGTCAGCAGTCCTGCTCCGCCGACACCCATCGTCACGAGCGCCGTGGCGTCCAGCAGCTCGCCGCTCTGCTTGTCGTCTCGAATGCTGGCGGGCAGGTCGTCGGTCGCGCAACCCTGTGGGCACTCGATCGCGACGCCGCGGTCGTAGGCCTCGAGTCTTGCGGTGGCCAGTGAGCGGACACCCAGCCCGACGAGGGCGACCAGGGCGCCGCTGCCCATCACGGCCCACGGGACCCAGCTGGACATCGGGCGCTCGTACTCGGTGGCCTCGCCCAGGCGGATGAGCGCCACGTCCACACTCCGCGGCTCACCGGCGACGACGTCGACCTCCTCGGTGTGCGTCACGTGTCCGTCCAGGGTGGCTACGATCTGATGGCGCCCCGGCATCAACACCTGGACTTGCGTTGCAGGTCCGTCGAGCAAGGGCTTGCCATCGAGTGAGACCTTCGCGCCGTGGTGGCGCGTCGTGACGGTCAGATGCCCCAGCCGGTCGCGCAGCAGCTTGTTGTACGTCAACGCCTGCGCGTGGAGGTCATCACCCAGTGGCGCGGCTTCGAATGCGAGGGCGTGCCCGATATGGCGGAGCGCATCGATGGGCTGATCCATGTGGATCAAGCACACCGTCATGTTGAAGTGGATCGCCGGGTGCTCCCAGTGCCCCACCGCGGTCCGATAGTGCTGCATGGCGAGCGCGTAGCGCCGCTCCGCGAAGAACTCGTTGCCCTTGTGAAACTCGGACAGGGCGGCCTGTTGGTTTTCGGCGGAGACCCCCGTGGCCCAGGGCTTTGCTTCTGTCTTCGCGGGTGGGGCGGCCTCGGTGGCGTGCGCTGGCTCAGCCGGCTGCTCCTGGGCCACCGCGCTGTCAGCGGTCACCGCCACCAGGCCCACGAGAAGGACGAGCCCGTGCAGCCGATGGCGTGCCACGTCACGAGGGTACCCACGGGTCGCGGCGGACTGAAGCGCTCGTCTTCTCACGGCGCGACCCCGCGCTCGAGCTCGATGAGCATCCCGGTGCACGAATCGGTGACGTGCACTCTCGTCGCATCGAGGACCTGAACTGCGGTGATGCAGCTGCTGTCAGACGCCGGGAACATGTCCCGCGGCGGTGCCCCGAAGATGCTGGTCACCGTACCGCTGCCATCGACGACGCCCGCGTCGTCGGCACTCACCAGCCGCACGGCGGTCCGCGAGCTCACGATCAGGTTGCCGCTGTCGTCGCAGTCGAGGCCGAGCGGTGTATCGACGGGAAAGGTCCACGCAGGGAAGCCCTGTCCGGACGACGCGGCGGTGCCGTCGCCGAGCACCGTGGTGATGGTGCCGCCACCATCGACTCGGCGCACGCGGCTGTTGTCGGTGTCGGCGATGAAGAGGTGGCCGTTGTCGCACAGGGTCACGGCATGCGGTCGGTAGAGCAGCGCATTCGACGCAGGACCGCCGTCACCGAAGAAGCCGAGGGTCCCGGGACGGCCCACGACGGTGCTGACGGTTGCGGCGTCGACGCCAGCCGAGAGGTCGACCGCGCGGATGGCATGGTTGCCGCTGTCGGCGACGTAGAGGGTCTTGTCGGCTGCGTCGAAGAACAACCCGGATGGCTCCCTGAGCCGCGCGGTCGCGGCTGGGCCATCGCCAAATCCCGCGACGCCGTCACCGGCCAACGTGTCGATCGACCAGGTGCTCTCGTCGTCCGGGTCGACCAGGGTGACCGCGTGTACCGTGTGGCTCGTGCTCTCGGAGAGGAAGAGCATCCCTGCCTCCGCGTCGAACGCCACGCCGAGCACGTCGCCAAAGTCCCTGTCGCGGAAGCGCGCGAGGTTGTCGGTCGCGACGTCGTGCAGGTAGCGCCCGGCGACGACCTCGACGGTCTGTGATGCGGACCGAACCGCTTGAACGGTGCCGGTTCCGCCACCGGCTACGAACACAACGTCGTCCGAGCGCACCAGCGCGCGGGGGTCGGCCAGGCGCCCGCGTGAAAGCGGCCCCATGCCCTCGGGGTCGACCCGTCCAGCGACGGTCGAGATGATGCCGTTGCCGGCGTCGACTCGGCGGACGAGACCTGACGAGCCAAACGAGAGACTCTCGTGGTGCAGGATGAACAGGTTGCCTGCCCCGTCCAGGGCGAGACTCCGGATGTCCCTGAGGCGAGCACCGGTCGCGGGTCCGCCATCGCCCGAGTAGCCCTGTACGCCTCCCGCAACCGTGTCGATGAGGCCCGTCATCGCGTCGACTCGGCGGACGCGGTTGTTCGCTCCTGCGACGTACAGGTTTCCGAAGGCGTCCACCACGATCGCCCACGGATATACGAGCTGCGCGCTCGTGGCGGGTCCGCCATCGCCGCCACTACCAAAGGCTCCAGTGCCCACAACCGTCGTGATGATGCCTGTCAGCGCATCGACACGGCGGACACGGGCATTGTCGTAGTCGCTGATGAAGAGGTTTCCCTGGCCGTCGACCGCAACGGCCGCTGGTGAGATCTGTGCCGATGTGGCCGGCCCAGCGTCTCCCGAGTAGCCACCCACCCCGGTACCGGCAACGGTGGTGATCACCCCGGTGCCCTCGTCCACCCGACGGATCCGATAGGAGGTCGTGATGAAGAGGTTTCCGGATTCGTCGGAGGTCACATGCGCCGGTGAGGTGAGCTGTGCGGAGGTGGCGAGTCCGCCATCGCCCGAGTACCCGGCCGACCCCGTGCCGGCGACGGAAGTGATCGCGCCTGTGTCGCCGTCTACGCGCCGGATCCGGTAGTTGAGCGAGTCGGCAATGTAGAGATTGCCTGCGGCATCCAGAGCAACATCCTTCGGGGCATCGAGCTGTGCGTCGACGGCAGGTCCTCCATCGCCGGAGTAGCCGTCGGTGGCTGTGCCGGCGACGGTCGTGATCAATCCAGTGGCCTGATCCACGAAGCGGATGCGAGCGTTGAGAGAGTCCGCGATGAAGACGTTTCCCAATGCATCCACCGCGACGCCTGTCGGACCCATGAAGTACGCGCTCGTCGCAAGACCGCCGTCCCCGGTGTAGCCGATCGTCCCGGCGCCAACGACCGTCGTGATGACTCCGGTGTTGCTGTCTATTCGGCGGACACGCTGGCTTCCACGGTCGCTGATGAACACGTCTCCCTGGCCATCCACGGCGACACCGTGGGGGCCGTTGAGCAGGGCGCTGGTAGCCGCCCCTCCGTCGCCGTCGTAGCCCGCAATGCCAACGCCTGCGATGGTCGTGATCACGCCATCACTCAAGTCGACGCGACGAACGCAGTGATTGCCGGCGTCCGCGAACAGGAGCCCTCCGGCGCCGTCCATGGCCAGGCTCCTGGGGGTATTGATCTGCGCGGCCGTCGCGGCGCCGCCGTCACCGGAGTAGCCCCGCGCGCCGGTACCCGCGAACGTCGTGATGATGCCGCTGCCACCGTCCACCCGACGAATGCGTTGGTTGACCTGGTCGGCGATGAGCAAGCTTCCATCGTCCTGGACGACCACGGACGTGGGTCGGAAGAGTTGCGCATCCGTGGCGCTGGCGCCGTCGCCGGAGTATCCCGCGGTCGCGCTACCGGCAACCGTCGTGATGACGCCGGTGCGACCATCCACCCGTCGAATTCGGTCGTTGTAGCTGTCCGCGATGAACAGGTTCCCGAGCCCATCGACCGCAACGTCTTCCGGTCGACTGAGAGCGGAGCCGGCGGCGAGAGCCCCGTCTCCCGAGTAGCCCCCGGAGCCGATGCCAGCCACGGTGTCGATACGCCCGGTCCTGCCGTCCACCCGGCGGATGCGATGGTTTCTCGCGTCGGCCACGAAGAGGTTGCCGAGACCATCGACCGTGACACCGCTGGGCTGATCCAACTCGGCGCTCGTCGCGGGCCCTCCATCGCCCGAGTCGCCTCGACCCCCGGTGCCGGCGACCGTGACGATCTGGGCGCTGGCGATGTTCAGGCGGCGAACCTGGTCGTTGTCCATGTCCGCGATGAACAGGTTACCCAGGTCGTCGACGGCCAGGCCCGCAGGCCGCGCCAGCCCCACGGTCATCGCCTCCGAGTGCTGTCCCGAGATGGCCGTCGCTTGCCAGCGCAGGGCGGCACAGTCATCGCAGCCGTCGCCGGGATTCACATTCCCGTCATCGCACGCCTCCCCGGCGTCTACCGCCCCGTCGCCACACACCTCGACCTTCCGACAGTCCGCGCGACACCCATCTGCAGAGCTCGTGTTGCCGTCGTCGCAGACCTCGCCGCGTTCCGGTTCCACCACCGAGTTGCCGCACCCCTCGAGCCTGCACTCGGCGCTGCACCCGTCGCCGTCGACCACATCCCCTTCGTCGCACGTCTCGCCTGCGGCGGCATCGATGACGCCATTGCCGCAGCCCTCGGTGGATGAGCACTGCTTGTTGCAGCCGTCGCCGGACACGGCGTTGCCATCGTCGCAGGCCTCGCCGTCGTCGAGGTGGCCATCGCCGCAGCCGGGCAAGGCGCAGATGCGTTGACAGCCGTCGCCGTCGACCAGGTTGCCGTCGTCACACTGCTCGCCGGTGACTTCGTCGAGCCTGCCGTTGCCACACGTCTCGTTCGAGCGGCAGTCGGCGCTGCAGCCGTCGCCGTCGTCAGCGTTGCCGTCGTCGCAGGCCTCTGCCTCGTCTCGGTAGCCATCGCCGCAACGGGGCAAGCTGCAGTCGGCCTGGCACTCGTCGCCATTGGCTCGGTTGCCGTCGTCGCACTGCTCGTCGGTGACCGCGTCGAGTCTGCCGTTGCCGCAGGCTTCGTTCGAGCGGCAGTCGGCGCTGCATCCGTCGCCGTCGTCGGCGTTGCCGTCGTCACAGGCCTCGCCGGGATCGAGCGTCAGGTTCCCGCAGTCGCTGGTCTCGCAGACGCCGGACAGGCAGATGCCCGACGAGAGCCCGGCGACGTTGCATGGGCCGTCCTCGTCGAGGTCGGCGCAGGCCTGCACCTGCTCCGGCAGCACGCAGCGAGCACCCGCGGGTGCACAGACCAGCCCCGACGGGCAGACCAGGTCGTCGCACGTGGTCGAGTCGACGCCCTGGCAAGACAGCCCCCAGACGAGAGTCGCTAGACCGACTGCGCTACGACTTCTCCGATCCAAAGACAATGTGCGACAGGATACTGCGCGGCACGGCGCGGTGACAGGGCGGATACCCGCGGGTGTCGATGCGTTTGCGAAGTACCGGCGACTACCGGGGGTAGGGCATGCCCCTACAGAGGCTCGACGAGCGCGTGCCGTTCGTCAGCGTGGGCGTATTGAGGGAGGGTGGGTCCGACGATCCGTAGCGGGACAGCGCGGGCGGATGGCGTCGTGGCTAGAGCGTTAGCCGGACGCCCCGGTGCCACAGGGCGGCGAGGTCCATGCTGAGCGCGACGCTGTAGTGGATGGCGACGCCGGCCCAGAAGCTGCGGTGCCACAGGGCGAGGTGGCCGAGCAGGATGCCGGCGGCGATGGCGCCGAGGGCCTCGAGCTGCGGCTTTCCGTAGTGCAGCACCGCGTACGGGATGGTCGAGAGGTAGATGGCGGCGCGCCCGTACTGTGGCTCGAGGCCGAACAGCAGGTAGCCGCGCCAGAACGACTCGCCGCTGACGAAGAGCGTCAGGTACGCCAGCTGGTAGACGAGGAACACCGACAGCTCGAGCTGGCCGTCGACGATCGCCTTGGCGCAGCGCGGGTACGCGCGCAGGAAGGCCGGCTGGGTGGCGGCGGCCACGGCGAGCAGTGCACCGCCGACGGCGAGCAGCGCATAGAGGTGCCATCGGCGCTCGCCGCCGCCGGCGCGGTAGCCGACGTCGCGGGCATCGATGCGCAGCGCATACCTGGACACCAGCCACGGCACCGCCATGCGCAGGAGCAGACTCGTCGCTGCCACGTAGTAGAAGGGGAGCAACGCACCGTGGGGGCCTGCCGTCGCCTGCACGCCGAAGAGCGTGGAGAGGCCGCTGCGGCGTCCGAACATCCAGAACACCGCCAGCAGGGCCGCGCCGCTGCCCAGCACGATCGCGCTGCGCCGCGAGGGCAGGCCCGATGCGCCGCGGTGCGCGTACGCCCATGCGGCCACGAACGTGCCGCCGATCAGCAGCATGGTCGCGAGCGGAAGCAGCCTGTTGGCGCGCGGGAAGTGCGCGTACCAGAGCAGGTTTGCGCCGACCAGGAGCCCAACGCTCAGCGCGGCGATCCGTCCATGCGCCATGCACAAGACCTACCACGCGGGCCCGTCGCTTGGGCCGGCGTCGGTTGTTCGGCCGCGGGAAACGGCCGCAGACCGGAACGCGGCCGGCTGACCGCCTAGTCGTCCGCGTCGGCGGCCGCCTCGTCGGCGGCGCGGTCCGGCTCGCAGCGCGCTTCGTCGATCCACGTCTCCATGACGTCGGGGTCGGTCGCCGCGAAGAGGCGTAGCTCGCGGCCGTCCTGCAGGATGGTCCAGCCGGCGTTCATGTCGTCGGCGGCTGCGCCGAACTCGTCGGCGCGGTCCTCGGTGGCGAAGCGTAGCTGCCAGATGAGCGCGGTGTGGTCGTCGTCTCCGTCGGCGGCGAAGACGATGTATTGCTCCGCGCGCCACGCGAGCGCCAGGTCCCACGCGGAGGCGAGCTCGTAGCGGCCGCCGGTGCGCTCGGAGCTCAGGAACGCAAACAGCACCGCGGCGCCGAGCACGTCGGTGGCGTAGGCGCTGTAGCCGTCGGGCCCCTCGCGGCTGCGGCACTGCAGCGGCTGCTCCGCCGCGTACAGCTCCCGGGCGTGGTAGCCCGCCATCCACTGGACCGACGTCAGTGGAAACCACGCCATCAGATCGTCGACGCCGTCGGAACCCTCGGCCGCGAACACCTGCGCGAAGTAGAGCGGACCGGTGCCGTAGTGCAGCGAGCGCTTGGCGGCGACGTACGGCGAGGCATGGCTGGCCACGTACGACTTGATGCCGGCGACGCGACGGGCGAAGTGGTCCTCGAGGTGCAGCGACTCCGGGGGGATGGACCGGAGCAGCCCGTAGGTCAGCTCCGCGCGCAGTGTCGCCTCACCCTCGGTCAAGTGGGACAGCGCGATGATGTTGTCGTCGTCGTAGGAGAAGCGGCCGCGCCGCTCGGCCAGGCCGAAGTCCGTGTCCTGCAGCGCGTGGACGTACTCGTGCGCGAGCGTGCGCATGCGGCCCTCGGCGTCGCCGTCGTCCTGTCGATCGATGATCGTGACGTCGCGGTAGAAGCCCGAGTAGTAGGCGGCGACGCGGCTCGATGACTCCTCCTGGAACGCCTCGGAGCGGTCCGTCTCCGGCTCGAGCAGCCGCAGCAGGCGCAGCGCCTCGTCCCAGTGGTCGACGCGCGCATCCTCGACGCCCGCGTCCGCGTCCTGTGCCGGCCCCTCGAGCTCCTCGTCGTACTGCGCCTCGGTGATGACGCGCACCGGTGGCGACTCGCCGTCGCTGCGTCGCACGCATCGGGTCGCGTCGAACACGGCGGTCTGGCAGCTCTCGAGTCCGATCGGGCAGTCGGCCCCGATGGCGAGACTCGACTCGTCGTCGCAGTAGTGCGTCGGCTCGTGGCGATCGCTGCACCCGGTCAGCCCGGTCAGCCCGGTCAGTCCGGTCAGCGAGGCCAGCCCGGTCAGCACAACCCGTGCGGCGAGCCGGTCAGCAGCCATCTTCGTCGCTCCCGTCCATGCAGTGGTCGTAGTCGTCGCACTGCGCGTCCTCCGATACGAGCTGGCCGTCCCCGCACTCGAAGTAGCTGCAGCCCTGCTCGTCGCGGCCGTCCTGGCACTCGACGAAGCCGTCGCACTCGAAGATCGCCGTGGTCGGCGGGTTGCCGTCGCAGGCGACGCCCTCGCTGCACGCCCACAGGCAGCGGGACACGGCCAGGGGGTAGGGCGCGTCGTGGATGAAGAGCGCATCCAGCTCTCGGCAGTCCAGCCCGGCGAAGCACGCGATCGAGCAGGCGGCCCCCGGCTCCCTGCAGACGGCCGTGCCACCTTCGCGCACGAGGCCGCACGCCTCTTCGGCCTGGACCTGTCGCGTGCACGGGTTGGAGGCCTCGTCGCAGCCGGCACCGAGGTGCAGCCCGAGGATCCCGACGGTCCAGATGCGCAGCGCAGCCCCCATTGCGACGCAGAGGCTACCACGTGCTCGGCGATGCGACGCGACGCGACCGACGCGCTCCCAATGCACCCGCCGCCAGTGCATACTTCGAGGCGGGTGGGCGCCCGAAGGTGCGTATGGGGGACGACGAGGTGCGTGTGGGGGATGACGAGCTGCGGATAGCGGCGCCGGCGGGGACCTTCGAGGGTTGCGCGATGGATGGGCACGTCGCGTTCTACGCGATCCCGTACGCGCAGCCGCCGGTGGGCTCGCTTCGCTATGCGCCGCCCGTGCCGCTCGAGCCGCTCTCCGGCGTGCAGTCGGCGCAGCAGCCAGGGCCCGCGCCGCCGCAGCCGCCGGTCTCCACGCTGAGCGCCGTGCCCGGTCAGGACGTGCAGCCGCTCGACGAGAGCTGCCTGCACCTCAACGTGTACGTCCCGTCGCAGGCGAGTCGCACAAGCGATGCGCCACTGCCGGTGATGGTGTGGATCTTCGGCGGCGGCTTCTTCCTCGGCTGCAATCACCAGCCGCTCTACGACCCGCGTGCGCTGGTCGAGCGCGGGCAGGTCATCGTGGTGATCCTGAACTACCGCCTGGGGCCGCTGGCGTCGCTGGACCTCGCCAGCCTCGGCATCGAGGAGCAGGCCGGGCTGAACCTGCACCTGCAGGATCAGCTGTGCGCGCTGGGCTGGGTGCAGCGGAACATCGCGGCCTTCGGCGGCGCGGCCGACAACGTCACGGTCTTCGGCGAGTCGGCGGGCGGCACCGCGGTGGCGTCGCTGCTGGGTACGGCGGGGATCGGGTCGCTGGTGAAGCGCGCGATCGTGCAGAGCTGCTCGAGCAACCACCTCGTCACCGAGGTGCAGCGTGCGGACCTGGCGCAGCGGCTCGGCAAGCGCATCAAGCTCGCGCCGGGGGACCTCGCCGGGCTGCGCAAGATCAACCCCAAGCGACTTTCGTGGGCCGCCTTCGCCGTCATGCTGCAGAGCTACGAGACGATCCGCATCCCCTGGGCGCCGACCGTGGATGGCAGCGTGCTGCCCACCCATCCGCTCGAGGCCCTGCGCGCGGGCAATGCCGCGGGCGTGGAGCTGATGATCGGCTGCAACCGCGATGAGTGGCGGCTGTGGGAGCGCTTCAAGGTGTGGAACCGGTGGCTCGGGGATGGCGCGCTGTCGAAGCTGCTTGCCCGCAAGCTCGGCGACGCGGAGCTGGCGGCGCGCGTCATCCCGGTCTACCGCGAGGCGCGCGCCGGCGTGCTACCGGACCGCAACTACGACCTGCTGTGCGCGGTCGAGACCGACCGCGTCTACCGCAACAGCGCGCTGTCGCTGGCGGAGGCGGCGCTCGGTCACGCGGCCAGCGTGCGGATGTATCGCTTCGACTGGCAGTCGCCGGACGCGAGTCTAGGGTGCTGTCACGCCATGGAGCTGCCGTTCGTCTTCGGCACCGTGGACGTGAAGGGCGGCAAGAAGTTCCTCGGCGCCGGCCCGGAGGTGCAGCAGCTGTCCCATCGCATGATCGACGCGTGGACCGGCTTCGCCCGCGACGGCAACCCGGGGCACGAGGGCATCGGCGACTGGCCCGTCTACGACGTGCAACGGCGCGCGACGATGCTGCTCGGCGAGGCGTGCGGCGTGGTCGACGACCCGATGTCGGCGGAGCGGATGGTCTGGGGCTGAGCTGTCGGCGCGGGCGTGCCTGCAGTACCTTGGGGACATGGCAACGGAATACGAACTCGTCATCCGCGGTGGAAGCGTCCTCGACGGCACGGGGGCCGAGGCCTTCGACGCGGACGTGGCGGTCGCCGACGGACGCATCGCGGCCATCGGCAAGGACGTGGGGGGCGGGCGTGAGCAGCTCGACGCGACCGGCCACCTGGTCACGCCCGGGTTCATCGACGGGCACTCTCACCTCGACGGCAACGTGACGTGGGAGCAAGAGCTCAAGCCCAACTCCGGCCACGGCGTGACCACCACGGTGATGGGCAACTGCGGCGTGGGCTTCGCACCCTGTCGCGAAGCGGACCGACAGTTCGTGGTCGCGCTGATGGAGGGCGTCGAGGACATCCCCGCCGAGGTGTTGCGTGCGGGCCTGCCCTGGGGCTGGGAGAGCTACCCGGACTACATGGAGCTGCTCTCCACGCGTAGCTTCGACATGGATGTGGCGGGCCTGCTGCCGCACAGCTGCCTGCGCGTGTTCGTGATGGGGCAGCGCGCGATCGATGGCGAGCCGGCGAGCGCGGCGGACATCGATGCGATGTCCGAGCTCACGCACGAGGCGATGATGGCGGGCGCGGTCGGCGTGGGCTCCACGCGGCTCGACGGACAGAAGACGCTGTCGGGTATCCCCGCGCCGTCGATCGCCGCCACCGAGGACGAGCTGATGGGCATCGCCCGCGGGATGGAGCGGGCGGGGCGCGGCGTGTTGCAGATCGCGCCCGAGTTCAACGTGTACCCGCGGGCCGAGGAGGAGCTTGCGATGGTGGTGCGCGTGGCGCAGGCGACGGGCCGGCCGGTGACCTACTCGCTCAAGCAGACCAACGGACACCCCGACGGCTGGAAGCGGCTGCTGGAGATCACACGCGCGGCCAACGCCGACGGCGCGGACGTGCGGCCGATGGTGCTGGGGCGGCCGACGGGGGCGATCTTCAGCTGGGAGTGCAGCGTGCACCGCTTCGTGCACGCGCCGAGCTATCATCGCCTCGCCGAGCTGCCGCTGGACGCACGTGTGGTGGAGCTGAAGAAGCCGGAGGTGCGCGCGGCTATCGTCGAGGAGACGATCGAGTCCGAGGGCGGCCATGGCGGCAAACGCAGCGGCTACTCCAAGCTCTACGATCTGTTCTTCCCCATCGGTGTTGTGCCCGACTACGAGCCCACGGCCGAGGACTCGGTCACGGCGATCGCCGGGCGAACCGGCGAGCACCCCGCCGAGATCATCTACGACGCGATGATGCGCAACGACGGGCGCGGCGCGGTGCTGCTGGCGAGCGGAAACTACGCGAGCGGCAACCTCGAGCCGGCCCTCGAGATGATGCGCTACGAGCGCTCGGTGCTCGGGCTGGCGGACGCCGGCGCGCACTGCACGATCATCTGCGATGCGAGCGCGCCGACCACGATGATGAGCTACTGGGTGCGCGACCGCACGCTGGGCGATCGGCTGCCGCTGCCGTTCGTGGTCAAGCAACTGACCTGGGACACGGCCGACCTCTTCGGCCTCACCGACCGCGGCACGCTGCAGGTGGGCAAGCGCGCGGACATCAACGTGATCGATGCGGCAGCCATCGGGCTGCGGGCACCGCGCATGGAGTACGACCTGCCCGCGGGCGGCCGTCGGCTCGTGCAGGATGCCGACGGCTACGTCGCGACGTATGTCGACGGCGTCGCGGTGCGGCGGGACGGTGCGGCGACGGGCGCGCTGCCCGGCCGGCTGGTCCGACCCGCCTGAGCCGCTCTCACTCCCTCACCCCCCTCACCCCCCTCATCCCATGGGCACGATCTCGTAGACGCGGATGCTCGCGATGAAGGGGTTGCCCAGCGGGCGTCGTTGGCCACGTGGGTGTCGCCGGCATCATCTGCTATGATCGATGCGAGGTACAAGACGCATGTATGTCCTAGTCGCCGGTTTCCATTCACGTGCTTCGATCGCGCTCGCGGCGTCTGCGCTGCTGCTGTGTGTGGCGTGCGGCGGGGACAAGGAGTCGGTGGCGCTGATGTTGGGATCGGACGCCGGCAACGACGGCGTCAATGAGGGGCCGCCGCCGGACTGCGACATGGTGGAGATCGACGGCGACGTGGTGGTGCGCCAGATCGATCAGGTCACGGCGACGTTTCAGATGGGCGAGCCCTACGACAAGACGGTCATGCTCTTCGGCGGCGAGCCGTTCACCGCGCCCAACTCCGTGAGCAACGTCTACGTCATCGGCCTCGACAAGGACGACGCCCTGATGCTGTCGGAGAGGTACGTGGACTTCCACCTGTGCAACTCCCCCGGTGGCATCGAGGCGCAGAACTACATCACCGACTACGATCTGGTGCCGGCAACCTGCCGCGTGCATGACGAGATCATCGAGGCGCTGGAGATCTTCCACCGCAACAACGCCGCGGGCGGCGACCGTGCGTCGCTGCGCTTCGACGGCGCGCCGCTGCAGCTGCAGTCGGTGATCGTCGACGGCACGGGCGAGGACGTGACGGACCAGCTGGTCGACCGCAACTTCCACCTGGTGACCGCCGTCGAGCAGCTCACCGGTGAGAGCGTGCTGAGCTTCGGCACCAGCGAGTAGCGCGCATCCCACGTGTTAGGGCGTTGGGGCGCTGGGGTATTGCGGCGTTGACGCCCGAGCGCTGCGGTGCTTGGGTCGACGCAGCACGGAGGCACCGATGACCACAGGACACGTCTACATCGCGATCAGCCTCGACGGCTTCGTCGCCCGCAGCGACCACACGCTCGACTGGCTCGACAAGCAGCAGGCCGAAGGCGAGGAGCACGGCTACGAGGCCTTCGTCGAGGGGGTCGATGGGATCGTCATGGGGCGCGGCAGCTACGAGACCGTGCGCGGCTTCGACATCGACTGGCCGTACGACAAGCCGGTCGTCGTCATGAGCAAGACACTCACCGATGCGGACCTGCCGCCGGAGCTCGTTGGCAAAGTGCGCTTCGTCGACCAGGACCCGCCCGAGCTGATGCGATCGTTGCAGGCGCAGGGCTGGTCCCGCGCCTACGTGGACGGCGGCAAGGTGGTGCAGTCGTTCATGCGCTGCGGGCTGATCGAGGATCTGTGGCTGACGATCATCCCGATCCTGATCGGCGACGGCGTGTCGCTCTTCGGCGAGCTCGACCGCGACGTCGACCTCGAGCTGCTCGGCTCGGAGGGTTTTCCGTCAGGGCTGCTCCAGGCGCGCTATCGGATCGTCAGGGACCCGGCCTGATGCGCTGCATCCAGACGGCCGAGCCGGGCGCGCCGCTGGTCGAGGTCGAGGTCGAGACGCCGACGCCGGTCGGCACCGAGGTGCTGGTTCGCACGGTGGCCGCCGGCGTGTGTCACTCCGACGTCCACCTGCACGAGGGCAAGCTCGACCTCGGCGACGGCCAGCACGTGGCGGCGGGCGCCCGTGGGCTGACGCCGGGCCACGTCGTGGTCGGCATCGACGGGACGAAGCTGCAGACCGTGCGGGCGGCGGGCGTCGAGCACGCCTTCGACGCGTCCGCGTCCGACACGCCGGATGCGATCGTCGGGCTCACCGGTGGCGGCGCCCACGCGGTGCTCGACTTCGTGGGCAGCGAGCGCTCGAGTCAGCTCGGCCTCTGGCTGCTGTGCAACGGGGGCAAGCTCGTGATCGTCGGGCTCTACGGCGGCGTCGAGCGCAGTGCCTACTCGAGCGCGCAGGCGTCGCTGACGCCGTGGATGACGCGCCCCAGGATGCTGTCGACGGCGCCGCTGAAGTCGGTCTGGCAGATCGACTGCACGATGCCGTTTTCACCGAAGCCGCGCGCGACCTCGACGATGCGGCGCGGCGGAAACGCCTTGCCGGTCTCCGTGATGCACGACGGCACCAGGTTGCGCTTGGCCACCTCCGGCTGGGTCTCGTCGACGCGCTCGATCATGCGCTGGTCCTCGAGCATGGTGTCGTACCACTGCTCGCGCATCGCAGCGTCCTCGAGGTCGACGAGCGGATTGCCGTCATCGCCGCGCAGCTGCACGAGGTCCGCCGGTATGCCCGCGATGGCCGCAAACACGACCAGCTCCTCGGTGCCCTGACGCAGCGCGCGCAGGCCGTTGACGTAGCGGTCGACGGCGTACAGGCTGTCCTTGTTGTAGAAGCAGCGGAGGTTGATCGGATGATCCTTCACGGGGTGTCCGTCCGGCAGGTACTGCGCGGGCGTGAAGAGCGTGGTGTTCGACGCCGAGCAGTCCTCCTCGTCGGTGACGAGCACGACGCCGAGCAGCGACGCGCCTGCGCCCGCTTCGCTGCGCAGGAAGCCCGCGTTGGCGCCGTCGCCGTGGCCGTAGCGGCCGTTTCCGTTTCCGTCTGGCAGGAAGGTGACGCGGTTGCCGGGTTGACCCGTCAGGGGGTCGACCCACTGCATGCCCGTCTGCGGGTCGATGTCCGCCGCGGGCCACAGCGCCTTGAGCCCGGCCTCGAGCTGCTGCTCGAAGCCGCAGCCCCCGGTGCCCACCGTCGCGACGCACTGGAAGTCGAGCGCGAGCTGGTCCGGGTTGTCGCCCGCGACGAAGCTCAGGTAAGTCGGGTACGTCGGGTTGCAGCCGCCGACGTCGACACTGCCGGTGTTCTGCAGTCGGCCGTCCTTGCCGAGGCCGTTCTGACAGCTCGGGACGCCATCGACGCCGACCAGGCCCATGTCCGTCGTGACGACGCCGAGGTGCAGGTCGGTCACGGGCGGGAAGGTCGCGCGCACGGAGCCGTCGGGGTTGAGCTGCTGCCCGGAGGTCAGCGTGCGCACCATCTTGGGGAACTGGTCGCGCAGCGCGGCCTGCTCCTGCAGCATCGACTGGGAGTCGTCGACGATGAAGAGCAGGTCGACCTTGTCGACCGTCGTCCCGGCGCACAGGTCGGGACCGGTGAAGCCGTCTCCGTCTCCGCTGGTGTCGCCATCACCCGAGATGTCCCCGTCGCCGCTGATGTCGCCATCACCCGAGATGTCGCCATCACCCGAGATGTCCCCGTCGCCGCCGAGGTCCCCGTCGCCATCGCCCGTCGAGCCGTCGAGCGGCGAGCCGCCGGAGCCGGAGTCGCCACCGGCGAGCACGCAGCCCGCCAGTCCGAGGCAGAACATCCCAATCCACAGCTCTCGAGTACGTCGCGATTGCATAGTCATCTCCAGTGGCTGCACGCCGCGCCGGTGCGGCTGCCGTTGACCCCGTACGACGTACGGTATGACACGGATATTTCCTAGCTCAAGCCGTGTGATTGCTCGGTTTATCCTGCCTAGCATCGCGTGCGCATCCGGCGGATCGCCCGGGTGGTCGACACTATTGCGCCGCGCCGCGCTTCACGTGCGGGAAGCCGTAGGTCCGCGCACACCGGCACCGCTCACTGTGCGCCATGGGCGTCGACCGACAGCTCGTAGATGACGTAGGCGTCCGCCCGCCCGCGCAGCCACTGCACGAACTGGATCGCGGGCAGCTGCCAGCCGTACTTCGCCCGCAGCGCCTTCATCGCCTGGTCCGACAGCGCGGCGTCCAGCACCGGCGCCGCGTGGCCGGTGGCCCAGCCCGAGAGGATCCGCTTGCCGTTGGCGTTGCAGACCGACAGCTCGATGCGCGGGTCGCGGCCGATGCGCCGGGCCTTGAGCGACGCGGGGTCGGTGAAGAGGAACAGCCGCCCGTCGTGCGGTATCGGCCAGACCGGCACGTCGATGGGCCCGCCGTCGCGCTTGAACGTCCGCAAGCTCACATAGCGCGCCGCTCCGAGGGTCTCGATGTCAGGGATGTCTGCCATGCACGGGTGCTAGGGCTGCCGCCGCGGCCTGTCAATGCGGACCCCGGAACGGGGCGCCGGGACAGAAGTGTCCGGACCGTGGCCCGGGCGGTCCTGTGCGCGGCCGGGCCGGCCGGCCATGCTGACCGAGGCTCGGACGTCAGGAACATCGCATGCTCAACACATCACCCAGTGTCGCCCTCTGCATCGCCGTGCTCGCGGTGATCGGATGCGGATCCGAGGCGTCCGGGCCCTCTGCGGACGCGGACTCCGGACTCGGCGACCCGGGTGCGCAGCGGCCCGAGGGGCTGGCCGAGGTCGTGACCCCGGGGTTCATCGACGACCCCACCTGGCGCAAGACCTCCGACGTGCTCACGGAGCTGCCGGAGGCGGTGCACCTCAAGACGGACACCCAGAGCTACAACCGGCAGTACTACTTCGCGGTCCTCGACGGCGCGCTGTGGATCAAGCCCAACGTCGAGCGCACCGGGGAGGATGGTCCCTGGGAGCGCGTGCCGCTGACCGACGACATGGACGGCCGCGTGACGATGGTGTCGGTCGACGACCACGGGCTGGTGATCTTCGACGACGAGCGCGACCTGCAGTGGAGCATGAACGAGGCGCTGGGCGTGCCGATGGAGCCGCTGTGGACGCGCAGCTGGGGCGCGCCGCTCGCGACCGGGCCGGGCATGACGCTGCCGGAGCCGATCGTGAAGTGGGAGTGGGCGGTGCTGACGCCCGGCGTCGACGGGTACTTCCTCGACCCGGCGGGCAACGAGCAGCCGGTGGGGCTTGGCACGGTGGCGCACGTGTGGCTGCTCGCACCCGACGGCAAGCGCATCACGTACATGGATCCGATCCTGCCGGTCGACACCAGCTACGAGATGTGCAGCCCGCACCGCGGGCGCTTCCAGGCGGTGAACCTCTCCACGAGCGGCTCGACCGTCTTCGTCGTCAACCGCTACGGCGACATGTACACGCGGCTGTACGACTTCGACATCTCGGGCGCCGACACGCTCTTCTTCACCTACACCTACGAAGACACGGACGGCATGGCGGGCGCGCCGATCAAGCTGCCGGCGCCCGGCTGGGTGCAGCACCCGAAGGTCGACGGCGAGATCACCGACCGCATCACCATCCACAAGGTAGACAGGGGCTCCGACAGCCGCGTGCTGCGCATCGAGGGGCGCGATGCGGACGGCGAGGTCGGCTACTACGAAAAGTCGATCACCGATGCGGACAGCGGCGACTGGGTCTTCCATCCGACGGGCGATCCGCTGCGGGGCAACCCGCTCGACAACGACCCCGACGATCGCTCGACGGACAGCCTCGGCGACGGGCAGGACCGGAGCTATGCGCTGTCGGGACAGGGCCTGGAGCTTTCGCTGGCGGACTTCAACCTCTTCTGCTCGCCGGCGCAGCTCACGGTCCGCTTCGACTCGGGCGAGGAGCTTTCGCTGGTGTTGCACCACGCTGATGCGATCCGCCAACAGCCGCGCGGCGACGGTCTGATGGACGCGCCGCGCGAGCTCAACGGCACGATCGAGGTGCCCGAGGCGCTGTGGGCGCGGCGTGACGCGCTGCCGCAGGACGCGGCCGACTTCCTCGCGGAGCATCTGTCAGCCGACTCGCGCTTCACCGAGTTGCCGCTGTCGGCGAGCCTCGAGCGCGTCGAGCTCGGCCCGTGGCAGCTCCGCCACGAGGAGCGCTAGCGTGCCGACCGTGCCGACGGAGGCCGCCCAGCAGACCCTGTCGGTGTTGCGCGACGGCAGCCACTTCTCGTGGCACGTCATCACGCTCTTCGTGCTGGTGGTCTACGTCTACACCAACGAGATCGCGAAGCAGAATTTCCGCGGCGTGTTCGCCGGTCTGGCGTTCCTCGCTGCCGACCTGTTCAACGAGACGTGGAACGGGCTGTTCTTTCACTTCAGCGGGCGCGCGCCGGTGTGGGGCGTGCAGGGTGACAGCGCCTACGTGCTGCTGATCGGTCTCAACGTCGAGATCGTCCTGATGTTCGCGGTCGCGGGCATCGCGGCGACCAAGGGGCTGCCCGATGACCCGGCCATGCGCATCGCGGGTCTGCCCAATCGCTGGTTCTTCGCACTGTTTTGGTCCGCGATCAGCGTCGGTGTCGAGTGCGTGCTCAACGCGCTCGGCGTGCTGTCGTGGGAGCAGCCCTGGTGGAACACATCGGCGCCCTACCTGATCTTCCTCGTCGGCTACCTGCCGTTCTTCGCGGTGGCCTACTGGGTGCACGACATGCGCGGGACCACCCGCCAGGCACTGACCGTCGCAGCCCTGCTGGGCTTCGACGCCGTCGCCCTCACCACGTTCGGGAGTCTGGGATGGATATGAACGCAGCGGTGCAATTGCGGACGACCACGCCCGCGACACCACGGCCGGCGCCACAGGAGCAGAGCACGGGCCCGCGGGGGATCCGGCTGCAGCGCGAGATCACCGCGGCGGGTGACCTGCTCGATGAGCGGGGACACCTGCAGCGCGCGGGCTGGTCGCGCGGCGCCCGGCAGTTCTATCAACAGGAGCGCGTGCAGGTGCGTCGGCAGCGCCTCAAGGAGTGGGAGCACACCACTGTGCTAACGCCCGACTACGCGATCAGCCTGACGCTGACGCACCTGGGCGTGATCGGTGCGGCCCACGTCGAGGTCACGCGGCTGTCGGACGGCGAGGCGGCCAGCGGCATGGACATCTTCGTCGCGCGGCGCGGCGTGTTGCCGCCGAGCCCGTACGTGGGGAAGGTCTTCGAGAAGCACACGCGGCGCGTGCAGTTCGACATCGGCCCCGAGAGCCGCAGCGTGCGCTTCTCGTTCGGCAAGCGCTTGAGCGGCCACATCGAGCTGTCGGCGCCCGGCCCCTACGATGGACTGTCGGTGGCGACGCCCTTCGATGACCCCGGCTTCTTCTTCTACGAGTACAAGGTGCCCGATCAGCGCGCGACCGGATGGATCGACGTCGGCGGGGACTTGCACACGCTGCCGGACGGCGAGACCCAGGCGATCATGGACTGGGGGCGCGGCGCCTGGCCGAAGCGCTCGCGCTGGCTGTGGGGCTGGGGTGCGGGGCGCTGCGGAGGCGGGCACGTCTCGCTGAACCTCGGTGGCGGCTTCGGCGACATGCGCGCCGCCACCGAAAACGCCATCGTCGTCGACGGAGTGCTGCACAAGCTCGGCGAGGTGAGCTGGAAGTACGACCCGATGCGGCGCGACGAGCCGTGGCGCTTCGAGGACGATGCGGGCCGGCTGTCGCTGCACTTCGAGCCGGGCTGCCACCACGAGGTGCGCACCTGGCTCGGCATCTGGTCCGCCCGCCTCGACAAGGTCTTCGGCCACTTCAGCGGCACCGCGGTGCTCGACGACGGCACGCGCCTGCAGCTCGACGACATCCCGGGCTTCGCCGAGGAGATGTCGCAGCGCTGGTAGTGGTATCCTGTGGGCATGGCTCGCGCGCACGATGCACGCATCTCCTCGCGCCTCGTCGCCAGCCTGCTGCTGGCGTGGAACGAGATGGGGCTCGACGTCGGTGCGATCGTCGACGGCTCGGGGGTCGAGCGCGGCAAGCTCGACGATCCCGACGCGTTCCTCTCGCCCGAAGAGGTGGGCGGCCTCGGCGTCGCTGCGTTTGCACTGAGTGGTGACCCGCTGCTTTCGCTGCACACCGCCGAGCGCTACCGGCCGGGCTCGATCCCGGTGATCGACTACCTGGTGCTGAGCGCACCGACGCTGCAGGAGGCGATCGAACGCTACGCGCGCTATGACCGCATTCTGCAGAACGTCTCGGTGACCACGCTGGAGGTGAAGGGCGATACGGCCACGTTACGGCACGAGTCGACGGGCCTCACGCCGACCAATCCGCCGGCGTCGGAGAACGCGCTTGCGAGCGCGGTGGTGTTCGGCCGGCACCTGACCACCACGCCGAGCGCCCCGCTCGAGGTGCGCCTGATGCATGCGGCGCCGCCCGACACCACCGAGCACGAGCGCGTCTTCGGCGCGCCGGTGAAGTTCTCGCAGCCGGACAACGCGGTGGTGTTCCCAGCGGACGCGCTGCAGCGACCGATGCCGCGCGCCGACGCGGGCATGTTCGCGGCGCTGCAGCGGCACGCCGAGGAGCTGCTGCGGCAGGTTGCCGATGGGGAGCGGACGACGACCGCGGGCGTACGGCGGGTCGCCACGCGACTGCTGCCCGACGGCGATGCGTCGCTGCCGAAGGTAGCGAAGGCGCTCGAGGTCAGCGAGCGCACGCTGCGCCGCCGGCTCTCGGACGAGGGTACGTCGTTTCGGCAGGTGATCGAGGGCGTGCAGCGGCAGCTCGCGTGCGATCACCTGCGGCGTGACGAGCTGGCGATCGACGAGCTTTCGCTGATCCTCGGCTTCTCCGACGGCCGCGCGTTCCGCCGCGCGTTCAAGCGCTGGTACGGCGAGAGTCCGGCCGAGTACCGCCGCCGCCATCGGCGGTGAGCCCACTGGGTTTGCTGGGTTTGCTGGGTTTGCCGGGTTTGCCGGGTTTGCCGGGTGCGCGCACCGCCGCGCACTCTGGGGTAGGCTCCGGCGACCCGCGGCGCCCGCCGGCTCGCCGGCATCTGGGCACGCCCGACTCGGAGACCCATGACACTGCTTCTGCTCGTATTCGCAGCCCTGGCGCTGCACTTCGTACGCCAGTGGTGGGCGCACCGCGTGCTACCCGCCCACGCCACGATCGAGTTCGATGGCACGCTGCACCGCGCGGCCGAGACGAACATCGCCGTCAAGCGGCCGGCGGGCGGCGCAACGCGCACGTTGATCTGCGTGCCCGGGTTCCTCGAGAACTCGCGCTACTACCTCGATCTGTACGATGGAGCCTCCCGCGACAGCGGTGCCGCGGACGAGCTGATCCTGATCAACAACGCGAACTACCACTGTCCCTTCGACGAGACGCATGTGGAGCCGCTGGACTGGGAGCCCAATCCCCACCGGGTCGGCACGATCGCCCACGATGCGTTCTTCCTCGCGCGGGCCATCGAGACCCTGGCCACCACGGACCAGATCGTGCTGCACGGGCATTCGCGGGGCGGCGCGGTGGTGCTCGACGCCGGGCGGCAGTTTCCGGCGCTCATGCGGGATGGCGGCAGGCGCATCAGCGCGGTCCTCGAAGCGCCCGTCGTGCCCAGGGGCACGCCGACCGGCGGTGCGCCCGGGCCCGTGCAGGCCGCCATCACCCACTACATGCTGCCGCTGGCCTTCAGCCTGTTGCGCAACATGCGTGAGCGTCGACTGCGCAAGCTGCCCATGATGCAGCCGACGAACGACGTGAAGACCGCGCTCATGAAGACGCTCTTCGAGCACCCCCGGGACTACGCCACCTGCGTCGTGAACGTCAGCGACATTGGACAGTGGCAGAGGCAGCAGCCGTACGCGCTCTACCAGAACTTCGAGCAGATCACGGTGCTCGTCGGCGAGCGCGATGACGTGCTCAGCACGCGCACGATGACAGCGAGCGCGGAGCACGGTGCCAAGCTGAACCAGGGTCTGGCGATCGTCCAGACGACCGGCACCAACCACTTCATCAGCCTGGAGAAGCCGGGCGTGGTGCAGCAAGCCCTGCGTGATGCGGCGGCACGCCGTGATCAGCCCGGCGCTGCCGCTCCATAGATCCGCCGCGCCCCGCCGCGCCCCGCCGCGCCCTGCCGCGCCCTCGAGCGCTGGTACGGTGAGAGTCCCACGGACTGGGCCTGGAGCTAGCGGACGCAGCGCACGTCGGAGCTGCGAGTAGGGTCGGCGTCCGCGACGAGGCCGTTGCCGAAGCTCACGAAGACGAAGTCGTCGAAGGTCCGCGCGGGTGTGGAGGTCCAGACGGCGGAGCTGCCGGCGTCGGGAAAGAACGCCGGGTCGATGGTGGGCGTGAACGACTCGTCGACCAGCGACAGCAGCTCACCGAGCGTCGGAAGTCGGAAGCCGCCGCCGGCGAGCGAGAGCCCATCGCAGTAGGCCTGCGCCTCGGCGTGCTCGAGTCGGTCGGGCGCCAGGGCCTTCTGCCACGTGAGGCCGCAGCATGACGAGGTGACCGTGCCGTCGCCGTTGTCCGTGTAGCCGGGGGCGTCGCAGGTGTCCTGCGCAACGCAGACGTCGCAGTCATCGGGTTCGTCGGGGTCACAGAAGGGCAGGTCCTTGCCCGGCCACTCACCCGGGGTGCCGTCGGAGCCGTTGCACGTTCCGGTCGGGCAGGTGGTCTGGCCGCTGTGCCCGAACCCCTCGTCGGTCCGCACGACGACCAGCAGGTGGCTGTTGTCACGGGTCGGCGACAGGCTGCTGCATAGAACGCCGCCGTCGGTGTTCTGGGCGTCGAGCAGCTCGATCTCGCCGCCGCCGCCGCAGTGGCCGGTCGCGCCCCAGAGCTCGAGGTTCAGCGGCAGGCCATCGAGCGAAACCAGCTCGAGCGAGTAGGCGTAGGGGTCACCGGCCGTCATCGGTGTATCCAGCTCCACGGAATAGACACCGAAGTTCAACGCCTTGGCGGGGCCCACGCCCGCGGCCTGTATGCCCGCGACCTCGTCGGGGGTGCAGAACTCCCGCGCGGCGAAGCCGTTGGACTGGCCCTCGCTGCAGTGGGGCGTAGGCGGGTCGTCCTGGGTCGTCATGCCGCCCGTGCCGCCGGTGCCACCCGTGCCGCCCGTGCCGCCCGTGCCGCCCGTACCACCCGTGCCGCCGGTGCCGCCGGTGCCGCCCGTGCCGCCAGTCCCGCCAGTCCCGCCGGCGTCTGGGCCACCGCCCCCTGCGCTCGATGCATCGTCGCCGCAGCCCGAGGACAGGGCGAACACGGCGCACGCGATCGGTAGCAGGAGCCTCGACATGGGCGAATCAGAGCACAGGCGCCGGGCGTTCGCATCTGCGCCGGTCCGCAGGGTCGCCCTGTCATCCGCGCGGGGCGCGCGGTAGCCTGCCGGCTTCGTGAAGGGGGGCGCGCATGGAGATACCTGCGACCGCGGGTGAGATCACCGCCGAGTGGCTGGATGCGGCACTCGAGCACTCCGGCAGTAGCCAGGGCAAGCGTGTGGTCTCGCTGCGGCAGGAGCCGCTCACCGAGCTCGGGATGACGGGCACCCTTCTGAGGCTGCACGTCGACTACGAGGGCGGGGCCGGCGATGCGCCCGCGACGCTCATCGCCAAGCTCCCGGACCCCGAGTCCACCGGCTACGAGATGGCCATGGCGATGGGGTTCTACGCCTGCGAGGGCCGCTTCTTCGACGAGCTCGCGGACGACTGCGGCGTGAGCGTGCCGCACGTTCACTACAACGGCATCGACGAGGAGGCGAAGCGCTTCCTGCTGCTGCTCGAGGACCTCGCGCCGGCGCGGACCGTGGCGCTGCCCGCCAGCTGCAGCGTGGACGACGCGCGGTGCGCGCTCGGTGAGCTCGCGAAGCTCCATGCCCGCTACTGGGACAGCCCGAAGCTGCAGCAACTCGAGTGGATGCGCTCGCTTGCCGATCCCGCGTTCGGCGGCTTCGTACGCGATCTGTCGCGATCGCAGTGGCCGGTCCTGATGGAGCAGCAGGGCAAGACGATGCCCGCGATGCCCGAGGCACTTCGCAGGGCAGGCGATCGCTACATGGAGTCGATCGACGATCTCTGGAGCATCCAGTCGCCGCAGACCGTGAACCACGGCGACTTCCATGTCGGTAACATGATCTTCGAGGCCCGTGGCGGCGACTGCCCGCTGGCGATCATCGACTGGCAGCTCATGGTGCGCCGCGGCGCGCTGCCCGACGTGTCCTACGCGCTCGCCTTCAGCCTGGAGGCCAACGACCGGCGCGACCACGAGGACGCGCTGCTGGCGGACTACCATCGCGCGCTCGTCGAGCACGGCGTCACGGGCTTCTCCCTGGACGACTGCCGCTACTTCTACAAGCTCGGCGTGCTGGCGCAGTTCGCGCTCATGGCGCTGCACATGATGAACGTGGCCAACGCGAGCGACAGGGACCTGCACATCACCAGGGAGCTGCACCGTCGCGCCCACGCGGCGCTGCTGGAGACCGGGGCGCTCGACGTGCTGAGCGACGTGTAGCGCGTCGCGACTGCCCAGCGGGTCGGTGTCAGTCGCGCGCCGTGGGGTGCGTCGGCCGGCACGTGCTGCTCGGCACTTGCACCCGCAGCGTCCCGCGGCTCAGCGTCAGGCCGCCGACGCCCAGCGGATCGTCCGCCGGACGCTGCTCCTCGCGCACCCACCGGGCGGGCTTGTGCGGCTTGCGCCACTTGACCGCCTTGCCGCCGGTGCGCTGCAGGACCATCGCGTCAGCCTAGCACCGCGGTCGGCATCGAGCACCGCCTCACAGCGCGGGGGGCGCCGCCGCGACGCCCGTCAGTGTGCGGAAGCGTGCGGCGTGGCGGTGTAGGACGCGCTTCATCACGGGGGCCGGCATCGGCGTGGCATCGTCGCTACGCACGGCCTCGATGAAGACGTGCGTGAAGTGGACCAGCTGGTAGAGCGTGCGCAGCGCCTCGTAGTAGCGCAGGCGCTCGGCATCGACGTGGTCGACGGCGCGGCAGTAGGCGAGGTAGCACCAGTACATCGGCAGCAGGAAGGAGCCCGCGATCGTGACGACGTAGCGCATGCCCGCGATGTCCAGCTCGGGCTCGGCGACGCGCGCGTTCTCCCAGTCGATCACCCCGACCACACGCGTCCACGTCGCCATCACGTTGCCCGCGTGCAGGTCGCCGTGGCACAGCGACGGGCGCGCGCGCTCGGGCGCATGCGCTCGCAACCACGTGAGCCCTTCCCGGTAGCTGTCGAGCTGCTCGGCGGCGATGTGCGCGTCCATCCTGTCGAACCAGGTCGCGATGTCGACATCCGCCTCGGTCAGGCCGTGCTTCTCGTAGATGGCCTCGACGTCCAGCAACGACAGCGCGTGCAGGCGCTGCCACTGCTGGCCCATTGCGATGCCGACCGCGGCCGAGGCCAGCAGCGCGCCTGCCACCGCCACCCAGACGTTCCACAGCAGCAGCGCTGCGAGCACCGAGGCGCCGAACAGCGTGCTGGACCAGCGCCACAGCGTGCCACCGGGCAAGCGCTCGGTGATCACGAAGCGCCCGCCCGCGCCTTCGCCGAGGTCGCCCACGAAGCGGACGCTTGGCACGCATGCACCCAGCTCCGAGGCCGCCTCCATCAGCGCGATCTCCCGCAGCTTGTCCTGCTCGTCGCCCGTGCCAATGCGCACGACCAGCGGGCCCGCAAAGCGCGGGTCGCCGGAGGTCAGCTCGAAGGCGAAGATCCCCGCGCCCGACAAGCCGCCCGCGATCGCCGTCGGACCCGACGCGTACTGCAGCTCCGCATCGCCCGTCGCGCGCCGCAGCTCTTCCAGCAGCCGCGCCGCCCCTGGCTCCACTTCCTGTTCCGCCGACATGGGCGCAGCCTCGCCGATCGCCGCGCGCCGGTCGACCACCGGGTGCGGACACTTCAGGAGTCCATCTTGCGTTCCCCCGCCCCGTGATCGCCCGCCGCCGTTGAGTCCACGTCAAACGGCCCCGCGGGGTCGCCGCTACTCGTCGTTGCGCTCGGCCAGTGCGCCCAGGTGCAGCTCGAGCACCGCGGTGATCGCGTCGTTGGTCGAGTCGATCACCAGCTCGCGTTCGTAGCGGCCGCTGAGCATCATCTCCGCGGCCTGGTAGTAGAGCGTCACGATCGTCTCGGCGAAGGTCGCGACCCGGGGGTAGTCGCCGGGCACGGCGCCGAGGCGCTGGGCGATCTCCCAGTAGAAGGCGGTGTTGGCATCGCGCACGCGGCGGTCGATGGCGGTGACCAGGCCGTCGAAGACCGTCGGGTCCGAGCGGTAGCGCAGGTAGAGCTCCGCGAAGCGGGGATCGGAGAGCAGGATCGTGAGCATGTCGTCGACCAGCGCGCGCCGCTCCTCCTCGCTCGCGAGCCGCTCGGCGCTCATGTCGTAGAGCCGCTCGATCTGCGCGGCGGTCTGGCGCTCGATCTGCGTCTCCATCACGCCCGCCACCGCCACCCGCAGCAATGCGTCGGTGTTGCCGAAGTGCTTGTAGAACCCCTGCGGGCTGATGCCCGCGGCGCGCGCGACCCGCGGTACGGTGACCGCAGCGAGGCCCTTGGCCCGCACCAGCTCGACGCAGGCGTCGATGAGCAGGCCCCGGGTCTCGCCCGTGCGCCTGCGCCCCCGCGTCTCCCCGGCCGCGTCTCCAGTGCGTTCCATGCGAGGTAAAGTTACTCCACACTCACTATTTCTCAATCATACTGGCCACTCTTGCTTCAAAAAGTTACATGAGGTAACAATAGTTCGGCAATTGGTGAGCCGGAGTCGGTCCCTACCTACACTGCGGAGCCAGGCCGCCGGCGGAAGTCGCGCTTCTGTCTCAGATCCCATGCATTTCCCCGTCCCCCGACCGCGTAGCTCGATGGTGAAGCTGCCACTCGCGGCCCTGCTGCTGCTGTGCGCCTCCGGCTGCAGCGAAGACGACGACGGCGCCGCGCCCGCCGCGATGGACTCGCTGAGCTGCGACAGCCCGGGACCGGCGGCCTGCTACTGCACGGACGGCACGGCGACGGGCACGCAGCAGTGCCTCGAGGACGGCAGCCTCACGCAGTGCGTCTGCAATGCCGCCCCGGCGCAGCAGGCGGCGAGCGACGGCGCGCCGGTCTGTGCGGCGCTGCAGGGCGCGTCCGGCTGCGAGGTCAACAGCTTCGAATCGGACGAGCTGCCGGCCAGCCTGCTGTTCGTCGTCGACCGCAGCGGCTCGATGGGCTGCAACCCGCCGCCGCTGCAGGACACGGTCAGCTGCAACATGCTCGCCGAGCCGACCGACCCCGCGGCGCCCACGCGCTGGAGCGTGATGGTGGACGCGCTGTCGGGCGCCTTCCGCGAGCTCGAGGGGACCGACGCCTCGGTGGGGCTGTCGTTCTTCAGCAACGACGACACCTGCGGGGTCGCGTCGCAGCCGGTCGTGGCGGTCGCGGCGGCCGACGGGGCGACGCTCAGCAGCCTCGAGTCGATCCTGCGCGGCACCACGCCCGCGGGCGGCACGCCGATCGTCGGCGCCGTCACGCTCGCCTACCAGCACATGCACGAGGAGGCGGGGGCCGGCATCGAGTGTCCCGGCGCCGACTGTCCGTGCGCGGCGCCACCCTGCGGCGCCAATGGCAACCGCTACGTCGTGCTGATCACCGATGGCGAGGAGTCCTGCGCCGCGGACGACGCCGAGCAGCGCGCATGGCTCGACGGCCTGCTCGATGACGAGGCGACGCAGGCGGTGCAGGCCAACGTGCGGACCTTCGTGGTGGGCGCGCCGGGCAGCGAGCCGGCGCGCGGCTTCCTTTCCGAGCTCGCCTTCCGCGGCGGCACGGCGAAGAACGCCGGGCAGTGCGCACACGATCGACTGTCGGGGCAGGGCGACTGCCACTTCGACATGACCGAGACCACCGACTTCGCCGCCGACTTCGCCCAGGTGCTCAAGGAGATCAGCGGCGCGGCCCTCGGCTGCGAGTTCGCGGTGCCGACGCCGGTGACCGGCGAGACCGAGAACACGGTCAACGTGCAGATCACCGATGGCGTCGATGGCGCCGCGCCCGAGTGCCTGCCGCGCGACGACACGGCCAGCTGCGACGGCGGCGCCAACGGCTGGCAGTTCGCCAAGAGCCCCGACGGCAGCATCGACCGCTCGAAGATCGTGCTGTGCGGCTCCGCCTGTGGGCGCGTGGATGCGGACGCCAGCGCACGGGTCGACGTGTTGGTCGGCTGCGAGACGATCGTGCTGGAGTGATGACGATGACACGCACACACCAGCCACACTCGATGGCATGCCTCGCCGCCTCCCTGCTGCTGATGATCGGCTGCGGACAGGACGACATGGGCGTCGGGCGCAACGACGTGGCGGTGGGCAGCCCGTGTCCGCTGCCGCAGCTGACCCAACCCTGCAGCAGCTGCGGCGTGGGCCGGCAGATCTGCACGGCCTCGGGCTGGGGCGCATGCGAGTGCGCCGACGATGGCAGCGGTGGGCCGGGCGCGGGCGCGTCGGTGACGCAGGGCGCGCTGCGCACCGACATCACCTTCGACTGGGCGGAGAACGTCGACGCGGGCCCGGGCGGCGGCGACAACTGCCTCCCCGGCACCTACGAGGGCGAATACGTGATGGACTTCACGCCGGTTGCGCTGGGCGCGCCCGTGCCGACCGTCGGACCCTTCGTGATCTCGTTCGGGACCGAGCGCAAGGGCGAGTTTCTGCAGACCGCCGAGGGCTCGACCCTCGAGGTGCACTTCCTCGAGCCGACGATCAACGCGACGATGCCGCTCGAGGGCGGCGTCAACTGCAACACCGGCGAGTTCATCGCCGACGCGGTCAACTGCACCTTCGACTCGCTCGGCATCCCCGCCGGTAGCTGCACGGCCCATCTCGAGGGCCAGTTCAATCGGGCGGCCGGTACGATCGAGGGAACGATCGTCAGCGACTCGCCGGGCTACGGCAGCGGCGAAGGCACCTGGGCGATCACGCTCACGCCCTAGCGCGCGGAGGTCCTCGATGCGCAACGCATGTCGTCTGCTGCTCGCCGCGTCGGCCGCGCACGTGTTCGGCTGCGGAGACGATACGGCCACCGATGCGGCGATGCCCGATGCGCAGGCCGATGTGGAGGTGGGCAGGCTGCCGCCCGGGCAGCACGACTTCATGATCGACTTCGACGGGCACGCGCGCAGCTACCGCGTGCACGTGCCGGAAGGACTGCCCAGCGACGAGTCGGCTGCCCTGGTGCTGTCGATCCACGGCGGCAGCGCCGAGATGAACCAGCAGCAGCTCTTCAGCGGCTTCGACGCGGTCGCCGATGCGCGCGGCTTCGTGGTGGTCTACCCGTCGAGCCACAACAACTTCTGGGACGCGGGCGCGTGCTGCTACCTCGACAACGACCTCGGCGGATCCGAGAGCGACGACGTGCGTTTCTTCCGCGAGCTCATCGATGAGGTGAGCGGCCGCATCCCCATCGACGAAAGGCGCATCTACGCCACCGGCATGTCGACCGGCGGCTACATGTCCTATCGGCTCGCGTGCGAGGCGGCCGACGTGATCGCCGCCGTCGCGCCGGTCGCCGGCGGTCTTGCGCTCGATGCTAGCGACTGCCTGCCCTCGCGACCGGTGGCGGTGATGACGGTCGCCGGGACGGGCGACCTGCTCGTCGCGTACGACGCCGACCCCGCGGAGCCGGGCTGGTGGACCGACCCCGGCGTGCCGGTGCTGTCGCCGCAGCAGTCGGTCGACACGTTCGCGAAGCTCGACGGCTGCAGCGGCCAGCCCGATGCGCCGACCGACAAGGCGGACTGGCCCGACGCGCCGGTGTCGGGAACCCTGGTGCCGGGCTCGGGCCTGATGACGGGGCCGCTCGCGGGGCTCGACTTCGTGCAGGCGCCGCAGACGCCGGGGGCGGCGTGCGCCTTCTACACGCAGTGCGAGGGCGACGTCGCGGTGGGGCTGTGCACCCACGACGGCGGCCACGACTGGCCCACCGGCACGTCGACGGCGATCTGGGAGTTCTTCGAACGTCACCCGATGCCGTGAGCGCTGCAGCGGTCGGCTATCGCGCGGTGGAATGTCGGGCTAGCATCGCCCGCCATGCCACATCGCATCCATCGCCTGTCTCCGCTCGTCGCGCTAACCGCGCTAACCGCGCTAACCGCCTGCTCCGAGCCGGAGCCCGCCGCGCTGCCGCCCACCGAGCCCGTGGCCGCGGAGCCGCCGGTCGAGCCGCCGGTCGAGCCGCCGCCCGCCGAGCCCACCCCCGCGCCACCGAAGGCCGAGCCCGCGCCCATGACCGAGCAGATCGTGGTCAAGGCCGGCGCGGAAGACTTCAAGCCCTGCGCGCCGGGGCTACCGCCGGGCTGCGAGATGGCGATCATGGAGGGCGACCCCGCCGGCGACGGGGTCTTCTCGGTTCGCTTCCGACTGGCCGACACGTTCGTGATGCCGCCGCACCACCACCCGCGCTCGGAGCGCGTCACGATCGTCTCCGGCAAGGTCGGGGTTGGCTTCGGCGACACGCTCGACAAGGCCAAGGGCCAGGTGTTTTCCGCCGGCGACTTCTACGTCAACGCCCGCGAAGCACACCACTACGTGTGGGTGGTGGAGCCGGCGGTGCTGCAGATCAACGGCGTCGGTCCGTGGCAGGCGATCCAGCTGACAACCATCGCTCCACCGCGGCCACCCGACAGTGCGATCCGCGAGGCCGCGATGCCCGAGGGCACGACGCAGCTCGTGGTGAAGGCGGATGCCACGCAGTTCGGGCCCTGCCCGCCGGGCCTACCCCCCGGCTGCGAGATGGCTGCGATGGAGGGCGACGCGCGCGAGCCGATGTTCTTCTCGACGCGCTTCCGCGCCAAGGCCGGCTTCACGATGCCGCCGCATCACCACCCGATGCCCGAGCGCGTGACGATCGTCTCGGGCAAGGTCGGGGTCGGCTTCGGCGACACGCTCGACAAGGCCAAGGGCCAGGTGTTTTCCGCCGGCGACTTCTACGTCAATCCGCCCGGCAAGCACCACTTCGTGTGGGTCGAGCAGGAGGCGGTGCTGCAGATCAACGGCGTCGGTCCGTGGAAGGCGATCCCCGTCAAGCCGGTGGCGGCGCCCTAGCGGCTGTCGTCCACGCGCCTGCTGCGGCTAGCCGACCTTGCGGTCCACCGCCGAGCCCGGCAGGTAGAACCAGCGCTCGAACTCCATGCTGAAGAGCACGTCGCCCGTCACCTCCATGTCGCCACGGTTGAACGCGTCCGTGTAGGTGCGCTTGCCCGCGAGGCAGGCGAGCAGGGTCTTGAGCGAGAGCGTGAGGGTCGTCTGGGCCGCGCCCTCGGTGGCCTCCCACCGGCAGGCCCCGTCGCCGACGATCACCATGCGCGCGTACGACTCGCCCCGGCTCAGGACGCGGTAGAGGACGCGCGTGTACCGGCCACCCGCCGCCGCGGGGATGAAGTGGTCGGCGATGGCGTTCATGCACGCGTCGGTGACCGCGGAGGCGCCGCCGAAGACGTCGAACTCGACGGGCGCGTCGGGGCCCGTCAGCTCGCGCCGCACGAGGTCCTGGCGCGTTCGCATCTGGGTGATCTGCTCGCCGGTGAACCGTGCCCGCACCAGCTCGTGGCTCGCCGGCTGCATGAGCCTGCGCAGGCCCTGGGTGCAGATGCCCGTCATGTTGTCCGCCACCATCAGCGCGACCTCACCGGTGTCGCTGCAGCGACCCGAGACGACCGTCTCGAGGCCCCAGAGCCACTGGCCGTAGAGCGCGTCGCCGATGTGGTCGACGCCGTCCATGCGCCGCGCGTCCACGCCGCAGCGCGTCGCGAGCACCCGCACCTCACCCACGATGCTGTCGCGCAGTGCGTCGAGGGTCGGGCGCAGCGCGCGTCCGAAGGCGGAGCGGTCGAGGCGCGCCGACAGGGCGAGCTCGACGAATGGCTTTTCGACCAGCCAGCGATCGAGCGCATCCTTCAGAAACTCCGCGCGCTCCTCGACGCGCAGCGTCTCCAGGTTGCCGCGCATCTGCACGTCGATCGGCACGAGGTTGGCGACGACGTGCGCGGCGGCCTGGGCGAGGCACTCGTCGATGCTTTCGAAGTGCGTGTAGAAGAGCGAGTGGTGGACCTCGATGCGCTTCGCGATGCGGCTGACCGTGACGGCGCCGACGCCTTCCGTGCGGATCAGCTCGATCGCGCACTGCAGCATGCGGATGTGCGTGAGCTCGCGTCTGCCCGCCCGCTGTCCGGAGGGCGGGGTCGACCGCAGGCGGCGCGTCGTCCGCCGATCGCCGCTGCGCGTGGGTATTGTGTGCGCCCCGCTGCCGCCCTCTTCACGTGAATCCGCCATGGCCGCCACCTACGACTCCATCCACCACCCATTCCCACCCTGGGCGACGCCGCGGGACCGGGCAAGCACTCGTTCACAGTTTGTGGTTCATTTTCGTACACTGTAGATAACAGCAAGAATTACAGTATGTTGGGGCGTAGGCCATTTCGGACACGCGCTGGCATCGGAGGTCAGTTGCGGCTTTGGTGGCTCGCTGTCGCGTCGTTGGACGTGGGGGTCATCTCGCGTTCAGCCATCCTGATCTTGGTCCTGCCGGCCCTGACGCCGGCCTGCGCTCGCTCGCACGCCCCCACCGATGCCGTGGCCGTGGCCGACGGAGGCTGCGAGGTCGTCGAGGGCCCCAACCTGCTGGCCACCGGGGCGATGCAGCACGCGGCCACCGACCTGCTGGCGCACGACGGCGACGTCTTTTGGTTCGGCGCGGTGCACGTCTTCGGCTACCTGCACGCCGAGGGCGGCACGACCGAGCTCGCCCACAACGCCCGGGGCCCGCTCTATGGCATCCACGCCAGCGGCGAGCTGCTCTACTACGGCGGCAGCACGCGGGACGGTGATGCGCTCATGGCGTTCGACCGCCACCGCGGCTCGCACGACGAGGTGCACGTGGGGACGGCAGCGCTCGACGTGACCACGCACGGTGACTCGCTCTACGTCGCGAGCTGCGGTGGGGTCGTGCGCAGCGACGGGCGCGGCCGAGCCGCGGTGCCGTGGCCACTCGAGGTGACCGGCGCGTGCCCCGTGCGCATCCACGCGACGGCCACCCGTCTACTGGTCGAGAGCGCGGACGGGCTGGTGTCCCTCGACGCCGGCGGAGGTGACCGCCAGCGGCTGTCGATCGTCGGGCCCGACGCGCTGTTCGGCGCCCGCGGCGATGACATCTTCGTGCGCTCGCACGGCGACTCGGTGCAGGGGGGCGGGGTGGTCGATGCCCGGGCGATCTCGCGGACGAGCGCCGACCGGCAGACCTCGCTGCGTCCGCGGGTGGTCGCCGAGCCGGACTTCACGATCACGGATGCTGCGCTCGGTGCCACGCACCTCTACTGGCTCGAGTACGCGCAGGGCGGCAGTGACCTGCGCTGCACCGCGCTCGATGGGGGTGAGGTCCGCACGCTGGCGTGGCACCTCGACTCCGCCACCCAGGTCGCGGTCGCGGGCGATCGCGTCTACTGGCTCGAGGCGCGCCTCGCCCCCGGGCGCGAGGTCTTCGAGACGCAGCTGTGGGTCATGCGCGTCGGACCGGGGTGAGCGCGCAATCCGCGCAACCGTGCCGCCCGGCTCATCGGGGAGCGAGCGTCGCGAGGAACAGGTCCGCGCAGCCGAGCAAGTTCTGGCAGTCGTCGCCGGCATTGAGGTTGCCGTCGAGGTCGCCCAGCGTGTAGCCGAAGAGCAGCAGGTTGCCGTCCGCGTCCTGCAGCGCGGCGTTGGCGCCGGAGGGCGGACGGAAGCCGCCGTCGTCGGGCGCGCTGCCCCACTGCGTCGACTCCGGCACGCCGGTGTCGGCGTCGAAGCGCGTCACGAAGATGTCCCAGTGGTGCGGCGGGTCGGTGCGACCGTCGAGGTTGCCGTGGGTCTGGCCGACGACGACGAGCTCGCCGCCCGCCGTGACCAGCACGGACTCGAGGTCCTCGTCCTCGGTGCTGCCCCACTGACGGCTCCAACCGATCGTGCCCTGCGGTGAGAGCTGTGTGAGGACCGCGTCGCCGCGCCCGAGGTTGTCGCCCGCGAGGTCGCCGCCGGTCATGGCACCGACGTACACCGTGCCCGCGTCATCGGTGGTGACCGCGGCCGCCACGTCGTTGTCATCACTGCCCCACACGCGCGTCCATGCGCGGCCGCCGTCGGGCTCGAAGCGCGTCACGAACAGATCGTTGCACGGCTCCGGCGCGCACGGGCCGCCGAGGTTCCGCACGCCGTCGAGGTCGCCCCCGCTGTGTCCCGCGACGATCACGCCGCCGTCGGGGGCCACCGTGACCGCATTTGCCGCGTCGTTCTTCACGGTGCCGAACACGCGCGTCCACGCGGGCGAGCCGTCCGGCCGCAGACGCGTCACGTACGCGTCGGTGCAGGCGCGGGTCGTGCACATCACGCCGTCGGGACAGGCGCCCGTGATGCACTGCCCGCCGCGGTTCGGCTGCCCGCCGAGGTCGCCCTCGGTCGTGCCGACGACGTAGATCGCCGTCTCGTCCCCGTCCCCGGGCGTGTCCACGGCCACGTCGCGCGCCTCATCCCGTCCTGGCGTGCCGAGGTGGCGCGTCCACGCGAGCATCCCGTCGAGGCCGACGCGGATGACGAATCCGTCGCCGCCGCCCGCGCTGGCCTGTCCACCGAGGGCGCCGAAGGTGCGGCCCGCCACGTAGACTGCGCCGGGCCGGTTGACGGGGTCGCCGGGCTCGCCGGGCTCGCCGGGGTCGCCGGGGTCGACCGCCAGCGCGCTGCCCTGCTCGTGCATGCCCGAGCCCCACTGGCGACTCCAGTCCTCGGACAGGTCGGCCGTCAGGCGCGTCAGGAAGACGTCGCCGGGGCCGGCGTTGGGCGTGCCGGTGAAGCTTCGCGCGGTGTGCCCCGTGAGGTAGAGGCCGCCGCCGCCGTCGATACCGAAGCCCAGCCCGTGGTCGATGCCGGCGGTGCCCCACTGCAGCGTGTCCCGCTCGGTGCACCGCCCACCGTCGAAGCAGCCATCGTCGCAGATCGCCTCGAGCTCCCAGTCGAGGCAGCCGTCCGCGTCGCCGCGGCACTGCGCGAGCTCGCCCCCCGTGCATGCGATCCCGGGCTCGCACGCATCGGGGCACGCGCATGCGCCCGTGTCCGGTTCGCAGACGCCGCGGTCGCCGGCGCACGTGCTCGGCTCGCACAGGTCCACCGGTACGGGCGGTACGGGCGGTACGGGCGGCCCGGGCGGCCCGGGCACCGAGCTGTCGCCGACGTCCGGCGGCTCGCTGTCGCGGACGCGGGCCCCGTCGTCTTCGCTACGGTCTACCTCGACCCGTGGCGCGGGCGACACCTCCAGACCGCTGCGCGAGCAGCTCGCGATCAGCAGGACTGCGGGCAGCCACCTGCCGAGTCGACCCTCCATCCGCGGCATCGTGCCACAGCGGTGAGTGTTGCGCTGCTGGCCGCGGCGCTCGACCGCGGGCGTGCTAGCGTCGGCGCGATGACGGACGTCGACATCGAGGCGCATGTCTGCACGGTGATGGGCGCCGACAGCGCGCGGCTGGGTGAGCGCATCCAGGCGCTGTGGAGTGGCTACGGCGAGATCCGTCGCGTCCACCTGCGCGGCGCCGACGTCGAGAGCGTCGTGGTCAAGGTGGTGCAGCCGCCCGTACAGAGGGAGAAGGTGCGGCATGCGCGGGGCTGGAACACCGACCGGTCGCACCAGCGCAAGCTGCGGTCGTACGACGTGGAGCGCGCGTTCTACCGCGGCCCGGCCGCGCGCTGCACCGCGGAGAGCCGCGTGCCCGTCGCCCACGACTGCAGCGGCGGCGCGCAGCGCTGGGTCTTCGTGCTCGAGGACCTCGACGCATCGGGCTTCGCCCTGCGGCGCTTCGACCCCGACGCCGCCGAGGTGCACGCGTGCCTCGTGTGGCTCGCGCACTTCCACGCGACCTTCCTCGGGGCGTCCCCCGAGGGCCTCTGGGAGCAGGGCACCTACTGGCATCTCGCCACGCGGCCCGACGAGCTGTCCGCCATGAACGACGCGCGGCTACGGGACGCCGCGGCCGCCCTCGACGCCCGCCTGCTCGGCGCGCAGCACCGGACACTGGTGCACGGCGACGCCAAGGCGGCGAACTTCTGCTTTGCCGACGATGGTGGCCGGGTTGCGGCCGTCGACTTCCAGTACGTCGGCGGCGGCTGCGGCATGCAGGACGTCGCCTACTTCCTCAGCAGCTGCCTCGACGAGGACGGCTGCGACGCGCGGGCCGACGGCTGCCTCGACGACTACTTCGCCAGCCTGCGCAGCGCGCTCGACGATCGGATGACGGCCCCAGAGCTCGACGCACTCGAGTCCGAGTGGCGCGCGCTCTACCCCGTGGCCTGGGCGGACTTCTACCGCTTCCTCGCCGGCTGGGCGCCCGACCATCACAAGATCCACGGCTACAGCCGGCGCATGACCGAGCAGGCCCTGGCCGAGCTCGACCGGTAGCCAGCACAACGTCGCGGAGCTACGGCGCGCACTCCTTGACGCATGCCTTGCCGAGCTGCGTGTTCGTACAGATGCTGCCGGCGAAGCAGTCACTCTGGACGCTGCACGACGGCGGGCTCACGCTGTCGGCGGCGCATACCAGCTCCGGTAGCACCGAGGTCGCAACGCAGTCGAGCTCCATCGGGCACGGCTCATCCATCATCATCATGCCGCTCGACGCCGTGCAGAGCACCATGCAGTAGTAGCCGGTGAACCGGGGCAGCTCGGAGCAGACCGTCCCGGGGTAGGCCCCGCACTCGCGCCCGCCGGCGGTGCACTGGGGGGGGCGCATGCTCGACGGGCACGTGCACAGGCTGTCGGCACCCACAGGGATGCACAGCAGGTCGGCGCTGCAGCTGCTCCCGTCGCCCATGCCGGCGGCGTTGTCGCAGTTGGGGTCGCTGGTGGGCCCCCCGTCGCCATCGCCATCGCCGTCGCCCGGGGCATCTCCGTCTCCGTCCCCGTCGCCGGGGGCGTCCCCGTCCCCGTCTCCGTCGCCGGAGGTGTCGCCGCAGGTGCCCGCTGTGCACAGCAGCTCGCCATCGCATGCGCCGCCCTTGCTGCAGGGGCAGCCCCGGGCGCCCGCCGTGCACGGCCCGGCGTCGGTGCCACCGTCGAGCACCGCGGCGTCGGCGGCACCCCCGTCGCCACCGTCAGCGTCATCGCCGCAGGCGGGCAGCGAGCAGACGAGCAGCAGCGGGCCGAGCATCCACGGGCGCATGACCCATCCTCTCGCGGCGCGTGGTGCAGCGCAAGCGCCTGGCCCACGCAGCGCGGCGTCCCGGGTGACGCTATGCAGGTGCGGCGTCCCGCAGTCCGGGCTCGTCGAGCATGCGCTGCGCCATGCCGCGGAAGTCGCCCTCGGCGCGCAGCGTGCCGAGGATGCTGGCGAGGCCGAACAGGTTGCGCACGACGAACATCACGCCCTGCCGCTCGACGACGAAGCGGCCGCGCCGCGTCAGGTAGCGGGCGCCGAGCTTCAGCTTGGCATCGATCACCGCGCGCGTGATGTCCAGCGCGTAGTCACGGGTAAAGCGGTAGGGCTGCGCTGCGACGAGCGGCTCGAGCGCCTTGTCGAGGATCGGCACCGTGGCGGCGGCCGAGGCCTCGTCGAGCTGCGTGACGCCCATGGCCCGCAGCGCGGGTTGCAGCAGCTGTCCGCCGTCCATGGCCGTGCGCAGCAGCACCGCGATGTCCCTGCGCGCCGGCTCGTCGATCGGCTGTACGCAGCCGTAGTCGAGCATGCAGAGCTTGCCCCGCGGCCCGCAGTCGAGCAGCAGGTTGCCGGGGTGCGGGTCCGCGTGGAACAGCCCATGCTGCAGCAGGCTGCCGAAGGCGAAGCGGAAGAGCGCCGCGCCGGCGCGGTCGCGCTGCGCCTGGCTGGCGTTGCGCGCGAAGGTGTCGAAGTCGGTTCCGTCGATCCGCCGCGTCGTCAGCACGCGCCGGCTGCACAGCGGCTGCAGCACCTCGGGTACGAGCAGCTCGGGGTCGTCGTGATAGATGCGCGCGAACCGCGTCTGGTAGTCGGCCTCCTGCAGGTAGTCGCACTCCTCCTGCAGGCGAGCGCGGAAGTCGTCGATCACCTGCCGCGTGTCCACGTTCGGCATGAGGGTGCGCATCAGTGCGATCACGCCGTCGAGGTTCTGCAGGTCGCTGAGAGTGGCCTCACCGATGTCCGGGTACTGGATCTTGACGCACACCGGCTCGCCGTCGTGGGTCGCGCGGTAGACCTGGCCGATCGACGCGGAGGCGATCGGGCTCTGATCGATCGAGTCCAGCAGCTGCGCGGGCGGGGCGCCGAGCTCCTGCTCGAAGACCTTCGCCGCCACCTCCCACGCCATCGGCTCCGAGTGTGTGCGCAGCTCCGCCAGCACCTCCTGGTAGGCGGCGCGGTACTCGTCGGGGACCACGCCCTCCATGTAAGACAGCAGCTGGCCGATCTTCATCGGCAGGCCCTTGAGCTCGCCCAGCTCGGCCGCGAGCGTCAGCGCGAGCTGTCGGTGCACCTGCAGTGGGTCGCTCGAGAGCATGCGCCGGCCCTGGCCCAGTGCCATGCGCGCGCCGAGTCGCGACAGACTCAGGGCCCGACCGAGGCGCCCCTTCTTGATCGAGGACATTCAGATCACCACAGCTTGCTGTCGGACATGCGGGGTCATCCCCGGCGCCCATCAGAGGCTTGCACCGCGCTGCGGCGGGCGCAATCGCGCTGGGCCCGTCGCTGACCGTCCCCGTGTGGGGCCTTTGTGTGGCGGCGGGGTCGCGCTACCTTCGGGGCGAGCCACGGAGGGCCCATGACCATGTTCCGCGCCGCACTCACAATTTTCGTTTCATCGCTGTGCCTGCTTGCGTGCGGCGACGATGGTGGCGGGGGTACAGCCGGTGCCGAAGCACCGCCCCCGACGATCGGCGAGCCGTGCACCAGCACCTGCGACGTGGGCCTCACGTGCCAGGCCGGCGGTGTGTTTGCCGATCTCTGCAGCGTCGGCTGCAACAACGACGGCGCATGCGGAGTGCTCGGGCCGGGCACGGTCTGCGTCGGAGCGGCGATGCAGTGCGCGCTGCCGTGCTCCGACGAGGCGCCCTGCCCGGCGGGTGCCACTTGCGCCGACGTCACCGGCTCGATGGTCTGCGTCGCCGGTCAGTAGTCGAGCACACCACATGTCGGGTCGTAGGCTGCGCCCAAATGATGCACAAACAGGCTGGTGATGGGGTGCGCCTCCGCCACGGCGGGCTGGCCCGCGGGAGCTTCTCAGGACATGCGAGCTTTACAGGTTGCGTTGCTGGCGGCCGCGGTGACCCTGGCCGCACCGGCGTGCGGTGAGGAGACGGGCGGCGAGGGCACCACGCAGTGCGACCCCGGCGAGCTGGGCGGCGAATGCGAGTGCCTGTACGGACGCGTCGGCGAGACGGTCTGCCTCAACGGTCTGCCATCGTGCACCTGCGCCGGCGGCGACGGCGACGGCGATACGGGTGGCGACGGTGACGCGCCGACGGGTGACGGGGACGGCGACTCCGCCGGGAGTGGCGGCATGCCCGGCGGGGACGGCGACGGCACGCCCGGCGACGGCGACGGCGACGGGGACGCGCCTGCCGGCGACGGTGATGGCGACGGCGCCCTCGATCCGATGCGCTGCGCGGAAGGCGACAAGTGCAACATCGACTGCTCATCGGGCGGCTGTGAAGTTGCCTGCCTAGAGGGTGCCGAGTGCGACGTCGACTGCTCCGGTGGTCACTGCGTGGTCGAGTGTGCGGCGGAGTCCGCGTGCACCGTCGGGTGCAGCGGTGGCGGTTGCCGGCTGGCCTGCGGCCGCAGCACCTCGTGCGACCTCGACTGCAGCGCCGGAGGCTGCGACGTGATGTGCGCCGAGGGCGCGAGCTGCGCGGTCAACACGTGCGACGACTGCAGCTGCAGCGGCTGCAGCGATTGATCGACGCGCGGAGGTGTTGTGATGGGACGTTCGGTGGGATGGCTGGTGTTGTTGGCGGTGATGGCGGTGCTGGCGGTGATGGCGCAGGGCTGCCTCGGCGGCTCGGGTGGCGACGGCGCAGCCGACGGCGGAGGTCGCTCCGGCGGTGACGGCGACGGCGGCGGTGATGGCGACGGTGACGGTGACGGCGGCGGCGGCGGTGACGGCGACGGCAACGGCCTCGGGCAGTGCGACGCTTCCGACCTCGGCGAAGCGTGCGAGTGCCTCGCCGGGCAGGTCGGTGAGAGCGTCTGTGTCGGCGGCCTGTTGTCGTGCCGGTGCGACGGGGGTGACGGCGACGGCGACGGTGACAGCACCGGCTCCGGTGACGGCGACGGCGACGGCGATGGCGACGCATGCGCGGGTCAGCCCGCGGGCTGCGTGGTCGTGTGCGAAGGCGGCGCCTGCGATTGCCTTTGCGACCCGGTGCCCACCGAGTGTCCCGTCGCTACGCCGACCGCGGGCGGCGCCTGCGTCGGCAGCGGGCTGTGCAGCTACGGCGACGATCCGGCCTGCACGGAGATCTTCGAGTGCTTCGGCGGTAGCTGGACGCTACTCGAGACCACCTGCTCGGACCCGAGCGTGGCGAGCTGCCCCGCCACGCTCGCGCTCGCGCAGCAGCAGCCATGCATCGAGCGCACCTGCGCGTACGACACGACGGTGTGCCGCTGCATGCAGCCGGCATGCTCGGGTGCGTTCATGCCACGGACGATCTGCGAAGAGCCGGTCCCGGCGGTCTGTCGCCAGTCGCTAATGGACGGCGGCCTGTGCACCCCCGAGGGCCAGGTGTGCGGCTCGACCTGCTGCGGCCGCAGCTACCACTGCACCGCCGGCCGCTGGGTCTCCCGGGAAAACCCCTGCCCTCCGTGAGCGGTGTGCACGGGGCTGCTAGCCATGCCGTCTTCTACGCTGCCTGAACGCCGCGCCCTCTGGTCTTCAGCCATGCACAACTCGACCAAGGCAGGTGGGGGTGGGGTGCGCCGGCAGTGGCGATGAGCCCGTGAGAAGACGCTCGAGTCGAGCCTAGCCCTCGAGGTGGCGGCGGATCTCGTGCCGCAGCCGCACCTGCACCTCGCGCGGCACGCTTGGCGTCGGCACCGCATTGCAGACCGCCACCGTGCGCTTGAGCGAGTCGCAGGTGCTGCGGCAGAAGCCACACGTCTCGATGTGGTCCTGCATCTGGTCGCACATCGCGGGGCCGATCTCGTCCTCGAGGTACTTCGAGAACATGTCGACGATGTCCGGGCAGCCCGGCTGACATGCGCCGTCGATCGGTGCGACCGCGGACAGTGGCTCGCGGATGTGTTCCCGCAGCTGGGCGCGCGCGCGGTGCAGCCGGCTCTTGACCTGCGGCACGCTCATGTCGAGGGACGCCGCCGTCTCCTTCGCGGACAGGCCCTCCACGTCGCGCAGCAGCAGCACCGCCCGGCTGTCGGCGTCGAGCACGTGCAGCGCGGAGTCGAGCGCGCCGAGCAGCTCGCGGTCGGCCACGGTGTCCTCGGGAAGCGCGCCCGCGACGGGCGTCTGCAGCGCGTCGTCGTCGGCGGCCGCGCGCGCGCGGGCGGTCTTCAGTCGCTGCTTGATGCAGAAGCTGCGCGCGATCGAGAACAGCCACGTCGAGAGCTTCGCGTCGCCGCGGAAGCTGGCGAGGTTGCGCACCGCCGACAGCAGCGTCTCCTGAAGCACGTCGCTCGCGTCCTCGGGGTTGCGGCACATGCGCATGCTGAAGCGGTAGACCTGGCCCTGGTGTCGCTCGAGCAGCTGCGCCAGCGCCTCGCCGTCGCCCCCGCGCGCGCGCTCCAGCAGCGCGGTGTCGTCGCCGTCCTCGGTGCCCGCGGGACGCTCACCCATCCCTGGATCACTAGCAGAAAGCGTCAAGATATCAACGACCTACAGTTTTCTTCGCGATGGGCCGAACCCTTTTCCGACGGCCGGGCTCCTACCCCGTGATTACCCGATGAGGAGACACGCGATGAACATCAGGCAGCTCTTTGACCCCGACACCTGGACCTACACCTACCTGCTGTCCGACGGCGGCGAGGCCGTCCTGATCGACCCCGTGCGCGACCAGGTGCCGCGCGACGTCGCGTTGCTCGAGCAGCTGGGGCTGACGTTGAAGTACGCGATCGATACGCACGTGCACGCGGACCACGTGACCGGCGCCGGCGAGCTGCGCGAGCGTACCGGCTGCAAGACGGTCGCGTCGGACAAGGGGCCCGAGTCGGCCGACCTGCGGCTCACCGACGGCGAGTACCTGCGCTTCGGCGCCGCCGAGCTCGAGGCGATCGCCACGCCGGGCCACACCGACGACAGCATGAGCTTCCGTGTCGATGATGACGTCTTCAGCGGCGACACACTCTTCGTGCGCGGCTGCGGGCGCAGCGACTTCCAGAACGGTGATGCTGTCGCGCTGCACGACTCGATCACGCGGCGGCTCTTCAGCCTCGGTGACGCGACGCGCGTCTGGCCGGGGCACGACTACCACGGGCACACGGTCACGACGATCGGCGAGGAAAAGCGACACAACCCGCGGCTCGCCGACAAGTCGCAGGCGCAGTTCGTCGAGCTCATGGCCGGACTGCAGCTGCCGCCGCCCCGCTACCTGCAGCAGGCGGTGCCGGCCAACCGCGAGCTCGGCCTCGGTGTCGGGCCGGAGGCGCCGACCGAGGGCTTCGACGAGCGCGCGGCTGATGAGCTCGACGCCGCCGGCCCCTGGTCGCGCATCGTCGACGTGCGAGAGCCGCACGAGTTCGACGGCGAGCTGGGCCACCTCGGCGGCGCCGTCAACGTGCCGATGGGCGGCTTCCCCGATGCCGCTAGCGAGTGGAAACATGACGAGCCGGTGCTGGTCGTGTGCCGCTCGGGCCGACGCTCGCGGGGCGTGTGCGAACAGCTAGTTGCCGAGGGTTTCTCGCGTGTGACCAACCTGCGCGGCGGTATGCTAGATTACCGCGAACGGGGCCAGGCCGTCGCTTGATGGAGAACTTCACACCCATACAGTCGCTCGTCGGCGGGCTGCTGATCGGCCTGTCGGCGGCCGTGGTGCTGGTGACACAGGGCCGCATCGCCGGCGTCAGTGGCATGTGCGGTGCGGCGCTCAACCTCGCGGCCGAGGGCCGTGGGTGGCGCGTCGCCTTCCTGGGCGGACTGCTCGCCGTGGGCGTGGTGCTGTCGCCGATGTACCCGGCGCTCTTCTCGGTGGCGGGCGTACCGTCGCTCGGCACTGTTGCGGTCGCGGGCGTGATCGTCGGCTTCGGCACGCGCCTGGGCAACGGCTGCACGAGTGGCCACGGCGTCTGCGGCATCTCGCGCATGTCGCCGCGCTCGCTTGCCGCGACGGCGACCTTCATGTTCACCGGGGCGGCGACGGTCTACATCGCGCGCCACCTGCTGGGGGCCGTCTGATGGGCGCCGTCATCGCAGGCCTGGTCGCGGGCATCCTCTTCGGCGTCGGGCTGGTGATCGCCGGTATGACGCAGCCGGCGAAGGTGATGGCCTTCCTCGACTTCACCGGTGACTGGGATCCGAGCCTCGCGCTGGTGATGGGCGGCGCCATCGCCGTCTACGCCCCGGCCTACCGCTACTTCACGAAGCTGCGCACGCCGTCCTTCGCCGAGAGCTACCTGCTGCCGCTGCAGTCACAGCTCGACGGGCGTCTGCTGACGGGCGCCGCGCTCTTCGGCGTCGGCTGGGGGCTCGCCGGCTACTGCCCCGGGCCGGCGATCGTGGCCGTCGGAACCGGCGGCACCTCCGCGCTGGTCTTCGCGCTCGCCATGCTGTCGGGCATGTTCGCCCACCAGCTGCTGCAGCCGCTGTGGGCCCCCAAGCCGGCGGCCGCTGCGCCCGACGCCGCCGCGGCACCGCGGAGCTGACGATGGACGCCACCCGCTACCTACCGGTCCTGCGGTGGGCCGGCGACTACACGCGCGCCGACCTGCGCGCCGACCTGCTCGCCGGCTTCACCACGGCGGTCATGCTGGTGCCCCAGGGCATGGGCTACGCCATGCTGGCGGGCCTGCCACCGATCGTCGGCCTGTACGCCTCGATGGCGCCGCTGCTCGCCTACGCCGTGCTCGGCACCGGTCGGCAGCTGGCGGTGGGGCCCGTCGCGATGGACTCGCTGCTGGTCGCGATGGCGGTCGGCGCGATCGCGCAGAGCGGCAGCGATGCCTACGTCGCCCACGCCGTGTTGCTGGCCGTCATGGTCGGGGGCATCCAGCTGTTGCTCGGTCTGCTGCGGATGGGCTTCGTCGCTAACTTCCTGTCGCGACCCGTGCTCAGCGGCTTCACGTCGGCCGCGGCGCTGATCATCGGCGCGAGCCAGCTCAAGCACCTGCTCGCCGTGGAGCTCCCGCGCGGGCACGACATCGTGGGCATCGCCCGCGAGGCGCTGGCGCAGCTCGATGGCTGGCACCTGCCGACGCTGCTGCTGGGTCTCGCCAACCTCGTGGGGCTGGTGATGCTCAAGCGCCTCGCACCGCGCGTTCCCCGCGCGATGGTCGCCGTTGCGCTGAGTGCGGGTGCGGTACTTGCGCTCGGTCTGTCCGATGCGGGCGTCGCGATCGTGGGCGCGGTGCCGGCGGGGCTGCCCGCGCTCGCGCTGCCGCCGCTCGACCTCGAGGTCGCGCGCCTGCTGCTACCCGCCGCCGTGACGATCGCGCTGGTGGCGTTCGTCGAGACGATCTCGGTGGGCAAGCAGTTCGCCCGTAGTGGGGGCTACGAGATCGACCCGAGCCAGGAGCTGGTCGCGCTCGGCGCCGCCAACCTCGCCGGTGGCGTGACCGGAGGCTATCCGGTGACGGCGGGCTTCTCGCGCACCGCGGTCAACGCCCAGGCCGGCGCGCGCACGCCGCTTGCCGGCGTCGTCACCGCTGCGCTCGTGGCGCTCACGCTGCTGCTGCTGACGCCGCTCTTCTTCCATCTGCCGAAGGCGGCGCTGTCGGCGATCATCGTGGCGGCCGTCGCCGGGCTGTTCGATCTCGCCGAGCCCCGTCGTCTGTGGCGCGTCAAGCGCGCCGACCTCGGCCTGCTGGTGTTCACGTTCGCCATGACGCTGACGCTCGGCATCCAGTACGGCATCCTGCTCGGTGCGGGGCTGTCGGTGGCGATGTTCGTCGTGCAGACGACGCGCCCGCACTTCGCGGTGCTCGGCGAGATCCCCGGCACCGAGTCCTACCTCAACGTCGCGCGCCACCCGCACGCGATCACGCACCCGGGCATCCTGATCGTGCGCATCGACGCGCAGTTCTACTTCGGCAATGTGAGCTTCCTCAAGCAGACGCTGCGGGAGCTGCAGACCGGCATGGAGCAACCGCTGCGCGCGCTCATCCTCGACGCCAGCGGCATCAACCAGCTCGACAGCAGCGCCGAGGGCGCGCTGCGCGAGATCGACAGCGCCTACCGCGAGGCCGGCGTGCGGCTGCTGTGGTCGCACGTGAAGGGTCCGGTGCGCGACGTCATGCAGCGCAGCGGCATGCTCGACGACCTCGCGCAGCAGGACCGCATCTTCCTGCGCACCCACGAGGCGCTGCTGGCGGCCACCGGTGCACGCCCGCCGCGGCTGGGCGCCGGTCGGGACGACGACCCGCGCGCGCCGGCCGATCGCATCGGCTGTGGATCCGTCGTGCCGCCGCCCGATGCCGATGCCGCGCCCGCCACCGCTCCGTCAGCACGGCACCCGGAGCGCCCAAAGCGCGACCCGCTGGGGTGAATGTTGGCGTGTCCGGTGGACACACCAACAGAGGGGACGCGCGTGCGTCCCCTGGGGGGTTGTAGCGGCAGCAGTGCGCAGCACTGCTGACCGCGAAGGGGGCTTTGCCCCCTTTGTCATTAAACCACTGTGGCGAGGACGCCATCTCGAAGCGGGGCCCCGCTAGCCAGCAAGCAGTCGGCGCTAGGCGGCGTGAACGCGCATGCGCACAAGTACGAGCACGTGCATGAGCGCTACTACGAGCACGATCGGGTTGTGCAGTCAGTGCGGCACCCGCGGCGCCGCTGGTGAATCATCGACACGTTATCTCGAGGCGCCGCAAGCCTCGCTCGGCGCTCGTGCCAGCCGCGGCATCGGCGGCTGCTCGCGTCGCGTCTGGCACTTGCTACGTCCGGCCCGCCGCGACCCGCCCCCGACGCCTGTGAAGTGCGGAGCCGCCAGCGGCGTACGGCCCTCGAAAGGGGCGAAGCCCCTTTGTCATCAGTGGGCGTGTCCCTGGTGTCCCTCGTGGCCGGTCGGCGCCGGCTTGCCGCCGGCGGCCGTGGGCTGCGTCAGCCCCATTCCGCAGACGGGGCACTTGCCGTCGCCCTTGGCCATCGAGGCATAGTGCACGCCGCCCATGTCGCAGGCCCAGGCACCCTCCGGGAGCCTCGCGGTGTCGACCGGCGGGTCGAAGCGCGTGCCGTCGTCGGCCACGACCACCGGCCCGTCCGTCGCGGGTGGGGGCTCGGCCGCGGCTGGCTTCGGCGCAGGCGCCTGCTCCGGGGTCGGCGACGGCTCGGCGGACGGACCGGGCGCCGGAGGCGGCGTGTCGCATCCGGCGATCGCGCTGGATAGCGCCAGGACCAGGATCGCCGGCAGGAGGAATGAATGGGGGGCTCGATCGTTCACGGGATTACTGCTTTCGCACAGCCGGACGGAGCGCCGGCGGTGTGACCAGACGCATGAAACGTGCCGGTCCACCAATGGCTCTGATTGCTGCGGCACGGCCAACGGATGTAACCGAAATGGTCACAAATTGGCTCAGTGCGATACAATCGGTGGCTGTGGGGAGGCCGGCGGCCGCACGGGCCCGTGGCACCGTTCCTGCATTTACCCGAGCTGTCCTCGATGAACACCGATCCACCACAGCCGGAACAGCCCCCGCGCTTCATCGCGCGTCAGCTGGCGCTCGGCTTCGGTGCTGTGAGCATCGTCGCCGTGGCGATGTGCATGATCCTGCTGGGGATCATCGGTGATGTTGGTGACCTCGTCTCCGGGATGCGGCACGGCGAGCAGTCGATCCGTCAGGGGCTCGAGCTGGCAACGGCGGTGCGCGAGCAGTCGGTGCACATCGCCCACTCGCTGATCGACGCCGACGACTCGCGTCTCGAGCGCTACGCGCAGTCCCGGCAGCACACGCGCACGCGCATCCAGCACCTGGCGGCCGTGGTTCCCGTCGCCGAGCGCTGGCGGCTCAAGGCGCTGGGCGACAAGACCCAGCGCATCCACGAGCTGTTCATGTCCTCGGCGCTACCCGCCGCGCGCAGGGGCGACGTCGCGGAGGTGCGCCGCGTCCACCACGCGATCGAGCAGCTCGGGCACGAGGCGTCGGAGCACGCCGACGCGCTCGCGCTGTCGGTCGAGTCCGAGATGGCCCACTCGCACGTGCTGGCGACCGACTCCACGCGGCTCGGTCTGCTGGTTGGTGGGGCCGGCATCCTGCTCGTGCTCGTGCTCTCGGTGGGCTTCACGCTGCGGCTGCGGGGCGCGGTGCTGCAGCCGCTGCTGGTGCTGACCGAGGCGGCGCGTCGCTTCGGCCGTGGTGAGTTCGACACGCGCGTGGGCGCGGTCGGTCGCGGCGAGCTGTCGGCGCTTGGCAGCGCCTTCGACCGCATGACCGAGGAGCTCGAGGTGCGGCAGCAGAGGCTCGTGCAGAGCGAGCGCATGGCGGCCATCGGACAGCTCGCCGCGGGCGTCGCCCACGAGCTCAACAACCCCATCGGGATCATCCGCGGCTACCTCAAGACGATGAGCCCCGGGCAGGACACCGCCACGCTGCGCGAGGAGCTGTCGATCCTCGACGAGGAGGCGGCCCAGTGCCAGCGCATCGCGGAGGACCTGCTGCAGTACGCGCGGGCCGACGAGCTTTCGTTCGAGCGTCTCGAGGTGGGCCCGTTCCTCGGCGAGATCGTCAAGCGCTTCCGCGAGGGCACGTCCGCGCATGGTCGGCCCCTGGCGGTCGACGTGCAGGACGCGCAGGTGGCGCTGGACCCGGCGCGCATGCGCCAGGTGGTCCGCAACCTGCTGCTCAATGCCGATCAGGCTGCCCCCGATGGCACCGAGATCGTGCTGCGCGGGTCGTCCGACGGGGATGACTACGTGATCGAGGTGCAGGACGGTGGCGGCGGTGTCGACGTGGCGGACCGCCAGCGCATCTTCGAGCCGTTCTTCTCACGACGCCGGGGCGGAAGCGGGCTGGGTCTGTCGGTCGTGCTGGGGATCGTCGAGGCGCACCGCGGAACGATCGAGGTGCGGGACGCCGAGGGTCCAGGAGCGGTCTTTCGGCTGCGCCTACCGCGTGCGCAGGCACCTGCCATCGCGCAGGGGGAGTCGTCGTGAGCGCGCGCAAGCCAGTGATCCTGGTCGTGGACGACAAGCGCAACATGCTGCGGCTCATGGCGAAGGTGCTGAAGAGCGATGCCACCGTGCGCACGGCGGAAAACGGCGGCGAGGCCCTGCGCGTGCTCGCGAGCGAGCACGTGGACGTGGTGCTGTGCGACCTCAAGATGCCGGACATGGACGGCCTCGACGTGCTGCGCGCCAGCAAGCGCCTGCGCCCCGCGGCGGAGTTCGTCCTCATGACGGCCTATGCGACCGTGGGCACGGCGGTGGAGGCGCTGAAGCTCGGCGCGTTCGACTACCTGACCAAGCCCTTCGAACCCGAGGCGGCGCGCGCGGTGCTGCTGCGTGCCTCGTCCCGCGTCAACCTCTCGGGCCCCGACCCGGACGCCGATCCCGAGGTCTTGCCCGGCGTGATCGCGCGCTCCTCGGCCATGGAGGCGCTCGCGCAGCTCGTGCGTCGCGTCGCCGACAGTGACGTCACCACGCTGATCCTGGGCGAGACCGGGACCGGAAAGGAGCGCATCGCGCGGGCGGTTCACAGCCTGAGTCCGCGCGGGTCGAAGCGCTTCGTGGCGGTCAACTGCGCCGCCATCCCGCCGGCGCTGCTCGAGAGCGAGCTCTTCGGACACGTGAAGGGCGCCTTCACCGGCGCCAGTAGCCAGCGCAAGGGATTGTTCGAGGAGGCCGACGGCGGCACGCTCTTCCTCGACGAGATCGGCGACATGCGCCCGTCGCTTCAGGCCAAGCTCACGCGCGCGCTCGAGGAGCGCACGATCCGGCGCGTCGGTGAGGGCCGCGAGCGTGCAGTGGACGTGCGATTGATCGCGGCGACCCACCGCGACCTCGAGGCGATGGTGGCCACCGGCAGCTTTCGCGAGGACCTGTGGTACCGGCTCAACGTGGCGCTGGTCTCGATTCCGCCGCTGCGACAGCGCCCCGAGGACATCGAGATCCTTGCCTACCACTTCCTGCGTCAGCAGGCCGAGCGCGGACACACGCGGACGCAACGCGGCTTCACCCACGCGGCGCTCGACACGCTGCTCGCCTTCGAATGGCCTGGCAACGTGAGGCAGCTGCGCTCGGCGGTCGAGCGCGCCAGCGTGATGGCGAGTGGCGAGGAGATCGATCGCGTCGACCTGCCGCCGGAGCTGCTGCGTGCGGGCGCGGCGTCGGATGAGGATCCGGAGCTGTCGGCGGGCACGTGGTCTCACGCGCTGGAGCTCGGCAGGGCCAGGGCCGGCACGCGCTACCTGCAGGCGGTGCTGCGTCGCAGCGATGGGAACGTCGCCCAGGCGGCGGCCCACGCGGGAGTCGAGCGCGAGAGCTTCTACCGCCTGCTGCGCAAACATGGCGTCGACCCGGCCGACTTTCGCGCGTCCTGACACTCGCCTGTAACCGATGAGGTTACAGTGAGACCGTCTGGGACAGTCGTCGGCGTCGCTCGTCGCGGTTTTTCCCCCAATTCGCCGGAAAAACGGCCGGCCATCGGGTCTGGCGCGTGGCATGGAACGTGCTCTTCATGACGCTGTGAGTTGGCCACGCGCATCCCTCGCACTGTCGTCGGCGCTGCTCGTCGCATGCGCTGGCGCCCGGGAGCATGCGACGCAGCACGATCTCTCGGCACAGCGTGCCCGCTTCGTGGCGCCCGCCGGTCAGGTGCCGACCGCATCGGAGTTCGACAGTGGGCGCGGGCTCTCCGGCTATCTGGCGCACGCGCTGGTCCACAGCCCGGAGCTGCGCGCGTCGTTCGAGAAGTGGCGGGCGAGCGTCCACCGCATCTCGCGCGCACGCCGCCTGCCCGAGCCCACCGTGGGCTTCGGGCTCTTCGTGCGCTCGGTCGAGACGCGCGTCGGTCCGCAGCGGGCGCGCATCAGTCTGCAGCAGTCCTTCCCGTGGCCGACGACTCTGACCGCTGGTGCCGATGCGGCCTCCTCGCGTGCCCGCGCGCTGCAGCGGCGCTTTGATGCGCAGGCGCTGACCGTCGCGCGCAGCGTGACCGAGGCGTACTGGGCGCTGTGGGAGATCCGCAAGACGCGTGCGATCCACGTCGAGCACCTGGAGGTGCTGCGCGCGCTCTCCGGCTCGGTGCGCGGTCGGGTGGTCACCGGCGCCACGACGCTGGCGGATCAGCAGCAGGTCGACCTGGCAGCGGCTCGGCTGCAAGACATGCTGCAGGGCATGGTCGAGGCGGAGCATGCGGCCGAGGCGCAGCTGCGCGCCGCGGCCGGTCTGCCCGAGACCGCCGCGCTGCCGACGCCGGGGCAGCCGCCTCCGGCGCGGCTGCCCCAGGAGCCGAAGCAGGCGCTGCAGGGCGCTGCGCGCGAGCACCCGCTGATCGCGTCGTTCGAGCACCTGGCGCAGGCCGGCGAGGATTCGGCGCGAGCACAGGAGGCGCAGGGCATGCCGAGCTTCTCGGTGGGCGCCGACTGGATCATCACCGAGGAGGCGTCGGCGCCGGGCGTACAGGACAGCGGCCAGGACGCGGTGATCGTGGGCGCGGCGATGAGCGTGCCGCTGTGGCAGGGAAGCTACGCGGACAGCGCACAGGCAGCGCGGGCGGACTCGATGGCGCAGCGCGCTGAGCAGCGCGCCGCCACCCACCGCGCGCTCGCGGAGCTCGAGTCGAGCATCTCGGCGGTGCGCGACAGCGCCCGTCGGGTGGCGCTGCTGCGCGACACGCTGGTGCCGCAGGCCGAGGCGGCGTACGCGTCGGTGCTCGGCGCCTACGCGACCGGGCAGGGCACCGTCGCGCAGACCCTGCTCGCCCAGCGCGACCTGCTCGAGCTGCGCATCGAGTACGACAGCGCGCGTGCGCGCTACGGGCAGGGCTGGGCGCGTCTCGAACACGTGGTGGGCCGCGAGGTCACGGCAGAGGCTCCGGCCGCTGCCGACGGTCCGGCCGCCGCCGAGGCTCCGGCCGCCGCTGAGGCTCCGGCCGCCGCCGGGGCCCCAACGCAGGGAGGAAGCGATGTCGACTGATCCACCACCGGTGCCGAGCTCGCATCCAGGTCGTCTCTCGCGCTTCGGTCCGGGCGTCGCACTCGGGGTCCTCGGCTTCTTCGGCGGCCTCGTGGCTGCGGGGCTCTCCGACTGCGGCACCCCGGCGTCGCCCGCCGAGCATGCCCACGGCGATGCCGAGGGTGAGCAGGCGGCGGAGCAGCTGTGGACCTGCTCGATGCATCCGCAGGTGCAGCAGTCGGAGCCCGGCCAGTGCCCGCTGTGTGGCATGGACCTGATCCCCGTCGCCGGCGGCGCTCGGGATGCGGCTTCGTCCACCACGGTGGTGCTGTCGGACCGCGCGCGGGCGCTGTCGCGTCTGCGAACCACGCCGGTGCGACGGCAGCGCGACGCGGCGGGCGAGATGCGCCTGCTCGGTCGCGTGGAGCCGGACGAGACCACGCTCAAGACGGTGACCGCGTGGACCGGGGGTCGCATCGACAACCTCAAGGTCAACGTCACCGGCGCTCGCATCCGCGCCGGGCAGGTGATCGCGACCCTCTACAGCCCGGAGGTCTTCGCAGCCCACCAGGACCTGATCGTGGCGCAGCGCCAGGTGCAGCGCATGGCCGCCGGCGTCGAGTCGGCGCGCAATGCGGCCGCCGCGGCGCTCGACGCTGCGCGCGAGCGGCTGCGCCTGCTCGGTGTGCCCGACGGTGAGCTGGTGCAGATGGAGACCGAGGAGCGTCCCACCCGCGCGGTGCCGATTCGAAGCCCGTTTTCCGGAACCGTCATCGAGCGCATCGCGTCCGAGGGTGCCTACGTCGAAACCGGCGCTCCGCTCTACCGCGTCGCCAACCTGCGCAGCCTGTGGATCCAGCTCGATGCCTACGAGAGCGACCTGCCGCGGCTGGCGCTGCAGCAGGCGGTCGTCGTGGAGGTCGACGCGTTTCCGGGTGACGAGTTCGAGGGCAAGATCACGTTCATCGATCCGACGCTCGACCCGCGGCGGCGTACGGCGCGCGTGCGGGTGCAGGTGAGCAACCGTGACGGGCGACTGCGGCCGGGCATGTTCGCGCAGGCCGTCGTGGCCGCCCACACCGAGCCGGGTGCCGAGGCACCGCTCGTCGTGCCGACCACCGCGCCGCTGTTCACCGGTCGGCGCGCGATCGTGTACGTCGAGGTTCCGAGCGGCGAGGGCGTGGGCTACGAGCCGCGCACGGTGCGTCTCGGTCCGCGGCTCGGCAGCTACTACCCCGTCGTCGCCGGCCTCACACGGGGTGAGCGCGTCGTGACGCGCGGCGCCTTTGCGCTCGACGCCGACCTGCAGATCCGGGGCGGCCGCAGCATGATGGCCTCCCCCGACGATCGAGAGCCCGGCGCCTGGGACGAGGCGATCGAGGTGCCGCGCGCCGAGCTGCGCAAGCTCGCACCGGTGGTGGCCGCCTACCTCTCGGCCCAGCGCGCGCTGGCCGCCGACGATCTGGCGAGGGGACAGGCCGCCGCCGTCGAACTCGAGCAGGCCATCGTGGGCGTGGCGCTGTCGCGTCCACCGCAGGCGCAGGCGGTGTGGGACGCGATCAAGGGCGACCTCGGCGCCCACGCGAGCCACGTCGCACAGGCCAACAGCATCGAGAGTGCCCGCACGGGCTTCGAGGGTCTCAGCCACGGCGTCTCGATGATCCTGCACCGGCTCGGCAATCCGCTCGATCAGCCACTCGTGCAGGCGCACTGCCCGATGGCCTTCGGCAGCCGCGGCGCCTCGTGGGTGCAGCAGGGCGGCGACATCGACAACGCGTACTTCGGCGAGTCGATGCGCAGCTGCGGCGAGGTCGAGCACAGCGTGGAGCCCGGCGCACACCTGCCCACCGAGAGCACCGCCGACGCACCGCCGCCGCGACCCGGTCACGAAGGACACCAGCATTGAGCGATCCCCCCGACAGCTCGGCGCCCGGCCGCCAGAGCGGCTGGGAGGCGATCATCGGCTGGTTCATCGACAACCGGCTCGTCGCCTTCGTGCTCACGCTCATGCTGATCGGCGGCGGCGCGTACGTCTCGCCCTTCGACGTGGAGCTCGGCGGCATGCCGCGCGACCCCGTGCCGGTCGATGCGATCCCCGACATCGGCGAAAACCAGCAGATCGTCTTCACGAAGTGGGCCGGGCGCTCGCCGCGCGACGTCGAGGATCAGATCACCTATCCGCTGACGACCGCGCTGCTCGGCATCCCCGGCGTGCGCACCGTGCGCAGCACCTCGGCGTTCGGCTTCTCGACCATCTACGTGATCTTCGAGGACGACGTCGAGTTCTACTGGTCGCGCTCGCGCGTGCTGGAGAAGCTCTCGTCGCTACCGTCGGGCACCGTGCCCGCGGATGTGTCGCCGACGCTCGGCCCGGACGCCACCGCGCTCGGTCAGATCTTCTGGTACACGCTCGAGGGCCGCGACGCCGAGGGCCGCACGGTGGGCGGCTGGGACCCGGACGAGCTGCGCAGCATCCAGGACTGGAGCGTGCGCTACGCGCTGCAGGCCGTCGACGGCGTCTCGGAGGTCGCCTCGGTCGGCGGCTTCGTGCGCGAGTACCAGGTTGACGTCGACCCGGAGGCGATGGCCGCCCACGGGGTGAGCCTGGCGCAGGTCGCCGATGCGGTCCGAAAGTCGAACCTCGACGTGGGGGCGCGCACGCTCGAGATCAACAGCGTCGAGTACGTGGTGCGCGGCATCGGCTTCGTGCGGCGGCTCTCGGACCTCGAGGCCACGGTGGTCGTGGCGCGCGGGCACACGCCGATCCGCATCCGCGACATCGCACGCGTGGCGCTGGGGCCGGCGCTGCGGCGCGGTGCGCTGGACGACGAGGGCGCGCCCGCCGTCGGTGGCGTCGTCGTCGCGCGCTTCATGGAAAACCCGCTGTCGGTCATCTCCGGGGTCAAGGCGAAGATCGCCCAGATCGGCCCCGGTCTGCCGAAGCGCACGCTCGAGGACGGCACCGTCAGCCAGGTGACGATCGTGCCGTTCTACGACCGCACGACGCTGATCCACGAGACCCTCGACACGCTCTCGACCGCGCTGCTGCACGAGATCGTGATCACGATCCTCGTCGTGCTGATCATGCTGCGCAACCTGCGCAGCTCGCTGCTGATCTCCGGCATGCTGCCGCTCGGCGTGCTGGCGACCTTCGTGCTCATGAAGGTGACCGGCGTCGACGCCAACATCATGGCGCTGGGCGGCATCGCGATCGCCATCGGCACCATGGTCGACATCGGCATCGTGTTCGTCGAGAACATGAACCAGCACCTGCAGCGCGCCGGGCCGGACGACGACCGCGCCGTCGTGGTGCGCCGTGCGGCCGCGGAGGTCGCGCCCGCGGTGCTGACCTCGGTGCTGACGACGGTGGTGAGCTTCCTGCCGGTGCTGGGGCTGTCGTCCACCGAGCTACGGCTCTTCGGACCGCTGGCGTTCACCAAGACGTTTGCCATGGTCGCCGTGTTCGTGCTCGCGATCGTCGTGCTTCCGGGGGCGGCCCTGGTGGTGCTGCGCCGGCGACCGGCCGCGGTAGAGGCGGGCGTGGAGGGCGGCCGTCGCGTGTTGCACAGCATCCTGCGGTTCGCGCACATCCGCGATTGGCTGCTCGTCGCGCTCGGTGCGCTGCTCACGGGGCTGAGCACGTGGGGCGGCCTGCTCGTCGCGTTGATGGGCGTGTTCCGGCTCGCGCGGCCGCTGCTCTCGGGGTCCACGGCGCGGCGCGTATCCCAGCTGGAGAACCTGCTCGCCGTCGTCGCGGTCACGTGGCTGCTCTCGCAGCACTGGCTGCCGCTCGGCATCGAGCAGGGCGCGCTGTCGAACCTGCTGTTCGTGGGCGTGCTGATCCTGATCTTGATGGGCGGCTTCCGCGCGTTCGAGGCTGCGTACCCCTCGCTGCTGACGGCCGTGCTCGCGCGCAAGGGCTGGTTCCTGGTGCTGCCGCTGTCCGTGGCGGTCTTTGGCTTCACCGCGCTGCTCGGCTTCGACACGGTCTTCGGCTTCCTGCCACGCGCGGTGCGTGACAGCCGCCCGGCGGTCGCTGCAGCCAGCGCGCTGCCGGGCTTCGGGCGCGAGTACATGCCCGCTTTCGACGAGGGCTCATTCCTCTACATGCCATCGACGATGCCGCACGCTTCGATCGGCGAGGTGCTGACGATGCTCTCGGAGATGGACGCGGCGATCGCGCAGATTCCGGAGGTCGACCGTGTGGTCGGCAAGCTCGGGCGCGTCGACAGCGCGCTCGACCCAGCGCCGCTGTCGATGATCGAGACGGTCATCACCTACAAGTCGGAGTACCGCACCGAGCCCGATGGCCGCCGCGTGCGGCAGTGGCGCGACCACATCCGGACGCCGCAGGACATCTGGGATGCGATCGTCGCCGCCGCCGAGCGGCCGGGCGTCACCAGCGCGCCGGTGCTGATGCCGATCAACGCGCGGCTCGTGATGCTGCAGAGCGGGATGCGCGCGCCGATGGGCATCAAGGTCCGCGGCCCCAACCTCGAGGTCATCGACGCCTTCGGCCTCGAGCTCGAGGCGCTGTTGCGCGGGGTGGATGCGGTGCGACCCGAGACGGTCTTCGCCGATCGCGTGGTCGGCAAGCCCTACCTGGAGATCGACATCGACCGCGAGGCGATCGGCCGCTACGGTCTGTCGATCGTGGACGTGCAGCGCGTGCTGCAGGTCGCGCTCGGCGGCACGAGGCTGACCCAGACCGTGGAGGGCCGCGAGCGCTACCCCGTGCGCGTGCGCTACATGCGCGAGGAGCGCGACAGTATCGAGGCGCTGCAGCGCGTGCTCGTGCCGACGCAGGAGGGCGAGCAGGTGCCGCTGTCGCAGCTGGCGACGATTCGCTATGTGCGCGGACCGCAGGCGATCAAGTCCGAGGACACCTTCCTGACGAGCTACGTGCTGTTCGACAAGCGGGCGGGCATCGCGGAGGTCGATGCGGTGCGCCGCGCCCAGGCGGTGGTGGCCGCGCAGATCGACAGCGGCGCGCTCGTCGTCCCCCAGGGCGTCAGCTTCGAGTTTGCGGGGACGTACGAGAACCAGGTGCGCAGCGAGCAGCGGCTCATGCTGCTGGTGCCGATCGCGCTGTGCCTCGTCTTCATCCTGCTCTACCTGCAGTTCAAGCGCGTGGCCGTCAGTGCGGTCATCTACAGCGGCGTGGCGGTGGCGGTCGGCGGCGGCTTCTGTCTGCTGTGGCTCTACGGCCAGCCGTGGTTCCTCGACTTCGCGGTGATGGACACCTCGATGCGGGAGCTGTTCCAGGTCGGCACGATGAACATGTCGGTGGCGGTGTGGATCGGCTTCATCGCGCTGCTGGGGATCGCGACCGACGACGGGGTCGTGATGTCGACCTACCTGAAGCAGCGCTTCGAGGCCGAGCCGCCGCGCTCGACGGCGGAGGTGCGCGCGCACACGCTCGAGGCCGGCATGCGGCGCGTGCGTCCGTGCCTGATGACGACCGCTACGACCATCCTCGCACTGCTACCCGTGATCACGTCCCAGGGGCGCGGCGCGGATGTCATGGTGCCGATGGCGCTGCCGTCGGTTGGCGGTATGCTCGTGGCTCTGATGACGCTCTTCGTCGTGCCGGTGCTCTACTGCGCGCTCGAGGAGAGGAAGGTGAAGCGAGCATGAGCGAGCCGATCGCAGCCCCGCGCAAGCGCATCCTGTTCGAGTACTGGTCGGACCCGCTGTGCATCTGGGCCTTCGTGTCCGAGTCGCGGCTGCAGACGCTGCTCGAGCAGAAGGGCGCTTGCCTGCAGGTGGAACACCGCGTCGCCGTGGTCTTCGGCAGCGTGCCGTGGCGCTTCCGGGAGGGGCCGTGGTCGGCGGCCGGCCCCGAGGGTCGTACGAAGACCACCGGAGAGATCGCCGCGCGCTTTGGCTGCGACGAGGTGGATGGCCGCGTGTGGATCGATGATCCCCCGGCGTCTTCGTGGGCGCCCGGGGCGGCGATCAAGGCCGCCTTCGCCGCGGAGCAGGCCGGTGAAGCGCCATCCGGAGCCGGCGCGGGCTACCAGCGCGCGCTGCGTGCGGCGTTCTTTGCGGACAACCGCAACGTCGCACGCCGGTCGGCGCAGCTCGAGGTCGCCGAAGCTGTCGGGGTGCCTGTCGCCTCGCTCGAGCGCCGCTTCGACGACGGCACGGCCCTGTCGCTGCTGTGGGAGGACCAGCGCAAGAAGGACGAGGAGAAGATCCAGGGCTCGCCGACCTACGTCTTCGACGGCGGCCGCGCCCTGCTCTACGGCAACTTCGCCGAGGGCATCCTCCACGCAACCGTCGACGAGCTGCTCGAAGGCCTCTACCCCGGCGGCTCCCCCTGCTGATTCGTGCACGGGGACGATCACGAGCACGATCACGACTACGAACACGAAAGCAACGCGTCGGCGCCGGTTGGCACCGGAGCGCCTTGGCGCGACCCGCTGGGGTGAATGTTGGTGTGTCCGGTGGACACACCAACAGAGGGGACGCGCGTGCGTCCCCTGCGGGGTTGTAGCGGCCGCAGTGCGCAAGCACTGCGGACCGCGAAGGGGGCGCAGCCCCCTTTGTCGTTAACCAATGTGGCGAAGGCGCCGTGCCGAAGCGCCATCACGGTGGTCGGGCACCTGTCGGGAGACGAACTGAACGGCTTCGGGGGCGGGTCGCGCCTACGGCGCTCCGGGTGCTGAACTGACGGCACGGTGGTGTTCTGCAAGCGTCGGCTGGGCGTCACCGGTGCCACGACCCGGCCCCGATGCCGTTCAGATCACGTGGGGGCTTTTGCGACGGCGGTCTCGATCGTACAGTCGCCGCCATGCACATGCCGGACACGCCGAAGCTGCCCCTCGCCTTCATCCTGCCAATCCTGCTGACAACGCTCGCATGCGGTGGCGGCGGCGAACCCGCGGAGGCGAGTGCCGGTGGCGAGAGCGCCGGCGGCGAGAAGCCGCTGGGCTCCTTCGAGCCGGCTGCCGAGCCCCCGCCACCCGCCGAGGAGATCAAGGCGGGGCAGCGGTCGGGCAACCCGGAGCAGGCCGCGGTCGCGCTGTCCGCGGTGACCTCGCAGCCACACAAGGGCGACAAGATCATCGACGCGATGCGGGTCTCGTCTGACATCTACCGCATCGTCAGCGAGAGCACGCGCATGCGCCTGCTGCTTGCGATCTGGAAGCCCGGCCAGGAGGACAAACCCCACGGCCACCCGCCGCTGGTCGCCTATGCGCTGACCGACCTCGAGGGCATCGCGACCGGTGACAGCGGCAAGCAGAAGCGCGTGAAGCTCGCGGCGGGCGCGGCCTTCTATCAAAACCCGGTCAAGGCCCACAAGTTCAAGAACGTCGGCAAGAAGGAGGCGCGCATGTTGATCCTCGAGCTGCGCCAGCGCGTCGACCCGATGCCGATGCCCGAGGGCGCCGCACCCGACGCGCTGCGGGCTTCGCCCGATGTCTACAAGCGCGTGTTCGAGGACGAGCACGTGCGCGTGCTCGAGGCGACGTGGGCGCCGGGGCAGATGGACGAGAAGCACTCGCACCCGGAGCTGGCGGCCTACGCGGTGACGTCGATCGACGCCAAGCTGCACGAGGACGACGGCCCGAGCAAGGACCTGAAGCGCCCGCCGGGCGGCGGCGTCTTCCAGGACCCGGTCAAGTCACACATCTACGAAAACGTCGGCAAGAAGGAGACGAGGCTCGTGCTCTTCGAGCCCAAGGGTGGTGCGGCGCGCGCGGCGGCGGCCGACCCCAACAGCTTCAAGGGGCTGCCGGTGGAGAGCGGCGACGGCGAGGTGACCTCCTTCATCGACTTCCAGGTCGGCGTGAAGATGGACATCGGCGGCGGCTTCGCGATGGAGATCCCGCCCGGGGTTGAGTTCAGCGACGTGGCGACCTTCGGCATCACCAAGAAGCGGCCGAAGAACAAGCTCATCGACAAGGGCTTCTCGCGCCACGGCAAGACGCTCGAGTTCGACGTCTACGAGGAGTCGCTCGCCAAGCAGGTCGTGCTCTCGATCGGCATCCCGAAGCAGCCCCAGAAGGCGGGCCACCGCTTCGTGCTCGCCATGGAGGTCTCGGGCGAGTGCAAGGGCAAGGCGCGCAAGCACCGGCTGCGCGGCGGCGGCTGCTCGCACTGGGAGATCGTCCCAGCGGCCTTCGATGCCACGCGCGGCAGCGTGATCGCCAAGCTGGGGTCGACCGGTGGCTACCGGCTGCAGTTCGGCTGGCTCAAGGAGTAGCGGCCGCCGCGCGCACCAGCGCACGCTCGCGCATCATCATGAAGAGCGGGAACGACACGGCCATCGCGACCATGAAGGTCAGCGCCGCGTAGACCCACACGTTGCGCATGCCCAGCCGCTTGCCCTCGGGGAACACCCACAGCAGGAAGCAGGCGACCGAGACGATCACGTCGATGCTCAGGAAGCTCGCCGAGGGGTTTGCGAAGCCGCCGGCCACGAACGCCGCGACATCGAAGGAGAGCATGCCCTCGAGCGTGGGCTGCCCCTGCACCTCGTGAATGAACAGCACGAGGTAGTACTGCGTGAGGACGAAGCCCGTGAGGGCCACGGCTGCGAAGATCCATGCGCGCGCGTTCATGGCCAGACTCTAGCAGCGCTTGGCCGTTCTTGCGTCTGCCCCACGCCGGCCGATCGGGTAGGGTGGATGCGGTCGGGAGGTCGAGGATGACGAAGATCGTGGGCGTGCTTCACCCCGGGGCGATGGGCTCGAGCGTCGCGGCGTGCGCGCGCGCCGCGGGCAACGACGTGCGCTGGGCATCGGCCGGGCGCAGCGAGGCGTCGCAAGCGCGTGCGGTGCAGGACGGTCTGCGCGACGCCGGCGAGCTGTCGTCGCTGGTCGCGGACGCGCAGGTGTTGATCTCGGTGTGCCCCCCGTCGGAGGCACGCGCCCTGGCCGACGCCGTCTTCGAGCTCGGCTTCACCGGCACCTTCGTCGACGCCAACGCGATCGACCCGGCGACCGCCACCGGCATCGCAGCGGCGGCGGCGGCGGCGGGCGTGGACTTCATCGACGGCGGCATCGTGGGGCCGCCCGCGCGGGCGCCCGGCAGGACCGTGCTCTACCTGTCGGGCGACGGGGCGCAGGGCGTGGGCAGGCTGTTCGACGGCTCGGACCTGGAGACGGTCGCGCTGCCGGGCGGCGCGGGCCGCGCATCGGCGATGAAGATGGCCTACGCCGCGTACACCAAGGGGCATGCGGCGCTGCTGCTGGCGGTGCGCGCCCTGGCCCGCGCCGAGCAGGTCGAGGCGCCGCTGCTCGCCCACTGGGAGCGCACGCACCAGGGGCTCGCGGCCACCTCGGAGTTCACCGCCAAGCTCACCGCGCCCAAGGCGTGGCGCTTTGCCGGCGAGATGCGCGAGATCGCGGCCACCTTCGAGGGCGCGGGACTGCCCGGCGGCTTCCATGACGCCGCAGCCGAGCTCTACGGCCGCCTCGGGCCGCTCAAGGACTCGCAAGAAGAGTCGCTCGACAGCGTGCTCGCCGCGCTGCTGCGCTAGACTGCCGGCGGAGCGACGTGACGACCCACCAGCACACCTGTCCGTTTTGCGAGGCCACCTGCGGCGTGGTGATCGAGACGCGCGACGGCGCGATCGAGTCGATCCGCGGCGACGCGCGCGACCCGCTGAGCCGCGGCTTCATCTGCCCCAAGGCGGTCGCGCTGCGCGACCTGCACGAGGACCCCGACCGACTGCGACGTCCTCGGCGACGCCGGCGCGACAGCGGTCGCTGGGAAGAGCTGTCGTGGGACGCCGCGCTCGATCTCGCGGCCGAGCGCATCGATGCCGTGCGGCGCGACCACGGGCCGAGCGCGCTGGGCGTCTACCAGGGCAACCCGACGGTGCACAACCTGGGCTTGATGACCCACGGCGTGCTGACCCTGCGCGCGCTGTCGACCGACAATCGCTACAGCGCGACGTCGGTCGACCAGCTGCCGCAGATGTTGGCGTCGGAGCTGCTGTACGGCTCGTCGATCTTCATGCCGGTGCCGGACATCGATCGCACCGACTACTGCCTGATGCTCGGTGCCAACCCGGCGGTCTCGGGCGGTAGCCTGATGACGGCGCCCGGGATGGCCAGGCGCATCGAGGCGCTGCGCGGCCGCGGTGGCAAGCTCGTGGTGGTCGACCCGCGCCGCACTGAGACGGCGGAGCTGGCCGACGAGCACCTGTCGGTCGTCCCCGGCAGCGACGTGCTGCTGCTGCTCGCGATCGTGCACGTGCTGTACAGCGCCGAGCTCGTTGCGCCGGGGCGCCTGCAGCCGATGTGCGACGGCATCGATCTCTTGCGCACAGCGGTCGCGCCCTTCACGCCCGAGCGTGTGGCTCCCCGGGTCGGCATCGCGGCGGCCGACATCGAGCGCATCGCGCGCGAGTTCGGCCAGGCGCCCAGTGCGGTCTGCTATGGGCGTCTGGGTGTCTCGGCCCAGCGCTTCGGCGGCGCGTGCCTGTGGCTCGTCAACGCTATCAACGCGCTCACCGGCAACCTCGACCGCGCCGGCGGCGCCATGTTCCCGACGCCCGCGTTCGATCCGTCGGCGTTCCCCAGCAGCCCCTTCGGGACCAACCGCTCACGCGTGCGCGGCCTGCCGAGCTTTGCCGGTGAGTTCCCCGCGTCGGTGCTCGCCGAGGAGATCGAGACGCCCGGCGACGGACGGCTGCGGGCGCTGCTGACCTGGGCGGGCAACCCGGCGCTCTCGTGCCCCAACGGCAGGCGCATCGAGGCGGCGCTGCCGCAGCTCGACTTCATGGTGAGCGTGGACTTCTACCTCAACGAGACCACGCGCCACGCCGACGTCATCCTTCCCCCCACGGCGCCGCTCGAGCACGACCACTACGACCTGGCGTTCAACCTGCTGTCGGTGCGCGACCGCGCCAAGTACTCGCCGCCGCTGTTCGAGCGACAGGACGATCAGCGCCACGACTGGGAGATCCTGGCCGGGCTGCTGCAGCGGCTCGAGCTGTCGCCGACGCAGCTGCCGTTTCGCTGGGCCAGCCGCGTCTCGCCGCGCCGCATCCTCGATCTCGGGCTGCGCGCGGGGCCCTTCGGTCTGCGGCGCGGACTGTCGGGGCTGAGCGTCGCCGCGCTCGAGGCGCGCCGCGAGGGGATCGATCTCGGCCCGCTGCAGCCGCGCCTGCCCGGTCTGTTGACGACGCCTGGCAAGCGCATCGACCTGGCGCTCCCGCTCTACCTGGCCGACCTGCCGCGCGTGGAGGCCGAGCTGCTCGGCCCCGGCGACGTCACCGCGTCGACCGATGCCGCGCTGCCGCTGTCGCTGATCGGGCGGCGGCAGCTGCGCAGCAACAACTCCTGGCTGCACAACGCGCGCTCGCTGATCAAGGGCCCCCACCGCTGCACGCTGCTGGTGCACCCCGACGACGCGGCGGCCCGCGGGCTGGTGGACGGCGCGCGCGTCGCGGTGCGCTCGCGGGTCGGGCGCATCGAGGTGCCGCTGCAGCTCAGCGACGAGGTGCGCCCCGGCGTGGTCAGCCTGCCCCACGGCTGGGGGCACGACCGCCCGGGGACCGAGCTGCGGCTCGCCTCCGAGCGGCCGGGCGCCAGCCTCAACGACCTCACCGATGATGCGCGCGTGGACGAGCTGTCGGGCAACGCGGTGCTCAGCGGGGTGCCCGTCGAGGTCGAGGCGCTGGCGGGGTGACCTGCGATGAATGCGTGTCCAAAAAGGTCTACTCGGTGGCGCCAGTTATCCTCGTGTCCGCTCGCTCGTCGCATCACAATCGGGGGTAGCTGGAGGAAAGTTCATGTCTGAGGCCCACGAGATCGAAGTACGGGACCTGAAGTTCGCGATCGGGCCGGACGTGCCGCGCTACTGGTTCCGCGGTGAGCGCGCCATCACGCTGTTCTGGAACTCGATGTCGGTCTTCTTCCCGCCCGGCGAGCGCTTCTTCATCCACAGCGTCAAGGCGCACCTCGAGCACATCGAGGACCCCGAGCTGTTGAAGGACGCCAAGGCGTTCATCAGCCAGGAGGGCATCCACACCCGCGAGCACCTCCGCTACAACGGGATGCTCCAGGCGCAGGGCTTTCCCGCCAAGGGTCTCGAGCGGCAGGTCGGCGAGCGCCTCGAACGTGTCAAGTCGCGTGCGCCGCTCGAGCGGCAGCTGGCGATCACGTGTGCCCTCGAGCACTTCACCGCGCTGATGGCGGACCTGCTTCTGGCCAATGCCCGGCTGGGCAAGGGCGTGCATCCCGCGATGCTCGAGTTGTGGCGCTGGCACGCGGCGGAGGAGAACGAGCACAAGGCGGTCGCCTTCGACGTCTACCAGGCAGCCGGTGGTCGCTACCGGGTGCGCGCCGCCGTCATGCTCGGCATCAGCATCGGCTTCTGGGCGATGGTGTGGCGCCACCAGGCGATCATGATGAAGCGCGACGGCATCCTGTGGTCACCCCGCGAGTGGCTCAAGCTGTTTTCGTTCCTGGCGTTCGACGCGAAGCTGCCGACCCTGCTGCCGCAGTACCTCGCGTACTTCAAGCCGGGCTTCCACCCGTGGCAGCACGACAACCGCGAGCTGCTGGCGAGCTGGCGTGAGCAGCTGCAGCTCGACGGTCCGGCCTTCGACCCGAGCTAGGGGGTGTCGCTGGCGCCGATCAGGCGGCCCGCAGCAGCGTATCGCGGTCGACGAGCGCCAGCTGCGCCGCGTGCCGGCGGATCCACGCGGTGGTGACCTCCTGCATGTCCGGGTCGTTGTCGAAGTCGAGCCCGTTGACCAGCGTCACGAAGGTCGCGAGCATCAGCGTGAGCTGGCGCCCGAAGTCCGTACGCAGCTCCTCGAAGCTGTAGCCCGCGACGCCGTGCTCGATGAGCGTGTCGTGGTACGCCCGCAGGACGCGCTCGAGATCCTCGGCCGTGGCGTCCTCGAGGCTGCCGCTGGTGAAGTACGCGAGGTCGTAGGTGCCGTTGCCGAGGAAGGTGCCCTGCCAGTCCAGCGTGATGACGCCCTGCGCGTCGCTGTGGAACATGTTGGCCAGGCGGAAGTCGCCGTGGCACAGCGTGACGGGGCGCTTGGCGATGATCGAGACCAGCTCCAGGTAGTTGTCCTCGAGCCACGCGAGCCCCTCGAGCTGCCGCTCGCTGAGCTGCGCGCGAAGCGTGCTGCGCATGTTGTCGACTCCGACCTTGAACGTCATGAAGAGCATGCGCTTGGCGTTGTCGAGAGAGGGTGCCCAGGTCAGCTCACCCAGTGACGGCTTCTCCCAGTGCTCGGCGTGGGCGCGGCCCACCGAGCGCGCGACCGACTCGGCGAACTCGACGTCGCAGCCCTTCACCTGATCGAGCGGCTCCAGCGCCGACAAGTCCTCCATCAGCAGCACGTTGCGCCTGCGCATGAAGCGCCCCATCAGGAAGATGAGCACGGCCCCGAGCAGGCCCATCAGCCAGTACGGCAGCCGCTCGCTGCTTTCGAGGTTGCGGGCGCGCTCCTCGGGCGTCGGCCCGGCATCCATGTCGCCGAAGTAGAGCTTGGGTGTGCGGATCGGCAGCCCGGGGGCCACGTCGCGGTAGAAGCGCAGCTCCTTCTCGTAGATGCCCGCGAGCTCGCCCAGGCCGCGGTTCTTCTTCTCGGGCGTCGGCATCTTCACGATCATGCTCTGGGGCGCCTCGGGCTGGGGCGGGTCGTACGTCAGCTCGATGCGCGCGAGCACGCCCATGAAGCCGATGCCGTCGCCGATGACGGTGGTGCGCGCCTCCCGCACGACGGCGTCCGCAATGACGCCACCCTTGCGCAGCGCCCCGGTCAGCCACTGCGCCGTGACGTCGTCTATACGATCCGGCAGTACGAGTTCGGTCATGGGTATCGGTATCCCCTCGTTGTCTCCCCGCTTTCCAGAGAGCGCGGCGGGGGCATGTGAAGGGATAATGCGCAGCGTCCCGTGGATGCAACCCAACGCGCCGTGGCGGTCGCTCGCATCTGGTTCACGGGCTGTCCAGCGTTCGGTCGGTGGCGGCGTCGCCGAGAAAAGTCGTTTTTCGCCACTTGCGGGCATGAATCGGGCGCACCATGCGTTGCCGTGTGGAACCGCGGCCGACACGGCTCCGACCGTCTGGCCCTCCGGGGACCTCGGCTTTGGCCACGAGTGCCCCCCCGATTCCCGAGCCGAAAGAACGCAGGAGACACCGCATGCCTAGCCCACGCTCACCCATTGTCCTCGCGGTTCTGTTGTTGTGCGCCTGCGACGACCCCGCGCAGGATGTCGCGCCGGCCCAGGTCGACGGGCCCGCCGACACCACCAAGCCCGCGCAAGCACCGGCGAAGGTGGCCGGCGGCCTGGCGGTGACGCCCGAAAACTCGTCCATCGAGTTCGAGGGGTCCAAGGTCACGGGCAGCCACAGCGGCGGCTTCAAGGTCTTCGAGGGCAGCGTCAAACTCGACGGCGACAGGCCCGAGGGCGCGCAGATCGACATCACCATCGACACCGGCTCGGTCTTCGCCGACAGCGATCGCCTCGCGAGCCACCTGCGCAACGACGACTTCTTCGACGTCCCCAACCACCCGAAGGCCACGTTCCGCTCGTCGGAGATCCGCGCGGGCGGCGAGGGCGGCGCCACGCACACGATCGTCGGGGAGCTGTCGCTGCGCGGCAAGCGCAACCAGATCACCTTCCCCGCCAACGTGAGCGTCGATGCCGCGAAGGTCAGCGCGAGCGCCGAGTTTTCGATCAACCGCAAGGACTTCGGGATCCTGTACGCGGGCAAGGCCGACAACCTGATCCGCGACCTGGTGGTGATCCGGCTGAAGCTGGAGCTGCCGAGGGGCTGAGCACGACGATGGCCGATCAAGAGCGCGAGTACGACGTCATCCTGTGGGGAGCCAGCGGCTTCACCGGCAAGCTGACGGCGGAGTACCTGCTGCAGCACTACGGCGTGGGCGGAGAGCTGCGCTGGGCGCTCGGCGGGCGCAACGAGCAGAAGCTGCAGGACGTGCGGACGCGGCTGTCCGAGGCCGACGCATCGGCCTCCGAGCTGCCGCTCGTGGTCGGTGACAGCGACGACGGGGCATTCCTGGACGCGATGGTGCAGCGCGCGACCGTCGTGTGCACGACCGTCGGCCCCTATGCGAAGTACGGCGCGAAGCTGGTGGGCGCCTGCGCGGCCCGCGGTACGCACTACTGCGACCTGACGGGCGAGGCGCACTTCATGCGGCGCATGATCGACGCCCACCAGCAGGCGGCGCGCGACAGCGGCGCGCGCATCGTCTTCACCTGCGGCTTCGACAGCATCCCTTCCGACCTCGGGACGCTCTTCGTGCAGGACGAGATGCGGCGCCGACACGGGGTGGCCGCCGCGAGCGTGCGCTACCGCGTGGTCGGCATGCGCGGCGGCGCCAGCGGCGGGACCATCGCGAGTGCGATGAACATGATGGAAGAGGCGGCCACGGATCCGAGCGTGCTCGAGGTGATGGACGCGCCCTACTCGCTGAACCCGGCCGACCAGCAGCAGGGTCCCGACCAGGCCGAGCGCAACACCGGCTGGTACGACGAGGCCTTCGGGCAGTGGGTGATGCCGTTCGTGATGGGCGTCATCAACACGAAGGTCGTGCGGCGAAGCAACGCGCTGCTCGACTACGCATGGGGCAAGGAGTTCCGCTACGACGAGGGCGTGCTGTCGGGCGATGGTCCGGGAGGCTGGCTGAAGTCGGCGGCCGCATCGAGCGCAGCGATCGTGGGCCGCGGTGCGATGGGGGCCGGGCCCATCCGCCGCTTGATCGCGAGTCGCGTTCCGCAGCCGGGGACGGGTCCCTCGAAGAGAGCACGCGAGGCGGGCTACTTCACCGTCGAGCTGTGGGCCGAGCACCCCGAAGACGCGGACAAGGCGCTGCGTGCACGCGTGACCGGTGACCGCGACCCCGGCTACGGATCGACCTCGAAGATGCTCGCCGAGAGCGCCGTGTGCCTGGCCAAGGACGCGGTGTCGGTGGGCGGCGGCATGTGGACGCCAGCCTCCGCGATGGGCTCGATGCTGATCGAGCGCCTGCAGCAGCGCGCGGGCCTCACGTTCGAGCTACTCGACTGATGACCGGCGCCTGACAGTCGGCCGCGTCGCGCTCAGGCGCCTTCGCGCACCTTCTCGCCGCGGTGCGGCTCGGGCAGCACGTTGGCGACCTCGGTCGAGAAGAAGTCGAGCACGTAGCGCGCGACGTCCTTGATCGAGACGATCGAGACCGGCTTGTCGTCCGCATCCACGATCGGGATGTGGCGGTAGCCACCGACCTGCATGTTGTGGGCGGCGTAGATGATCGGGTCGCCCGTGCGGAGCGTCACGGGGTCGGCCGTCATGATCCCCTTGACGGGTACGTCCAGGGCGTTGTCGATCTCGCCCATCACGTTCACGACCAGGTCGCGCTCCGTGATGATGCCGACGAGCTTGCCACCGTCGGTCACCGTGATGGCGCCGTACCCGGTGTCGTGCATGATCTTGACGGCGTCGCGCACCGTCGCGCCGACGTCGACGGAGATGGCCTTCTTGGAGAAGAGCTTGCTCAGCGGCTCCTTGAACGCAGCGAGCGTCAGAACCGAGTCTGCCTCGACCTCCGACAGCCTGTCGAACTCATCATCCAATCCATCGTTCATCTCGGTGCGCCTCCGCGAAAAGAAAGAGCCGGATGATAGCGCCAAGCCGCCGCCGGGTCGCCGACTTTCTCAGCCGCCGTCCGCTGTCTTCGGAGAACTGCACGGTAGCGGTGGCGGTACGGGTGGCTGCGCCCCAGAATGCCTGTGATTCCATGGGCAAACCGTCCCCGAACCTGTTGACCGATCCGGTCGCCGCGACGCTTTTGCGGCTGGCGGCACCGATGGTGCTCGGGATCGGCGCCGTGCTGTTGTTCGGTGTGGTCGACACGTTCTGGGTGGCCCAGCTCGGCGACGCGCAGCTGGCTGCCATGAGCTACACGTTTCCTGTCACGGCGATCGTGATGAACATCGGCATGGCGCTCGGTCTCGGCACCACCGCGGCGACAGCCCGTGCGATCGGTACCGGCGACCAGCCGCGCGTTGCACAGCTGGCCACGCACGGGCTCTGGCTCGCACTGCTCGCCGTCGTGAGCGTGGTGGCGGTCGCCTACACCACCCTGGATGCGACGTTTACGGCGCTGGGCGCGTCCGCCGCCACGCTGCCGCTGGTGCGCGCGTACATGGAGCCGTGGTTCATCGGTGCGCTGCTGATGGTGCTGACGATGGTTGGCAACGGCGCCATCCGCGCCGGAGGCGACACGCGCACGCCGGCACAGATGATGATGCTCGCGGGCCTGCTCAACGCCGGGCTGACGCCGGTGCTGATGTTCGGGCTGGGGCCGTTTGCGCCGATGGGCATCCGCGGGGCGGCGGTCGCGACGGCGATCGCCTGGGCCGTCTCACTGGTCGTGGCGGTGTCGATCCTTCACTTCCGCGAGCATCTCTTGCTGTTTCGTTTGGACCCGTCGGCGGTGCGGCGATCCTGGCGCGACATCCTGCACGTCGGCCTGCCCGCCATGGGCACCAACCTGCTGTATCCGCTGTCCGCCGCCGTGATTACGCGGACCGTGGCGGTCCACGGCGACGCCGCCGTTGCCGGCTTCGGTGTTGCATCGCGCGTGGAGCAGGTGGCGTTGATCGGGATCTTTGCCCTGTCCACCGCGATCACGCCCTTCGTCGGCCAAAACCACGGCGCGCGGCAGTGCGAGCGCGTTCGCGAGGCGGCGCGCTTCTCGCTCAAGGCCTCGCTGCTCTGGGGCCTGGGCTCGACGGCGGTGCTCGTACTCGGCAGCGGGCCGCTCGCATCGCTGTTCAGCGACGGCCCGGGGGTGGCCGAGGTCATCCGCAGCTACTGGCTGATCGTCGCCGTCTGCTATGGCCTGCTGGGCGTCGCGTCGCTCGTCAACGCGATCTTCAACGCGCTCGGTCAGCCGCTGCGCTCGGCCCAGCTCACGGGCATCCGGCTGCTGGCGCTGCTGTTGCCGATGGCGCTGATCGGCGCTCAAGCCGGCGGCCTGACCGGACTGTTCGTGGGGATCTCCGCTGCCTACGGTCTGGGAGGGGTGGTGGCCTACGCGATGGTCCACCGGATGATCGATCGGGTGGAGGAGCAGCAGTCGCTGGAGCTCGCGGCGGCGCAGGCCGGCCAGGACCCGGTGGCGAGTGGACTCTAGCGTCCCGCCGCTCGATCGCCCCGGTTTACGCCTGCGATCCTATCGAATACGCTCGTGGGCCCTATTCCGCTAAAGCCCGCCTTGCTTGCCCGCATCACCCTCCCTTGCCTGCTCCTGGCAGGCCTTGCGCTGCCCGCGCTTCCATCGGTCGCGCTCGCGGAGCAGCCGCGCGACTGGGCGCTCGACTCGCGCCCCGAGGGCACCGTCGTCAACGCCGACGTGGTCTTCCCCGGCTTTGGCACGTCGATCGAGCACCGCAAGCAGATCTACGGCGCGGCCAACGAGCTGCTGCTGCGCGCCGAGGTGCTGTCGATCGTCCCGCTGTCCGAGGTGCTCGTCGACATCGATCTCCGCATCCTCTTCTTCACCCTCGGCCTGCAGGGCGGCGTGCGCGACACCTACCGCAACCTCGACATGTCGAACGAGCTCGACCTCAGCCGCAAGCGGCGCGCGAAGAAGGAGAGCGACGGCGAGATCAACAACGCCCTGTGGGGCTGGGGCGAGCTGCGGCTGGGGCTGACGATCCCCATGAACAAGTACCTGGTGGTCGACCACATCACGGCGCTGCGCACCGAGGGGCGTCCCGACCGCACCTTCGACTGGCGCTCTGGCATCGTGCACGACGGCGACGTCATGAAGAGCACCACGTGGGTGGCTTTCAAGCACCGCGACTGGGGCGCGATCGCACCGGTCTTCCAGCTGCTCGTGGCGTCGCTCGATGGCGGCACCCAGACGTTCCTCAACTACGGCGTAGCGCTGATCACGCGGCCGGGGATCTTCCAGCGCAACGATCTCGCGCTGCTCGAGATGATCTTCAACCTCGGGCCCGAGTTCGGCGGCGACAACGGGGACGGCTACTTTGGTATCCACTCGATCGATGCGCCGTTCGTCGTGCGCACGGGCTACCGCGTCGTGTTCGACATCCCGAACACGGCGGTCGACGAGGACGCGGTGCCGCTCTACAAGATCATCGAAGACGACCTCTGAGGGTCGAGCGCGCACGCCGCAGCCGTGGTTGCAAAGGCCGCAAAGGCTGCGGCGAATAAGTCTGTCATTCCGCGGGAGTGGCCATCATCGGACGCGTGTCAACTCGTTGACGTGGCGGGGGTCGGGACACAGCTTGAGAGCATGACCGACCACCAAACACTTCCCGTGCTTCCGATGCGCTCGCTCGTGCTCTTCCCCGGTCACGTGGTGCCGGTGGGCATCGGCCGCCCCGCCACCATCGCGGCCGTCGAGGAGGCGGTCGCCGGCGACGGACGCGTCTTCGCGGTCACCCAGCGCGACGGCGCCGACGAGGTCAAGCCCGAGGGTCTGTATGCGATGGGGGTGATCGCCAAGGTCACCCCGGTCAAGCGCGGCTCCCGCGGCATGCAGATCACGCTGCAGGTCTCCGGTCGAGCGACGGCCGTGCGCTACCGACAGGAGGGCAGCTACCTCAGCGCGGCCGTCTCGCCGGTCGCGGACATGCCGCCCATCGACAGTCGCGACCCGAGCTTTGCCGCGCTCGAGAAGGAGACGCGCGCGGTCGCAGAGAAGTTCGCCTCGGCGCTCGGCATCCCCCCCAAGTGGGTGGACCGGCTGCTGCAGAGCGCCGACGAGCCGGGCGCCTTCGTCGACCTGCTCGCCGGCTACCTCGAGATGACCTCCGCGGAGAAGCAGGACCTGCTCGAGACGCTCTCGGTGGAGGAGCGCATGCGCGGCGTCTTCGTGCACATCCAGCGGCTGGTCGCGACGCTCGAGGCGCAGAAGGACATCAAGTCGAAGGTCGAGGAGGAGTTCGGCAAGCGCCAGCGCGAGGCCGTGCTGCGCGAGCAGCTCAAGGCGATCCAGCAGGAGCTCGGCGGCGACGAGGAGGACCGCAACGACGAGCTGCGGACGCGGCTCGAGGCGCTCGAGCTGCCCGCGGAGGTGCGCAAGGAGATCCAGCGCGACCTCGACCGCCTCGATCGCTCGTCCGAGGGCTCGATGGACGCGCAGGTGACGCGCAGCTACCTCGAGGTGATCACCGAGCTGCCCTGGAACGACCGCTCCGAGGACAACCTCGACCTGCCCAGCGCCTCGGTGATCCTCGACGAGGACCACTTCGGGCTGCAGGACGTGAAGGACCGCGTGCAGGAGTTCCTCGCGGTGCGTCAGCTGCAGGCGAAGCAGGCCGCCGAAGAGGCTGACGCGCTCGACGACGTCGGCCCGAGCATGGATCCGGAGGCGGTGACCGAGGACGAGCCCGACGCGGTCGTCGACGGGGAGCCGCACGCGGCGCAGGCGCGCGCGATGGCCAAGGGGCCGATCCTGCTCTTCACGGGGCCGCCTGGCGTGGGCAAGACGTCGATCGCGAAGTCGATCGCCCGTGCCCTCGGCCGCGAGTACGTGCGCATCGCCCTGGGCGGCGTGCGCGACGAGGCGGACATCCGCGGGCATCGCCGCACCTACGTCGGCGCGATGACGGGCCGCATCATCGACGGCCTCAAGCGTGCCGGTACGCGTAACCCGGTGTTCCTGCTCGACGAGGTCGACAAGCTTGGCACGTCCTTCCAGGGCGATCCCTCGAGCGCCCTGCTCGAGGTGCTCGACCCGGCGCAGAACGACACCTTCACCGACCACTACCTCAACGTGCCCTTCGATCTGAGTGAGGTGCTGTTCGTCGCGACGGCCAACTTCGTGCAGAACATCCCGGGCCCGCTGCTCGACCGCATGGAGGTGATCGAGTTCGGCGGCTACACCGAGCGCGAGAAGGTCAACATCGCGGAGCGCTACCTGATCCCGCGGCAGCTGAAGGAGTCGGGGTTGCAGAGGCACGACATCACGTTCGAGCCTGCGGCCACGGCGCGCGTCGTGACCGAGTACACGCGCGAGAGCGGCGTGCGGCAGCTCGAGCGGACGTTCGGCAAGCTGTCGCGCAAGCTCGCGCGCAAGATCGCATCCGGCGAGGAGATCGAGCACGAGGTCACCCCCCTGGCGGTGCGCGAGCTGCTCGGGCGACCGAAGGTGCGGCCCGAGCGCATCGTCGCGGAGGACGCGCGCGGGCTCGCGACCGGCATGTACTACACGCCGGTGGGCGGCGACATCATGTTCGTGGAGGCGTCCGTGCGGCCGATCTCGAAGCCGCGCAAGGCGGACGAGGACGTGGAGGACGGCGAGGTGGGCAGCATGTCGCTCATCCTCACCGGACAGCTCGGCGACGTGATGAAGGAGTCGGCGCGCGCGGCACTCACCTACGTCAGCACGCACGGCACGAGCCTCGAGCTCGCGGGCATCCCCCAGGGCGCCCTCGAGGCGCATATCCACGTGCCGGCCGGGGCGATCCCCAAGGACGGCCCCTCGGCGGGCGTGACGATCTCGACCGCGCTGGCGTCGGCGATGACCGGTCGCGCGGTGCGGCGCGACGTGGCGATGACCGGCGAGGTCACGCTGCTGGGGCGCGTGCTGCCGATCGGCGGGCTCAAGGAGAAGGTGCTCGGCGCGCACCGGGCCGGCGTCCGCGCGATCGTCCTGCCGAAGGAAAACGAGGCCGACCTCGAGGACATTCCCCAGGAGGTGCGCGACCAGCTCACCTTCCATCCGGTCAGCACGCTGGCGGAGGTGCTCGAGGTGGCCCTACTTCCGGGGCTTGCGGAGCCGTCCGCCTTCCAGCCACCCTTGCCGGAACACCCCGACGCGACGCAGCACTGAGTCGCAGGAGATCCCATGGCAGAGCTCTCGAGTGACGTTCAGGCGCTACTGAAGAAGAAGGCGTTCGCGCACTTCGCCACCGTGATGAAGGACGGCAGCCCCCAGGTCAGCCCCGTGTGGGTCGACGTGGACGGCGACATCGTCGTGATCAACTCGGCGGAGGGCCGGCTGAAGGACAAGAACGTCAAGCGCGACGCGCGCGTGGCGGTCTCGGTGACGGACCCCGACAACGACTACAACGCCGTGATGATCCGCGGCCGGGTGGTCGAGATCACGACCGACGGCGCCGACGCCCACATCGACGCGATGGCCAAGAAGTACATGGGGGTCGACAGCTACCCCTACCGGACCGACAAGGAACAGCGCGTCATCTACCGAATCGCCGCCGACCGCGTCAGCACGATGGGGTGAGGCGCCGGGCACCGTCATCGCCGCATCGGCCGCACTGGTCGTCGAGGTGAACTGAACGGCCTCGGGGTCGGGTCGTGGCCGGGCGGATCGCTGACTAGGGTCCTGCGGACCCGTCGACGGAGATGCACAACTCCACTGCGTGGACTTCTGCACCTGCCGTTCAGCTTGCAGATCGCGCCGCTGGTGAATCAACGCAAGCTCATCTCGCGGCGCGGCAAGCCTCGCTCGGCGCTCGCACCAGCCGCGGCCTTGGCGGCTGCTCGCGGTGCGGCTGGCACTCGCTCGAGTCGGCATGACGCGAAGGTCGGGGGCCACGGGCAGACCACCGCGGTCGAGGAGAACTGAACGGCCTCGGGGTCGGGTCGTGGCCGGGCGGATCGCTCGGCTTGCAGATCGCGCCGCTGGTGAATCAACGCAAGCTCATCTCGCGGCGCGGCAAGCCTCGCTCGGCGCTCGTGCCAGCCGCGGCCTCGGTGGCTGCTCGCGTCGCGGCTGGCACTCGCTACGTCCGCCCGGCCACGACCCGACCCCGACGCCTGCGATGTGCTGGGCGGCAGGCGCAGTGGTGTGCGGTTGGCGCTACCCTCGGAGCCGGCGACCGGTGCAAGCTAGTTAGCGCAAGGGTTGAGTAGGACGTTGCCGGCGTCGATCGATCGTCGGCTCAGCACGCAATCGCCACGCGATCGGGCCCCCTGCATGTTCCGCGATCGACCATCGAACACGTCGGGCGCGCCCCGTCTGGGCGCCCCAACGAGAAGTTGGACGGCGCGCTAGCGCTTTCTCTTGCGCGCGGTCAGCCGTGCCGTAGGGAAGCGGCCTCGGAGTCCAGTCACGTTTCGATGTGCTCGCTCGTTCCACTCGCCGCTCCAGTCGAAGTCGAGCGACAGACGCAAGTCGCGCTTCCCCTGCATCACGTTGATGCGCTTGAGGTGGAACAGCGCCGCGGTACCACGTCCAAGCGTCTCTTCTTCAAACACAAGATCCTCAAGGTGAGTGACCGGTGTGTCCCAAGTACAAACGAACGTGAAGTGTCCGCGCAATCGAAAGACGATGTATCGCGGCTCTTCACACGGCTCGAAACCCACCAGCCCCGCGTCCTCGTTCTGAAGCGTCACGCCGACGGGCGTGAGCGTTGCGAGACCCGCCCCGTCCGGCAGATCTCGTCGACCGAGCACGGTGTCTGCAACGTGACTCGGCATTTCCCACTCCGGAAAGGTGTCCTTGCGCAATACCCGATGAAGGTTGAGAGCGATCTTCAGGACCGCTCGCTCCACCGCCGGCCCGTCTAGGACGAAGCGATGAGTCTTGCGCACTCGCGGAATCTTCACTCGCTCCTGTCGGAGCCTCTCGACCTCTCGAAGCACGTTGCAGAAGTCCCCGACGGCGTCATCTAGTGGACTCAACGCGGTGTTGTGCGCCGTGCACAACGCTTTTGTGGCCATGCGCTCGGTTGGGATCTCTTTCGTCTCCCCATCCAAGAAAGGGAGACCCGAAACTGTGAGGAGTTCGCTCTCAAATGCCGAACTCGACACGATGTGCTCGCGCGAGATCTGGCGGCTACACTCGCGTGTGTGACCCGCCCAACACCTCGGGTGCGTGTACTCTTCGCGGTCCATGACTCTTGATGCTCTTGCCACTAGCGTAGCGCTAGTTTACCGACGCAGCCCTCCCAACTCGGTATTGCATTTGACGAGCCCGGGAAGCCTCGTCTTCCTGGCTAGCCTCGGCCCAGCCGTGTTCCAGGCTGGCTCGCGCTAGTGCAAAGGCCAACTGGTGTGGCCTTGCAGTTGAACGCCGTGTCCGTCTGTCCGTTCAACCGCGGGCTGCCGCCTCGCACCCACCGTGAGGCACTGCTGGCACGTCTCCGGGCGCGCAGACGCCGTTGGCCGATTGCACCGCGCAGGCTTCGGGGGTGAAGTCGTGGCCGGGCGGACGTGGCGAGTGCCAGCCGCTACGCGAGCAGCCATCGAGGCCGCGGCTGGCACGAACGGCAGGTGCAGAAGTCCACGCAGTGGAGTTGTGCACCTCCGTCGACGGGTCCGCAGGACCCTAGTCAACACGAGCGAAGCTTGCGGCGCCGCGAGATGAGCTCGCTTTGATTCACCAGCGGTGCCATCTGCAAGCTGAGCGCTCCGCCCGGCCACGACTTCACCCCCGGAGCCGTTCAGTTCACCTCGACCCCATGTCGTCCGTGCAACCTGGAGGCCACGCGGTAGCCACCGAGGCCGCGGCTGGCACCAGTCACGAGCGAAGCTTGCCGCGCCGCGAGATGAGCTAGCGTTGATTCACCAGCGGCGCGATCTGCAAGCTGAACGGCAGGTGCAGAAGTCCACGCAGTGGAGTTGTGCACCTCCGTCGACGGGTCCGCAGGACCCTAGTCAGCGCTCCGCCCGGCCACGACTTCACCCCCGGAGCCGTTCGGTTCACCTCAACCCCGCGATGCTCGCGACGCCGCGGCCACCTACGGCTTCCCGTCTTCGTCGTCCTCGACACCCGCGAGCTTCTTCGCGAGTGCTTTCTTGTCGTCGAGCTTCATCAGGCGGGCGATCTGCACGCGCTGGGCCTGGGGTGAGCCGGCGCCGTGCATCGACTCGGTCAGGTAGCCCACCGCGTTGCGCCCGAGGGTCATGTTCTCGATCAGGCGCAGCACCCGGCGGCGGTTGTCCACCGACACGCCGTCGCGCCCCTTGAGGTACTTCTGGAGGATCGGTCCGGCCTCCGGGTGATTGAAGTCCTTCTCCGAGGGCAGCGTCACCATCAGCCCGCCCGCGAGGTCCTGCGCGAGCCGTGCGATCTCGTAGGGGAAGCGCGTGACGTTGTGCTTGCAGACGTTGGCGAGCATCTCGTCGGCCTGGTAGTTGCCCGCGGCCGTCGGCTTGCTCTCGTGCGATGCCGCGATGCCGGCGCCGTAGATCGTCTCGTTGAGGTGCGCCATCTCCACGAGCTTGTCGCGGATGTGCGAGGCCTTCGCGACGCCGTTGTAGTCGGCGACCGTTGCGGCCGCACCGATCATCACGTCGCCCAGGCCGGTCTTGCACACGTAGCTGCGTCGGTGGAAGCCTGTAAATCGCTCGACCAGCGGCGCGGCGTGATCGACCTGCCCATCCATGAACACCTGCTCGTTGGGGATGAAGACGTCGTCGAAGACGATGATCGCCTCCTGTCCACCGAACTCGGCGTTGCCGGTGTCGATGTCGCCACCCTCGAGCGCGCGCGCGTCGCAGCTCTGGCGCCCGTAGATGTACGTGATGTTGTCGTGGTCGACGGGCACCGCCGCCGCCACGGCGTAGTCCCGATCGGCCTCGGTCAGGCGCATGGTCGGCATGACGAGCAACCAGTGCGAGTTGATGCACCCGGTCTGGTGCATCTTGGCACCGCGGATGACGACGCCGTCGTCGCGCCGCTCCACGATGTGCACGAACATGTCGGGGTCGGACTGCTGCGAGGGCGCCTTGCCGCGGTCGCCCTTGGCGTCGGTCATGGCCCCGCCGATGACGAGGTTCTCCTGCTGCACCTGGCCGACCCAGCGCTTGAAGCGGTCGTGGTGGTCGCTGCCGCCCTCAGCATCGATGTCGTGGGTGACGGAGTACAGCGCGTTGATCGCGTCCATGCCGACGCAGCGCTGGAAGCAGGTGCCGGTGCGCTGGCCGAGGCGCCGCTGCATGCGGCTCTGCATCACGACGTCGCCCGGGCTGTGGGCGACGTGCAGGAAGCGGTTGGTCTTGCCGCCGTTGATCGAGGACGTCGCGCTACCGAGCTCGGGCTGCTCCTGGGCCAGCCGGTAGGTGTCGGCGACCGCGTTGATCGACGGTCTGATGACGGGGTGATCGACCGGTTCATCGACCAACTCCCCGAAGAGGTAGACCTTCAGGTTTCGTCCACGGAGGCTCGCGATGTATTGCTCGGCTGTCTCGATCGGCATCGGCGGGGTCTACCACAGTCGGCGGCGGGATAAAGTAGGGTGCGCCCCGGCGTCCTGTGGGAGACTGCCTCCGCGCGGCGCCCTGTGGCGTCGTGATCCAAGGAAGTACCTCCCATGCATGTCAGGCACGCCACGCGATGACTGAACCCACGCTCGACCTCAGCCACGTCTTCGAGCTCGAGCCCCATGGGCCCGACACGTTCGTGGGCGAGACGCCGCAGTACCCGTGGGGGCGCATCTTCGGGGGGCTCGTCATCGCGCAGGCGCTGTGGGCCGCGACGCGGACTGTGAGCAAGGAGTACGTGGTGCACTCGCTGCACGCGTACTTCATCCTCGGCGGCGACCTCAAGGAGCCCGTGCGCTACGAGGTCGACCGCGTGCGCAACGGTCGCTCGTTCACCACGCGCCGCGTGATGGCGCGGCAGAGCGGGGGGGCGATCCTCACGCTCGAGTGTTCGTTTCAGGTCGCCGAAGAGGGTCCGGAGACGCAGGCGGCGAACATTCCCGACGTGCCGACCCCCGAGCAGCTCGACAGCTTCCTCGATGCGGGCGCGCCGCGCGTCGAGGTGCCCGTCCCCGACGACCCGCCGCGCTCGATGTGCTGGGCGCGCTTCCCGGAGAAGCTCCCCGATGACCCCGCGCTGCACGCCTGCGCCCTGGCATACCTCAGCGACACCAATGCGATGGGCGCGGTGTTCGCGTCCTACCCGAAGGGGCCAGGCGTCAACACCGACCTGATGGCAGCCAGCCTCGACCACGCCGTCTGGTTCCATCGCCCCGTGCGTGCCGACGAGTGGGTGCTGCTCGACATGCACGGCCACGGCATGATCGGCAGCCGCGGGCTCGCCACCGGCAAGGTCTTCCAGCCGGACGGAACGCACGTGGCGACGATCGCCCAGGAGGGGCTCGCACGCGTGCGCCGCCCACGCCCCGACAAGACCTGAGCGCGCTACCGCCGTTCGACTACTCGAGTAGCGGGCAGTCGTAGCTGGCGCCGAATCCGTAGACCTTCGGCGACAGACCGGGGGTGTCGGGGTCGTTGGCGACCAGCTGCACCTCGACCTCGAGGTACTTGTCCATCACCTTGCCGGCGATCGACACGGGCGAGACGTCCGGCGGGGCGACCGCGATGCTGATCCAGTCGGCGGCCTCGAGGTCCATGATCGTCGGCGCCGAGCGAATCGAAAACCGAAGCAGCGTGAACATCGGCAGGTCCGCGTCCCACGCCAGCTCCGCCCAGTTCGTCTCGGCGGCGCAGCCCTCGAGCAGGCGCGTGTAGTAGCCGGGGTCGTTGGACGCCAGCCGCGCCTGCTGTCCCGTCATGTCGGAGTAGGTGTAGGGCGACGAGAGGGTGGTGACGGGTTGCGAGACCACGTTGTCCATCAGCGTCGGGCCGGGCACGACCATCGTCGCATAGTTGCTCTGGCTGATCGCCCAGACCTTGCCCTGCTTGTCGATGGCCATGCCCTTGGCGTCGCCGTCCACGACCATGTGCGTCGCGAGCGTCTCGGCGTCGATGCGCAGCACGCCGCCGCCGAGCCCGGGGATCAGGCCGCCGCCGCGCTGGGCGCCCCAGATGAAGCCCTCGCCGTCGGCCGCGATGCCGTTGATGCCGGCGATGTTGCTGCCGGTGAAGCGCTGGTTGGCGGGCGCCGTCTGGTCGTAGCGCTTGAGCAGGTCGCCGCTGTAGCCGCCGAGCCACACGCGCTGCTTGAGGTCGACCGTGATGCCGTAGCCCTGGCCGCCCGGCATGCCGGTGATGAGCTGCTTGGCGCAGCCGTCGTTGGCGTCGGTGCAGTCGCTCGCGTTGCAGACGTTCTCGCAGAACGCCACCGCACAGCTCGCCTGGTCGACGCACATCGTGGTGTCGATGCGCTGCACGCCGCCACCGGAGCGCCCGCGGTCCATCCACAGGTTGCCCTGGCCGTCGAGTGCCATGCCATAAGCCGGGTACGCGTCCACGTCGAAGACGGTCGCGCCGGTCTTGGCGTTGAGCTTGCGCAGGACCGCCATCTGCCCGCTCTGGCTGGGCCCGCCGTTCATGCCCGAGACCCAGACGTAGCGCTCGGCCGGGATCAGCATGTCGCCGTCGGGGCCGTCGATCACCACCGCGGGCACATCCTGCGCCGCGATGGCGCGCACGTCGTGGGGGTAGGGCACGTGCCAGGCGATGCACTCGTCCTGTCCCCAGGGCAGCACGTCGTTGGGGCCGGTCGATGTCGTGACCATGCCGTCGCCGTTCAGATCGGTGCAGCCGGCGTTGAGCACCTTCGTGACGCTCGTCTTGCCCTGGCCCTGCCAGCTGCTGCCCTCGCCGCCGCGGTTGCCGACGTAGACGTTGCCGGCGCCGTCGACCGCCGTGCGCGACGGGTCGTCCTGGCCGTTGGGCCCGACGCGGTAGCGCGCCAGCTGCTCGAGCGTCTCCGTGTTGACCTTGAGTACCGTGTGCTCGTTGCCCTGGTCGGCGATCCAGATGACGGGCGGTCCGCCGGGGCCGCCATCGCGGTCGAGCACGAGTGCGCCGTCGGGGTCGACCAGCACGCGCTCGGACGGATCGCTCACCAGGTCGAAGGCCTCGCTGCCCAGCGGGCCGACCGTCGCCTTCGAGCAGACGTCGCCGCAGTCGAAGTCGAGCGAGCCGCTCGACATCTGCGGCGAGGTGTCCTGCAGCGGGCCGCCGTCGCCCAGGTTCTGTGTGAAGTCGTTGTCACCGTCGCCCGGTCCGCCGATGCCCTCGGCGCCCAAGCCGTTGCCGTCGTCGCCGTCGCCGCCGACCCCGTCGCGCGCCGGGCTGTTGGACTCGCCCGAGCAGCCGAGCGCAAACAGCAGCGCGAGCAGGAGCATCCTGCGCTTGTCCCAGACCCAATTCGTCATCGTTCCCTCATTCCAGCCACGCACATGCACACACACCATGCACGCGGTCGACTGACCCACCGCGACTATGCGACCGGCGCGGCCTGCGTTCAAGCAAGCGGCGGTCTTTGGTGGCCGCACGCGTGCATCCGGGCTAGGTGCGAGCGATGACTTTCGAACCGCAATCGCTCGGTCTGCGTACCGAGCTGTTCATCGCCGCGCGCGAGGGCAGCGTGACGGCTGCGGAAGGTTGTCTGGTGATCCGCAACCCCGACAACCCACAGTCGTGGTTCGGCAACTCGCTCGTGCTGCCCGGCTCTCCGCGTCGCGGCGACCTCGCGCGCTGGGAGGCGATGCACGTGGCCGCACACCCCGATGCGCCGCATCGCGTCTTCCAGTGGGATGACGTCGACGGCGACGTGGGCGACGCCGGTGCGTTCGTCGAGGCCGGCTACGAGCTGCAGCCGATGGAGGTGATGACGACGCGCAGCGCCGTCGACAACGGCAAGGTCGACCACGGGCTCGACGTGCGCGAGCTGACCACCGACGACGCATGGGAGCAGAAGCTCGCGCTGCGGATGGCGATCGCGGTCGATAGCGAGGGCTTCACCGCAGAGAGCTACCGCGGCTACGCGCAGGCGGTGCACGACTTCCAGCGCGGTCTGGTCGCGGACTCGGTGGCGCGCTGGTACGGCGTCTTCGAAGGCGACCGCGTGCTCGCGACCCTCGGTCTCGTCGACATGGGCCCGCTCGCGCGCTTCCAGCGTGTCGAGACGCATCCCGACGCGCGGCGCCGCGGACTGTGCAGCGGCCTGGTCTGGCATGTGACGACGCGCGCACTGGCAGAGCGTCCCGACCGCACGCTCGTCATGCTGGCGGTGGCGGACTACCACGCGCGGTTGATCTACCGCTCGCTCGGCTACGTGCAGACCGAGCGGCGCGCGACGCTTTGTAAGCGACCCGACTAGAAGAACCCTTCGCGTCCGCATCATGGGACAAGCGCCTGCTCACAACGGGCCATGGACGCGAGCACGTGTCCACATCTGCCAGTAACTTGGCCACGGCGGCGCGGGACACGTGTACGCATCCACGTAGGGTGTAGCTGTGCGAGCCGGTGCGGGTTCGTGCGGTGTGTGTGAACCGATCGGTCGCTGGGTGAGCGGCCTATCGCTTGTGGTGTGGAGGTGCGTGATGGATTTGCGATCCACGTGGTGGGTTTTGTGTGTCGTGGCGATGTCGGTCGCCATCGGCGGATGTGGTGAGGCGGATGATGACGTGGCGGGCTGCTACGCGCCGCCGGGACAGTGCAGCTGCGACGACGGCAGCGTGGGAACGCGCAGCTGCGTGCCGGGCCAGGACTACGTCGTGTGCGTGTGCGGTGGGCCGATGCTCGGCATCGCAGGTGGCGGAGCGCCACCGCCCAACGGTGTGCAGGGCAGTCAGAACCAGAACCAGCAGGGCATGGGCGACAACACGATGATGGGCGAGCCGATGTCCGGCGAGCCCGTGCAGGACGAGGGCATGGCGATGTCGCCCGTCGAGGAGGATCCGGCGCAGGATCCGATCATCTCGGACGACCCGACCGTGCCCGACGGCGCGCACTGCCAGCCGACCGCCGGCTGGGATGCGGGCTGGGCGGACTTCGAGTACGAGGTGCTGGTGCTCATCAATGAGGAGCGCGCGGTCGGCGGCGACTGCGGCGGGCAGGCCTTCGGCCCCTCGGGGCCGCTGACGAGCAACGCCAACCTGCGCTGCTCGGCGCGCCTGCACTCGAAGGACATGAGCGACCGCAGCTTCTTCGCCCATGACACGCCCGACGGCGTCGACCCCTTCGCCCGCATGCAGGCGGCTGGCTACAGCGGCGGCACGATGGGCGAGAACATCGCCATGGGGCAGACCACGCCGCGCGAGGTGGTGGACGGCTGGATGAACAGCCCGGGGCACTGCAGCAACATCCTCAACAGTGGCTTCGATGAGATCGGCATCGGCTACTACAAGGGCCCCGACTCCGGCTGGACGCCCGGGAACTACTGGACGCAGAACTTCGGCGGCGCGGGCGGCGGCTGGTTCTGAGCAAGCGACAGGGTCCTCTTGCTTCAGATAGGTAGTTGCAATTGGCCCTCCCTACACAGCACTACTAGTAGGTTAGTTCTTTGCATTGGCTACACGCGCGACTAGGTTCGCGCGGGGCGGTCCGCGACGGGCCGTCACCAATGCAAGGAACCGACATGCGCACAGCCATTCGACTTGGAACCCTCACGGCGGTCCTCGCGCTCGCATCGAGCGCCGCGGCCGGACCCAACGGCAAACCCTTCGTGGAGATCAACGGCCAGATCACCGAGGTCCAGGGCGACGTCGCCACGCTCGAGGAGACGGTCGCGGACCTGATCGGCGAGGTCGAGTCGCTCACGGAGCGCGCGATTGCCACCCAGGCGGCGCTCGACGCGCTCGCCCTCGAGAACGAGGATCTGCAGCTGCAGATCGACGCCAACGCCGGCGACCTCGTCGTGCTTCAGGGCGAGGTGGACAACAACACCCGCATGATCGGCGTGATGGAGGACGAGCTCATGCTCATCGAGCGCGAGCTCAACTTGAAGCAGACGATCATCAGCGGCGCCTGCGAGCCGGGCTACTTCGTCGTCTCGGTCGGCGAGGACAGCGTCGTGTGCGAGGCGGAGCAGAGCGGCAACGCCACCGGCGCGCACTCGACGCAGGTGGTGGTCACGCGCCGCACCGTCAAGGGCGCGGTCGTGGACACGGTGGTCGCCGAGTGCCCCGAGGGCACGACGCTGGTCGGCGGGGGCTTCGAGGGCCCCGACTTCGACATCCTCGCGAGCAAGCCGGTGACGGTCGGCACCGACAAGTCGCCCTTGCCGGAGAAGAAGAGGCGCGCGGCCTTGGCCCTGTCGGTCGAGGAGAAGCAGGCCGCCGAGAAGATCATGACGAACAACGGCTGGGAGGTGACCGTGCGCAACCCGACCAAGACCATCCGCTCGTTCTTCGCGCACGCGGTGTGCCTGGCGACGCGTCCGCTCGAGGGGGCGTGCTCCCAGGACGACATCGACAAGTGCGGCGGCGTCGAGATCGGTTGCCATGGCTCCGGCGGCGTCTGTGAGGCCGTGTGCAGCTCCTACGCGCGCGATAAATGCGTGCGTCGTCTCTGCAAGAAGTGCGCGCTGTAGCTCAGCCGTATCGATCGTTGCTGAGCCCCCCGAAGCCGCGTGCGCGCGAGCTCGGGGGGCTCTTCGTTTCTGGTTACCGCGACTACAGTCGGTAGCCGAGGTGAAGCGTCGCCGTGCTCAGCCGTGGAGCTTGCGGTACTGCGCCGGCGTGTGGCCGGTCCAGCGCTTGAAGGCGCGGTGGAAGGCGCTCGGCTCGGAGAAGCCCAGCAGAAACGCCACCTCCGCGATGCTGACGGTCGCCTCCTGCAGGAAGCGCGCGCTCAGCTCGCGTCGCAGCTCCTCGAGCAGCGCCTTGTGGCTGGTGCCGTCCTCCTCGAGCCGCCGGTGCAGCGTGCGCACGCTCATCTTCACGTGCTCGGCAACGGCCTGCGCATCGGGGTTGCCGCCGCACAGCTGCTCGGCCATGAACGCGCGCACGCGATCGCTGAGGGTGTGCACCCGCGGGATGTTCGACAGCACGTGCTCGGCATGCTGGTCGAGCACCAGCGACAGCCCCGCATCGGCCTCTAGCAGCGGCGCTTCCACGTCGGCCGCGTCGTAGATGAGGGCGCGCTTGCTCGCGGAGAAAACCAGCTCGGCGCCGAACCACTCCGACAGCGCGGTGGTATCGGCGGGCTCGGGGTAGTCGAGCAGGACCTTCACGGGGCCGACGCGCTCGGCGGTCGACTCGCGCACGATGCGCACCGGGGTCGCCAGGATGAAGTCGACCGCGGCGCGCGGCAGCGAGCGCCCCGCCGGCAGCGTGTGCTGCACCTCGTAGAGGCCGCCGTCGTCGCTGAGCTCGAAGCCCGCGACGTCATGGTTGATGCGGAAGTAGCGCTGGATACGCTCCATGCCCTGCCGGATCGAGTGGCTCTTGCGGAAGCCGTACTCCACGACGCCCATGTGGCCGGGCTGCAGCAGGCCCGCGCAGCGCAGCCCGAAGTCGGGCTCGCCGCTCAGCTCGCCCGCGAGCTCCCAGAGCCGCACGACGCGATCGTGTTCGACGCGGCTGTCGGGGTCGGCGAGCTGCGACGGGTCGATCCCGGCCTCGGCCGCCGCGGGCGCCGGATCGCATCCCGCCTGCACGAGGCCGCCCAGGATGGGGGCGACGGCGCGCGCGGCCACGGCTGCTCGGTCACCCATTTCGCCGCCGATCGTACCCGAAAACGCCCCGACTCTTCACATGGCAGCGAGGGTCAATTCGGCGGGCAGCCAGGGTCACCCTGGTTCGGCGGACCCGGGGCTAGGGTCTCTTCATCGACCCAAACGAAATGGAGACCGTCATGGACAACCGCAAGCCCATCAAGATCATCACCGCTACCCTGGGCGCCGTTGCGCTGCTCACCCTCGCCGCCGCCACGGGAGACTCCATGTTCGTGATGCACACCGAGATCGACATCGACGCGCCGCCCGAGGCGGTCTGGGCCGCGCTCACCGACGCGGAGCGCTTCGAGGAGTGGAACCCCTTCATCCACCGGATGGACGGCGAGCTGGTGGTGGGCAACACCCTGGAGATCACCGTCGGCGTGCCGGGCAAGACGGTCATGAGCTTCAAGCCGACCGTGTTGACAGCGGAGGTCGGTCGCGAGCTGCGCTGGCGCGGCAAGCTGCTGGTGCGCGGCATCATGGACGGCGAGCACGTCTTCGAGCTGCAGCCGACCGCCACCGGCACGCACTTCGTGCACTACGAGAACTTCACCGGCGTGCTGGTTCCACTGCTCAAGGGCATGCTGGAGCGCGACACGCTCCCCGGCTTCAAGGCGATGAACGCGGCCCTCAAGGAGCGCGCCGAAACCATCCACCTGGCGGCGCGCTGAGCGTGCGTCGGCGAACCCGGGCCGCAGCTGCAGCGGATAGGCAACGTGAGGGAGGGCCACTCGCAGCGCGTCGGCACATGCCCTACCATGGCCGTCGATGGGGTCCCCGGTTGACAGTGCGAGGTTTGCACGGGCGCGACGGGTGTCGATTGCACTGCTCGCGCTGGGTCTCGGGGTCGTCGTCGGCAGGGCCGCCACCGGCTCGGGGATCGCGGCCGAGACCGCGCCGCCCGCGTCGCCGCCGTTGACGGCCCGGCCGGTCCAGGTTGCGACCGCTGCACCCATCGATGCGGGGACTGTCGCGGTCACCGATGCGTCGGCGCCAGATGCCGGCACCGAACCGAGCGGTCCGGCGCCTGCGGTGCTCGACCCGACGCTGCCGACGCGCGGCATCCCGGGGGCGGCGGCGTCCGGCGACCTGCCGGCGCTGCGACTCGCCATCGAGCAGGGGCGCGACATGGGACCGCGCGACACCGCGGGCAGGACACCGCTGGCCATCGCCGCGCAGGCGGGCCAGGTGCCGGTGCTCGAGCTGTTGTCCGCCCATGGTGAGGCGCTGGAGCTCGCGACGCACGACGGCCGCACGCCGTTGATCCTGGCGGCCCACGGCGGGCAGACCGCGGCGGTGGGATGGCTGCTCGACCACGGCGCGCGCGTGCAGGCGCGCGATCGGCTCGGGCACACGGCGCTGATCCGGGCGGCCATGCAAGGACACGCGTCGACGGCCCGGTTGCTGCTCGAGTCCGGTGCAAAGCTCGACAAGCGATGCGAGCGTGGCCTGACCGCGCTGATGCACGCCGTAGGGTCCCTGCAGGACGACGTGGCGCTTGCACTCATCGCGTACGGACCCGCGCTCGAGCATCGCAACCGCGCGGGGTCCACCGTGCTTTCGCTGGCCGCCGACCGCGCCATGGTGGATGTCGTGCGAGCGCTCCTGCAGGCGGGTGCCCACGTCGACTCGGTCAGCTACGGCGGGCTGACACCGCTGGCCCTCGCGCTCAGCCGTCGCGGCGGGCTGGGGCGCACCGAGCGCCGGCGCTACGCGGAGGTCGCCGATGCGCTCGTGGAGGCGGGCGCGGACCCCGCGCTGCTGCGTCCCCCCGCGGTGGCGAGCCTCGTGCACCGTGGGCGCTTCAACGCGCTGGCGACGCGTCTCGGGATCAGGCCGCTTCCGAAGCGAAGGGCCGCGCTCCCCGATCACATCCGCAGGACGAAGACCGGGGCGAGCACGCGTGTGATGGCGCTCAAGACGCGGTCGCGAAGCCGCTACCGCGAGTGGCGCCGCGACCGCCGCATCGAGATGAAGAACCGGGGCGACTGGCACACGGCGCAGGTGTTTAGGCAGACCCGGATCCGCGGGCTGCGCGCGCGCCCCGACCAACGCATCCTGCTCGCGGGCGAGGTCAACGGGGCGTGGGGCCTCACGGTCGACGACGCGCTCCTGCTCGAGGTGCGCGGTCGCGGGGGACGCGTGGCCGATGGGATATTCGTGGGCGGGCTGGAGGAGCTGAAGGTCTCCGGCTGGCGTGTGCCCCGGCTGCGTCGGCGTTCTTACCAGCAGCCCGAGATCGACATCACACACTACTTCCCGAGCGGTGTGACCGTGGTCCTGAGCGCGATCGACTGGGGCTACGCCATGATGAGCAGCGACGTCTTCCTGCGAGTCGTCGGCCCCGGCGCGGTGGAGACGCTGTCCGCGGCCGAGATCGAGGTGGTGAGATGAGCGGCTGGACCGGGTGGACCGGGTGGCGCCTGCCCGCATTGCTCTTCATCCTCGGCACGGCGCTTGGCGCTGCGTCGAGGCTGGTGCCCGGCATGCTCACCCCCGAGCCGCAAACGACGCCGGGCCCGCCACCGCCTTCGCCTGTTGTGGATGGTGCGGCCGCGGTCGCGCCTGTCGCGCGTTCGGCAGGGTCAGTAGCCGTGCCTGGGGCCGTGCCCCGCCCGGCGCCGCCGGCGCTCCCGCCGCTGTCCGTGCTTTTCATGGGCAACAGCTACCTCGCCGGCAACTCGATGCCGAGCGTGATCGCGGGTCTCGCGCTGGCGGATGGTCAGCGGCCGTTCGAGTACGTGCTCGATACGCCGGGCTCGTTCACGCTCCAGGCCCACGTGGCGACCGGACGCTACAGGAAGCACCTGGCATCGCGGCGCTTCGACTTCGTTGTGCTGCAGGAGCAGAGCCAGCGGCTCTCCTACGACCGGGCGTCGCGCGACAAGAACGTCAACAACCACGCGCGCGTACTGCACAACGCGATCGCCGATAGCGGAGCACAGACCGTGCTGTTCATGACGTGGGCGCGTCGTGCGGGCAACAAGCAGGGCGGCGTGAAGGACGACACCTACGCGCGCATGCAGCGCCGCGTCGCCACCGGATACACCGAGCTGCAGGTCTCGCTGGGTTCGCTGCTCGCGCCGGTGGGGCTCGTGTGGCAGGACGTGCGCCGCAGTCGCTCGGACTTCCGACTCTTCAAGAAGGACGGCTCACACCCGACGCCCGAGGGCACGTACCTCGCGGCCTGTGTGCTCTACACGCTCTTCTACGGCCGGCCGGTCTCGGAGCTCGACTTCCGCGGTGAGGTCGACGTGAAGGTCGCGCGCTTCATCCGTCAGCGCGTCGATCGTCTTGCGAAGCGCCTGTCCATCCGCAGCGAGCACTCCGCCGGACGCGCCCCGGACCTGCCAGCGATTCCCGGAATCGTGGCCGCAGGGGGCGATGACTGTCCGCGCGGCTACGCCGCCGTTCAGGACGTCTGCTACCACAGCACGCTCGACCAGGAGGCGCCGGTGCGTGACGCGTTCATCCACGCATACAAGGGTGGCGCCATCCCCCCGCTCGTGGCGCCCTAGCAGGCCGGGTAGCGCGGCCGCGAGTGCGGTACACTGCGGCGCGGGAGGAACGACGTGCGCGCGCTCCGGTTCAGGCTGTGGTTGCTTCTGGCGATGGTGTTCGTCGCGGCGAGCTGCCGGGGTACGCGGCCCGACTGCGGCGCGGGGACGCGCTGGGATGGCGACCGCTGCTCGCCCGACGACGCGGTCGCACGCTATGGGCGCTGCCTCGAGAGCACGGCGACGCGGCAGTCCGACAACGACGTTGGCGCGGAGATGCGCCAGCACCTGAGGGCGGCCGGCGGCGAGGCGCAGAACGTCGTCGACCTGCGCGACAAGATCAGCCGGCGCATCGAGCCGACCGAAAACCAAGATGTGCTGCAGCAGATCGTCGCCGACTGCTACCGGCTTGCGACGGCCCAGCCGCCAGCCGCGACCCCACCCTCGACGCGGCCCGACGAGACCCGCCCGCAGGATCGGCGCACGGTTGCGACCGCGACCGCCCCGCTGGTGGCGACGCCAGCCACGACGCCCGCCGTCGCGCAGCCAGCACCGGCAGCACCGGCAGCACCGGCAGCCGCGACGTCGCCGTCTTCGAGCACGCCGCCTGCGAGCCCGCCGCCTTCGGCCGAGACGTCGGGACCGTCGCCGTCTTCGAGCCCGCCGCCGACCGAGCCGGTCGCAGCCGCGCCGCGGCCCGCCCCGACCAGGCCGCCCGCGACCGCGGCCGCGCCGACCGCGCCGGCGGTGCAGCCACCGGAGGTGGAGGTGCGGCGGTCCGCCTGGTGCTACGACACGCGCACGCAGTGGGACTCGACCTCGCACAGGCACACCTCCGAGGTCTGCTTCAAGCGGCGGGGGCAGTGCCGCCGCCACCGCGCGCTCGACGAGCACGCCGAGCAGACGCGCTGCCACGAGGAGCCGGACCCCGCATTCATGGCGGGCCGCTGGGTCTATTACCGCGCGCGCAACCTCGAGCGCCCGGGCTGGCGCTCGCCGCGCTTTCTGCCCACCCGCGATCGCTGTGAGGCGGAGCGCGCCGGCGACGACAGCCCCACGCGTACGGCGACCTGCTTCCCGAAGCCCTGACCGCGGCTGGTGTATTCGCCGCCGCCCGGCGACGTGGTACGTCTGCGCCATGTCCAACACCGTCGTCATCACGGGCGGCTCCTCGGGTCTGGGCCTGGGCCTGGCGGAGCACTACGTCGCACAAGGCGCGCGCGTTGCATTGATCGCGCGCAACCCCGACAAGCTGCAGGCCGCGGCTGCGCAGCTGCGCGCGTCGAGTCCCGACGCCCAGGTGCTCGCCCTGCCCTGCGACGTCTCGGATGCGGACGCGATGCGTGCGGCCTTCGAGCGCATCGCCGCGGAGCTGGGCACTCCCGAGACCGTCGTGTGCAGCGCCGGCGTGCTGGACGAGGCGCGCTTCGACGAGACGACCGTCGAGCGCATGCGCGAGATCATGGACATCAACTTCTTCGGTGTCGTGCAGACCGTGCAGGCCGCGCTACCGCACCTGCGCAAAGCCGAGCGTCCGCGCATCGCGATCATCGCGTCGGTCGCGGCGGTGATGGGCGTCTACGGCTACACGAGCTACTGCGCGTCGAAGCACGCGCTGCTGGGCTTTGCCGAGTGCCTGCGCATCGAGCAGCAGCCCCTGGGCATCCGCGTGCAGGTCGCGCTGCCGCCGGAGTTCGCATCACCGATGGTCGACCCAAGCCTGATCGAGCGCTCCCGCACGAACGTCGCGATGGCCAAGACCATCCCGCCGCTGACGCTGGAGCAGGCGGTCGACGGTGTGTGGGCGGGTCTGCGCGGAAACAGCTTCGTGTTTGCGGTCGGCTCGGCCGCCTCCACCGTCACCGTCATGCACCGCATGTTCCCGCGCCTCTCGCGCTGGGTCGTCGACCGCCGGCTGCGCGCGCTGGGCGCCTAGACCTCGGCGGGGCGGCTCGACGCTGTCCGGGTCGCGGTGTAAGTTGTGCCGATGCGATCATCGCTCGGGTCTGGGGTCTTTGTGCTGTGTACGGGACTGCTGACCGCTTGCCTCGGCGGCGGCGGCGGTGCGGTGGACGCCGGGGGGGCGCTCGCGGGCGAAGAGCTCGGCGACTGCCGGCCGGGCGACGGCTGCGACCCGGGACTCGAGTGTCGCTCGGGCATCTGCGTGAGCACGGCCGCCGACGCCGGTCCGGGTGGCGGCGACGGGAACAACGGTGACGGCGACGGCGACGGCGACGGGAACGCCGGCGACGGTGATGGCAACGGCGACGGCGACGGCGACGGTGACGGCGACGGCGACGGCGACGGGAACAACGGCGACGGCGACGGGAACAACGGCGACGGCGACGGTGACGGTGACCTCGACCTCAGCGGACCGTGCGCCGGTCAGTACGTCGGTGCGCTGCAGGGCAGCTACCAGAGCCCGGCCGCCTTCGAGTTCCCCGTACCGGTCGAGTCGATCGATCGCGACATGCCGTCACGTCCGGGCCTTCAGCTGTGGATCGTCGAAGACGATCCGGGCGCGTGCATGCCCGACGACGAGTTTTGCTTCGACCACCGGGTCGCGCGCGGGAGCGTGTACGGCCAGGTGAACGGAATCTACCCGCTGACGGCCGAGGTCGTCGGGCAGCTCGACTGCGGACAGGGAATCTTCCGCGGGCAGCTCGACGGTAGCTACGAGGTCTTCGGCATCACCTACGCCTTCAGTGGACCGCTCAACGCGTCCCACGACGCGATCGTCGGGCAGCTCTTCGACGGCACGTGGATGGTCACCGAGCCGCAGGGCAGTGCGGGCGGCAACGGCAGCTGGTTCGCCACGCTCGTCGGCAACTGACGACCGGCACGACCGCGCCGCGCGTCCCCTGCGGGCACGCTGCGCGACGTGGTAGCGTTGGCGGATGGAGAGCGAGAAGCTCGAGCGACGGCGTCAGACCCGCAAGCGCGAGGTCGTGGAGACCGCCGTGCAGATGCTGATCGACGACGGCGTGCGGGCGGTGACGCTCGGCCGCGTGGCCTCGAGCCTCGGGCTGACCACGCCTGCGCTCTACCGCTACTTCAGCTCCATCGACGAGCTGATGCGCGAGGTCTACCTAGAGATCTCGGCGCGCGTCGCAGCGCGCTTCGTCGAGGTGATGACCGGCGCCGAGCAGCACGCACAGGAGGCGCCCTGGCGCGATGACGCGGCGCTGCGCAGCGTCTTCCGTCTGCTCGCGCTGGCGCACGCGATCGTCCATGTCGCGCACACCCATCCGCAGCTGACAGCGATGATCCATCAGGTGAACTTCGGCGGCCTGCCGCTGGGCGAGCCAAGCGCGCAGTCGCAGGGGGCGAGCGTCTCGGCCGCGGAGATCAAGCCCATCAAGCTGGGCGCCACGCTCTTCGAGGCCGCGGTCGCCGAGGGCGCGCTGCCCGCGGATGGCGATGCGATGGAGCGCTTCGTGATCTACTGGTCGGGGCTGCAGTCGCTGACGGCGCTGGGCGCTTCGCACCGGCAGGTGGTGCGCGGGACCGGACGCGCCGCCGACCTGGGCATGCAGTCCGCACGCGCGCTGCTGCTCGGCTGGGGCGTCGACCCCGACCGGCTGAAGCGCGCCGTCGGGCTCGCAGACGCCTGGGCCGACAGCCTGGCCTGAGCCCCACCCCCCGCGTACCCCGCAAGCGCGAAAGAGTCCTTGCACGCCCATAGCGTTAAGGGTATTAACAAAATTAATGATGTTCACGAATCATGAAAAAGCGAGGAATTACAAATGCCCAAGCTCCCAGCTCGCCATTTCCGACGTCTCCACGTGCCCGTCCTCCGCGCCCTGCTGTGCCCGCTTGCGGCGGTCGCTGTGATGGCCTGCGCGACCGGCGACATGGATGACCGCTCCGCCTCTGCCCCGCCTTCGATGGACGACGGCACCGCTGACACGATGTCGGGTGTGGCCGGGGGCGGCGGTGGCCTGCTCGACCCGGGCGCGGCCCTCGACCGTGAACTCGACGACGGTCTCGACGACAGCGATGACTCGTCTGTCGTCCACTCGGGCGCCGTGCGTCGCACCTCGTTCGAGGTCGGTCCGTACGTGTTCGACGCCCGCCACGCGGGCCCCGAGGACGGCGAGCTCGTGGTGCTGCTGCACGGCTTCCCGCAGACCTCCTACTGCTACCGCGAGGCGCTGTCGGTGCTCGGCGAGGCGGGCTACCACGCGGTCGCGCCCGACCTGCGCGGCTACTCCGAGCAGGCGCGCCCCACCGAGGTGGAGGACTACCGCATCGAGCTGCTCGTCGGCGACGTGCTCGGCATCGTCGGCGCGCTCGGCGTCGAGCGCTTTCATCTCGTCGGCCACGACTGGGGTGGGGTCATCGCGTGGAAGGTCGCGGCCGACCACGGCGCGCGCCTGCACTCGCTGACCGTGCTGTCGACGCCGCACATCGATGCGCTGCGCGCGGCCGAGCAGGACCCCAGCAGTGACCAGGCGATGCGCTCCGCGTTTCTCGATCGGTTCACCGGTGAGGGCGGCGCCCGCAGCCTGCTGGCCCTTGGCGAGTCGGGGCTGCGCCTCATGTACACCGGCATCGACCCCGACGACATCGAGTACTACGTCTCGCAGGTCGGCAACGAGGAGGTGCTCGACAACGCGCTCAACTACCGGCGCGCCAACGGCATCTCGCCGATCGAGATTGGCCCCATCGCGGTCGACACGCTCTACGTACACGGCGCCGACGACCAGGCGTTTGGGCCCGACGCTGCAGCGGGCACGGCTGACCACATCGACGCGGACTACCGCTTCGAGTCGCTCGAGGGCGTCAACCACTGGGTGCCGGACATCGAGGCCCAGCTGGTCGGCGCGTGGATCCTCCAGCACGTGCAGGCGCACTGAGCGACCGCGCTACGCGTAGAGCTTCATCACCGCGTGGATGTTCTCGCCGCCCAGCCCTCGCCCCTTCGCTTTGGCGTACACCGCGCGCGCCGCGTGCACGGTCGGTGTGTCCACGCGCAGCGCAGCCGCCGCGTCCTCGACGTAGCCGAAGTCCTTTTCGACGAGGTCGACCGGGAACATAGGCGCGAAGTTGCGCGCGCCCAGCAGCTTGGCGACGCCCGTGAGTGCCGGCGCAGTGACCGGCAGCTGCGACAGCACCTGCAGCGCGCCGTCCGGCTCCACGCCCGCGCGGTCGAGCAGACCGAGCAGCTCGCCGAGCGCGGCGACCTGAATGCCGAACAGCGCGTTGACGACCAGCTTGAGCGCCATGCCACTGCCGGTCGGGCCGCAGTGGTGCACCGCGCCACCCATCGCACGCAGCACGTCGTCCACCGCAGACAGCACAGCCGCGTCGCCGCCGGCGAGGAAGACCAGCTGCCCGGCCTGCGCCTGCGGACGTGAGCCGACGACCGGCGCGTCGATGAACCGCACCCCGCGCTGCTGCATGGCGGTGGACAGCCGTGCGACGTGGGCCGTCGTCGTGGTGCTGCACTCGATGGCCACGGCGCCGCTCGCCATCCCCGCGAGCGCCCCGCGCTGCGCATCGAGCCAGACGTCCGCCGAGGCCGGGTCGTCGCGGACCATCGACAGGACGAGATCCGCCCCCTTGGCCGCGGCCCGCGGCGATTCGGCGACGCGCGCGCCCCGGGCGGTGAAGGGCTCTGCCCGCCGAGGATCGCGGTTGAAGACCCTCAGCCGATGCCCCGCATCGAGCAGTCGCTGCGCCATCCGCGCGCCCATCGCCCCCAGTCCTAGTATCGCTATGTTTTCATTCATGATTTCGTCCTTGGTCAGCGCCAGAAGGCGTCGAAGACAAGATTCCGTGATTCCAGTTGCGCTATCAATCACGTAGAGTGACTAAGATTCATTCCAAAAAGGTAGCTTCATGGATCGCATCGAGGCCATGCGCGCCTATGTCCGACTGGTAGAGCGTGGCTCGTTCACCGCCGTGGCCGGCGAGCTGCGGGTGAAGCAGTCGACCGTCAGCAAGTGGATCGCGGCCCTCGAGCGGGAGCTGGGCGCGCGGTTGATGGACCGCACCACGCGCAGCAGCCACGTCACGGAGGAGGGCCAGCGCTTCTACGTGAAGGCGCGCGAGGTGCTCGACGCCTACGAGCGGGCGGTGGGCGCTGTCGGTCCCGGCGACGGGCGGCTGCGGGGGCGCGTCCGCATGAACGTGCCCGTCGTGTTCGGGCGCCGCTTCGTCGTGCCGATCGTCGCCGACTTCCTGCGCGAGCATCCCGACGTGGAGATGGAGCTGAGCTTCGACGACGACTACGTGAACCTGGTCGGCGATGGCCACGACCTTTCGGTGCGCATCGGCGAGCCGGTGGACTCGAGCCTGCAGGGCCACGCCCTGGGCAGCACGCAGCGGCGGGTGGTGGCATCGCCCGCGTACCTGCGCGCCCACGGCGAGCCACGCACCGTGCAGGCCCTGTCCCAGCACCAGTGCCTGCTGCACAACCGGCTCTCGGCCGGCGCCGTGTGGACGTTTTCGCGCGGGGATCTGCGGCAGCGCGTGAAGGTGGGCGGTCGCGTGGCGGCAGACAACAGCGAGGCCGCAGCCGCGCTCGCCCGCGAGGGGCTCGGCATCTGCATGCTGGCGGACTGGCTCGTCGACCACGATATCCAGGCGGGCCGCCTGGTGTCGCTGCTGGACGAACACGCCCCGCTGCGCGCGCCGGTCAGCGCCCTGACGCCCCCCGGCAGGCGCATCCCCAGGCGCGTCCAGGCGCTGATCGACGCGCTCCGCGACGGGCTTTTCTACAAGCTCTCGTCGGGGGTCGACGTCTTCGCGAAGAAAAACGACCGCCCGGTGTAAGCCCGGGGCCCCGCCGCGCGTGGAAGGGGTATGCAACGGCACACCACCCTGATTCGCGGGCTCTTCGCGGGGCTCATCTCCATTTCACTCGGCTGCAGCGGTCTCGGGGACCGCGAGATCACGGTCCTGCGCACCGGCGGACCCGCCCCGGTGGCGGTGGCCGCATCCGCCTCGGCGGTCCCGCCAGCGACCGAGCGCACGTCCGGCGCCGAAGCGGACGAGGAGGCCGCGCCCGCACAGGACGCGTTCAACCGCGAGGGCTACGACCACACGCCGGAGACGCCGATGGTCGCGACGCTCGACCGGCCGCTGTCGACGTTTTCCGTCGACGTCGACACCGCGTCCTACAGCAACGTGCGGCGCTTCCTGACCGGTGGCGTGCGGCCACCGGCCGACGCGGTGCGCATCGAGGAGCTGATCAACTACTTCGACTACGACTACGGGATGCCGAAGGGTGACCACCCGATCGCCATCGCCACCGAGGTCGCCGACTGTCCGTGGGATGACCGCAGCGCACTCGTGCGCATCGGGCTGCGCGCACGTGATGTCGCCGCCCGGCGCGACCCGGCCAAGAACCTGGTCTTCCTGCTCGATGTCTCGGGCTCGATGGAGTCGCCGCAGAAGCTGCCGCTGCTCAAGCGCTCCCTGATGCAGCTCACGCGCCAGCTGACCGAGCGCGACCGCGTGGGCATTGTCGTCTACGCCGGCGCCTCGGGCGTGGTGCTCGAGCCCACCGCCGGCAATGACCGCGACGCAATCGAGGACGCCCTCAACGACCTGCGCGCCGGCGGGAGCACCAACGGCGCCGCCGGCCTTGAGCTCGCCTATCGACTGGCGGCGGAGAACCTGGTCCACGGCGCGATCAACCGCGTCATCCTGGCCACCGACGGGGACTTCAACGTGGGCGTCAGCTCGCGCGGAGGGCTGCAGCGGCTGATCGAGAAGCAGCGCGACCGTGGCATCTTTCTGACCGTGCTCGGCTTCGGCATGGGCAACCTGCAGGACTCCGCGATGGAGATGCTCGCCGACAAGGGCAACGGCAACTACGCCTACATCGACACGGACCGCGAGGCGCGCAAGGTGCTCGTCGACGAGGTCGGCTCGACATTGCACACGGTGGCGAAGGACACGAAGATCCAGATCGAGCTCAACCCGGCCGTGGTCTCCGAGTACCGGCTGCTCGGCTACGAGAACCGGCGGCTCGCGGACGAGGACTTCAACGACGACCGCAAGGACGCGGGCGACATGGGCGACGGCCACACGGTCACCGCCCTGTACGAGGTGCGCTTCGTCGCGGACGGCGTGCGCGCGCGGCGGCAGATCGATCCGCTCAAGTACGGTCAGCGTCCGGCGCTGCGCCGCTCGGCGCGCGACAGCGGCGGCGCGCTCGACGAGATCATGACGGTCAAGGTTCGCTACAAAGACCCCGACGCCCGTGACAGCCGGCTGCTCAGTCACGTCGTCAAGACCGGCGGTGGGGACTTCTTCCGCGCATCGCAGGACTTCCGCTTCGCCGTCGCGGTCGCCGCCTTCGGGCTCATCCTGCGCGACTCGCCGACGACCGGCGGGATGACCATGGGTTCGGTGCGGCAGCTGGTCGGCGACTCGATGGGGCGCGACCGCCACGGCCTGCGCGGCGAGTTCCTCGAGCTGCTGCAGCTGGCGGACCGCGCGCCGCAGCGCCTGGGCCGGGCGCGATGAGGAGCGTCGCCGCGGCCGGGCGTCCCGCTTGGGGTGGCCGTCCGGCTGTGGCACAACCGGCGAGGCACGATGGCGGATGCACCCACGGCGATGCTCGACCTGCCCCGGGAGCGACAGCTCCTGGGTCGCGCGCGTGCGGGCGACCGCGCGGCCATCGGCGTGCTCTACCGCAGCTTCGCGCCACGCCTCTACGCGCAGGTGCTCATGCCGAAGCTCGGCAACGCGCAGGCCGCCGAGGACGCGCTGTCGGAGACCTTCCGCAGCTTCATCGAGCAGCTGCACCGCGTCGAGGTCGACGACCGCAGTCTCTTTCACTGGCTCGCGCGCGTGGCGAGCAACAAGGCGACCGACCAGCACCGCGTGCGCGCGCGTGGCGGCCGGGCGCTCGCGAGCTTCGAGGACATGCTGACGCCCCTGCGTGACTCGGGGGAGGGCTCGCCGGCCGCGCAGCTCGAGCGCAGCGACGCGCGCCGCGTGCTGCGCGACGATGTCGAGACGGTGCTCGGCGGGCTCAACCCGCGCTACCGGCGCGCACTGCAGCTGCGCTTCCTCGAGGACCGCAGTCGGCAGCACTGCGCCGAGGCACTCGAGGTCAAGCTGGCGACCTTCGACGTGGTGCTGCTGCGGGCGCTGCGCGCGTTTCACAAGGCATGGCAGGTGCGTCCCGCACCCGAGGAAGGAGGCGCTCGATGAGCGACGACGAGCCAACACCCGAGGAGCTCGCGGAAGCTGCCGCGCTGGCGGAGGCGCTGCAGGGCGAGTCAGCCGGGCAGGACGTCCCTCAGGATGCGCTGCAGAGCGCGGCGCTGCTGCGGCATGCGGGGGGGCAGGGCGAGCTCGAGACCGAGCGTGCCGAACACATCCTCGCCGAGCTGCAGGACGTCGCTCTGCCTCCCGCGCCCTCGCTTCGAGACGGCGGCCGCGGGCGCCTTGCGCGCGTCGCGGCGATCGGCGGTGGGTTGGCGGTGGCGGCCACCGTGGCGCTGGCGGTGCTCACGTCGGGTGATGCGGGCGACGTTGCGGTGTTCTCGGTGGCCGAGGCGCCCGGCGCCGCCCCGGCCGTTGCGCCCGTGGCCAGCGCAGCGAGCGCGCCCGCCGCGGAGGGGGCCGCGGTGCCCGCACATGCGCCACCGTCGCTGCCTACGCTGCCTTCGCCGGATGCGGCCCTGCTCGCGTCACAGGCCGCCGCCGCGAAGAGCGCCGACGCGCTGTCGACCTACGGCACCGACCTACGGCCCTACCGGCGCCGCGTGATGGCGCGCCTGCGCAGCACCTATCCGCTGACCTTTGGCTTGCTGTCGACCGAGCGGAGGTCGCGGCCATGATCGCTCTACTCCGAGCCGTGTCGATCGGCGCCCTGCTGCTGTGCGCCGCCTGCGCACAGCAGGACGCGGCGCCTGCACCCGAGCTCGTCGCGCCGTCGGCCGGCCAGTGGGTGCTCGACATCGAGGGCGTGCACGCGCGCGTCGACGGCGCGATCGCGACGGGTGATCGGGCGGCCGCCCGCCATCACATCGAGGCCGCGCTGTCCGCGACCGTGCCCACCGGGGTCAGCGCGGAGCACCGACGCGTCGTGCACCAGGACCTACTGTTCAGGCTCGCTGGTGTGGAGCTGTCGGCGAGCGGCGGTGAAGCTGCGCTGCGTGCGAGTGAGCGGGGCCTCGCGCTCGGGCGCTTCGACGATCTGTTCACCGCCAACCTGCTGCTGTCGGCGGGCCGGGCGCTCGAGACGCTGGGGCGCGACACGGAGGCGGCCGACAGCTACTACCGCGCGCTGAAGATCAACGAGGCGCTGCTGTCGCGGGTGCTCGCGACGGACGCGGGTGCACCATGAGGCGCGCCGGCTGGTACCCTGCGGCGATGGGATCGCGACGGCTTGGATGCTCGGCGCTGTGTTTGTCGCTCGTGATCGGCGGCTGCGGCGGCGCGGCGATGCCACGCGGGGAGACCGCCGTCGATGCGGCCGGCGAGCCGATGGGGGCGTCGCCCGCGCTCGAGTCCGACGGAGACTCGGGGCGCGAGTCCGAGCGCGAGTCCGAGCCAGGGGGAAGCGTCGAGCAGTACGCGCGGCGCATCGACAGCTACGCGCAGGAGCTCGACGCGGCGCTCGCCATCGGCGCCGACGGCGATGCCGAGGAGGACGAGGCACCGGCCGAGGCGCTGTCCACCTCCGGTGGCGAGGCGCCGGCGACTCCGGACCACCGCTGCGACACGGCCGGTGAGCTGGCCGATCGCATCTGCGAGCTGGCGGCGCGCATCTGCGCGATCGCCGAAGACCACCCGGACGACGCCGGACTGCAGGAGAAGTGCGCATCGGCGAAGGCCTCCTGCGAGCGCGCGCGCTACGACTTCGGCCGTGCCTGCTAGTTTGTCCCGCATCTCGTCGAAGCTGTCGCTTACGTAGACTGGGCGCGGCAACCCCGGCTCTCAATCCATGCTGAGCTCGTCCAAGGCAGGTGGGGGTGGGGTGCGCCGGCGAGTTCCCCGCAGGGTGGTGGCAGAAAAACGCGCGCCTCCACACGTCTGTACGCAAGCCTTCTTCGTCTACGCCGTCACGCGTCAACCTGAGGACTGTCTGAGCCGCCGCACCCCACCCCCACCTGCCGCACGCCGACAGTGGCGAGCAATGCATGGCGAAAACGCTCGAGTCGAGCCTGGCAGGTCCTCCGCTCGCGCAGGCTCAGTGCTTGAGGATCTCGAACAGGCCGCTGCGCTCGTCGGTCCAGTGCACAGCCTTCGGCGGGAACGTCAGGAAGCGCCCGGCGAGCAGCCCATCGAGCACCGCCGCGTCGCGCGACATCACAGCCCAGCGCACATGGGCCTCGCCGCGCTCGACGTTGCGCTTCGTGTCCAGCATCAGCACGTGCATGCCGTTGTCAGCGGCGCTGCCCGCGGTCACCGCGTCGACGCGCAGGTGCCGGTTGCTGACGTTGGCGAGCAGGACACCGTCGGGCGCCAGGTGGCGTGCGTAGAGCGCAAAGGCCTCACGCGTCAGCAGGTGCACCGGCACCGCGTCGCTGCTGAATGCATCGAGCACCAGGATGTCGAAGCGCTGCGGGGGTAGGGCGGCGAGCTGGGTGCGGCCGTCGCCGACCCCGATCTCGATCGTGGCCGGGCTGTCGCGCAGGAACGTGAACCGCCGCTTCGCGACGTCCACCACGTCGGCCGACAGCTCGTAGAACGCGATCGTGTCGCCGTCACGGCCGTGGGCAGCGAGCGTCCCCACCCCCAGGCCGATGGCGCCGATGCGACGCGGCCGCTGCGGGTGATGGTCCCGCAGCACGATCCCCATGGCGCTGTCGGTGCCGTAGTACATCGTCGGCCAGGACGCGCGCTTCGCGTCGCGGAACTGCATGCCGTGGCGGATGCGTCCGTGCGTCAGCAGCGTCGCGTCCGGTAGCTGGGTCACGCGCAGGATGCCGTGGAAGTTTCGGCGGTGCTCGATGACGCGGCCGTCGTTGGTGCGGTCGGTGCCGTGGGTCCAGTGCGTCGCGACCGCGATCGGAACGAGCAGCACCGTCGCGATTCGCAGCGCGCGCTTGCCCGCACGCTGGCTCGGCAGCAGCACGGCGAACACCGCGGCGACCGACAACTGCAGCTCGAAGTAGCCGGTGAAGAGGCGCGGCGCGACGACCGCCACGAGCAGGCCGCCGAGCGCGCCGCCCCCGGCCACCCAGGTGTAGTAGCGCGTGAGCTCGGCGGTGGGCGGCCTGCGGCGCGCGAGCTCGCCGTGGCAGAGCATGCAGCCCGACAGCAGCGCGGTGAGGTACACGGCCAGCTGCTGCCAGAGCGCGGCGGTCCCGTGATTGAAGAGTGTGAAGGCGATACCCGCGGTGCTGGCGATCCACAGCGCGAGCCACAGCAGGGGGCGATGAAAGCGGTCGTCGGCGAAGCACAGGATGAACGAGACGAGGTAGAGGGCGAGCGGCGCGATCCACAGCAGCGGCATCGGTGCGACGTCGACCGTCAGGTGGTTGGTGGTCGACAGCAGCAGGGCGCTCGGCACCAGCGACAGCAGCAGCCACCGAAGCGGCTCGCCTGCGGCCGTCGTGCCGGGGGCCGGCAGCTCGGGCGCGGCGCGTGCGGTCAGCACGCCGCAGCCGATCATCAGCATCGCGAACAGCGTGAAGCCGCCGCGCCACAGCTGCGTCTGGTCGTTCAGCCCCAGCAGCGGCTCGAGCGCGAAGGGAAAGACGAGCAGCCCGAGCAGCGAGCCGACGTTCGACAGCGCGTACAGCCGGTAGGGCTCGCGGCCGGTCAGCAACCCGAGCCAGCGCTGCAGCAGCGGCGCACCCGTGGTCACCGCGAGGTACGGCAGCCCGATGCCCGCGGTGAGCCAGCCGAGGATGCGCAGCTCGGCCAGGCCCTCGCCGGGGTCGACCGCGGGAAGGCTCCGCGGCAGCAGCGTGGCGCCCGCGAGCAGCGTCGCTTGCAGGCCGACCTGCGCGCGCAGCGACGGCAGGCGCGTGCTCAGGTGCACGTAGAGGTAGCCGGCGAAGAGCAGCGTCTGGAAGAACAGCAGGCACACCAGCCAGGTGCCCGGGCTGCCCCCGAAGTGTGGCAGCAGCAGCCTGCCGGCCAGCGGCTGGATCAGGAACACGAGCAGCGAGCCGAGCAGGCACGCAGCGCCGAACAGGACGAGCCGCACCGCCGGAGGATACACCGCGCGATCGGGCCGCGTCCGGGCGGGTCGGGCGCGTCGGGCGCGTCGGGCGGCCGTCTCCCTCGGTCGCATCGCGGCGCCGTTGCCCCTATGCTCATCTGATGAGCGACTCCCAGGGACCCAAGCCCTTGCCGCCGCGTCCGCGGCACGGCGGCGAGCTGCGCACGACGCAGGTGGTGCTGCGCTTCACCGCCAGCGAGGCCGACGTCCTGCGCAAGCGCACCGGCTACGACAGCCTCGGCGACGCGGTGCAGTCGCTGTGCAATCCGATCCTCGACGAGGCGGGCGTCTGAGTGGAGCTGCACGACCGGCAGCTGGTCTCCGATGCGATCGCCTTCGCCGCCGTGCAGCACCGCGCGCAGCCGCGCAAGGGACCGTCCGAGCCGCCCTACGTGTTCCACCCGACGCAGGTGATGCTGCTGCTGTGGGAGGTCGGCGTCCGCGATGCGATCACGCTGGCCGCGGCGGTCCTGCACGACACGATCGAGGACACGGAGACGACCGCGGACGACATCCTGCAGCGCTTCGGCGCGGAGGTGGCGGCGGTCGTCACCGAGGTCTCGGACGACAGGTCGCTCCCGAAGGCCGCCCGCAAGCGTCTGCAGATCGAGCGCGCGGCGCTCAAGAGCGAGCGGGCGCGGCTGGTCAAGCTCGCCGACAAGGTCATGAACCTGACCGACATGCTCGCCGGGCCGCCGCCCCACTGGTCCGAGCTCAGGCGACGGCAATACCTCGGCTGGACCAAGTGCGTGGTGGACCCGATGCGCGGGACCCATCCTGCGCTCGAGGCGCGCTTTGATGCCCTGTACGGCCGAGCCGATCCGGCGCCCTGGCCAACCGACGACGCGGACGTCGCCGAGTAGGGCCCCGCGCAGCCGCTCGCTACCGCTCTGAGGGATGTTTCCGTTGCGGTCGCATGCGACGACCCCCGCATGACCGAGGGTTCTGAGCGGCAACGGTCACGACATCTCGGCGAAACATCCGCGCGCTAGCCAGGGTCCCGGCACGCGCCGCGAACATTTCGCGCCTCATCAGGCGTGGTTAACAGGTGTAGAGCGCGACAGCGACCGCTTGAACGAAACACCGAGACCTAGAACCAACTGTCAGGAGTCAGTGATGACCAAGTCGATAGGATTGATGTCGAGCCTCATGCTCGCGCTCGTGGGTTGCCAGCAGCAGGCACCCGCAGCCGGCGGCGAGCCCGCCGCAGGCGACAAGCCCGCGACCGCCCCCGCGGCCGCAACCCCCAGCACCGAGCCCGCGCCCAGCACAGGCGCGGTCAAGGTCGGTATCCTCCACTCGCTGTCGGGTACGATGGCGATCAGTGAGACGTCCCTCAAGGACGTCGCGCTCATGGCGATCGAGGAGATTAACGACGGCGGCGGCCTGCTCGGCCGCAAGCTCGAGCCGGTGGTCGTCGACCCCGCGTCCGACTGGCCGCTCTTCGCCGAGAAGGCGCGTGAGCTGATCAGCAAGGAGAAGGTCGCCGTGACGTTCGGTTGCTGGACCTCGGTCTCGCGCAAGAGCGTCCTGCCCGTCTTCGAGGAGCTCAACGGTCTGCTCTTCTACCCCGTGCAGTACGAGGGCGAGGAGTCCAGCTACAACGTCTTCTACACGGGCGCCGCGCCCAACCAGCAGGCCATCCCGGCCGTCGAGTACCTCATGAGCGAGGCCGGCGGTGGTGCCAAGCGCTGGGTCCTGCTGGGTACGGACTACGTCTACCCGCGCACGACCAACAAGATCCTCAACCACTTCCTGCTTGAAAAGGGTGTGGCCAAGGAAGACATCATGGAGACCTACACGCCGTTCGGTCACAGCGACTACCAGACGATCGTAGCGGACATCAAAAAGTTCGGCGCCGGCAAGCCGACCGCCGTGGTCTCGACCATCAACGGCGACTCCAACGTCCCGTTCTACAAGGAGCTGGGCAACCAGGGCCTCAAGGCTGAGGACATCCCGGTCGTCGCTTTCTCGGTTGGCGAGGAAGAGCTCCGCGGCATCGACACCAAGCCCCTTGTCGGCCACCTGGCCGCGTGGAACTACTTCATGTCGATCAAGAACCCCGTCAACGACGAGTTCATCGCGAAGTGGAACGCCTACGTGAAGAAGAACAACCTTCCCGACGGCGACAAGCGCGTCACCAACGACCCGATGGAGGCCACCTACATCGGCATCAAGATGTGGGCCCAGGCCGTTCAGCAGGCCCAGTCCTTCGACGTCGACGCGGTCCGCCAGGCCGTTGCCGGTCAGGTCGTCAAGAGCCCCTCTGGCTTCGACATCAAGATGGACGAGAAGAACCACCACCTGCACAAGCCGGTCGTGATCGGCGAGATCCGGGCGGACGGTCAGTTCGAGGTCGTGTGGAACTCCGGCGACACGCCCATCCGGGCCGATCCCTGGAGCCCATTCGTGCCCGACAGCAAGGAGAAGGTCGCGGACTGGACCTACCCCTGGGCCTGTGGCAACTGCACCGAAGCCAAATTCGCAGCGGCGAAGTAGACCCCTCGATCGACGGCGCCCCCACCCGTCCGGATCACCGGGCGCGGTGGGGTGAGCGCCCTTCTTTCCTGAACCCCCTAGGCTGTAGTCCAAATGCCCGGTCCCCACGCACTGCTTCGACCACTCGCCTTGATGGCATGCCTGCTCGGCAGCGTCGGCGTCGCGACAGCGCAGGACCTCTCGGGCGCCGCCCGACAGCTTGCCTCCGAGGACACCGCCGAGGTCCTCACCGGTATCGAGAGGATCGGCAACAGCAGCGAGCCGGCGGCCCTGGAGATCCTGGAGGCCCTCGCCGATCGCCGCCTGCATGTCAGCTCCACCACCGCGGTCGTCGAGCTCGACGGCACCTTCACGGACCCGGTCTCCGGCCAGGCGGGCAAGCCCGCGGCGGACAGCAAGGTCCCGGTGGTCAACAACAAGATTCGCAGGGTGCTCAAGCGCGCCCTGGCGCAGCAGCAGCTGCGCTCGGAGGACGAAGAGGTCCGCTTTACGGCGGCCAAGACGCTCAGTGAGGGCGCCAGCCCCGCCACGGTGGAGGCCGCGCGCGCGGCCCTCGCGCGCGAGTCCAGCAGTGACGTCAAGGAGCTGCTGCGGCTGGCCATCGCCCGCGTCGATCTGACCAGCGAAGACGCGGCCCGGCGCCTGTCGGCCGTCACCATCCTCGGTGACATCGGCGATCCGGCCACCAAGCCCACCCTCAAGGCGATGGTGATGGCACGTGGCGACGGCAGCTACACCGAGACGAGCGCCGACGTACGGGCGGCTGCGCTGACCGCGCTCGACTCGATCGCCCGCAAGGAGATGATCTCGCGCGTCATGCGCGACCTGTTCTACGGGCTGAGCCTCGGCAGCGTGCTGCTGCTCGCCGCGCTCGGCCTCGCGATCACATTCGGCCTGATGGGCGTCATCAACATGGCCCACGGCGAGATGCTGATGCTCGGCAGCTACGCCACCTACTTCGTGCAGTCGCAGTTCCAGAAGCACGCATCGGACTCGATGGACTGGTACCTCGTGGCGGCGGTGCCCGTGGCGTTCATCGTGACGTTCCTCGTGGGTGTGCTGCTCGAACGCACGGTCATCCGCTTCCTCTATGGCCGGCCGCTCGAGACGCTGCTGGCGACCTGGGGCGTGAGCCTGATCCTGATCCAGACGGTGCGCCTGATCTTCGGCGCCGCCAACGTCGCGGTTGCCAACCCAAGCTGGCTGTCCGGTGGCTACGACCTGGCCCCCGGTGTGGTGCTCCCGAACGCGCGCATCGCGGTCATCCTCTTCACCGTCGTGGTCGTCACCTTCGTCTGGTGGCTGCTCAACCGCACGCGGCTGGGCCTGAACGTGCGCGCGATCACGCAGAACCGCTCGATGGCGCGCTGCATGGGCATCCGCACGTCGCGCGTCGACATGATGACCTTCGGCTTCGGCTCGGGCGTCGCGGGGCTCGGCGGCGTGGCGCTATCGCAGATCGGAAACGTGGGCCCGGAGCTCGGGCAGGGCTACATCGTCGACAGCTTCATGGTGGTCGTCGTCGGCGGCGTCGGCAACGTCCTGGGCACGGTCGTCGCGGCCATCGGCCTGGGCACGGTCAACAAGGTGCTCGAGCCGCTCTCCGGCGCGGTGCTCGGCAAGATCCTCGTGCTCGGCTTCATCATCCTCTTCATCCAGCGTCGCCCGCAGGGGCTCTTCGCCCTCAAGGGCCGGGCGGCGGAGGCCTAGAGAGATGCTGGGTTTCAAGCAGCTTCACTCGCCGCGCCAGTGGGCGATGTTCGCCGCCATCGGCGTCTTCCTCGTCGGCGTGGTGCCCGCGCTCAACATGTCGGTCGCGCCCGGTAGCGCGCTGCACGTACCCGACTACCTGATCCCGCTGCTGGGCAAGTTCGTCTGCTTCATGCTCGTCGCCATCGCGATGGACCTGGTGTGGGGCTTCGCCGGCATCCTGAGCCTGGGCCACGGCGTCTTCTTCGCGCTCGGCGGCTACTGCATGGGCATGTACCTGATGCGCGCGATCGGCAAGGAGGGCGTGTACCGCAGCGAGCTGCCGGACTTCATGGTCTTCCTCGATTGGAAGGAGCTGCCCTGGTACTGGCACGGCTTCGACAACTTCGCCTTTGCCGCCTTCATGGCGCTCTTCGTGCCTGCGCTGGTGGCGGCCGTGTTCGGGTTCTACGCCTTCCGCTCCCGCATCCGCGGCGTCTACTTCTCGATCATCACCCAGGCGATGACCTTCGCCATGATGCTGTTGATGTTCCGCAACGACACGGGGTTCGGCGGCAACAACGGCCTGACCGATTTCAAGCGCATCCTCGGCCTTCCGCTGCACAACCAGGGCACCAAGCTCAACCTCTACATCGCCTCGTGCGTGGCCCTGCTGCTTGGCTACCTCGTGTGTCGCTTCATCGTGACCAGCCGGCTGGGCCGTGTGCTGATCGCGATCCGCGACCAGGAGGACCGCGTCCGCTTCGCCGGCTACAACCCGGTCAACTACAAGCTCTTTGCGTGGACCACCTCGGCGGCGCTGTGCGGGCTCGCCGGCGCGCTCTACGTGCCGCAGGTCGGCATCATCAACCCGGGTGAGCTGGCGCCCGCAAACTCGATCGAGATCGCCATCTGGGTCGCCGTCGGCGGTCGCGGCACGCTGGTCGGCGCGGCGCTCGGTGCGCTCATCGTCAACGGCAGCAAGAGCTACCTGACCGCCGCCTATCCCGACTACTGGCTGTTCTTTCTCGGCGGCCTCTTCGTCGTCGTGACCCTCTTCATGCCCAACGGCGTGCTCGGCCTCTTTTCGCGGGTGCGCAAGGGCGGCGATCGCAGCACGGCCGCGCCCGACTCGCCCGAGCCCGCCGAGCCGACCGAGCCGACCGAGCCGACCGAGCCGACCAAGGCCGAAGTCGTCGAGGAGGCGTCATGAGTGACGCGCAGACGCCGAAGGCCGACAACGGGTCGAAGACGAAGTCGGAGCCGCCGGTCGAGAAGGGGCTCGCGCAGCGCGTGGGCAGCGCCACCGACACGGGCGCCCACCGGCGCGTGCAGAAGTCGATCCTGTGGCTCGACAATGTCACCGTCAGCTTCGATGGCTTCAAGGCCCTCGACGACCTGACACTGCTGCTCGAGCCGGGGGAGCTTCGCTGCATCATCGGTCCCAACGGCGCGGGCAAGACCACGATGATGGACGTAATCACCGGCAAGACGCGCCCGGACGTGGGCGCCGTCTACATGGACGGTCGTGCGATCGAGCTGACCAAGATGCGCGAGAGCGAGATCGCCACCGCCGGCGTGGGCCGTAAGTTTCAGCGCCCCACGGTCTTCGAGCAGCTGACGGTGTTCCAGAACCTCGAGCTCGCGTGCCGCGCCAGCAAGCGCGTCTTCCCGACGCTCTTCGCGCGCCTCCGCACGGGACAGAAGGAGCAGATCGCCCGCGCACTCGAGACCATTCGGCTCGAGGACGAGTACGGCACGCGCGCGGGCCTGCTGTCGCACGGCCAGAAGCAGTGGCTGGAGATCGGCATGCTGCTGGTGCAGGACCCGAAGGTCATGCTGATCGACGAGCCCGTCGCGGGCATGACTCCCGACGAGGTCGAGCGCACCGCGGAGCTGCTCAACAACCTCGCGGGTGAGGCGACGGTCGTGGTGGTCGAGCACGACATGGAGTTCGTGCGTCGCATCGCGCGCACCGTCACCGTCCTGCACGAGGGGCGCAGGCTGGCCGAGGGCACGATGGACGAGGTCCAGAACAACCCCGAGGTCATCGAGGTCTACCTGGGAAGCTGATGGCTACACTCGAGATCAAAGGGCTCAACCAATTCTATGGCGGCAGCCACACGCTGTGGGACGTCGACCTCGAGCTGCCCGAGGGCGAGTGCGTCTGCGTGATGGGCCGCAACGGCGTCGGCAAGACCACGCTGCTCAAGTCGCTCATGGGCATCCTGCCGTGCAGTGGAAGCATCAAGTTCAAGGGCGAGGAGCTGGTCGATGCGCCGGCCGAGCGCCGCTCGCGCGCGGGCATCGGCTACGTGCCCCAGGGCCGCGAGATCTTCGGACAGCTCACGGTCGAGGAGAACCTGCGCACGGGTCTCGCCGCGCGCCCGGACGGCTCCCGGGAGATCCCGGGCGAGATCTTCAAGCTGTTCCCGGTGCTCAAGGAGATGCTGGGTCGCCGCGGTGGGGATCTGTCGGGGGGCCAGCAGCAGCAGCTGGCCATCGGGCGCGCGCTGGCGCTCGACCCGAAGCTGATGATCTTCGACGAGCCCTGCGAGGGCATCCAGCCCAACATCGTCCAGCAGATCGGTGAGGTCATCCAGGAGTTGCGCACCGAGCGCAAGATCACCGTGCTGTTGGTCGAGCAGAAGCTGGTCTTCGCACGTCGCTTCGCGCAGCGTTTCTACATTCTCGACCGCGGCAGGGTTGCCGCCGGCGGCCCGATCGAAGAGCTTACGGACGACCTGGTGAACAAGTACCTGAAGGTGTAGCTCCGATGCTCGGCGAGGCGCAGGCAGGCTGGAAGGCACAACTCAATCTGCGCTTTGCCCCACGGGATGAGCGCACCGAGCTGGTACGACGCGCACACCACGGACCGCTCGTCGTGCAGCGCCCGTTCCACCCGGAGCCCGACGGGACCTGCCACGTCTACCTGCTGCACCCGCCCGGCGGCGTCGTCGGCGGCGACGAGCTGCGGTTGCAGGCACATGCCGAGGCGGGCAGCCGCGTGCTGCTCACGACGCCGGCGGCCACCAAGCTCTACCGCACCGACGGCAGGCTCTCCGCGCAGCACCAGGTGCTCACGGTCGAGGCCGGCGCACGCATGGAGTGGCTGCCGCAGGAGACGATCGTCTTCGACGGCGCGACCTGTCGCCTGAGCACGCGCGTTCAGCTCGCCGAGGGCGCGAGCTTCCTGGGTTGGGACGTGATGTGCCTGGGGCGGCCGGCCTGTGGCGAGCGCTTCGAGCGGGGGCAGCTGTCGGTGGCGCTCGAGATCTGGCGCGACGAGCAGCCCCTGTGGGTCGAGCGCTTCGCCCATCACGGCGGAGACGGCCTCGCGGATGCGGCCTGGGGCCTGGCGGGCCATCCGGTCACCGGTACGCTCGTGTGTGTGACGGGGGGCCGCGAGGACCTGGTGGAGCGGCTGCGCGAGCTGACCGCGGACGACGCGCAACATTTCGTCATCTCGCAGTTGCACGACGTGCTCGTCTGCCGGTATCTCGGTCCTTCGGTCGAGCAGGCGCGGGCCGCGATGGTCGCCTGCTGGGGGGAGCTGCGACGGACACTCTACGGATGCGAGGCGAGCGTGCCGCGCATCTGGTCGACCTGAGGTTTTCGAGGACGCCAAGCACAGGGAGCGCACGATGGAACTGACACCACGGGAAAAGGACAAGCTGCTGCTCTTCACCGCTGCCCTTGTGGCGGAGCGGCGCAAGGACCGCGGCCTCAAGCTGAACTACCCCGAGGCGGTAGCCTTCATCTCGGGCGCCGTCATGGAGGGTGCGCGGGACGGCAAGAGCGTCGCGGAGCTCATGAGCGCCGGCGCCGAGCTGCTCACCAAGGACGACGTCATGGATGGCGTGGCGGACATGCTGCCCGACGTCCAGGTCGAGGCCACCTTCCCCGACGGCACCAAGCTCGTCACCGTACACAACCCGATCGGCTGAGGAGGCGTCATGAAACCCGGAGAGATCATCTGCCCCGAGGGCGACATCGAGCTCAACGCGGGCCGCGAGACGCTCACGCTCAAGGTGTCCAACACCGGCGACCGCCCCATCCAGGTCGGCTCGCACTACCACTTCTACGAGACCAACACGGCGCTGTCCTTCGATCGCGAGGCGAGCCGCGGCTTCCGCCTCAACATCGCCGCAGGCACCGCGGTGCGCTTCGAGCCGGGCCAGGAGCGCACGGTGGAGCTGGTCGCGCTCGCAGGTGACCGCAAGGTCTACGGATTCAACGCCAAGGTGATGGGCGCGCTCGGGGGCAAGTCATGACAACGATCTCACGACGCGCATACGCGGAGATGTTCGGCCCGACTACGGGTGACAAGGTGCGGCTGGCCGACACCGAGCTCTTCATCGAGGTCGAGGAGGACCGCACCACCTACGGCGACGAGGTGAAGTTCGGCGGCGGCAAGGTCATCCGCGACGGCATGGGCCAGAGCCAGCGCGCGGCGGCCGAGGTGGTCGACTACGTCATCACCAATGCGCTGATCCTCGACCACTGGGGCATCGTGAAGGCCGACGTCGGCATCAAGGACGGTCGCATCGCGGCCATCGGCAAGGCGGGCAACCCGGACATCCAGCCCGGCGTCGACATCGTGGTCGGCCCGGGCACCGAGGCGATCGCCGGCGAGGGGCACATCCTGACGGCGGGCGGGCTCGACGCGCACATCCACTTCATCTGCCCGCAGCAGGCCGACGAGGCGCTGATGAGCGGCATCACGACGATGTTCGGCGGCGGCACGGGCCCGGCGACGGGCACCAACGCGACGACCTGCACGCCCGGCGTGTGGAACATCGAGCGCATGCTGCAGGCGGCCGACGAGATCCCGATCAACCTGGGCTTCATGGGCAAGGGCAACGCGAGCCTGCCGCTGCCGCTCGAGGAGCAGGTGAAGGCCGGCGCCATGGGCCTCAAGCTCCACGAGGACTGGGGCACGACGCCGGCGGCGATCGACAACTGCCTGAGCGTCGCCGAGCAGTACGACGTGCAGGTGGCGATCCACACCGACACGCTCAACGAGTCGGGCTTCGTCGAGACGACGATGGACGCGTTCAAGGACCGCACGATCCACACCTTCCACACCGAGGGTGCGGGCGGCGGGCACGCGCCGGACATCATCAAGGCCTGTGGCCGCCAGAACGTGCTGCCGTCGTCGACCAACCCGACGCGGCCCTACACGGTCAACACCGTCGACGAGCACCTCGACATGCTGATGGTGTGCCACCACCTCGACAAGGGCATCGCCGAGGACGTGGCCTTTGCCGAGTCGCGCATTCGTCGCGAGACGATCGCGGCGGAGGACATCCTGCACGACCTGGGCGCGTTCTCGATGATCGCGTCCGACAGCCAGGCGATGGGGCGGGTGGGCGAGGTGATCATCCGCACGTGGCAGACCGCGAGCAAGATGAAGTCCCAGCGCGGCGCGCTGCCCGAGGACGAGGGCAACGGCAACGACAACTTCCGCGCCAAGCGCTACGTCGCGAAGTACACCATCAACCCGGCCATCAGCCACGGCATGGCCGACGACGTAGGCTCGGTCGAGGTCGGCAAGCGCGCGGACCTGGTGCTGTGGAAGCCGGCCTTCTTCGGCGTCAAGCCGGCGCTCGTGATCAACGGCGGGATGATCTCGGCAGCACCCATGGGCGATCCGAACGCGTCGATCCCCACGCCGCAGCCGGTGCACTACCGGCCGATGTTCGGGGCCCTCGGCGGCGCGCGCGGCGCGACCGGTGTGAGCTTCGTCTCGAAGGCGGCCGCCGAGGCCGGTGTCCGTGAGCGGCTCGGGCTGCAGAAGTCGGTCTCGGCCGTGTCGGGCACGCGCACGATTGGCAAGCGCGACATGATCCACAACGCTTACACGCCGACCATCGAGGTCGACACCCAGACCTACGAGGTGCGCGCTGACGGCAACCTGCTGACGTGCGAGCCCGCGGACGTGCTGCCGATGGCGCAGCGCTACTTCCTGTTCTGAGATGCTGACCGTCGAGTCAGAGGCGCAGGCAGGCGCGGCAGCCGACCACTCGGTGACGCTGCCGTTCGTGCTGCGGCAGAAGAGCCGCCTGCGCGCCGACCTCGACGGTGGCGGCGAGGTGGCGATCTACCTGTCGCGCGGTCACGTCATGCGCCAGGGCGACCTCTTGCTCGCCGACGACGGCAGCGTGGTGGAGGTGCGCGCCGCCGACGAGACCGTCTCCACCGTGACGGCGTCCGACGCGCTGCAGCTGTTGCGCGGCGCTTATCATCTCGGCAACCGTCACGTGCCGCTGCAGGTCAGCGACGGCTTCGTTCGCTACCAGCACGATCATGTGCTCGACGACATGGTGCGCGAGCTGGGGCTGTCGGTGAAGGTCGAGCAGGCTCCCTTCGAGCCGGAGGGTGGCGCCTATGGCGGCGGGCACTCACACGGCGACGGCGATGACGGCGATGATGGCCATGATGGCGAGCACGGTCATGATCACGGTCATGACCACGGCCATGGGCATCACCACCATGGATGAGCTCGGCGGCCCCGGCACGCTGCACCTGCTGCACCTACTGCGCCTGGTCTCGCCGGCGCTTCCCGTGGGTGCCTATTCCTACTCGCGCGGGCTCGAGTATGCCGTGCACAGCGGTGCGGTCACCGACGAGGACAGTGCGCGGACGTGGATCTGCGGGGTCGCCGCGCGCAGCCTCTGCAGTCTCGACGTGCCTGTCCTCGGTCGCCTGATGGACGCGTGGGAGGCCGGCGAGGAGCCCGCGGTGCGGCGCTGGAACGACTACCTCTTCGCGAGCCGCGAGAGCCGCGAGCTGCAGCTCGAGGAGGCGCAGATGGGAGCCGCACTGGCGCGGCTGTTGCGCGATCTCGGCGTCGAGCGCGCCGCCCCGTGGGTCAGGGAGAGCCGCGGCGGCTATCCGACGATGTTTGCGCTTGCGGCCTCGCACCACGGCATCGGTGTTCGCCAGGCGCAGGCGGGCTACGTCTACGCGTGGGTCGAGAGCCAGGCGAGTGCGGCGATGCGGCTGGTGCCGCTCGGACAGACCTCCGGACAGCGCATCCTGTCGGCGGCCATCGAGGCGATGCCGGCGTGGCTCACGGCCGCGGCCCAGTGCCCGGACGACGCCCTCGGTAACCTCGCGCCCGGCCTCGCGATGATGAGCGCCCGGCACGAGACACAATACAGTCGACTCTTTCGATCTTGAGGACAGGCATGGCGAAGACAGCATTACGACTCGGTGTGGGTGGCCCGGTGGGCTCGGGCAAGACGGCGCTCGTGCAGCGTCTGTGCGAGGCGATGCGCGAACCCTACGAGGTGGCCGTCGTCACCAACGACATCTACACCAAGGAGGACGCCGAGTTTCTCGTGCGCGCCGAGGCCCTCGAGCGGGAGCGCATCACCGGCGTGGAGACGGGCGGCTGTCCGCACACGGCGATCCGCGAGGACGCGTCGATCAACCTCGCGGCCGTCGACGATCTCGTGACGCGCTTTCCCGATCTCGACATGGTGATCGTCGAGAGCGGCGGTGACAACCTCAGCGCCACCTTCAGCCCGGAGCTGTCGGACTTGACGATCTACGTGATCGACGTCTGCGCCGGCGACAAGATCCCGCGCAAGGGCGGGCCCGGCATCACCAAGAGCGACCTGCTGGTGATCAACAAGATCGATCTCGCCGACTACGTCGGTGCGTCCCTCGATGTCATGAAGCGGGACACGATCGCGCAGCGCGGCGATGCGCCCTTCGTCTTCACCAACATGAAGACGAAGCAGGGCGTGGACGAGATCGTGAAATTCATCGAGCAGCGCGGGATGATTTAATGACAAAGGGGGCTTTGCCCCCTTCGCGGTCGGAAGTGCTGCGCACTGCCGCCGCCACAACCCCCCAGGGGACGCACGCGCGTCCCCTCTCTCACAGTGCGCACCGCGCACTATGAGATTCACCCCAGCGGGTCGCGCCCTGGGCGCTCCGGTCGGTGGGCCGTAGGGCGTTCCATCGCGCGCATTGGCGCTCACGTGTTCGTAGTCGTGGACGTTGACTGCGCGTTGGGGAAGGCGCCTTGGCCACATTGGTTTAATGACAAAGGGGGCTTTGCCCCCTTCGCGGTCGGAAGTGCTTCGCACTGCCGCCGCTACAACCCCCCAGGGGACGCACGCGCGTCCCCTCTCTCACAGTGCGCACCGCGCACTATGAGATTCACCCCAGCGGGTCGCGCCTTTGGCGCTCCGGTCGGTGGGCCGTAGGGCGTACCATCGCGCGCATTGGCGCTCACGTGTTCGTAGTCGTGGACGTTGACTGCGCGTTGGGGAAGGCGCCTTGGCCCCATGGGTTTAATGACAAAGGGGGCTTTGCCCCCTTCGCGGTCCGAAGTGCTTCGCACTGCGGCCGCTACAACCCCCCAGGGGACGCACGCGCGTCCCCTCTGCTCGTGTGTCCACCGGATACACGAACATTCACCCCAGCGGGTCGCGCCCTGGGCGCTCCGTCTCGCCGCCGAGCAGCCTTGGCATTGCCCGCACGACCTCGATGTCGTGTCCCGGGATGATGGTTGCGCCTCCGTCGCGGAGTTTGCGCAGGCGATCGATGCTCCTGCGCTGCAGGTCGAAGTCGGCGCCGAAGGTTGGGAGGGGCCCGCCGTCGAGGGTGCGTGCGAAGTAGCAGCAGTCGGAGGCGAGCACGACCTCGCCTGCGGCCGATCGGACTCGCAGGCTCTGGTGCCCGACGGTGTGGCCCGGAGTGGGGATGCAGGTGACAGCGCCGTCGCCGAAGAGGTCGTGTTCGCCGTCGATGAGCTTCAGCGTGTGGCCGAGGTCGTGGTCGGCGCGCTTGTTGAAGCTCTTGCTCTCGTCCTCGATCGCCATCGCCGCCTCCCACTCGGTGCGCTGGATCACGACGGTTGCGTTCGGGATCATCGACAGCCCGCCGACGTGGTCGAAGTGCAGGTGCGAGACCACCACGAAGTCGATGCGACCGGGGTCCTCGTCGCTCGCCCGCAGCTGTGCCGCCACCGTGGCGTCTTCGTCGAACGTCACCTGCATCACGCGCCCCAGCTTCTGTCGGCGCTCGCAGTCAGCGGTGAGCACCGCCGGCAGGCCGGTGTCGAAGAGCGCAGCGCCCTTCGGATGGCGCAGCAGCCAGGCGCTGACCGGCAGTGTCACCTCGCCCTCGGCGCCCGTCTCGAACATCGACAGCGCGCCTCGGAGCTCGCCGCAGTCCAGTCGATGGAGGGTCGGCACAGTGCACAAGCGTACCCGAGCCTGCCCCGGCTTTCACCGCCCCCCGCTCAGGCGTCGACGCCTCCCGCCAGGCGGATGAGCCGGCCGTCGGGCCCGGGTGCGATGCGCTGTGGATGCAGGGCGCCGCACTCGATCAGCACCTCGGCCACGGGCTGCAGGTGGCGGCCCACGTGCTCGGTGTAGCGGGGATCGGTGACGGCCGCCTCGAACTCCTCCTTGCTAAGGTACGGCGCCAGCTGCTCGCTGTAGGCGACCGGCATGAGCCGCGGGAGCCTCGAGAGCCACAGCAGCGTGCGCTCGGTCGCGCGCTGCAGCAGCCAGCGGCGCGCGGGGCTGAGCTTGGGGACGCCATTTTCGATCCAGCGCACGGCGAAGGCGATGTGGCGGGCCTCTTCGATGCGGTGGGCGCGCATCAGCTGTCGTAGCGTGGGGTGGAGCCGATCGCTGCGGTCGCGCACGAACGCATCGTTGACGAGGTCGCCGACGGCCTCGAAGAGCAGCACGTAGACCCAGAAGAGCTCCGGCATGCGAGGGGCGACCAGCTGCGCGAGCAGCGCTGCACCTGTGCCGCGGCGGCCGCGCGCGATCGACCACGTGCGCATGTCGTCGTTGCGCCGCACCCACTCGTTGAACATCGCCATGTGCTGACACTCCTCGGCGACCTCGTGCAGCATGAAGCGCCACGCCGGCTCGTAGGGGTCGGTGTGCCAGAGCATCGCCAGGATGCCCTGGTTGAGGATGTGCTCGCCGTGGCCCGCGTTGCGCAGGATCTGGGTGACCTCCCAGCGCGTCACGTGGCTGCGCTCGGTGTCGGAGAGGCGCTCCCACACGGCGGTACCGTGCAAAAACGAGCTGCCTTCCGGCATGTAGACGTAGTCGCTGGACATCGGCACCGACCAATCGATGACGTCGTCGTCGAAGGGGTAGCGGCGCTTGCGCGCGCTCGCGATGTTGAGTCGGTCGGTCAGCCTGTCGTCGACGCGGACGTCCATGGGCGGGGCTCCTCGTGAAAGATACGAAGAAAACCAATAAGGTGTTTGGGGTTTTATGTCAAGTCAGCGGGTTCATACCCGCCCGAACGCGGGGCCTCACTCCGCGTTGAGCACGCCGCTGCAGGATGCCGGCAGTCCCGCTGCGCCCCCCGAGGCGGGGAAGAACGTGCTGCATGGCTCCGTGTCGAGGTCGCGCGCGCACTCGTCGTAGTCCGACCCCACCGACGTCGTCCGCGCACAGTCGAACTGCGCGATGCAGTCATCCTGGAAGCCCGCCGGCGCCGGCCCCATGATCATCTCGCCGCACTCCTGCAGCCGAGCACAGATGCTGCCCGCCAGCCGGTCGCACTTCTGCTCGGGGGTCTGGCCGATCGCGCCTGCGCCGACGCCTGCGCCAGCATCGCTACCGCCACCACCGCCTCCACCAATACAGCCGCCGCACAGCACCGCGATTATCCAAGTCGCTCGCATCCTCACCTCCGCGTGAGGCGCAGCATTTCAGGCCTGGCATGGCTGTACAACCACCTGGCGGAATAGACAGCACAAGGACCGCGGGGGCCGGCTAGATGCTGGTGTTGCGGCGGCTGATCCGGCGGCGGCGGTGGGCGCGCGAGACGAGGCGGGCGGGTGTGGACGCCGCGTCGCCGCCCCCCGCTCGCAGGTGCTCGCGCTCCTCGATGGTCAGCACCGTGCTGGTCTCCACCGGGTTGCCGTCGACGAAGAAGATCAGTGGCTCGCCGACCATCGGGATCGGCGCGCCGCGGACGTTGCCGCTGCGGTCCGAGTAGGCGCCTGCCAGTGGCCGTCCGAGCGCGGCATGGGCCTCGAACCACTCGCCGGTACGGCGGTCGCGCACGCCGTGGCAGACGTTTCCGCGTACGTGGTACTCGGAGTTCTTCGTCAGAAAGAGGCGGTAGGCACTGGAGCGGCGCATGGGTCGTCCGGTCGAATCGCGGCCAGGTCCCCCGGCCGGGCGACGATCCTAAAGTGGTCAGCCCCAAGAGGGCAACCCGTATATGTGTAACTTTTTGGTTACACGAGAGCCCGTGACGCGCAGGACTGGCCCTTACAGGTCAGTGCGAAGAGATGCCTCGCTGACGCCGCTGCTCGAGGTCGCGCATCTGCGGAAGACTCAGTGCTCCGCGGCAGCAGCACACGCGGGCGCTGCGGAGCCGGCGCCGTCGATCAGCCGATCGGCCGATCAGCCGGGCCGCGCCGCCTGCAGCATGGAGCGTACCGCGCGCAGCACGTCGCGGCGGCTCACCTGGCCGATCAGTTGCCCGGCCTCGTCGACGACCGGCAGCCGCCGCCGCCGCTGCTCGATGAAGATGTGCGCGATCGAGTAGACGTCGAGGTCCGGTGCGATGGTCGACACGTCCTTCGTCATCAGCTCCTCGACCGTGTACTGCCCGCCGCGGTCCTCGCCGTCGTAGGCGCCAGCGCTCAGAACACGCAGGCAGTCGCTCTCGGAGACGATGCCCACGAGCGCGCCGTCCTCGTCGACGACCGGACCGCCCGAGATGCGATGCGATAGCAGCGCGTCGATCACCTCGCGCACCCGCTGGTCCTTGCGGAACGTGATCAGGCGCTGCGGCATGAGGTCGCGCGCCGTGGGCGCGTGGGCCGGCGGCCGAGTGCTGCCGGACGCGTGCAAGACTGCACGCATGCTGTCGGAGATCGAGTCCATGGTTTCCCCCCGGAAACGCCGACGCGTGCGCGCGCCGGCTGACTTCAACCTAGCAGTCGCAGCAGCACGGGGCCACCGGACGAATTGCGAGCTGCCTTGCATCCGCGTCGGAAGTCGCTACTGCGCCTGTGCAACGCGCCGCCTGTGCAGCGCCCAGAGGCCCCCGCCCGTGACGAGCAGTGCGCCGGCGACCAGCCACACCTCGGCGGGAAGCTCGTCGAAGCGCTGAAGTCCGGCGCCGACGAAGAGATGGAAGACCGTGGGGGGCAGCATGCCGAGCAGCGTGCCGAGCAGGTAAGGACGCATCGGCACCCCGCTGACCGCGATCAGCACGTCGACCACGGGGTTTGCCCACAGCAGGATGCGCAACGCGAACACCGTCGCGATCGGCCGCTCCAGCAGGCCCTGCCGGTAGCGCTCGAGCTTCTCCGGGACCTGCCGCGCTTCGCCGCCGCGACGGGCCAGCGCGTAGCTGAGTACACTCGCCACCATCGCGGCGGTGAAGGAGTAGAACAGCGCGAGCGGCCAGCTCCACAGCAGCATCGAGGCCCAGACGGCCGGGCCGAAGAGCATCAGCGGGAACAGCGCCATCGCGATGGCGATGAAGACGAGCGGCCCCAGCGCACCTTGCCCGTCGACCAGCGCGCGGATGTACTCCGGGTCCGCGAGGCCGTCGAGCGCACCGGTGGCGTAGAGTGCGCCGCCGCCCGCGAGTAGCAGCACGCCCACAGCCAGTAGCAACAGCCGCTGCGGCGTCCAGTCCATGCGGCTACCTAGCACGCCATGGCCGCAGGTGCCCGAAACCCACGCGCCGATCCCCGAAAGCTCGCCGCTCCGGTGCGCCGCCGCCGCGCGAGCTACAGCGCGGCCTTCCAGAGGAAGCGGACGTCGGGCGCGGCGAAGGGCAACAGCGCACGCGCGAACTCATCGACGCCGCTGTGGCGGTCCTCGGCCTTGGGTGCCATCGCCTTCATCATCGCCTCCTGAAGTGCCTGAGGCAGGTCCGGCTCGTGCACGCGGGGCGGCGTGAACTCGCCGGCGGCCACGTGGGTCAGCACCGAGATGAACGACTCGCCCGCGTAGGCACGCACGCCGGTGAGGCACTCGTAGAGCACCGCCGCGAGCGTGTACTGATCGCTGCCGCCGGTGATCTTGCCGACGCCGCTGGCCTGCTCCGGGGACATGTAGCTCGGCGTGCCGACGATCGAGGAGGTGGTCACCGAGACCGCCGTGCGTCCCTCCTGCGTGAGCTTGGCGATGCCGAAGTCGAGGATGCGCGGGCGTCGCGCGCTCGGCTGCTTGCGCACGAGGAAGATGTTGGCGGGCGTGAGGTCGCGGTGAATGACCCCGGCGTCGTGGGCCGCGCCGATGCCGCTCATCACCGGCAGCAGCAGCTCGATCGCCGTCTCGATGGGCAGCTTGCCCTCGCGCGCCAGCAGGCTGCCGAGCGTCTCGCCCTCGAGGTACTCGGTGACGAGGTACGGCACAGGGAGGTCGGCGTCCGGCGCGTGGCTCGCTCGCGGGTGTCCGGACGGGGTCGACACGCGCGTCGCCTCGAGGCCCGACGTGGGGCCGCTGTCCGCGCGCGCCAGGCCCCCGGTCATGTGCACGTCGCCCGAGTCGATCAGGCGCACGATGTTCGGGTGGGTCAGCGTGCGGATGATGCGGATCTCGCGCCGGAAGCGATCGATCTCCTCGCTGGCGATGCCATCGCGGCGCAGCCGGTCGGCGTGCATGATCTTGACCGCGACCTGCTGCTCGGTCGAGAGCTGCCGCGCCTGGTAGACCACCGCAAAGCCGCCCTCGCCCAGGCGCCCCACGATCTCGTAGCGGCCGTCGAGCACGAACCCCGGTCCCATCGCCTGGGAGTCGACCACGAGCAGCTGCGTCTCCTGCCGCGCCTTGCCCAGCTCGGCGCGCAGGCTCAGCTGCATCTCGATGCGCGCGACGACGACGGGCAGGTCGATCGGCTTGGTGACGTAGTCGTTGGCGCCCAGCCCCATCGCTTTGACGACCTGCGCACTGTCGGTCTCGGCGGTCACCATCAGGACGGGGAGCTCGAGCTTCCCGAAGGAGCTGCGGATCCGCTCGAGCACCTCCATTCCGTCCATGCCCGGCATGCGGATGTCGAGCAGCACCGTATCGAAGGACTCGGCCTGCAGCTTCGCCAGCGCCGTGGGCCCATCCTCGACCGCGACCGTCTCGTAGCCGCGACGCGACAGGCGCCGCGCGAGCAGGTCGCGGTTGTCGGCGACGTCGTCGACGACCAGGATGCGCGCGCCGTCCTCAGCCATCGTTGTCCCCGCCGTGGCCGCCGACCGCTGCCAGGAGCGCCTCGATCTTCGCCAGCAGCCGCGGCAGCTCCACCGGCTTGGTGTCGTAGTCGTCGCAGCCGGCCGCCAGCGCGCGCGCGCGGTCGGTCTCCATCGCGTGCGCGGTCAGGGCGATGACCGGTATGCCGCGCGTCCGCTCCTCGGCCTTGATGCGTCGCGTCGCCTCAAGGCCGTCGATCGCGGGCAGGCTCAGGTCCATCAGGATCAGTGCGGGCATCACGCTGGCTGCCATCTCGATGCCCTGCTCGCCGTCGACGGCGGTCACGACCTCGTATCCGCGGCGCGCCAGCCTGCGCGACAGCATGTCGCGGTTCATCTCGTTGTCCTCGACGAGCAGCAGGGTGGTCGCGTCGCTCATGTCGGGCCGCCCGGTGGCGGTCGCACGGAGTCGCGCACCAGCCGCTGGACCTCCGACAGCAGCATGTCGCGCGGCATATCCCCCTTGCTCAGCACCTGCGCCACGCTGCCATCGAGCCGCCGCCGGTCGTCGTCGGCCAGCTCGCGCGCCGTCACGACGATGATCGGGAGCTCGCGCCAGCGCTCGCCGTTGCGCACCTTCTCGAGGAACTGAAAGCCATCCATGACGGGCATCATCAGGTCGAGCACGACCACGTCGAACGCGTCGTCCTCCAGCTTGTCGAGTCCGTCGCGTCCATCGCACGCCTCGGTCACCGTCCAGCCGCCCTTGGTGAGCGACCGGCGCAGCAGCTCGCGCGTCTCCTCTTCGTCGTCGACGATCAGCACGCTGCCCGTCTTGCGGTCGCTGCGGTGCGTGTCGAGCAGCTCGACGAGGCGTGCGCGGTCCAGTGGCTTCGTCATGAACTCCGTCGCACCGAGGGCCATGCCCAGGCTCTGGTCGTCCGAGATCGAGACCATGATGACCGGGATCTGGCGTGTCGCCTCGTCGCTCTTGAGCGCAGTCAGCACGCTCCAGCCGTCCATCTCCGGCATGATCACGTCGAGCGTGATGGCGATCGGCGCGATCGTGCGCGCCAGCTCCAGCGCCTCGTCGCCGCGTGCGCACGTCACGACGTTGAAGCCCGCTCGCACCAGCGTGGAGCGGATCAGCTCGCGCACGTCCTCGTCGTCGTCGACCACCAGCACCGGGTCGCGCCCGACGGGCCCGCGGTTCTCGGTACGGACGGGCTCGGTAGAAATCCGATCGGCCGCCTGGCTCGGCTTGCGCGAGCGCGCCGGAAGCGTGACCGTGAACGTGCTGCCCTCGCCGGGGGTGCTCTCGACCATGATGTTGCCGCCCAGCATCTCGCAGAAGCGCTTCGTGATGGCCAGGCCAAGCCCGGTGCCGCCGTACTCGCGCGTGGTGGTGTCGTCGGCCTGCGTGAAGGCACCGTAGATGCGCTCGATCTGCTCGGGGGTCATACCGACGCCGTCATCGGTCACGGCGAAGCGGACGTTGCCGTGGCCGCCCGGTGCCGGCCCGACCTCGAGCTTCACGCGGCCCGCCTTCGTGAACTTGAAGGCATTGCCCAGCAGGTTGAGCAGGATCTGCTTGAGCTTCGTGACGTCCGTGTGCATCACCGGCACCGCGTCGGAGACCTCGAGGTCGAAGCGGTTGTCATTCTTGGTGGCGAGTGGCCGCGCGGTGTCCGTCACGAGCTCGATCAGGTCGGAGACGACCGCGTCCTCGAGGTACATGCTCATGCGCCCGGCCTCGATCTTCGACAGGTCGAGGATGTCGTTGATCAGGTGCAGCAGGTGCCGTCCGGCGCCGTGGATGCGCCCGAGGTCTGGCACGAACTCGTCGAGCTTCAGGTCCTCGGCCTCCTCGAGCAGCATCTCGCTGTAGCCGATGATCGCGTTCATCGGCGTGCGCAGCTCGTGGCTCATGTTGGCGAGGAAGGCGCTCTTGGAGCGGCTCGCCTCGAGCGCCTGGTCGCGCGCCTTGATCAGCTGCGCCTCGGCCTGCTTCTGGCGTGTCACGTCGCGGCCGTAGACGTTGGCGTAGCCGGCCGCGGGCACCGGCGACAGCTCGAGGCCGTAGATGGTCGCGCCGCACACCACGTCCAGGTGCTGGCTGTCGACGAAGCGCAGCGCACGCTGCAGGGCGTCGGCCACGTCGTCGGGCACCTTGCCGCCGCGCTGCGCGCCCCACTGCGTGAGGATCGGCTCGCACGGTACGTTGGCGTAGAGGATGTTGCCCGTCGCGCTGATGCGCATGACCGGGTTGGGGTTTTCGTCCGGGAACTTCGCCAGGTCCGCCACGCGCTGCTCGGCGGCCCGCTGGTCGGTGATGTCCTGGCAGTAGAGGTTGGCGTAGCCGGCTGCGGCGATGGGTGCGACCGAGATCGCGTAGATGCATCCCTCGACGGAGGCCTCGATGCGCTCGGGCCTGCCCTCGGCGATCGCGTGCTCGAGGGCGGCGACGACGTCGGGGGGCGCCGGTCCGCCGACGCGCGTGTCCCAGTGCTCGAGCAGCGCGCCGCTGGGAGCGTTGGCGTAGAGGATCGCGCCGTCGTTGCTCAGGCGCAGGACGGGGTGCGGGTTCTCGTCGGGGAAGCGCGCGAGGCTGCGGATCTCGTCCGCCGCGTCGTCCCCCGATCCCCCGTGTTCACCCATCGCGGTGCTAGGCCGGGGCGTTGGCCATGGTCAGGTAGACGTTGACCCCGCCATCGCCGCAATCGGAGTGCCCGACGTAGTACCACTGGTCGTAGGCGGGCACGTGTACGCGGGTCTCGTGGGGCAGCGCGTCACCCGCGATCTGTCGAGCGACCAGCTCGTCCCACAGCGTCTCGCCGAGCACCTCCTGTGCCTTGCCGATGCGGTGCTCACGGAAGACCGCCATCGTGCGCTCGCCGGCGTCGACGATGGTGCCGTCGGTGGCGGCGCGGAAGACCGGGTCGGGCTTGCAGTCCGGGAAGCGCGAGCGCGACTCGTGGGCGCGGTTGAGGTAGCGCGTGGCGACCGACGAGTACACGCCGACGCACACCGGGAAGCAGTAGGCGAGCAGGATCGACAGCGACACGAGTACGGGCGTCGCCTCGAACGCCTCGGCGAATGTGGTGACCACGCCCTTTTGACCGCGGAGGTAGGGGACGAGCAGGTGGCCGTAGCCGTTGATGAACGTGCCGACCAGCAGCGCCACCCAGTAGGTGCCTCGCTGCTGGAGCTTGTCGCGCGTGAAGCGGCCGATCAGGGCGTAGTCGATAGACGGCATGAACGTGGGGAGTCTACCACGCGCCCAGGTCTGCAAGAATCTGCGACGCCTCCCACCGGTGCACACATTGCCGTACGCGCAGTCACGACGGTCGTTCGGCGCCGGCGGCGCAGCGTTACACCGACGCGGCGGGCTCGCCGTCCTGCGCGTGCTCGTGACCCATGGCGGGGAGCGCGCACGGTGGCGGCATGCGCTACGGTCGCCGACCTCACCCCCACCGGGAGCGTGCGCGATGGTCAAGGCGGTTCAGCTCGGAGAAAACTGTGGGCTGCGCGTATCGCAGCTGTGTCTCGGCACGATGAACTTCGGCGAGCCGGGGCGCGGCCACCAGGGCGACTGGACGCTGGGGGCCGACGCGGCGCGGCCGATCTTCCAGGCAGCGATCGAGGCCGGCATCTTCTACTTCGACTGCGCCGACGTGTACGGCCGCGGTGCGAGCGAGGAGGTCGTGGGCAGGCTGCTGACGGAGCTTCTGCCGCGCGACCGGTACGTGCTCGCGACGAAGGTGGCGATGCCGATGGGGCGCGGCGAAAACCAGGGCGGGCTGTCGCGCAAGCACATCCTCGAGGGCGTCGACCGGAGCCTGTCGCGGCTCGGCCACGACTACGTGGACCACCTGGTCATCCACCGGCATCCGCACGCGGTGCCCGGCGCAGCCCAGGTGCCGATCGAGGAGACGCTCGAGGCGCTGCACGACGTGGTCAAGGCCGGCAAGGCGCTCTACCTCGGCGGCAGCTCGATGTTCGCGTGGCAGTTCGCCGAGCTGCAGCTGACGGCGCAGCTCAACGGTTGGACGCAGTTCGTCTCGATGCAGAACCACTACAACCTCATCTACCGCGAGGAGGAGCGCGAGATGAACCCGTACTGCGAGCGCACGGGCGTCGCGCTGACGCCGTGGTCGCCGCTCGCGCGCGGCATCCTCGCCGGCTCCTACCGCGGCGGCTTCTCCGGCGGCACGACCGATCGCTCGAAGGGCCAGGACCGCGGTCGCACCGAGAGCCTCTACCGGGGGGCGCGCGACTTCGAGATCGCCGACCGCGTGATCGAGGTCGCGGAGCGCCTCGGCCACACGCCTGCGCAGATTTCCGTGGCATGGCTGCTGAGCAAGGAGGCGGTGACGTCGCCGATCGTCGGCGTCTCGAAGGTCGAGCAGCTGCAGCAGCTCGCGGCGGCCACCGAGATCTCGCTCGACGCCGAGACACTCGCGTACCTCGAGGAGCTCTATCAGCCGGTCGACAACCTGCTATCGCTCGGCTTCAGCTAGCGACACCGCCTTGCCCTCGACGTCCCCGGGGCGACCCTCGAGGCGCGGGCGCTGTCTGCGAATCGCCGCCACCATCGCGTCACGGAAGACGCGCAGGCGCGGGCTGCGGCGCAGGTCCGGGTGGACCAGCACCCAGATGTCGACCGAGGGCACGGGCTCGCTGCGCCGTGGCAGCAGCGGCTCGGCCAGGAAGCACGGCAGCATGGTCAGCCCCATGCCGGCGGCACACGCGGCGCGCTGAAGTGCCGCATCGTTCATCGCGCCGCGCACCGGTAGCTCGGGGAAGGGCGTGTCGGCGATCCACGCGGCGTCCTCCTTCGCTCCGCGCCAGCCGATCCAGTGATCACCGTGGCCGTAGACCGCCTTGTGGACCGTCGCGACGAGGCGCCCCGCGAGGTCTTCCTGCGGGAGCTTGCCGTGGGGCACCCCGCGGACCGCGATGTCCGCCTCGCGCGCCGCGAGGTCCGCCAGCCCGTAGCTCGCGTCGATGCGCAGCTCGATGTCAGGCCAGCGCTCCGAAAACTCCACCAGGTCCGGCATCAGCAGGTCGGTGGCGAGCATGTCCGGCAGCGTGACGCGCACCGGGCCGCGCAGCTGCGGCTCGGCGGCCTGCGCCGCGCGACCGAGCGCGAAGACAGCGCGCTCGACCTCCTCGGCCGCGTCCTGCAGCTCCACCGCCTGCGGAGTCGCGTGCAGTCCGTCGGGGCGGCGGTCGAACAGCCGGAAGCCCAGCCGCTCCTCGAGGGCATTGATGCGCCGGCGCGCCGTCGGGTGGCTCACCCCGAGCTTCTCGGCGGCCCCGCGCAGGCTCGAGGCCCGAAGGGTTGCGAGGAACACCCTGATGTCGTCCCACTCGAGCTGTTCTGAAGTCGTTTCCATGGTTCAGATACGTACCACGGATGAACGATTGCGGTTCTTTATTGCTCATGGATCGCCGACTAGCCTTGGATCATTCCCGAGCACGGAGAGACCTGATGACTTCCAAGCAAGACCGCACTGCACTCGTTACCGGCGCAAACTCAGGTATCGGCCTGGAGGCCGCGGCCCAGTTCGCCGAGAGGGGATATTCCCGCATAATTCTGGCCTGTCGCACGAGCGAGAAGGCAGACGGGGCACGCGCCGAACTGGTCGAGCGTACCGGTGTCGATCCCTTCGAGACGCTCGCTGTCGATGTGAGCGATAATGATACGGTGCGCACAGCGGTCGCCGAGCTCGCCCGCCGTGGGGGGTCGATCGACCTGCTGCTGCTGAACGCCGGCGTGGTCTCGGGCGGCGAGATCGTCCGTAGCGGAGATGGTGTCGAGATCACGGTGGCTGCCTCGCTGACAGGCCATCACGTGCTGACCGTGGGTCTGCTCGAGTCGGACCAGCTGTCCGCCGCCGCCCGCATCGTGATCTCCGGCTCCGAGGCCGCCCGCGGCGATGTGCCGATGATGGGGCTGACCGACGTGGCCCAGTGGGCCGCCATCCATTACAGCGGCGACCGCACCGAGGCCATCGAGGCGATCGCGCGGGTGCAGGCCCCGTACGCGTACGAGAGCATGCCGCACTACGCGATGGCGAAGCTCTTCGTGGCGTGGTGGGCGGCCGCCCTGTCGCGCCGGCTGCCCGCGGGCATGACCGTCAACGCGGTGTCACCCGGCTCGTCGCCGGGCACCTCGGTCGGCCGCAACCAGGGCGCGCTCATGCGCTTCATGATGGGCGGCGTGATGGCGCGCTTCGGGCATCTGTTCGGCATGGCCCAGTCGGTGCCGGTCGCCGCAAAGCGCTACGTCGATGCGGCGGACCACGGCGCCGATGTCAGCGGCCGCTTCTTCGCCTCGGCACCTGGCAAGATGGTCGGTGAGGTGCACGAGCAGCGCCAGCCCCACGTCATCGACCTGCAGAGCCAGGAGGCCTGCTTCCACGCCATCGAGCACCTCAGCGCCACAGCGCTACCACGACGCCAAAGCGCACCCGCCCCGCAGCCCGCAGTACTACAGAGCCTGGCGGGCTAGGCCACCCGCAAGCGTTGACAAGCGACCGCGACGGCGCGCACGACTACGAGTCCGTGCACGCGCACGGCCACGCGCGCCCATCCGGTCAGCACCGGAGCGCCAAAGGCGCGACCCGCTGGGGTGAATGCTCGTGTGTCCGGTGGACACACGAGCAGAGGGGACGCGCGTGCGTCCCCTGGGGGGTTGTAGCGGCCGCAGTGCGCAGCACTGCGGACCGCGAAGGGGGCAAAGCCCCCTTTGTCATTAACCCCTGTGGCCAAGACCCAGTCGCCAAGCAAGAGCTCTGGTCCACCAGCACGCGGCACGGCTGACCGCGAAGGGGGCTACGCCCCCTTTGTCATTAACCCCATGTGGCCAGGGCGCCGTCCGTTCGGTCAAACGCCCAGCAGCCGCACGCTGGCGCCGCTCGCGACGATGACCGCGCCGGTCAGCACCTCGGTGTAGCGCTCCAGCTTGACGAAGCGGCCGCGGCGCACGCCGAGGTAGGCGACGGTCACCACGCTGAGCATGGTGCCGATCGTGACCACGCCAAAGGTACCCACGACAAGCGGCACCCAGGTCCAGTCCTGCGCGAGCGCGGGCACCATGAGCAGCGGGATGAGCGGTTCGCACGGACCGAGCACGAAGATCACGAACAGCGCCCAGACCGCGGTGCTGCGCGGGTCCACGTCCGCGTCCGCGCCGGCGGGGACGTGGACGTGACGATGCTCGCCCTGCTGATGGTCGTGATGGTGTTCGTGGACGGTGCCGTCCGCGTGCGTGTGAGCGTGCGCATGCGGTCGGCCGCGCCACGCGCGCATCGCGCCGCGCACCATGAACGCGGTGCCGAACGCGATCAGCAGCCACGAGGCGAGGCTCCCGCGAGCGCCCTCGGCACCCTCGAGCTGCGCGAGTGACGAGCCGATGCCGAGCCCGATGGCGCCCAGCGCGATCGACGACAGGACATGGCCCGCTCCACAGGCGGACGTGACGAGCCACAGCTTGCGCAGGCTCCAGCTGCGCGCGCGGGCCAGCGCCACGAAGGGCAGCGTGTGGTCGACGCCGATCAGCGTGTGCATGAGCGCGATGCTCGCCGCCGTCGCGATCAGGACCTGGAGTGTCGCCGGCTGCTCCACGCGGCGAGCAGTAGCATAGGTTAGTGACGAAGGGGTTGATGACAAAGGGGGCATAGCCCCCTCCGCGGACTGGAGTGCTTGGGCGGGGCTCGCTTCGGGGTGGCGCGTTCGCCACAGGGGTTAATGACAAAGGGGGCATAGCCCCCTTCGCGGTCAGCCGTGCTGCGCACGGCTGCCGCTACAACCCCCCAGGGGACGCACGCGCGTCCCCTCTCTTGGTGTGTCCACCGGACACACCAAGATTCACCCCAGCGGGTCGCGCCTTTGGCGCTCCGGTGCTGACCGGATGGCGTCGGGCGATCGTGCACGTGCAGTGCACGTGGTCAGCCGTGCTGCGTGCTGGTGGACCAGGGCTTTTGCTTGGCGATTGGGTCTTGGCCACAGGGGTTAATGACAAAGGGGGCTTTGCCCCCTTCGCGGACTGGAGTGCGTGCGCACTCCAGCCGCTACAACCCCCCAGGGGACGCACGCGCGTCCCCTCTGCTCGTGTGTCCACCGGACACACGAGCATTCACCCCAGCGGGTCGCGCCTTTGGCGCTCCGGTGCTGACCGGATGGCGTCGGGCGAT